>JADEYI010000073.1_pt1 | contig 190408 bp, 274 predicted proteins | sample 8542331 | NCBI WGS metagenome assembly JADEYI01 (sample SAMN16510988, study PRJNA670497) | mine drainage metagenome | isolation source: biofilm near Copperflume 1 | place: Germany: Marsberg coppermine Kilianstollen | collected 2018-02 | reverse complement strand
CCTTGTTGGACTCGCCAGATCCAAGCAAGACCCAATCAACCGTGGGCACGGTGCGCGTACATACCGCCATGTAAATCAGCACCGCCTTTCTCTCAGCTCATACTGAACCTGGCAGACTTTGCTCTTGATGTCCCTTTCTTTTGTCCATGCTGACACCCAACAACTGCAAGGCGCAGGCCTTGCGCTCCTGTAATTGCACCAGCTAGCACTGCAGGGCCAACCTGGCATGCATGGTGGCTCCAGGAATTAAGAAGACAAGCCTGTGTGCAGGCAGAAAAGTTGCATGGCAACTCAACAATGTGCAGGCGATGCCTTCAGCGAGCATCAAGCTGGCTGCACGCTGCGCACCTGTGGATTTTTCGGTCTGCAGCCCGATGCTGGCGAGGAAGGAGGGGTCCTTCTGGTCGTAGGGGCCCTTGGCGCGGATGGTGTCGCAGATGCGTCCCCATGCCGCGTAGAGGCGGTCGTGGTACCCCTTGTTCTTCTTCGCGCTCGGCAGCCACGGCATCGCCCAGAACAGCAGCCGCCGCCACGGCATCGTCACCCGCCTGCGCAATCGCAACGCTGATCACTGCAGCGCTCACTCAACACAGTGCAATTCAGTACAGAAAGACAGGTTGACATCATTAGCGCTGATTGGTGGGCTGCAATCCACTCCGCTGGGCAGATTATTCCTTTTTTGAGTTTGGTAGCCCTGCAAATGGCTTGGCCCTTCCCGTAGAGATAGGGCAGTGAGGTGCCAAGGCCTGCAAATCGGCTCTGCCCAAGGAGCGGGCTGGGTGCAAGCACCTACCCCAGCGAGATCGATTGATACAGTAAGGCTATTGCAATTTTTAGCCTCCCTGGGCTGAGGAGCTGGCTGTAGTCATAGCCGGTCTTGTGTGTCTCCTCCAGACGGCGGCAACTTGTATGTGCTCTTGACAACTGGATTTGCAGGGGATGGCTCGTTGGTGCAACGGAGGTGCCCACCTGAAGATCTCCTCGAAACAGTAGTGCAGGCTGTCCAGGATCTCACACTCCTGGAAGTCCACGGACTTTGTGTCCAAGCCAAAACCCGCGATCATGATGATGTCCAGTGACAGCCGCTGCATGGCATTCTGCGCTTCCACTGACTTGGAACCCATTCGCTCCAGGCTCTTGCACAGCTCCAGAGTGCGGCTCAGCGTGATGGGAAAGTATGTCCTGCGACAGAGGAAGCTTTTAAGAGAAGCCACGGTAGATTGTATGTCAGTGTACGCTGCATGCGTGCATGCATGATGAATTTGAAAGCGTTGCATGTCCTTCCAACGGCAGAGCGAGTATTATATGATGATGGGAGATGGGACAAGAATGGTGCCAAGGAGTGGGCACCTGATGCGCTCCATGCTCATGGACTTGGAGAAGGCCTTTCGCACTTCCTTCCACTCCTCATCGTTGTTGTGCTGGAGCACTGTGAAGAGGTTGTCGTGGCCATATGGATTGAACAGCTGCATGCACAGTACCTTTCTGAATCTACTATCACACATACTAAGGTAAATGTGTTATTTCTGATTCTTGACAAGGTCAGATTTTCCTGCAGTACAAATGGCCTGGCAATATGGTGAAAGTGAATAGGATGTATCTATTGTTCTGCAGGTTGAGAGGCAACATGGACTCACCGTGCGGGTGAGCTGGTAAATGGATGTCTTTGGCAATCCCGGGCGCCCCAAGATGGCAGGGACCAGCTTAGGATCGCTTACTACAACGAAGTTTTTGCCTGGAATCCGAAACCTGTGAGCCAAACGCAGCGGGCATTTGTCAGTATTGATTTCCTTATGGGAAACATGTCCCGTATGGTTCCTGAACTACTTGTCGTCGGCCATACGCACACAAGGTCACAAGATCTGTCCGTAAGTCGCATGACTGAACACGACTGCTTGGGGAGGCCTGCGCCCCCTACGGTACTGAGGCAGCCTTGCAGGTACGAGACTATCTGATAAGTGCAGCTGACGCAACTCTACGTCTATCTGCTCTTGCATCAATGCGACGCCCGCGCCTCTTAGCATTTGGTACACTTTCAGCACCTACAATCCACAGCCCGTCCATCTTGAAGTATAGCGAACGGCAGCGAGTACGCACTTGTAGATTGGGCCATGTGCTAGGGCCAGACGAGTCCATAACTTGTTGATCTGCGGCCTCGGACCCATGTAAACCCTGTGCAAGCTGCGAAGCAGGGGCAGTTCTTTGGGTCCAGGCAGGTCCTCATATCTCTTCAGCCCTGCACACCCATGCTTGGCTTCAGGCAGTGCTCAGTTGCACAACTCGCAGAAGTGTGTACAGAAGCCCTAATAATTGGAGCAACAGCAACTCAGCCTTCGCTGACCTTCTCTTGAGGGCTGTTTCCCAAGCAACTTCCACAGGGTGTAAGCCAACACAGCTGCTGATATCTGCACTATGAGCCAGCCGAAGCTAGCTGCCTCAGGTATGGAAACATTTTTGACTTCCATGCTCCACTCTGAGCGAGACTCACTGCCTCGAAAGGAGCAGCCCAGTGCCAGGCTCAGAGAGATTTTGCAGGAGATTCCCTTGGTTTAAGCATACTTCACAGCATTTGCCAATCAGAGCTTTCTCTGATGCAATCTGTAGATGTGTTGGTCGAGCATTTTCCATGCAAAGAGTGTGCCTCGGAAACTGTAATGTTTAACTTTGAATCTTGTGCACTTTTCGGAGCTCGCTGCCGTGATTGTGGCCTGCCGTGCGCATGATGATGGCTTTGCCACCCCCATTCATCATCGTCTTGAGTATCACGAAGCATCGTGAATACAAAGCTGCAGGCAGCTGCTTCACATCTGACTGTTTACATCCGTTATTAATTGTCCTCTTACCCAGCGTTCGTGCTGATGATGTAGTGGGGAGATGTTTCCACTTTAAGCAAAAGATTTTGCTTCCTTCCAGTCAATGCCTCGAGGCGTGGAGCCTACAAAACGACAATTCCATCGAGTACGAAGCAACAACCTCTGCATATGGCCATCCATGTAGGAGAAAGCTATAGTACAAGATGGACTCTTCTTTCACGAAAAATCCCAGTTCTCTCAACAGCACTGCATTCAAGCTGAAAACAGACTTCGCTCTTGAAATGACTGTCTGCCTCACTGCACTGCCGTTGGCTGCTATACCGTCAAGGACGCCATACCATCTGCAACAGCCTCTGCAGCAGAAGTGGACACCTGCAATTCAGCCACACAGCAGTTAAGATCGTGGTTGCCATTACACGCCACACAGACATTCAAATTGAAGAAATTTCAAACGTGAGGGGGCGTGGATTCCTGCATCTCCTCTGTGTCAGATCCTAAAATCACAGGCACAGAACAATCGTGTTTAAGCAGCATTAGAACAGCACCGGTGCAGTAGCTGAGACAGCAGCAGTGGCCGATGCAGACGGCTTCTGATCCTCGGGCTTCATGGCTGGGAACAACAGCACCTGCGGACACCATTTTGCTTTGCTCCAAAATTCGGCGCCCATTATACCAATGCTATGTGCCCAACCCATGACCCAACACACACATTGCCAACCTGCAAGTGTCTACTGTTGCGCTCAGCGACTTGCAAGTGCACACAAAATTGGGCAGCCATCTGTGACGCAAATGCTCCTGCAAATTCATAGCTACTGCATGATGTGATGAACCCTCACAAACTGTACAACTTGCGTGAGGCAGGACAGAGCCACACCTCTTTAATGTTGAGAGTGTCTGTGAGCAGCATGGTTAGCCGGTCGATGCCCATCCCCCATCCGCCAGTGGGCGGCAGGCCATATTCTAGCGATGTGCAGAAGTTCTCGTCCACATACATCGCTTCGTCATCCCCGCCAGCCTTTGCCTGACATGCCAAACACCGCATTTTACACCCTCGACCAACCCGCTTCAATGGAAGTCATGTGACCATTACTCATTTTGCAGGGCTGCAATGTTCTGGGCAGGCCACAACTGTAGATTAGGTGTCGCACGGCAGTGCAATTCTGCAACGGTAAGAGCACATGCAGTGAGCAGTCAGGCTTTTGTACAACATTTCCCTGGCTCAAGGGGTAGGTCACAGGGTTTATAAATACCTGGGCCTGCTGCTGGAAGCGCTCGCGTTGCACAATGGGGTCGTTGAGCTCTGTGTAGGCATTGGCCAGCTCCCGATAGTTCACAAACAGCTCAAACCGCTCCGTCAAACCCGGCTCCGACCGATGCCTGGAGAATGTTCACATGAATGTTCAGCTTTGCCCTCAACCCCACAGAAATGCCTTCCACGACCAACTTGCACCTGAATAAGGAAGCACAGCTTCTTGTACGAGATATTTACTGACGTGAACAACCATGCGACCTGGAAAGGCCTGGACATGCACTTATGCAGATGATTACTAAGGGGGAAGGCAGGCAAGCGCCATTGTGGCATTGCCAAATGATGTGCCTGGAAGATTGCAATATCCAATCCTCAATTGCTCAATCCACTCCCGTCTGCTGTGCACACTGTAAAATGGCCTGGCTCAACTTGTTGGCAAGAATTACTCACAAGGGTGCAGGGGTGTATGGAGCGGCCCGCACCCCTTGGCGAGCGGGGACATGATCTGGGGCTGGTCGATGAGGAAGGTGGGGTGCCGGCACTGGCTCTCCACATACTCGCCCACCAGCTTGTCCAGCAGCCGCGCTGTGGACTGCGGCGGCGGGCACTCCACCTTCCTCTCCTGGCACTGTTAATGACACAGAGCAGCTTCAGCGCCGTGTGCGCTCACATTGTACGTCACGTTGCGCCTTCACGCTCAGATAATATGCCAAAGGAGAGAATTGGCACCAAACACTGCAACACCATAACATGTCCTGCGAATGTGTCCTCTTGGCTGGGTGTATTAATCTCTTCCAGCAGGGGGATCAGTGATTGACGACAGCGCAAGATTAACCCCAACAGCCCGCATGCCCCTCGCAAGTAGTCCATTTTAATACCATTTCAAAGAGACAGAAAATTAGATTCAGATGGTGGGGATGGGCTTGCAGCGCACCAGTCTGAGGAAGAAGAGGCGGGCCTCCTCGGTGTGCAGGGTGTTGTTGGGGGGCCACTGTGTGTCGTCCTGCAGGCCCATTGCCTCTCGCAGGCCCGCCATGAAGGGTATCCGCTTGTATGGCGGCGTGAAGTCAATCTCCACCGGGTCCTGATCCGGACCGTCTGCAGCACACAGCAACAATCATTTTGAGAGATAAGCACTAAACCCACTCAACCTTCTTGGCAAATTAAGAGAAGGGAGGCGCAAGACGCACAAGGCAGTGCAAGAGCCGGTTATGGAGATGGCATGCCAAAAAATGATGATTCTGTGCGGGGTCAGAATGGACACTGCAGTACAGCTTGCACTCTGATGGAGAAAACACAAGACACGGTGATGCAGCAGACTCCACACAGCCATTTGTGCGCATCAGGCTCGATTTTGATTTGGCCTTTGAGGCGGCTCCTAATGCTGCACACTGCGGCGCAGCGATAAGGTGCCAGGAGCCCGTCAACATAAACATGGTGCGTGATGATAGAGGTGATTCAAAGCGATGAATTAGACATTGGGAAGGGCAGTGCGCCGATGGACGGGTGAGGGGGGGAGCTGCTCACTGGAGTGGTACTGGATCTGGAAGCTGCCGGTGACGCTCTTCACAAGGCCGCTCACCAGCTCCTCTGTCAGCGCCATCACATCATAGTAGTCCGCGTACGCCTGCACCAGGGGACATTATTGTCAGCCTTCCTATAGGGAGGCTTAAATTTTTTGCGCACACCGCTGCCTGCACACCCTCAGAAGCCCTGCACAAGGATGTGTGAGAAAGGAAGCGGTTTTATGATCCTCAATCCTCCTGCTATGGCTGCTGACAATGCACAAATTGGCCGACAGTTCAAAGCAACTGACCGTCTATCATTCCAGCTGAGCGCCAGCTACTTTGGCAAACATCCACCTCATAAAAATTGCTGTGCGTTGGGAAAGTTGACTTACATCCGCCTCCTCTGTTGGTTGCTGGTTGCTTAAGGTCCAGAACAGCAAGTTCCAATCTTTTGTCAAATGTGTACCACCATCCCGATTACATTGTGTGCTGGGTGCTTAAGATCCCCACCTGGTAGAACTCGCAGGAGGTGAATTCGGGGTTGTGCGTCATGTCGATGGACTCGTTGCGGAACTGCTTGCCCATCTCGTACACACGGTCCAGGCCTCCCACTACCAGCATCTTGAGGTAGAGCTCAGGGGCCACGCGCATGTAGAGCTGCATGTCCAGGTCATGGTGGTGCGTTATGAACGGCCGCGCCGTTGCGCCGCCCGGGATCATGTTCATCATCGGCGTCTCCACCTGCGCGCACGCATGCGCATGTGACAACCGTCTGCGATCCTGTTCCCTCTGGTAAGACCATAGTTCTTCCCTTGCCAGCTTCAATTTGCGCACAAGACAATTGCTGGTGCTGTTTCCCCACTGACACTGTGCTCTCTACCTTGTCTAGCGCTGCTGTGCGCGCATGGTATGGTCTTTGACACTCCTCCCTCCCCCATTGAGTCCGTCTTTTTCTTAGAATGTTGCAAGTCAAAAACTGATGATAGCCACATTTCTGAAATATAACCCTGAAGTGAAACTCATCAACGTATGCAATCTATCTTGCCTGCCAGCAGTGCATGTCCCTCAGGGTCTCAGATGCAAGTATGCCACAAAATACCAAAGCTTGGCTGCCCATGCCAATGTGGCGCATGCCTGTCTTGCTGAATGGTAAATACCTCCAAAAAGCCTCTGTCATCAAAGAAGTGGCGGATGTAGCGGATAATGGCTGCCCTGGTCACGAAGATGTCCCGCACAAAGGGGTTCACAATCGCATCCAGGTACCTCTTGCGGTACCTCGTCTCCTGCACCCCAAAAAAAGCAACAACGCTCAGGTCTGAGATCCTCTGCTTGCTGTGGCTTGCGTACACCTGTGCACACAACCCTAGGATGATTCATTTTATCGAGGTACTTGATGACCGTTGAGTGTGGCATCATCAAGATGGCGGACAAAGCTGCGCGCGCTGCAAAGTTACACGATCTTCGCAGCATCAGGGAGCATGCAAAGCTGTCCGAGGGGAATCTCAATGTAAAGAGGAAGGGATGAGTTCAAAAGGCAGAGATAGCAGCGCACCTGGTTGTCGAGGCGCCTGAGGGGCAGCATGTGGAGGCAGGGCGAGAGCACTTTGAAGCTGCGTGGGAAGATGGACAGCTCGCCCTTTTTGGACTTCCCCGGGTGGCCCTCGACGCCCACAATGTCGCCTATTTTGACGCTGTTATGGAGGGTGACAAAGGCCGCCAGGTCACCCCCGGACGTCGCCACATCAGCCATGACCTGGATCTTCTCCCCGTCTGCCTTCAGGTCGTAGAACACCAGCTTACCCTGACACCTCCTGCTGTAAATCCGGCCTGCGTCCCAAAGAAACAACCCATCCTTTAGGCCCAACCTTTATGTTGTCTCTGAAAAGACAAAGTGAACTCTGTAGGGCAGCTCCTGCTGTGCTGTGTAGAGATGAGCATGCACTGTGTGGCCAGGTGTCAGCTCAGTGTTTGCATCCTGCACATTCATGCCGGAGATCGCAGCATTCCTCGATCAGGCAAGCGCTTGTCAAACAGAGGTCATGCACCGTGAACTGATAGCAGAAAATCGCACCTGCGACACTGACAACCTCCTCTGTTTGGTGGCTTCCAGGCTCCAGATCCTTGTACTTGGCGACATACTCTGGCAGGTACATGCTGATCTGGAACTTGTGGGGATAGGGGTTCCTTCCGCTGGCCTTCGCTGCTGCCAGGGTCCTGACTCTCCGCTCATAGTACTGATTGGGATCCAGGTCGTCTGCATCATCATTCACCAGTTGCGGCCCATCTGCTGCCTTGTTCTTGGCTGCTTCAGCCTTCTTGTCTGCCTCCAGAGCCTGCACACAATATGGAACACTCCCATCCAATCCATATGTATATCCAGCTCAAGCGAATCGGTTGACTTGTCTCAACGACCACTATTTGTGGATGCACGACGGAAGGAGCGTGCTATCATGAACTAATGGGTGATGGCAGTAGTACCTTCTTCTTTTCCTTCTCCTTTGCTTGGAAGGCCGCCTTCTGCCTCTTCTTGAACTCGCTGCGGCATCAATACAGCTTCGTCATTGTGATGGTATAAACGAGAACGGCAAATGTCCCCGAGGAGGGCAATCCACACTTCCAGAAAAGCCGTTAGTGATTCATTCTCACGAGCTGGTCATCATGACTTGTTCAGGATAAATCTTATCAAACCGATGAGCCATCAACGTGCCGTAAAGATCATTTCAAGCAAAACAACAGAAGAGGAGGCAGAAGCTACCTCTTGCTCATCTTGTTGCCTTGCTCGTCCACAAGGTCCTCGCTCCATTTCTCGGGCAGAACCCATTCCTCGCCCATTTCAAGCGTCTACGAAATACACTCTACAACATCTGCAAAGTTCCAAGGATGCGAGAATCGTGCGGCAAAGTCTCATCACCTCGCCGCCCGAACCTATATTGGCAACATATGCAGCTTCCTTCCATGGGTAGGAGCTTCTCCAAGAAAGTTCCCCTCTTTTGTTTCCGAAAACACAGAAATCCAAATGGATGTGCATGAAACACAGGTCTGCCAATAAGATACCAATGATAAGGTATAAGCTCAGCGCCACACAGAGAGCCTCAATGGCCGAGCGGCCGCGGCCGGGGCATATGCCAGCTGGCATAATCGATGACATGAGCATGCGAATGTGTGCGCCTCGGAATATGAAGATGTCTGAAAGGTTAGAAAAGACAAACAAGTTCAGGGGCATTTGTTGAACATAATGGCATCATCCCCAAGACGCACTTGCAAGCGACAGGTGTAAAAGCATGTGATATTGGCTAACGATCACTGTCATTACTAATTGGTTTATTTAGTAAATGGCAGCCATGATTCCTTTTCTATTTTCCATTAGCCTGATACTGGCCTGTGCATGCATCACGTGATGCATGCACATGGTACCCAGAGGTTTGCAGCTGACGCGCGCGGGGTTTGCTTACTAGCACCATTAGTTGCGGCGCATGTTTGTGTCCCAAAGCTTTTGATCATAGCTCAGCTTGCTCACACCCACAACATCTGTGCAGTCTGTGCATGACCAGGAGAAGCCATGAGTTTGTGAACTAGTTCAAGGCCGGAATGGTGTTTGGACTGGAAAATCTAGCATCACAAAGCTCAACAATCTTGTCCCTCAACCCTTTTACAATAGCCCAACAGTGGCACTCCTCAGGTTGGGCAGCACAGGAAAAACCCGACTGTTAACAGCTGTCAATGTTGATATTGCTGGTGCAAACTCTCCAGTCTTCACGCTTGGCTTGCCGCCAATGGCACACTGCGCCAGTGACTCTCTTCACACACATCAGGTCATCATGGTTTCAACGATATTCAAAACTGTTCTTGAGACTACCCTCCGGCCGCAGGGCCAGTGGCAGGATTGAAGGGCAGTAGCACTGCATCGATGACATGCACGACTGAGGGCCCGCATGTCTTCAGGTCTGGCTGCACTATGTTGGCGCTGCTGCCCACTCCTTGCAGCTGCACCCACATCCCCCAAAGAAGTCAAGAAGTCCGCACTTTCTCATGCGCTACCCTTTCCTTTCCCCTTTCACCGTAATCAGCTCTGAAGATGCCATGCTGAAAATGCACTCTCAACTTTGTTGCGCGTTTGCCACGACACTGAACAGCAACCAGGCATTCCATGAGAGAAACTACAGATACAAGTGAGCTTCGTTACGACAGGAATAAGGGCTCCAGCCAAAAGCTAGAACACAGCAGAGATCACCTTGAGAGGGGCGGTGACATTGAGGATGACTGGGCGGTCGGGTTGACCGGGCGTCCGCTCAACATCCACGGTGGGCAGACTGGTGCCAGGTGTCAGCGAAGACGACAGGAACGCCCCTGCCACCACGTGGTAACCTGTGTGGCAATGTGAATTGTTGTCATTTTCTTATCATAACAAGCTGAAGGCCATGTAACAATGTTAATAACACGCTTTTCCTGCCAGAGGCAAGGTGCGTGTGCAGATCAGCTGCAAGTAAGGGCTGCCAAACATCCTGCCCCTTAATGTATTCGCCAGATGCACGCAAGACCCAATCAACTGTAAGCACAGTGCTCTGTGATACTGTCGCCCACGCCAGCCGGGGCAAAAATTCTACCATAATATACAGAAAAAGATATGCAGGTATTATGGTAGTGCAAGCGCCAGAGATGAGAATGGGCTGCCCTTTAAATTAAAGGCTGCCTCGCAAGTGCAGCAACAATGCAATGATCTCCCGGCCCAGGGGCATTATATGTGGGTAGTGGGCCGAATTATGACAGCCGCCTATCTTTTCGGGTGTCTCGGGTTTCATGACAGCCCGCTGAGTCAGCATGCATGGGTGACTGCACCTGCAACGGGGGACTTCAGCTCCGGCCGGTTGTTCAGGAGCTGGCCCACTGTTCCGGTGCCCAGATTTGATCCCTGATCACAGCACAGGTACGGAGAAACTGGAAAATTGCTTCGGAGGCTTACGTGCAACAAAGTTGTCAGTCTTCATCGGATTAGCCATTTTGAAAACACCGGTACTGGGTGCAACCCCAGTGCCTTCTGTGCAATAAAGCACCAAAGTCTTCAAATGGTAGGTGTGACAGCTTGCAATCAGCATTGTAATCTTTATACTCTGACTCTGTGCACCCAGTCAAACCTAAGCTATTCCACTGGCAATACTCATAGCACAAGGTGTCCGTGTTAAATCAAAGAGACAGTCTTGTGGTGATCTGACAAAACAGATTGCGGTGGAGGAAAATCACACCGCGGGTAGTGGGGCCGCAAAGGCGGAGTTGAGCGGCGCAAACATGGTGATGTTCAGCCTGTCATTGCCCAGCGACACGGCCTGCCCGAGATCCTGCGTGCGCATGCATGCACGCATCACCACGTGCATTGGCACTTCACAAACGTTGAGCTGTCCATTACTACAAACCATCTGCATTGGCAATTTGCAAATGCTGAGCTGTTCGTCACTACAAAAGCATCTGCAAGCATCGTCTGGGCGTGCTCTTGCATTTCAAGAGTATGTAGGTTCATCATCATGAGGCCGTAGCATGCCCAGACCATAAGCAGGGCTGTCTTGCACACCACTTGCATGATACCAATACCGGCAAATCATATTAGGCACATACTTGTGCTGCCAAACAGCAAAAAATAAAGAGAGTGTGGTTGAGATCACCTGGAGGATTGACAGCCAAGTGCTGAGCGTGGGGTTGGACTGCAGGATCTGCAGCACATTCTGGCAGGGCCCTGTTGGGGAGGGAGGGATCGCCGGTGGAGCCAGCACCGGTGCCGCCACTGGCGCGGCGGGCAGCACCTGCACACCAGCACGCTATCCTATCAGTTTTCCCGCATTTACACTCCTAAAAATTGTGGGATGATCGGCTGCAGACATTTGCCAGGTACCTCGAGCTTGCTGCCAGCAAGAAAAACAGTTGCTGTTGACAGGAAAGGCAAATGGCATGTTGAGTTTGACAGTAGAATTTTAGGTGCTTTTTATTTTATGACAAATGGTTGGGTGACTTTTGCTAAGAAGTGCAGGACTCAGAAAGTCACAGGAGCAGGGCTGGGCGGCTGTATTGGCGGGGATGCAGACGTCGCAGTCGGCGGCGGGGTGACAGGCGCCACCACCGGCGGGATTGCCACGACCGGCGGTGGCGCCTGGGCGGGGGGTCCGAGTGGGAGGATGGGTATCGGCGACAGCGGCGCAGCCGGCGGCAAAGCCGGGGGGACTGGGAGGGGCGACGGTATCACTGGAGCCGGAATTGGTGGCTGCACCGGTGGAGGGACTGCCGGAGACGGTGGAGGGACCGAGGGGACCGGCGGGGCGACTGCCGGGGTTGGCGGCGGCGCGCCGGGGACCGGCGGGGGGACTGCAGGGGGCGAGGGGAGGACCGGGAGGGCCGAGAGGACTGGAGGGCAGGGCGGGGGGAGCAGGGGGGAGGCCGGCGGTGGCAGCACCGGGGCGATCGGCGAGGGCGGTGGCAGCACGGGGGCTGGCGGTGGCGAGGGGAGGACCGGGGAGGGGCTTGGCGAGACCGGCACAGCTGCGGGAGAGGGGGAGACCGGCGGCGCTGCACTCGGGCTTGGGGTGACCAGAGGGAACTGCGCTCCTGTGGGAATGTCCTCCGCCGCAGTGGGCGTAATTTGCCTGCAACATGACGGACGCTCAATACAACAGCCTCCAGGAATGCTGCGCATCATTGCTTAATGCTTCAACAGACCGGAAATAGGTGTGTCCTTTTTTGTCAGAAACAAATTTCTCAAAGAGGGCTGCGAAATATATCTCAATCAACTCCAAATTGGAACAGCGGATGTGGCGCAGCACACCTGGCGACAACAGAGTGGCCTGCAGCGTCAGTCAGGCGAATGTCAAGGGGCGCCGGCGGCAGCACAGAAGCCTCCCACACCGCTCCATAGGTGTTCCTGAACGCCTGGAAAGTGGAATCCTGTGCCAATAAACACACCCTCTGTCATGCTGGAATTTCCCTATGCTCCAGTGGAGCTGACGTGACCACTGCATTACCGGCCTCCACATGGGCACTAGATACCCCTCCAAACGAAAGGCCATCCACAAATGGGACATCTACAAGCATGTCATGTGGATGATAAGAAGGGAGCTGATACAGCAGGGTGAAGGTCAGCAGCAGCGTTTATATTCTTTGTTGCCCCACGCTGCACAGGATCCGAAGCTGCTTCACTGTAGTCAAGCCTTCAGACAAGCTTCACCAAGGAAACAATCCCATCCCTAGGAATGCAAATCAAGGGCGTCAGTCCTGTGTGAGAAGGTAGAATGACGTTGATGCAGCAGGGTGGAGAGTAAGTGCTTACATCGGCGCTGCTCTGCTTGAACGCGATCTTGCTCACAGCTGCGATGCTGGCAGTCTGCCAGGGTGTGATCTTCAAGTAGCCGCCTGAGGTTGACCGATACTCCAGCACTCGAATTTCAAGATTGCCCGGCGGTGTGCAATCAACCTGCACCGCACTAATAGCTCAATCATGACATGGCACAAATGGATCTTACCTACAGCCATGTGTGCACTGCAGAATCCGATTCTTGAATTGCCCAGAGACAGTGAAAAGTACTGTCTGGGCACCCCAGGATCTCTGCTGAGGCACTGTCAAACCCTGCTGCTCTGATTGACTGGAGCACTCAAGATTTGCCATGGTTCAGTAGCTTCATGCCCGTTAAACACCTTAGAGGAAGGGAAGCGATATGGTACTTCTGTCATGCAACCATCTGTCGACATAGTAATGTGATCACCAAAAAGCACAGGGGTCTTCTTCACCTGCTGAAACTGCACGGCAACACTGCCAAGGTTTGTCGGGGCCAGCTTTGAGAACTGGGAGGCTGGGATTGCACTTGAGCAGCTGGCGCAGGAATCTACGATTGTGACCGTCACTGGTGTTGCATCCGCATTGCAGACCCCCTGCAAGCATGCAAACGCTCATCGCTCTCCCTGTTGGCACACCAGCAGCAACGGAAAATGTTCAGTATGCAGGTCGATCCAGATATGTGATCTTGATGGATTTTAAGTGGAAAGGCAAGCCCTGCATGTTTCAACTGCAGTTGTTTCTAGCAGCAATGCTGATGCTGCTTCCACGTGACCAAGCACACTCCACAGACAGTGCATTGCCAACCAATCGCGTCCTGGTATTAGCCCTTGAGAAGAGAGACCATACACACTGTGGAAAACTGCAAAGTGCAGTCAATCTGCTTGTTTGCAGCACAGCATTTTGTGTTGGGCCCCTCACCTGGTCTGCACAGGTGAGCTGGATGCAGACACCACAGCCGGACTCTGGCAGCTGCGCAACAATAGCACTGGTGGACCTGATGGATGCTATCGCCGAGTCTGGGTAGGGATCTCCAATTGGACCAAAGCCACAGCTACCTCCTGTCCCCACCCTGTATGAGACCTGTACCAGGCATGCCACCGTTTTGTTCATGGCCATGACTCTGTGTTTTAGTATCTAGCTGTGCTTGACTCATGTCATGGTTCTGCAATCACTTTGCTGCTGAGCTGAGTTGCTGTGCCACTAAACTGCAAATTTGTCAGCAAGTCTCGAACCTTGAATGCCCCCTGAACGCTCTCCGCAAGAAGAGTGACGAACTCTTTAAAAGTGCATGCATGCATGCATATCTGGGATTATGCTGCAGGTGTCGATGCACACCTCCCCACTGGCCGTCAGTATGCCGACTGAGCCGGTCGTCCTTGGCCCAATTGGACCTGCCTGTAAAGATCTGGCGTGCAGCAATCCAATCAGCAGCACTGCCAGTGCCCATCCCGACGTCCGCATGGCCAATGCAGCTCGAAGAAGCAGCGTTAGAGCACTGTCTTCCTTCCGACACTGTGCATGGACAGTGTTCGACAGTCTTCTACTGCGGCACTGAACCTGCTGCTTGCTTGTTTTATAAAGCGGAGGTGATCAGCGTCGATGTGTAATTCTTGTCGGACATCTCTTGCTTTATTACCCAGGACTCCGCTGGAAAACTTTTCTGGTCGGCCGAGTCTGACAGGCCTCCACCTGTGCAACCTTGGACTAAGTGACAAGGATCGACACTTCAGGATTCCGGAACATCAAGATTTACAGTTACACTGCACTATAAATTTAGACCAAATGTGAACAGGTTTCTAGTAACTCAGAATAACAGAGTATAGCATTTGATTGGAGTCTGGGATTCTGCGTCCTCATGAGTCATGTGTGAAGCAAGGCAGGAAACATTTAGGGAAACCATAAACAGTTCACACCACGGACACAACCAGGGTGTCACAGTCCTGCTCCCATGTCTTACTTGAGCCCTGGGAAGAAATAAGGCTGCAACATTGCAGAAACCATTGCCTAGGCAGTGCTCTACACAAGGTGTGGATTCCTTTGAGATAGGTGCCACCCAGTTAGAGATTGTCACACCAATCCCTGTCCTATATCGTTTGGGTTCCCACACTACCACTTGTCTGAAAACACATATGCATGAGACTCATGCCAAGACTCGATCCTGACAGTGTGGCGGACTGGCATGTAAACTTGACCAAGGAGAGTATGCTTGCAGTGTGAAAATACAATGGCATTCAAACACTCGACAGCCCAGACAAAAGGAGTTCTTTCAGCAAAACGCACATGGCAAACCCAAGGAAAGCCCGCGAGTGAACAGATGACAGTGAGAACATACATGGAAATGGCAGTGCCCCTGATGCATACAAGCAAAATCACCCCTGCTTCAAGGCTTCAGAGAACCTTGCTAGTGCCTATATATGCTGCCCCTCAAGTGTTCAAGTCCTCCGTCCTCTCCATCTTCAGCAGCTTGGCTGCGCCTTTATTTCCCCTGGGATGGACGTTCAAACTCTATGACGCGTATAGCAGTGGCGAGGCAACCCAGATCCCTGTGTTTCTAGAAGTGTGATAGCTTCGGGTTCGTCTGGATCCCAAATCCAGAGGTAGCAACATCAGAATTTTCAAGCATGCTGCGCGCTGCCATCACTGCTGCTGGCCACATTGCCAAATTCTGGGCCCTTGGTTCCCTCAACCAGCTGCGCCCAGGCGGATGCTGTGTTGTCCACCTCGCGGGCCTCAGGATCTGCGCCGACAGAGGTGATTTCCCTGCACAGACAGCACACCACTGACAGCTGAAAACAGAAGCATGCAGGCAGTCCATTCTTGGGCAAAAAGGGGAGAGAATTCTAAGAGAATCTGATAAAGAACCCTGTGCATTGCACTAAGAGACTCATATTTAAATTCCATGAATGTGGCACTGGAAAGACACTAGAAAAATACCTTCGGGCACAGCGTTGATGACACAGGGCAGGTGAGAATCATAGGACAACATCCCTCCCAGCAGACCTCAGTACAACAAGACCGCAGCGCAGAAAACGAGGGGAATTCCATAAGGGCGAGTGCCCACCTGCTGTCATCAGGCAGCCCATTGCGCAGCGGTGTCTCGGCCCTGTTAGACGCGGAGCTGACGAGCGCCTTGGCGTGCGAGTAGTGGTGCGGGTGCGCAGCCGTGCGGTCCACGATCGGCGGCGCCGATGAGGCAGCCAGCCGCGGGCTTGCGCCGTCGGCCTTGGGGCCGCTGTGGAGTGTGCCCAGAACGTCCGCCTGCTCCGGCAGCTCAGGTCCCTCCGGAAGCGACCTCCCCCTACAATTGGATTACCGTCAGCATTACTGATGATGCCACTGATTAGCTTCTCGCACGGGTGTGCTAGTATCTTCAGTGATGCTAGCACCGATTCATAGAACCCTTTATGACACCAGCATATACAAGTCAGAAGCATCCTACGCAGCAAATTGGAAGAAGAAAGAAAGGCAGGAAAACATCTCTAAAATGTTCCGCATCAGTGCTCAAAGTAAGCAAACAATTGTATGACTCACAGGCAGCTGAGAAGCGGGAGCTACAGACGAGCAGCGCATGCACCAACATGTATTATGGTATCGCCTGCTTTTTGAGCTCAAAAGCCACAACCATCTGTACTGCCACCTCAAGCTGGTGATTGGGTGCCCACCAGACCAAAGTCTTCACAGCGTCTGCCTTCCTGGAGCAGAAAATCCAAACAGATGCCAAGAGAGACTGCACCTCTGCAGGGAGGGCGAGGTGCGCGCGGCGCGCTTGGAGAACATCTTTTGAAAGTTATTACTGCGCTCGCCGCCGGAGTGGCCCGGCAGCGGCGAGAGCATCGAGAGCCGCTCCAGCAGATCGTGCGCACCCGCCTGCTGCAGCAGGTTCACCCGGATCCGCGACAGCTCCCAATCCTCCAGCCCCACCTGCGAGCACATGCCGTACCGTGTCAGCGCCATGCGATGCCATGTCACAACTATATACTGCCACGTCGGCACAAAAGAAGCCATGTCAGCTTGAAATGATGCCACATAAATTGGGGTGAGGTAAGGGTGTTTAGTCAGGTCACTCTTTCCGTCGGAGCCAGCGGGAGGAAAGCGTTTGCGACTAGGTAGACGGTAGAAGCGGCTGTGAGCAGCCACCAGTGTAAGCATGCACAGCCAGAAGCTGATGTGTGACACAGTTCCAAATGCTGGGGACACGTTGCACACAATGTGATCTGGAAGTGGAGTGATTCAGTGGCAGCAGCCCAAGCAGCCTCTGGCCTTTGTGCTTGCGTCTTCAGATTGCGGCACATCTTCACCTGCCCTCTGTCAACAACAACAAAGTGCAGCGGATTGGGTGCCTCACGATCTTTGATTAGTCATATATTCAGTGCTTGTGCTGAGCGGCAGACGCTCACCTCATGCAGATATTTCGCGACGGAGCCGTATTTGTCAAGCAGATATTTGATGGTGTCCTCCATGGTGTCATGCGTGGCGGCAATAACACTGTCCTGGGTCAGGTACACTGTACACACCGCACACAATGCTCATTTGCCACTTGCCCTGCTTGTCATACCAATTAAAGCACATTCACAGCCCTGCAAGACATCTGGACAGCCCTGTAAAACAAAGACAGAAGAACCCAATAGTGACAGAAAATGGGATAGAAATGAAGCGAGGATCTGGCAAGCCCACCATCAAGATCAAGCTCCTGGTGCAGGCGGCTCTCCTTCAGGACGGCTTCAGACCTCACATAGTCATCCACAATCACCTGTGAATGCCAATCTGGAGAACATGAATGACTCCATCTTAATGCTTGAGTCTTTTATCTGTTCGGTCCAATGCAGCCTTGAGCATCATGCATCATCCTGCATAAGTGACATAAGGGAGCACCTTGGGATCCACATCGCAGAGAAGCAGGAGGAGCATGACGATGATCCCTGTCCTATCCTTGCCTGCACACAGCCACATCCCCCACATTGAGAATGCACTCTGAAAGCACTGATGGTGCGCTTGATTGCGAGCATCAGAACCAAACAGGAATTGATGCCCAGCTGCAAGCCTGGCTCCTTCAGATCCTTCCTGCATGACTACAGCTGCTGCATAATTGTGTGACTGCAAAACCCACAAGCACCCCAGAAATGCTCTCTTTCAAGCCTTCTCTGCTGAGGAATGTTCTGAATCGGCAGATTATTGATCCCTGGTGCTTACCATGGATGCAGTGGATGAGCACTGGGAGGTTGTCCTTGTCGGTGAACACGCGCATGGCTTTGGCAATGCCGCGCTTGGAGTCCTCCAGAATTGTCTTGTACAGCGCTTTGTACCCCATGTACAGCGGATTCGCCACCGCAGGCGCCATCACAGAAGCAGCACCTGCAGATCAACACAAGCAACCACATCACTCTTTGCTCCTTCCCCTTTGCGATCATCTTTTTCAGGTGCACACCTGACAATACATACACTGCATGCAATGGCACTCTGGCAATCAACATGCTCCAGCAGACAAAGGCATACTGGCACAAAATATGCTGCTGCAGAGAAATTGACGCAGAGACATTATTGACGATCATGTGCAGTGGCCATCCATACAAAGCACTCACAGATTATTTTCATGGTCCTGAAGCGAGACTGCAACATTCTGCAGATCCACTCAGAGAAGCGACCACTCTCTGCCAGCTGCAGAGCTCTAGCATAATCACTGCCAAGGCCGGCACACCTTTGCCAGAGAGCGCCGCAAAGACAGTTTTTGCGCGCACGCGAGGGGGCATGGCCTGGAAGATGCGCAGGCCGACCAGGGAGGGAATGAGATCAGCATGGACTACTGAGCCGGGCTCAAAGTCCAGCTTATCTTTTATGCGCTGCCGGCACATCTCGCATGGATGCGGCTGCCCGCGCGCAGCATACGGCTTCAGCCGCTCTGACATCATCATTTTGGGCCCCTGCACCGCATCATATTCCCTCGTGGTGTGTCTCTGCAAGGGAAGTATATTGATCCCTAGTGTGTGTTATCAAGGGGGTACTAAGGACTGCAGGGGGTAGTCTTTAGAACACCCTGTTCATCAAATCCCGGTACACAGTAGAGTCCTGCTTTCAAGTGTCAAGAGCCACACATTTGATCTGCAGATCGACAGACTTCTGCAGCTCTTTAGAAACCGGCCAATTTGTTGGCAATGCTGGGTGCAAATGCGGGAGAGAAGTTGTGAAGAAATGCGCAGGAGTCTTGAGATGGGAATATGATGCAGCGCGGTTCTGGACACACCTTCCTCATGTATCTGCCGGCAAGTTTCAGCTGCTCAGTCTTCTTCCCTTTCTTCTTGCAGGGCCTGTCCATGCGCCTCAGGTCCAGAATTGTCTTTATCCCATACCGCTCCATGTCCGTGCCGCTGCAATCAACAGAGATGAATCACCATGTCTGCCGCATTCACTGCACCAACCCTTTGCTCGTGTTGCCCTGACAGCCTTGATCCTTGACTGCTCACAGCCTTGCTGAAACGAGGAGTCCACCCTAACAGCCTTGACCCTAGACCGCTCATCTCCTTGCTGAAGTGTGGACAGGGCAATTTAAGCCCAAAGCAAGGAGTGCAGTAAGCAGTCAGAGAGTAGTAAACGCTGCTCATGCTATCTCATATAAGCCCAACTAGCTCACAGACTTGCTGAAATGAGGAGGAGAGAGGCAATATAAGCCAATGCGAGGTGTTGGAGCGAGCAGGCTAAGCAGGTACACGCAGTAACGTTGTATTTATGGTTCGCGCACCTCAGGAGTTCAGAGGACCGAAACAGTGTCCGAGTGCGCAGATTTTCCGGCGCAGCCGCCCCCACATCGCGCAGATTAAGGCACATGGCAATTTGCTTCTTCGACATTGTCTGCTTGCCGTACATGTGCTTTTGCAAAACATTCGGATGCTCAGTTGGCCCATTCTCCAGGATTGGTGGAACAACCTGCATTCGATCAGCAGTCCTGGTGTTCAGAGGGTTTGGCAGCTGGCACATGCATACCAAGTTTGCAAGTACTGCCAGCCACTGCTCTACAAGCATTCATACTGCCAGCCAAAGGAGCTGTGGGAGGCCCTTCGTTGAAATGACATAAGTTGTAAGAACACAACGCCAGGTGAATGTAACTGATGCTAAGCAGGATCGCCAGGGAAATTCAGGGATCCAGGAGAGGTGGAGAACCCTGCCACTAGTGACAGTGATGGGCAGCATTGCATACCTTCGTGTCCTTCATGTCGACCACACTGGCAGTGAATGATCCAGCTTCCGCCATCCTTGCCAAACTGTTCGTGTCCGAGTCCTTCTTACCAAAACTGAAGATACCCATCGTGCTTATTGTGCACAAACCTGTTGCTAGTGTTTCTCCCGATCCGATGCTATCAAGGATGCCCGAAACATCTACAAAGGTACTTGTAGTGTGTTAAGAAGTATTGCATATAATGACTGTTCCTACGTGTCACAGACTCAACCGACAGCGCTCCCGGAAGTACGCAGAACTTCTCTCGTATCCCAATCCCTGATTGCCTTCTTTTGTCTAAAGTCGTTGGGATCAATCGAGCACGATGTTTTAAAGTAGACCGACCGCCAATGACGCGAATTGCATTACAAACCGTAAATTCTTCTCAACCTTGGCCAAATCGGCTTAGTAATGACTTCGTCCAGCTTCCCTTCCTCAAAATCTTCTTCTTCAGAGTCTGAAGCTCAACTTGACTTGCTCCCCAGCACTAGAAAGCACTGCATTGAAAAGGAACACCAGCGACTTTATTCTCACACATGTGGCACTGGTCAGTCCAGCTCTATGACATCATCTGACTCGTGCAACGTCCTCTGCCGCTTCCTGGGAGCTTCATCGTCATCAGCCTCACGCTTCTGCTTGCCCTTGGCATCCCGCTGCCGCTGCGCCAAGTCTGGCGCCTCCACAATGACCAGATCATCGTCGTCTCCGTCGCTGGCTGCAGCTGCAGATGGGCCTGCGGGGCAACACACCCCAATCGGCCATATCAAGCTACCCGCACGTCAAATTTTTCTCATCCTGAATGTCAACTAACGGGCAGGCATGTGTGCTCACTTGCGGCCTGCAGCCCATCTGACTCTCTTTCCCAACAGGCACGACCAGCCCGGTGGAAGAGAATGCACGAGTGATTTGGGTAGAACCGAAGACAGAAAGGTGGAAGCGATGGGTGCATGCCTGCTTCAGACTGGTCTCCATTGGCGGGCGCTGCAGGCGGCGGCACCGATCCACCCAAGATGAAGCCCTCTGGGTGTGCTTCCTCGTCCCAGTCATCCTGCCAGCAGCGCACACAGCAGCTAAAACCCTTTTTAACGCAGCAGTGCTGCCCCACAGTGGCCGTGTACATGATGCAGCACCATCCCTATGGCTGATGATGACCAGAAGTATCAGTCCAAAACTAGCACCAGTCAATCATGCGTCAACTTTGGCACTCGCGCTGCCTAACATGATGACATAGCCAGCTGCAATCACAGAGTGCGCAGCAGCCTGGGGGTGTATGCACTCAGCGGCAGGAGCAGGCCCTTTCGATGGCCCTGCCCTCAGCATAGCTGCAGCGTTCTTCTGAAAGAATGCATGGCGCAATCCTGACCCGCTCCCCCTCTCATAAGACGCCCCTATGCTCAGGCCGCAAAGAGGCTGCCAATGCAAGGGAGTAGATCATAATTGCAGGAGGATGCGCCACAGCAGAGGCACTCGGAGAAGCATTGTAGCAAGCATGCAGGGCAGACCCGAGACAGAGGCACAAATACATGCACCAGCCAAGGCAATGGGAGAACAACTTGCGTCAGCGCACCTTGTGGGTGATCTCGATGGCCACCTTGAACTCCTGCACCTGGTCTTCCACGTGGGCGGTCACCCCCTGCTCCAGGCCGCCCCCGGGCAGCGCACTGAGCGCCACCGGCAGCTTCGCCCTGTTGGCCGCCACCTCATCATCGTCCAACCCCTCGCCCTCCTCGTACTCAAACCCGCCGTCTGTGCGCACTGTCGGCTCCACCAGGGACAGCCTCTTCTTCAGCACCTGCAACATGGGAGCCTCTCTAGCGGGACTTAAACAAATGACACATGAAATGCACACCCCGTATAGGTGCGCGCAATGGGTTGCTGCATGCCTCACAACAGCCCGATTAGAGTCCCTGACAGGGCCCTGTCCTATATTTCCTGCTGCACGTCGCTGGGTGTCCATGTGCCATACAGGTTGCAAGTGTTGCAGGATGTATTACCATGCACAGAGCTGTAGGATACATGTTTCTGCTGGCACGACGCAGACAAAAGCTATCTAAGCTGGGAGGGTGGAGGGACTGGGCCAGTGAGCATGCCTTGTCGATGAGCTGGCCCAGGGTGGTGGCGTTGGTGTCGATAACAAGCTCCAGTCGCGCGGTGCCGCACGCAGCACACTTTGGGGACGGCTCCCCCGGTGCCACCGCGTTCAGCAGGCGCTTCATCTTCGGGTTGGTGATGTGCTTCAGGATGAACGTGGCCTGCACGGGAGTACTCACCATGTTGGGATTGATCAGTGCATTGCAGCGCTATACAGGGCTTCAGTACGCTGTATATAAATAAGCACACATTGCAACAGGGTTTGTTGTGCCTGCTTGCCGTCGATGACCGTACTAAAACAAGTGCCAGGGTGGTGAGAAGAGGAGGAGGTTGAGAACAGGTAGGCAGCAGCTCCATTGATTGAGGGTGTCATTGATAGCGTACAGGAGGGCGCACCTTGGAGTGTTCAGGAGCGTTGGCCAACAGCTTCATGGCCTCGATGACAATCAGGCCCCCCACAATGGCGTTTGTGGTGGCAATGGCATGGATGATATTGCCCGCCATGCCCTGCAGAGTACAGCACAGCACAGGTATAGTTTTTGTGACAGGCTGGAATGGCTGAGCAGGCTGACCTCGCTGAGCTGTATCTTGAAAAGAAGTATGATCTCGTCCAGAACAGCGATGACACCTGCAGACACATAATAATTGCCAGACACATTGCTTCAAGATGTGCCGCAATGTGAGGTAATAGCAGGCAGATAGAAAGGTGTTTTCCTTGCCTTGGCATCAAACTGAGACTGCTGCGGAATGCCGTACGCAGCAGCGCGCAGATTGGAGGCTGCAGTGACAAACTCCACCGCCAGGTCGTCCTCCTTGTCAAACACTGCTTCGCCCACCTCATTTGGACGTCCCTCCAGAAACTGCCTGATGCTCTCCAGGAACACCTGTTGTACATTCCGCACCCTTAAGAGTCAGGCTCAGGCTCATCTCCTGGTTACCCTTTTGTCCAGAGGAGCTTAAGCAAAATTACTTTCTGCGGCGCCATTTGGGCAATCAGGAACAGCCACAGAAGTATCTTGACAGCGAGAGTAATCGTCAAATTTGGCATGCGAATGCAAATCTCTATGTCTTAGAAGAAAAGCACACCTGAGCGTTTTCTCTCAATGTCCAGACCCGGTGAGCATCTGTCAGGCCCAGAGCCTTGCATGCACTGTCTCCTGTCGCCTGCGCGCTGCCATTGCTGTGCGCAGCAGTATTGCCGTTTGATACATCACCGTTAGAATCTCTTGGAGCAGAATTGTTCTGGGCAAGTATGCTGTCCAGCTGTAGCGGCGTTGGAGACTCCCTGTTCTTCCAAAGGTCCTGTCACGCATCATTGGCGTGGCTCACGATTGCGCATGCTCTTTGTTGGTCTGCAAAAACGCTTCAACAAGCGCTGATGACAATACAGTGCATAACAATGATCAAATTCAACAGGCTGTGATGAGCATGCCAACTGTCATCCCGCTGCTGCACAAGCCTGCCAATAAAAAATCTGATGGATGAGATGCTACCTCCATCGTCAGCACATTCTCAATGTCCTCAGTAAACACACGGCAGAAGATGCGCGCAGCATATGCATCGGCTGATTCACCGTCCCGGCGCAAGAAAACTGACGGCCCTTCCTCCTTCTCGCCACTCTCTTCCCCCTCCTTGTTGTCGTTCTCATCCAGATCCGTCACCTGGTCTGGCCTTTGGACCACACAGGAGCACACGTTAGCACAGCCATGCATGTGGGTTCTGGCAAGCATATAAGAGGACCATTTTATTCAACAGGATGCATGCGGAGGGTGGCTGAATGGGTGACAGATGTACCTGCCGAATAGTCGGGCAAAGAGCAGCTCCTTGGCCCAGACAATGCAGTGGATGGGCTTGTCCGGAGTGTTCCGGATGGTGCATACTGGGTAGGTCTTGTTGCGCGACTGTTTTGGCGCGCACTCAAAGCACTCTGTCACATGCGTCGCCTCTCCGGCTGCATTCTTGAGCCTGTAATGAACTGTCACCTGAAGGGCAAACCTCGCCTCGGCACAACTTCATTATTTGAGAAAAATAACTAGCATCCAGGTGAAGTGTTCTACACACCTGACCAAGGTAGCCCTCGGTGCCAGACTCGATGAGGGGAACACCAGCTGACAGGCAGAGCCTGTTGACATGCCGCCTGGCCTCCACATTGTCAAGCCCGTTCAGCACCAGCGAGAACTTCTTGAAGAAGTCCTTGTCAAACTTGCTTTCCTTGACGTTTCCCTGCAGCCACACACCAGCTCAGTCACTCTGGAACCTAATTATTGTTCCCCATGCAAGGTATGCATTGGAGATGTGTTCAACATGGGGAAGGGCACAAAGAGGCAGATGTAGGTACCTGGTGCGCAATAATCTTGGCATTGGGGCGAAATGCGCGCACAGAGTCAGCGGCAACCTTGGCCTTGCTTTCCCCGACATGTCTTCTCCGGAACAGAAACTGGCGGTTCAGATTGCTGGTCTCTATTGTGTCCATGTCGATCTGTGAACAAGGACACGTTAAATCTGAAACTGCTCTGGTTGATCAGCATTCATCAGCGATTGCATCATCCAGAGAGAAGGTTACCAGCTCGATGTCCTCAAATCCCGCTAACACAAGCGTCTTGAGCAGCTCGCATCCAATTCCTCCAGCTCCGACGCAGAGGACCTTTGCAGACTTAATCTATGACAACAGAAGAATGAGCTATCATGCGATCCAACAGGACTGAGATTTGTGAGCATATATGGCACCAAGTTTGATGAAGAAATCTTTATTCATCAAAAACGTCACGCATCCTGAGCAGCACATGCTTGATCTGAGAGGAGAACGTCTTGGACATCACTATTGGCTGCAATGATGTGATGTCACATACATCAGCTATTGTCAGATTTGATGTACCTTTTCCTTCAAGTGTGAGGAAGAAGCCACAGCTGGCCATGACGTACCCGACATCTTTCTTCCTAGATGGGACTGTACACAATAGTACACAGTAGTAAGGGACCTAGAACAATATTCACGTAAACATATACAGCTAAATCATTATTCCCAATCAGGAATGCTCGGTGTGTGCTAACATGGCCGATGGAATCAAGCTACTGGAAAGAAATTCATGAAAGAGGAGGCCCGCAGCACGCAGCATACAAACCCTTACAGTCTAGTTATTTCATGATATTTGATCAAGGGAATATTAGGGTCTTGAAGTGGAGGATGGGGACATTTTCACTCGAACAATACCAAAGCGTGCCTTTTGTGACGCGGTTTCTCCCTCAGCTCACCTTGTCAGACTTCTCATAGGGCTGATGTAGCCAAAGATCTTTGATCTGCCAATAAAGCCAGGCTGCAAGGTTTGGGAGCTATGCAGAGGCAACGAGGATATGCTTCGGATTCCTCAGCAAGTATTGCTGCTACCTCAGAGCATGTCGTTTTCTGCTTCGAAGTCTTGTCTAGTCATTTCAGCGGAGCGTCACCTCTCGAGCCCCAGTTCGACAACTTGTATTGGTGGGTCTTTTCTTCACATCGCGACTTACCCGCAATCTGTGGGCTGATTAGAGCCAGCTGGCAGACGATAAACTAGTGAAGATGACATCTGCTCAAATTCTAACCGTGTGTTGGATTGCTCCGTGCTGTAGTGCCACTTGTAGCCTATCATGCCCTTCACAGCTTGGCTTTGTGTGTGGTGCAGCCCATTATTTGTGACATGGAACAAGCAGTCAAGGAGAGGACAACGGTTGCGAGGTTGCATTGGCACTCTTGAGCCGCGTCATCTTCACACTGCGCTTAGGGACTATGCTCTCACTAGGTGCAGAGTCCCAGCTCTCCTAATCAGTTGCTTCTTTTGCATTCGAGAGTCCACGCCAAATGCTTATTAGTGTATTGTCAATTGTGCGCTTAAGCCTGCTTTTTGTTTGTGCTGCAGCGCTCTGCGTGACCGCAGATTTGAGCCAGTGTCACATAGGGAGGTTGCCTCACTGAGCTGCACAGTGTCCATGCTTTGCGCCTTTGAGCAAGCCAGTTCCTGGATGGACTGGACCGTGGGCATCCACGGCCTCATCATTGACTTCTTTGGTGAGACACCTGACGCCTGCACCACTTCATCAAACATCCCTTCCCCTCCTCTTTCCACATGTTGCTCCAGGCAGTCCAGGAGTTTTCCACATGACCTTGGGGTCATGGAATTATCAGACAACTTGTGCGGAGAATTTCGAGTGACCTTTGCCTGAGAATTGGAGCTTGATGAATCATAGGTGGCTTACATCAGCGCCAGTCAGCTCTGGTACAATTAGTGTCTTGATGCATTCATGCAGATCCAGTAGCACGGTGCCAGCGCAGCGCGACCTTCCTCCCAGAGGTGGCCGGCCACGAACGCTGGACGCGCGAGGAGACAATAGACTCCCTGATCGCCAAAGCAGGCTATGTAGGGCCTGTAACGCCCGCGCTACGGGCCAGCTTGACCGTAACCCGCTACCAGAGCTCTGCAGCCTCGCTGACATACGACCAGTACTGCGCCGCCGCGCAGCCGGCCGCTGCGCGCGTGCAGCCGGCTGGAGGCATGACCGTTACGGTCCCGGCCTGACCGTTACGGTCGCGGCATAACCATTACGGTCCTCGCATGATTGTCGGCGCGGCCTGGCAGCGAGTGTCAGCGCCCCACTGCCACCAGATGCGCTGCTGGCTTTTGTGCCAGCAAGGCAATGCCTGTGCATGCATGGGAGTGGCGGCCTTTTGTGAGGGTGGCTGGCAGGTCACTGCCAAGTGAGCAAGGTTCTCTAAGCCGGGAGGTTGTGGCACTGTGAAAGACCTGTACTGTGCAGCGTGGGTGCATCGATGCCCCCATCTGGAGAGTGCTAGAGCTGCAGACTGGCGCATCCTCCTTCTTAATTGTACGCAGCTGTTTCTGTGTATTGTTGAGGCCGCCAAGCTCCTGACTCCTGACATAGGAGAGACAAACAAGGAATCCATACGTGGGTTCTGAACAAAAGAGGTTTCTGTTGAGGATTGCCTTTAATTCAAATGGTCAGACTGGCGCATGCTTGTCCGTGGCTTGCTGTGAAAGATGCTGAAATAGCATATTGCAGGATTTTCAAGTAATGTGGTACAGAAGCTGGCACTTGACCATATGGTACATGCCTCAGCTGTGCTGTAGGCACTCCATAGGCAGAGAGTAGTGCCTATTGCAATTGATAAGAGGGACACTGCTTACCCTCCAACATTGTAGCTGCATTTTGTGTAGTAGTCATGATTGGCCCCGCTTTGTTTCCAATAGTCCTGTCTTGCGCTTGCAGTGAGTCGTGTGCTGGCGTGTAGTCTGCACACAACTTAAAGAATGCTTTACTTCCCAATGTGGCAGCAATGCCTTGCATTTCTAGCTACAGATGTTCCCTTTGTGAAGTGCTTGCCATGCCAATTGCAGATGAAGCGGTATCTTTAAGGGCCTGCAGGATGTGATTTAAGTCCATGTGGGGCACCGCCTGGTGTACCAATAGGATCGTATCTGAAGCAAGTGTATCTTTGTGCAATGTTGTAAACTCACCACGAACAACATGATTACCTGAAAGCTTCCGTGGGTTTAGCTGCATACCATGCCACCAGTATTTTCATCTGCACACTCCCAACGCTGAAGTTAACTTGCATTCCACTTCCTGAATTCAGGTGTATCCAGGTGCACTAGCGGAGTACTCGTGGAACAGTACTTCTCATGTACAGTGTGACAATTACAGGTATATTTCCCTATTTAAAAATAAATTGCCCTCCTGTAGGCCTCAGGAGGTGCGAACGACTATCCAGTCCCTTTCGATTTCTTACTTCACAGCTTGCTTGCCATAATCCACAAAATCTATATTAGCTTGTCTCAATTACTGTTCTAGGGTGCCCTGGTCCAGGGGAATACAAATACAGCCTCTCGCAACCTGTGAGTCATCAATGGCAGAGTTGTGTCTGTTGATACATGTGCTGTCAGTCAAGCAATGGACTTTTGCATGAGCTGCAGACGCGTCGGTCCGCCAGCAAACGACAGCCAGTTGACCTGAGTTCGCACTTTGGTGTACTCATACTTGTTGTACAGGCCGCAGGCCGCCTCGTTGAAAGGGTCGCAGTGCAGGCAGATCATTTTGCAGCCCCAGTCTTCGGCGACCTGCGCAAAGAGGTCTGACATGGATCAGCTGCTGCTCAAATGCACCCGCGTTTATTGTACCAGGAAGAATGCACAGACCTTTGCATATTTGCAACTGACCACAAGGTAAGATGACATCTGTGCGCAATCAGACAAGCATGAAATTAATTTGTAGCGGCTGGGCTGGGGGCAGCGAGCTATCACAAAGTCTGCGCACTTTCTCTGCGGCTCTCAAGAGCTCCTCCCCCACGCCCAGTCTCCTGGCTGCAGGAGACACTGCCAGGTTGCTGATGTAGGCGACATCCTCTGGTCGTTGGTAGGCCACAAAGGGCCCCTTCTCTATGCGCTCTGCTGGCAGGTGCTGCCCCTGCATGTCAATCACCACAGCGCCCAGCAGCCCCAGCCTCTCAGGAGACAGTAAGAACCCAACCTGCGCCAAAGCAGAGACTTCATGAACACCATGGTGTAGACCAAAGCACCAGAGGGCACTGTAAGCGCATGCTCACGTGCTGGAGCCAGCTGAGTCATTCACAAGTCCATTGGGCAAAGCATTGTCAGTGCAAAATGAGCAGATGCAAGACAAAAGTGAATGGAGGGCAGTTGCCAGTATGTGTGGTATGAGGAAGGCCAGAGGGAAGGTGCAGCACCTGCAGGTTCTCTGAGAGCAGGAACTTGAAGAAGGGCGGGACATTGGCGCCAGGGTGCCCCAAAAGCGGCTTGACAAAGCTGCTCTCCTCTTCAGCCTCTAAGCTGTGGGCAAGCAGGCATGCAAAACGGCCCTTGCCTCCTTTCACATCAGCATCGATGCCCATCTGTACATGCATTATGTCAGACCCTTACTGGACTGCAATGCATGACGTGTTGTGTTGAAGAGATCTGCACCAAAGCAAACGAGTTTGTGCAATTGCAGGGGGTTTGCAAAAGGGGCAAGGGTACGCTCAGACCTGCAAGGCGCACACTCGGTCTAGCCGGAGCAATGGACCAAACAGCCAGTCCGCAGTTGGGTAGAAGCTCTGCGCATGCACTTCAGCAATCGCCCAGAAGTCAGCTGTGGTGGCCATACGTGTAGTGTACTGCAAGTGGCCTCGATATGACCTGCCTTGCAGCTCAGCCCCTGCATTGTCAGCATGCTTTGTTGACGCGATGCCCGCAAAATGCCTTGCTATGTGCTCAGCCCAGACATCATTAGTTTGAGGCATAAGAACTGGTTGGGTACAAATATTGTCCCTGGTATCGAAACAGACCAGATGTGGCACTGCCTGTAGCACAGCTTGGTTTGCAAGCCCTCCTACGAGTCTTCCTATGGGGACGGAGGGCATAGCCCTTTGCCCTGATATTACATTGAGCTAAAAATGCTGGACTTGGACAGCAGACTGGGCGCAACTGGCTGCCCCCGCACTGCCCAGCGGTGTCTGCCTGAACCATTGACGCCCTGGAATACATTCTCAACACTACGCAGCACTGCCAGTCCTACTCCAATACTATGTTTACGGTATATTGGTTTCAACAGCAGGTTATTTGGGCCATGTACTGCAAATTTTGGGTACACGGCCTGGGAAAACAGGACACAGTCAGCAGATCGGTGCAACTGAGAAAGGCAGCAACATCGTGCAGTACATTCCTAGGACTCTGAACAACCTATTCTTGGTAATTGTCACACCCAACTATCGCGATGCATTGCAGAATGCGCAGGCAAGATTGAGTTCGACCCCGACATCGCACGTGACCCTCCAGTACTGTTTTCCTTTAGCCTTTGCATGGGCAACTCAATCTCCTTCTCTTCTAAGGAAAACTTCGTATAAAGAGCACGCAGTATCGAATAAATCAAGAGATATCTTCCAAAGGATATCGGCAGAACTTCTAAAATGGCTCATGCAGGCACCACGCATGTCTCGGGCGCGCGTTCTCCTGTTTACTCTTATGGCTTGCGCCCGTCATTTCATTCGAAATTTACGCCAGGAATTCATCGGTCCTTGAAGCCATTCTCGGCTAAGCAATGCGTCAAGGTTGTCAGGTATTGATCAATCGCTGTCCAGGATGAACTCAGAGTGCTGATCTTGCAGTCAGATCGCGGATGTGATGTTCTTTGTAATGGTTACACAGGACACAACATGCTTGTGCGATCAGGGCTACAGCTGACACAGCAACCACATCATCCACGACAGGCAAGTCACACCTGAATGTCCTTGCTTTTTCCTAGTGCATTGCATCTACATAGAGCACATCTTCCCAAAGGTATGTCAAAAGGTATGTCAAAGGTATGTCAAAGGTATGTCAAGCTGTGCCATGTATCATATAGCATGACCTCTGTACGGCACTCGTGCAGAATCTACACAGTCTGCGGTGAAGCTCCTGAAGAGTGCAGCACAAGACAAGTCTGTGCCAGGTGCACAGCTTTTGAGCGCCATCCTCAGCCTTGAGAAGGCCAAGCTACCGGTGCGCCATCCTCTGCTTTAAGTAATAGTAGCAACTCCATCGCTGGGATGTTAATGGCATGTGCATGCGTGTGCTGGAGCCAAGCAACCAGCTTGCTCCAGCAAACAAGATTTCTATTCTAACTTGCCTGACTCATTTCTGTATCTCCTGGTGACAGATGGACAACTTGGCGGTTGTTGTGGGAGGAAACCAGCAGAAGGGCGGAAAGAGATGGCGCCTTGTTTTCACTTCAGGTAGTGTATTACTTGAGGCTCAGTGCAGGTTCAGAACTCGAACATTGGAACCCCTCTTTGCCAGAGGAGTTGACACTGCCATTCTCTTGTATGGTGCAGGTAAAGGGCAGGTTTCAAAGGCAATGAAAGGGGAGAAAGCTGGCGGAATCTACTTTCCCATCACAGCTGTGCAGGTTGTACCCCTCTAGACTGACACTGTCCCTAGTTGCCCTTGATAAAGGCGGTTCTGTTGTGGGGCTCGGACATCTTATCTGGGTCTAACTTTGGTGTTGTGCAGCGCTGGGACACAACAACAGGGGAGATTGAGAACGGGACTTATTTTGGGCTCATTGCAGCTCTGACCTTCAAAGGACCTTTTGAGATCACAGGGGTGGGTTCGATGGGCCTTCTTAGACTTGTCTGCTGTGTGTTAATTCGAGGTGTTATTGTAAGCCAGTGCATGAATGTTGATGTGTGCCTGCAGAGGAAGCTCGGATTCACATTCGACACGCTGCGGCTACGTCTAGGGCCAAAGTGGCTGAACTTCCCTTTGTCTCCTGGGCAGCTGGGAACAAAGTAGGCACTTCCTCAATACATGCCGCGCACAACAGCATCTCATTACCCTGAACAATATGCCCCCCTTGTCATGAAACGCCAATGAATATGTGAGCCAGCCTTAGTCAACACAGTCTGATCTACACTGTACGCTGTGCTCAATGATTCAATTCCGTGTGAATAAGTCTGCCTGAGGACATGTGCGTGCCAAAACAGGAAGGGAGAGGAAGACAAGAAGGGCCCGTTTTTCCTTTTCATCTATGGCGATGAAGATATCCTGGTTGCACGCGGCCGTGGGGGAGGTGTGGCATTCTGGACTGCTGCCAGCCCAAGCTGGGAGGTCCAGAGTGGTGTCACTCTGTGAATTTTGCTTTCATGCATGTTGAATCCTTTTATGAGTCGTTGCCTCAATTGACTGTGTAAGATGCCAATAGTGTGTGCCAATCATGGATGGCCACCCTGATTGTGGCTTGAGAAACGAGCGGCAGAGGAGCTGTGGGGACGGAAAGGAAGGCTAAAAGCTCGTGTTGACTTTGAATGAGCCAAGAATCTGCCCAGTAAGGACTTGACTAGGCATTGGTGCCAGAGCCGATGATAGGTTTGGCGCAACCACGTAGCAGGTCAGTGAGAGAACATTTTGATGACTACCACCACTAGGCAAGAGTTTAGCTGTTTGAAGGCATCTAAGAGAATTTCCAAGGGCATATCAGGGGCGAATGGCAAGGTAGCGCATTCAGGTCATATTGAGAATGTAAGCTTGATCAGGCTGGCAGGCTGGTTGCATCTTGCTTTCAGTCGGTTGATTATCAATGATATCATCCTGCATTCATTCAGCCCTGCACGCAGCTTGCCCCTGAGCGCGCGCGCGCCTGAGACCGCGCTCTCAAGTGCACATATGTCAGACTTCAGATGTGGAGTGACTGATGTCAGAGTCTGTCAACGCTGAGCCGTTTGGTGACATTGGAACTTCTCAAGTCTCAGGGTCACCCTGCACGGTGTAGTCAGAAGTTGCACAATATGTAGCTGATCCGATGAGTCATGATCAGGTGCTCAAGCTCTTAACAACTTATGGTGCTGGTGGTCTGAGAGGGAAAATAAAGCGTCATGTGGGCATAATTGCCATCTCACATGTCATTGCAGGTATTTTACATCTTGCGCATGTAAACCAACTGCATGCTAAGGTTTCGTTGACGTGGCGCCACGTAGATCGAGATTACCTGTTATGGCCGACCCTATCTTCGTGGAGGCGACTGGCTGTGCTGTGTCCCTCTCCCATTACCATCGCAGCGTAAGAGAAGTTTGGGGAGTAAGGAGGACAAGATGATACTGACTCTACCCAGTCTCCCGCAGACACTCTGTCCTGGAAGAAGGGTGGTTGACAGGCACGGTTTGACAAGCAGCAATGGCACAGCAGGAAAGATTAGCATGAAGAGCAACAACACCTATCACATTGAGGTGAGATGAAGTGTTATGGCAATCTTATTTGGTGATACTGTGAACCGAGACATCAAGAGTGCGCATCATGAAGGGTGCAGTGTCCAACCACTGCCTCATTCGCACTAGTCTGGGTTTTAACTTACGAGAAGACCATGTGAAGAGTGAGGATGTTCTTTTGCACAACTGTGGGGTGCTAGTGGTCTGGTGCAAGAATGAATTGAAGATCTCTGTGATCCGGTCAGGCTCTCCTGACAAGCTGTCCTGACAATGTAGGTTCTCGTTGGAGAAGATGAGCCTCCTGAGAACGCTTTGAAGCGCTTCCGGTGGGCGTCAAGGAGCACAGGCGTAGTACAGGAGGTGAAACTTCAAGCTTGGACCTTAAAAGCAGATGTGTACCTGCAACTCAATGGGCCCAGGACGTGACGGACAAGCCTTGATCTTTATCCCACTTACACGACAAATTTGCCATTTGTGTGCCTGATCATTGAACCCCACTGTCCCGCGGTGCCAGGCACGGAGGAGACAACACTTTGAGAACACACAGGATGAGAAGAAGCGCAGGATTAAGGACGGGCACATGAAGAAGTCAAAGTGAGTCCATTTCATGTGCCGAAGTGTCGCTTGTTCTGTGTGGTACTGGACACCTCGACTATACTTCCAGAGTGGGAAATATGTGTGTTTGCTGTGTCAGAGCGTGGGTTGCATTCAAGTTTCTCACATGATGTCATCGTGTATGCAGGAAGTGGGTCCCGCCTCCACGCTTTGAGGATGTTGTGACCTCCTTGGAGTCACCTCCTTTTGCAGACCTCTTTGGGGAACCTTCGGACATCTTCTCAGAGGTGGGTTGACCCCCATCATCTGACTGTTAGTCAGCATTATTAGGCATTTTATTTGATGCTTGAGTCATGGCATTTGGGCCCCACCCGATTATGTGCTTTGAAAGGGACTTGCAGGGCTGGTCGTTTGTCAACAATGATACCAAGGAAAGCTCCGCACGGATGGTCATGGCAAGGGAGATATGCTTTAAATTTTCCTAAAGCATTCTGTGTTGCGGCAGGGCAAGTTGCAGGGGAACTCGAACGGAAATGGCAACAAGCGCTTTCAAAGCCGCTAGAGGATGGATAGACATGAGGCGGGCATGACATTTGCCGCCTGGGGTCTCTGTGTCTTTGGCTGCAGCAGAACCAACATGTTGTCTCAATGGCTGTTGGCTGGCATGCGATATCAAAAGCTGATTGAAGCCTTTGAAAGTGTACTGTAGTAGGCACTGAGTGCTGCATCTTGAGATTGACCTGTCAGGTACCGAGTGCAGGCGCCAGTATTCTGGCTCGTTTTGCGTAATGGAAGAACTCATGCAAACAATAAATGCATGCTGATTGATAATGACGGTCCCCTTTGGGAAATTATGCTGGGTAATCAATTGTACACAGAGTTGGGCTTTGGTGCGGCGCTGCCGTTGTTGATTGGCTGCTGGAGCCTGCCAACATGTTGCATTCCCTCAGATTTCCAGAATCATGACCAGATTCTTTAAATAGCCTCTATAGCTGTGATCCGGTCCAATTTTTCGTGCCATCAGTGATTGTCAGCGTTCAATGCGCATAACTGCGCATGCGGCTTTGTGCCCGGCATGTGGCTGTAGCATGCGATGCAACCCTCACACAAAAGGCGGTGGCGATGATGATGTCATCACTGCGCAGGATGCTGACATTTCTAAAGAACTGAACTTCGGTCCATGCTATCATGGTGATCATGGTCACCAACGGTGTTGATGTCAAAATCAGCATGATCACTGGCATGCATGTCACATGCCAGGATGCCATCAGTGATTACGGTGATCAGTTTTGCAAATGCAGCTGCAGGGATTTCAATTCAAAGTTGACTCATATATGTAGGCCTGGACCTGAAGCTCGCGGAGTGCTCTGATTGCTATGCTCAGTGCCGGAACTCGCATTCAATTCTGAATCTAACGCCTCCTTGGTGGGTGACTCGGTGCTTTGCCAACGCAAGGATATTGACGGATCGCCAGTGGCACTGAGCCCAAATGGGCAGCCCGTGACGTGACGACTCTGCGCGATCGTGCGGCCATCAGCGGTGACGACAGATCGTCACCAACTTGAATTTGATCAAAATTCTGAGATGAGATGCACCTTATGAGAAGCAACTTGTAATCGATTGGGAAGGGTACGACCGTGCGAGACGACGGTGCAAGATCCCATATTGCCAGCACGACAGGGTCAGGGCGTTCCGGCTGCAATCGGATGCCAACCCAAGCAGGGTGAACCCTTTGTGCAGTCCTGGGTGTCGATACCCTTTAAGGAAGGGTTCAATTGCTGCTTTGCACGCGCATGGCGTGTACTTTGGCCGTAAGCCTGCCCCAAAGACTGACGACCGGACTCACAGCTTCGGACTACCCCGGCACTTCGGTTGTCCATATTGGAAACGGGGTCCCGCCCGGCGCGAAGGGACAGCGCTACGAAGACGGCATGCTCGAAAAGGTATAGTCTTGGACAGCAAAGAGAAAAAATCGACGTGTCCAGCCGGCTGGAACTTGCCGAGAAGCGATGGAAGTCGCACTTCAAACGTGAAGCTGAAGTGTCCCTTTGAGAATTTATTAACCCATTGCATCCAAGGCTTCAGCGCCTTTTCTACGTTTCTGGCTGCATTTGCATGTCTCGATCATGGCTGTTGCCTTTCACTCGCCGTGCATCGCTTGTTCACATACCTAGCTATGGGTCCTGGGCATATTTTTTAGCTGAGGCCCAGCAGCAATTCCACCTGCCCAAATGCCGTAAAATCCAGGGATATTGACTTTATTGCACGATCGCGAACCCCTACAATGTACGATCTGCGCATGCTCGCAGCTCCCCCTGCGTGTGTGGGACCAGCTGACTGGGGTACCAGCCTAAAGCTTCCATCCATTTCCTCAGCACTTCAAAACCCTTCGGCAATCATCAGCAAGTCTGCAACTCACCACAGCTCATGCACACTGCGCAGGTGAAGGAGGAGACGTCTTCGGCAAACCACGGCTCATCTAGTCTGGGCACGCCTGCACCCAGTGTCATGGAGGGAGAGACGCACATGGAGGCAGCACACCAAGTGGCCAGCGGCCCCGTGGGGTCCACTCTTTACGGGGGCAGGGAGGACCAGCCAGAGGAGGAAGCCAACAGGAAGGACACATCTGCGGCAGATGACCTGCGCGAACTGGCAGCCAAGGGTGTCTGCGCTCCCCTGTGGCGCACCAATCAGCCAGTACAACCGGTGCGTAGGCAGCCTGCTGCAAGAGCAACAGGACACTGCAACAGCAAGTTGATACTGCAGGATCACGTGACTGGCTGGTGACAGCACTTAGAGGCAGAGCTGGGCAGCTCTGGACCCAGAACAGTGGGTACCAGTCAGGCAGTCAGGCAACATTTGGTACTAGCTTTGTGGCGTTGAAATGCGATATACTGTAGCATGAGAGCTTGGCAGGAGTGCTGCCTCCCACGCTCTCCTGCATGTGGTGGTGTGAGCTTCAGATCACGGGCCCAGACAGCTTCGGCAGAAATCGCCAGCCCAAAGCAAATCAGAACAAAGCGGTGATCACAGAATGTGTGGTACAGGGGACTGCAGAGCCAGCGGTGCACACGCTGCAGACGGGCTGGTGCTTCTATGCGGGGCTGGACGCAGCCAAGCGCTCCAACGTGTGGGTGGCGAGCCAGAGCCCTGCAGCACTCTCCATGCTGGCGGCGGCCAACGCCGCGGCCGGGGGGTCTCCCGGCCCCGACCGCTCGCGGCCCGAGTCCCTCATGCAGGTACGGACCTCCAATTTTCGCTGTTGTCCCTTCCGCATATTTCTCCAATGCACATATCCACCTGGCCGGAAACTCAGGCATCATTCTTCTACCGGTTCCATTCTCCACAGTAGTGGCGGAAGTTTCACAATATCTACGCAGAAACTACTGAAGCGAGCAGCCTGGGAGGCAAGGAAAGATGCAGAGCACCTACCAGCGCAGCTCAAGTGCTGGGGCCTTCCAAGGAAGTTGCTGTGGCAGATTGGCGGCCTGTGCAGCTGATTGAACTGCAGGACCTGAAGAACAGTGGGAAGGCTTGCGAGTTTTATAGTCCTCATGCTGTGCAGGCGCTGCGAGGGGTTGCGGAGAAGGGTACGCGAAACAGCGCGTGGCTGGGAGCGAGTCCGTCGCTGCGCGAGATTCTTGAGGGGCGCATGGCGGACGCCGGGGGGCCCTCCACCCCTCGCTCACCCTTTGACAACGGCGCCGGCCCCGACCTTGCCAACGTGCGTACTCCCTTGAAGGGTTCACCTCTGCAATGCAGTATTTGTCTTCATTACCCCTAAACGGCAACCCTTGTTTTGCACCTTCTGATGCTCATGGTCAGTCATGGCCAGCTGCAGAAGCCACCAAAAGCAAATCTGGACATTGGATTTGCATCCCGCTGCATAGTCTTCGACAGAAATTGACACGTCAGCAATGAAGATATGATTTGGGGTCAACGAGGGGCACAGGAAGGCTGGTGTTCCTGCTGCAGCACACACTTCACATGGGCGCATGGGTGTGATGTAGAATTGGCTGGGTGTGAAACTGCAAGAGGGCCCCGTCGTTGCCTATTCTCAGGTAGTCAAAGGAGAATTCAAGTGATCTGATTGGGATATGCTGGTGGGTGCAGATGCAGGGCTACACCACGCCGGAGCAGAAGGATACCTTCAACCTGATGGGCTTCAACTCCTCCAGCACTCCCAGCACAGCCACCAACATTGATCTGGGCAGCCTCCAGGTGAGCCTCCCTTTATACTGCTTCATGCCCATCTTGAGCTCCCTGTAGTTCCTGTCCTGCTTGGTCATCATGTAGAGGCCAGTGCAAAACGCCTGCCGAACATCAGGCCTGTCATGCTCGATTACGGTGTCCGGTCATCTTTGTGCATATATCAACCGGACTCCGAGACCTGCATGCCAAGCCTGTGAATAAGAATTTGCAGGGTGTGCGGGGGTGACTCTGCCTGACTGCGATGCCTGCCCGTCAAGTTTGGAAGTTTAGGGGCGGGGAATGTATGATTGTGTGCATGCATGCGCGCAGGCCCCCCACTCGCCGGAGCCGGGGGATCCGCGGCAGCAGGCCGCGCTGGGCAGCTCCCACAGCACGCCCTCCAACAACTTCCTCGCAGAGCTGCGCCGCCAGCAGCACCAGCAGGTCATGCCCACACCCTTTCCTGCTGACAAAGGGGGGATATGCTGCTGCGGTGTTTGCTGTCTTTCAAACGATGAAGTCCTGCGTCATTGGCTAGGTCTCAGTTGTGTATTCATGTTAAAGAGTCTAAGATTTGTGCACTTGGCATGGCTGTGTGTGCATCTGGATGAGGGCACATGCCTGGCTGATAGATTTGCCTCTACGCAACCTACACATTCGCAGACACCTGCTCGATTCAGAAATGGCCAGCGCGGCTGATCGACAACTCTGCGCTGCACAACAATTAGTCCATTTTTTTGTTCGGTTATCACTGTGTGGCTGGAGCTCTTGATGGTACTGGTGCAGGGCCGGAGGAGTCTGGACGAGGAGTGGAACGGCGGCAATGAACGGCTGAGCCGCGCAGGCAACTGGATGGACGAGGATTTCCCGGGAGCTTCGCGGCAGCTGCCGACGCTCAGTGACGGCGGCGCGCGCGGCCGCGACTCCAAGCACAGCCCCACGCACTCCAATATATCGGCTCCCCCCACCTTCGGCGATGGGGGGGTCCCCTTCCGCGGCTATGACGGTGCGTTCACCCCTGTCAACCCTAAACCCTTTCTCCATTGAATCAAGCCCCCAGCTCTCGGTGACGGGAGTGTTCCACTCTGCTTATGACACTTCGCTCACCCTCAATGTCAATTGGCAATAAATAGGAAGTTTGAGGGTGCTGCAGTACATGTCTAATGATTCTTCACACTCTGGTAACTCACCTGGCGTCATGACACCGTCTGCAGAGGGTCAAGCAGTCACATGCGAAGTGCTTTTGGTCATGTTGATCAGAAAACCTGCATGATAAAGAGCTCTATAACAAGTTTGTTTCTTAAATTTAAAACTCATTTGCAGGCGCAATGGCGTCCCCGGCAAAGCCGAGCGCGCCGCCGTCGTCGGTGCCGCAGCTGCCAGAGAAAGTCATGATGGCGCTTGTGAGCACGCCGGCCATGTTCGCAGTGCCAACCTCCATCAACAAGGGCTTCAATCCCCCATTTGTGCTGCGCGTGGGAGTTGTCTCCACCGCCCCCACGCAGATCAAGGCCACCGTGGCCGCCTACGTGCTGCAGAAGGACCAGGCAAGCCCCCTGACTAATATGCCTCGTCTTTTGGCGCCAACAGTGCCAATTCTCTGCAGACACCCCCATCAGCTGTGAGCGCAACCTGCAAGTCTTACATTTGCGTTTTTGCTTGAACTGGGTGACTTGAATCTGTCTGGCAACAATATGCTTTCCTGCATAGCATGCCGGCAGCTGACCCCTTCGAAGGGCCGCGTTAAGTTCGGGGGGATTTGTCACGGCATGTGAGATTTCAACAAACATACATATATTTATATAAATATATTTTTGGAGGACCTCCTAGAGGGTGAAAGCGGTGCAACCCTTCTACAATCACAGGGCAAACGCACAGCACCATCACACTACAACCGCATCACGCTACAACACATAAATTTCTAAGGGTGGATGATGCGGTGCGCAGGTGGCAAACTTGGAGAAGTGGCACCCGGCGCAGCACGTGGTGACAGAGAGCCTTAGCGGTGCGATAGTGACTCAGACGATCGTATGCCACGGCCCCTCGCACCCCAAGCTGCCGCAGCCCTCCCCCGGCAAACACACCGGCGTTGCGGAGTTTGTCTTCGACGGTGTGCCCTCCCTCTTTGGCCCCTTACATATTTTATGAAATTGCTTTGTCTGAAAACATGGAAATTTGGTTTATGGTGATTTGTGGAGAGGCATTCAAGCAGTTGCATGGTTTTGTGGTTGCAATCAGTTGCTGCTCGGCAATGCACAGATGCACTTGTCCTTCTCACCGTGCTATGAAATTCTTGACAATTGGAGGTTCCTGTATGGCTAATGATTAGCTGCCCAGTGATGCACACGGATAGTGGGTGAATCGGGCATGCTTGCCTTGTGCTAGCTAAATCAAAATGGTGTGCATGGGTGTATGTGGGGTTAGTAAAGAGGTAGCTGTGTGCGCGCAGACCTGAAGTTCCACAGCAGCAGCCGCATGAAGCCGCGCTGGCTGGCCTTCGCGCTGACACTGCCCACGGATGATGTGCTGTTTGTGCAGTATACTGTGCCCACCATCGTCATGTCCCGCCAGTGCGACCAGCACAACAAGGTGTGCCAGTGGAATGCTCATCTTGCTGATCCGCATGTCGCTCATTCGGGTGGTGTTGTATGCAATGTACCTTGCAGCCAACATATGCAGGCTCTTCTCTCAATGACCACAGCTTTTTGGGGAGGGTTAAAGGGAGGTCTGGATCTTGTCCAGTGGTAATGACATTTTTTCTCTTGTTGTGAATAAGGAGGAACAGCTTTGTGGATGCATCGTGCTGTCTGCTTTCAAGCGATAAGCAACCTGTCAGAACTCATCCTGAGCATGGGCTCTGTGCGCAATCAGGAATGAGCATCCTGCGGGGCCAACTGATAGGACAGTGAAGGGCTGCACACTTAGCAACGCTACTTTCAAGGGATCTGACCTGCTCGTCCGATTGCTCAAGCGAAGAGCATCCTGCAAGAGCATCTGTGAATGCATTCTCATGTTCTTGTGTGCGCGACCAGGCGATGAGCATCCTGCGGGGTCAGCTGCCGTGGCGCAAGCGGCAGCGGCCGGAGACTCCCGGCCCGGCGTCGCCGGCGCAGCCGCTGCGCGCGACGATGAGCGCTCCGATCGGCAGCCTAGATGGGTTAGGGCCCCCGGTCGAAGACCCCTGCGACGGGGAGTGGCCCCTCTCCACGCCATACACCTTTGACCGCTGGCGCGACATGATCGAGCGGTGAGAAAGCCAACCACCATTCTCAGCTTTCAGCATGTCGTGCACAGAAATGTGTGTCCGTCCATGTGTCTGAATATCCAACGGTGGGAAGCAGGCATTGCCTTCATATTCAAAATGTCGGGTCATTACTTCTGTGCTGCAAGAGCGTCGTTCTGTTGATGTGGGAGTTTCTGTTGGGAAGTCCTGGCGAATGATTGGGGATCTGCTCTGGCGGCTGCATTGTTTGTGATGACATGTTGCCGATTCTCCTCCACCAAAAGTATGGCTTCAACAATGTGTGAGCCAGGGGTGTTGCTGCTCAGCAAGAGCACTCTTGTGCAAGGGCAGTGCTGAGGCTGAGGTGGCGAATGATTGTGTGCAGGAACTGCAAGTACTACAGCCTGATCCGGCCCTTTGACAAGGACGACCTGCGCATGCTGGCCAAGGTTGCGGGCTTCTTTAGCAACCAGGCCTCCCAACGCATCGCCCCCTTCGAGCTCACCCCCGGCCAGTGGCAGGTGCATAATAAGCACACTGGGAATGGTTTTGTGTTGGCAGACAAAAACTACTCTCTTGACCACTTGTTCATCATAAAAGTGGTCTTGAGATTCATTGATGAGTCATTAAGGGTGAAACAATCTTGGATTGACCTTATACTGGCAATTTCAGAGAGTGTATGCTTGCTTTGCTGTAGATATGCACGGGCAGCATAAGAGGGTGAAGTGATCAGACTAGCGAGCAGACTAGCAAGCAGACTAGCGATAGTTGCTGATCAATTGTGCTCGCTTAGGCGTTCGGGAACTGGTTCATGTCGTACCTGCGGCTGTTCCGGTGCCACCAGCAGCTGTGGATGATGCGCAACCCAACCGCCATCTGCGGATTCGGCGTCGACCGCGCGCGCTCGGAAATCCTGCTCGCCCACCAACCCTCGGTATAACCACCTTTGCAATCCCCCTTTCACCCATCAGCCTGAATTCAAGGTGGTGCAACCTACTATATGATATTCACCCTTGCTTGCACCACCACTGAACCCCATGCACCCCTGAAGGAGGCCACCCTAATGCTAGTCGAGACCACCACATGCAAATCTCAGCAGTCTCGTCCAGGTTGCCGGGGCTCTGCCCAGATCAGTTGCTGCTCATGGTGCATGATGCCTTTTTTATACATTACTTCAAAAGACCCGTCCAGCATCATGTCTGCATGTATTGCCCTGTTCTAAAGGACAGGACCGAACGAGCACTTGTCCTGCTGAGCCTGCATCCAAGTGATGCCGTGATCGCCTTATCTTTGGCAATGCGACCTGTTGCTCAGCAGGAATTTTGTGGTTGCTGTAGGGCACATTCCTGGTGCGGCCGAGCCTGAGCCTGGCTGGAGCAATGGTGCTGAGCGTGGTGGTGGATGGCGCCATCAAGCACATGGCCCTGGACGGCAACCAGCTTGACACCCGCTCCCTTGAGGTAACCCCCCTTGCATACACCCCTTGGCCCTGCCATTGCTGCGGCAGGAAACAGGGGAGTTTCCTGCTTTTGAACCAAGTATCCATCTGGTCGTTAGTAAGCAGATGACCTTTAGATGGGGCACCCTATCATAGTATGCACAGCAGGGATGCTTGAAAGACAGGTATCTTATGTGTGCCCAGCCAGGCTTGTGCTTGCTCGTGTTGTGTAACCGTGTGTCTTGCGGGTTGCAATCCCACATGTGTCAGCACAAGTATCTTCATAGCTGGTCAGGGTGATGGATCGGAGCCGGGCAGCCTGACTGAATGCTTGCGCCGTGGACATCGAAGATATATTATCATTATTATTACTACTATTATTACACGCCTATCCAAGCCACAGTTGGCTTAGGTGCGTCGCAGCAGCGTTTCTATGACAGCCTTCCAGCAAAGATGTGTAGTCAAAGGTAATCCACCAGCGTCTGACATGTGTCATTTGGGGCTTGTGCAGGTGTGGGTGCGCGATGTGAGGGAGGCAGTTGAGCTGCTGGACGAGGCCACAGGGCAGCGCACGCCCAAGGAACAGGTGACCGCAATGCACTGCTCTCGATCCCTGTTCATGTAATAGCAGGACAGAATGCCAGGTAGCTTGCGCATGGAGCTTCTGCCCTTGCCTGCCTTTCCAAACGGATTGTCTGTGAGCTTGTTTGGCCTCCACACCGGATCATAAAGTGGTAAAAATTGCAAGAGTGCAATTGCCCGGCTGGCAGTGGTATCCTAGTGAGTAAGGGAGCCTGGCGCACTTGCCTGAATTGGCTTAGTTCAATTGGTGCCAGAGACCCATCCCAGCCGCGGTTGGCATGACTTGGCGTGATGACATGGCATGAATGCTGATGTGGCGTGTCCCGTCTGCGCAGGTGTTCCTGTTGCACTACCGGCGCTTCGGCGTGGTCACGGACCTGGTGAGGCCGCCGGCGACGGGCGGGCCGCTGCACATGTTCAGCGCGCACCATTACAGCCTGCCGCAGCCGGGCAGCCAGATGAATCACCAGCTGCTGCCCAGCGGGGGGTCCCTGATGTCCACCGGAGCGGGGTCCCTCCTGCCCACCGCACTCAGCGTCTCCATGAGCACAGGGGCCAGCCCGTGAGGCCACAACACTCTTTTAAATTCAAAAGTGACAGACACGTCAACCTTAAAATAAAACTAGCCTGCGATGGGGGGTAGAATAGCAATGCCGGGGAAGGTTGGCTGACAGTAGGGGCATGCAGCAATGTTGTTTGTTCCACTGTGTTGCCCAGAAGCTCCGCGGCTACCTGCTCAATTATGGCCTTGACAGTATGGGCAGTGCATGCTACCATACCCATGGGAAAAGGACATGCAAAAAGTGGCCATTTGTTCAGCGCCCTACTGCACTAGAAGGATCGGTGCAGGGGCAATGTGTGGCGCGAAGCTTTGCGTTTGCAGTTTGGACAAGTCAAGCAGGGCGGCTGTGACGCTGACAGCCGAGAACCCTGATAATAACTTATTTCATTAGGGCTGTTGCACAGCCCCCCGGGGGAGGGGGGCGCAGCTGCTCCTTCCTGGCCCTTTTTCCTGACTTGGTGCAAGCGCTGTTGAAGGGCTGCTGTCTGCACCCCCCTGAAAAAGGGGCTTCAATAGACTGGTGTTTCATAGTTTGCAGGCACCATGTGTGCCGAGCATGCCTTGCCCAATGTGCCCAATGTGGGCGGGGTAGTTAAGAGTGCAACTGGCGAGTTTGCTCAGTGCAGAGAAACCTGCACTGCTGCTGGCAAATTCACACTTTATAACTCAAAGCAAACGGAGCTTAGTCCAGACATGTGTAGGGGACATGAGCAGATACTTCTCACCCCTTGGAAGGGCTTGGCTGTGGGGGGTGGTTGATTACAAGGATTCTGACCACACTGCAAGCACTGATACATCACATGACAGTCGCTGCTTGGTGCGCGCTGTTCTGTGGTTACAATGTACATCGGATGGCGGTCGACTTTGATCAAACGTTTAGAACATGCACAGGCCCAGCTAGATATATGCAGCCAGGGCATTTGAGGGTGTTTTCTGGTGGCACCCAAGTTGTACATATTTTCTTGACCCGAGTGCCGGGTGTTTGCATCCTGACAAAAGAGTGATCCGAGGCTTGGAGAGTGATCCTAGAATGGCCGTGCAACAAACGACAGCAGCACTTACAAATGGACTGCTATGTGCACAGTATTTCAAAAGCAAGGGCAAAGCAGAGAAATCGTGCCTTTACCAAAAAGTCAAGTACAAGCGCACACCTGGGTTTGTGGGTGGCACCAGGCACCCACAGGAAGTGGGCATACCCTTTATATAGTGCATCTTGATGCCCTTTACGGCGCTAAAAATGGGTCTTTACACAGTTGCGTGGTGCCTTTTCATAGTTGCAATGTAGTGTCAAGTCACAGGCATGCATGCAACGTGCATGGTGCTGTTTCTTTGATGTTGCTTGTACAATTTGTGCAGCGCTCTTTAAGCGCTCCCAAGTCTGGTCACCACGCGGTGTTGCAACAGATTGGTGTTGTTTGATCTTTTCTTGGACAGCCCAACAGAGCCTTGAGGCTGCTTTGTTTTCTCAATTGGAGGCTCGCAGAGAGCAGCGGTGCAGAGTTGCGACGAGAGCTTCTGAGGCGCCTCAGGTCCTTCTGTAGCTTTTCCTTCTGGCGCAGAAATTTCAGATTTGAAAATGAGCGCCGGGGACCTGAGCACTGATTGGCTCTGAGGCGCACCTGCATTGCTGTGGTGTGGACACTCACAGGTGCTTAGTCACTGACTTTTATCCCTTCACATGTCCTTTTCACCTGGATTGTCCGGAACGTTTAGTGGTGCAAGGCATAGCAGGGGCCAACCTGGCGGGTTGGTTGCCCCTTTAGGGCGAGGTCAATGGGTGAATTCAAAGTGTCACAGGCGCTGTCGCACCTTTTGAGTTTGCAACCGTGCTCAAGTTGCCCTAGACTATGGCTCTACAGACATGTCATATATAATGTGAGAGCTCCCTGTACAAAGCGTCTTCTATTTTCCTGATGAAGAGATTGTAATGCATGGCATGCAAAGCTAAGCTTGATGTTGGTGCGGACTCGATTAATACATTTATGATGATCATGGCATGCCATTCCCAATGGGCTTTAAATCCAGGGGAGGCTGCACTCTGACGTATATTTCATTGAATCATGAATTATCATTGGCAAGCCACTCGAGTGGAGCTCACTCCTCTTGCAAAATTACATGATTAGGAAGCCTTCAAGGGTGCTGCAGTCACAAACTTTGATTGCAAGCTATGTGTTAAATTACTTCAAAACCTTTGTGAGAAAGGAAAAGTAGTGAGATGCCTCTGATGCAGCCCTGATGCTCTGGCCCATAGTCTGGGTCCAGATTTTCAACTTGGGGGTTTAGCTGAAACCCTAATCTGAAGGAGGTTTCCTTGCGACTCGCACGCGCCCGTTTTCTTTGTTATGATGTTCGATTGAAGTAAAAAGTGGTAGATCGATACGGTAGTCTCCCTGTTGATAGTATTGCTGCACTGTGCATCTTAGAAGCCAGTGCTTCTTTTCCGTTTAACTCTCTACCAGGAGGCTACTACAACATCTCGGGCACGATGTTCTCTCTGACAGCCCCGCGATGGACTCTCGTGCAGATCGCACTGGCATTGTAACGTCCTTTTGAGGCATCCAGCCATATTTCAGGTGGGCCTTTACGATTGGCGCAATCTGTAACACCATTTCCGAAACAGATCAAATGCAGTCTATCAGTAGATTTTGGGCGCGTGATGTGTCGTGTGACAGATTTGACAAGCTAAAATTTATACATTTCAAATCCTGAGCTTTGTATGTGTTTGATTCCAGGGTGAAAGATCGCCCAGCTCGAAGCTGCTCGGCAGGAATTCTCGGATCGTTCAGGTAGTAGTCTTGCGCCGCAGTAGCTGCAGATTCGCCATACATTGCTTGCATTGGGAGTGTTGTACCGTAATTATCGCAAATCCTATACACTTCCAATCTGCCATTGTTGTCTTAGATTACTCCTATTTCCACCAGTACATCACGCACGGCTCACACCAGCCTGTACGCTGACATAGTCGTAGAGCGCAATTCGATGCGACTCTCGATGAGTTCTCAGCATCAGTAAACCATCTTTGATGATTTCTGTGCTCTGAATTAATCTGAGGGAAGCTTCTCTTTTGCAGGTAGACTCTCGTGAAGCACCGATGCAGATCGAGGCGAGGGGGAGTGGTGGGCAAGGAATGGGGAATCCCAACATGTAAGCATATGTCCCAGAAATCTGAAGAGCGTCAGTGTTGTCTGTGTCCAAAAGGCCTCTGGCATCCAGGATTCCTATCACCAACTGGAGCTGCACAGTTGTGAGCTCGCCCTGTGCGTCCGCTTGATGGCCCTGTCCTTGATGTATGCAGGGGCATGGGGAGCTATGCCGACTTTGAGACTGCCATGTACCGCATGCAGCCACTGCCACTGCTGGACAACCACGGTCCCAATAGGTATGACATTGTCACTTTCCCCAGTGATGGCGTCCCCATGCATCTCATCGGCAGGAGGATTTCATGTTCTGCATCACGTACTACCCACAGACCAAGGGGACGAGCACCGAAAAAGGGATGCCAGTGATGTACTACAAGCATAGGTATTTGAAGCATCACAATGTGTGTCTACATGAGATGTGAAGCTGAGAAGGATGAATTTCCACTGCGCAGGCACAGCGACAATGGCAGCGGCCAGCCAGACCTGGATGACGAGCAGCTCTTCCACATCTTCATGGATCTGGACATGCCAGGGGTAGACATGCCTCACTCTGCCGGGGGGGCCATGACTAATTCCTCAGATGCACTGCCGGCGGCGGGGGCCGGCCAGGGGCGGCCGGGGACGGCGAGTTATGAGGGTTTCGAGAGCGAGGGTGAGGAAGAGGGTGACGATGAAAAGTGCAGCGAGCGCGGCGGCCGGGGCCGCAGCGGCGGCCGCAGCACTCGCGCGCGCAGGCGAGCCGGGAAGACAAAGGATGAGGTGCGCAGCCTTGCATGTGAAACCTGCACCTCTCAAGCAGCATCTCCATTTCACTTAGCCCAGCATACTGCCCACTTGCACGCGCTACCTGTACAGTCCTAGAGATTAGAGGCATGCAGCGCTCTGAGAAAAGCGGAGATTATATCATTTCTGCTTGCACCTCGTTCTTGTTATGTTCACATGGTGCTAGCCTGATCAGATCTGCATCATGCCAAGCCTGTTGGCAATGTCACCGTGTACCAGATTTTCAGCTCGACCAGGCATGCAACCACGGCATCTTGGTGTCTAGCATTTACATTCCGCGTGTTGTGTGTATCTTGATGATGGGTGGATCCACTGGCGCAGGCGGATTTGTCATCCGATGACGATGGGGACGAGGGCGGCCGCGGCGGCAGCAGCGGCAGCAACAAGCGAGTCATGGCAAACCGGCAGAGCGCGCAGCGCAGCCGCATGCGCAAGCTGCAGTTCATCTCTGACCTGGAGGCGAATGTGCAGAGCCTGGAGAACGACATCAAGAGCATGAACCCCATGCACAGCGCCTTGCGCCAGAAGCATGCAGGTGTGTGGCTTCCCCAATCATTCACCGGCCCAACGCTCTAAAAGATTCCTGCAACAGTCCCTGCAACATTCAGAGCACACCAGCTTGCCTGACGGCCACTGCTCCTTTGCTTCCGGCCTGCAAAGCTCTGCCCATGCTCATACACGGGAGCCTTATAACATATGAACTTGCGAGATAAGTGGGCGCCCATCGGCCAATTAAGTTTCCATGCACAGAATCCGGGCTACATTGTAATTTAAGACAGATGCCGGGGGTCATTCTAATAGTTACCAAGCAAGATGGTAATGGGTGCAGATCTGGTGAGCCAGCATGATGAGATGCGCAAGCACGCTGTGACGCTGGTGCACAAGTGCCGCCAGGCCGAGACTGTGAACGCTGCGCTGGAACGCGAGTGCTCCCACATGCGCTCCCTCCGCCCCGAGCTGGCCGGCCGGGTGAGCCTTTCGAATCTGAATCTGAATTTGAAAAGAATTTGAAGTTGAAAGTAAAACAAGAAAAAGCTGGTTATAAAGCTGATCAAGTCTGCAGCTGCCTGTGAGGCTGTGATTTGATTTGAATATGTGGTGAAAGAATGAGTGATGTTGTTTCTTCTTGGCAGCCTTGGAACAATATTCCTGGCGAAAAGGCAAGATGGCCCTTGTTGACAAGCAACAACACCAGCAGCGACTGCTGAGAATAGCTCGATTACCCCATTCGTGCATCTTCCTCTGCAATCCAGAAACACAGAAGATCTGCAGTGCTGCATGCTGAGGGACACCGTATCTTGCAGGGCTACGGGATGAGCAGGTATGGGTACGGAGAGGGCAGCAGCAGCGGCCGCTACAACGGGCTGCAGAGCGCAGGCAGCGCGCCGACTCGGCCCTTTGATCGCTATGGCAGCAGCGGAGGCATGCAGGTGTGCCTTAAAATCCCTGCAGCATCACCTGCCACCAAGCCAAGCACCCTTTGCTCTCCAAAAAGGTGTCACATCAGCATGCAGCAGGGAAGGCAGTGGAAGAACCAAAGTTGGACCCTTTGTGGCTTGCTGTGGCGCTGAGCCCTCTGGCTAGTGTTGAACACATGGGATGGTGTTGGTCAGGGAGGAGCTCTTGCTGCGGAGGCATCGGCTGAGCCCTGTGCGTATGTGTCATCCGCTGGAGTGCTACAGGTAATTAATCCCTAATTCAGGTCACCCATTGTACATGCCTTACACTGTCCTTGTCGCTGCAAATGCCCACAAGTTTCCAGTGCATGCAGACATTGACAAGATGCAGCAATTAAAGCTGATGCCCTCTGATGCTGTGAATGCGTTTATGCCACGCTTTGGATCTGCATATAATGTGCTTTCTCCCTCCTATGGCGCTGGCACTGACTTTCATGTATGCATTCTCTCCTGGGCTGATTTGGCAACGTCCACACTGTGCAGGTGAGCACAGCGCCCATGTCAGGAAGCCAGCCTACGAAGCAGCATGCTTCTGCGCAGCACCGGCCTACCTCTGCCCCCCTCCAGCAGATGGGATACGGGCAGCTCTATGAGGGCGGAAACACCTATTCTCCAATGTACATGCATGGTCCGGAGTCTGTGCCCTACTGATGACCACAGGCGGAGAGGACGAATCGAGCATCTGGTCTCCAAGCTGCACGCGCAAGCGCCCACTGTTTGTCTGACCCACCAAGTACTGTACATGCCCTGATCTGAACAGGCGAATGCCTGCTAGAGAGCCTCGAAATGGGCATGTGGTACGGGCACAGTAAGCCACAGGCTCAGCAGTGATCACTTACATTTGCTTCACATTTCGAAGTATCTCCCTGCAACGTGACAGAGCTTCAGTGCCTGTGCTTAAAAAAGAGGGGATTTCTTTCCGACCAGGCTGTGTTACTTGTTTGCAACATGTTTTGCACATGTCTTTCAAAGTGAAGGTGATGTGCAACCTAAGGGAGTTGGAATTGTTTTATAGATTTTTAGATATGCATAGAAAAAAGTTGCTCTGTGGTCACCTGGTATCTGCAGTTGTGCACAGCCCAATGACTCGAGCAGACACTGCATTGTAATCACAATTGTGCAAGCGCTCATGAATCTAAAAGGCAGAGAGGTGCCACCTGCTTTGAGTGTTCCGGAAGCATCAGGACATAAGGCATCTTACAAACCTCAGCAACAAGTCAACTCAAAAGCTCCAGAGTGCAATATGCCATGCACAGAACACCAGAGCTGCACAGAAGAGAGCAGACAGTGCAAAGTGTGATGCTTGCAAAGGGAGACTGCGCGATGCCTTGACTGCTCCCATCCCCACTCTTGCACTCCAGTCCAGAATCCACGGCTCCAAACGTACACCAGATCTTCCACATCTTGCACAGGCTTCGGCTCGTGCCCTAAGACACAGTTCAGGGTGCGTGCAAGCAGAGACTGTGCCTGTGTGAGGGGCAGAAGAAATGCGAAACGCACATGAGGGAGGGCTGCATCGAGTGGTTCTGACCTGTTTTGAGTTTCCTGCAGTCCACCCGATGGCACAGCCCAAAATGCACACAGCTCCCCACAACCACCACAGGCGATCCACTCTCATGCATCCACTGGAATTGACTCGTTGACTTGTGCTTCCACTGCCTGCCCTTGTGTGCCCTATCCCTGGCTGCGGCTTCCAAGCACCGCTGCACTCTGCAAGCCACTGGGCCATATCAAGCCATGGATTGGATGGATGCCTCCTTTCTTGCATGTCATGCTAGGGCAACGAGTGGGCGCAAAATGCTCATCTGCAGACCGCAGAGCAACATGCCAAGTTGCAACGGCACTGGGGTATGGGAAGAGGGCTCGCACAGGAGAGATCCATCCCACAGCCAGCCAGCCGGTCACTCCCGCACAGCTCCCGGGAAGAACATGCAACAGCCATCCATCCATGCAATCCCCTTGCTCCAGGCACAACGCATCCCTAGCAGTCTCCAGTGTGCATCCACAGAAGCCATTTTTATGCACATAAGGTGGGATGCTCCCAGTTCCCGCTAGTGCCTGTTCAGTATGAGAAAATGCCACATCAATTTTTTGTCTTTAAGAGCACAGCTGCCACCCCGGCAACCATGCATGCATGGCAGCCTGGCATGCAGCTGTTGCATGCGGCGCCGCGGCCGGTGCGTTAGTCATTTGCTCAGTCATCAGCCTCGTCCTTGTGGTCTGCGCCGTTGGCGGCCGCGGGGCTGTCGGCCTTGTCGTCGTCCATGGGGGAAGGCTCGTCCGCTTTGTCATCGGCGCCGTTGACTTCGGCCTCCTTCTCGCCGTCATCCGCCTTCTTGTCATCCGCCTTCTTGTCCGAGCGGTCGGAGCGGGCCGACACGGAGCGGCTGCGCGACTTGCTGGGAGACCGACTTGACCTGGAAATGCACAGAGAACACTTCTATCAGACCGACCCTCTACCTCCCTCATGTCTCACAAAAGAAAAATTTTAGTGGTGCAGGCACAGTGCTTACTCTCCAGACGGCCCACGATGTAGCTGACACATTAAAAAGATAAGAGGCTGACCCCTGGTGAAAATGTGCTCGGTGCATAAAGAATGCAGCTGGATTCCCTCATCAGGACTTGCTTCTCAAGGAGAATGGTGGTGCACTGAACAGCGCTGCTGCGATAGTAGAGCGTCACAGCATGTGCATCACGTATGTCTTGGGGCAAGTTGATGCCCAGAGTAGGTAGAGAGGGCTGCGCACTTGCTGCGGCTGGACGAGCGAGAGCGGCTGCGCGAGCGGCTATCGCTGCCGCTGCGCGAACGGCTGCGCGAGTAGCTGCGCGAGTCCCTGCAGCACACAGCAGCAGAGCATGTCAGCTCATCCATCAAGCCTCTTGGATTTCTCTCCAACTTGCCGATGCAGACACATGCACTGCCAAATAAGGCACGGCAAAACCATCAGAGGCAACCTAAAATTCATCAGAACACTCATCACACCAATCCCTCGCCAGCCAGGGTACCTTTCATAATTAGGAGCTCCTGACTGGCATGGCCACCTGATCAATGTCTCAAAGGCCGTGACAAAATCCACCGCAACAGAAACGGTGCATGAGAAGGTAAGTCATGCGCCTCAAGCATCCTACGCCTGGAGCATCTGACCCCGGATGGCAGCTTTTAAAAGCATTGCAGATCGAGGCACTAAGAAAGTGAGAACCCGCAGGTGGCATCGCTCACAGCCTCTGCACACCATTGCACATCCTGAAGGAGAGACCAGTTCAGCAGTGCTGGGGCGCGCCTGGAGCGCGAGCGGGAGCGGGAGCGTTTGCCATGGTTGCGCTTGTCGTCGGAGTCGTCAACGACGCGGATGTAGGCGCGCTCGAAGGGGTTGCGGAACTCGGTGTCGTCCAGCTTGCGGATGGCGCGCGCCAGGTCCTCCGGCGTGTCAAACTCCACCACTCCCAGCACGCCGCCGCGGTCGCGGAACACGTTCACGTAGTTGGGCGTGCACACCTTGCGGAAGTGGTCCTGCGCGCACAAGAATAAAAAGTTACAGCTCACACATCACTCCTGACAAGGATATCAGTCATGGGCGAGTAGAGCAAGGAGACATACATTGCGGAAGTAGCTCAGCCAGGAGAGACTAGGGGTTCCTTGTGCAGAAGCAGGGCAGATGTAAGGGAAATTTGCCGCGTGCACTGCAACACATGTCACTCATGGCGAGCACGGCAGCCATGTGGCTTGAAGGTCACAAAGCATCGCGTTGAAAAAGGCGGCTGACAAAGGCACAGGTTCTAGACAGCCTCCAGGATGCGAGGCAGGCGAGCAGGGAGCGAAAGAAATTACCTTGAGGTCCTGCCAGGAGGCGGACATAGGGAGGTTCTTCACAGTGGCGCGGTAGGCGCTGCCCTTCTGGCGGAAGTTGGAGGGCACCGGGGGCGGCGCAGCTCTGCCGAAGGTGGCGCCGCCGCCGCCGCCGCGCGGTTCATCCCTGTCTCTAGGAGGAGCACCCGAGGTCTTATCACCACCGCTGTTCCCTCAAACACGAGCATTCAACACACCATAACGTTCTACTGGCAGGCGGACCACAACAACACCCTGTAAATTGAAATGTATGAGAGAAGAAGATCTCACGCACCTTCTGCCGCCCATGCCACCCCTGGACAGCTCCACGCGGATGGGGTTATTGTCGAAGACATAGCCGTCTCGCCCCTTCACTGCGTCCTCAGCATGGCTGCATGCAAAAGAAAACATGTGGCATGAGGGAATGGCACATACAACGCCAAACTGACGGATGAATCATCGCCAGAGGTCCAGCAACTTCTATTGTGCAAGCCTACAACTGGCCAGAGTAGACATGTTGCTGGTCAGTGACTGCTCTTCAGCATTACAACAGGCATACTTTGCTTAGAAGCCTAGGAAGATGTAGGTCACCTTGGCTTTTCGAACTCCACGAAAGCGAAAGCAGGCGGTCTGGGTGGTAACTTCAGGTCAATATTCCGGATGCGGCCATACTGCACTCACAGAGAGATAAATTTTAGAACAAAGGTTGAGGCAGATGTAGATACTGGTAAAACCTAATCCACTCTGAAGCCATGCAGACCAAGATATGGTTCAGGACTGATGGATCAGATACAGTGACCTTTTCGAGTACATATCATCCCGAGCATAGTTAAAACACCACGCCATGTGCGGAGGCAGTTTGAAAAGATCATCCCAGAGGGTTTTGTCTGTCACCTTGTAAAAGAGGTCCTCGATCTCTCTTTCACGCACATCGCCTGGCAGGTTGCCAACAAAGATCACACAACCCCTGTGGGCCATCGCTGCACCTTCCCTGCCGGCCTTTCAACTGTTCCGAGATCACAGTAAGAAGTTGACACAACAGCTTTCGGGGTTTGCTTCTATTGCCTTGAAGTCAAAGGAAGGTGAGGCGAGCCGCGCACCCGTCTCGACACTTCGTCTCCCCCGGGGCCCGCTCTCTTATTATCATTCCCTGGATCTGAACTGGACGCTGCAGCTCGAAGATCGAATCACGGAAGACTCAAAACACTGAAGATTTACATTGCACTGGAGTCTCAGAATCTACAATCCGGCAGAGTTGCAGGGTTTGCTTAAATTCTAGTGGATTTAAAGTATCTGATGGAGCAAAGATGCCGATCCTGATCTAGGGAAATTTGAGTAGAATCTATTCATTGCGATACTTTTTTATTCATTTGAAATTCTATTTCAGCATTGATGGAGCTGCTGGGAGGGCTCATCGATGTCGCATTTGATGTGTTCTTTCAGGTGTTGATGAGGTCTTTGTTTGCAATCAGCCTTCAGCAAGATGCATCCATTGTCACAACATCTATCTTGTGGCACTATTTAACAAATTTTATGCTTTTGCACGTCTGTGTGATGCTAGATCTGTACATAACAGTGGTTCTTGTTGCACAGAAACTGCACTTGCGGAACCTACCAGCACTGAAAGATATTGGAGGACCAGCAGATGGATGCACCTGCATTGTCACTGGTCCCACCAGGTGTGCTGTGCTCCCAGGGCACCCATACTTATCGTCTACTGCATGCTGGCATGATGCTTACGGTACTTCTTCTGATGCATAGCACATCATGTCTTGTTACAGTGGCATTGGAAGGGAGACAGCGGCGACACTTGTGCGGAGAAATGCCCACGGTGACCCCTTGATTCTCATTATGCATCCCCACACAACCAAACGGATTTATACAAATACACCCGTGTGCCAGGGGATTGGTAAGGAAGCTTGCGCTGTGTGGTCTGGTCTGCAGTGGTTCTGGCCTGCCGGAGCGCTGAAAGGGGCGAAAAACTGCGGAAGGAGCTCTACGAAGAGGGGGTGAAAGCAGGGAGGCAACCTAGCCTGGAGGCAAGTCTTGAACTTGCTCAAAGGAACAGAGAAGCACCTTCAATGAATGCCAGGAGAGCCCACCGGTGTTGTGCTCATGCTGCAGGTGCAGCTGCTGGATGTGGCATCGCTTGAGTCCGTGCGCAGCTTTGCCAAGTCATGGCAGCAGCAAAATCGGCCACTGCACATGCTCATCAACAACGCTGGAATATTCTCAATGGGAGGTGCGCTGGAACCCAGGGCAATGGTCACAGAGACAATTGGGTCAACTTCGTCAATCAGTGACTAAATAACTCACTCCACATCTTGCAGCTGAGCGGAGCTTGACGGAGGATGGCTTTGAGGCGCACATGGGCACAAATCACCTGGGCCCATTCCTTTTAACCATGCTGTTGCTACCAAACCTCAGGCATACAGCCAAGGAGGTAAAGACATGCCTATTGACAGATTTATCCTCATGCTTACACCTTTCTGAACATTGGCGCTGAATACGGTATATGCTGATGCTGTCACAGAGCAACCACAGCTTACCAGTTCGGATTGTGAATGTCTCTTCGAAAATGCATGAGCTTGCACCGAGCATCGACACAGCCGACCCTCACTTTGGAGAGCAGAAGGCCTATTCCTCTCTTGCCGCGTACAATCGCAGCAAGCTAGCTCAGGTATCCTTCAACTTGTTGCTCTGCCAATTCCAAATACACCTGTAGATCCTGCCAACAGAAGATCCTTCTTATGTCGCCATCTAAAGTTGATTTGTGTACATGTGTGTACACAAGAGTGTGCACTATGTGGTCTTGTACAAGTGAGCGTGTTGGGAGATAACAGTGAAATGTGCCTGTTCTTGCCACAGATTCTCTTCACGGCGGAGCTGCGGCGGCGGCTGCCAGGCGACTGCGGGGTAGCCGCGGCGGCAGTGCACCCGGGTGAGGTCATGACTGATGTCGTGCGCTCGCTGCCCGGGTTGATGCAGAGCGCCTACCGCTTCTTCATGCACCCCTTCTGCCTCTCCCCAGCAGAAGGCGTGTCCCTACTTTCATTAATCCGCAGATGCTGAGCTCGCGAGCTGACTGCTCGATTTGCATTTTCTACATTCTATGTCACGTTGCGACAGCATGAAGGTTTGTATGTGGTCACCGTGACTCTTGTGCATGATCCCTTCCTGCTTTTTGCTGCCTGCCACCAATGCTTCCCTGATGACTTACCAGCAATCATGGAGCTCAGTGCAGGTCAGTGCATCTGTTGAAAACATGCCGTGGTGCAGGAGCGAGGTCATCGATGTACTGTGCGACCACCAGAGACCCCATTCTGACAGAGAGGGGCCAGTCAATGGAGGCGGACAACTGCTACTTTGGGTCAGACTGCCGCTGCTCCTCTCCCAGTAAGCATGCGCTGGACCCTGCCCTGGGACAGTGGCTGTGGAGCTGGTCTGCTGACATGGTCAAGCTGCCTGCCAAATATGAAATCAAGGCCCATTCCAGTTCCTAGCAGAAAGGGATCATGCTTGCAATGGACTTCCACCTAGCAGAGTCCCAGGCTGTAGCATTTAATAGCATCTAAATTTAATGCAAAGTTTGCTTGCTCGAAGCTAGTTGCTTCATGATGTACTTGCTGGTGACAATTATATTTGCAAACTGTGGTGGAGAAATTTTGCAAGACACTGGCAGCTGTACACAGGCATGTGCATAGTTCTAGGAGGTCAATAAGCGCCAGTGTACTCTTAGAGGATTTTAGAGGACATGGTGTAAAGCGCACGTGCGTACACTATAGCCGGAGCTACGCCCTTTAAAGATGGTGGCTGGCATTGTACTGATGATTATATCAAAAGCTCTCACTGAATATCAATTCTGGCATGCACGTGCTAAGTGTGTGGAGCAAGTGTTCTTCATCTTCCCAGTTGCCCAATTCCAACCGATCTGCCAGTGGTGCGCATGCGGCACTGAGTGCTGGAATTCCAAGCAGCAGCTGCAGATCCCGGGATTGCTGAGCTGCTTGCAGCACCAGGATCTGCCAAATCTGCAACTGACTTTCCTGATGACAAAGATGCTGTGCAAATCGCAACACATCAGCCCCCAAAAAGACTATCATAGATTGTCCGGGCGCCTGTTTTGCCTGCCCAGTGCCCGACTTGGGCTGCCCAACTGCGACCGCCACCCGCTCTGCATTTCCGGAACTCGAATTCTCCACTTATATCGGACAGAATCCCCTTAACAATCACAGGTGAAAAGACGATACTTGAGCAAGAGGAAGTCTTCGTTTCTCAGCGCGTTCCGGGACTCTTGTATTTCACTAAACAATAAGTGCGATCTGGACACTTATAAGAATTTCTATCGCTGCCGTTGAGCTAAATCGTCCATAACTAAATCAAGCTGATTGCAACCTGCAAGCTAGAAAAGGGTTTGCCATCGTCCTTCACAACAGATCATTCAAGGCAGTAGGCATCCCTTCCATAGTAACAAAGCCTCAGTGAGGGGCCTCTAATCATGGGTAAGCGGAAAGCAGCGAAAGAGGCTGCAGAAGCTGAGCAAGCCGATGGGGAGATCGCCGAGGTTGCTGCTCCTCCAACGAAGATTGCAAAGACAGACGGCCCACTCAGCTGGAAAAACAAGGAGAAGGTCCTTTTGCTATCATCCAGAGGCATCACGCACAGGTGACACTCCTTCTTTAAAATGTGAGTGTGACGAGGGGCCTGTGTTTATGCTGTGCAAAGCAAGTATGGGCAGTATAAAAGTGTAAAGGAAGTGCTTGGCCCTTCAGGTATCGGCATCTCATGTTGGACTTGATCCAGCTGCTGCCGCACTGCAAGAAGGACGTGAAGCTGGACACGAAGACAGACAGGATGGTCATCAACGAAGTTGCAGACATGAAGGTTTGCACCGTCAGACCTTGCAAATCACACAGCACACCGCAGCTGTGAGCGTGCCTGTTGGATGTGTAAGACTCCGTCCTGAATAGACTCATGATTAACTTGAGTCATCTCTGCTTATCACAGGGCTGCAGCAGCGTGATTTTCTTTGAAGCTCGCAAGAAGAAGGATCTGTACGTCTGGCTGTCCAAGTCGCCCGATGGGCCTTCTGTCAAGTTCCTGGCTGCAAATGGTGAGCACTCTCCCTCTCTGCAGCAACGTCACACCGCCCTTCTTCGCTGGTACATCCTTAGAAGGGGTTTTGCAATGTTTAATCTGGAGTTGTTGTTGTTGTTTAATCAAGTTGTTGTGTGTGCTGCAGTGCACACCCTTGCAGAGCTGAAGCTCGGAGGCAACCATCTGAAGGGTTCCCGGCCGGTGCTGAGCTTTCATGCGGTGAGCACACTCCCTTCCTTGCCCTCAGCAGTATCATCCCCTCATGCTGCTCCGCCTCCCATACATAATAACTTCAAGAGGCAGAAGCCTGCACATCAGTTCATGAATTGATCTGCAGGCGTAATTCTTGATACCTGAGCTTTCTGTACAAAACATTGTGACAGCTGCGATGGTGGTGTGTCCCTTTCTGCGCAGGCATTTGACGAGCAGCCGCACCTGCAGCTGTTGAAGGAGATGCTGACTCAGGCATTTGCCACGCCCAAGCGGCACCCCAAGAGCAAACCCTTCCTGGACCACGTGATCAACTTCAGCGTCGCAGAGGGCCGCATCTGGCTGCGCAACTACCAGGTGCTGCGGGCTGCTGTGCCTCACACCCTCCCTCATGCTCCATATCACTGCTTATGCTTGGTATTCGCTGCCAGATTGGCATCCTACATGTGGGCAGCATGTAGGCTGCATCCTGTTGTTTTGCTGTATGGACACAAGGTCCCACAGCTGTCAGAGGGCTAACAGCAGAGGGAGCAGTTGCTGCGCAACAGGCTCGTTTTGGGGCATTGTTTGGCATGCATGCTGAAGGGAGTGGGCTGGTGATGATTACAGGTAGTGATGACGCCAGGCAAGAAGGGCAAGGTGACGACAGAGGAGATGTCCCTGGTGGAGGTGGGGCCGAGGGTGTGCCTGCAGCCCATCAAGATCTTCGCCGGCAGCTTCGGTGGCCCTGTGCTCTATGAGAACCCAGGCTATGTCTCGCCCAACAAGGTGAGCGCTATATCGCGACCAGATAAAATTTTCAGGTATTTGTTCTCTGCAGTGCTGCTCCTTGCTACAAGAAAATGTAGGCATTACATGCAGTTGGCATGCTCAAGGCATGGAGCACGTCAATTGCGGACTAGGGTGCAGGTGTGTTGCGATCCCCAGAACATCTCAAAGGGGACCATTGTAGGATTGAGTGTATGCTTGCTGGCGCAGATCCGTGCGGAGATCAAGAAGCAGAGCGCTGGGAAGTACAGTTCGAAGGTAAAGGCTCGCGGCCGCAGACGGGAGCATGTTGCTGCCAACCCCATTCCCAAGGACGAGCTTGGCGATGTCTTCAAGTGAATCATCAAACGCGATGCAAGGAGTTCACGCCAGCGGTCCTTATGTGTCATGATCACATGTTTACAATGCTATCTGTGAACAAGATTTTCCTAAAATGGAGATATGTGAGACTGGGAAATTGCTAATTTGGACAGCGATTTATGTAATAAGCCAGTGCTGGAATGAATGCAAACCATTCATCACAGATATCATCTTGCCTCTGCTTCTCTGCATCCTTGGCTGACTTTCCTCCACCGTTGAAGGAGATCTCCTGCCTTCCCGCTCTGCTGCGCTTCCTGCAGACACAAGACAACTCACTTGAAGTTCCTCCAGAGTCAAAGAAGAAGGGATGAGCCGCCACCATCCTGCCAACAGCAGCTCTCCTTGTCGTCCTCACCGGCACACTCCCGATGCATGAAGGTTGATCTTCCTCACTATCAATTGAGTCTGCTTGGATCTGCTGAATCCACCAATGAGTAGGACATGTGGCAGCCTTCACCTGCAGCGCGTCTGCAGACGCACCTTGCCTGTTGGCAGGGAAGCGTGAATAAATAACAATAACCACATTCTGGGAAAGCGCACCTGTGCCATGGCGACGCCCTCGGCCGGGCTGGCAGCGATCTCGGCAGCAGCAAGCGCCACGCCAGCATTGAGGTTCAGCGCGTCGGCCACCGCTCCGCGCGCGCCGCCAAAGACGTCGGTGAGAATGGACGCGTTGAGCTGCGCGTCGCCGCCGGCCAGGTCCGCCACCTGGCAGCGCTTGATGCCCAGGTCTAAGGGGTCCAACCTGCAGAGGTACCCAATTGTTACTGTGTCCATCTCTCAGACACTCGCATGCGCCCGCTTGATCCTACCATAAGCAGGCAGAGGGCGGAATCCATACAGATGGGCTGCCCGCAGCACATACGCTAGTTAAGCAGTTTCGGTTATGGTGTCCAGTGGGATCGCTGAGCAGGTACAACATACGCAGTACCAGGATCAAGGAGCCTTCAAGGTTCTGAGGTGAGCAGCACGTGAGCTGCTGAAAGTGTTTTGAGCTTACCGCCACATGACATTACTAGCACGCGGCCTTCCCTACTTCTATTGACCAGTCATGCTTTCACAGAGCCGCACCTATAGGAGCGGGTACCGCTGGGGGTGACCTCCAGGATCTCAGCGTCGCCCATGGGAGTTAGCTCGTCGAGGCCGTGGCTGTGCACGACAAGAGCTCGCTTGGTGCCCAGGCGCTGCAGCGTGGCCGCCATGAGGCCGCTGATTGCAGGCGAGTAGACGCCGATGAGGCCGTACGCGGCGGCCGCCGGGTTGAGCAGCGGGCCCAGAATGTTGAATGCTGTGCGCACCTTGAGCGAGCGCCGCACCGGCACCACCGCCGCCATCGCCGGGTGGTACCTTTGCCGCAGATCGCCAGCAATAGTGAAAATGTTTTTTACGGACAGCAGGACTTAGCCCGCAAGGTCATGAACCCATAAGGCCAGCTTCACCGCTGAGCAACATTGCTGCTAACAGCGGTTTGGACAATCCTCTGACTGCCGAGCTAAGCTGTTGGAAACGAAATTTTATTGTCGTTGGTCCGTGGCCTCCTCATAAGCTTCTACATGAAAAGTGGGAAAGCCAAACCCGCCAGGCCGATGTTATTGAGGAGGGCTGTGCATAGAGGTGTGGGAAGGGAGCGACAGCAAGTTTTTTGCGCAGTTGTGATGCTCACCTGGGTGCAAACATGAAGCCCAAGCCCACCTCCTCGAGGCACCGCGACACCCCCTCCGGCCCGATGTCAACAGCAATGCCTAGAGCCTGCACACGGTCGCATGCTGAGCATTGCGCATCATCCTCAGCACAAAGGGGCTGGTGCAAGCTTGGACCAGCTTGCGGAGTCACTGAACAAGGCACTGCGGGAGCAGAAAGACAACAAACTGCAGTTACAATGGAACAGGGCACTGCAGCGGCAGGAGAACAACAACAACAAGATTGACGCCAACAATGGAACAGGGCAGTACAGAGACAGGAGCATGTACAGACCTCCAGGACGTCGGCGCTGCCGCAGAGGCTGGACACAGAGCGGTTGCCGTGCTTGGCCACCTTCGCGCCGGCCGCAGCAGCGATCACGGTGGCTCCAGTGCTGATGTTGACAGAGCCGATGCCATCGCCGCCGGTGCCCACAATGTCCAGGACGTCCCCAGAGGTGGCCACGTGCACGCTCTTCTCGCGCATGGCCTTCGCCAATCCTGCCACCTCCTCCGCAGTCTCTCCCTAGCAATATGAAATAACAAATGTTGCTAGGATTATTGTTACACTATTTTACTGCCAGAGGCAAGGTGCGTCTGCACACAAGCTGCAGGGAAGGCTACCACATATCTTACACCTTAATGAACTCGCAAGATACAAGCAAGATCAATCATGGGCACAATGCTCAATATCATATTGCCCCCGCCAGCCGGAGCCTGAAAGATATGCTATACTTCAACCCTGTGCTGGCTTGAAGGCGTCCTGAGAATCTGACTGCTTGGAGCACTATCAAGGAAGACTCATATAAAGATGTAGTGGGATCACCTTGGCTCTTAAGAGGACCAGGAAGGCAGCCATCTGTGTCTGGTGAGCGCCATCAACCAAGGCCTGAACCAGGCACACACATCAATATATGCTTTGCACATCATGGGCATGGTAGCAGTGTCCAGCACCCGGCATGATGGCTGATCAGGATGTCCTCACCGTCAGTGCTTCCTGTGTTTGTAACTCCGTCAGATCCCTCTGTTCCAGCAAGGCCTCCAGGATCTGCATTCCAACATATTCATAATGGCACATCAAAGGGAACTCAAAATATCAATTATTTTACGTGTCCAAGCTCAATCGGGTGGCAGACCTCCTTGATGTCAGACGTCTTTGGTGGGCTGGCCACTGCAGCGCTCGAGGCCCTTATTCCGCGTCGTCTACGCTTGCACGGCGCAATGTGTCTATGTCTTCCATAATAGTGACCTAAATTTCTTGTGTTATAGAGCTTTTGTTGGCAGGCACGTGGTATAGCACCTAGATCATGCTGCAACATTGCCCCACTTTCAATTCTCATTGTACACCGCCCGTGAAGATTTTTCACTCAAAGTGAGAATGACAGAAGATATAATGAATTGACAGTTTAATGCCCAAGAACAAAGAATTGCACCTTCACGTAGCCTCTCCTGGATCCAGAGCCTTATCGAGTGACGTCATGGAGTGAGTCATGATCTTGTGGGGCATTGCTTTCGGGAATTTGCATCACATGCGGACAAAGGCCTTTGTTTTATCTTTTGTAGTGATTAGAAAGGGGTCTTGCTTTGCAGGACTGAAATTGCGCTCTGTTTTGAGCCTCGATCAAGCATCACCAGGTCGTCAGCAACTTGCTGACAAGCACGATGGGCCTGGAGTATCGCCTGCATCAGCCTACATTCTCAAGGCAGGATCTTGAAAGTGAAGGATGCTCCCTGGCCGAAAAAGGAGACTTTACAGGCGCTATTCGGTGCTTCAAGAAGGTTGTAGCTGACGAAGAAGGGCAGAGCCACGCCCACATATACGAGATGATGGCTCAATGCATGATGGAGAATGGCGAAAACGAGGAAGCTGTGGTTGCAGCCTCGAGTGCTACACAATGTGACCCACAGGTGTAGCACCCTCACTGCTTGTCTTTGCAACATTCTGTAGAGCTTGGACAAGTGCATGACAGAGTCTGATTGTGTTCACAGTGGCAAGGAGGCTGTCACACCCTTGCCAGGGCCCAGAGAAATAATGGGGAGCTCCAGGAGGCGCTGCGCTCCTTCCACACGTGCCTGGTGAGGTCATCATCATGCCAAAGGATGTTCCTGTGCCTGTCCTACAGCCAAAAGATTTTGTGCTCGCTGCACGCTTTAAGGTATAAGTGGGACAAATATAGGATGTGGGACGAGACAGCACAAGTTTAGAGGAAAGGCGAGCGATAAAAGAGGAGCGCCTTGAAACGGAGAGCCTCCTGCAGAGGGAATGGGCGAATCGCATTGCACTGCCCCAATTGTGTATACGCCAAAGCATTGGTGGGGCTTTTGCCTTCGTGTCACCCTGCCACAATGCTTTGCATACTCTCCGCCGCCGGCTTACTTTCCAAAGCCTGCCTATATGTCTTTGCGGGACAACATGCAGAGAATATGGGGCATCTTCTAAAACATTGTACTTATCTTCTGCTAATGTCCTCAGGCGATGCATCAGGCCCAGGATGCGTTGTATGGGAGTCAGGGATTGCGCTTGCAGAGTATATGTCCTGTCACCTTGGGACAGGTGAGACTCTTTTGCAGAACTTTTGTCTTGGATCCCTGGCCTGGGATCTGCAGGATGGCTTCCATTGTTCCTGTGTGCAAGTTTGGGCTTCATGCGATCAAAGCAATAGCGCTGATGCATCCTTTTGCAACCTGTTTGCCTTCATGTGGGCTTTGGTGGGCTACTGTAGGTTTTCAATGTTCTGCCTGATGGTGCAGAGAAGTTGCGAGGCAGGCAGGTCTTGGAGTTGGGCTCTGGCACTGGCATTGCCGGCATTGCTGCGGCCCTTCTGGGTGCATATGTGGTGCTGACTGACCGAGCGGGCACCCTGCCACTGCTGCAGAGCAATGTAGATCAGCATGCAGCAGCCATATTAGAAGCAGGTGAGATTTAGCATTTGCTTGCCTTCTTGGCTGTTTGACATCTTGATGCAATGCACCCCATGTCAGCCATGCTTGCCATGTGCTATCTGGGTCTGTACAGGGGGATCTGCACGAGTAGCTGAGCTGAGCTGGGAGCGTCCATCAGAGGCTACATGCAGGGGCCCGTACAGCCTTGTGATTGGGGCAGACCTTGTTTATGCAGCAGGAGATGTCCAGCCTCTGTTGACCACTCTAAGTACTGTACGGCGTTTGAATCCTGCTTGCGTGTTGCTTATGGCGCATTGTGCACGGAGCAACGCAGTGGATGAGCGTCTATCTGAGGGGATGCGCAGTGACGGCTTGAAACTTGCTTTAGTGGCAGCCAGCGAAAAGGACAAACGCGTGAAAGTGTTTCACAGAAGAGATTTTAATATTTGAGGTGATTTGATAGGCCTGCTGCGAGCATATTATGCCACCTTTTGATATCCGTCGATTACCATATCGATATAAAATATCAGGATTCCGCAGCGGCGTGACCATCATGATGATGATGATGATCATGATGATGCACTGCATGTGATGCAGTGATTGCATGTGGGCAGGGTTGACTTGAGTGCACGCACACCTAACCTACAAAAGTATGTGGCAACTGGTATGAATTTTCTGGAGGACCAGTCTGGCAAGGGCGAGATTGGCTGGCTTGCCTATTGAAGCGTTTCAGTGAGAAAACCCTGGCATATCCCCGTCATCTCCTCATGACCCTCAGCCCTAGTGAAGCTGCAGTGCAGAAGAGAAGACCAGCCTCATCGGATGATCAAATCGTCGATTGTTGAGGCGTAGGAAGCGATTACTTGGCTGACTGAACCTGAAGCTTCCGTGCTGCTGTATGAGGGGCTTTGATAATTCGCAAATCTGTCCTCATCACTGATTGGCTGTCGTTTGTAAGGCCCAATGCAGACGGGGGAGCCGCAACAGGTGGCATACGGACATCCCTGGGTAGCTCTCTTTACTGTGTTCTTCAAGGTGGGGTGTATTTTTCTTCCGAGACACCTTCACAAGGTTCAGTGATGGGTCGAATGTCCAACGCATGTAGTGCTTCCTACAAATTGTTCTGTGCACAATGCTGACTTGTAGCAACAGATTTATAACGGCCAGTACAAGGGTGGTGAGGAACAGAGAAGGGCCAATCCAACACAGTTGCTTCCTCGCATATCTTGAAGATGGAGTAGCCCTTTCAACGTAGATTAAAACATTCCCTGACTTATGCTCAGGTCTCGGCTATTATTGTATACATCATCTGCGGCCTGTTCAGCAGCAGCTTCGTGACAAATTATGTCATCGTGGTTGTTCTGCTCATGCTGGACTTCTGGACGGTGCGCAGCAAGCAAAGCCTCTACGTGGATCCCCATAATGGGTCTGCGAGCAATTTGTGTTTTGGCTGTCCGCTGCATATGGATCTCGGTGACATGCACAGTAATGGCTGTCATGTCCCATGCAGACAAAGAACGTGGCAGGACGGTTGTTGGTGGGGCTGAGGTGGTGGAATGAGGTGACTGATGAGGGGAGTAACTGGAGGTTTGAGACGCTTGAGGAGGTGTGCTGCCAAGATGTCTGCTCTCTTTTGTCGGGGGTGCACACCACTGGACCTTGTGATAGACCTGGTGTCTGCAAGTAGAAGCAAAAACACGCTGGGGGTGCGCATGCGCAGGGGCAAAGGGCTATCAACGGAAAGGACTCTGCATGCTTTTGGTGGACGCTGTACATTATTGTGAGTGCTCTCTGACAGGAAATATATATACTGTGGTTCCAAAGGATCTGCAAAGCGCTGATGAAGTGGAAGAGAGCTGCAATGCACATGGGGAATGAGAAATGATGGACGCTTCTGAAGACAACAAGTCATCAAGATTAGTTTGTCTGTCACAGAATCTGTACATTGAAGCTCTGGGTCGCTTTTTACTGACTTTATGTATTGCTGTGCAGCCACTCGTGTGGCTCCTGTTGGGCATTGTTGCCATCGTCAGGCTGAAGATAGGTGAGACCCCCTCCAGCCCAGACCAGTCACAGGTCCAGCCATCTTGGCCGATCAGGATTGACAGAGCTTTCTGCATGCTTTCCGCCAGCAACTTGTCGCCCTGTTGTCAATGCCTTGCAGCCACCAGGCGGCCTTGTTGCCAGTGTTTTGCAGCTCTTTGCACAGGTTTGTCATAATCACTACACCTCTTCCAGTTCCTAAGCACGTTGTGCATCGGAATTTTCCAAGTGTTGCTTGTTGCAAAGTTTGGACTCATGTTGATGTGATGTGCTGTGCTGGGAGCAGACTACCTGCTTGTGGTAGTGGTGGCAGTGGTGCTGAGTGGCGCCAATGTGGTGGGCTACACCAAGTGCAGCAAGCAGGCGTCCGCTCAGCTGAAGAGCTATGCACAGCAGGCCGTCACCAGCGGACTCACGGTATGACTGACCAGAGGACGCTAAGTTATCATTCATGTATGTGGTGTGATAATCAGTGAGCAACTATGCATGACAAACACTCCTGCATGCAGACACAGAGGTTCCTGCTGCAAAGTTGCACTCTTTAGGTTGAAGATTGAAACACAGATGGGACAATTGGCTGATGATCTGTGTACTTATTGCATGCAGGCGGCAATCTCCAGAGTATGAGCAATACCTTGCAGGAAGCGCAACTTTGATAAAATTATTGCGCCAGCCTCTTTCAGTGCAGCTGATTCTACTGTGAACGTCCCAATAGGATGTGCTGGACAAGCCACCTGATACTTGTCATTTGTATTTAGATGCCCAGTCTTATGCCCTTCAGCGCCCATGCAGGGTTGTCAGTGATCATATGATGAACATGTCTGCAGCTGCCATGACTTACGGACAGGATCATAGAATTCAAGGCATTAAGCTACAGATGCATCTGCTCATCTTTATTAGTCAAGATCAGCTCATAAGTAGGAACATTCATAGCATCTCAATCTGCACTGTGCACAATCTCAGCAATTTTTTTGCATGTCATGGCAATTCATACATGGCCCCAAGTCAACCACAAATATATTTAGGGTATATATAGTACTACCTCGGAGGAAAAAACATGTCTGCTATTTTAATATACGAATCTTCTTGACAGAAAATCTCCAGCGAGGACCTCGAGGTCACTCAAGCTTGCAAAAATCAGATATTACGCCCATAATACTTTCATAGCATCCAGCTCAGAACACTACAAGACGCACTCAGGTACACCGCTATCTACTGAAATCAATAGAGACATTTCACAGTGGACTGCACCATTCCCCACATGTCCTCATCCGCTTCAGTCAGTCTCCCAACAGTCAATTGCCCCCCGCAGCACAGGCATGTCAATTGTTTTTGCCCATCCTTCACGGAAACATCTGAGCTCACAGCAAGGGGCCCATACAGAATCCCTATGTTGTGAGCTGTATGTCGTGGCAGTTGTGAGCTTCCTGAGCTGCACAGCTCTACTCTTTTATAGCATTCATCCCCTTGCAGATTATCTATGTAACATGGGTTGGATGACCCAAACCAAATCTCTATGAAAAGAATGCACGGACAAAGCTAGTATTGCTTCACATCATTTCGCGAGGACTGCAGCTCCAATGAACGCAGCAGAGCTGCTTCTTTCACCATCTCTGGCATGGCTCACAATAAACGAAGGGCAAGGAACCAGCATGGTGACTAACCAATGAGCCCCTTGGGCTGCCTCCTCGATGGGCAGAGAACCTCATTCTCAGCCGGTGAACCCCTTGCGCCAGTTGGGTCCCTCATCTATGGGCAAGGAACCAGCAGCATAGTCACCCTGTGAGCCCCTTGCGCCAGTTGGGGAGCTCGTCGAAACGGCGGTAGAGCGCGGCCTGCTCGTCGAGAAGCCGCCGCGCATCTGCCAGGAAGCCGGACAGCGCATCAACGGCCGACTGCAGCGCGGGGCTGGCTCCGGCGCCGTTCCCTCCGGGCATGGCCCCCTGCAGGTCCCCCACCAGCGAGCGGCCGCGCGACAGGATTGCGTGCATCAGCTTATTCTCAGCGCCCATGCGCTTTATCAGCTGCCGCGCCTCCTCAAACTCACCCTGTGGGGCAGCAAGAATCCTCACGAGCAGCAGACAATCTGCAGCACTACCAGCTACAATCCATTGCAACAGGCTAGGATTCTGTTGAGTTGCCAAAAGCCTGGTGAGGACTGCCGCTTTCTCCCTCCATCTGAGAGCAAACAGGAGATCAATCCACACATCACCGCGGACACGCACGATTAGCGACTATACTCTTACATAACTCATGCCACAAATTCTGATGGACGCCCATTGCGCAGCTGCACATTGCCTGTCAGGTGAGCCAAGGGCAGGGCATTACCCGCAGCCCGCGCTTGGCCCGCTCGGCCTTGGTGACCTCGATCACTTTGCTGTACAGGTGCTTGGTACGCCGCCACAGCAGCGTCGAGGTCAGCACAGCGCCCAGTGACAGCCCTGCATTTATCAGGAACACCGCCTGGAAGCAGTCCGAGCCGAGACAGGACAAGCCGGTGTCATGATGCCTGTCCATCGCGCGCTCGTACAGGGTGCCTGCCAGATATGTCGCCTGCACATAGCTGCCTGCACGCAGACACACATTAGAAGTCAGGTACCCTCCTGCATGCTAACAGAGATTGGTTTATCAGGTGTGAGCAGATCTGGGCCTTTCCATGTGAATCTGGAGAGCGCCTGATGAATTTCACTGGGTAAATGCGCAACCTGCATGGCAGGCTGCTCATTGGCAGGAACACAATGACTGGGGGCCCGGAGGAATAGCGCTGCAGACTATGTATGCGCTATTTGCAAAGTTCATGTGATATAGAACACAAGGTGTCAGGGAGCTCGGCAGAGGGGTGCAAGGCACTCACAGACTGCAGGGCCCAGCTGCAGGAGGGAGTAGTTGGTGGCCAGGTTGCGCAGGCCAAAGATCTCACTCGCAATGGCCGGCACAACACCCTGGAAACACCAAACAGGCCACCTTTGGGATTTGAACACAGAAAAAGTCCATCATTTTGTGCGTGCACAAATGAAGCAGACCCATGCATCCCACCTTATGGAGGGGACCCTTACAAATGTGCCTTGTAGCATGCAAGAGGATTCCTTCCATTCGAAGCATGCATGAACAAGCTTCTAAGACTGAGAATACACCTTCTAATGTACTGCATTGAGCTGCGCAAGCACTTTGACAATGTCGTGCTGTCCTAAGGGTGCACCTGGAAGCCGCCGAATGCAAAGCCGGTGACGGCGGCGGAGATGCCAAAGAACTCGATGCGCGCGAAGGCGTTGAGGAGGCAGGCCACAAAGGTGAGCGCTGAGAGGAAGATGAGGCTGACGGTGCGCGGCATGTCACGCTCGCTCATCATGCGGTCCGGCAGGAAGCCGCTGCAGAGGCGGCCCAGGCAGTTGGCGATCGAGTACACCGACACAAACACCGCCGTTGACGTCCCGCCGCCCAGCGCATCCACCTGTGTTTCAAATTTGATCTTAATTCTAAACATGATAAGGATCCGCAATGCGTATCACTGATTGAAAATGGGTGCGATGTGCAGGACCGCATGTATAACTGATCGCCGGCATCAGACAAGTAGTGTGCACCAAACAATGAGATGGGATCCACTATCTCTCATTTTTGAAATGTATCGCTGGGCGAGTTGCACAGAGCTGAAGCGCAAGCTCCTGCTGGAGCGCACATGCAGGCAAGCACCTTTCCCAGTCCTTTGCCCAGATGCAAGCAGAGCGGCCGGGCAGACCTAGAGAGGAGAATGTGGAGCCTCTTCTGGCAAATCTCCACCTTGTTGTGTCTGCTTGTTCTGTTCAATGTTTGCTCTAATCGCCAGGCATTGCTGGCATCTTATTGCGACTTGAGGTTAAGAGTCAGACTTGGAGCCGCACCATCTGAGCTGTGTTGTTGAGCAGAGTCAGGCCGGCGCCCGAGCAGACGGCGCTGCTGAAGAAGAGGTACCAGAAGGACTGCGAGCGCAGGCAGCGCGCCGGCGACTTGTCCCGGTAAATGTTCACCGGCGAGTCGCTCGCATCGTCATCCGCCAGGAACGGCTGCAGCTCCGGCGGCAAATCCACCGCCTGAAGATGACAAATCACTCAGGACATGTGCAGGACAGACATGTCGCACAATCTTGCCACGCGCCTGAGCTAGGAAACGCGCCGCACTGCACTCTTGGTGTACCGGCAGCTGCGGTGCGTGAAGGAAACATTACACTTGAGTATGCAGTGAGAAGCATCGGAAGTAAAGCATCCGTTGGATTCCACAAAGGAGACACCCTTGACAGGTGAGGGGAGAGTGCACACCCTCTGCCGCCTCCGTGCCGCACCATGCCCGTCCATGGCAGGAACATTCATATGCGCGTCAAAGGTGGACACAAAGAATATACTCTTAGCTACAAACGTGGCCCTTGTGTAGGGGGTCTGCCCACCTCCTGCTGCACCTCGGGAGGCGACAGATCGCGCAGGCGGCGCGAGCGCAGGCCGCCGAAGATGATGGGGATGGCCAGCATAGGGAACAGCAGCGTGGCGTTGGCGCCCGTCATGAGCACGCCGCCCCAGAAGTCGAATCCCTCCGAGTTGCGCGCGAGCGCTATGACCGCCTGGTAGGCCGCCAGGCCCAGCACGGTGGTGCAGGCCAGGTGGAACGCGTGGGACTGCCCCCACGCAGCCAACTGCTCAGCGGACACAATCAGCATGCACGCCCCGGAAAGGGTCCATGCATCCCGCACAGCAGTGCATGCAATGGTGAACAACCAGCATGCATGCCCCGAAAAGGGTCCATGCATCAAACCAGTGTATACCTTTTTCTAAAAGAGGGTGAACAACCATCAATGATCGGGCTCTACTAGCAGCCTCAATTCGGTATTTCAGCATGCACGCTCCGGAAAAGGTCCGTGCAGTGCATTGTATAATTAAATGAAGGAAGGTGAACGACCACCGGTAATCAGCATGCATGAGGCCAGGGGAGGGGCGCATGGTTTGGGTCCGTGCAGTGCATTGCATAAATGATATGGAAGATGGTGAACAATTATTGACAACAAGACAAGGCAAGCTCAAATCCTGGATATTGCAAAACGCATATATCAGCAGCTGCAATGGACCAAAGAGTGCTTGTTGGATCAGGGTACAAGATCGTACGTGGAGCAGTCGCAAGCATGTTGTCATTTCGCGTCTATGCAGGCCAAGCAGGAGCGGATGCTGGGCGCATCAAACCTTCGTGTGGGGCTCCACTTGGATGTAGGGCACGTAGTTGACGAAGCATGAGCACGTTAGCACAATGGCGCTGGGCACAATTGCCAGCATCATCAGGAAGGAGACAGCGTCCGGGTCCAGAAAGGAGACATACACAGTCGTGAAAAACGACCCGCTCAGGCCCAGGAAAGCCTTAAGGATGCCAATGACAGTACCCCTGCGCAGCACAGCATGCCCTTGCTGCTGCCTGACTACACACACAAAAGTGATGCATGCCTGGGGTGGTTGAGCAGGGAGTGCATAGAGGACTGGTGCCATTGCATGTGCACAAGAGATTATAGTAATGTACGGGACGACAAATGTGCAGCAACGGTTGCCATGACATTGAAAGATGCATGGTGGGGTATGCTTCACCTCTCTGTATCAAAATTTCGAATGGATGTCACCATGCTGCCGGTCTCAAACCAGGTCTGTGCGTTGCAGGCAAAAAAGGTGGTGGCAAGCAGGGCCCAGTAAGGAGGCTTGATGTTGCCGTGCGCAGCTGCCCACAATGTCATATAGCCCACAAAATGCATGCCCACACCCACCCACACAGTGGCTCTAGGACCCACCCTGCGCAGCAAAGGGATTGATTGCTGTCTCCAATATGTCTGCGTCCAGAAACACATGCAAAGTGATAGAACTGACAGTGTCATCTCGGCTTTTGAAAGGGCATGCTTCGCACCGGTTCATGCCTCGAGTCCAATCGTAGAACAAGCCTGCGAAGATGGCCAGGTAGCCTCCAATGTTACCAGCGGTGCCTATGCCAGCTACTTGAAGCTGGCTCAGCTGATATCTTTCTTTGATCGTGGACGACCAGATCCCATCTGTTTCAAAGGACAAACAATGAGATCTCAATGATTACTTGCAAGGAACGAAGTAGCCATCGATCAAGGATTTTTTATGGATGAAGCGTCAGTATTATGCTTGCATGTGCAGTCTAGGATCAGGTACTCACAAGAATACGACAGCCCAGCACAGAGCATGATCAGGGCAGAAGCGGAGAAGGTCAGCCATTTGCTCCAGTAGAAGCTCTCCCTTATATTCACTGGCAGCACATCGGATTGTGGAGGTGCCATCGAGGGCCCTCCTGCCCCGCGGCCGGTCAGAGACGACCAACGTCGTGTGGGATCACTGTTGGGCACCTCATACACCTCATCGCGCCCACGTGCAGTGCATATATCAGGGCTACTTCAAAGTGCCTGATCTACAGAATGCCACCGGATTGCTTTTAATCTGGGCACTGGTCTTGAGTAATATAACTCACAGTGAAGCATGCTTGAAGCAGAACATCAAAGGACAGTTACGTGGCCCTTTGCCTTGACACTGCAATGCATAAGACTATCTGTTGATTCCCCACCACTGAAATATTATTGAAGCTGGCGTTAGTATCCTATCAGGAAAGTTCATGCTGATGATGGATGTTGACTGTGCTGTGAGAGGGGGGACCCGACTCCCCTTGACTCGCTCCTCCTTATAACATGAGAATCGATCCTGCACTAAATTTATGCAGGTGCTTTCTTCGTGAGATTTAGCTTTTTGGACGAGGCAGATGATGGCCATTTACATACTCGGCACATCCTCTTGCACATCCCACTACCCTTCAGCTCTCAGGTGGTGATCTGTGATGGTTGCTCGACCATGCAATTGCTGAGGGTGAATAGCAATAACGAACTCGTCGTGCCACCATTCGAGTGTGCATGGCTATCAGACAAGAGTCAGCAGCTGAACGATGACGTTGGTTGCATCGCCTTCGAGGTCAAAGGTGTGAGGCACTAAGATGATTGTCCATCCCAAAAGTTGTTTCATTAGAAACATTCAAGGAAGTTCTTGAAGATCTGATGAGTGTGGAGCCAAAGTTGATGGGACCTCTGATCCACTTCCTTCGTCTTTAGGTGAGACGGACGCTGCTGTGATTTTCAAACCCACACCTGGATCTAGACGATGGCAACACATGGCTCGAGAGGGCAGCGATGCTCATGCGGACCAGCTCAGCACAGAGGACAATTATACCGTGATCCTGGGGTCACATAGGAACAGCAGTCTGAAGGTGGAGAAGTGTGGGAATCATTGTGCAATGGTGCGCACGAGGCTGGCTCCTAGATTGCTATCTTGTGCAATTCCCCAACTATCTGCATAGCGATGGCAGCTGCGTCACAGCTGATGGATACTTCAACATCCTCTGCAGGTACCGAACGTGCAAGATTTTCAGCTCTCCCCAACGGAGTTTCAACGATACTGGATATCTTTTGACCACGGCTCTGTCAGCGTTGGCACTGGACCCCCAGGAGGCCCCTCCCTGTTTTCTTGGAAGGATCCCAACCCGAGCCAAGGCACCCGGCACATTGGGTTGGCAGCGTGGGACAAGTTCGTGGCATATCGGAACATCCGCATGCACAAGGCTGCATGCTGCACCACCGAGGGTCAGGTCAGTCTCAGGGTCACAACACCTTTTCCTCAAGTCCCATAACAGAGGCACGACGTCCACTCTGGATGCACATTATCGGTTCTCAAGGTGGACAGGTTCCATTGATTGCGTTTTGCTATGTGCCTTTGCAATGTAACGTGGTGTGTCTGTCAATGCAGGCGCATGACAGAACTGCCACACAGGTGGCATCGCTAGAGCAGCTGTGCAGGCACAGCGTCCTCACAAACCTCACTGTACAGAGTGTCTGTGACGGGGTGCAAGTCGCACACCTCCTCGAGCCAGCGCTGGATGACATGGCAGGCTCTCTGCTGACATTCCTGTCACAGAACTTGGAGAGCGTGCTGGCCCAGCAGAGCCATGACTTTGTCATGCTGCCGCTGCCCGTTTTGACTGCTTTGTTGATGAATCCCTCGCTGGTGAGCCCCTTGGGATCCTGGCAGCTATTCCACTGTGCTGCATAGACGTGAGTTTCTCACTGGCTCTGGGGGTGCTCTTGCAGAAATGAAATTGGCGCACTGGTGCAGGTATGTGAGGAGGTAAAGCTGTATGAGGCGGTACTCATGTGGACTCAGCATCAAAAATTTGATGCACAGCAGACTGACGAGGCCTTGTCACAGCTTCTCCCGCTCATCCGCTTCCCATTGATGTCACTCGAGGAGTTGCAGGTGGGCTGCCTTCTTGGGGCAGGAGAATGTCACCTATCATTCACCTTGTGCACTTCCATGGACCTCATTAAAAGTGCGATCATGAGAATATGACTGACAAGGGGTCTTTGCACAGGCAATAGAGAGAGGCCCACTTGCTGAGATGGCTCTGATGAAGGATCTCCTGGCAGAGGCTCTGGAGTCTTTTGGGTGCAGCACAAGTGGAATTGCAGAGGTGTGCCTTCCCCTCCTGGACCCTGTCACGTAGTGCTCAGGAAGCGCTGCTCCATCGACCATGTAAATTATGTTTCTGGGCTTCGATTGATAGCCTTCCAGAGATGAGATTCCATCTCTTCTGGTATTCCAGACCAGAAAGTGTCTCGTACCGGGCAGCGCATGCTCAATGCACGGCATGCAAGCAAAGCGCGCACAAAAGGAATAGGTGATGGTTAGCTTAGGGCCTGAAGAATTTCCCTGCAGCAGACAAATGCTTGCATGGGCCAGCCAACTGCAGACAAGCGTGAGGGCAGCCATGCGGTACAATAAATGGGTAGTGCGCAACGATAACCTTGACAATTATCCGGCTAATGCAGCCGCACGCGCCGCTGCGGGCAGCGATAGCGGTGGAGTCCAAGCGGCATGTGCGGGGCATGGCCGGGGTGGATTCACTCGCGGCTGCGCGATTTCAACGGAGGCTGTCCCCGGCCGCCACGCCGCTGATGTATATGTGCAACGGCGACCACAACGGCGTCTGCCACTACATCGGCACCGCCTACGGCCAGCAGAAATTCGTCAACCCTGCGCTCTCCGGCAGCCTGCAGGTGCGCTGCAGCGCTCTAACAGGCTCCTGCAACCTACCCATGACTCTGTATTCTTGCAAAGTGCATGATACAGGGAGAATGCATCAGACGTACAAGGCATTGCGAGCGCAAGTGCATTGTACATGCATGTTGCAAAATGGATTATCGCACAAGCTGTGCATTTAATGCCGACATACACAAGCTCCTTTCCTTTCACGGCGTACAGGTTGCTCCTGTTGCATATCCAGCAAGATGGATGGCTGACAGGCACCATGAACGATGGTCTTCTGCATGTCGCTCTCAGTGCAGCCCAACCATCAAACTGGAATCGTTACTTTCCAATTTCACCAAATTCAGTACTGAGTGTAATCGTATGCACAGGTGACGGCGAGCAGCCCGAGCTGCCGCTTCACGGATCCCAAGGCGGTTGTGAGCGGCCATTTCCTGCGCAACAATGCGGCCGGCCAGCGGCGCGACGGCGGCACCTGGTGGCGCTTGGATCTGGGAGAGCAGCACCGGCTCATGTGTAACTACTACACCATGCGCCACGACGCATCCCCGGACTACGTGCGCAACTGGGCCCTCCAGGTGACGCCTGCAGTGCATGCATATTAAGTGCACGTCTTGGATGCAAGATGCACATGTCTTGATGACCATCACATCGCAAGGTACATTTTATCTTGGGGGCATACCTGCAGTCCCTTCCATCAGTTCTTCCAAGCTTCCGGCCTGTCTTGATTGAGTAATTGGCTGGTGGTTAGAAGCCCATTTTTACTAAAGAATCGAAGAGGCTCTGACGCCTTGCTGAAATGCACGCTGCAGGCCTCCACTGATGGGACAGTGTGGGTAGACCTGCGGCAGCACGCGGACGACTGCACCATCAACATGGCTGGGCAGTACGCATCCTGGCCCGTAACGGGGCACGCTGCAAGGCGGCCGTTCAGGTTCTTCCAGCTGCTGCTGACGCCGGCTGCTCCAGCTTCTGGGAAGGCAAATGGGAGGGTGTTCTCTCTCTCTTACCTGGAGTTCTATGGGTACTTCTTCAGGGAGACCCCTCCCAGCCAGCAGTGACAATGTGGTGTGGTGAGTGTAAGGAACTGATTCCTGTGAGCGCTGAAACCGCGCTCCTAGCGCCGATCAAGCTGCTCTGATGCTGTCCAGGGTGCTATCGTTTTCTGCAGAAGAGAAATGCTGCGCTGCACAAGATTGTAAACTAGAGAGAATTGAACCTTGCAATGTATGGCAAGTGAGTTGGATTTTTTAGCAAGTTTGAAATGGTTTTAACATGTTGCATGGTGTTCAAATGTATGTACTCTGCTGAGATTGGCATTGAGATCATTTTGGTGCTCTATCTAATTCCTTAAATATGCAACTGGATCCGGAACTTCTAGAGCAATTCTGCGGTATGTTGTTGGTACCTTCCATCATCCATGTGACAGCACATGGACATATATGATATCAGAGAGCATGTGTATCCTTGCAATTTGAGATCATGAAAGCATTGTGCAAGATCAATTTCCACACTGCACCGGACCCGATGACAGAGCACCTGCCTGCAATGTCATCAGCCCTGCATCTGGAACAGCCTTGCAATTCCCAACACTATTCCACCCACCCACTGAGCAAGCAGTGCCTACTTGGTTTCTTCTTGTAGAAAGTACCAGACTTGAGAGCGTTGGGAGAGCCAGAGCATTATGTCTAATGTGTGGAGGTTGCAGTCCTCCCTTCACCGGAATATTAATGGACCGGTTAGCACGTACAGATAGAAAAATCATGATAGTACAAAATTATAGCGGCAGAAGCTGCGGAACACTCCTTGTTGTTCGCACAAATGCAAGTAGCTTGCCAGAATGCTCCCTTGACTGACAGCCGTACATCTGAACTACCGACACATCGCCATGACTAAAGACATTGTCATCCCCTCTTGCAGTAAAAATACTAGGCTGCTCTATTCAATTCATCGTCAAAATCTTCTCGCCTCGGCCAGTATGTAAGTGCTCCCTCTCCACACATATGCGGCAATTCCTCCCTTCTGATCACATCTGCAGCTCTGTGTATTTTGCTGTGACTGGGAAAAACACAGCAATTGAAGCCGCTCCCTGGTCAGTCTTGCACTGCAGCGGAGTTTTATCATCTCACTGCTTACTGCTGCTGCCATTCTCCAGGCATGGGATGCTGTCTTCGAGCTCCGGCAGAGGGCTGCCGTCAATTCCCCTATTTCCTCGTTGCTCCCAGGGACGCGGCGCAGGCACGGCGTTTCTGAACAGCACCGGAGGCGCCGCGCAGCCGCCGCCATTCACATCGCCGGTGCAGCCGCGCGAGCCGGGCATCGCAAACATGTCCAACATGAACTTCTGCGCAGCGAACGACGGCTCCCTTGTCGGACATGACACCTGCGCGACCGCATAAACAGCTCAGGACTGCTACTTCTCTTACACTTTTATGTGATGAATGCCCTTGCACCGCTCATGCCCAATGAAGAGCAGCATCGTAGGATTGCATGACTTGTCTCTCGCATCAGTCAATATGCTGGTGGGCTCACCAGAGACAGGGTGCGTGTGAGGCGGACTCCAGCAATGTCCAGGCGCTTAAACAGGCCCAGCTCCATCTCCTTCACAATGGCGGCGCTCGACACAAATGCTGCGCCCAGGCCGTACTGAACAGCACTCTTAATGGCCTCCACCGAGTTGAACTCCTACAGGCCCAACACACCACATGTCGGATCACTGTCATTAGTACGCCCAATTATACAATCTGACGCAGCGAAGGTCCAGTGGGTTGCGGCCTGCCTAAATCTAAATTGTTCTTCCCAGGGTATGCTGGCAATTTTGCCATTATAGCAGGTAATGTTTCGTAGGTGCTCACCATGTCGATCTTGAGGTGCCGCCACAGGATGCCATGCTGCCTCAACAGCTTCTCTTGCACCAGCTGCACCGAGCTCCCCTGCTCCCACCACACGAACACCTTAAATCTCACACTGACAATTGCAAGTTGACATTCTTCAGTCTATAAACAAGCCACTCTTGCACATTTGGGGAGGCAAGCATCAGGCGGTACAAGCACAAAAGTCTGCGCCCAGAAGAGGGCAGGGGGAAGAGGATGAGAAGGGGCACCTGATTCAGGCTGACCAAGGGGAGAGTGTACAGCTCCTCCAGAGCAATGCTGCCCTGCTTGGCCAGGTCATGGTGCCGAGGCACAATCAGCACCAGCTCATCGCTTGCGTACGGCGTCACCTGAAGCATCCAGCATCAGAATTGATCCACTTGCATCATTCTCTTGTAGAGTGCGATCAAGACCGCTCGATCATGCTGTGGGACCTTTAGCAAGGAGCAGCAGCGCACTTGAAAGCATGCGTGGCGCCTGAACCAGAAGCAAATGTGGTCCTGTCACAAGTAACTGCAGTCTATTCGCGCATGCACATGTAAGCACGAGAAGATTTCAGGGCACAAGCAAGTGAAGCATCACCGCCGCGCCTATATTCTCTTCTCGTTTGATGGCAGAACCCTTGGGGTGTGCAAAGTACACAGCTAGGGGACTTGTGGCGCACCTGCAGCACCGATGCAAGGTCCTCAGGGACATCGCCGCCGATGATGGCGCAGTCGGCCTCTCCGTGCGCCACAGCGTCACAGGCGCGCCGGGACTGCTCCACCTGCAGAGTCACTGTAACCTGCGCACAAGACACCAATTCACTCCTGTCAGAAGACATGTTGAGACGATCCCTTTGCTCTCCATGCGCTGACAGTGGCCAGATAAGCAGGCAGGGCGGGGACGAGGATGCATTGGAACCAAAAGGAGGAGCACATGAGGTCAGGGCCAGGAGTGATAGGGCTCTCCTTGTGCTGACAGAGCCCATAAGAGCAGGCAGGGAGGAGACGAAAGCCGCTGGCTACTGAATGCGGCCACGGGGTATGAAATGTAATTAAATGTAATCCAGTTGATCCAAGGCACCGGCTTCACCCCTAGGTGGGGCAAGTTCCAAAAACGGCATTCACAGCAGGTGTGCTTTTTAGCACCCTTCCCGGCTCAGTACAAATAAGTCATTTGTAGTAACCCCTGAAAGAGCGCACCCCGGGGTTGCGGGCGCGGAAGGCAGCGAGCAGGCGCGGCACGACGTATGTGCCGACGGTCTGGGAGGCGGCCAGCGCCACGCGGCCGCTGTGCGCCGCGCGCAGATCGTTCAACGCGCGGAGTGCCTCGCCCGCCACCGCCAGCACGCTAGCGCTGCAGCATGCAACGAAACGAAGCGTCATTTAAGGGAGCTTCAATCGGTTTATTTCAAAAGAATGCATGCTTATGCGTGTGCATGTGACATGGTAATTGTGAGCAAAAAAATGCAGTATGTACAAGTGCAAGCAAGAGCCAGAACGCTCGTGCTGTGCCATGCATCAAAAGATGACTCACAGATGTCAGTGACAGTCTGCACATATCCTGATGGCAACCAGGAATTTGCCAGAGTTGGTTGCGCATTGGAGCCCCTTTTCCTGCTCTTGAATGAGACATTGGGGCTTTTTATATCAGGTCCACAGTATGCACGCTGATGCATGCAATATCCTTGCTGTGATCATCAAGACAGCATTGCTAGGGGGACTTGCCAGAAGGGCAGCAGCGCCTGGCCGGCCTCAGTTAGCCGAGTGGGGCCGCCGCCTGTTCGTCGTACAACCAGCGGGCCCCCAAACGCCTGCATCCAGCCATATGCACTCAGGCGCCCAAAAACACATTCTATTCCCACTCTGGTAGCTTGAAGATTTCTGTGGCTGCCCAGAAGGAGGTTTGCAGATCGGGGAATCACTACAACTAGATTTATCTGAAAGGTAATACGAGAGAAAGACACATAACGTGTGTCAAATGGAAGGGGGAAACCATCCTACTGCCCTGTTGGTGCAGAGCTGGTAGAATCATTCCCATCCCCCATGTGGCATAGGTCAACCGGCACAGCAGCATGAATAAACCCCACGCACCTGCTCAAGGAGAGCAAGGGATTTGGAGATGGCGGGCTGGGAGACTGACAGCGTGAGGGCCGCCGCAGCGCCGCTGCCGGAGAGGGCCATGGTGCGGAAGACCACCAGCTGCCCCAGCGTGAAGGGGATCTTGTCAGCCGCGCTCAGCGCCTGATTTGGCACCCCCGACCCTAGATCTGCACACAATCCTTCCCCCTTACACCAGACACAAATCCTCGAGAAGGTTACCGCCAAAAAAATGGAAGTGCACAGATGATTGGATGGGCAGATCTGCAAACTGTATCTCGTCCTGACACAAGATACTTATTCCTGAGAGGACTCCCAATAACCAACACCTGGTGCACAGGTGACCAGATAGCAGCACAGGTGACCAGGTAACAGTAAGGAATCTGTGCTTGATGCAGAGTGTTTTACCCCAAGTTGACAAAGGCCAGCCCCAGCAGGCTGACTTGATCAGCTGGCTGAGTTCGCCTTTTGCATTCTTCAGAAGTGATAAGGTCATGCAAGCGTCTTTCATGAAGCAAGGGAGTACCTTCAAAGTTGAGAGCGGCCGGGTGCGCGTCTGGGGCGCCAAGGAAATCGTCCCGGCCGGCCAGGCCAGGGTAGCGCCCCTCATGCAGCGTGGGAATTATGTGGGCCGGCAGGTTGGGGCTGTGCGCCTGTGAGCATCAGCCGCACAATCTACAGCCAGAATGACTTGCATCTACCTTCACTTGTCCTCTCCACAGCAGGAGAACAACGACGCTACAAAGGGTCTGCATGGGGTTTTGAAGCAGCGGATGGCATTCTTTTCATTTGCCGTTGCCAACATCAATGGCAATTCCTAGCTGCATGACAGGATGCATAGAGGCTTTCATGCAGCTAATCAAAATGGTATTGATGCTTGCGGAGGCAAGAAGCACCCACCCGTCGCCCAACAGAATTCTGCGCCTATGGGCAAAATAAGGCGCAAACAACTTAGACGGGATGTACAATGTTAAATTACCATAACATGAAATTGACAACATAGCCTATGCATGCAAAGGGGCGACGGACCTGCCGCAGGAGGGGGTCTGGCAGGAAGCAGCCCTGCGGCGCGAGCTGCACTTCGAGGCCGAACAGCTCGCGGATGAGCGCGCGCGCGGCCTTGCTGCAGTACCGAGCCGGGTCTGTGACGCACAGCAGCGTGCGCGACAGCCGCAGGCCGGTGATGCGCACCGCGTGCAGCCGCCCCAGCTCCACCTCCTTCTCTATCGCTGCAGCCGATACAAACGCGACGCCCAGGTTCGCCTCCACCGAGCTCTTGATTGCCTCCACCGAGTTCACCTCCTGCCCAGCCGCCGAGACAAGGATTTTTAACTGTCTAGTCTGATTGAAACTGAGCTTCAGATGCGTGCTAACGCGACATGCTCTGCCAAGACTCTGTCATCATGCTGCAGATTTTGCTGCTGCGCATGCTGCCAAGGAGACTGACTTGACCCTGTGGTGTCTCTTGCTGCTTCATAAGGTGCCTTTCATACCCGAAGAGAATGTTTTGAGGGGACCTTCCCACTCTGACTATTCCTCATACCAGCAGAAGAGCGTTTTGACCTTGCATGCTAGTTTAACAGCCAAGTGCGGAAAGGAACACTCTTTTAAAGAGGATCAGCCAGAGTGCAGAACAGAGAGAATGCACACCATGACGGTGCGCAGTGTCTTCCAGTCAATGCCATGCTGCTCCAGCGAGGCCTTGATGCCCTGCACGGTGGAGCTTCGGTGCAGCGACACAAACTTGAGGCTGGCCAGCGCGTCGCGGTCCACCTCCTCACAGCCCGCCAGGGCATGGTCCCTGCCCACTATCAGAACCACCTCGTCCTCCTGGTAGGGCCGCACCTGCACACCCCCAGGCACCATATATGACACCTTTCTTGACTCTAGGAAATCCTTCTTGACTCCAAGGAAAGCGTACTCTGTCACAAGGGTGCACTGGTGCAATTGATGCAGGCCAGACAGGGCCGGTGCGCACATAGCGTAGCATAGAGATCTGCTTTCAAGTTCTGTCAAGGTACAAGACTTGAGCTTCTGGCGCTCTAGGCAGTGGGCAGCTGCGCACCTGCAGCAGGTGCTCCAGTTCTCGGGGGATCTCGCCACCCACGATGCCGATGTTGACCTCGCCGCGCGCTATGGCCGCGCAGCAGCGCCGCGTGTTCTCCACCTGCAGGTGCACCAGCACGTCCGGGTGCCGCCTCTTGTACCGCTCTGCGCGACCCCACAAAACTTAGTCAATGGTCTTGTTGCCTCTGCAAATAGCACCTAATCGGCTTCATGCGCCTCTTGTTCTGTTTCATGTGGCGCGCCCCACATGTGCAAACATGTGTAAGCTCCTGGACCCAGCAGCAGCAGCCTTCTTGCACCACTCTTCAGAGCTGTAAATACATAGAAATAGACATTGGCTACGTTGCAAGTTGGAGCTGTTGAATGCCAGCGCACCTATGAGGCGAGGCATTAGATACACTCCAGTGGTCTGGGAGGCGGCGACATAGATGCTGCCTGTGCGGATTTCCTGCAAGTCGCTCGTCGCCCTCATCGCATCTGCTGCGAGCGCCAGAAGGCGCTCTGTGTAGCGCAGCAGCAGGTGTCCCGCTGGTGTCAGCTCCCCTCTCGGCCCCTTCGTGCTCTGTCAGCCCACAGAAAAGTGAAATGAAAAACCTAGAAACAGCGGTGACAAGGTGCAGTTTTCGAGCCTCGTGTCAGGTTTCAGGGAGGAACAAGGGAAGAAGTAGCGCCACCTGGGAGTTGAGCAACTCAAGGCCGAGGCTCCTCTCCAAATTCTTCAATGTCAAAGACACGTTCGATTTTGACATTCCCAGGGTTGCAGCAGCTTCCTCTGGGCTCTGCGAGACTGCGTATGCCTTGAGCACCACGAGTTGCTGCAGAGTGAAGGGGAAGTTGTACGTTGTAACTTGCTCTTGTACGGCCATCTGCGATCAGGAGATCATTGTCAGTCTTCCAATGCAGGAAACCAGGAAAGAGACCTGAAGACTGCAATTGCATATTTGCACCTGGTGACGCACGAACTGAGGGGGTCTGTAGTCCAGAGGAGGGTTTTGCAATGACATCGGAGCAGCGTCCGTGACATGCAAGCGCCTTCGAACCTCATTCTTCCGCTTATTATCATGGTTCAAGGATGCAAAGGTCCCCGGGGATGCCAAACAGGAAGGCCTGCTTCCAATGACTAGGGGCCTGTCTAGTTGGTGAGAACCCGATGCAGGATACATGCTTGCCCACAACCTATACAGTCCTCTTCGTTGACGCTACAGCCATGACTGAATGTATATGAAATTGAATACAAGTCATAAGTGTGAGTATACAAGCATTCTGGACAACACATCTTCCAGATGGTCAACCAAGTGTCACCATGGTCGTACTATTTTACTATAGACTAAAGGCCTGTCACAAGCCCACTCCAACGATTTCTCGCAATTTACTGAAGTCTAATGTCGGTACGGTGCTAATAATACGCTGCGCTTATCGGCAAACTCTCCTGTATTCATGATCCTGGTCAGACCAGTTGCCTCAATAGGCAGAAGGTTGAACAGCAAGCAGCATGCAAGGAGCCGAGGATCCAAATCCTCAAGTGGCGATTCCTTATTGACGTGAAAATCCATTCGTACATGTGAATTTTGCGTACCACCATCAGGCTGCATTCACAGAAATTCACGGCAGCCCTGACGTCAGGGTCGACCTTTCGAAACTTTCCCTACAATTTTTTATAAGTCTGATTTGGCCAGCGTGAGGAATCCTGCCCAAAAACATCAGCAGGTCAATCAATTTTGCCTATCCTCAGTACGACTATAGGAAGGCGGAATGTCAGAGGAACAGGGTAAGAATTAATACCTGCCAAACTATGCATCAAGATGTTCCGAGTGCAAAACCGGTTCGTGTGTCCATATGAACTTGTGCTGACATCTCATCGCCCAGAATCACATCATGTGTCATTTATGAAATGCAGTGGCAAAGAGGCCCCGAACAGATGAAGAAGGATCCTCTGGGACACCCATGGAGCAAGACCAACAGGAAGGTGGGATGAGCGATATTTTGTTTGTGGATGTATTACAGTATTTCGGAAAAACAAAACGCTCATGACATGTTGAAATCGCAGTGCCTGGACCAGCAGGAGAGGGCCCCACAGACAGAAAGCCAGCCAGGAAATCTGTCCAAGACCTTATGAGGCCATACTACGGTAATGAGCAACACCCGATGGCTTCCTCACCTTCATAAAGGCTATATCATTCGATCAGTGGCACTGTGGGCTTCCTGAATGGTGGATTGCGTGTATTTTGCAGGTTTGAAGTTCCCTTACAACGAATTCTGCCAGTGGCTGTCGTACGGCAATGGTAAGGGATTTCATTTGCACAGAGATCTATGATCACCCACACTTGATCGCTGGACCATTGACAAACTGATATTACCTTGTACAAGCAGTGATATTATTTATGAGATTGCAACACATGCAGATACCAAGCTGCCACAAGCGGACAGCAACTTCTTTCAGCGGCGGGAGTTCTGCTTCACACTGGATGGGGACATCTTTGTGCGATACCAGTCCTTCAAGGTAGCTGCTGAGATTCATGCACTACGAATTGCTTGCAAGGCTTGCTATCCTCCACCATTGGTTGGCCTCATGTCCAAGCAAGGACCAACTTAATCATGGTTGAGCGCAGGACAAAGAGGAGCTGCGCCGAGCGGTGTCAGCAAAACTGCCTGCAAAGATTGATATCGGCCCCGTCTACAACGTGGACCCCCAGCGCAGGAAGGCATACACGGGTGCATGCCAGCCCATTTTTAAACTTCTCCACCATGTCCTTGCTTAGCGGTTTCATATCTGTGGCGGGTCCTTCAAAGAATATAAATTGTGGCAGCCTTCACCTTCAGCTGGTCTGCAGCCGCGCCTTGCCTCCTCGCAGGAATTGCGTGTAATACCAATACTACTTTGTGCCGTATATCAAGTGCTTGCTGACACAATTGAGCCTGGCTCAAGCTGAGTTGATGGTACGACAGGTGGCGCCTCAGAGCGCGGCTTTCTGCCTGTGGAGCGAGAGTTGGTGTTTGATATCGACCTGACAGACTACGATGATGTGCGCACCTGTGGCAAGGAGGGGCACATCTGCGCCGCCTGCTGGCCCCTCATGGCCGTGGCTGTCGAGGTGTGCCCATTTCCCCCATCCACTACCCTATACTGTTCCAGCATACCTTCTAATTCTTTGGCCACATGCTCTGTCAAAGGCTGCAGCCCCCCTGCTGTGTTGACTTTCCCCTCAGCCCAACAACCACAGACTATGCCAAAAATTGCAGCCCAAGTTGCAATGCCAAGCATTGATACTGAATGTCGAGAGCTGATGCTGCGATGGTCAGATCATCGATGCGTCCCTGCGGGAGGACTTTGGGTTCGAGCACATCCTGTGGGTCTTCTCTGGCCGCCGAGGCATTCACTGCTGGGTCTGTGACGAAAGGTAAGGATTCCCAAATCTTGCTGCATTGCTGCACAGTATAGTGTTTGAGAAGCTTCTTGGGTCTTGATGTTAGCCTCATAAAATGACTTTTCTACAGGGCACGGAAGCTCACAGATGAGCAACGCAGTGCACTCGCAGCATTCCTGTCGGTATATAAGGGTACAGAGGGAGGCATTGCCCGTCTAGCCCTCAGCACAGTCTCAAATTCAAACCACCCCTCTGTGGAGCGCGCCTACCGCATGCTTTCCGACGCCTGGACAGAGGTGAGTCGTGTAATTTATTTGCCCATGTCAGAGTGCGGGTCTCTGCATTGCAGCACTGGCATGGTCGTCTGTGAGCCGCTGTGAAGCTCTGTACCCCGATGCACAAAGTTCACAAACAAGTCCATAGAGATCCCTACACCACAATGTGCGCAGCACAGTTGTACTGCCCACTACTAATGGCTTGCATGGCTTGGACGTCATAATTCCCAAGACCCTCAGAAAGGCACCATGCCTGTTGTGACCGCACATGCCGGCAACTGTCAGAGCAACTGTGTGATCGATGCCCGTAAAGCTCATCTGTTGAAGCTGCTGCTCGTGTGGTGCAGCACATCCTGCCGCAGCAGCGGCTCCTGGCGGATGAGGCTGGGTGGGAGGGTGTGCTGGCGTATGTCAGGGATGATGACGTGGCGGAGCGGCTGCGTGGCAGGTGGGCGCGCGAGCAGAGGCGGCTGACGGCCGGTGACATCAGCGTCGAGCGCTGGGCCGACCTGGAGTCCGAGATCGACAAGGTGTGACACCCTGCACAAGCTCCCAGGAAGTGCTGTCCCTGCTTGACGCTATGTGGCTGCACACCACCAAACAGAATGCAAGCAGCTGTTTGGAAGACTGTGTTGACGGTGCAGTGCCTGCTGACAAAGTTTTCAAGTGTCCACTGGCTTACAGAGATGCTAATCTCTGTCCTTGTATCAATGATATCATTGCGTGGTGACAAGCAATGGAGGAAAAGCAGGTGCCATGCCAAGAGAACGGCCTGATGCATGGCTTGTCTTGCAAGCAGGTGCTGGACTCCAAGAGCGCAGACAGGGCAAGGAAGCAGCTGCTCGCGCGCAACAAGAAGGAGATCATTTTCGCGTACGCCTACCCGCGCCTGGATGTGGAGGTCTCCAAGAAGATGAACCATCTGCTCAAGGCGCCCTTCTGCGTGCACCCCAAGACCGGCAAGGTGCTGATGCACACCTCTCACCTGGCCGTTGCAGTTTGTAACGTAATTTTCTGGCCTTTAGTAACCATATGACCTCTAGGTGGGGCAATTTATCACATGACATTCAAGGCAGGGATACTTAAAGACAGTCCTGGCTTGGCTTGTGGGTCTATTTTAAGTGATGCATGCAAAATCGGGCAGCCCCCGATCTTGCCTTTTTCTGCCATGACCGCTACTGTATTAGGCATCCCTTTGTTGCAGAAGGCTGAAGGATCCTTACAGTGATGCAAATTTCTGTGATTGATGTACCAGTGATACCAAGGATGCAGGTAATCATATGGATGTGGTGCAGGTTTGCGTCCCCTTGGATCCCAGCAACATATGGGCCTTCGACCCAGAGCAGGTGACCACTGTGCACGACCTGCTGGAGAGCGACAAGGACAGCCAGGATGCAGCTACCGCGGAAGCTGCTATGGAAGCTGCCGTAGGCACCTTCCGCCGCTGCTTCCTGGATGGCCTCAGAGCCGCCTCCAAGGCCGGACTCGTCGCCAAAGCACGAGCTAGCGAAGGGCTGGCCTGGTAGATCAAGCTCATGCTCACCATGCTGTGACGCAACGAATAATTTTCATGAGGATGCAGCGAGTCCCTGCGTGCAGCCAAGATTGCAGAAGGCCTATACACTTTAGGTCTGTAAACGTTTGAGGCCTGTCGGAACAGTGGTGTTCGGGCAAATCGGCTGAAAGCGCAGCTGCGTTGCTGCGCGATGGGAAAGATGATCATGATGTGAAATCAAAAGTGAGCATTGCTGATGCGGGTGAATGTCAGTGAGGTGCTGGGACAGATATTTTGAGATGTTTCAGATTACAAAGCAGTGGAACGTTTCATTTTCTGCTGATTTCAGCCAGCAGGACAGATGCAGGTTTTTTGCGCATTGTGAAACATAGTAAAGAAACAGGATTGATCACGACAATAATGAGAGGTTGTACTTTTGCAATCTCTATAAGTAGCACCTTTCTTGACAGTAGTTCATCACGCAACACTGCGCATCTGTAGGACAGCAACCTAGAAAGGGATGTCATCATCGTCCTCGGGCTGCTGCCCCTCTATTGGCGAATGCGCAGCAGGGACAGCAGGGTTCTGCACAATGGTGTCATTCCAGGGAATGCCCTGCTGCTTCAGTGCAATGACCAGGCGGATCTGGTTGTATGTCAGTCCCTCCTTCTCCACAGCCAGCTGCTCCTGGCTCGCCTGTTTCGGTCCTGCTGATGGATGACCCATCATTGCCTGCATGAATTCCAATCAAACAAATGCAACGCTGCCAAGGCTTTCGAAATTAACGCGATGTCGTACAGATCCACAGTATCAACCCTTCTTCGGAGAGAAGGACTGCAGACATCAAGTCAGGGCGGGCGCAGAGGATGGAGAAAGGGCTGCCTCGCTGTGTGAATGCACTGTGCAAGACATCTCAGGCCCAGGAGCACGATTGCTTTGCAAATTGTGACAACAAATTTGTTGCATTCATCACAATGAAAATGATGGACATGCAGAGCCCAACCTCTCTGACTTGCCGCAGGTAAATCTTGTCCAGAGTTGCAGGGACGCCGTCTGGGCCAACCGATGTTGACAGCACAGTCTCAATCGAGTCATTCACCTCATCTGCTGTGATCCAGGGCTGCAGTGCAAGGAATTTCATGTCAAATGCATGCATGCGCTAGTGCAGTCCAAGCAATGACTCGCCAGATCTTCAAGGCGTCCTCATTAGACACGGCAGACACTTTGCAACAGCCGCAAAAAGAGACTTTGAGGCCTCACCGATCCAGGAGGGCCCATCTGCAGATCACTGGCAAGCTGCGGCAGATGCGCAAGATTTTCGGGCCTCAAGCTGTCTATCAAGTGGTTCGTCACCGTTCGTACTGCCTTGCCCTGCCACAAACCACCAGCATGAAGATATCAACCGTCAAATTGCAACAGGTGGGAACTCTGTCACTCAACAGTTATAAGTCAATATCTAATGTCAATAACAGTGCCCAAGAATGGCTCACCTCCAGGCGTGCAATCTCGGGAAAGCTGTGGCCTTGGGCATACAGTTCCAGGGTTTTCTGCGCGGCTTCGCCACCCCTGGAAGACGCCCCCCTTTCTCGCGGCTGCCTCTGCCGCGTTGGCTTGGGCGAGCTCCCTGCTGTGGTGCCTTCCAAAACGCCTTGGCTCCGGTCTACCACCATGACATACTCCGCCACGACCTGTCATCACAGCTGATTCAAGGATGAGGTGACAGATATAGGGTGGAGAGAGATACAACAAGGTCTGCAAGTGAGGGGGATGATTGTGAACATGTGGGAGACTGCATGGGAGGGGATCACCCGCAGTGCCTCTCGACGCTGTCCCGTGGTCTTGTCAGTCCACTTCGATTGCTTCAAGTGCCCTCCCACCGCGATCTGCATCCCCTTGTGGACATACTGTGCCACTTGCTGGGCCTGCAACCATAGTACGCCCATTCATGGTTTGAGCCTCACATTGTAAAGATGCAAAGGGGGGGATTTTGGGGGTTGAACTCAAGGGATAAAACATTAGCGAACCTCTGCATTCCAGCAGTCCACAACAAGCCATGTGAGCTCCAAATTGTTGCCAGACTTTGGCCGGACGCCCAGGCTCACTTGTGCCACCAGTTGATCCCCAATCTGCCTGACCTCGGGAGCTCCTCCCACAATCCCAATCAAACGGACCTGCGCACACTTTCATGGTTTTTCTGTGGCTCAAATGTGCACGAGTGCAGTCACATCCATGCCCAGCAGCGCCCCTTGCGCACCTTGTTGACATGATCTGCGCTCCAGGCACATACTGGAGGAGGCTCAACACTTGGCTGTGGTGGCGACATCTCTGCGCCTGCAGCTTGGGAGTAGGGACTGTAGCTGGTTTCCCCTGCGCTTGTCAGAGACATCTGAATTGATGGCACTCGCAATGCAATGATATGAAACACCAACACTAGTTCAGACTTCACAAGGAGAAAAGGGGCTGCGTACCTGAGAGATTCGGTCCCTGCCCAGAAAAGGTTGGTCGTTCTGGGGTTGGAATTTCCAAGTGTGCTGCCCCCAACTCGTGGTCATAAGCTCTCAGCCTCGTGGTCGTTTGATGAAGGAGACTGCTAGTAGATTGATAATGCCTCCATTGACATAATAACGAAGCAGGTCTAAGGCCCTTGATCAGCTTCATGCCAGCCAGATGTGACGCCTGGTGTCGCATTCTGTTACACAAACCCCATCCCGCTGAAAACTATCTTATGTATGCTTCCATAGATTCCAAAAGCTGTAGCGAGGCCGCACTTACCAAGGGGTTGGACGCAAAGATCCTAAGTGGAAACTCAGCAAGCTGTTGGTTTCACCAGGAAGAGAAGCTGCTCCTTATGCCCGCACTACTCCAGCAATAAAGTCGCCTTAACCATGGAGATATGCCGACATACGAAGTGCTAGTGCTGCTGCAGAAATGTCTCGGACTCCGAGACTCCGAGACTCGGAGCTTCGTGTTGATGAGTCAGCGGACCGTCTTAGTGCTAGTGTAACAATCTCATGCAACAGGTCACCTCGAAAAGGAGATGGGGCAGTCGCACTCTACTGTTGAGCTCTTTAAACGTATTGAACAGGACGTTTGCGGCGGTTTGACGCCTTTATATGGTATTTGCCGATCCCATTCGTTTTGCGTGTTCTTCAAAAACACTCATTGCTTGGATGTATGTATCAGCAATAGGTCTGTTCTTTTTATGAGACTGTTACTTGCTGTGGAGAACTGGTCGGGATGCAATTTTCCTCAGGGCATGGCATGTCTTTGCAGGGATTGCTGGGCACAACTATGCTCATGCGACCGCGCTAGTCTGCAAAGTAAATGCATCTGGGAGCTCAATATTTGATTGTGAAGCAATATCGGAAGGAGATCTGGTGCAGATCCGGCTGATCGTCCAGGATGGAGTTTTGCATGACTTTCCTGTGCCAGCCTTGGAGAAAGAAAGTTATGCCCTACAATCTGAGACAGGTCCCCAAAGGAAATCTGATCCTCTGCAGAAGTATTTGAGCTGCCCCTTGACGCAGTTCTTGGCGGAGCTTAGAGAGGTCAGTACTCTGTGCTGATGCAGACGACTTGTGGTGTATGGTTTTGCTAATCATATACCTGTTGAAAGGCTCCTGAATTGTTGGTCATGTGCTGCAGGACGAGGATGTTAGGGCTGGCAAGAAGCACAGTCAGATCTCAACAGGTGGCAGGGAGCTCAAGGGCAGCATACTAGAGAGAGCCCTCAAAGCAGCAGGCAGTGCCACTACAGGGACATTACCAGCTGCAGTACCACCGGTGGAAAATGGCGGAGCTAAGCAGGGAAGTCAGCTCAATGGAGGTGGACAGGACAGCACAGATAGTCCCAGAGAAGCCCTACAGCCAAACGCGACAGCTGCAGAGAGTGCCACATGGCGCTCTGAAGCCTCAAATGCCACAGCTCGGCAAGCTACTGCAAATAGAGGGCCCACCTCTCTATTGCAGCAAGTCATGTGCGCATGGCAGACCCCTGATGGGCAGCGCCTGTATTTGCTGTATCCTCATGCACCCCACAGCCTGGCAGACCTGCTGCGCTTCAACCCCTCCAGCCTGGCAGATGACGTGGCCATCAGACTCATGCTCTACCAGGTAACCGCATGCCACTGATGCAGATAGAGTTCTTGACCTGAATGCATGCAAGGCGATGCAAGCTTGCATGTGCGCTCGCATCTGCACAGATTTTCAGGAACATACGTTTGTAATAGCTGTGATTAAAGCTTGCATATGTATGATTTTACTGCAGGTGATCTCAGGCCTGCATGAGCTGCACTGCGCTGGTCTTTGGCACGGATGTCAATTGCCAGAGACTGTACTGCTCAATAGCCAATCACATGTCTGGCTGGGAGGAAGCTGCTCTCTTCCAAGCCAGTCAGACACTGGAGATTCTCTTGCAGAGCTCACGGCAAAGTGGCATTCATGGCAGGTCAGCTGAGGAATCACCTTCTATTGCACAGGGCTTGAATTTAGCCCTATCCACTTTCTATTGTCACCAAGGGGCTTGCTTGAATTACTCTTCTGATGAAATGCCTCTGTTTTGTGGTGTGGTGCAGATGAGTAACTTTGATTACCTCATGCAACTGAATCATTTGGCGGGGAGGAGGCAGGGCAATCCTGCGTTTCACCCAATCCTCCCCTGGGTAATTGACATGTCTGTGCCACCAGAGGCGACCATGCACCTCACTCTGGAGGTGCTTGCAGTGTCCCACCCACATGCCTTGATGATGCCTTGCTGTATTTGGATTTAACGTATTAGGACAAACTTGCAAAAGGGATGCGCCCATTCCACAGCATTTCATGCCTGTGTCAAGCCTGTCAGGAAGGCAACAGCCATGAACAAGTGGCCATGCAGGAAGAACCTGAAGCACCGGGTTGGCGCGATCTGACAAGGACCCAGTGGCGGCTGAGCAAGGGCGATGAGCAGCTGGACTTCACATACAGCAACTCTGACAAGCCCCACCACATCTCGGATGAAATCCTGTCAGAGCTTGCCTACTGCATCTACAAAGTCAGCCCCCCTCTTTCTGCAAGAGCAAAGTTCTGACCACATAACAGTTCATCCTGCGCATTTCATTTGCATGCAGTCTCCTGCACGCTCATAGCAGGCCGAGCATGCTTTACAGAGTAGTGCCTGTCGCAAATATTGTCTGCCTTCACTGCATGCGGCACACGTGTCCTAATTCACAGTACCTAGGACATACAAATGTATTTGCTGCAGGCAAGGCGGCTGCCAGTGGAGGTTTTAACTACTGTGGTAAGGGCGGTGTTTGAGCCCAACGAGTATCCTGCCTCCATACAGCGCCTGTACGCCTGGACGCCAGATGAGGCCATCCCAGAGATTTATAATGACCCCACTGTCTTTTCCTCCATCCACCCTGCCATGGCTGACCTGGCCGTGCCTGAGTGGTCCTCTGGGCCAGAGGACTTTGTGGAACGGCACAGGTGGGATACACACAGTGAATACGCCAATCCATGCATGTGTTCAATAAGTGCTACTCACTACCACGTTTCAACCACGTTTTCTGACAAATGCTGCTTGCATTGAAGTATGGCAGCTACTTCCCATCTTTGTATGCTTGGAAGGGACATGCGGAGCCTTGCAGGACAGAGTGAGAAAATTCAATAAAAAGCCAAGAAAAATATGTGCTTCTACAGGGCTGCACTGGAGAGTGAAAGGGTGTCCAGCATGCTCCACCACTGGATAGATCTCACCTTTGGCCACAAGCTGACTGGGGAAGCTGCTGTGGCGGCCAAGAATGTGGCCCTGCCGCCGTCCAGCACAGCTCAGCGCTTGCATGGCAGAGCACAGCTATTTGACGAGCCCCATCCTCCCAGGGGCCCTCGCCCTGGACAGGTGCTCTGCTAAGTCCTCTAACTCCCAATTCCCTCATGAAAAGGCGATCAGCCAATGTGTTTGCACTGTTAAGCGCCAAAATGTATTCACAGAAGCAACTCACCAGTCAATCTGTAGCTCTCAAAATGATGTGCCAGCATATTGAAATTACACAGTAAATCCCTGGTCAACGGTGCAGGGTGCAGATGACTCTATATCACTGTCAGATTACAATCGTTTTGAAGTGTTTCGCTGGTGTTTGACAGACAAAAGCCCCTCCGAAGAGTCTGAGCGAGGCGACGCAGCGCAACATGACACTGCTAGAGCAGCTGGAGATCAGCTACAGCCTGCTGGCAACACAGCCAGGGGAGGCAGCTGCAGCAGCCGAGGGAGGTCTTGTGGCGCCATTTGAGGACAGCCCACGGATGGACCAGACGGACAAAAGTTCCAGCTCTCTGGATAGCGAGGCATCAGAAACAGGCAAAGATGACGCCCCAGAAACTGCAGAACCATTGCAGCCTGCTGGATCGGCAATCAAACACAGCATGGAGCCTGCTGAGGCCGGCAGCGGATATGCGAATGACAGCAATGCAGACCGCAGGAGGAGTCATAGCCTGGCCTCAGCGCAGGCGCAGGATGTGGCGGCAGTGGGAGCGCTCATTGTGCAGCTCTACACGCGCAGAATGCACTATGTGCGCTCAACAGATGCGCAGTACTGGTGCATGCAGATCAAGCAGCTGCCCTCCGCCGCTCGCAGCATCGCAGCCGCCTGCCTGGCAGGGGGAGGGGCTTCCACAGGTCAGCTGCTGCAAGACGAACTCTTCACAGGGAGCGTCCGCACGGCCGCCGAGTTTCTTATTGCCATTCAGGCGCCTCTGACAATGAGGGGTCAAGGCTGTGGCACGAGATGTTGGCCCCAGAAACAGCCTGAGGAGGGGTTGAGCGTGCCAGGCAGCAGCGAGAGCGCATCATGGGCGCTGGGCGTGCCATGCGTGCATCGAGTCCTGGAGGACTTGGCAGAGTCGGGGGGCGTTCAAGAGCTGCACAAGACTCCTGGAGCCCTGCACATATGCCTCCCCACCATTTTGCAGCTGCTGGAGGCGGCTGCCCTGCTGCGTACTGAGCGGTCAGTAGGGGATGCAAACGCAGCACAGAGCACTGGTGACGGCGTGCACGCTGCATGCGAAGTTGCCGGCAGCTTTGTGGCGGTCTGGCAGCAGCTGCTGCAGTGCCTGCCTCGACCCGAGGTGCAGCGGGAGTGCGTGCCACTGTGGCAGAGAATGCTCAGCGGCCGGCCACTCGGTGGTCAGAGTAGCAGCAGGAGCTCTGGTCAGCCGGTCAGCCCAGGCTTCCAGGCAGCCCTGCTGCAGATCGATCTACTGAAGGGCTTGATATCGTCCACCGGCCTCACTGCCTTCCTGGACAGCGTGCATCCGCTTGCCCTTGAAATCGTCTGCGGCGCGTCCCATGCCAGGCATTCTGCGCAGCCCCCCCAAAGTCTTGTGACCCATGCCAGCCAGGTGCCACACCCTGCCCAGTTCTGCTCAAGACCTCTTTGCCTTGCATGCTAGCAACCAACATCATCATCACGATCTGTCAGCGGGTTCAAATCGGCATCTGTGCTAATGCAGTCAGTTGGGCTTCATGTTCATTGTCAATGAAGATGGATCCTTCACAGGAACCTGCCAGAGAAGGACCGGGGGGGCTGAGTGCTACTGTCGTCAACTATTGTGCGTGGGTTCTATATTCAGGCTCTGGTAGATTTGGCCGCGTGCCTGCCTCTGCCCATCACAACCGAGCACATCTTGCGGCCGCTGCTGCTGTCGCTGCCGCAGGGCCCGGACGTGGCACTTGCCGCCATCCATCTGGGCGACGCTCTGGGCAGCGCCTTTGTCGCCGCCCACATGCTGCCAGCCCTGCTGGGCGTGCTGACCTGCCGCCCCGGCAGCGCGCTGGCCGTCTCTGAGACCCGCTCCGGCTCCGTCCCCCGCTCAGGTGCAAACTTTTGAACATGAGCTTGGATACTTGTATCTGGGAACATATCATGCTCCTTGCCTGAAGCTGAACATGAAGACCTGTGTCTCGGACAACCACCATGCTGCTTGCTTGGGCTCCTCCGTGCCCTGCAAAAACAGCGCTGGGGCGGGTCTTAAAATATTGTCTGCTGATCCTCCTGCAATGGGCTGTTCTGGGCAATTCAGATTGTGCACGGGTATCATTAGCTGTGCGAGCATACGAGGTGAAAAATTCTTGGATCTGTTGGATGTGAGAAGAGCTGGCACAATGTGACAAAATGCATCATGGATGTGCAGAGGAGGGGCAGCAGGGCCAATTGGCGGCGGCTGCGCTAAACGCGCTAACAACTTTAGAGGGGCTGCTGCCTGCACTGGGGCGCGACACGGTGCTGTGTCCGCTGCTGGCGGCGCGGCCGGCCTCGGGGGAGCGGCTGCTGCCGGCTCCCCTGCTGGGCCCCCTGCTGTGCCCCCACCCCCAGATGGACCCCCTGCTGCGGAACCGCATCGCCGGTCTAGTCCTGCAGGTAGAGTTACCAGTTCATTTAATTGCAAAACTTTCCAGAAGCTGCTTGTATTCTTGGGTCATTTTTATGCATGCATGATGCTTGACATGCTTGATTACCGCCCTGTGTTGGGTGACAGAGTTCCCTGCCGAGATACAATAATTTGAAGGAGGTATAAATGCGCCTGCATATTGTCCAAGGCTTGCTTTTCGACACATTTAAGCCCATTCCAGAGGTTGCAATAGACCGCACACAAGTCGCACGCAAGACTTTGATCTTGATTTACTCCTTCAGACAGACTGCAAACTGCTGTGTGCGCAGGCGTGCAATGCGGCGGGTGGGGCAGAGGTGTTGACGATGGAGGTGCTGCCCCAGCTGCTCCCCATCTTCACATGCTCCGCCACACAGAGGCGAGCCTACGGCTGCTCCATCCCATCGCCGCCTCCGGCCCCGGCGGAGGCATCGCCCGCGCAGACCGGCAGCCTCCCGCCGCCCAACGCAGCCTCGTCAGATGCGCTGACCCTGCAGCGACGCATGCGCGAGGCTATCAGCCTTGCTGCTGGATCTGGCGCCGTGCACTCAGGTGATCTTGAGCTGTAATAAACGTTTCCGCTGCCTTCCTTGCATGCAATCATGCAATCATATCGCTTGTTACTCCACCAGTTTGGAGTCCATCTTTGCCATGTGTGACCATTGCGCACACACACATGATGACTTTAACTTGTATTTCTGCAATGCGGTGGAATAGGATTATCTGCTCAACATGCATGTGTGACACATCAGCATGTTTGTGTGGAAGCAGGTGGGCCGCCAGTGCAATCGAGAATGCAGCAGGGAGGCAGGGAGGGCGAGGGCGAGGACAGCGGCTACTGGGACCTGGTGTATCTGCTGTACCCAGAGGCTGTGGAGGCTGCCGGCCTGGGACTCATGCACGAACTTGTCTCCTCCTGGCCCTTCCTAGAAAGAACGCTCGCGGTGAGCTTATTGAATACCTTGGTATTTAGTGGCATCATTTTGGTGCAATGCAGGCCTGTCACAAAATCACACTTCTCAAGGCTGCATGGCCATTAGTATGGATTGGCCATTCTTCCTTTTGTTTGAAATCTGGTCTGGCCGGCTTGGTGCATGGGCTTGTAGTACATTTGGTGCCCTGTGTGTTTGTCAAACCAACCATAACAGCCCGGCACGTTTGGCGCCTCAACTGCGTACAGGACAGTAGAGAAAATGCGACATCGTTTCAGCATTCTTCAGGTGAGGTACGGGTGGACGCCAACAGCGGCGTTGGGACCGCAGATGGCACGGCTGTCGGAGCGCGCAAAGGCGGCCACTCTGCGCGACTGCGCGGACCGGATTGACTACGAGGCTGCCTTCGGCTCCGAGGCCTGGCGCTCGCCCCAGAGCCCAGCCAAGGTCAGGCACTGCTGCGCTTCTGTTTGACTGTTGCCTGCTGCAAATACTGTTATATGAGGGCATCAGCACTGGGTCAGCCCTGTGTTATTCTATACTTTGGCTGCAGTCGCAAGTGCTTGCAAGCCCCAAAGCTTTGACCTACACGCATTTGCGATAGCAACCATCCAAAAGAAATGCAAAAACGGGCAGATCCTGTGCTGTGGCCTCGCAAGCTGGCCATGTGAGCAACCAGTGCGTTGCGGATTGTTCTGCGAGTGAACTTTGCGCATGTCATCTGTTTTACGCTGAGGGCATCCAACGATTGTGCTTGTTTCTGGCCATTTGATCAGGTCTGCACTGATGCCCGCTCGACAGGGACCACCTGCCGCAGTCAAGGAGTCAAATTGCCGACCCCTGTGCTGCCGTTCAGGGCGAGGTGAGGCGGGCAGAGCAGACGGCGGCGCGCCTCATTGATGATATCGGCTGGTCCACGCCGCTCGTGTGGCCGGGCGTCAGCACCAGCGTCGGCTTTGCGCCCGCCGCGGCCGGCGCTGTTCCCTCCTCCGCATCACTGCCGCGGAGCGCCGTGAGCCCATCCGCCCCTCTGCAGCGCCCACGTACGCATCACTCTCCTGTTCATTTATAGTACTCCTCACACAGAATACAGAAGGCAAAATCCAAATTCTCTGGGAGGCTACAAGACTTTAAGTACAAGAAAATTGGCCGGTCGTGCCTTCATGCCTTGCGGTCACACTTGGCTGTGACATGTTTCTTCCACCCAATTCATGTGTTGCAACATTGTAAACTGAGCTTGAAATCCGAGTAAAGTGACACACTCGGACTGACTGGGTAGCAGCTCGCACGCCCAGTGAAGTAACGCACTCCTAATTTGGTGTTGAAGCTGCTTGTATCCGTGTGCAGCGTCCAGGGACGGCGGAGCAAGCCCGAGGGAGTCCCCGACAGCAGCTGGAGGCCGGGCGCGCTCAGCAATGCCGGAGCCGAGCGCAGGCCCTCGAGGTAGCGAGTGGCTGTGGCTGCCTGGGGAGGGCTCCTCTGAGTGGATGGACCCCAGCATTTGGTCCACCCCGGCTGGGCCGCGTTACTCAGGTCACCCCCAGCCTCGTTGTGCCCCTCATTAATTTGTCCCTAAGATTGCAGTTGTTGCCATTTTTGAGATGAAGATGTGCTGTAACAGCGTCAGAGTGCATGCCTTCAATGTGCCCCCATGTCTAGCTGCCAACGCTCTACATGCAATCGCCTGGATGCCGGATACAGCCCCAGCAGGCGCCCAAAGGCAAAAAAAAGGATGTTTGCCGGCAGGCGGCGAGGCGCGGGTCTGGGCGCGGCCGTGGCGGCTGCAGGCGCGGGTGGTGCATGCGTGGCGGGCGCACCGCGAGGGCATGCATGCATGTGCGGCCGCGCCGTCCGAGGATTTCGTCGTCAGCGCCGGCCGCGCCGCGTCGAGCGGCCGCGAGGCCGACGTGCTGCGAGTCTGGGACCTCGCCACGTCAACCGCAGGTAGGAAGGCCCTTTGGGAGTCGCTGCTGAGGGACTCCAAATCAACTCAGATCAAGATGGTTCACAATCACGTGCCATTGCTGTAATCTGTACAGCCTAATCTCAGACGGTTGCCCGCAGTTGGCTGCACTGTGATGTTCTGTATGTTGATTGGAAGATGGTGGTGCCCTCAAGGATTTCTAGCGGGCTGCACCGAAGCCCTGTGTGAGCAATGTTACAGGTATTGATAGCAGACTGCGTGTTACATCTTTGCTTTGTAATCATAGTATGGGGTGTAAAGTGCATCGTCACTGAGTTGGGGCTGTGGGGAGCAGGTGTCCAGTATCAGGGCCACGAGGGGGCCGTGACAGCGCTGTGCATCGTGCCCAGCACCGCTCAGCTGGTGGCGTCCTGTGACTCTGGCGGCAGCTGCCACATTTGGTCTGCCAGAACAGGCAGCCTAGTGCACCGCCTCTGTGAACCCAGGCCAGGCCAGCTTGCTCAGCAACCCAGACCTGCCTCCGCCAGGAAGCTATCCACCTGTGGTAAGACCTGGCATCTCAAGTGTTCGTGTGCATGTCTTAAGATGTCTATCACTGGACCTTTCCTCAAACATCTGTGTAATTGGCTGGAGAAGTCAATTGCAGAGGAGCAAGTAATATTGGGTGGCACAATTTTGGTGTGCACACGTCCTGAAGACATTATGCAATCATGCAGGGTGGGCAAACTTTGGTGCGGCAGCAAACGGCGCAGAGGCAAGTGGAAGCGAAATAGCCAGGCCCGGCTCGGCGGCCGCTGCGGCCGCATTCCCGGCAGCCGCAACCAGTGCCGCGTCGGCCGCCGGATCTCCGCAAAAGCAGCCGGCACTGACCGGCTACACTTGCGTGGCAGCTGCGGCGCGCGGCGGTGCGGATGTGATCGTGGCCGGCACGGCGGACGGCCGAGTGCGCTGGCTAGACCTGGAGTGCGGAGCGCCGAGCGCTGACCTGTACTGCCGCCCGCTCAGCCGCTGGCAGGTGACGGCACGAGCCACTCAGCCCTCCCTGTTTCTGGTGTACCTAGGCAGATTTTTCGCCATTCTAGGCAGTCTTGGCACCCAGGCCTAGACTCTGCAGAGCGTTCATGCTGATGAGATCTGCCTCTTGCGCTGCCAAGCTTCACAGCTTATGCACCCTGCAACCACCATGCTCCAGTCGTTCAGATGGCATTTTCTTTGCAGCATATTTCGGCTGACTGGTGATGAGGCTTCACCTGCTGCCTCTTGACTTGCAGGTGCAGGGCAGCAGGGCTGTGGTGGCAGTGCAGCAGGGAGGTGGGTACTCCCACAGTCACGGAGGGTGGCTAGGGGCTGGGCTGGCGAGCGGGCAGGCAGCGCTGGTTGATGCGCGCTGTGGCGGGCTGACTGCCTTCTGGCAGGCACATGAAGCTGGGCTCTCCACCCTGGCCTGCTGCATGGACCACATGCTGCTGACTGGCTCACAGGTGCCGGCACATGCCCATGTTGACTCACCCTGCTATTGAGCTTCCTTTTAGACTCTGGGAAACTTGGGGGAGAAGGCTTGCAGGATGCAGCGTTGCGCCACTGGAGAGGTGCCGAACGCTGGGGAATCTTGGTGGGTGCAGGATCAGAGCTTGAAGCTGTGGGATGTCCGCATGCTGCCGAGCAGCACAGACAGCGGTGGCGCTGTGGCAGGTGTGCCGCAATGCCTGCACACCTTTGAGGGCCATCGAGAAGCCATAGGCGGGGTCCAAGTGCAGGGCATGGATGCCGTGTCTTTTGCGGGGCAGCACCTGGGCGTTTTCTCGTTGCAGGTGGGTCCTCTGTCATTCCCTATCTTGCCACCTATGCATCTAGGAGTGCATCAAGACTGGCCGGTGGTTTTGGTCAGAGAGCAGAGCGCTCTCGAGTCATCTCAGAGGTTGCTCCTGGTGTTGGCTCTGGATTGGCACAAGAGCTGGTCTATGATTGCATCGCTGAGTAAGTGTGTGTGCATTGGACAGGCACCTTTCACGCAGCGGATCAAGCCCGTCAGGCTGCAGGGAGCTAGGGGAGCAAAGGAGTCTGGGTCACTGGTGGCGCTCAACATTTTGACTGAGAGCCGCCTGCTGGTGGCAGGCATGGAGGATGGATACATCAAATTGTGCACCTGAAAACAAGCTGATTATATAGAGTGAAGAGCAGCAATAGTGTGGGCATATAGTATCAAATCTGTCCTGTCTCTCGCAAAGGGTGTGGAGTTGCGCACAATGCTGCCCTCATTAATGCAAACGGTGAGCTCATTAAGAGACTTTTTATCGAGGACATGATCCGTACAGACGTAATTCACATATCATTACATCAGCTCAAGCCCTCAGCATGCCGCAGGCCAGCCTGTTGTAACACCTCATTAGCGCATAGTGACTAAGTTCACTGTACGGGGGCCCATTGACCTTTGTAGATGAGGACTGGCAAATTGCCAGTCCTGTTGTATCACATCACAGCCGACATTGCGAACATCATCACATGATAGGGTCCCTTGCCCCAGATAAATAAGGCTGGCAATTCCTACTGAGGCATACTTTTGGGGTTTAATCAGTACCCAGCATGGACGCAGATGCACCAAGCAGGGTCTCAGAAAATTTCCTCACAAAGTAACGTAGGCTAACATGGAAAGGATCTAAATTACATCCCCCAAGTACATCTGAGTGTGACACCCCCACCATCGCACATCAGCTTCATGAAATAAGTCAAAGGGATCAGAAAATGAGGCATCACTATCCGTATGGCTATGGCAGTACAATCTGGCTCCATTGGCTGAATAGAGCCGCTAACTGGGTCCACAGCATGGCATGTGGACCCAGATAACTTTCTTCTGCCTCACCGTGATATTGAAAGCCAATCGGCCTTCCTATGCCTTGCCTCACCTACCAGTCCTCATACAAATGATCCATTTCTAGGCAGGGCTTCAAGCAGTATGAAATAACGGCTGCCAGTAGAGCACTGATGCGCAGATACGCGCACAGATTTGAATCTCTTGAGCTGCACAAGGAAACCAAAAAGCTGCTTATCCAAGACTGCATATAGAAAGGGTCCTAGACATCTATATTGACAAGACTGCTGACCTTTAAATGGCACCAAAATGAAAGGGTGCTCCCTCAGTCACACCCTTGCACAACATGTGCATTCCCACCATCTGCGCCACAGCTAATTGTAATTTAGATCATTCAAAGGGGCGATGTGCCCAAAGCCCTGGTAACCTTGAGACCTGACAACATGCTAACCTGAGGAAAGGAACCTAATGGGTGTCGCCAAAAGCCACCCTTATTCTCACCCTTGCACATCAAATGCATCCCTGCCACCTACTCCAAAGCTCACTCTAGCCTAGGAAAACAGCTCGTTCCCTATTTGCCTTAAATCCTTCCTATTTGCCTAAAGCCCCTACACCATCTCAGCCAAAATGACAACAAACCATGATGCATGCCGACAACAAAAGCCAAAAGCCCAATGGGCGAAAAATCCAAACCTTGTATTGCCTGCCGCTTGCTCACCTTTCCATGCTGCACATACTTGTTTGCTCCAGCACATAGAGTGCCATCCCTCTTTCAGAGACTGCTAATTTAAGACTGTTGCAAAGCAACCTCCAGAGCAGATGTGCTTTTTTATATCTCTCCAGCATTTTATTTAATCACCCTCTGAAAAGAATGCCTGCATGCCCAGAGCATGCTGTCTGGCCACCACATGGCACAAAAACTGGTTGGGCGCAGGCCCTAACTCTGCAATATCCACACAAATGCAGCAGGCAGCCCTTGCTCAATAAGTATACTGCCTTCTGACTGCTTCAAAGTGCTGCTCCAAAAGTACCAAACTGCATGCAACCATCCCCATGATCCAGAGAGCCACAAAGCGCCCGATGACAGCAGGCCTCCTTTCGGAAGGCCTACAACCCCAAATGATACATCTCATGAGACAACCGGACACTGTGCAACCCAGGTCTTTTGCTCTGCCCCAAATTTAAACTCCTGGTTTGGCAGGATGCCCAAACTGCCGCGTCTGCATTGGAGATGCCACCTGAGGTGCAGCAACCGCTTCCAAGCCCAATGGCACAGGTGATAGCCACTCATACCAAACTGCCTTCTTCATTCCTTGAGTGTTGTGCAAGCTTCTGCCATGACGATCCATAGCAGCTTAAAGGTGTTCCATCGTTTGTTGAGTGCTCGGGTTGATGATGTCCAACGCCCTCCAAATTCGATGGTGTAGAAACTTCTCCAGTGCTCACTCACGAGTACTCCAACGTTCTTCAACCCAGTGAGAACTTCTGTGTCTCCTGCAGTGGCATTCACACTTCAATCACTGCAAGGACAACTAAAGAAAGAGAGATGCAAAGCTGACCGAGCAATGAAATCCCTGCCCCTTGAAGGCAACTGGATGGGAGGTTAATGGAATATCTCACCCCCATATAGTTGCGGTTTCCCTGAGCCCCCGGCAGTGCTGCAGTCTCACCTGCACAGCCATAGAGATAACTGAGAGTGCGCCAACGTACATGCACACAATCCTTGTAGCCTCAAGACACGTCTCTGCTGAGCATCAGACACAATTGCAAGAGTCAACGGCATCGCATGCAACCTCAAATAATGGTAAGCAGCAGGAAGGAAAGATGGAATGGAGACCTACCGGAGGAGCCGAATCCTGGCCAGTCAGCCGCTGGCGGGCTGGAAGCAGTGGGCAGGATGCCAAAGGGGCTGCCAGTGTCGTGCTGCCAGGCTGGAGGCTCCGGAGACGCCATCTGGCCTGCACCGGCCTTGAATGCAACGCTGCCTCCTGGGCTGCCACCAGAGCGGTTGCTGGTGTGCTGGTAGCCGAAGGTGGGCGTGGGTGTGTTCGCCTGGAACGCCAGTGCAAAGGTCGGCGCCTGCCCTGCTCCGCCCCCGGTGCTGTGGCCACCCTGCTGCAGCACCAAATTGATGTCACATTATTTACTGAAGTATCAATCTTTCCGTCCAAAAAGAAAGGTGAAGGTGAAGGCTGGCAACTGATGTCAATGGAGGCCAGGTCTGTTTTGGGCAGCAGGCCTGCGTCAAGCAGCACGCCTGCGGCCTACAGCAGCCAGATCTGGGACAGCTATTTAGTGTAAGGAGTGCACACCGGCGGGGGAGTCTTCTCCCGCAGCAGCTGATCGTAGAACTCCTTGAAGGGCGCGTCAGCAGCAGTGGGGGGCGCGTCCCGGACCTCTCCAAAGCCGCGCTGTTCCAGAGTGGACCGCGGCGTGCTGCCGCGGCTCTGGCCGGCATATGCGATGGCGCCCTCGCGTGCCCACTCAGCGCCCATGCCTGTACATGCCCCAAAAAGTTTTAATACCCACTTTCCATATCATGATACATTTTCTTCAAATCTCGCTTGCAAATTAGGTGTATACTATGTGCAATGACCGACCACGATGGGCACAGCATTCATTGCCATGTCCTGCACTCTTTTGCTTGCAACAACCGCAACACCACCAATCCTGATCCTTGGTTTCACCCTTCCTACCCATGAATCAAGCATGTGGAGATGCTTGGTGATATACTGACATCTGCCGTACCTGCAGACATGTCATAGGGGGTGTGCTGCTGGCGCGGGTTGGCGTAGCCAATGGCCTGGCCTGTGCTGTCCATGATGGGGGTGATTGGAGCAAACGGCTCGACGTATTGCCCCTGGTTGCCGAAGAAGCTGGAGTCTCCCATGGAGCCGAAAGCGGCGTAGGGGTCTGCCATCATGGGAGCCTGCAAGGACCACTTTGCTCCGTTGCAAACACCCTTGATCATGCTGGAGTTCCAGTCTTTGATGTATTACATTTTACAGTCAATAGACGGCATCAGGTCAGTATGCACATTCTCATTACACCATCTAGACCTGGACAAGTACATACCCACAAAACCATCTCGACCTGTGCATTTTTCCACATATCATATTGACAAATTGCTGGTGCACAGACCTGCATCTGAGGGGTGAAGTTGGCGTATGCAGCGCTCTGCTGGTGGGGAGGCGTCTGGCTGCCCAGCAAGGCGCTGATGGGCATGAGCACATTGGGGGCGACCATTGCGTAGCCCGGAGGGATGACAGGGGGGTCGGGGCTCGGCGTCGTGGGCTCGTGCACAGCGTGTCCATGACTGTAAGGGAAGGAGCGTCCCGGCGTGGCTTCGGGCGCCATCATGCCCTTGTACTCTGGCGCATGCGCTGCGCGTCCCTGGTGCAACATGCCAGTGTATCAAATATCACCTGAGGCCACGCCAGCATGAACAGCACGCTCCTTGTACCGCACGCCGTGCGATGCAAATTTGGATACCTGAGGACTGTCTTGATGTGCAAGGAGCAGCAGCAATTCAAGACGGTAAGTGGACGGTGAATTTGCATATCATCTAAGCTTGTCTCCTGAGCAAGGCAGCACATGCCTGCTGCATAGCATGCATGCCCGGGCTTGGAGGGCGGCCGCCCTTGTTGATGGCAGAGGTCTGTGCGGCAGCAGCCTTGACGGCAGACTGGGCACTCAGGCAGTTCTTGACATCGGCCAGGATCCTGACAGCGGTCTGGGTTGCTGCATTCCCGTGTGAGGGAAGCCGCATGCGGCCGCTGCCGCCACCACAGGCAGCACGCACCCTGTCATGCATGGACCCAATGGTGAGCACAATTTGCTTGCAATCTAACAAACCCAGGTGTATACCCATGTTGAAGGATTCTCCTGTGTTCATCCTTCCACAGAGACATTAGTCATGATCCTCATGTCAGCATGCATGTGAAGAAGATCTGTTGCGACACTTCTTCAAAAGATGCCCCACCTGTTGCCCTGTCCCTTCAGCCCAGCTGCATGCGGCACAATGGTGCGTGGGGGTGGCTGGTAGCTGAACGCAATGCCATGGATGATCTGCAGGCGGGACACCAGATGACCTGCATGCGCACAAATGCCTATCTTCAGCAGACTGCAAAAAGACCATCCCTCAGCAGCACCCCTCAAAGAAGAAGTCAAACCCCTTTTCCTGGTTGTACATGTGAAGAGATGGGCTGGAGGAGGGCATACCGTTGTAGGCACCCTCGCAGAGCTCCTTGTAGCGTGCAATGCCATCACAGATGATGCGCAGGGCGGTGGCCACGCTGTCAGGGTGGCCCTGTACGCATTGCAGGGAATCAGAACCAGCCCCAGTGAAGTTCACAGCAAAGCATTCTTGACAACGAAGAAAAGGCCATGATTCATGTCTTAGCTGTGGGTTGCCAGGTTGCCGCACCTCAATGATGAAGGTGCGAGTGGGGCGAGTGAGGTCATCTTCCATCTTGTCTGTCCAGGACTTGACGTCTGCGCCAGTCTGCTTGATGATCTCACGGATGGTGTAGCCAGAGGGTCCTGCAACACAGCACCTCCTACCACATGTCAATGGCATGCATGCATCATGACACTTCTGAAGCTCATTTACTCCACATTGAGCTCATGAAATGGTCATTTATAAAGGCTGAGCTGCTTACCAATAACAAATCCAGATGCCAGAAGTGTGATGCGGAGCAGTATTCCCCTGCATTTCCATCACATGCATCAGGACCAGTAGATTGCCATCGATGCTGCAGGGTTATGAGACAGGGATGCGAAACAAGAACCCATCACAGACTCTGCAAAGGAGATGCTTACCCTGCATTTGTCTCCTGAACATCCACAATGCCCTGGACATCATCCTCAGTTCCCTCACCAGGCCGCCTGGGACCTGCATGCATGCATTCCATGCATGTCAGCAACTATATCCAGCAGAGAGTAATGAGAACACATGCAATGTGAAGTGCATGGACTTTGCATGACAGCAGGAGGACGCACACCACTGGGCTGGATCCATTTGATGCGGCCGCTGGTTTGCCCCACCAGGCAGATGTTCTCCATGGGAGGGTGCACCTGCCTCACCGGTCGGCACTTGCTGATCGCGTTGCGCTTGATGTTCGCCAGCATGTCTGGGATGTTGAGGCTGGTAACTGCGCTGGCTGAGCCCAGGTGGTCAGGATCATGTGGCCGAACAATGTCACAGTCCCTGCAGCACACCTCCAGATGAGCTGCTCCTGACATGCCCAGTAGGACATTTTGGTACAAAAGAGCATCTTGCATGCCTTGTGATGGCTCACCCTTCGTCATCATCAGCAGGGAAGCCAGAGTATGGCTGGCTGAAGCGTGGCGGGTAGGTGGGAGGCAGGGGTGTTGTCAAGCCCAGCTGTGCGGACTTGCGCTCCTGATCTCCGACATTCAAGGCCTCCTGCTGCACTCCACGCCAGCAGGTGAAAGGCTGCAAGTCTCCTCCTTTCTTTGGTAGCAAACAAGATGCAGCAGGCATCGCATGACCCTCTGCAGAGTTGGGCTCACCCCGTACGTACGTGGCGACGGAGATCGCATGCTCAGAGACGAGAGGTCCCTCGACATGTCTGAGATTGACACCATGCTGATCAGAAGAGTACTCCCAAGCCAACCTGGGGTGCTCAAGATCAAGATCTTAGAGACGGATCCAGTCAACGTCAACGCAATACATTTCCCGCCTGCCTTGCCTGACGACGCACAACCAGTTCGCTCTAGCTGTGATCTGGATCGTCAAGACGCACGGCAGGTTGCTCGATATGCAACAATATATGCAGGGCCAAATGCATCTCAGTGGACGAAACAATGCATGCGCATGGAGATGTTTTTCAAACGTCCGGCTGGCAGAACATTCACACGGCCACCCGACCAGCGAGCTTCTGGCCCTCTGGGCCTCAGACACAGCCCTTGCACGATCATATGCATGCAGAAGCATCAGAAAAGGCGAGGGGGCGCGGACAAGGGAGTGCGGTCTGGGAACAGCGGGAGGGGCATATTAAGCAACGACAAGGCAAGAGGTGCGCATGAGTGCAAACCTCTTGGAACGGCTTCTGAAGTGCAGAGAGCTGCTGCAAGGCGATCAGGCGCTCCGAAATTCGGGGCATGAGCTGGCGGCTTTCGCTTGGCCTGCAGACGAGCAGCTCGGGCGGGCAGCGCTCCTCCAAAGGTGGTTGGCGTGAGGTTGGCTCTGATCAAACCGCCGACACCACGGCCAGAGCAGGATGACTGAATTGAATTAAACGAGGTCTCAAGCTTGTGATCGGGATGAGGTGGAATTGTGAGCGACCGTTCAACGTTATACGCGCTCATACTGCCATCCTGGATAGGCAACGCGTCAGACTAATAAGTGTCCCCTAGTCGGTCAGGCCTCTACCCCTCAAACATCTTATGATTGAACAGATGCGTGCCTGATGTTCTGGAGTGAGCCCTGTACGTGGCCTTATATAGTGACCATGTGCTGCAGATTGCGTCTTGCAAGCTGCAAAATACATAATTATCCATGGATGATATGCATGGGAGCAGCAGCACACTGTGGCAAACGTCATGCATGCCATGCATGACAGGATTTTGCAGTCACTGGACAGTCCGCCCAAGGGCTGAGACATGCAGTGGCATTGTTTGCAGTCTGTTTGCAATGGCCAATACACTCTTGAGTAGACATGCTGCATGCAGGGCTTGGGGCTTGCAGTGCTGCATGCATGCTGTGCATGCATGCTGTGCATGCCAATCGAGCGTGCTGCGCATGCGGACTATCCATCATGGCATGAGCAGTTGGACTATCCATCATGGCATGAACAGAAATTGAGGCCTCTCTTCCAGCATGTACCCCTTTTGGGATGACTCAATTGGATGAGACACGACACAAAATACATGCAGCAGCTGCTCTCCAACCAGACACCAACAAGCTGGGGAAAACCATGTTTCTTATCCATATGATATCATGTCACAGTTTCAAGGCTGCTCAGATACACTGCTATGTCACCATATCCCGCCCCTGATACAGCCGGCCCTTCCGGTAAATAGGTACCTCTATGCTTGAGATCCTCCCAATTGGGAGGCAACAAGATCTCATCGATGCGCAATTCGCGCGATTGCAACCCATCAGTCCTGTCTAATTGCACTCTCAACACACTACTCAACGATACTTTTCCAGCCTGGACGCCAATATTCCTACATATTCCTGTCCTTCACGGTGGAAAGGAACTTCTCTTTTGCTTGCTTGGTTCATGATGAGTTCGCTGCTCAGAGTTTGCTCGACTGCTGTCCTGTGACTTCTTGGAAGAACTCGACAGCCGCATTGGTAATGGCAAGGGTGTCTCTGTCCATCACTCTCGTCTGGAACACCACCTTTGTCGGAGACACAACCCACATTTCTGTGCGCAGTGTCTCGCCAGGGAACACATGCTTTGCGAATCGCCCCTGCAGAGCAGCGCAGACTATTATGAGCTTGCAAATGATGGAAGCAATCTGTATCGCAGGAAAGGCTTCTTAATCTCTAGGGAAGAGGCTTGCCTTGATGCTCTTTAGAGCAGCTGGCCTGCCCTGAGCATAAGACTGGAGCACGTGTTTTCCAGCGACTCCAAACGAGCAAAGCCCATGCAGGATGGGTTTGGGAAATCCGCCCATCGCAGCAAAGTCTGGATCAATGTGCAAGGGATTGTAGTCCCCATTTAATCTGTACAGGGCTGCCAAGTCCTCGCTGGTTTTCTCCTCAACAGTAGCATCAGGGGTCCGCCTGCTCAAAAGAGCACACCAACTCTTTACCCCAGCAATAATTTTCAAAGCAGGATATGCAAGGTGCCATATCACCAGGCATTCAATGTGGAGAGTGAGGCCATGAAGCATCCCTTCAGATCAGGCAAATACGTCAATAGAGGGAGGTGCAGCGCACTCTGGTGGGGCATTGCTAGCAACTGCAGCTGCATTGCGCTGTGCTGGTGGTCGCTTGCCAAAACCGCCAGCGCCTCGCATGAAGCTGGTGATCTCATTCACTGCGATCACTTCGTTATTGTCTGCAGAGCGGGTGACAGTTTCGATGACCACGATGGCTGCCTTCCCCTTGTCTTGCACATCCAGCACCCTGGCAGTGGTAAGCAGCTTGCCGAAGGATGGCAGGGGTGTCCTCATCTCCAGGTACTGCTCGCCATGCAGAAGCATTGCCTGCACAGATCTCTGGAGGTTCAAATCTTGATCAAGGAGGCTGGCCCTGCTCCATGAGTGCCACTTGCAGGCCAGGAGCAGGACACAGAGCACGCTGTATGCAGCCTAGGCTGTGCTCGTGAGTTATCATCAGCGAGTTTACGTATAGCAGCACTTCGCTGAACGGCTGGAACTCCTCAGCTTAGCTGCTTCAATATAAACAAGTCGCAGTGGAGCACTTACCGGGTTGTATTTCGGAAGGACGTTGGACACTGGAACCGACGCCAAGACATCGTGATAAGGAGGGATGACAGCAAAGGTTGGCAAGGGCCCGAAGTCACCAGAGCTTTCGTTCACATAGCGTTGCTCGTGCCAGTGACATCCCAAGCTCAAATTGTACAGGATCACATCACGTTCGGTATATTTCCACTCAAATGGCCCTATTGATGTGGATGATAACTTCTCTCCAATATGATCAACCATATTGAAGCCTCAAAGACTCGTCCAAAAAGAAAAAGCACTGTCAGATCACTGGTGATCTTAAGGAAATGGGCCCGTTTGTTCGCACGTTTTGAATAACCTGAGGCATACTAGGACGATATAAAGCTCATTTCCAGAGGATTTTTGTTGCTATAGTCCAATGGACATACAATCTGATCTTTGTCTCAACCATGCGTGATGAGTCACCTTGGACTATTTCTGTGGGACGAAGAGATCGCGAAGATGCACGTATCTCCCACGGATTTCGCAGTATTGGATGAAAAGTACATTTCCTGGTAATATTCAAGGTGTCAACACATGCTGGAATTGATGGGACTTGGGTGTAAGCAACCACATCAGGATCCTTATTAGCTCATGTTTCTCGATGAGAAACTGGTCCATTTGCGTGTCAGCATGCTCTCGAGAACAATGATTTGAAGAATATTGCTTGTCACATCCTGGATGATGTCTAATCTATCGGCAAAATGAAGGGCCAGCACATCGGCATCCCCAGTGAGGCTTTGAATCCAGTAGGCACATTTGTAGGTGCAATTGCTTTAGAGTAGTCTGCATAAAAATCGAAAATTACGGGCATCATGGAGGCCAGTGAAAGACCAGCAAAGCGCAAGCTGCCCAGGTCATTTCTCACACAGAAAAGCAGCGAGCCCGAGAAGAGAAGAACCTTCAATGGATTCGGGAGAGGGAGGTCATACAGGGGTAGAGGGAGAGGCGCATTCACAATGGGGCACACCGGCAATGCCACATCTAGGACAGCAGCAAGTGATGCACAGGTTGGCCCAGGCCCTGAACATGCAACGCCTAGCAATGACGCACCAGTGGTATCCATGCCCCCAGAGGCCTCCAGGGCCAGGAGGCTTCCGTCAACATTTGCTGCCTCTACTGGTAAGACGCTGGGTGGCACAGCCCAAGGGAACGGCGCTAGCCGCACCACACCCAGCGCGCATTCTGAGGCCGACACAAAGGTATGCTCCAGGACAGCGCACAGATGTAGAGAGACATCTAAAATGGCACATAGGCCTTGCTTGTGGCTTTACGTACTGATGACTGCATGCGGGCATAACTTGTTGCATGTGCAGGCAGCCTTGCGGGCGGCACTCCAGGGTCTAAAACTCTGTGGGAAGGATGAGAGGGAGCCGCCAGAGGGCAGCATGACCCTGGCCCTCATGCGCCATCAAAGACTGGCCCTTGACTGGATGCTGAGAAGGGAAGCCGGCTCTGCTGCGCCGGTGGGAGGCATCCTGGCAGATGATCAGGTGCAGACGGTCTATATGACAGCGATCGTACATGAATTTGTTGGTTTTTTTGTCATTGACTGTCTGCTAAAATCACTGCGTATTGAGAGACAAATAGGTACTGACTTCAATATATGATGTACTCTCATGCCTGCGCATTGAGGTCAGCATATCGGCAAAGGTGATGAGAAGTCTTTGGCTGCAGGGTCTGGGTAAAACCGTCACCACCATTGCGCTCATCTTGACTGCCCCGGCTCCCAATATGGTGCTCTCAGCATTCACTACTCTCTCTGGGAGTGACAGCGGCAGCTCTGTAGAGACAGACGCCCAAAGCAGCGATTCAGGCAGGACGGATGACAGAGCGGCTGAGGACGCTGCAGACAGCGCAGATAGCTCTGGAGGTGATGAAGAGGTAGATGCAGACAGATCGCTCGCAGCTAAAGACCCCTGGGAGAAGGGGGCTCTGCGCGGCGGAACCCTGATTGTGGTGCCAACTTCTGTGTTGCACCAGTGGCACCAAGAGCTCAAAGACAAGGTTGCAACCTTTGCTGGTAAGCGCAGATACATACTTCTCCTTGTGTATCAAAGTGCGAGGACTTTTGCATCTGCTGAGTTGGCAAAGCAATTTGTGCTGTGCATGGAGAGCTGCAGTCATGCTGACATGATTGCCAGTGCAGGCTTACGTACACATGTGTACCATGGCAAGAGCAAAGCATGGACAGGGCAGGAGCTAGCCAGATATGGCGTTGTCCTGACAACCTATGCCATTATGGGCCTTGAAGCTCCGCCCCCGTTGCATGGAAAGAAAGGTGTGGATATCACGTTGTAATTTGCTATGCTGCTGCTTGAGACACTTTGTTGCTTTCCATATTGCAAAACTCTAATGCAATCGCATTGTTTCCTTCGTTACTGTGTAGCGCTATACAGGGCTTACTGAAAACAAAGAGAGAAGGCCATGCCCGCTGTTTGAGGTGGACTGGCACAGAGTCATCCTTGACGAAGCCCAGAGCATCAAGAATGCTCACACCCTTGCCAGCCATGCCAGCAGGTGCCTGCAGGTGCGTGTTGTTCTGACATGCGCTTGGATCAGAACACAGACAGCTGCTTTTGTCATCAAACCTCAAAGACAAATCGTGCAGAGCATATCCACAGTGGTGATTTGAATTTGACGCTAACCTGACAATGTTGTGCAGACATCAAGGCGGTGGTGTCTTACTGGAACACCCATTCAGAACACAGTCGATGATCTGTACTCGTACTTCCGTTTCCTGCGATACGAGCCGTACTCGCGGCAAGCCGCCTTCAAGTCCATGCTGAAAGAGCCGCTCCAGTCCAACCCAAAGCATGGCTCCAAGCTGCTCAGGGCTGCCCTGCAGGTGAGATCACTGATTCAGCAGTGCTGACTCATGAGTCCATTGGCGCCGAAACTTGACACGTGTGGCTGCATGTGGTGTGTGGGTTGAGTTGGAGACCCTGCATGCAGGGTGTGCTGTTGCGACGGACAAAGGGATCGACTCTGAATGGGGAGCCCATAGTGGAGCTGCCTGCGCGTCAGGTTGAGGTCGTCAGATTGCACTTCTCGGCTGGAGAGAGGGCAGCCTATGATGAACTGCAGCGCAGCTCAATGTCGCAGCTGAAGGTGCGATTGTACTGCAACTGTTTGTGACTCCAGTAGGTTTCAGGAGCATGCAGTTATTCATCGAGGTGAGGGGCTTGCTTGCATGCAGAGTGCATTGGCGTTGATTGCACCTTCTGACTGCCTTCAAGCTGAGAGCATCTTTCTCATGCACACCCAGGCAATGAAAGGTGCTAAGACGAGCTACATGAACATGCTGTTGCTGCTGCTGCGGCTTCGCCAGGCATGCAACCATCCATGGTGGGAGGCTTGCGCACCCTGCATGTATAATGTGGGCATCAACAGCTCTCTTGGTAGTACTTAATAAAGGTTGATTGCCATGTGTACTATGGCACAACGATACTTGGCATGTTGTAAGCTTGTCACACGCGCAGGAAGGACGATGACGTGTTGAATCATTGCAGGCTTGCGAGTGGAGGCAGACAGAGCGATGCCAGTGGAACTTTGAGGGATGATGAGGTGTCAGCCATGGATGCATCACTGCGGGACTCTCTTCTGATCAGACTGGAGCAGCCAGACAGCAGCCTGTGTGGCATCTGTGGTGACGTGGCAGAAGAGGCTGCCATGACTCCCTGTCCCCACAGCTTCTGCCGACAATGCCTCATATCCCAGGTACAGAACCACGCAGGTCCTCATTTGCACCGCGGTTGGCATTCTTGACCCTGGCATTGAGGTCCCACAGGGTTGAGCCACCGCCACAGACTTGTTCGCAGGAGATTAGAGCTAACCACCACATCTGTACTGATGCAGTGAAGACTGATAGAGAGTCCCCACGAGCGTGAGCCTCACATTCAGAGACTTGCTGGCTTCAGGTGGGAGCCTCAGGAGGAGCAGGAGAGCAGAGCTACGAGTGTCCGACTTGCTCCGCTACTATCAAGGATGCCCAGGTCTTCAGTCACGCTGCCCTGCTGGCATGGAATGCCAGATTACAGCACAGCAGCACGGCCGTCAGCCAAGCTGGAACAGCCCAGGCCTGCTCTGCCTCAGGCGCAGCGCCAGCATCCTCAAAGATTGAGAAGCTCCTCTCTTTCCTGGCTGGCCTCCGGCAGGACTCAGATTTTGCAGAGTGAGCCCTTTCCTTACAAACTATGTGATCATGGGTAACATTTTGTCAGAGTGAGCAATTTAATGGCAAATTGTCAAAGACACAGAAGACATGTTGAGGGGAGCTTTCCCTCCCAGCACTGCTTTTTAATGGCGCTCTCATAATCAGCAGTTTCAAAAACAATCCTTGGTACTCTTCAGGCCTTGTTGCACGTGAGCAAGCTGCTTCCATCAAGCCGAAGATTGCATGCATGCGCAGGGGGACCTCAAATGGGGATGAGCGGGTGCCTGCAAAGGTGATTGTGTTTTCCCAGTGGACGCGCATGCTGGACCTCATCCAGTCAGCGCTGCAGGCCAACCATATCCGCTTCAGCCGCCTGGATGGCACCTTGGGAGTCTCTGCTCGGTCCCATGCAGTGTCGCAATTCAATGTGAGGACCCTTCACAGTACATGGTCGATGCAACAGATTGTCGCCATGGTTCAGCTAATAAGCAGACATGCCCTGAAAGTGACATGCTTGCACTGCAAATGACAGCTGCAATGATCTCTGATGTGCCCAGCAGTCCTTGATTGGATGCCTGTCTGTGGTGTGGCAGGCAAAGATGGGCACAAATGTGCTGCTAGTCTCTCTGAAGGCGGCATCGCTGGGCCTGAACCTGACAGCGGCAACCTATGTTGTGCTGATGGACCTCTGGTGGAATCCCTCTGTGGAAGAGCAGGCCATTGACCGTGCGCATCGCATCGGCCAGACGCGCACCGTGCGAGTCATGCGCCTGACAATAGCCGGTGTGCAAACATCCCATGCAAGACCTGAAACATATCACATTGTGCACAGCACGTGGCGCCGCTCGTTAGAGCAGCATAGCACTTCTTAAGCCTATGCTTCATGTACCATGCATCAGGAATTTGCATTTTGGAGAGAGGCTTTTGGATTGCACTGTGCAGACACTGTGGAGGACAGGATTCTGGCGCTGCAGGAAAAGAAGCGCGAGCTTGCCGAGGCAGCCTTGGGAGATGGTGATGGTGGTGTGCAGGCCTCTCGCCTGACAATGGAGGATTTGCAGTACCTTTTCTCAAAATCCTAGTGTTTCCATGGTATCAGCAAGGCTTCTGGGCTGGGCTCAGGATTTGCTGCCTCATTGAACTTGTGTAAACAATGTGAACTTGTCTAGATCGATCTCAGGGAATCGGCGCATATTGACTGCCTGACATTCGAGTGAATGAGATACACATGTGCGATGAGATTGTCCGAGTGATGCACATAGAAATTTGTTGACCAGGAATACAATCATTTAATATTATATCTGCATGTTTAATGGCCAAATCAGCCCTCAACATGCACGGTGTTCGCACAGCTTTGTTCTTCTGGTTGAAGGCACTGATCATTGACGGCTAGAACTAGTATAAAAGTTTCTCCAGGCCTGCTGACAATGCCTTAATCCCTCACCAGCTGGGGTGAGAGATTCAGCCCCTGCTACCGCTCTCCATATCCCTGCTCCTGCAGGTACTCCCACACCTCCGTCTGCACGTCATACAGGAATTGCACCATGCCCGCGAAGGCGACCTTGCCATCCGCACCCATCTCCGGCTCCTCGATGAGGTGGCGCATGAAGGGCGCCACGTCATCGACTCCCTCCCTCAGCATGCGCAGCTGCGGCGTCAGCCGCCGGGCCGCACGCACGGCGTTGACTTTGCGACGCAGGAGGGAGGTTTGTGGGGGTGGGAAGGGTAGATCTGGGGGTGTGCTGGCCATGTAGTAGACTATGACCTCGGTGAAAGCGTTGAGCAAGAAGATGGGAACGCCGCTGGTTGTCAACGCTGCCCGGCTCAGCGAGTGGCGTGGGTACGCCTGCGCAGAACAATTGATGCCCTCAGAAACAAATACACAAACAGAAGCAAAGGTGGCAGCAATGCCATTGCATGAAAACATTTGACGGCTGCAAGCTCGTTGCAGAACATGCTTGGTCGGGTGGCTATTGGAAATGTGGGCGTCCAATCATTCGTTCAGCAGTCTGCATGCTGTCTGCTGGCATGCAGGCTCTGGACAAAGAAGTACACGTCATCACTTTCCATCAGGCAGGTATTGGATACTGGGCGCAGCCATGCACATGTCCCAAGTCTGACAGCGGCCATGCAGGCTCCTTGCGTGTGCGCAGACGTCCCCGATTTCATTGCACTGCATCCAACCCTTGAAGCAGACCATTGTCCCACAAGGCGCTCGCAATGCCCAGCATGTCTTTCATTTTCTCTTTGATTAATACTCACCAGGCAGATGCCAGGGGCAAGGTATCACTCACCAGGGTGTCGGGGTTTGAGAAGGAGGTTAGGAGCGGGTAGACGGCGGTGCGCAGCTCCTGGGGAGGCAGGCTGGCCCACAGGTGGCAGATGGCTGTGCGCACGTCCGCGTGCTGCTGCTTCAGCACTGTCAGCAGAGGGGAACGCAGCAGCGCGTACACCAGCCTCGGCAGCGGCTGCAGCGCCTCGCTCCCGGCAAACTCCGCATCCACCTGTGAACAACACAGCCCTGCTTTAATCAATTCATGGCCCCACAGCCACAAACATGTCTGCACACATCATCCAGATTGGTACAAATGTAAAGGACGCATTTCTAGCCGAGCAACTCAATGCAGCTGTCAGCTGCGCACAGTACTTGGGCTTGCTCAGAGGAACTGATGGACAGAAAAGACAATATGGCAGGACAATAATAAGGCACAGCAAAGATGCTGCGTGCCTGCTCTGCAGAGGTGAGGGGGGTGCTGAGATGGCGGTTGTAGGCGGCGGTGAAGAGCACGAGCCAGTCCTGCAGCAGCGCGCGGCCCTCCGGAATGCCCTGCGCCGCGGCGGCCGCGCCGATCTTGTGCATGAGCAGCAGCAGGATCGCGTCTGCGTCTGCCGCAGCATACACCTGCGCCGGCAGCCCCGCTACGTCCAGGCGCAGCGTCAGGATGCGCAGCCGCCGCTGCAGCACGTACCTGCACAGCCGGCGGAAATTGCTGTGATCGATGAGCGGTGAAATGGGGAGTTGGAACTGCCTACATTTGCACTTGATGATGAAGGTTGTTTCAGGGCGTGATGCTCAGCAGCTTTATCAATCATGGACGTCCTGTTGCGAGAGCCAAGATACACAACGCAGGGCACGAGGAAATGTAAGCTCCCCGAATGCCACTCTACTGTGTCGGTGTCTCTAGCTCTCCAGGGTCAGTCTCCATTTCCTCATCCGCAGCTGCTTACCGTGAAGGAGCAGGGCTCTTCGCATTCTCGTTGGCTTCTGCGCCGCTGCCATCCTTCGACGATGGCACAGCAATGGAGTACTGGAAGGCCATCTGCAGCACGGGCGGGGAGCCCCGGTCACTGCTGAAGCCGCCGGCGTTCGTGAAGTCAAAATCGAACGCGAACGCGGTGCTCGGCCCTGCTGCGATGACGTGGCAGAGATTGTCGAAGCGGTCATCTGGGAAGAGGTGGCCGTACGAGCGCACCACGCTGTACTCGGGGGAGGTTCGCAGCCGCAGCAGGCCATTCTGCGCGCACGGCTCCGCCAGCCGCCGGTACACGTCCTGCGAAGCACGTGACAATCATTTATCAATAAGAGGAATACAGGCGGTGCCAGGTGCTTCTTTCCCTGCCTTTCTGATCAGCCATCTTTGCTCTGTGCAGTCATCACCTGGAGACTTGTACTATGCTTACCTAGACCAGATGGAGTGCTACCTTTACAATTTAGTGGGGGATTGAGCAGTTAGGAGGTGGGATACATATTGGAAGCACGAGAAATCTGTTGGCCGCTTGTGATAACATCTGTCTGGGACTTGCCCACACTCTGGCTCGGGATGATGCTGGCCTTGTGCAGCAGTGTCCTAATGAGATGAAAATTGCCTTGAGAGTATTTACCTTTGTAGCTGGACCCAGGGGATAAAGAAAGCTTCAGGCAGTGGTCTGTATGTGTTGTACCTGAGGGAGAGCGGCTGCGCCAACATGGGGGTACAGGTACATGACCCCGCCACTGCGGCTGGCCAATGGCTCAAGTGCATCCAGGCCGCAGCCGCCGGCCGACACAGCATACACGTCCACAGAGACGCCCAGCGCCGCCGCTGCCGTGGCCGCCTCCTCATAGAACGCCCTCGCAGACCCGCTCCTCACCCACTGCGCCACCTCAGCGCGCCTTGTCAGCACACCAAAACAGGCATGCAATGATGCCATGAGTCCTTCCCAAGTCTGCTTGATCTGAGCGCTCCTAGTAGTTGTACTTGCGAGCGTGGAGAGCTGCTGATGAATCTACTGCAGAGGGGGCTTGCTGCGAATAAGTGAGCAGTGCACAGTGTGAAGTCCTGCGAGTAAGTGCTTAGTGCAGCAAGAACGTTCCACTCAGTCAAGAATTTTACCCGGCATGCCTGAGCCTCACCCTGGGCTCAGCGCTGTTGCTGGTGCCATTCTGGTGGTGCGTGTGCGCAGCTGCAGGCTTTGCAGCACTGCCAGAGGCCTGGGAGATGGGGACGTAGGAGTAGGGATTCAGGTCCGGGAAGGTCGCATCATGCACGGGCTGCGGAGAGCGGTCTGGAGATGTCTGAGGGACGTGTTGTTCCAGCACCGCGCCTCGGCCATAGTTGGGCGGACCCCCAAGAAATGTCATCAGCCGCGCTCCTGCAACACATCAGACACGTTGTTTTTAACTTGATACCTGTGTGGGCAAGTGCAGCTGCCAAGAAAGGACAAGCAGCTGACAAGTAACCACAGGGCGCTGAGGAGTAGGCACAATTTTTAAGGAGCCCATATCACAAAAAGCACACATGCAGCAGTTCCTTAAACAATGCAAGGTTTTAAGTGTGTCATAGTGATATTCTGTGTGTCAAAAGGCTACTAGCCAGGTGGTGTGGAGGAAGACTACGCACTATGCGCACCTGCTCTGCCCAGTGAGGGCACTGGGGTCAGCTCATGGCGCCCCGAGACGCCAGCGCTGCCGTTGCTGTGAATGCGCTGGGCGCGCGACCCCTCCTGCGCGTCCCCCAGGCCGGTGCCCAAATATCGCAGCACCGCTTGCAGCGCACTACCAAACCCGCGGCACCCCTCTTTCTGCTCGTCCCCTGCATCTGCAATAATTCCAGGGCACCTCAGCCGAGCTCCTAACACAGAACAGAATGCAAGCACCCTCAGCCAGCCCATGTAACCAATAATGGGGACTGCCTGCATGGATCACAATCACGCAAACCTGTTACAAATCACGGCAGCTGCACAACATACAGCACACAACACACAACAAACAGCAGTGAAGTGACAGGAGAATAATTATGCCATGTGGGCCAGGGGCTACTAGGTCTTCAATTCCGATGTAGTACCCCCTGTGTGGGCAGAGTCGATGAAATGCACGAGAGAATGGCATGGTCCCAAAGCCTCCCAAGTAAGTTGTGGTGCTTGCCTTTTGCTTTCCAGACAATTCGGGCTGCAGCGCAAAGGAGCATCCAAGGGAAGAAGAGGACAAGAACAAAAGCAAACGCTCACATGGCTCGAGGGTTTCCAGTGCAGCCGCGAGGGCGTCCTTGCAGGAGGCCATTGGGGCCAGGAATGCTCCCAGGGGTAGTCCATCCTGCAGCTCCAGGGCTGTAGGGGAGCCATAGGACTCCAGTATCGGCACTGACCTTATGGACGTCACGCCACCCACCACGTCGTAAAGTTCAATCTGCGTCAATATGGCAAATGCCTCAGCGCGCATGGACAAATGCATGCATGCGAAATGATGGTCAGCACCTGGCTCCTGTATTGGGCAGCCCACCAATGTGTGGCTTGATATTACGGCAAACTTTGCCAAATTCTTGGGCATTGATGCAGCATGCATGCAGTGGTAAGCCTAATGTGGTAGTTGCAGTCTCATGCAGAGATATCTAAAAGCTGTCATCAGGCAGACCTGGTCATTGTAGGTGGCAAGGCCGAAGAGGGCGCATGAGGGCAGGGCTTCAAGGGCAGCCAGCAGCGCGCTCTTCACCAGTTCCAGATACTCTTCGCCCCCCGTGGTGTCCACGAGAGCCACATAGATGGGAGTCACCTCCTGTTCTACAGGGCTCTCTGTGTCCTGCAGTGCGCGCACCCTTTGTGAGAACCGCAACAGCAAGCTTCCATGCCCAGCCCTGAATGGTCTTCAGCACTACGTATCTTCCATCACACCTGAAATTCCACGCTATTGGCAAACGCAGCCTCTGTATTGCAACGTAGAAGCTAGCAGCACAGGATTGTGCATCACCTCTGGCAAGGTAGCATCCAGAGAGCATGCCACCTCCACTAATGACCGCTTGACTTCTGGGCAGGATTCTCGAGGCTTTCTTGCATACCTGTTGTGTTGGAAACACGATTTAGAGATAAAAAGCACACCCAAGGTTGACAACCTCGAGAAAGTAAATAAACAAGGCTGGTTGCTCACCTCTGGTTCTTTACGGTGGCATATTCATTGCAAGCCCCACAGAGAGAGCACATCCAGGCCCTCTGCTGGAATGAACACCAGTAGTTGACATACCTGAGCAGTGCAGATCACCGATAAAAATGCAGCGACATTCTACACAGTAAGATCGACCTGACAATTGTTTTCTGATCAGTAACAAGTTCATGAAGATCTCACGCATAGCATTCAGCGCAACGACCGATGTCCTCTGCAAGGACTGCGTCTGAATTGTTGCTGATCGATGGCCCATCATATCTCGCAAATGGCTCCACCACACATGCAAATGGGAGGCCGCATTGATCTCTCAAAGATCCTGGAACAATTCTTGTTCATCAGTCATCAAGATCTGATGGACGACAACAAGAACGATGCAAGCATACAAAAAGCTGAGAGCAGATGGGGTCAAAGATTACCGTTTTGAGGTGCTGCATTCAAAGTGAGATGAATTGCCATCGCAAACACCACAGCGGAGTTCTCACATCATCTGCAAGGTGTACTTCTTGAGCTCAATTGAACAGCATGATTGCAAGTGTGCACTTGATCAAGGTCTGGTTGCTAAAGGACTAACATGGATTCGAAGTCCCAAGAGTCCCAAGAGAATCTCAAAGTTTCCACTCACTTGATCAGTAGCAGACAAATTGAGTTGGGATTTGCTCAAGCTGGACACCAGTTCAGTAAACAATGCTTTGCATGTAGTGTCTTTATAAGACATGTGTGGGTCGATTGTGTGTCACAATACATTGAGATATAGGAGGGATTCGCTGTTGACCATCGATGTCAAAGTCCGAGGTAGCTGCTGCGTCTCCACCGGCGCCGTGCCAGCTGGTGCCACAACTAGTGTGGTCCGCACGTGGGGCATTGACTGACAGCAGTGATGGCTGTGGTGTGCATGCTGCATTGAAGCTGGCATTCAAGAAAGTAATAAGATGATTACAAGGGTGCGGCTGAGTTGACACGCGTGCATCAGAATTTTGCGGGACAGCATGTATCAATCATATCGAATATTAATATTATAACGCATTAAATGAGCGCACAATCTTCAGAGCAGGTCACGTTTCCGCAAGCACTGTTTTCTAAGTGTACTCCCGACACCCGTCTTCCGCCACGACGCCTCTTTCCATATTTCTTGACTAGATAATTTGTATGTAGAATGCTGCCACTCTCACCTGACCCTCTGCCATACGCCGTGCCCCCTTCGTGAAATCTAAGCTGACATCCAACACGCTCAGTGCATGCATGGCACACTAGGTTGCTTGCATTTCTGTTGCTGCTGCTCTGCATGCACAAGCACCTGCATAGAATGCACACCTGCAACTCCATAGGATTTGAAGGAGACAACAACATATGTAGGTGATCCCCATGCATTGGCACAGCGTAAGCCTGACGGGTATTCCTGTTGGGTTCTTCTTTGCAAGCGGGACAGATGTTCCAAGACTTCCAGATGGTGATTCTCTGCTGCCTGCACAATACACCAAAAGTTGTCACCATTTCCTGCTTGTCAAAAAGAAAGGCATAGTAATCATGTGGCATTCTCTGCTCATATTGCCACTCACCTCTTGAAAGTGCCCACAAACTTAGCAAGAAATGGGTTTGATGCCAAAAAGGGTGGTGGATCCTGTTTTTTTGCTGCCATACACTTGAAGTGCCCTTCGCTGGTGCGTGTTCCTTCAAAAGATCCATGTCCACAAGAGCTGTCACAAGTTCCGCTGTAAATTTGCGCCACTCATCCCACATGCCATCTGCTTCCTGTCACCTTTTGCATGGCACTAGAGACAGCTCTTGGTGCTCTGTAACCTAACTGCTATCGTCTGGCAAGCACACCTGCACATCAGTAGGTTGATTTCGTCAATTTCACTGCTAGTGTCCTTTTCCCCGACAGACAAGTTTGTCTGGTCCCTCTGCGATCTGGAGTGATCCAGTAATAATTTTCTGGTTTGGCGGCGTGGTTACGAGCGCCTTCCGGTTTGCTTGCTCACAGGGTTTGTCTATCGAGATGCAATTGTATCAACATCTGAATTACACATTCACTTCGCAGAAGGCACTCGATGTACTGATCCACGTTTTCTGTTCGCTTCACAACATGTGCGGGCACACGTTCCTGCACAACTTAAATGTTACCTCACACTCCTGAGCGTGGATGAGCGCACAATCTTCAGAGCAGGTCACGTTCCCGCAAGCACTCTTCTCAAACTGTACTCCCGACACCCGTCTTCCGCAACGACGCCTCTTTCCGTTCCTGCCTGCCAGTACTTCATAGTTCGTGCACCTTGACGCTGCGGCACAGCGCGATCTTTCTGACATTTTCAGCTGCTCTGCAGTTCCCAGATCCTTCAGAAATGCCTCACATCTGTGCTTCGTTGCAATTCTTCACCGTCAAATTTGATTTGGGCAGGCCATATCCTGGGGGACTCACATTTGGAGGTGCTCCCCTAGACTGGGCGGACTAATCATGCATGCCCCACCCGTTGCTGTTTGGTCGTTACTCTGCCTTTCTTTATTGAGTGTGGGCACTTCTCTTGTCGGAGAAGAAAGTTTTGCTCACATGAGAAATGCACAATTCAGAAGTCTTACATGAACTGCCAGGCAGTGCCTCGTTCACAGCGAAGCCCGCGTCTTTCAGCGCTCAAGAAAACAGAAATTGCAACAACGTGGAACAAAATCTACATTTGATGGCACATTGCTTGTACTTGGAATAAAATGTGCACTTCCTGACACATCCCTCAAGCTGTCTACATGCCCAACCTTGTTATATTTCTGATAGCCAGGAGGACACATTGACACAAGCTAAAAGAGTGCAGGCGCTTCACTGCATCCGATGCAGAGTCTGCATCCAAATTCTGCTGGGTTTCCTGCTAGAAGGCCTCACTCATGATCCTGCAAGGCTCCGAGGCTCCGAGAAGGTTCAAGATACAAATGCTGCTCCTCCAGCCCCCGAGACAGATTGCGAATCAGACCATCCCTTTCTGCCGTGCATTTAGGATGCAATCAGGCCGTGGATGCGGGCGCTGATGGCCTGCTGGGCCAGGGAGGCAGCATGGAGCCCCTGCAGAGAGTAAGCGGCCACGACCTCGTACAGGTCTCCCAGCGCATCCTGCACATGATGCATCAGTGGCTGCGCCTTCTCGGTCGCGCTCTCTGCCAGGCTCGCCGCCTGCACACACGCCAAGCAGTGCCGTCAGCTACAGCAGTGCACCGCTCAGCTCGCTGCCCATGATCTATCATTATCACTCACGCTCCACCCAAAAAGCATACATGGTACAATTTACACATGAGCAGGAGACAATGCTACCCAGAAGCACTTGATTGGGTGTCAGAGATGGAATGGAGACCCACCTCGTGAGCCACATTCAGCACGACAGGTGGGAGCTGCTCGACGACGGTGGTCAGTTTGCTCATCGCGGCGCGGATGACGCCGGAGTCAGACTGAGCTGCAAAGTCCTGGAAGGGCTTGGTCTGCGACAGAGCGATGGCTGCCAGCGCTGAGCCGCCCACAATCGCCACAGCTGCTATGATGGAAATGCTGGTGCCTGCTATGACATGCACATGACCTCATCACACACTGTCCCATTAGCACTTCAAAATAAGAATATGCAGGGGAAAATGTTGCAATAATTCAATGGCTGGTAGGACAGGTGGAGCACTGCTCACCTGCCCTGCTGGTCAGCCTGGTCTTCAGGGCCTCGCAGGCACGCTCTGCAGACTGGGCTGCCGCCAGCTGCTCACCCTTCCCAGAGGCCAGAGTGCTGCTGTGCTTGTGCTGCAGCTCCTGCAACCCCCAGCTGTCTTTCAGGCCCTCCTATTCTTTCCTGCCTGGCACTGTGCATCTCATGGGGCAACTCCAACAGCAAGAGCTCAGTATGGATCTAGACAAGAAAAGCAAGTATATTTCCTTTGCAAAATCTACTCTGGAGCTCACCTGCACCAGCTCAAGCAGGGTCTTGCGGCCTTTGCCAGAGGCGAGCTCCGAGGGGAAGCTGCCGGCCAGGTTCTGCAGCACCGCGGCGCTGCCCAAAAGCTGCTGCGCATGCATGAACCGCCATGCGGCTGCAGACTTGCTGCTGGCAGTGGCGAGGCACATCACGATGGTGTGCGCTGCCTCCTCCACAACGGCCGGCTCGCCTTCTGCAGCCTCAGCTGCAGTCTCCAGGGACAGACGAACCAGCTCTGACGGTGAGACGCCCCCGTGCGCAATTCCTGCAAAATCCCAGTCGACATGCATTTAAACCACATTTTGCTGCTCAATGCCTTGTCGTACAAAATTACTCTTGATGTGTGGGCAGGCAGCCTTGTTACAGCGGTCGACTGAAAATATTGTGCAAAGAAAAAAGCAGTACCTTCCAGCGCCAGCTCCTGCAGGCGCACATAGTGCCGGTGCAGGTGGGCGTTGTTCTTCGCGCCCAGCACAGGCCTGCTCCTGAAAGACAGCCTCACTATGGCGTCCAGTGCTGCATGTGGAACCACTGGCTCAACAGCCCGCTTCCCCTTGCGCACCGTCCATCTCACGCCCTGCCTCGCCCCGTGCACCTGGGCATTCAAAATGCACCACAGCCTCAGACGGAATGTAATCATTGATAACTGCCTAGCACCAAACCCTTACGATAGTGTCTACATTTATAACGATACTCCCAGTGCCAGAAGACCAGTTGCGTGTGCAGGAACCAGGGGTTTGTGGAATGGCCAGCATCACAACCCTGGCCCCACGTGCTGGGGTTATGCAATGTGGGGGGTCTTGCAAGGAGCTCGAGTGCTGATGGCACATAGGACACAATTGATGGGTGCAGAATTCACCAATGCATTCTCCTCTGGCGCCAGAGCGACAGTGCCAGCATTCCACTTGGGATAGCCTCTCAGATTGAGCTGCTCTGGTTCATCTGCCGGCCGCACAGCAGCCAGGCACAGATCCACAAAGCCCAGCGCTGCAGCCGCCGACTCCCCACGCAGCTTAGCCGGGGCCGCATCTTCGCTGGCTGCCAAATGTGCCCCCAGCACTTGCGGCAGGAGCACGCGCACCCACACCGCCACTCCCACGCTCACATTGCCACTGCGTCAGATTCACAATATGTATGTCATATATATGTCAGCGCAGGCAGCTTGGCTGATCAAGGACCACATTATACACCGAAACAGAGCACTTGGATGTAGCATCATGTGGCAGAGATGGTGCCTGATTGGAAAGCAGATGCGGATGTTTACTGCTGAGCAATGCAAGGGAGGACAGTCCTCACATGGCTGCCTGCGCCAGTGTCCAGAGCAAGAAAGGCAGCCGCTGTGGGCTGCTGTAGCGTGTGCTGCCCTGGAGGAGGCTGTCACTCAGCAGCACACCCACGGCTGGCACAGCCCGCAGCACCAGCGCCAGAGCCACCAGAAGCCCCACCTGCAGACAGATGCTATGCCTTCATGATCAGGCAGGTGGTCTGTCCCCTTGGCAGTGGCATGTGCGCGCGATCCTTGGACCTGCTCTATGACAAATTTGCCAGGTTGAAAGATGCTATCTTTGCTGTCAAGGGCTCAAGAGCGCACGTTGGCCTTTGGCGGCACCGCTGCAGCAGAATCAGGGATGTCGTTGAAGGCAGCCTCCACCAAGGTGCCCGCAAAGGAGGACAGAACGGCGATGTCATACCCCCTGTAGAAGGCCAGGGATGCTTCCACCACCGCAGCTGGAACAGAGTCCAATGGCACCTCTGCTGCCTGCATGCATTGGGCGCATAAGTAAGTAGCCCAGCCACAAGAACAGGACCAAAGCAGCATGCCATTCCACAGGGGAAAGCCATGGTGCTTCCGCAGGTGCTTGTAATTGTAGGTGGGTAGGGGACCATTGTAAGCAGCATATGGCGGTAGGGAAATAAGCAAACCTTCTGGATAGGCTGCTCTTGCAGGGTTTTGCGGAAGGGAAGCTCGCTGCTGCGGTAGTGTGTGATAAACACGTCTGTGACAAAACCTAGTTGGCTGCGCTGGTCTTCGCCATAGGTGGACTTGGCGTTCTCTATCGCTGCATTTAGTGCAAGAAGAGAAAGTGGACTTTGACCAGGCGTTGGCTTCGACTTGCGGGTCCTGTTCCTCTTGCTCTTTGCTTTGTGTTCCTCGATCTCCCCGCTCACATTCACGGTGCTTGGGCTTGCAGAACGGCTTGTGCGGGATGATGTTTCTGTCTGGGATGCTGATGACTCTGTGACATCCTCAAACACGTCCCTCTCCTTTCGACCCGGTCGATCGCCAGTCTCTGACCCTTTCAGCACATCTCTCGCTGCGTCGTTATCTTGTCTATCCGCCCGCAGCTCTTCAGCTTTCTTGTGACCTTTCTTTGTAACGGTGAACCAACCTCCACTCTCATCTGCGACCATGGTCGCGCGTAGGACGTCTTGTTCCTTTACCAATTACACACTGTAAGCAAAGAGGATAGCAAGGCTGCACGTGTCTGCACCAAACACGAGCAGGACAATAGTGGTGTTTCTGCAAGACTACGAGTTTCTCGTCACTGCGGATTGGAACGAATTGAAGTGCATGTTGCGCAGATGGTTGCCACATGGCCTGAAGGCCAGTGAGTCACCGCATTTAGAAACATGGTAGCTGACATGGAAGCTGCCTCCCACATGGCATGAAAATATTGGCATGAACTCCAGTGCATGGGTTTGAGATTTGACCACATATGATCTTTGGGTATCGTGGACCAATGTTTTGAACTCCTTTACCGGCCCGCAGCGCCAGCTGTGCCAGAGCCACGATCATGATCATGAATTGCAGCTGGATTGATCGATGATGATGTAATATTTCTGATCATCACATGCAGCACGCCTTGCAGATCCTCATGTGACTCACTGTGATCACACCCATAAGTGATGCCACAGCCTCAAGGGCGCCGCAATTATTAACACTGGGGTTCTGGCTGGGTAATGGATAAGCCTCATGGCACATGCACCGGATGCCATCAACACCCAGTGGGCGTTGATTGAGAGCTTGTTCCATTCAAGGTAACAACTGAAGTCTAGGTGGCAACCACTGAATGATCCTTGCGTTCAATTGCAGCTTCTGCCATGGTTCAAAAGTGCATGCAAGGTCTAAGGCTGAACATGGTAATGTTGCAGACCATTCAAGCGCAGCTCATTGAACTAAGCGCAGCCAAAGAATTCATCCAGCAGGAATGCTGAAATTGCTACTGGTGCATGTTGCGTGATTCACACTGCAGTCCTCCTGGCAGCCTACTTGAGAAAAACAAGTTGCAATTGCAACCTAGGGGTACCAGAGCTGCCTGACATGCAGCTCAAGACCCACAAAAACGCTACCACATCTACTAGGTTTTGCAGCACCAGTATCAGAACAGAGGTTCGCTGCCAACAAGCAGCATGCGCCTACCACCAGACAAGCTTTGGCTTGCTTGTGTCCTTGCCCCCGGACCACTTTTCCCTGCAGGCTGCGAGCTGAGTCACCCCAACATCCGGGTATGTGCCGACCTTCAGCTCGTCCATCATCCCATGTGCAATCTTCTCCATTTTCATCATGTGATCCGTGGGCTTGTGGTTAGTCGAGTACGCCTCCCCAGTGAAGGACCGATTGTAGCCTGCCGAGTTGGGGTGCGGCCGGTGCATCACCCAAGCGTTGGGGTGGGACACAAAGTGGAAGGCCGCCGCGTCCATGTGGTAAATCTGCATCACCTGCACCGGCAAAATGGACACATTACGATAGTGACCCCAAAACATCTCCTCATGTTTCCGTGATGCAGTCATCACAAAGTCTGCTGTCGAACCCTTGAATATCAGTCATTCCCACTGTATGGTCATAACGAGTGTGCAGGCAAAATTGCAAGCCAACCTTCACATAGCTGGAACATCAGTCATGCCTGCAAGCTGTCCGCATGCAGCCATGGTTGGGAAATACAACCGTTTCTCGTTCTGGAAATGTAGAAGAGAGGACAATGGGGACACACCTTGTCCCAGCCATAGCCCCTGAAGCGCTCATCATACCAGGGCACCGTGCGCCTGTTGACCAACACATATGGCTCGTAGCCAGTCTTGTATGTGATCGGGTAGGGCTCCGTGCCCTCTGAGCTGAACCACTTCTTGTAGTTGGAGGAGCCATGGCCTACAGGGTAAAAGTCTGCAAACTGGATGATCTTCCCCTCGTCAAACATGCTCTTCAGCTCAGCCTTTGTGCCTGCACACAGTAAGTCCACAACTCCGTTTACAGTGTTTCAAGTGAAAGCTCGACGAAGTACAATATCATTCAATGGGCTCCAGTGGGTTCCAGCAAGAGCGCAACTCAGCACCTTTGCTCTGGATATTTGTTTCCATTTTATGCATAATACAGGATATAATCAGTGTCACGCGGATCTCCAGGGCCTCTTTGTTTCACACTGGAAAGGGGCAAGCAGTATCAATATTAAAAAGGTGCTTACTGGCTTGAGCTTGGAGCGCGTATGCTTTGCCGGTCTCTTCGCTCAAAGTGCGAGGAGTCTCAAATGCAGGGAGCACAATTATCTTCTTGTTGGCTGTCAGGTCCTCCATGAGCGCTGGTGCCTTGTCTGTGGCAGTCAGCGCCTCGTGCACACCCTTGCTGACCAGGAAGTCAGCATCAAGCAGCAGCAGCACCTGCGGCACAGCTGGCATCACTCTCTGCTCTAATTGCTATACTGAACTTTCCACTGGTTGCAGTTGAATTGGCACAGTCACTCTGATGCTGTAGGCACAGTCTCGTGTTCCTTAAATGCTGCAAAAATCCCCATGTACCCTGTATTGTCAAAGCAGCAAAATTGGACTTTGACTTTGGCTTTGCCAACGCTGGCCGCGGAAATCAGAAGGGACAGAGCCTTGGTCTGTTCCATTTAAGAAGCTGTAACTGTACAGAACTGTGCGGATATGTCATTAGGTGGGTTGGAGATCTCACATCGGTTTCTGAGCGAACGAGCGCATGGTTACGCAGGGCGTTGTAGGGGTAGGACCACTCATCATGCGGCTTAATGACCTCAGAGAGCAGCACAATGTCCATCCGGCATTTCCCTGCACAGCAATAGCAGCACATTGTCATTCTTGACCTTGCTCTCAAACCTGTGCTCAGGGTGTGCTATGCCCAAGTCTCTTCTTGCTCTGCTTGGCGACATTTCTCGGTGCTGCATTGTCTTTGCGAAACAGATTTAGCGTTAGAGAATTGGTGCGTTTTCTTTTCTGTTTGTGGCGGAAGTAGTCAAGCAGAACACGCTCTCCAAATGGAACAAAATTAGCTTTTGAGCCTTGCTATCTAGCATCTGGCATTGGTGCAGTGCTAGGAAGGTATGCTGCCTCACCGTGGCTGCGGTCAATCTGCTCATGGAAGTTCTCCACGGTGGTGATCGCTTCGCGCAGCCTGTCAGCATTGGTGGACTGGAAGATGTACAGAGGGTAGTACACTGCCACGCTGGTGATTCCCTGCCAGGTGTTGCACTGCTCCTCTAGCATGTACAACCTGTCATGCACACATCTCAGAGTCACAGCCTGCTCAATTTACCAGAAATTGGAAGGGCCTGTTGAGCAGCCTGTCACAAGCTGCTTGTGGTGAAGATTGCTGCGCAGTGAGTGCGCTGTAAAAGGCTGTCAATCAATTCGCATTGCATGGGTTCCACTGAAGTTACGGCTGCCCACTCAACAGAAGGTGTCAACTCGAGAGGACTCCTGCAGTAGGCTGACCTGTCAAGGGAGCACTGCGTGATAATGGTGATGTCATTCTTATCCCGGGGCTGCTGACTTCGCAGCACGGACTCCACCTTCAAGTTCGGCAGGCGCACTTCCCCATATGTTGTGCCAGGCCTGGTGTCATCTGCACATGTGGGCTTCTCGCCCTTGGACGTTGCAACCTGTAACAAAGGGCAAATTTCCTTTACTCCTGTTAAACATACGATTTGCAGGTGGAATGCACAAATATTTTGCGTCGATGCTGCAGTTGACATCTTGGCTAGTACTTACAGCAAAGGACAGGTAGAGGACGATTAAGATGGAAGGCAGCCTTGTTGGGGCGATTGCTCCTGCTTGCCTGCGACAAATATCCTTGTAAATCAGTAATTTCCCTGGATTTCACGGACCCCAATCAATGAAGACAGGCTGGAGATGTGTCTCTCAGCAGTGGAGGAGGATCGCTCTCAACAGTGGATGACCGAAATTACCGGCAGCATCTCCCTCGGCCATGATTGACCCTCCCTTGCGATTCCATTCTGGTATGCCGATGAATTTGCTGCTGTGGAGTAATTTGTCCCGAAGCTTTATGCTCCGAGGCTGCTCTTCGCTCAGTCTACTGGGCTGATTCGGCACTGGTCATTTCGTTTTCGTCTCCTGTTCTTATGCACCACCGCACAGCCCGATCACGATCTGAATATGTCTAGTCTCTCCACGCGTTCTTGTGGCAGACAGTTGATGGTGTGAACCACTACCGCGCCTTCTTGCCCCCAGTCTGGGGCGTCACAATTTGCTTCCCAGTTATTCTGGCATTCAGATGGCACTGCTATCGATGTCGAATTCTCTATCCTGCAAGAATAAACGTTGCCTGTTACTTTTATAGCAAGAAAATCGCTTGACACTCACGATGTGTCCGCAGTTCCGAAAGCTTTGAAAAGGTTCCGAGACCCTTTTTTTTCATTTGCCCCTATAGGGCATTGAGGATACGGGGGATGATGAAAACCTACCTTGTTCGGTTTTGCAGCAAGACAGAACGCCTTGGTAGTTCCGTGTGGCCCAGTATTTGATATTTGCGAAAAAGTGCAAATACCTCAACTACGTGCATTTCGACCGGGATATCGCTTCCCATCGATGGGAAGATCCAGAAAGGGATCCGTGGAAGCAGTGTGTTGCCCTGCCAAAGAACGCCTTTGACTGTGGCTTGAGAAAGAATGTGCCTGTGAGATTCATCGACATCGACTGGGCGTTAGGCTCACATGTACATTTCAGCTGCATAATGAAGCTACTTATCGACCCTTCGGTGATACCCTTGGAGAAGGCAACAAAAATCACAAAAAGTCCATTTTTTTTTGCGACAATGTGACAGCGTATGAGATATTCAAGCAGATTAACAGCCTTACTGCTGCACTGATGCTGCAGGCCTTTGCCTTCTCCCCACCATCTCACGCAACCAGCCGTGGCTCTGCTTGCAACATGGTTTTGTAGGATCACATTGCCAAATTATGGAGTGCGAGACACACGGTGTATTTGCACATTGCGTCAGTCATCATAAGCCTTTGACCATCTCCAAACAGCCCCCGCCGTCCATTGATGCCTGGCTTGAGTTCCTTCGCTGGCTTTTTCAAAAGCCTGTTGGGATCAAAGAAGGAACTCACTCTGAGCTGCGCTTCATATGCCGTAAGTACTTGCTGATTTCATATCTTCACACAGCTGCCTGACGCTACACACTGTTGAATCGATATCCACCACTTGGCATTTCCAAGACCTTGCAATCTGTTTGCGTGTTGGGGTGGACTTACTCGTCCAAGGTGGCCTGATGTAGCATGGTTGTTTGCATTACTACAATTCATTGCGTCCATCAATGCTCCAAGCGTTTTCATACTCTGCAAGGAGGCGCATTTCCTTGAGTCAGAGGGCTAAGGGACAGTCCGACGTTGAGGCTGATCGCTGTTACAGCCACCACGGCGGCTGAGCAAAGGTGGCATCTACACACCCACGGCATCATGCAGGCAGGGAAACAATCATGATCATGATGATAATAGTGCATAGCTACCAGCCGCGCACGACACACTCCATATTAAAATATTTGTAAACTCGCCATTGACAAATTGTCCTTGCAGACAAGAGGTCTAGATGATTAGTAAGGTGCACAAATTTGATGCGACATGTTGCTGCCAACACTGTTGATGTTGACAGAGCACCGTAAGGAGAATGAGCTCGCGCTAGGGAATCGATATATCTACATATTCAACATTCGATCGATTTCTTCATCGTTACGACGCAGAGATGCACACTTCCTCGGCAGAAGAGTTATAATCGATGTTCTTGAGGATCCCTGCTGCTGGCAACCCGTCTGTGCTGTCCAAAGCTGAGTTGCCGGAAAGCCCATCGGCAGCCCAATCCGTCAAGTTTGAACGGGCAAAGGGCACACGTACGGGACTTAAAGCATCCCAAGGACATTTCTAAAGATATTTAAGGCCTCCCTGGGGCTTCCTTTGGACAAAGGAACGTGAATATGTCTGAAATCGAAGTTTGCGCTGTTAACGACCCCTGAGCCACGCGAGCTCATTCTCCTTACCGGTGCTCTGACATCAACAACAGCATTGAAACGCGAACCATCGTTCGTAGAGTCCACGCTGGCAAGACCGTCACGTGGTGATATTGTGGTGTTTCTCTTCATTGGACTCTGTGATGTTTGCATAAGGAGCTTTAGATCCTGCGCATGCTATTCTTGCATCAGCTGAAGGGCTTAGCGCCTCAATACAGCCGCAGTGGAGGACCAAATCTTTATGATTGTCTGACATGCCTCTGAACGTGCTAGTGTATTCTAAATGCGAAGCACCATTCCATCTTAGCAAATTGACAAAGATCAAAGTATGCCCTTCTATGCCTATGACTTCGGTGTCGGGGCCGGATCTGGCAAGAAAACGAACAAAATGCAGGATGAAAACGCACAGGATCAGTCAAGTGTCTAAGCAATTTCAGCTGTTATAAGGTATGAGATAGCTTATATAATGCTGATTTTTCAGTAATGCATGATTTGATCTGCCAGGATCCAATGAAGAGAATGTGTGCAGGAGGTGGACAGGTTCTTTGCACATCTCGATCACACTCTGCTGGAGGCCTTCGACCTATAAGGGTTGCTGAATCAATTAAAATAGCAAAGCCGTGAGCAGGTAATCTGCACTCAGATTCTGCCAGCACATTGCGCAAAGACCGAAGTTAAGGATCAACCTTGTGGTGGCAAGGAGCTTTTGCTGAATCGCCTGATTGTCCTACAGGAAATTTGAAACGCCCAAAGATGTCCAGCTTCCGTTTACCACTGCTCCATCTCAAGCATTGGGTCGTCTTTGCAGCCTTGTGCTGTCCTGCACTGGCAGCGAGTCGCCTGAGTGATGAAAGAATTGTCTTCCAGACCACATTTGGCAACATTGAGATGGCCGTGTACCCAGAGGTCTGCCTGTTCCTCTGTTGTCCTGTGAGCATGCACAACTACTCCTCATGCTGCAATAGAGTTGAAAGGTTCTGTACACGAGGAACCATCCTTTGGGTCTGAGGGCATGCACAATGTGCAGGTGGCACCCATCACTGCTCGCCACATACTAAAGCTGGCGAAGCTTGGAGCATACAACTCGGTGCACTTCTTCCGTGTGGACAAGGGCTTTGTTGCGCAAACCGCCGACGTTGTATATGGGCGCTTGGAAGGTGCACCGCTGGATGCCAGGCAGATGGTGAGCCCTGGCTTTGCTATAAACTTGGAGCAGAACAGAGCTCTTCTCAAGCCAGGTGTCTGTTGTGCATCACATTCGAGATGTTGCTCACATTTGCAGCAGCACAGAGCGCTGCGCTTGCTGGCTGTCCTGGATCTTGTGCATCGGAGGCTTCGCAGTCACACAAGTCACATGGGGCGATGGCAGCATGCGACGATCTGCAGTCTGTGCTTTTTTTTATTCAAGACGATTGTGTCCTGTGCAATCAGCTGTCATTGCTTTGCCTCATTATATTCATATTGCTGTGTGTTCACAGGAGGATGGGGACAAATTTGTGCCACTGGAAGTGTTGCCTGAGGTCAAGCATGACCGCAGGGGTATCTTGTCAATGGGGCGGCATTCAGATCCGGACTCTGGGAAATCATCCTTCTCAATCCTGCTGGGGCCTGCTCCCCACCTCGACATGCAATACACTATCTTTGGGTACGTCCCAAATTTATGAGATCTGCACTCCACCCTGTCTCTCTCTTCTTCAGCAACACATGAACATGCGGCAGGAATACTCAGCAATGTAAGCGATGGACTGAGAAGAAGTGTGGGTGCAGAGAAGTCACAAAGGGCTTCGAGACCTTGTCAAAGTTTGAGGAGGTGGAGACAAAGAAGGATGGCATATTTGTGATGCCAAAGGAGAGGATCACAATTCACAGCTCATATGTCTACTGCGACAAGTGTGAGAAGGAGACGGCGTTTCACACGCACAGGATCGAGTCTCTCTCCAAAGAGCTGCAGACTTGCAGGGCTGCACGACTGCCAGGACATTGAGCTGCAATCATACAGTTGTTCTGGATGCAAATGGAAAGAATTTTCTTCTGGATCTGATGCTGTCAGCACAGCAGAATCACCTTTAAGAACTGTTTGGCATGGCAATCTCTTAATGCCAGGCTAACCCATTCTTGTTACACGTCTACCAGGTGCGTGGGAACTCCGATAAAGCCCTGACCAATGTTTGTACGGGTCTCCTTGCATGGCGATTAGACAGTTTTCAATGTGCAATGGAGGCGACAAAGCTCTGAACGTCATCATTGGTAATTGCACACCAGCGAAAAGAACAGGAGCATGCATGCACATGTATTGTTGCAGCTCTCCTGTCTATGCACCTAAAGCAGATGATGCAAGCCATGTCCTCGCATGTACGCAGAGGCAAAAATGTGAAAGCAAGGCATCTCCCGCCATTCTTGTCTGGATTCAATCATAGAGCCAGACGCTTCAGCACATCTACAAGATTTGCACAAAGTCCAACCTTTGTTCCATGGCTAAGTCATATTTACTTTGACAATTTTAAGTTGAACAGAAGAATGCTGCACATTGCCAGCTCGTGCGTGGGCGCTACTCATAAGAACACGTCCAGAACCTGCAATGGCTGGCTCAGAGTTTTTGCATGAACACAGCATGGTAAACGACGAGCCAGAGAATTAACTATGAAAAGATGACAAGTCCAGCGTCCAAAACCGCGAAGAGTGGTTGCAGACAATTTCAACATGTAAAAGCTCTCCATAGCATATCTGAATACCAAGCAAGCTGCTGTGGAAAACAGCGTCTTCATCCTTCATAACCACCCCCCGTGAGTTAGAGATACACAAAATAGTCTGGTCATCGGCACATGTCCAGGACACTGATATCAGCGATGTTGAAGCTCATCCCACAAGCACATCCAACGTGCCTCATGCACTGTCATGTCCTGGCAATCACAGCTTGCCGATATCTCTCTTTCATTCCGGGGAAAAGCCAGACTGGCGCTAGGAACATGCTGACGCAGCTGACCAGGACGCAGGCTTTATGAGGCTGATCAGGGAATTTGGTCCGCCTTGTTGGGCAGCCGCAGCAGGAAGGAGTACGGCGGCGGAGGCCGCGGCACACGCAAAAATGGAGGGCGCAGCTGCGCGCAAGAAAACCCAAGGATACGCCATGAAAACAGAGCAATGGGCAGATCAGTCTTATGCGAGAACACAGGGGAACTCTTCCATCACACAATTCCAGGTCAGCAAATTGACCTGCACCAAGAGTTGCATGGAAGAGTTCACATTGAGGCTCTTCAGCAAGCTTGACGGGGCAGTACTCTGACTCATGCGAGCAGTATCAACAACTCAGAAGCAAACAATCAAGCATGTCATTTATTTCACTCAAACACATGCAGCAGCTGTGGCGGGGGCGCACCATCCAGCAGAGTAGGAAGGAGATGAGGGTGTGCAGGCCTAGCAGCGGCACGAGCAGAGCAGCAACCGTGGCAATGATGAGGAAGAAGGACGAAGCGTTGGGGTCTGCCCAGCACACCACGGCGCGCACCCGCTCAAGCGCGCTCGCGATTTCGTCCAGCGCGTTCTGCACCTTGAGAGCGATGCGCTGCATGTTCTCCACTCTCGCCTGCAGCCGCTGCACCAGCGTCCCCTGCAGCTCGTTGTCCTGCGCACAGCAAAAATGCACCCTTCATTATATTGCTTGCACAGCTCGGGGGTATGAAAAAGTAAGAAAAGAAAAGAAAAAACGCACTGTCCAACCCGTTTACTCAAAACAGCCCATGCAGCATGGTAACGCCGACCAGCCGAGTATCTTATCGAATGTCACATGAAACAAATGGCTCATGCATGTTGTGTGGCTCGCCAAAATGCCATTTCTTGACTGTTTCCGCGAGCAACTAGAGAGGATTTTGGCTGATAACACTCGCGCAAGGAGACGATAAATCTGTCTGGTTGGGGCAGCAGACATACCATGCAGACCCAAAACACCTGTCCAAGGGGAATACACAGGTGGCAGCAAGGTATGAGTGGTGACAGATGTGCATGGGCATATGCATGGCAAGGTTTAGGGGAAGAGGTGAGGCGGTGATCACCCCAGTGTCATCATCGTCCTCCTTGGCCTCTGGGTCTGGCTCCATTGGCATCGGCTCGCCCACACCCTCCGACGGGTACGCAAACACCTGCACACCACCCCAGCAGCCTCACGCAGTCTCTGAACACCTCTCTCCCAACATGCACAGGCACTACCTACCACCGTCTACCCACCCTCCTTCATTCAGCAGACATGCACTACTCTCATCAGGACGTTCAGCATCAAGCGATGTGCTTGATTCCCTTCCCCTCAGCATCACTAAGTGCGATTAGAAGGCCCCTACTCCTTGGTAGCGTCAAGGAAAAGAACACTGCATGTATCTGTCCAGCACGTGTTCTCTTTCTCTTGGGAATATTATAATATATAAATTCTCTAGGGCAGCGCACCATGTAGATGACGAGGGCAGTGGCGCCGAGAGAGATGGTGATGTGCGGGTAGCAGCACAGGGCGGTCATGGCCGCCATGGTGCCGATCGTGGCCGGCGGGTTGTCCCAGGACTGCAGGTATGCCCAGCCCTCGCCCGCCTCCTTGCCGGCCTCCACCCACACCGACAGCCGCCGCCAGTGAGCCTTCGTGCGCGACATCAGGAACATGTCCCTGTCGGCGCACACACATGACATCAGCAGATACGCAAGCTGCGGGTAGGCATTTGCAGCACCATCCCCTCTTTGCACATCTACTCAAGCTCAACAGCAGGACTCAGATGCAAGCATGTCAGTTCCAAAAAGGAGCCTTTCTTGGCAGGTTGAGTGCTGTCTCCCAACTTGCGAGCCTTTCCTGTGATGGGAAACTCCTCTTGGGAGAGGTAAATTTTCAAGTCCGTCTATAACTATGTTTTCAAAGAGCAAGACCTCTAGAAATAACGCCTATTTCTATACAGAATCAGACAGGATTTGTCATCCGCATGGTTGCTTGCATGTCTGCCAGACAGGTTTCTCCAGCACTGACGACAGATCTTTTGCTGCTCCTATTGTTGGACACATGCTCTAGCCAGGTCATCACTCATTTGTACAGAAAACAGAAAAGGCAGGAGGAGGGACGCGCACTGGGGGCTGCGCAGGAGGCAGTCGGCGACGGAGCGGGGAATGGGGGGAGAGGAGGACTCCAGCCAGCGCATGGTGATGCGCGCCGTCTCGCGCTCGAGCGTTCGGCGCACGTCGCCCCCGGCCAGGCCGTGCCGGTACATGCCCACCGGCCGCGGCGGCGACAGGTACCCGCGCAGCAGCCGCAGCCGGCTGAAGTACGACACCTGCGCAATGGAGAACTGCAGGCATTCAGACCTGCATAATTGCCTGCATGCGCGTCTGTACACGGAACTGTCCTCAGGTAGAGACTTGCTGCTTGGTAGATTTTGCAGCAAGCCAGTGTGGTTTCCCATCTTGGAAGATCTTTTGAGCACACTAGGCAGAAGAGAAGCATTTGAAAAAGCAGGGTTGGCTGGCATGGAATTGGCCCTGCTCGGCTGCATGCAAACCCACCTCCTACAAGGAGGAGATGGGGGACTGAACTCTGGCGCTTCTTCTTCGCAACTGTCTGTGGCCGGGCTGCCCAGGTACGCAAGATCATCACCACCTGCCAGTTTGGACCAGAAGTGGAGAAATACAGAGTGAGGGCGCGCCTTGATAGCGAGGTCGGCGGTGGCGGAGCGCTCCCCGCCCTTCTGGCGGCTGGCGCAGAGCGGCAGGCGCGCGGAGTGCAGCACGTCGGTGGACAGCGAGGACAGCCGTATGCGCAACTGCCCCACCATTGTTGTGCGCCGCGATGTGCGCGGCCCCGTCTCCTTGAACAGCGCCAGCTGCAGCACCGTGCCGGGGTCGAATATCGGCGCGTGCACCTGCGCATGCCAAAATAGGCATCTGTGCATGATAGAATACATCCTCGCATGCGCATGGATAAGCGCATGACAGTATATATACACCATCCACAGTATACACCTGTGCATGGTGTATGCTACCTGCAGGGATTGCAGAAGCTGAACACCCCCAAGGTGCAGCGCTTCTGGGTGATTAGGAGCCAAACTCAGGCCGAGAAATAGGTATCTGTCAAAGTATCTTGGAAGAGGATCTTGGGCTTAGTTCATCACAACAATGGCCAGAGCAACTAGGACTAACCTCGATTGTACCTCTTGCCTGGTGTATGTGAGAGGAGTGATGCAGTAGGCAAGGGCACACCTCCCAGCTGAATTCGAGATGGTTGGAGTATGGCTGGGTGGTGGACCGGCCCCACAGGGGGCCACAGCGCAGCAGGCAGAAGCAGCTGTCAGACCCCTGTTCCAGGTCGACCGACTTGATCACCAGCTGCAGCATGCCCAGCGGCTGCTTCGCCTCAGGGATGCGCGGCACCCGCTTCGGCTGCACACCATAAGGCACAGTTATGCATCAAGGACCAGTCTGAATTTTTGACATTTACTCACTTGGTCAGGATCATTAGAAAAGGCTCGTCAGGTTAGTTGTCTTTCCTGTGCCAGGCTTGATCGTGCATGGCGTAATATCAAGCTGGCACAGGAAAAATAAGTATCCTGTGAAGAAATGGAGAACCTGGTATGCAAATGGTGTGGGATTGTACCTCTGCATATAGCTTCTGCGCGAGCCACGTCCGCCAGGGCAGTGGGCGAGTGGGAGTCTTCTCTGCACCAGAACCCCTTGGCTCACTGATCTCTGCCGCCTGTTGCTCCGCACACTCTGGCTCATCCTGCGCTTTCTGCTCCCCACCGCCCTTGTCACCTAATGAGTCTGTCCCTTGGCTGGACTTGCCCGATGATGAGGCCAGCTCATTTGACTGCTCCCTGTGGGGCACAAAAGAAATCTCAGGGCTCCGGCTCAGTCATCTTGACTCATCCCCTTTCAGGATGCTCAAAACGACTAGCAGGTTTCCTTCAGCGGCCCTGCAGTGACTGCGCAACATGCGGTGCAACCTGCATGAAAGAAAGCTGCCAACCTGCAGGTGTCGAGCAGGCGTGCAGGGTTTGGAAGGAGCGACCAGCGCCCGGAATTGCGAGTCAGTCTTGCGGCGAGAGACTCCTGGCCACCCTCGGCCGTTGCTGAGTCGCCGGAGCCCATGCTAGCCCGTTGCAGACTGTTTGCAGAATTCTCGCTCATCTGCACTGAATGCCTGTGATGCAGAGAGACAGAATCACCTCAGAGTGCGAGCACCTCAGCCTTGCTGCCAGTCTGTCTGCCTCCAAGAGACGGAGTCTGAAGAAGCTCCATTCATACCATACCACAGCTGCAGGCGGCCCAAGTTTAGAGACAGGGGACAGCGGTGTTTGTGACCTGGTCAGGCGCTGCTCAGGGGGGACAGATATGGGCAGGCCATAGAGCTCGCGTCGGACGTCCACATCCACACAGGCGGCCGCCAGCGCCACAGCGCCCTCAAAGCTGCTGCCCCCACCGGCGTCATGCAGACGGAACCAATCCCCATCCCGGCCAACTAAAAGCATCAAACTTTTCTCAGTAAATAATTGATACCTTGTAGCTGTTTGCAAGGGTTGTAAACCTCACTGCTTGCTCATCTTGGACAAGAAAAACCACCGATCTCCCCAGGATCCATGAACAATAATTTGCACGAGACACCGCTTCACACAATGTACCCGCGTCACTTGCATGCATCAAGCTGCCTGAGATGTAGCCTAGGCATGGCCAGTCAAAGCATGCTGTGGTAGAAGTGACGGGTGTGCGGCGCACTCTCAGTGGAGCCCTCAGGGAAGAGGGTTGCCAGGGGGATAAAGGCGCGCGCAAGGGTGCGACCCTTGCGGCGGTTGCCGGTGCTCTGGTGCAGCTCCAGCCGCAGCGGCCGCGTGCGCAGCGGCAGCACCACTGCAAAGGCAAAGTCCTGGCCCCACTGCGCGCGCGCTCCCTGCAGCGGCGCCAGCCGCGACCGCTTCGTCTGGTTGCCCACTGACACCTGCGTTTGCGCGAATGAAGGGTACTCAGTGATTTGCACAGCACAGTCCTTAAACTCCGTAACATAACAAGGCCACCAAAGCAAATGCAGTGAATTATAGACCAGACCATCAGACGCTGTAGAGAAGATAGAGCTATGCTAACATCAACATTTCTATTTAGCTGGTTTGGGCATATACTGTTTCTGTCCAAAACAGACGTAGCAGGATCCCAGACCATATTATAATGTTCAATACAGCATGATAGCAATCTACAATTTCTTCGCGAGAATCTTACCTCCCAGTAGAGTTGCTGCTCATCCTCAATCTCTTGCTCCTCGTTTTCGTCGCTCTCACTCTCGTCATCATCGAGGTCAAAGTCATCTGTGGTCTGCATCAACTCCCCCTCGTCATCCACCTTGCCAAAGAGCCGTTTGATCTTCCGGTGCACGCTCTTCAGGCCAACTTCCTCGCTGTGTCCGCCGCCGCCCTCATCGCTCTCACTTATCACCCTGCACATCCAGCACAGCACGCTTGGCAAACAAACACAACAACTCGTGATCCCTCTCTTAACTTACTCCACCCTACAGTAGCAAATGCCACATGCAGTGTGCATGACTTCTTTCCTTCATTTCATCAGGAGGCACCAGCAGGTCATTTCCAGTCAGGAGGCCACCAGCAATACGTGCAGGGAGCCTCAGTGCACCACCAGTAGGTTGTGGAAGGCGGTTCTGGTTGGTTTGAGCACGCAAAAGCATGGCTGACCTGTGCAGATTGCGCCTCTCCTTGAAGCGCGGCGACGGCTCCAGGGTCTCTCTGACAGAGGCCACTGATGTGGTCGAAGATGAGCTCTGCTGCCTGCTGAGGGGGCGCCGGCCCAGGCCGGTCAGGGAGCGCCAGCGCGAAGAGGTGTTGGCACCGGTGAACAGCTTGGTGATCAGGGGCGCTTCATCGCTGTCAGGGCTGCTTTGCGAAATGGACGCCTGTGCCGTCGACAAGCCCGGTCTCATTCCTCTAGATTGCAGTATCGTTCGGTGCATGCCGTTAAGCAACGAGTGCAGAGAGCCAGTCATTGGCATCGCACTCGGATAGTGACTTTGTATCTTCTGAGCAAGTGACAGAGTCTGCACACGTGCCAGTATAACTTGGCCTTGGTGCACAGCTTTCAGGCATGAACAGAGCTTTGAGGCATGAAGGCGATGTTCCTCGACCATGGATTAGGAACGCCTCGTGCCTGCACGATTCGCAGGTGGAGCCAGGCCACGCAGGGCTCCTCGTAGACCGTGTTGCCGCGCTCATCGTGGATCACTGCTGGGAGCTTCTTCTCGACCTGCCCGGGCGCCGGGCACAGCGCGCTGATGGCACTCAGCGGCTGCTCCTCAGCCGTGCCGCGGGTAACGCTGTCCCTGCACTGGATCGCCACCTGAGACATGCACACCTTGCCATCAGCCATGCCTACTTGCTCTGTGCAGAACACAGCAGCTTGTGCGCAGTAATGCCCCTCTGCATGTCCTTTCTACCTGTGCTGTAGGATAGAGTGTGAGCTCACGCCGGTCTCATCACAGCTTCCCTTTTGCATCAGCCAGGTGCATAAACTGCACCATGGCAGCACTAGACGAGCAGAGCAACACTATCACTCATTCATATGGCAAGGTGATACTTCTGCGAGTCCTTGAACCTGTGATCCATCTAGACACGGCACCAATGGACACCGTTCCCGCAACTTTCCTTCTCACCGGCTTCCTGTGACCAATAAGCAACGCCTGCCCATGTGCAGTGAAATGGCTTCCTCATATCTTTCGATTGAGGATCTTTCAGTCCAATCGATGTGCCTGTTTCGAAGCTGTGCATCTGCTAAATGTGCAGGTGGAAGTTTTGCAGCTGAAGAAGGCAAATTGAGTCCTGCAGAAGGTGAACAGCCAGGGTGTGGCAGATGGTTCACCTCTAGAAATCCAAGGCCGGTGTCAACTATCTCCCCTTTCGCGCTCAGGTACAGGGGCAGACAGAACACTTGCCCATCCTCTTCAAAGTTGATGTCTGCCAGACTGATCTCCGCCTGGTAAATAAGCAATCAAAATCTTAATATGAGCACTAGACAAACTCCACATGTCAATCAGATTGGGCCGCAGATAGCCCGGAAGATAATTGCAGCCTGCCACCCGAACCTGCCTACATTGTTGAAGTACCTGGGAAGATATGGGATGGCAAAAGGTGCGAGCACAGCACCCACCTGCCCAAGGAAGTCATCAGCGACCACACCAATATCGCTGTCCCAGACTTCAAACAGCAGGCTCGGCAGGTTGTCCACAATAGCGGCGTCGACTTCCTCAGCGCCAAATACAAAGGCCTCGTTCCAGTCCGGGTCGAGCGTTTCCAGCAGCACATGCGTCTGTTCGCTGCGTGACCCCAGCCGAACCACCGTATACGGATCCGACAGCCCGTTGCTGTCGGCCGCGCGCAAGCCGCGCGCGCAAAGCACCTGTCCACGCATGCGGACGGATTGGAGAGAGCCACTATCTTCTTTGCCAGGCACGACGCATGTATTTCCAGCAGATATAAGGTGGGCACTGCCCTGGTGTCAAAATTCCCTCCAACAAATTGCCTGCAAAAAAGCAGAGGACAGGCATGCAGCCATGGGAGCAAGGGATTTGGACAAATGGTGGATATGGTCTAGAGTGGCCTCACATGTACGTGCAGGTCCCGGCTTTGGCCGAGGATGCCGGGCGCCATGGAGTGGTGGCTCTGAATCTGAGAGCCTTCATCCACCACAGCAGATTGCGAGGGCTGGCTCCCCTCGGTCTCTTCACCCTCGTCCATGGTGCTGAGCTTGCCATCGTCCGCGCCTTGAGACTTCTTGCCCTTCAGCATGTTCTTCCAGTGCGGCTTGGGCTTGCGCAGCAGCTTCAGGATGCTGATGTTGCGCTTGAACTCCTTCGGGCTCGTGCCTCGAGGGGACAGCTTGGGCATGCGGAAGCCGCCGGACTTCACTTTCAAGTCTGCTGGCAGAGCAGCGCTCTCCGTGGGGAGAGTGCTTCGAAGTCTGTCCATATCCAGTGGTGTTCCTGGACCTGACTGGCCCTGCAAGGCAGCATACAAACTCGTCAAATATCAATCCAACCAAAGCGTTACTGGTAATTTGTTTTGTAATTGCAATAATTGCTGCAGCAGTCCGTCTTAAATTGCAGGTGAAGTAGGTACATGCGGTAGCTCACATCGGCAGAGAGTGGACTTTGGACTTCTGCATCGTCGCTGCTCTGGAAGGCTCCAAGTAGATTTTGGAATGGAGATACAGGTTTTGAAGCTTCTGGCTCCTCCTGTGAAGGTTCCATGGTGCTTTCGAAACCCAAGAGATCTAGGAGTACACAATTACGCGAGAAGGAACGTGTGTGCACTAACGGCTTGTAACGAAGCTACGACACGCTGCAAAAGTCACATAAATACAATACTAGAGTCCTTCAAGTGTGCTTGCCGTGCAGCTGTACTTGCAAAAACTGGAATGTAACAAGAGAAAGTAGTTGATGTTGATGTGCATTTTAGTCGTACAGCAATCGTTGCTTTCAAGAGCATGCAGGCCTCCATCCAACAACGTTGTCAGCAAGGATAGATTGTTGATTGCCGGCAGAAGATTGACAAGACTTTCTTCCTCGTCGATTCGTACGACAGCACCCAGCCTGATCTTACTAGCTTCCGCTGGAAGGGAAGCTAGTTGCATCGTTGCCTGAAGCTCCTGATAAATAGCCAGACAAGCAGCAACTGGATGCATCTCTACTACCCAGCAATCCAATTTATAAGCTGAACGTGGCATTGACGTTCTGTTGCCCTCAGATCAGGGCCTTTACTGCTGCAGCTCAATCATGCATGTCATATGATCCGATCATGAGTCATCAACAATGACAGACTGCGCAGTCAACTGCAATCAATGTTATTCAGAGTCTGATCACACCTAAGATGCCAGCAGCACCCAGCTTAGCCCCGCCCTCACCCTCTGCTTTCGAAGTGTAATTATCTTGTCTAAAGACTCTAAAGAGCTCGGAGCTGTCTGACCGACTTGCCACCGTGACTTGAATTGGCAATTGGTTTCACACCGGGGAAGGACCGATGAATACAATGATCATTATTGCAACGTTCCAGGTTTCGCTTCAATTTTGAATGCCATAAGCAAGCCCCTACTCCGCGCTGGCTGCGCCTTTGCATGTATGAAAGCAATATCCTTAGTACAAACTTGAGGTACAGCTGACATATTAATCAAGTGCATCAACTGACAGAGCGCCGCATATACATGAGAGAAGTTGCCCAACAGCCCATGCAGATAGAACTCACCCCGTAGCGGTTTTGCAGCCTGACTGTGAAGGCTGTTATTTTGCTGCACAGAGTAAGTTCACGTAGATGGGCTGCACTTTGCCAGCAGAGCTTTGATCTTCTCCACAGCCCTGACACGGTCTGCTGGGCATGCTGTAAGTGCCAGACTCAAAAGCTTCTCCGCCAACTTAAGATCGTGGCTCTCAAGGCAGGTCACGCCGGCCTTGTAGGCCTCCTCTGTCACAGCTGACATCTGGGCTGTGAGACCCCCTCTGACTGCACCCTGCTGCTCTGTACGGAGTGCTGTCAGCCGCTCAGTCAGCCGCCGCAGGATCATCGCTGCATCTTGTGATTGAGGCGGGGCAGGCCGCACAGAGCGCGGGAGTCGCCGCGACTGCGCTGGGGACGTCCCTGTGCTGGGAGGCTGCTGAGAGGGCGGCGGAGGCTTGGACGAGAAGAGCGCCCTCGGGTGCAGGTTGCTGCTGGCTGCTGCTGAGACGTCGCTTGGGGCCTGACGGGGCTCGCTGACGCTGCTGCGCGTACTATTGCCTGCAGCTGAGCCTGCACATGAGTAAGATCTATTATCATTCAAGCTTGGGACACCGTTTCCTAATAGATGACAACCTGAAGCCATTGCCTGCAAGGAACAGTGAGCTGCTGCACTCACCTGGCGTTCCAAAAGGATTGTATTTGGGGCTGCTTCCATACATTGCATTTCCCGAGCCTGATGACCAACGGAAACCACTGCTGGACAGGCACTCCTCCTCGCAGGTTTGCACAAGACCACAATAACCTGGTCCAATCACCCAAGGTCCGCTCAGTAGCATCTCTTTGCTATCGTCACTTTGATTGAAAATCATACGAGACTGGCATTTCGAGCAGTGCTGATGCTTGTGATCACCCAACCTGCCCATCTGAACAGCCTTCAAAATATCAGGGTCAATTGCACGGGAGTGTGATCGCAAAATACCATCCCATGGAGGCTCTCGCAAACTTCTGGCGTATTCAATCTGCATGATCTGTGTTTCTGCTGCATCCATTAAGCTATTTGGCTCAAATCTCGCGGCCATATCAGAGGACGCCTTCCATTCCCGTGTCTCTTAAGTCCTTTGTCACTCTATCCAAAGTTCTCTTGTCTTATCTCATGATTTGTTCAAACACAAATGTACGCTTGCTCAGCATGCGCCCCTCATGGAGCCTGTTCAGGTGTTGGGAGTGATGGACTAGCCCATGCATTCAATCAATTGACCTCAAGCATGTCTTTGTTGAGTTAATATTTGGAGAAGTCACGATTGTGTGACAGCGTCGGGAGCGCTAGTGTCTAGCACTTGTCTACGAAAAGAAAGTCAACTTGTGAATGCCCGAAAACAAGGAGGATCTGTTTGTGCTGGTGCTAATGCGATGAAACCTGCGGTATTGAAAACCGATACATGTGACAAGTTTCCTTGCCATGCTTCAAAAGCGTCTATGAGGCTCTTTTGAGGAAATACGTTTAGCACACAGCTCAGAGACTTGCACTCCCTACAAATCGATGGGAGGAAGAGAAGATGGAGAATTGGCATCCAGCAGGTTTCCTTTGAACGATCAAGATAAAAAGTGGTCAGCAAACAAAAACTATCCTCTAGGTGAGGCTTCCCTGACAAGGTTGTCACACCCACATGCCACACCCTGGTGGGCAAGGATGATCCCAGATAACTCGTTGGAGAGTGCACTCGGTGAACCTAGACTCTTTTAACTGAAGCACCGTATCGAATGTGGTGCAGGTTTGGCAGCCTACATTGTGATACTGGCTATTTCGGGTTTTGCAGAGGGGTGCGGACTTCACTGCCTCCAGATGACTTTGATATATGTGGTGCTACCGAGACATTATAATATGATAGTAATCCACATCATGCTTGCATTGCAGGATCCGCGGGTTGCCATGGTGGTACCAGCTCATTACTGGGCTCTGTGGGATATTTGCAATTTTCTTCCTGTTTGTCACTTCCCACATAGATCCTGGGCTCATACCGTGCAGTGCTACAAAAGGCAAGTTCTCAGCCATCTTGCCTTTGACAGGAACGTGCAAGGACTACTTCAGATCCTTGCACGTGCTGACCTGCCAGTGCCATGCAGATCCCTTGATCGTCATGTTGGACGACCCAGCTGTGAGCATTGACAGCCATGACCAGTACAAGAAGGACTTCTTGGGGCAGTGGATGCGCCAAACATCTGATGGCCGATGGGAAAAGTGCGCGCTAGCCATTGGCCAGGGTGTCACACATGCTCCTGTATCTGGCCATGCGAAGGATTATGACCAGACTGAGTGAGAATCTCTTGGCATTCAACGTGCAGGTATTGCGCGACCTGTAACATATGGAGGCCACCGCGCGCCAGTCACTGCAACACTTGCGGATTTTGCTTTCAACGATTTGACCATCATTGTGCTGTAAGTTCCATTCCTCTCGTTGCGCAGCTCTGGATGTGGTGCTCAGACGTGAGACATGTTTGGATCCATGCCAGCTTACCTCATTTGCAAGCAATTCACATATGAGCCGTGTCTGCAGGTCGTTGGCAACTGTGTTGCAGAAGCCAATCACAGATTTTTTGTGGCCATGCTAATATTTGGACAAGCAGGGTGCCTTCTTTTGACGGCTGGCGCATCGTGGAAATTGAGACAAATAGGATTTCCAGTGTAAGCTTAAAGAGTTGCTTGCAGGATCTGAATATGGCTACTGTCTGAATGGCTGTCAATGCATTATATTGAGTGTGCGTCATGCATGCAGGTCCTGTGATTGGCATGATGCCGAGATCTACATTCTTTTAGTCTTTGATGTTGTGTACGCCTACAACTCTCTCATGCTTCTATTTGGTCTTTGCCATTGCTGCTCGCTAGTCTGCGGTGAGGCCCCTTGACCAATGAGAAAATAACTGGTCTGTACATTTCTGAAATCTGAAAGTGTGTATTGTGTGGAAGTGCGAGCTGCCTGCTGATGCCTCCTGGAGTACAATCTGCTGTGCTGCTCAGATGTGACAACCAAGGATATTGCAGCTGGTGACACATTGTTTCAGGAGCCCATCTGCACCGGGCGCAGAAGTTTCCCAAACCTCCTGCAGAGTTGGCGGAGAGTCTTTTGCGGTCCAATTCAGTCAAAACATGCTGCAAGTGCAAAGCTGCTGCCATCTTCGCCTGTTTAGAGTCGGAAGCAGCCTGTAATGCTATCAGCCTTTGCATCATCAGCCCATATTGTTCTTCTCATGTCGGGGAATACGCTAGATTGAGGAGGTTCCTGGCAAGTGAATTTTGCATGTGGTAGCCATGCAACACGCGCAGTCTGCTCTGCAGCGTTGGCATTAAGCCAGGGGCCGGGCGGTTCTTCAGCTGCATGCACACATAGTCACTACGGTATGTGTGTTCAACACATAACGCAAGTGACTTGCTCCCTGTTGCGATGCTGTGGCTTTTTTGCTTTGCCCTTCCCTTTTACACTGGTTCTTCGTGACGAAGCTTGACACGATCTTGTCGCTGCACAAATCATCAGTATGCAGCAAAATCATATCACAGTCACTACACGTTGAACATTATGATTACCAGCAATTGAAGGTACTAATTAGTGGTGTTTGGATACAGCAGAAAACATAGCCACACTGCTTTAAGAGTGACAGAGATTGCTCACCAGAAGTAATTGAAGACTGTGGATGAAAAAAATGTGGCCTTGCTCTGGACGTGGCGATTAAAAACGACCTGCATGGAGCAAGCCCGATTCGCCTCTTTGGAGCAACGGCGGCCACCGCTAGACGTGGAGGGGGGACCGAACGCAGCTTCCTCGGACACTGCATTGTGTCATGAAAGTGAATTTTGAAATCAGAAGCGAACCAAGCAATCCCTATTGTGAGGTCTGTATCCGAGAGGAAGCACCTGTCATCATATTCGTGACAAGCTCCCTCGTCAGTGTGTTGTGCATCCCTCACTCCACTCCTGTGTACTCCTTGAAGTACTTATGACAGCATGCAATGGTGATTTTACGCCCAAAATGCGCAGACAGCAATCGAGTAAGAGCGTCTGGGGCGCGATGGCTGTGCTGGTGGTGATCACGGCGGCAGGGGTGGGAGTGCACCGCAGCGGCATCTCGTTGCAGGTTTGGCAGTGGCAAACGTTGGGAGAAGGATTGCCCGTGCTTTGGCTACCTCTGCCATGGTACCGATCTGTGAAATTTGGGGCATCCAATTGCACTGTCCAGGTGCGTCACCCTGTCAGGCGCTTTGTGTGGGGAGTGATTGCTTGTGTCTGGACAATACTCCTTTGACTCTGCAGACAGCCTGGCATGTACCAGTGATCACGATGCAGTGGGCTATCTGGCCTTTCAGCTTCACCTAGCACCTGTCACAGCATGGCAGCTGAGCGTTGCAGCCCTTGCAGGAGGACACTTCAGCAGAGGTGGGCGTTGGCACCTGCCAGCTGTCAGGGACCGTCCGAGACTGCAGTGCGTCCCTGACCATCTTCAATGCTTTGAGCCCCTTATGTTCATCTCCCCTGGTTCTTGATGATGCGCACATCTGCTTCCACAGGACCTTATCAGTTCTCGGTCAGGCCCAATCACTTCATGTCACTGAGAAGTGCCTGAGGCCTGTTCATGGCCTACTTCTGGAACAGCAACTGACAGCCATGGACAGGCATATAGCCCTTGGGCAGCACAGTCTGGGACAAAGATTCTCGCTGCTTCAGGATCTAGCCTCCTTTGGCTGAGATGCTTATAAATGCTGTGCATGGCAGGCTGCGAGTATGCGGCGGTCGAGCGGGTGAACAGGGAGGCGGTGCTGCCGGTGCTGAGGGACTTGGTGCGGCAGCCCTTCTTCCGCTACTTCAAGGTCAGCCTCTACTGCGACTGCCCCTTTTGGCCGGACGACGGCATGTGCGTGCTGCGCGACTGCAGCGTCTGCCCCTGTGAGGACCACGAGGTGCCTGCGCCCTGGAAGGCCGCCGACAATGGCGGGCCTACGTCTGGTTGTGAAGGTGAGCTTGCCTCCTCCAACCCCCTCAATATATTACTGCCATGTCGTGGTGCAAAGCGCGCAACATTTGACAAGCCGTCTTTCTTCTCATTTTGTACACTCCTGTACACAGCTCTGCCATGTTGTCATGAGGGAGAGGCAGGGCACTCACATTTCCAAATTCATGTGTCCAGCCAAGTATGCAACACTACTGATATGCATTGACAGATGTCATGCTTGTTGTCCTTGAAGGGACGTGATGCAGAGATGAGTCTGACAAAGAGAAAGCAGGACTGGTTGCAGCAAGGCTGATAGGGTGCACAATGGTATGGCAGGCTCGCCGAGGCTGGAGGCGGAGTCAGCGGTGGACAGGAGGGTGGATGCCAGCACAAAGGAGCACCTGGTGAGCATCCGGGGCTGGCGCGGGTTCAACAACCCCTGGATGGTGGAGGATGAGGAAGATGTGGAGTACTCCTACATCAACCTGCTCATGAACCCCGAGCGCTACACCGGCTATCAGGTGCGAAAGCTTGCTAGGACCTTCTAGCGATTGATCAGATGCTCTTAGAGATCACAATCATGTCTTGGAGATTGGTGCGTGTCATGTTGCGAAACTGTCAGACATACTGATTTATGGATGTAGCTGATGGCTTAAGAAGATGACATTCCAACAACCAATGCTGGTTGGCTGGAATTGTATCACCGTTGGAGCAGTTGAGAATGAGTCCGTGGGGTTGTCTGATTCAGGGTGAGCATGCGCATCGCATCTGGAATCTGATCTACTCCCAGAGCTGCTTCAGCAACATCACGGATCCGGAGACATGCACCGAGCGCAGGGTCTTCTACAGGCTCATCTCAGGTGTGACTCCCGCTCATCCATGACGCTTAATTGCCGAGCAATTCTCAAGATCTATGCATGCATGCAGCCTGGACAACAGTTAGCCCTTTATTCTGAGAGGATCATGCACTGCGCGCAAGCCAGCGGAATATACCAAGTCACAATACAGATCTCCTCAATTGCAAGTGCCTTGCATGCCTGCTTACTGCAATCAGTCAGCTGACACCCTTTTGTGACAAGTGTGCTGACGCGCGCAGGGATGCATTCGTCCATAAGCGCGCACATCGCGAAGGAGTATTTGCTGGACGAGAGAGCGGGCAGGTGGGGCCCTAATCTGGCGCTCTTCCGGGAGCGGCTGGGCAATCCAGGAGTGCGCGAGAGGGTGGAGAATCTATACTTTGCGTACCTCTTTGTGCTGCGAGCCGCGCTCAAAGCGGGCCCGCTGCTGAGGGAGGCCGCGTATGACACGGGATCGCCTCTGGAGGACGCGCGCACCTCCGAACTCGTGCGGAAGCTGGTGAGTGGCATGTCCCTGCTCCTTATCTGGATTTGATGTTTTTGGCTTGCTGTCTGCCATGCTTGGTTCACCATCCTGATCTCTACAAATGAGACACCTGCTCTTGCAAGAAGTGTGCTTCAGAGTTGGACATGCTTCCTTTTATCAGGCATGATTTCTTTAGATCACTGTGATGTGCGCAGTCAGGTAATGCCCCACCGAAGGTTTCTGGTGAACAAATTGTTTCCATGCATGTGCAGGTGGACAGCGAGGCGGTGAAGCAGGCGTGCCCGGTGCCCTTTGACGAGGGGCGGCTGTGGAAGGGGGAGGATGGGGAGCAACTGAAGAAGCAGCTGCAGGCGCACTTCCACAACATCACCAAGGCCATGGACTGCGTGGGCTGTGAGAAGTGCAAGCTCTGGGGCAAGCTCCAGATCCTGGGTGAGCGCGTCTCTGACACGGTGGAACTGCCGGTGCTGTGCAACACAGCACAGAGAGAGAATCATGCAGATCACCTGCAAAGCAAGCGCCAGAGATATGAGAAATGATGATATTTATATGCTGCATTTACATGCCTTTATGCACTTGCATGTTGTGTATTTGGGCATCTGCATGCATGCTTTTGGTGAAAATCACCACATAATAACGGGGCTGTGTTTTGTGCAGGCATTGCGACGTCTCTAAAGGTGCTCTTTTCAGCGGAGGACTGCACGGAATGCCAGTCGGCAGAGCCGCAGCTGAGGTTGGAGCGGAATGAGGTGATAGCCATGCTGAATTTGTTAGAACGGCTCGCAGCCTCCATAGAGGTGGTCAGGGAAATGAGCCTGCAGCTGGCAGACAGCGCTAATCACCCCAGGGGCCTGGGAGCGATTGAGGATGTCACCCACGAGTCCCTGAATGATGTGCTGCGGCAGAGCCTGATGGGGCATGCTTGAGTGAAAGAGTGGTCCAAAACTCATGTCAGAAAGCAGGGAGTAGCCTTGCCCTTGAACCAAAAGATCACCACCCAATCGGTCTGCATCAACAGTTTGCGACTGATGCGGTGAACCCGACTGAAATTCTTGAACGAACCTCCTTTAACAATGAAGTTGCAGGATAAATAGTTGTTAGTTCACCAGCGCCGCTTGTATAATGTGGCCGCAAGTATTGATTACAAGCAAGTACAGTAGAGAATATCATGGATACATAGTGGACAAGTAAAACTTTCTGTTTCTGTGTCTGGTAGTGAGCATTGAGCATTGACAAGATTGCGCAACTCCATTCCCATTGGACATGACCAGAATAAAAAAGTCCTTCGAACACTACTCATTACATTGGCACTGTAGCCTGCTCTCTGGCTGCAGCCACAGCATCCCGAGGCATGAGCGCCAGAAACTCTTTCAGCTTCACCTGACAACAACAGAAGCCCCTTCAGTGAGAAACAAAGGTCATGCAGATCAAAACACAACAGGAATTATGCTTACACTTTACCAAGCGCACCTGAGAAGCATCCACTGCTCTTATGGAGAAGTCCGAGAATTGCTTCTCTTGCGAGCCCCCCCTGGACCCTGGTCGCCCCATTGCATCGAAGTACTTGTTGTAGTCTATGCTGTCCAGGCACTCTATGATGTCCCTCGCTAACGCCTCCGCTTTCTCCCTAGTCCGGGCATCCTCGATGCCTGCATCAGTCACAGAGGATGACATTCCTGATGACAAGTGTTTCCCCGGCCTTCCTCAAAATATGTTCCTGTACAGCAAAGCACAGGCAGGCCTTCTGCAATATCAGGGCAAGTTGCATCTGCAGCTTTTTAGCAGATGAAGGGGCACACTGTAAGCTGCATCCCTCAAATTTGGTTCAGCGTTGTTGGGAGTGCCCTGAATACGCTGCAGAGCCGGGGACAGCTCATCCCAGCGCGCATCTGCCACAACTTCCCTCACATCTGTTAAGAGCGCCTACATCAAAAATGAGACACATCAATGCATGCACCATGACCTTTTCATGAAGCATTGCCTCCTCATCAAGTTACAATGCTCTGCAGGAAATGGGAACAGCCAGGTGCAGTGGCTTCAGGAGCCAGACACCTGTATCCTGACGAGGGGTATGAGGTAGAGGAAGAGGGGCTTGGTGGGCTTAAAGATGCGAAGGCTATCAGTCGGAACCAGCGCAAACGCTCCCAGCGCCAGTGTCAGAGCTCCACCTATGAGCACCCGCCTCTGTTGTGCGCAGCCACAAACTCTAATCAGTTTCACCCATCAAAATGCAGCTTCCAAACCTCACACGCTTCCACAAACGAATTGACAGAGGGCGGTTCTTGGCGGTCCCCAGGTGGTACAGCAAGATCTGTGCTAAGCACACCTTGACGGTCTCGCCTTCTGACTCGCTAAGTGCTTCTGTACCATCTGCCTCACCAGGCCCTTTGCCAATCAGGAAACTGACATCAGCCTCCCTGAGCCAGTTGTCCTTGTCTGTGCCTGCACAAAGACCAGATAGCAGTTCAGGTTGATGGAGAGCCGAAAATGAGTCATTGCTGCAAGCTTGTAAGACACAAGCAGCCACACATGCGCACCAGCAAAGGGATTGAGACGTTTGAGGTCTCCAGAGTCAATTCTGTTGGTCCGGATCGCATCTTCGATCTGGTCAACAGCAGCAACGTCTCCCTGCGCCAGGGCGTAAAAAACAATGACCTGTGTATTCATAGTGGAACACAGAGTGTTTCTAAGCACTACCTAATGTATCGAAATCCACCTTTGCAACAGCCTCGGCCCTGGCCTTTGCGAGCTCCTTTCTGAGATTTGCAGCCTCTTCTTCGGCTACCCTCAGACGTTGCAGCACATCTTCACTAATTTCTCTTTTCGGGGATGTCCCATTCTCGCTGCGAGCAATATGTCTGCAAGGCTGCAGCTTCAATGGTGCTTGTCTTCCAGCAACGAATGGCCTGAAGCCTCCAGGAGCATGCAAGCTCTGCATTGCAGCTTTGATGGGGGGAAGGAAATCTTGGGAGACTATGAATAACGCTCATTCGCACTTACAAGTGGGTAGAACCTCTAGTCTCAATGATTATGACGTGGCAGTCAAATTTATCAAATATGAATTCAAACCAAGACAGTTTTGCCAGACATCCAGGACAGAATAGTGATGAACAACATCTTCAGAAACGCAAGATTGGTAAAGCTTCCTGTGAACGAATGAAGCCGGAGAAAATAAATTCGCAGCAACGACACTGATGAAACAGTGCTCGCATGGCCCAATTCTCAATCTGATACCACGGCAAAGAATCGCTTGATACCCTTCTTCTCTTTCCCAACTTGGGCAGCTGCTAGTTTGACCACTTTGCAGACGCTGCTGCTCAAGCCCTCGCCTTCCAGCTGCCCATCCAAGACCCACTTCATCTGAGGATGCTCAGCCACCCCTGCACTGCTCAACCCAGGCAGTTCTGCAGCCTGCAATACAAATCCACAGGCCATCAAACCCCACATCCTGGACGCTTGAATCGTTGCATATACCGTACTGTGTTTAGATACCTAGAGGAAGCGTCAATTTTGGTGCTGCTGTGGTGCATTGCGACAAATAGCGTCCATCACGCAAGGAAGGTTGAACAAGTGAACGAAAACATGATATATGCAGCAACGTGCATTGTGGGCAGAGGGCTTGCCTTGACGACGAGCCTTTCCACATGCAGCGTCATGCGAATGTGGGAGAAGATGTGGACAATACTCCCCAGGTGCCTCCTCTCCTGCACTTGCAGATCTGCAAACCCGGCCCCCAACAAGCGGTCCAGCAGAGAGTCCACCTCAGCACGACGCTCCTTCTCGCTGGCGTCTGCAGGCACTGCTATTGAAGGGAACTCCCACAAACCTGTCACGTTACACCACATTGCTGTAGGCCCACGTCCTATGATCTGCCTCACAAGATGATGGAAGACACTGGGAGTCCAACATCAATTGCTTCTGCACAGAGTCACATTGAGAGTAATTTTGCCCCATACCTGCCAAAAGGCCCTCCTTGGGCCTTTGTACTAGCAGATACTGGCGGGAGGGCTCCTTTGCATCGGATGTTGCATGCACCTCGAGCACGCAGACAGCCACCGACTGTTCGCTTCTCTTCGCCTTCTCCACCTGAGAATGAGCGCACAACATAAGTATCAGCATGGTCCGTTCTCACAGAGCTCCATGCTTGAAGACAACAGCTGCAATGCTTAGGCTGCCAGGGTACCTTCTCCGGGTAGGCAGTGACACTGGGCGCTGTGGAGGGATCGCCCCCTGACACCCTGTGCTCCTCCACAGCTGCATAGGCCTGGCACTGCCCGTTGATGGGGCAGCCGGCGCAGTTGGGCGCCTGATGCACCGTGCACACTGTGGCGCCCAGCTCCATCACTGCCTGACACAGCCATTCATATTCCTTCATCAAGGATGCTTTGCACTACTTATGGCCTCACGGAGTAGAGGAGCCGTGTGCTATAGGTATCGTGCGTCAGAAATTCATTATTATCCAGGAAAGTTGTGGTAGCTTGTACCAGCAGGATCGTTTCCTTGCATCCGATGTGCAAAATAATAAGCGTGTTGCTGATGCAACAATAAAGAGTGATTCCAGGACAAGAAATCAACAGTTCACCACCTGGTTGAAGCAGCCAGGCCGCTGAGGATCGAGCAGAGCATCTGCCAGGGCTGCATGCTCCTTGGCAGCCGCACGTGGGTCGCCGGCCATGCGCCTCAGGCGCGCAATCACCCGCACAACATTCGCGTCCACCACTGCAACTCCCTCGCAGCATGCAATGGAGGCGATGGCGTTTCCTGTGTATGCTCCCACTCCTACACCCCCACAGGCATTCAAATTGTTTTGATGTGATAGTAAAATTTGGCAGCTTCATGTAGCTTCTGGCTAACAATACAGAAGGCTGCTCTCCACTTGACCACAGCACTGGTGGAGCTTGTCGTGGCTGACCTGGGATTTTCTGGAGGTCTTTGGAGGTCTTTGGGAAGGCGCCGTTGTGGTGTTCCATGACATACTTGGCCCCTTCGAGCAAGTAGCGCGCCCTCCTGTAGTACCCCAGCCCAGCCCACATGGCATTGACCTCATCCAAGCTCGCCTTTGAAAGCGCCTGCAGCCATCAAACAGCACAGTGACCCCATGCACTGTTCCAGAGACATCAACCCGATACAGCACAGTGTGTTGAACCCCCACTAATAATAGCATGGCTCACCTCGACAGTGGGCCACTTCTCTGTCCATTTGTTGAAGTACTCTATCACGCGGGGCAGCTGGGTTTGCTGTGACATGACCTGCATTCATGGGAGGGTGCTTGAATCTATCCAAGGAAACGTCCAACCTGAATATTGATGCAGGGTTGCTGGCGCATAGTGATCACAATCAAAGGCAATGGCTCACCTCACACACCCAAACGTAGTACATGAATTCATTGAGAGGCAGAGCAGCCGGCGGGTACTTCAGACTGGGGTCTGTGACTGTGCGTTTGCTGTGTGGGTTACGCCTCCAAGGGAGCACGCGGTGATTGATGTCATACCATTCAAGCAGATTGCGGCGTATCTGTGTTGCCACAAAGACATCTGAGAGTCCTCGATTAGCTGCTAATAGCAAGAAATTGATGCTTTGCTTGAAACCATATTTGACAGTACCTCTGTGATCTCCGAGTCTGAGAATTGGGGTGTAAGCTTCGAGGATGCCGCTGTGTTTCCTTCGAGACCTGCTTTTCCTTGGACTTTCTTTCCACTTTTTGCACGCGGTGGCATCGTTAGCCTGCCCCTTGTCAAGCCAGATGCTACAGGGCCACGACTGGGAAACAGATTGATAAACTGATTATAAAGGATGAGTCCCAATGATTTGAACGTGATTAACTTATTGCAACTACAATTGCATCAGACAGGGATCAGTGCCAACGAAAAGAAATCAGTTCAGCAACAATTGTAAACCGCAATCGTAGGCCGCACAAAATTACTATAGCCTTCAAAGCTGCTAATAAATCATCGCAACGAAAATACCTCAAACCGATTAGAGAAGAAGACGAAGAAAGAAACGAAAAATTTAGGAACCCCGGGATACAAGGATCGATTTAACAAAGAGTACACTTTGAATTTCTCATAAGGGCACGTGTCGGCAGCATGCAGGCACGCCGCAATCGCCGAGTCACCGAATCGTCTTGCTGACGGAGCCAGATTCCAGGAGCACACGACCCCAGATGGTCCTTTCGTGGTCGCATCGTGGTCGCATTCATTTTGACTCTGTCGTTAGTCACAGCTATGGAGACCAGCCGAGGTCTCTCGGAAAGCGGCCTGCAGGGCCGCGGACTCAGGAAGCTTGCATCCCTTTTTGGCTTTGGAGGGAATAAGCGAAACGCCTCCAGGAATAGAACGCCTTCAAGCCGTCCTGAACGTCAGCAGTCGCATCCAGTGGCCTACGCTGGAGATGCGCCCGCTTTCTCCGAACTCCTGCAGAGGCACAGTGCCCCCGAGTCACGTCTAGAACCTGCAGCGAGGGAGGATGAGGCGAGCACGTCTTACGGCCTACCGATGAATCTAAAGGACCACTTTGATCTTGGCCGCCCGCTAGGACATGGTGGTAACGCTGTGGTCGTCCGTGCCATCTCAAGGCACACTGGCAAGGAGTACGCCTGCAAGTGCATCTCAAAGGTGCAGCTCCCTCCACTCTCTTGAAATTTATTAATCGCGACTACAGCTGCCTTTGGTTACCATCTAGCGCAACGCATCAAATGCCGGCCGCAGAAAACTGTTGGGCTGTCCTTGCTTAGGTGTGACAGGGTCCGAGTTTCCAGCCTCTCCTGTGACTGTGCATTTCTTACAAAGCTCATTTGATCTGCAGGTACTCACGGACGCAACAGCTTCGCCACTGAAGAGAGCCGACCACAAGTATGCCATCCAGAGGGAGTTGGATGCCGTCAGGAAGTTGAGAGGGGCGCTGAACATAGCTGCCTTTGAGGATGCTTACGAGGACAACGAACATGTGTACATCATCACAGAGCTCTGCAGGGGCGGGGAGCTCTGGCATCGCGTTGGAGACAAACACTACTCAGAGCGCACAGTGAGTTCCTGTCTTGCTGTGCAACTAGAACATAGTCATGCGCTATGCCTGGCGTGTCACTGCCGGAATCAAGATGCAGGAGCACTTGGCTGAATGTTTGAGTCCGGTGCAGGTGGCAAGTTACATGCGAGCAGTCTTGCGAACGCTTGCACAGTTCCACTCCCACAGGCTGCTGCACAGGGATATCAAGCCAGGTGTGATTATCTTCTTTCCCCAAATTTTTCTTCTGCTGTTGCATAAGTACACAATGCAATGCATTTTCCCAAACAGATGAGCTAAGAACTGAAGGCACATGTGGTGCAGGCAACTTCATGCTGCTGAGCGAGGATGAGCGGTCTCCTCTGAAGGCCATTGACTTTGGCCTGGCAGTGTCATTTGACGCAGAGCAGCTGCCCAGATCAGATCTGGGACTTGAGGGAACCCCCTGGTAAGCCTTGGTCTGACTGAGCTGGCCACATTATGCTCCTTGTTACCTTCTTATTGCCACTTTATTTACAAAAAAATTCAGCAAAGAATGATGTGCGCTTGATTTACCTGTTCTAATCGTGATGCAGGTTCATGGCGCCGGAGGTGCTTAGCTCTGCAGTGGTGCCGGCCTCAGACATCTGGTCAGCCGGTGTCATGGCCCACCAGCTGCTCACTGGACGCTTCCCCTTCGATGACAGGGCCAACCCCGGAAGGCCCGCCATCAGCAAGATATGGTGAGTCCCATCCCAATCATACTCTTCGGTGCATTCTCAACGGAGTGGCTTTGTGGAGTTCTAGCATGCACCCACACGTAGGCTCTTGAGTTTGTGCCCTGGGCATGGCAACTGGCACATTAAAGAAGGAAAAACCTCTTGCAATGTGAAGGTGTGCTGTAGATCTTTTTTAACGTAACAGGCAGTTTCTCAGACAAGGGGATTTGCGCCTCTGCAGGCAGTCAATCTTGCTGGACAAGCTGAACTTCAAGCGCAGCTGCTGGGACGGCATCAGCGACGAGGGCAAAGACTTTGTGGCGCAGCTGCTCAATAAGGACCCTGCCAAGCGGCCCACCGCCAAGGAGGCCCTGAAGCACCCCTGGCTGCGTGGAACCGTCTCAGACCGCTCCACTGGGAAGCCACTCAGCCTCAAGGTTGTGCAACGCATCCAGGTGTGCCTCCACCCTCCTCCCTTCTTTCTCCATGACCCTTCTGAGAACAGATGAAAGCAGTCTTTTCCAGTATCTCGGGCACAGCATGCTTCCTACAAGCTTACATCTCTGTGAAGGTAGCTTTTTAGAATGGGGAAGATCATACTGAAGGCAGCTGTTAGTCTTGTTGTCCTGCTGACAACCTAGATAGGCAGGGAGTGTGCCGGGAATGATGTTTGATTTAACGCATGTATGAAGAGCAGTTTTGTGACATTTATGCGCAGAGGTACGGCCAGTCGTCGCAGTTCAAGCGCACGGTGCTGGAGTTCATAGTTGAGGAGATGCTGGCCGCGCGCTCGGCGGAGCCAACCGACGCCACCTCGTGCCCGGTGGGCAGGGGGGCAACGCCGGTGGTGACCAGCCCCAGTGACTCACCCCTGCAATTCCTGTACCAGCAGCTAGAGTTCAGCGACAGCGACGTCGTCGATCGGCAGCAGCTCTCCCTCGGCCTGCAGCGCCTTGGTGCGCAATTCCAAGCTTTATAGTGGACATCGTTGCTCTGGCAGGACGTGTTGCGCAGCAGTGGCCGCATGCATGTGCAGCTTGAGCTGGACCCTCTCATCTCAAATTGACTGAGAATTAGGGGTTGTCCTGTTTCTGCCTTGAAGTCGTGCCTTTGAATTTGACCTGTGCAATTGAATAGTGCACAGGGCAAGCGAGATCCCATATATTGGAGGAAAATACACACGCAAAAAAACAGGATACCCTGAAACAACTGCCGGTCATGATCAGGTCTAGCTGGAGTAATTTGCTGTGTGGGTGGGGCAGGCTACAAGCTGGACACTGGGGAGGTGGACCGGCTGTTGGACCAATTGGACCTGGGCCACACAGGGCGAGTGGCCAAGGGGCAGTTTGCGGCCAGCCAGATTGACTGGGGCGTGCTGCAGCAGGACCATGCACGCTGGCTCGACTGCGTCCGCCGCGCATTCGCCGAATTCGACGCTGACGGCGACGGCGTGTGCAGCGTCGACGAGATTGTCGCCTGCCTCAAGACCAAGCTGCCCCTCACAGAGGTGCGCTGCTGACTGGTTGCCAAATGACGGTAGAACTGGCTCGATGCCTTTGTCTTCACTTGTGCATGGCTGAGTAATTTGCCGGCTGCATTTGTTGCTCTATGGAAGTTGTGTTGGTGGCTTTGCAAGAAGATCTTGAGCGGCAGTGATATGGGGCCTAATAGGAGGTCCCTGGGGACTGTTCGGTGAGATAAGTTTGAGGAAAAACTTGAAAAATTGGGGTGCATGAAATGCACAGGTGGCGCCGGCGTTGCGGCACGCGATGAAAGAGGCACATAAGAACGAGGAGAGCATGAAGAACGGGCTGAGCTTCGAGCAGTTCATGGTGATGCTGCGCGCCGACTCGCGCGAGTCCCTCGACCAGTACGACGACCGCACCGGCGGCTCCGGCCACGGCGGCAGCGTGCACGGCGGTAGCTACCGGGGCGGCAGCTACGGCGTAGCTGCCCTGCTGGACCGCTCGGTGCGCGCCGGCGAAGTGTTCCAGCCCAAGTCGCTGGATCCTGTGGCCGAGGCCGCCTGAAAGCCGACACGCCCTTTTTGGGCAGTTTACGGGAGAAATGGCTCTTGAGATTCTCAGAGTGAAGGGTGCCTCTGATTTTGCCCATGATGAAAACCCAATGAACCCTCTGCAAGGGTGACCGGATGAGAATGGATGAATATTTGAGAGTGAAGTATGTTGGGAGGGAACCAAATAAAGGAAGCCAGGCGGCTGCTGCTTGCATTTGACCGCGCGAAAGCTGTGCGCCACAGGCAGTTGTGCTGCAGTACGCGTGAAGGCAAACAGTGCCGGCTTGCTGGGCTTTCCTTAGAAGTTTGAACTTAGATGTGAGCGGAGAGCGAGGGAGAGCAGCTCCATAGATGAGACTGATGGCTGTTGAGATTTTGTTGATTTTCGCTGTACTGGTAGCTAATGTGTCACAATGTGCGATGAGAGAGCGTTGATCAGCGAACAATTTGAGTACATTATGATCATCTACACATGACTCAAGACCAAAAATATTGCAGTGCCCTGTGAGGCCATGGAAGTGTCCTTGTCGGCGCCTGTGAAGTGCCGCAGCTCAAAAGCAAGCCAGACATCCTTTCTGACGGCAGATTGATTTGGAATGAATGGTGCAGGATGTCTAAAGGACCTGTGCATCTTCTGATTGCATCTTCATTGCAATATTGGATTGGTTGTATTGCATTCCCTACTACAAAGCACATCGATGTTTAAATTGTGCAGCGTTGCTACTCATGTGGCTGTCAAGAGCTAATTGTACTAAGCCAGCTCAAAATGCCAATGACTTATTTTTGTTTCTGTCTCAGTTATCAATACTATCTGCATATTTTCTCTCAAATCTTCAACACAGTTCTTGCGCTGAAGCATCATGATCAGACTTGAAGCTTGAAGAGCATCGCCAGGGGCTTTGCTGCAGAGCTTTCCAAGCTTCCAACGCCCAAATGTTTGTCATTGCTTCACAAATGATCCTCACATCAGTGGTGCACTGCGCACTTGGTCCAATAGCCACACGTAGCGCCAGAGCTTGCGGTGAACATTGGGGTGCAGCCCGACTTCCTCTGCAGTCTCTGGCAGCTCTCCTCTCATACTAAGCTCGCTTACAATGTGACCAACCTGCCACATCAACACAGCACACGCTCTTAACAACGGAGCACTCATAAGGGAACTTGAAAAGCCAACATGGCCAAAGGTCAGCTTGAAGTTGTCCCCGGTCGGCAGAGGAATGACAGGACCGCACCTCTCTGCGCAGCTTAACAAGCTCAAACACGGCCGCTTCACGTGATAGCTGTTCATCTTCCCAGCTCGCTTGGAGTGCCTGCACAATATACAGTAGCATTGTTCAAGGTTGCAGAGTCTCGTTAATTGCATATTGGCGGCCTCCACTTCCTGAGCAGGTCAATTCAACCTTGCTGGAGGGTGAGAATGGACCATACTTGGGTGTGTTGTTTGGGCTGTTGTGCCTGTTGGGTAGCCTGCTGCTGCTGCTTCCGCTTTTGCCAGCGGAGCTTCTGAGCGTGACTCATTTTTAGCCTGGTCTCCTCATCTATTCTGCGGCCCAACCGAGCATGCGCCATTTTACTGCGGGTGGCTGCATCACAGTGAAGTCATTATTAGATAAAATAATTATATCAACAAACATGCGGGACCTGTAAATCCAGCTTATGCATGGCCTTCCTCCTTGAGAGGATTTCACCTCTAAGCACTGATTGGTCACCACAAGGGAATGTTGTCCCTCCCCAACATTTATCACAGGGCTTTGGGCACTTACTGATAGAGTGCTGTCTTCCCCTATTTGCGAGGCTGATCTTCTCTCGTGTCTCGTCAGATACCACTTTGGGATTTGCTTTCTGAGCTGCAGCGATCTTCGCCCTGTGTTCATCAGAGAGTTGCCTAGGCCTCTTCTCTTTCCAGCTCGCAGCCATTCTGGCTTTGGTCTCATCAGATAATTTCCACGTCCGCTTCTTCCCAGTTGTATCTCCCCGGGGGCGCTTTTTCCAGGCAGCTGCCAGCTTTGCCCTGTGTTCATCACTGCACAGCAAAGGGGCATTCCTGAGTAGATAACAAATGACCACAGCCGGTCTTCTCCTTGCTTGGTGGTCAGGCAAGACATGGGCTTGGCGTGCATGCAGGCACCTGAACACCCTCTTTTCGGTCTTTTTCAAGTCTTTTGATGCCTCCAAATCGTCATCCTGTGCACCTATTTTTCTGTCATTATCTGTAGGTGAGAGAGTGGCTCCCCTTTGTTGAACCTGGCAAGTCCAGGACTTTGGACATCGCGTTCTGTGAACACCAGAAAACAAGTTTTTAATCATCATCGCCTCATTGGACACGGTCCCTGGCTCCTAGAAGTGTTCCTGTAACAGAAAACGCCCTTGGTTGTGGTAGGGAGTGGCCCGTAAGGATCCTGCCTGTGAGTTTCTCTTGATCGGAAGGGTGATCTGTTTGATCCAATAGAGTAGGAAGAATAATGCTTCCAACTCAGCTGCAGGTGCATGACTCCATATCAGCTAGCATGTACACATCGGAATTGTATATCCTCTATGGATAGCATATGTGCGATTGCATCAAAGCCATCACCTCCTCCTTTAAATCTTGACACAAACACAATTTATTATTTTTGATCCTGGATCCCGAGTGAACGGTCCACTCAAGTAGAATCGAATGGCTAATCCTTGCTGAGTCATCAATGGCCCACCTCCGAGCGCCACCCAGTCCGCTAGCGACACCATTCTGATGACAATTGACTTGGGAACGTGCAACAAAGATATACGTACTCCTGTAGATTATTAAGTAGCTCACGATACGTGCCAAAAATGAATCTGAAGGCCAGGACAAACCTTCTTTCCGGCCATGTCTAATTGCCTTCTGCACAATCTTGTTCATCTCCTGATTGATGTCAATGCAACAATGCAATGCTGGAATGTTCAAGTTGCAAGGAGACTATTTGATGCCCAATTGCCAGCTGATTAATTTACGAATCTTTGCAAGAGGTGCAGCATCGCCTCCAGTTGCAACATTTAATAGAAGCAGGAGGACAAGCATTGGCATTGCCAAACGCAGAGCTTCAACATGTCTGGCATCACGAATCGCAGTGGAGACAGCTGATGATTTTCCACCCTATTTGGTGACACACTCTAGCCTAACAGTACTGGGCATGTCACGAATATAGTACTCACTCTTAATGCCTGTTGCCCGAATTTGTCCTGCTGGCCACAATTGGATTGTCTGTCAGGTACAACTGAACATCGTGTCATTGATATTTCCATCGTTCCTGCGCAGGAAATCGAATACAACCCGGTGAGAAATGCAGCATATTGGAACCTGAGGCCTGTTCTTGTGATCAGCCGGACCCTAGAGATTGGTGAGCCTACGCTGTGCCTCTCAGATGCGCAAACGACAAGACATGTGCTGCCAAAGTACCCGTCATCTTCCATAGATAAAGTGTTCAAGCCTCTGTGTCACCTCTGCAGTGACGCTTTTCGCACAGTGGTACATCCAGTTGAAATGGCAGCGAGGGAGAAGTCTGGAGGAGGTTGACAGCCAACAGGTGATACTTCTTTTTCCACTTACTTTACCGCAGGGCTTGCCTTTACCGGGGCGATTTTTCTTGGGGCATGCAACACTCTGCGCTTAAATTGAATTTTTACAAGGAATGTTGAGGGAAAGGAGCATGGTGTGTCCCAGTCGGAGAGATTGAGGGAGATTTTGACAAGATTGGGGCCGGCCTTTGTGAAGATTGGCCAGGTGAGTTACCATCAAATCTCATCAGAACTCTTGAGCTTATACAACAAGTTGCATGGGGGCAGGCTCGGGGGACGTGCTTTTAATGGCATCAGCTCTCTTGCAGGCAATCTCATCCAGGCCTGATGTGGCGCCCCCAAGCTACACACAGGAGCTGGAGAAGCTGCAGGATCAGATCCCGCCCTTCCCCACAGAGGAGGCCATGGCAGTCATGCAGCGGGACATGGGCCAGTCCCCATCGTCAGTGTTCTCATACCTCACCCCACAGCCAGTCGCAGCAGCCTCGCTAGGCCAGGTGCAGATCCTCGTGGCTGCACCAGTGTCACATCTCTCAATCTTTGGATGGCGCTGGCCCCCAACTTAACAATCCCCGCTTGTCTTTTGCATCACCATCTCAAGGATATGCTTTGCAATCTGGGCTCATCTGCCAGAACAATAGAATAAGATCGAGTATCAGCATGGCTGCTTCATCTTCGTAAGCCCTGTCACGGCAATCCTAATAAGCAATGGCGATTACCAAGCAGCATTGGGGGCTGCTGACCAGGGCATATGCCGTTGCCTTGCATGTCCCAGGAAGCCGATGCAGCGGCTGTGGCTGATGGCGCAGGTGTACAGGGGGCAGCTGCGCAGCGGAGGGCGTGAGGTGGCAGTGAAGGTGCAGCGGCCGCTGGTGAGGGAGAGCATAGCGCTGGACATCCACATCCTGCGCATCCTGGCAGCCTTTGTGCGCAGGTGGCGCCGCCTCAACAGCGACCTGCCAGCGCTGCTAGATGAGGTGAAGAGTGATTCTACTTTCTGCTGCAAGTTGCTTCTTGTATTGCTTCCAATACCGGGTGATTCTCACGTGCATTTCCTTTCGTTTGGACAAAACCAATTTGGAATTTGATTTGTATGTGTGTTGGGGTGCGGCAGTGGGCAGAGAGTCTGTTCAGGGAGCTGGACTACAGGAAGGAGGCGGCCAATGGCATCCGTTTCAAGGAGCTCTATGGGAATTTAGAGGTAAGAACGCATCCTTCATTGCCCCTGCCCAGCTTACTAGTGTCTGTTCAAGCATTGCGTGTCAACTTATCTGGTCCCTTGCATCGGTGATGGAAGTGGAATGACCGCACAGAGTGGAGAACTATCATGCATGTATTGCTGGACGTACCTAGATTCTGGATCTCGAGGAACTGGAAAACGTGTAGAAACAAGGTCTAGTTTGCAGTGTCAGAGACGGTGGTTGTTGTGCGGCGGCTGCAGGGTGTGTATGTGCCGGACATGATACTGGAGCACACAACACAGAGGGTGCTGGTGATGGAGTGGGTAGAGGGGCGGAGGCTGCGCAGGGCAGGCAAGAATGGGGAGGGCCCATCGGCTGCAGAACTGCAGGAGGACCTGAAATTGGTAGAAATTGGAGTGCAGTGCAGCCTGGAGCAGGTCAACTCTGTGCACCTTGCTGTTTCCTGAAGGGGTAGACTCACTCCCCTTCTGCTGCACAAAAATTCTGGTTTGTGCTATTGCTGGAGTCTAAGAGTGTCATGTGACCTGTGCAGATCCTGGAGGTTGGCTTCCACCATGCAGGTGGGGAAGTTTGACCACATTGATAAAGTCCAGTGGATGCAGGATTCTTATATATTCCTGTGCACCCTCTGGCCTCCGATGATTTCTATGTGGGGCACCTGATTGCATGATATGCAAAGGAGGGATGCTTGAAGGCTTGTTTGCCTGAGCACTACGCACGCATGGCATGGCATGGTGTGCCTGAAAGTGGCTTTGTGTGTTCAGATCCTCACCCGGGCAATCTTTTGCGGTTGGAGGGCAACAGGCTTGGGTACATCGACTTTGGCATGATGGGCAACATCGAAGGACCCATTCGGAAGTGCGTCCTCTGTCTCTTCTGTCCACCATGCATGCCAACATCGGCACACAGATTTTGCAATAATATCACCCGCAAGAAAAATGGACGCCAATAGTTGAAGTGCCACAGGGGCCTGATACGGGCCACTCTGCACATGGTGAACCGCGAGTTTGGGGCCCTGGCGGACGATTTCATCACACTGGGCCTGCTACCACCCGGCGCTGACAGGTACCTTGTCTTAGCATTGCAGACAATTTTCAAGCCAGCTGCACCGCACTGTTTAGTATTCTTCATTACTACACAAGTTTTTATTTTTCATTAAAACCCTCCACATTACCATGGCTGTTCTGGCATCTTGTCATATCCATGTGAATGCTCGCGCCATTTTTAGAGCTTCTGGTCAGCTGGCGCTCCTGGGCACCCCTTTATTTCACCGTCCAGCTTGCCATGAAATCCTGGCCTCTCGCCGTGTCTCTGTGTGCCTTGTTCTGATGCGCATGCAATTGCTGTGCCAGGTCTGAGGTGGTGCCGGCGCTCACAAATGTGTTCTCAAAGGCGCTGAAGGACGGGGTGTCCAATGTGAGCTTCTCCACGCTGAGCGCAGACCTGGGGCAGACCATGTACGAGTACTCCTTCCGCATCCCCCCCTATTACACCCTCCTCGTGCGCAGCCTCTCCGTCCTCGAGGTCCGCCACTTTTCTACCTGTCTCACTGTTTTCCTCTCTACTATTGATATGACACTGGTTCTTAATGGTAATGTGACTCTGATTTTCCAAGCGTGCATGCTCATGTAAAGGGCCTCTCCGTCCTTGACATCCGTTGCTTTTCCGCCTGCTTCACTGGTTACCTGGCTACTGCTGACATGACACTGGTCTTAAATGTGTTGTGACGTTTAGATTGAGAGCCTGCATGCATGCTCTTGCAAGATTGCCTGAGATAATGGGTTGCGCCAGATGCTGCACTGGGTTGGTCTGATTGCAAGGTTGCCACTGGTGCATACTTGCTCACAGATTTTGCGCTACAAAGTCCTGCTGCTAGCTGCCTCTCCCCATTGACTGTTGTGATGTGTCAACAAACTGCTGAACTTGAGGGATAGCGCCGTACTATTCACAGCATAGCAAGATTTTACTCAGTGTCTGGCATTGTGCCTGCAACTGTCGCTAAGACGCGGTTGCCATTGCTTCTTCCACAGGGGATAGCGCTGAGCGCGGACCCAAACTACAAGGTGCTGGGCTCGACGTACCCCTGGATCGCGCGCCGGCTGCTGAGCGACAGCAGCGCGGAGCTGCAGGAGACGCTGCGCGCTCTCCTCTACAAGGGCTCCCGCTTCCAGTTCGGCCGCCTTGAGTCGCTGCTGCGCCAGGCCGTCCGCTCGCCGCCGCGCTCCACAGTCGCCTCCGGCGCGCGCCCTGGTGCCGAAGTCTCCCCAGGTGCGGCGCACCATGTCACAATCCTCTGCCGCTTGTTTGGCGCCTTGATCAAACAGATATCGCAATCAGAGGCATCTCACTCCATCGCAATGGCTGGGAGTTCCAGCCCGGCTGTCAGTCCAGCAATGATGCTGGACTGAAAATCTGGGAGGGTTTGGACCCTTCTTCAGCCAATTTGCTTGACGGACAGTGAGCCGATGGTTGTGTCCAGGGAGCCTTCCGGGGCATCTTCAGCTTCCCCGGAATTTTCAGGATTGCACAGGCCACTCTGGACTCACAGGTGTGTATCAATGTGCTGCAGGCAGCAGGGCGCTGGAGCTTCTGCTGGGCTCAGAGGCTGGCTATGTGAGGGACATAGTCACGGAGGAGCTGGCCAAGGGGCTGGATGCTTACTGGCGCCTGTCGGCCGACGACGCGCTCGACGCCGTCCGCGCCAACCTAGTCACCCTGCTCAGGGTGCGCCCACCTGCCTCCTTTCATTTGCCTTCGCTGCTCACCCCTCCGCTGCTCGCAAAATGCTCTTTGATAACCGTGCTTGAAGCCAATATCGAGCGTTCAGTTGCCTGTCATCAGCAAATCTGCATGCATACTAGGCTGCCTGGTTGGCATCCTCTAACATTGTTCCTGGCAACCTGTCTTTATTCAGTACCCAGGCCTATATTGCAGTCACGTGAGCAGTTCCATGTGAGCAAATGTCATGTTTGCATTCCTGTGCACTTGTTTATCTTGCATATTCATGTCTGGGTTCACGTCGGCAGATGGAGGGTAGGCCGGACGCAGCGGCGGCTGCGGTGGCCGGCGGCGCCGTCGGCGGCAGTGGGCCCGCTGCGGCGCTGCTTGAGGCTCTGCTGGCGCTGCCAGACCTGTCGACGGCGGAGGACCGCGAGCAGCTGGCCGGCATCACCTCGCTGGCTGCCGCTCTGCAGGAGCTGGCCGCCTCCGCCGACGGCGCGGCCGCCCCGGGCGCCGCGCCGCGACGGGATCCGGTTCCAGACTTTCTGCGGCCCCTGCTCCCTGCACAGGTCCCTTCCTCGTCCTGGTGATTGTCTTTCTTGAGTTGCATGGAGACACACCGCCTGCGGATCAAATATGGCGCACAGCCAAGGCCAGGATGTGGACAATGCAAGAGGGGCATATTGTGTCGTCCATAGGAGGCATTGGTTGTGTGTCCTTATGATGCTTCTCTCACACCTTGAGAAGCATCTGCAGCTAGAGTAAAATATATGATGTTGCCTTCCTGTGTTCCTGACAATGGTTGCGCTGCGTACATTATAGTATTTCTTTTCTGCAAGCAGGAATGCAATTTTTGTTGCTGTGTCATGAGCAGGCTTCCGAGGTGGCGGCACTGCTGCAATGGCTTGGGGCAGAGCTGCCACAGTTGCCCGATGCCGAGCGCATAGAGGCGATCAGGTTGGCGCCACTTCTTTTTTGCCTTCTTGACATCTGCTTGCCTCGCTCACAGTCAGTATTATAAGCATGCAGGGTTAGAAGGACAATGGAAACAATGCATTTGCAGGTTGCCAATCCTGCTGGGCGCAAAGGTGTCGTCGCGCATAGCGGCCAGGGCGCTGCGGGCCTTCCTGCTTTCCCCGGCCCCGGCCAGCGGCAGTGCGCAGCCCGTGACCCCGCCAGCCCCCGAAATCAGAGCCACATCCTCCCGTGTCACCTCCCCCAGGTCATCTCTCCTTCATATTTTCCCCTCACCCTCTGACCCTCCACCCCTTGGAGTGCTTCCATTACCAGCAATTTGCCTTCAACTTATTATTATTATTGTTATAATGATTACAGTGTCGGCAAACCCAAAGCCCGAAGGCCATAGGGCATACACACAGAGTTTCTGCAGCCACATCTGTGGGGCCTGAACTGCAGCCCATATGGTATCATACTAAAAGTCTAAGTCCAAGTGAGGCTTCAACAGATGAACGATGCTGTTCTACCTCCTCAGCCGCATCTTGCTGCAGACGTTGTTCTGACTTGACCAACAAGCCCATTGGTATTAACTGAGCCTTTGGGGCTTATGTGACTTTGTGGTGTCATGTGCAGTCCGGAGAGCAGCGCAGTGCGCGCTGCAGCCACACAGCCCTCCTCATCCAAGCCGGATGACATCTTCACCCCTCCAACCGCTTCTACTCCCCTGCCGCCAACCCCAGGGCAGCCAACACCGGCTGCCTCGCTCAACAGCATGCCCGGCAGAGCAGACGCGCGAGCAGCCGCCGCAGCATCATCGGTTGCCGCAGCTGCGGGCACAGCAGCAGTCGGTCCATCTCTGCGCTTTGATGCTGTTGATAGTAACAGCAATGGGGCTGGCCCCGTGCGCATGATCTATCAGGGGAATGGCAAGGTCAGCAGCTAGTGTGAGAGGACCTCATCAGGCTCCTTTAAGGGCGCAGGCTTGCCAGGATTAGTGAGCAGAGTACAGATTTTCCTGTTTACACGCAGTGAGGAAGTATGCAGGCGCTTGAGCTCAGCTAGACGTGCGTTCAATATGGTTGATACACTGCAACCATGCACATTTGTAGACAGGGATTGCTGCCGCATTGGCACTGACTTGAATCACAGCAGTTCATTGTTGCCAGTTGAGGTCCTGTGACTTTAAACAGAATTTTGTCTGCAACCAGCACGATTGGACATGAAGATTCCAGGGATTTGAACCAACTGAGTAGGCGTCAGTTTGTACTTCCAAGGATTGTGGCAAAATTCCCCTGTGCACTCTGCCTCACATTAATGTCAGCCCAGCAACAACAATATTGCCTCATGCTAGCAACCTTCGGCCAGGCATGGTGACATCCTCAATTATAATTATCCACAGAAGCTTGGCGTCTAACCACTGTCAGTGATTCACTGTGTCAGACTTTGACTCCTCACTCAGTCTCATGATAGGGACGGTCATGGGATGCAGCAGCTGCAGGTTCCACACTGCAATCTGACAATAAATCTCTGGAGCCCCCCTCACAATAAAGCAAAGCTCTCAATAAAATAGGTTACCAAACAAAAATTGTCCCTGCAATTAAATACCATGCATCTTGGAATCGCACTGTCCACTCAAACATCATAAGAACATCGATGTTCATGAAGCTCATGATCATCATGTCCGTGACAAAGCAGTTGTATCTGCTTGGAGTCGCTCTGACAGCCGCCACTTTATGTGTTGCTGGATCAGATTGATTGCCACAATATTCTCCAAGCCACGCGGTACCTAAGGCATGCGGCACAAGAGCATCAGACAACATTCACGAATGTGATCACCATTCACTAGGAGACAACATGTGCTCCAGCACAGCTATGTAATTCGCTTTCTCAACCACTTCATGGGATATCAACTCAAGCGCGTTGCAGTTTAGATTCACCATTGCATGGAGGCAGGTGCGCACAATGATGTGTGCAAACTGCTTTGTCGGGAGTATGAACTGCGCAAAGCTCGGCTTCACAGTCCTTTCATACTGCTCCAGGACATGCAGCACATCCCTCTTCCTCTCCACGAGATCTCTCCTGATCCTGTGGATCAATTTTGACATCTATTAATTGCTGCATGCATACACAAATGAGGAAGACCAGGGGCTTGACGTAGGGACAGTGCAGTGTGTGCAATACCAACCTTCGTGCCAGTCGTGTGTCATCATCGACATCCACAAAGAGCATCAGATCAAACAGCTCCCTCAACTCTACACATGCACCAAACTGTCAATCAATTGAGAATTCGGCTCTCTCTCTCACAGAAGCAAGCAAAGTGCAGAATTGTAGCTCATAATATCAAGCTGGGACATGCTGACAAAGTATACCTGCGCTGTAGAACGCAAGAATGCCATCAAACAGAACAACGTCGGCACTTTGCACCGGGACGGGCTCGGGCTTTCTGGAACTGGTCACAAAGTCATACTGGGGGATGAGGGCCGGCCGCCCAGCCTTCAGGTCCCTCAGAGTCGCCACGATCTCGTTCCATGCGAATGCCTGAAACACCCCCCATGCCTTTCACTGCGCGGTCAAGAGTGAGGGACAACTTGCAGCGCCTCAAGCTTTAGCTGAGTACATCACTATCAGCAGGTGACAGACGTGTGCAGAGACACAACTGATCGGAGGAACTAGCCTTTGCATAATCCTCACTGAGATATAAGGTGTACCAAAGAGCAAGTAGTGTGTGCTCACCGAGGGATGGTCAAAATTGAAGGCGCTCATGTTGGCCTGCTCGTCTGGCGTAAGGTCCCTGTAGAAGTTGTCTTGAGCGACATGCAGGAAGCGACTGGTAGACTGGTCCTGGTCACAGGAGTCAGTGATGACATCAGGACATTATCAGCCTATCTCCGACTGAGTAGGAAAGTGCAAAAGGGACAAGGTGCTTGTCGCACCTTCATGTCTTTCCGAAGCTGCTGCATGATCTTTTCACCTGAAGTATGGGAGAATAATATCATAAATATGTCGTTTGACACAAATAAGCTCTGCACACATTCGAGAGAGTGTTCCTGGAAGGCTTACACACAGATGTCTTCCCAGAAGCGGTTCCTCCAGCAACTCCAATCAAGAATGTTGTGTTGGCTCCTGTGCACAGCTTCAACTTAGGGAAAGACATCAAGCGTCATCAGTAGCTTGACTGATTTGCAGGGCATCACTTCTCACCTTGACGCAGTGGTGATGGTGGAGGGGGGCCCCCTATATCACTGGGTGCCTTTCTGGGAACCAACCCCGCCTTGAATTCATCGTCTGTGCCTGTTCTAGTCTGCATCGTGGACATTGGCCGTTGGATTCGGATGCTAGTGTTGTTGGGCTTCACTTGGAGTTGAGCATGAAAACAAAACCTGCTGGCTGACAAGCTCAGCTGATATTTGCAAACCAATAGCATATCCCGGTTTGTTTATAGTCCTAGCTCACTAGGTGAGATATATATCGGGTGGCAGAGGTTTCTAAAATACCTAGGCTGCGAACAGAGGCACATGCACAAGTAGATCGCGGGACCATTTAGCCTTGATGCGAAGATCTAAAGTATCAGAACTCATACTTTAGAGCTAGAATGGACCGGCAGATTGAAGTTGGATGGGGCCTCGAGCTGTTGACATGAGATTCATGCTGAACTGGAATGCTGACACATCATCCAAGGTGATAGCTTCCACCAACATGTGATCGTTTCATCCGTAATTGCAAAAACTTTCAGAATTCGTGTAAGGATAGAAATCTCTATAAAGTGCAATTGCAGAGAGAGCCTTGAATTGCATGCGGTCATGACAACGTCGGCTGGTGCCCAACTCCTGCTGGCTCAGGCCAGTCAGCAGTATAGAGGCTCACACGTTGCACCATTCAGAGCTGGACGGCATCGACTATTGAAATCTTGCAATTCATATGGTATGGTTTCAGCTTTGCAATTCATGCACTCCACGATACGACGAAAGATCGCCAGGCAAACGGCTTAGCTACAGAAATTATTCTGCCTGCCAGAGACTTGCTAATTCACATGCACCATGCATTCCTGATTCGATGTGCATATATGGAATCTCCAATTGCCTTGGCGTCAACTTTGAGCCTGGATACGCGTACAGCAGGCCTAGTAAAATCTGTCAAATATTTGTCTGTATACACCCCCTACAAGGCTCTCGAGACAAAAATTTGCATTCTAAAGGTCATAGATCCTCTTGAGGGGCCTGAACGGTGGATTATACATGGTTGCAGGCAGTGGATGCAAGCCGCTGCAGGTGAGGAGGCGGCAGGCGCTGGCAGCAGCCGGGGCAGAGGAGCAGGAGAGTGCAGAGGAGGCGTACCAGAGGCGGCTGAGGGAGAGTCAGCGGGTGGAGGAGCGAGTTAATGTCATCTTCAGCGAGCAGGAGTTCCGAGATGAGCTGGAGAAGGCATGCTGCCTCCCTCTTCACTTGCGCTTCAACTGACCGTGTCTTCTCTGTAGCGCTCTGTAATTGAGTCGACAACATTAAATCACACCAGGATCTGCTGTCTAGCGCTTCAAATTTTATAGACTGACGATGTTGTATTGATTCAAAGAGCACGCTGCTGCAGGCTGGGCATGAGTTAGTGGTGTTGGAGGTGGAGTCCTACCAGATGTGCGAGTCAGGGCTGGGCCCAGAGGCGGAGCTACACTGGGAGGAGGACAAGAAAGCCTCCCTCAGCCGCTGTGCCAATCTGAAGCACGTCTTCGCCCGCACTGCGCGCGACTGCCCCGACGTTACTTTCCTCACTCTGGAGGTGCAGTCTTGGGCCATCCTTTGTCCTTCAGTTTTATGTCACAAATTTGCACCTCAGGCGTGGCTCCTTAAATCATGGGGTGCCCTCTTCTTGGGAGTGCAGGATAAATCCAATTGCAATGGTGCTGGATTTTCTGTTGGAGAGATCTGTATATCTGCGCAACTGTGCAGGCGGACAGTGATGAAGGGCAGGCAGCCTGTGATGCACTTGGGGTGGAAGTGTTACCCACAGTGCAATTTTGGCGGGACGGCAAGAAGCTGTGGGAGCACCGCGGCATTGTCCAGCTGGAACAGGACTTGGGTGAAGGTGACTCGTCCCAATCATGGTCTGCCAAATATGAGAGATGAGAGCTGATTGTAGACTGAAGCATCTTTAGTGGCCTTTGCTAGCATGCAAAGGCATCAATCCTACATAGGTGGTTACACATCAAGGGAATTGCACCCAGAGCCATTTTTAGATGAATCGTGCCATGCATTGAGTGACAGATGGCTGATGCTCCGCAGGGGTCTTATTCTATGGTGACTCGATGGCCAACGGGGTGAAGGCCAGCTCATTTGTGGGGGTGAGCGACCCATCCAACTTGTCCCAGTTACCCTTGCAAGTGCTGTGTAAGCCCTTCAGAACTGTGCCAGCATGCAACCTGCAAAGCATTCTGTCTGTCCCAATTAATGCCTTGAATCAGCAGCGGCTCATGACACGCTGTGCCCAGCAGGAGCTGAAGGGCAGAGAGGACTTGGAGAAGTTTGTGCAGTCACAGCCAGACGCCGTGCTGACAGTGGTTAACGTGAGCTCCAGCAATGCAACCTCGTGCGTGCGCGTTTTTGCGGCGATCACGGCCCTTGCAAAGAGCTTCAAGGGCTACGCGGCCTTTGCGCGGCTTCTGTACGACACCTCAGACGAACTCACACAGCTGGCCAGGGAGTTGAGGGTTGTTGAGGTAGGCTTATTTCTCCCTACTGTACTGCCATTCCTTGGTTGTTCACCTCTGACAATGCAAGTGCTGAGCAAAGGTAGTAGGAGTTAAGTGCTGGGGTCAACGGAGATGCTCTGGTAGAAGGGTCATGGACTTGCAGGGCTGACCTGGTAATCCTGGTTGAGTCAGCGGTGATTGCATGCGGATGTGGTGCAGGACATGCAGGGATCTGCGTATGCTGTCAGGAGCTCAAAGCATGCCCTCTTTGTTATGAGCTATGAGATGTCCCATGTGTTGTGTGTGCAGGTGCCTACGTTCATCTTTTACAGGGGTGGCAAAGAGGTGGGCCGCCATGTTGGAGCCTCTCGTGCAGACCTGATTGGACAGATCCTGCAGCAGCAGAACGCTCTCGGCATCGCTCCGCCGCCGCCGCCAGTCGCAGCTGGAACGCCCCGGCGCCGCACCCCTGCCAATGCGTGATCAAGGGAGAAAGTATCACACTCAGTGCCAATTTTGGAAGAGTGGCTTGCGCATTGGTTGCTAGGGACTATTCTGGGCATGTGGAAAGAAATTTGTTTGCATGGGTGGGAGTTGACCTCTCCGATGCAAAGTGAGATATTGGGTACCCGTGCTAGATCTGTGCCATACACAGCTCTGTGCTATAGAAGTGCTGAAAGTGTTGGTGAGTGTTCTGATACACATATTTGTATGCGTCAAATTTAAATGAGTACAGCGTTACTCGACCCAGGGATGGTTCAAAACTCTCCTCTATACAGATCTGAGGGAATTGTTCTAATGATGGATCCTCCACAAGTGCATCTGACCACCATGGATTTTGACAGTCAATGACAGCTGCAGAGAGCCTAGAGCTGAGTTTACAGAGCAGAGCTTTGTGGACTGGGCCATTCCATTACCGGACACAGCTACATGTTTGGAATTACAGCAGCGCTGCTAGCACAGCTGTGTACTAAACCTACAGCTTGGCATGATACACCCCATTTCCCCAAAACAAGGATGGGTCATTGAGAGCTGAAAAGACCTTGCAATAAATATGCAGACCTGACACCGTGGACATCATCTAGGCCGAAGGAGCTATCATGAGCTCTGGCCGCACGTAGGAATGGAAGTCTTCCTCTGTCAGGTATCCCAGCGCCAGAGCCGACTCCTTCAATGTCGTCCCCTCCTTGTGAGCTTTCTTTGCAATCGCTGCCGCCTTGTCATAGCCGACCTGTGCAATCAACACCAGCCATCTCGTGCCATTGCTTGCAATCTACATGGCGCTCGCACTAGTTGTATGCCTTCCCTCACTTTGGCATAACCGCACACTTTGACCCCATTCAGCTGTACTGTATCAAAGCTGCGCTGCTCAAAAATCCCTAAGGAGACAGCAGTGGACTAATGGAATGCATGCAGAAGCAGACGTGGGGAGGGTCAGAGCTCTCAGCTCACCTTGTTGTTGAGAGCGGTGACAAGCATGAGGGACTCATTGAGCAGCTTGGCAATCCGCTTCTCATCGGCCTGGATGCCGACGACGCAGTTTTCTGTGAAGGAGGCACTGGCGTCGCCCAGAAGGCGGACGCTCTGAAGGAGCGCGTTGATGAGCATGGGCTTGAACACATTCAGCTCAAAGTGTCCGTTCGAGCCGCCCACGCTCACCGCCACATTGTTGCCCATCACCTGCACATCCACCATTGCAGCGCTGATCAACCCACTGAATTCCTTCGCCCTGTGCTAGCATGCCTTCAGAGCATAAATTCCTCGAACTCGTGAGGTCTCTAGGGTGCTTAAAGAGGTCCTGGCTGACAATTTGCACACCGTGGGTGACATCGCAGCATCCGGTGGCATCGGAGCTCGTATTGTTATAATCACCAGACATGAAGCTTCTCAAGACATGTGTTTGGTCTGTGCGAGGCTTTAAAACAATGTGTGCGGTGAGGCAGCAGCTTAGGGGTGGGGTGTCACCTGGGCGCAGACCATGGTGAGGGCCTCACACTGCGTGGGGTTGACCTTGCCGGGCATGATGCTGCTGCCCGGCTCATTCTCTGGCAGCTTCAGCTCTCCCAGCCCACAGCGCGGCCCGCTGCCCAGGAAGCGGATGTCATTCGCCACCTGCGCACGCCCATTGACCCTTTCTGCCTCGATAAGGAGTCAGCCCAACAAGCTACAGCATCCATCAGCCTAAGATCCAATACTCCTTGGGTCCGTGTAATGGCTACCACTCACAGTGCAGGGGTGGGCCGATGGGCTGACAGTTAGGGCGGCAGCTTCTGATAACATAAAACCAAGTTAGAATGCACAACATACAAGAATTGCAAGCATCTGGCACACTTTCACACGAAGAAAGACATGGCACCACAAAGTAGTTTAAAGCGGAAATATGCAAGACATAAAAGGCAGTGCGAGCGCCAGGACTGGGAGCAGCTAGGGAAAAGGAGGCTGAGAGAGGCACCTTCATGAGCGAGACAGCGACGGTGTTGAGAGCGCCGCTGGCTTCCACAATGGCGTCATGCGCGGCCAGCGCCTCAAACTTGTTGGGCGCCGTCACAAAGGGCAGCCCGGTGTCGTCAGCGACGGCTTTCGCGACCGCCTCCGCGAAGCCTTTCTTGGCATTGAGCCCGGTGCCCACCGCGGTGCCCCCCTGTGCCAGCTGGTAGAGCCTTGGCAGCGTTCCCTCCACCCTCTCGATGCCATACTTCACCTGCAATTAAAAAAATCCCCTTCTGTAAGATATTCTCATCATTTCCTTTCTGCGAGGTGTGAGTCATTGGGGACATGCACGCCAATGCCAAGGCGCCAGAATACGGCGTGCTCTGATCAACGTCGACAAAGAGAGATGGACACTGCGAGACTAATCCTTATTTCATTCATAGAACGAGCAGGAGCCACTGATAATGAACAGAGATCTTTGAGCATGTCATTGCCCGCATGCAGACCGTTTCTAGATCAGGACCTTCCCATCTCAGCTGCAAGAGACGCTGGGTACATTACGGAAAACGGTGAGTTCTGACACAGGCAGGCAGAACAGATATGCGTATCCTGCTAGGCAATGATTGAGGGGAGACGAACATCAGGCACACCTGGGTGGCATAACCGCTGAACTCCTGACCCAGGGTCAGCGGTGTGGCATCCTGTGTATGGGTCCGCCCAATCTTGATGATGTGGTTGAACTCCTGGACTTTCTTTTCCAGCGCTTCCTGCATGTTTCAGGCTCGAGGTCGGTCGCAGTCAATGCAATCTGAGAGCTGGTCACAACAAAGATGGAGATTGCAACAGTCGAGGATGTTGGGTCAAGGAGCCTCACATATAAAGACTTCAACGCCGGAAGCAATCTGCCGGTGATCTCCTGAATCGCTGCAATATGCATCACCTGCATGAAGAAACACCTTCACAATGAGGCCACCTGACTGCCACATTTAAGCGCATTGTGTTGTGCTGTAATCCGAGCAGATCAAATCTATGAGATGATGAAATCACACACCGTGGGGAATGTGTCGTTGGAGCTCTGCCCTTTGTTGACGTGGTCATTGGGGTGCACGACAGATTTGTCACCGAGCTCTCCTCCCAAGATCTCAACTGCCCTGTTTGCGATGACCTCGTTGGCATTCATGTTGCTCTGTGTGCCGCTCCCAGTCTGCCAGACCACGAGGGGAAACTCTTCCAGAAGCTTCCCCTCTGCCACCTCGCCTGCTGCCTGCATGATTGCCTTCCCCCTCTTCTCATCCAAATATCCGCTCTCCATGTTCACCTGTCCATGCAATTCCATGCCTCATGCACAGTGGAAGATGCAAGCAAGCCTTTAGTGGTCCAGCAGGGAATGTCCAAGCAACTGCAGCAGCTTTGACAGCCTTTTGTGGAGGTCACAGCCACTTCCCTGCACTCGAAAATAGGCCAAGTCTGACCTTGGCAGCAGCTCGCTTGAGGACTCCAAAGGCACACACCACAGGCTCTGGCATGCGCTCTGCGCGCCCTCCGATCTTGAAATTCTGAAGCGATCTTTGCGTCTGAGCGCCCCAGTACCTGCAGGAAGACCGAAGTGATTGCACTGAGGCACCCAGCATGTCGAGTGCGCAACTTGTGTGTCATATGTATGTTGTAGCGACTGTTGCGCATTGTACTTGCTCTTGACGATGACTTGCCTATCTGCTGGGACATCGAGAGGTCCAAAAGTATCACTCTCCTGGCGTGTTGCAAAGAAGCGCACAGTCACTGCAGGCACATCAGCGTTTTCTTGACAAAGCTCACTCACAAGGAACCAAAGCGCATCGCTGGACAAGATAATTTCACCGTTACTGAAAGCCTCAATAGAACAGGAGGTAGATCATTGACAGGGTTTCAGACATGCTGATACCTGAAGGTACATTGTTGCGTTGCTGGTTGTAAGCTCGACTACAGCGCACGAGCTCAGCACAGGTGCGCCTTAACGCACCCATTTTCGCTCGAAGATGGGGCACTATCTCCTGAAAATGGCAGGAGAAGATACTAGGGCACCTTTCGGAGGAAATTGCGACAGTGCTTGATTATGCCCTTCCTTAATTGGCATGCAAAGATCTTGCATGACAAGGGGTTTCCTGGTTTTTCATTGAGCTCAGATTCACCATCACAGCAGCACTTGCTGAACGTCTGTTTAGACCAATAAATAATCTCGAATTCGTGGAGCAGGGCCAGGCAAACTGTTGCGTGTTTACCCACTGAACTTGGTGATCCTGCCGCAGTGCGGTAAAGTCCCAAATTTGATTTTTAATGCCACGGTGGCTCTTGCACAAAGCAATCCAATCATGGTGCTCGTTTAGAGTCTGCTAGGTAGGTCTTTCATTGCCAAGCAGATCAGAATCAAATTGTCCGATCCTTGGACAGGAAGTGTCCCTCCGTGCCCGGGCTGCATCTCAAATTGACAGGTGTGCTACAGTACCCCCGGCGGCGTAAATGCCTCTGAGGCAGCCGCGTATGTGCCTGATGCACTGGGAATGGCTTCATTGCCAATACTGGCAGCCTGGCTTGGGAGCAATGCCCAAATATGGCTCGCAACTGGTCAGCAGGGCGGTGGCCAGCGCGGCCGTCTTGGGGCCGAACTTGCGCGAGAATAGCGGGCAGTCCTCCAGCACCGCTGCATCCCAGCTCAGCTGCGCCGCCCGCTCGCAGTCAAAGTGCGCCAGCTCGGATGTGTGCACATACATCGCCCTCACACTCCTGCAGCCAAGCCCCCTATCAGATGCTTCTGCTTTCCACCATAGAATGTATGGAACGACAAGCATCAGACACCGTATGCACCGTACATATGAGCGTTGCCATGCAGGGATCAAATGCGAATACAGGCATGCGTGGGGCGGCAGCATTGTTAAATGCACATGGCACGGGATGAAGGGAGAGGATAGACCGCATTAGAAAGAAGTGCTGTAGTGTGTAAGGTAGGAGATGGGGTTACCTGGTGGTGGCAACCTCGTTGCAGAAAAGATCCATGTTGCCAGCCTGGCGCAGCCACAGGAACACTCCCAGGCTGACAGACTTCACGCTGTAGCTCATGGGGTGCTCCCCAATGTGTTTCCCTGCCCATGCATAACCAAACCGTCTAGTCAGGTCGCAAGCGCAGCAGTCCACAGAAAATGAGCTGTGCACCAAAACATGCGATGCAGTCCGCTTCCCAATGAGTGTGAAAGAGTCATGGTGACTTGTGCGTCTCACCTGAGCCGCTGTTCCAGGAGACGTGCACGGTGTTGCCATTGCAGGTCGTCTCATTGTCCAGCCCCAAGTATGCCAGCAGGACCGGCACGTAGTGCTCGTCACTGTAGCAATCCCGTTTCCTGAGCCAACAAACACCCACAGCTTTGGCTCTTTGCTGTGTCACCTTGCCCAAATAAGGCCCCAATTAGAAGACATGGGCAGCACTGCAGACAGTGCCAAGCCAAGTGCTCTTGACTGCCTTCCATCTGAATGCCACTTACTGCCATCAGTGCACACAGCATACAAGTATCTCTCATCAGGGGCCTAGACTTCCGAATCTCTGCAGCCAACATGTCTTGGCTGATGTGCTTGCCGGCACAGCTGCTCTCACCTCCTGAGGTGGGAGTCATAGCCGTAGACACAGTGCTTCTTAATGCTCTTCCGGATGACCGTATCCTCCACCGCGCGCATGGCATGCGGCCGTGTCAGCGCCACCCACTGGCTGGACTTGCGCCACAGCGATACAGGGATCGTGGGCAGCATCCGCGGCGTCCAGCGCTCCATGGTTTCGTTCCGCCACTGTGCAGCCACAAGCCATATCGCACGGTGCTTCCCGCCCTTTACAAACCGTGTTTCCCGTGTCTTCTACCCAAGGTAGATCCTCATAAGGCCAGTTTTAGGTCCTTACAAGGCCAGGCCTACATCCTTGCAAGACCACAGAGGACACATCCCTGGGAGATCAAGTGAAAGGCAGGATAATTATCTCATTGGTAGTAAGTGGATATGAGTGGGGAGCTCACGCTCTCCTGCCACTGCCAGTCCTCCTTGACGCAGGCATTGACGCGCGAGCGGGGCTCCTTCAGCAGCTGCTGGTAGATGAGCAGCGGCGACTGCAGCGGCAGCGTGTGCTCGCAGAGCAGCTGGAACCGCTCGTTCCCCGGGTCGGCTAGCGCCGCCCTCAGCAGCGACCGCAGCGCCTCCACCATCCCAAACTCCCCCCACCGCACCTGCATGTAGCTTCCACTGCCACTTACACCCCATCGTGCAGGGATGACACTGCCAGAAGATCGGCGACTTTTTGTGCTTCACTCATCATTTTGCACTCTCTGTGAGGATGTGGTTGGTGGAGACCGACAAAACACTGATTTGACCTGGGAATGTAATTTCTTTGGGGCGATTTGTGGGCCTCACCTGCACTCGATCAGGCACTTCGCGCCCATGAAAGAGGCTACCAGGAGGGTACGGCTGGTGCTTTGGAGGCGGATGGACGTACACTGTGAACAGGTACTGGCCCATGAGCCCAGGACGTTCCTGCATGCACGCACACAGGTTTTTAAATATATAGAGGTTTCAAAACTGTCCCACACATGCAATGAAGGTAAGTGACTGGCGAAGATGGAAAAAAACAGAGATGAAGGGTACATACCAGTTGAGGTCGTTTTGTTTCCTGCCCGATGCAGTCAGCTCTGTGCTTTCCACATACAGTGCTCTCGCCCACTATGTCTATTGGGATCATGCCCTGGACACTAGCGAGCCATTGCGCCCATGAAGCCTCATGAGGCATGTCTCCCCTACTTAAAAACAAGAGCGCCACCTGCCCCATACAAGTGTTCATCAGAAACACACATTGAGAGCGCACAAAGTAAAGAGATAGCTTGTAATAGTGGGTCTGAACTTCCGGGAAGAAGAATCCAGCGGTTGCCTAGCGTACCTTGGGAATTTTGATGTCTGGAGAACATTGCTCAATGATTGACTCCGGTGCATGGTGCATTGGAGGCCCACTCCCTGGAAAGCCCCGCCAGCTTCTCCCTTGTCCCATACTGGTGGGCCCTTGTGGTGACATATCTGCATCCTTGGTGTAGAGGGTGGCTACCAGCAAGGCAGTGCCTGTGAGGAAGGTGAACAAGCCAAGAAGCATGAGGCGAACAGCCCTTGGCTGACATGGCCATCGTTCCTTGACCTGCTGGTGAGCTGCCATCTTCCCATCTGATGCTCACGGCTGTCGCACCCCATGCTCGGAGACAAAATCTGACACTTGCATTTCTAGATGTGCCTCTCAGTGTCTGCGATCAATGTCCTGTCTCGAATTGTCACTTGACAGGCTGTCTATATAAGAAGATGCTCGTGTAAGGCTCTGTGCATTCTGGTGTTCTCAGCACAGCACAAAGCTGACCTGCGCGACAAAATCCATTTCTTCGCCATGAAAGTAAGATAATCCTTGCCACCTTTGCTTTTTAACACCTTTTTGCATTTATAGACTCCAACTCACACCCACTATCGGGAATCTCAGTTTTGAAGCTGCAGATCTGAGATGCGAGCTTGCATTATTGCAATACAATTTATAAATGTTGTCACTGGCTTGCCTTGAAGGTATGGATACCGCGCTCGTATGGCATCCTGGTAGATTGCAGATCAAAAGGACCCTTGGTGTGACTGATGCGTGATTGAGGTGAGATCGGAAAGTACTGGACAAGCAGATAAAGCAATGAACTGTTAATCCACTTTATGGCTGATCAATAGAAGTGCCCAGCGTCACTTCGTACGCTGACATTTGAACAGGACCTGCGTTGCCAATATTGGCCTTGCATGGGAATGGAGCCTGAGTGGCTGTGTGTATCGGATTCACTGGAGCAGTGGGTGCCATGGCTTGGAAGTCAGGCACCCTGCTTTCTTATGCACTGAGAAGTGCTGTCCTTGCAATGGAATGGCAGCTGCAGGGTCATTTCAGGGGTAGCAACTTGCACTCTGACTCACTTGCAAGCTTGGAAATTTCGGAATTGGCTTGACCCTCGGCCCTGGGCCACTTGCACCAGCAGTTTGATATGTGTTTACACATGCGGGCTTTCACTAAAGTATCCTCTGAAGGTAGGCAGTTCGAATTGTCTGCATGCACTGGCATGCATGTGCACGCCATGAGACACCCTCCGTTACATGTATCTGTACAGATGCAGTGTAAATTCAATGCCGGCCAACATCACGGAAGCACATTTTGGTACGGTAAACTCTTCACTGACAGATGGGTCTGAGGAGCAGATGTGAGCTGCTCCATTGATTGGATCCAGCATTGCGACTATACATCAGCGAGGTAATGAACACACATCATGTGAAAAGATTTTGCTCATGCTCGGTATTCGCTCGGCTTCCTGTCACGCAGATAGTACAGCTTTGCGCGCCGCACTTTGCGTCTGCCAATCACACTGAGGCTCTGCAGAGTTGGTGAGTACCTGCACATGTTGTTACATACTTAGTCCTGGTCACAAAGTAAATGCATTGGCATTAGCGGCATTGCATCTTCATGTCGAAAAGGTGCTTGTACACGTGGTCAGGTGCGCACAGGGGAAAGGAGCGCTCCACAGGACCGCCGCCCTGAATGAAGTTGAGAATTGTGAAGGCTGTGCGCCATCCCCGATTCTTCTTTGCAATGCACAGCCCTTTGACAGTAGCCGGCCTGCCTTTGTTCTCAGGGACCACCTGACATCCACATCATCTGGTGTGAGTCTGGCGTGAGTCTGCATTGTGCACTGCACGTTGCAGAAATTCATTATTTAAATATTGATTGGTAGTAAGGCAGATCAGTTGACCTCACCAGCTTCAGCTCTAGGATGTCGCCAGGCTGGAAATCTGGAAACTTCTTTTCTGATGCCGCCTTGTCAGCTGCCTCTTGTTCAAGCACCTGCATGGCCCACACATGCATTGATGAAGACCCTCATGATGCTGAGGCCTTGCCAGAAAGCATCGTCTGCCATGCATGGCATGCATTTTAATGAGCTTCCCTTACTGTGGCAATTTACCCTTACTGTGGCAATTTGAGTGCATTGGAATCGCCTCATGATACACAGGCTTTCAGTGCAGGCTTTCAGTGGGGCAACAGGATAAGTCTGCACACCTGTATCAGATGTCCCATACGCCTGGGCAAGAAGTTGCGCTTCTTCAGCTGCTGTGTGGGTGTCCATGGAGGTGGCGGCGTATTCTGCACTCTTCCTGGTGGAACAGGTGCCATTGCCGATACAGTCTCCTCAGCTGCAGCTGCCTCAGCAGGAGCAGCAGGAGCAGCTGCCGCTCCTGCTGCCGAGCTGGTGTGGAGAGCGGAGGCAGTCATCGCATGCTGCATGCTGCTAGCCATCCGTGGCAATTCTGCAGAGCTTGCAGTACTGCTGCTGCTCTGGCGTGGCTGTTCAAGAGTCCCACTGTGAAGACCAGCTGTTCCAGGTATCCGGCCATTGCTGAAGGCCCTGATATGTAACGACCCGGATATGTCACAGGAAGTGTCAGATCTGCAGGAGCATCGAGCGAAGGGCTGCAGACCCACGAGCAGATCCCTCAGGGATGTCAGAGCACAGATCGACTGCCCAATTTCAGCAGTAGGATACGCAGCACGGTGACATATCTGCTTTGCGGCGTTTCGAACACTTGGAAGCATTTGATCTGCAGCTTATCACGGGACAAGCTTCATTCAGAGAAAGACCATATCATCTCAGGCTAATTGCCGCCTGCGGCCGCTAAACGTAAAACCAAATATGAACAAACGCCAATTCTGTCCAGGTAGACTTTCCGCAAACAGGACATCTGATCTTTGACCATTTCCTTCCTCCCGAAAGAAAGGTCAAGAGGGAGGAGGCCAATGAAGCGTATCCCGCCGGTTTTAAAACAGAGGTGAACTGATGTGTGTCAGCAATTTCCATCCTTCTTCCTTTATCCATCATCAGTCATTTAGACATTGAAAATAGAACATGCACTGTAGTTTTCTAGATGCTGGCAAATCACATGAACAAGAGCTGTGCAATGCAAGGCGAACGCGACTCTTTCAACACCTGAAAGTAGTAGCTAGCTGATAAGGTTGAGTTTTTGAGCAGCAATTGCATGGAAAGAGAGTGCGTGGATGTTGTAATATTCGTCTGAATCAAATTTGCATGCAGCGTCAATCTTCCACACCTTGTTCATCCGTCTAGATGGTTATCATCTTCTTTGCTTGAGAAGCATATGGGAAACCAAAACAGTCGTTTATTGCTGGAAGCAGCGAGCAGTGGTAGTGTGTCTCAGCTCAAGAGCGTGCTAGGGAAGGCAGATGTCAATGCAACAGACCAGGTAAATTTGCTGCCATCCGGTGTGTCGCCTGACAACCCAAGGGCACTGTATAAAATTGCTCTTTTGACGACATTATTGATTGGGCTTCAGGATGGATGGTCTGCTCTGCACTTCAGCGCCTGGGCTGGGCGCCTTGAGGTACTAGAGGAGTTGCTCAAGCATGGACCGGTTGTGAACTTGCGGGACAAGGTCAGCTCCCTTCCCCATGCAGAGGTGCCATCCTCACATTATCACAAAATTCTGGATGATGCAGCAGCAATGAACATGATGTGGTGCTCGCTGTCAGGTTGGAAGGACGCCATTGCACTTGGCAGCACTCAGGGGCCAGGCAGAAGCTGTGGATGCCCTGTGCGATCATGGCGCACTGGTCAATGCTGTTGATGACGATGGCATAGCTCCCATCCACAAGGCGGTCATCCACAGCAATACAGAGGTGGCCGAGGAGCTCATTGCCCGTGGCGCAGATGCCAGCCTCCCTTTGCCGGTGAGATCCTTCCCCTGTCTCCCCTCAGTCATGACATGATGATCGTGCCTTTGTGCGTGTTTCAGTGTCCTGTGTAAGTCAACAGCAAAAGCTGATTTGGGAACACACGTCTGTCCAGGATGGAACCACTCCGCTGCACCTGGCGGCATTCAAGGGGAATCCAGCCATGCTGTCGCTCTTGTTGGCGAACGGTGGAGACGCGAATGCTGAAAACTGCGACGGGCAGACTCCTCTGTTTGAGGCGGCCAATGCTGGTCATGCTGACGCCCTCCAAGTCCTCCTTGATGCCAATGCAGACACAGGTGCGCGCTCTTAATATTGCATTCTGAGACATCCAAATTCCAGCATTTTCAGACCAGAAACACCACTCGATTATGTGCATTTGGTCACACTTTGAAGATCGTGCGATTATTTATGAGGAAACACTAAAGTGTGCTTGCATGTGCAGGACACAAGGACAAGGAGGGAAAGACAGCAGGCAGTGATGCACCAGCAGATATTGCAGCACTCCTGAGACCAGGCCAGAACCAGGGGTGGGTGGGCCTGCCTCGCCCACTCAGTGCATGGCCTGCAACTAAGCAGCCAGCAAATGCCAGCGGCCAAGGCCAGTCAGCTGAGGCAGCTCCCGGCTTCTGGGCGCGGCTTGCGCGGCTGGGCAGCCCGCAAGTGGCACCCGCAGCGACCGGCGTGGCGCCGCAGAATGCACCCGCCATCGTGCGGCCCTCAGATGCACAGCCCCGGGTGCCGGAGAGAGCAGCGGCTGCCACGGCAACCCCCTCAGCGCCTCCGCTGCCCGGAGTCTTCCATGGGGGGTTGTACAGCACCGATGGCAGCAGCAGCGCCCAGGACCTGCAGCCTCTGATGCCCTATCCCAGCTTGCCTCTGGCACACAGTGCTCGGACTGCTAGCGCTGAAGGCGCCAGTGCAGCGCCGCCCGTGCCGCCACCGACAGAGTGGCTGAGCATAGAGCCTGCGAGCGGAACGACCTCTGCCTTGGCAGTCAGAGAGTCTGGGAGTGGGCCCACGGATATTAGCAGACAGACGGGTGCAGTGGGTGAGGGAGAAGAGGCGCCAGGAATGGTGGCATGGGCGGTGCAGACAGCAGGTGCCGCGTCTGGTGCTGCTTTCTCTGCGCTGCTCGGCGCCCTGCCGTGGCCTGGTAAGGGCGCTGAGTCAGCTCAGGCAGAGCCAGAAGACGCGAGTCAGAGCCTGCCAGCAGATGAGCAACAGAGGCAGTCTGGCAGGTGGGTTTCTTCACGACATGCTCTCCATCCTGTTGCGTACCAAATGCTTGTGCTGTGCAGCCTTGCGGGACACTGTGCTTGTTGAGCAGCCAGAGAGGTCCTTATGGCATCCAAAGAGGGTGGTTGAGCAAGAGCACAGCGTCTCAATTTGGGCTCTATTTGTGAAGGTATGGACTGCCAGATGATGAGGTGGAGGAGGACACAGAAGTTCATGCAGGCGCCTTGGACCAGGACATGGAGCTAGATCCACCAGAAGTCCCCACGACTGCATATACTCTGTTCAGGTATGTGGACGTATGTGAGAGTGCAAGCGTGCAATATTGTGTCTGTCTCACGCATCGTATCCATGGGAAGACTGCAAACCTCTTTGCCTGTCACAACAAATCTGTGCACCCTTCACAGAGACAAGTGTAGAACTCCTAGCCTACTAAAATTTGATCTGGGACTCCAGATCTTGCTTGCTGTTTGTCAGATCTTGTTGGCCGTTCAAACAAAGACAGGCTGAGTGCCACTTCTAGGCCGGAGGTCCTGTGGGAGGCAACTGGAGGCCTCAGCCCAGAAGCCAGGCTGGACCACGGCGCCTGCAGCAGCGCACACAGAGCACAGCTACCAGCAGGCCTGGCCGGGCCGGGAGAGAGGGCGGTGGCGGTGCGCGCGTATGACTGGGGAGCGTGGCGCGCTCTCAGCCTGCAGCCGACGCATTTAAACGCGCTGGCAGAGATGCAGCACCCGAACCTGCTGCCGCTGCTCGGGGTCTGCCCTGAGTCGCGGCAGTTCGTGTACGGCCTCATGCAGGTGAGCATTGACACGCGCTGCTCCATTCTCATATGGAAGCAACGCTTCAAACTCGCCCAGTCCTTCATTTGCCTGCTCTCCAATAGCTTGGGGAATGAAGTGCATTTGAGATTCCAGCCGGCATACTTCGCACTGAGCTAGAGCTTTCTTAATCCGCCTTGTCATGCATTTCTAATGACATAATCACAAATACGTCTAAGCTCCCCCTACGCAGTCCACAGGTACGAGAATCCAACAGTCCAATCAATGCGTTGATCATTGGCTTTGTGATGTCTGCAGCATGGCCTCTGACATTTGTGCTGCTGTGCAGAATGGGAGCGTGGACGATGCGCTGCACGGCCGGCGGCCGCCAGGGGCGGCCGGCCCGGTGCGCCTCGACTGGGCTGCGCGCACCCGGCTCGGCTGCGAGGCGGCTGCGGCGCTACAGCACCTGCACACAGCGCACTCAATGCCCATCGTGCACGGCCGCCTGCAGCCCTCAACCATCCTATTAGACGAGCACCTCCGCGGAAGGCTGGGCGATGCCGGTGTTGCGGCCACATTTGGGGCGCATCAGGTGAGGCAGCCCGGCCGCCGCTACATCCCATCCTGCAACGTGATGATATGGGAAGTTGCAGCACGCAGGCGTGCACCAGCCCATGGCCTGCTTGCATTCTCACATATGTCATGGACACAGTTACAGCTGCATGGTGTTCAGAAGCTTCTGACTCATTCAGAAGTGTACGCGCACACAACCTCCCGGGAATCCAAAGGCATGGCTTCTGGTTCCATCTTGTAGGGTTGATGCTCAGGCAAGAGCTGAAATGAGATGCGTCGAGGGCGCCAGTGGTGCCTGCGAGCAAGCCTGATGAGCGTTTTTTTGCATGCAGGTGCGTCAGGCGACGCCTTATCTGGCGCCGGAAGTGGCGGCGGGCTGTCGGCCGACGCCCGCCAGCGACTTGTACTCGTTGGGAGTGGTGCTGCTGCAGCTGCTCACCGGATCGGAGCCTGCCGGGCTGGTGCGGCACATGGCGGATGCGGCCAGAAATGGCGCCATCGATTGCACCATGGACCCTTGCGCCGGCGGCTGGCCGCTAGAGGATGCTATTGAGCTCTGCCAGCTGGCGCTGAGGTGGCGCCTGACCTTCTTTTGCATATCTTGGGGACAACGTTTCTGCTTTCCAGGCTACTACCGCAGATACTTGTCTAGACTGTTGAGTGTGCACGTAATTATTTGGCAGTGGCTGCGGCTTGGCCTGCAGCTGTTTGTGCGCCATGCCCTGAATTGCTGGAAAGGGCCGCTCATAAGAGTGTGTGCCTCCTGCTACTGAAGCATGATAGGTGGTAGCAGTGGGTCACGAACAGAAGAGGGCCAGAGACACAGAAGCGCGCATGTCATCTGTCAGATATTTTGCCTGCTTGTATGCAGAAGGTCAGCTGTGCGCTTCTTGAATTGTGCATCACAGGAATAACCATTTCCTGCCTGATTTGGGATGATATGCTGCTGCAGGTGCACGGCTGAGGGTGCAGGCAGTAGGCCCAGGCTCGCCAGTGAATTGCTGCCAGCGCTCTGCCGGCTGTCAGGCAGGGCCGAGAGTGCTGTCAGGCTCAGCACCAGCACATCTGCAAGCAGCCAGGAGCCACCAGCCATGCTCATCTGCCCCATCACACAGGTGCATACACCTGCTGCCACCTCCCAACTTATCATTCTTGTCACCTGGCTATTGCCCATCTTCAGGGCACCAGGGGCAGTCTGCCTGCTTTGCTGCCTTTGCACCCCATTCAGATTCCATAGGATGGAGGCACAAACCGGATCATTGCATGTGCATGGTTGAGCAACCATTGTTCATGAGCTGTCAGGCCACATGAGATACTAACATTGGGGTGCTTATTTGCAGGATTTGATGGAAGATCCGGTGGTGGCCGCGGACGGCGTCACATACTCCCGGGCAGCGATTGAGGAGTGGCTGCGCTCCGGCCACGACACATCCCCCATGACTAACCTGCGCCTGGCCCACAGGCATCTCACGCCCAACTACACGCTGCGCTCTGTCGCGCTGGAGTGGAGGGCTGCGCGCAATAAGGGGCTGTCCTGACTGGCGTGCTTTGTGCTTGATGTGGCAGGGTGTACATGTGGCAGGTGTGCGTTGTCAATATACTGTTATATACTGCGGTGGCAGCGGTGAGTAGCCTCGAGGTAGCCACAAGCTTGATGCAGGTGAGTGGAGGATGCTGCATAATCAAGATACCTCAGAGGGTGTCTCATCCTGTACAAAAGCTTTCTTCTTGTATGCACTTACCGTTGCCGTATTGCTTCAGCATGCTAGCTATAGCATTAATGCAAAATGCTTGCAAGCATTTGTATTGGATTGGGCAAGATCCTTAGTTCACAGTTGACAATAGTGGGAGGAGCTTGCTTGCAAATGCCAGATCTGCTTTGCAGGAACCTTGTAAGAACACCGTTTGACACCCATGTGGTCAACAGATGGAAATTACAAATCTGAACGATATTGGACGTTGCATTTCATCACACTGGCAGGCTTGTCAACCGAGAGAGAGAGATTACACTTTTTCCAGCCACACAGGGCTGATTAAGCGTCCCACA
>JADEYI010000072.1_pt1 | contig 191175 bp, 171 predicted proteins | sample 8542331 | NCBI WGS metagenome assembly JADEYI01 (sample SAMN16510988, study PRJNA670497) | mine drainage metagenome | isolation source: biofilm near Copperflume 1 | place: Germany: Marsberg coppermine Kilianstollen | collected 2018-02 | reverse complement strand
ACCAGGTCTTCGTCTACACGCCGAAGGGCGAGATCAAGGAGATGCCGGTCGGCGCGACGCCGATTGACTTCGCCTATCGCGTGCACACGGAGCTCGGGCACAAGTGCGTCGGGGCGAAGGTCAACGGCCGGCTGGTCGCGCTGAGCTACCAGCTCAAGACCGGCGACGTCGTCGAGATCGTCGCCGGGAAGAACTCACGCGGGCCTTCGCGCGACTGGCTCAACCCCAACCTCGGCTACATCAAGACCGGCCACTCGAAGGAGAAGATCCGCCAGTGGTTCAAGCGGCAGGAGCGCGAAGAAAACATCGAGCGCGGCCGCGAGGTCATCGAGAAGGAACTGCGACGGATGAACCTCTCGCTCGCCGAGTGCGAGGCGGAGGTGCTGAAGATCTTCAAGTACGACACGCTCGATGACTTCCTCGCCGCGCTGGGGTACGGCGGCGTCACGTCGGCGGCGATCCCCACACGGCTGGCGCCGCTCGTCCACAAGGACGAAGCGCCGGAGCTGCCGACGACGCAGGGGCCGGCGCCGCGCATCTACAGCTCGACCGTGCAGGTGCTGGGCACCGGCGACCTGCTGACGCAGATCGCGCGCTGCTGCAACCCGGTGCCGGGGGACAAGATCCTCGGCTATGTCACGCGCAGCCGCGGCGTCACGATCCACCGTGAGGACTGCTACAACGTGCTGCACGAATCGGAGAAGGAGCGCCTCGTCGACGTTGAGTGGGGAAGCACGGCGCAGATGTACCCGGTGGCGGTGCACATCGAGGCGTGGGATCGCGTCGGCCTGCTGCGCGACGTCTCGACGATGATCGCCGACGAGAAGGTGAACATGGTCGGCGTGCGGACGCAGGAGAACGCCGACCGCACCGTCGGCGTCTTCCTCACGCTCGAGACGAGCGGCATCGCCCAGCTGAGCCGGCTGATGACGCGCCTGGAGTCGATCCGCGGCATCATCGCCGTCACGCGGCAGATCGACAGCCGCCGCGCCGCCGCAGCGGAGTAGGCGACCAAGGCGGGGAGGCACGTACCCACCTCGGGTCCTCCGTCGCACGTTCCACCTCGCCTCGGCCGCTATCATCTCATCGTGACCCTCGCATTTCGCCGCATCGCCATCGACGACGAATGGCGCGCGCGCTCACGCATCGCCGACTACGCCTTCAACGGGCGCATGCACGATGCGGCGGCGATCGCGCGCCGCGAGCGATGGTACGAGCGCGACTGGTGCCGCGGCGTCTTCGATGCGGCGGAGGTGGTCGGCGGCCTCGTGGTCATGCCGGTGCCGGGCAGGCGGGCGTCGCCGCCGTGGCGGCCTCGATGCTGCGCGCCTCGCGATCTCGGCGCCGCGCGCGCACCGGCGCAGGGGGGCGGCTGATGCCGAACGTCCGCTTCGACAACGGGCTCGCCGAGATCACGCCGGACGGCGCGTGGGACACGGTCGCCGAGGGGCTGGGCTTCGCCGAAGGGCCGCTGTGGCTGCCGGCGGGCTACCTGATCTTCAGCGACACACCCGGCGGGCGCATCTGCGAGGTGCGCGGCGGCGCGCTCGGGACGCATCGTGAGCTGCAGGGCGAGGGCCCGGACGGGCTCACGCTCGATATCGAGGGCCGGCTGCTGGTGTGCTTCCAGGATGGTCGCTGGGTGGGGCGCGAGGAGGACGGCCGCATCGAGCCGCTCGCGCGCGAGTACGACGGCAGGCGGCTCAACAGCCCCAACGACATCGTCGTCCGCTCTGATGGCCGCATCTTCTTCAGCGACCCGCCGTACGGACTGAAGGACGAGAGCGCGCGCCAGCTGCCGTACAACGCCGTCTTCACCGTCGACCCGGACGGCAGCGGCCTGCGGCCCCTGGCGACGGACTTCGAGAAGCCGAACGGCCTCGCGCTGTCGCTCGACGAGCGCACCCTGTACGTCGCCGACACGGCCCGCCATCACGTGCGCGCGTTCGACGTCGCCGGCGACGGTGAGCTGAGCGATGGACGCGTCTTCGCCGGGATGCGCGAGGAGGGCCGTCCCGACGGGATGAAGCTGGACCGCGATGGCCGGCTCTACGTCTGCGCCGGCTCGCTGCAGGTGTTCGCGCCGGACGGCAAGCCGCTGGGCGTCATCGACTGCCCGCAGTCGCCCGCGAACTGCACATGGGGCGAGGATGGTTCGACGTTGTTCATCACGGCGCGGACCTGCGTCTACAGGTCGCGCATCGAAGCGACGGGTGTGGCTCCGTACCTGCGGTAGTCGCCGTTTCGGCTGCCCAACGCCGTCCTACGGGATCGTCTGGATGGTGATGAACGGCGTCGAAATGAACTGCACGGACGACGTCGGCGCGCCCTTCGGTCCGAACCAGAGCCAGGCGCGCACCTGCACCGGGCCGACGGGCACGTCCTTCGCCTCCATGAACACCGAAACGAGGTTCTGCGGGCCGAGCGTCGCCGGCTCCGGTGCGCCGTTCGCGCTCTGCTGCGTGAGTTCGTCGCTGGAGCCGAAGACGATGTTGCCGCTCTGGTCGTACACCGCCGTGCACCCCTGGATCCCGCTGTAGGATTGGTCTGACTGGTTGCGGATGTTGAACGCGAAGAGCACGTCCTTGTTCGTGAGATCGGAGAACGGCGGGTTGGTCTCGTAGCGCACGGCCGCGGTCTGCAGGACGACGACCTGCGGCCGCGGTAGCGGCTGCGGCAGCGTGATGCCGGAGATCGGCCGCACGTCGTAGGACGCATGCGGCGGCACGTTCGGGTTGTCGAAGCGGAGGTCAAACATCGTCTGCTGGTTCGGCTGCGCGTCCGGCGGGCATGTCGGCCCGTCTTTCTGGGCGACGACGTTCCCCTGGCCATCGAGCAGGCGGGCGCGCAGCATGATCTGCTTGCCCTGGATGTTCGTGTCGTTCACCATCTCGCCGCTGATGTGGGTGTAGCCGCTGCTGTCGACGCGCTCGCTCGTGCGGTCGATGCAGCGAGCGCCGATGGCGAGGAAGGCGACGAAGGCGAAGACCGCGACCACCGCCGGCCGCCGCCATGAGCCCGTGCGGTGACCGGATACAAATTGCACGGTGCTGCTCCCTCCATGCGATGAAGTTGCGCTATCATACGCCCGATTTACCTCGGTGACAAGGGAGTGTGGGAACCAGATGCGCACGAATTGTTTCACGCGTCCATCCGCGCTGATCGTCGTCGTCCTGTGCGTGATCGTTGCGCTCGTCGCGCGCGGGGTTGCACCCTCGCGCCCGGCGTCCGGGCTGTTCTTCGTGCAACTTGCTCCGGGCGCCGACACCGACGCCGTCGCGCGCAGCATCGCGGCGCGCGGCGGCACGGTGACCGGCCGCATCGACGACCTGCGCGGCATCGAGGCGCGCCTGCCCGGCGCCGACGCCGCGACCGCCACGCGCCTGCTCGCCGGGATGGCCGGCGTCGCCTACGCCGAGCCGGTCGTGCCGGTGGTGGCGCGCGAGCTGCCGCCGGACCCGCTCTTCGGCGAGCAGTCGTCGTACCTGTCCGCGGTCAACGCGCCGGCGGCGTGGAACATTTCGACCGGAAACCCCGGCATCGTCGTCGCAGTCGTCGATACCGGCGTCGATATCCGGCATCCGAACCTGGAACCCAACATCTGGCAGAACCCGCGCGAGATCCCGAACAACGGCATCGACGACGACGGCAACGGCTGCGTCGACGACGTCAACGGCTGCTCGTTCGTCAGCGACAGCTCGCCCGGTTGCCAGAACGTGACGAACGGCTTCGTCAACGACGACATCGGCCACGGCACGTTCGTCGCCGGCATCATCGGCGCCGCCGCCAACCGCACCGGCATCGTCGGCGTGGCGCGAAACGTGCGGATCATGCCGGTGAAGGTGCTCGATTGCTTCGGCAGCGGCGATTCCGTCGCCACCGCCCGGGGCATCACCTACGCGGCCCGCAACGGCGCCCGCGTCATCAACCTCAGCCTCGGCGGGCTCCAGGACTCCCAGGTGATCCGGGACGCCGTCGCCGAGGCCACCGCGCGCGGCGTGCTCGTCGTCGCCGCCGCGGGCAACGACAACTCCCCCGTGATCGACTTCCCGGCGCGCCTGCCGGAAGTGCTCGCCGTCGGCGCCGCCGCGTCCGGCAATACGAGCACGCGCGCGTTCTTCTCGGACTACGGGCCGGACGTCGACGTGGTCGCCGTCGGTCAGGACATCATCGGCACCGTGCCGCACGCGACGTGCCTGACGTTCCTGCCGTGCCTGCCCGCCGGCGACTACGCGCGCGGCAGCGGGACGTCGTTCTCGGCGCCCCAGGCGTCCGGGCTGGCGGCGCTGATGCTCTCGCTGAACCCGAGCCTCTCGCCGGCGCAGCTGACCGCCATCATCGACGAGAGCGCCACGGCGCTGCCGCCCGGCACGACACCCGGCTGGGCGGGACAGGGTCGCCTCAACATGTTCGCGGCGCTCCAGGCCGTGCAGGCGAACCGACCTCCCGGCGACGCCTGCACGGTGCAGAGCGTGATCGACGGGGAGTCCTTCACCTGCACGGACGGCCGTACGATTCGCCTGCTGCAGATGGACACGCCGCTCGGCAACCAGTGCGGCGCCGATTGGGCGAGGGCAGCGCTGCAGTACATCTTCCTGCCGCCGGGGCGCACGGTGTACCTGCGCTACGACGTCAACCGCATCGATGGCAGCGGCCGCACCCTCGCGGCGCCGCTGTGGCGCGGCGCCGACGGCAACGACTACAACATGTCGATCGTGATGGTCTTCGTCGGCCTCGCGCGCGCTTCGGGCTCGGGCAGCGGGAACGTGATCTACGACAGCTGGGCGCGCGCATCGGAGACGTGGGCGAAGACGGCGCGCTGGAACATGTGGGCGCCCGGAAGGGCATTCGCGGGCGGCTGCTGAGGTGGCGAAAGCCCGGGCCGCGCCGGACGCCGCGCTTCGCGGTCCGATGCCGCGGCAGCCGCCGGCCGTGCGTCGTGCCGACTGGGTCGTCGACGGCTCGATGTCAGCGGGCCTGCCTTCGCTCGCCCTCAGGTGGACGTTGAGGCGGCGATGGGTCATTCGGACCGTTTTCGTGAGCGGCGACGCTCTGCTAGGATCGCGGCATGTCGAGCGAAGAACGCCTCAAGAGACTCCTGCAGATGAAGGATCAGGCGCGCCTCGGCGGCGGCGCCCGGCGCGTCGACGCCCAACACGAGCGCGGCAAGATGACCGCGCGCGAGCGGCTCGACGTGCTGCTGGATCCCGGCAGCTTCGAAGAGCTCGACCAGCTGATGGTCCACCGCGCCACCGAGTTCGGCATCGACAAACAGCACTACCTCGGTGACGCCGTCGTCACCGGCTACGGCAAGATCGATGGACGCGGCGTCTTCGTCTTCTCGCAGGACTTCACGGTCTTTGGCGGCTCGCTGTCAGAGGCGATGGGCGAGAAGATGTCGAAGATCATGGATCTGGCGATGAAGACCGGCGCGCCGGTGATCGGCCTCAACGACGGTGGCGGCGCCCGCATCCAGGAGGGCGTCGCCAGCCTCGCGGGCTTCGGCGACGTCTTCTTGCGCAATACGCTGGCGTCCGGCGTCATCCCGCAGATCTCGGCGATCATGGGGCCGTGCGCGGGCGGCGCCGTCTACTCGCCGGCCCTCACGGACTTCATCTTCATGACGCAGGGCACGTCTCAGATGTTCCTCACCGGGCCCGACGTGATCAAGTCGGTGACCTTCGAGGACGTCACGCACGAGGAGCTCGGCGGCGCCATGGCGCACGCCAGCCGCAGCGGCGTCGCCCACTTCGCGATCGACAACGAAGAGGACACGCTGCTCGAGATCCGGCGCCTGCTCTCGTTCCTGCCTCTGAACAACATGGAAGACCCGCCGCTGATGGAGACCGGCGACGACGTCCACCGTCGCTCGGAGCGGCTCGTCGACATCGTCCCCGACGACGCGACGAAGGGCTACGACGTGCGCGAGGTGATCCACGAGATCGTCGACGCCGGCGACTTCATGGAGGTGCACGCGCAGTTCGCGCAGAACATCGTCGTCGGCTTCTGCCGGATGGCCGGCCGCACCGTCGGCGTCGTCGCCAATCAGCCGCTCTACCTGGCAGGCGTGCTCGATATCGACTCGTCACGGAAAGCGGCGCGCTTCGTGCGCTTCTGCGACGCCTTCAACATCCCGGTGCTGACGCTGGTCGACGTGCCGGGCTTCCTGCCCGGCGTCGCACAGGAGTACGGCGGCATCATCACCCACGGCGCCAAGCTCGTGTTCGCCTATGCCGAGGCGACGGTGCCGAAGGTCACTGTGATCATGCGGAAGGCCTACGGCGGCGCCTACGACGCCATGGGCTCGAAGCACCTGCGCGCGGACATGAACTTCTCCTGGCCGCAGGGCGAGATCGCCGTCGTCGGGCCGGAGCCGGCGGTGAACATCCTCTACCGCCAGCGCCTGCAGGACGCCGAAGACCCGGCGGCGGAGCGCGCGAAGCTCGTGGCGGACTACACCAACCGCTTCGCCAACCCGTACGTCGCCGCCGCCCGCGGCTACGTCGACGACGTCATCGACCCGCGCGACACCCGCTGGAAGGTGATCACCGCGCTCGAGATGCTGCGGGCGAAGACCGACGACACGCCGGCGAAGAAGCACAACAATCTGCCGCTGTAGCGGCCAGGAGCTGGCATACTCCCGCAGAAATATGCGTGTAGCGCCGCGTTCTCGATATGCCGCGGCATCGTGGATAATATCCGTTCGGGAATCTGCCGCTGTCGCGGCCACGAGCGGGCGTCAGGCGTCGGAAGCCGGAGGTCGCAGGCGGCCGTCGGCGGACGAATGCCCGTCGGGGCTCGTTTCGATGCCATCGACCCGGCGCCAGGGGCACCAGACGGCGACCAGTGCGACGACCGCCGCCGCGAACGTCAGCAGCAGCGAAGCGCCGTTGCCGAGCGCAAGCAGCAGCAGCACGAACGCCGCGCCGCCGAGCATGCCCACTTCGAGGTTGCGGCCCGGCCAACGCAACCGCGTGCGTCGCGCCTCCTCGACGACCCAGTCCGCGGCGACGTCGAGCACCCACAGGCCGGAGCCGGCGGACGCCTGCGCGTGCGGCGGACCTACGTTCCCACCCGGCCGCTGCGGCGCCACCTTGGGGTTCAGTGTCGTGTAGGCGTCGTTCAGGCGCTCGATCGTGGCGCGCGCTTCGAAGCTGTCTTCGCCGGCCTGCGCCGTGCGCACGAGGCGCCAGTAGGCGTCGGCGACCATCGTCCCGTCGGCGCTCGGGTGCAGGTTCAGCGTCTGATACGCCTGGGCGCGCTCCATCTCCATCCCCCTCCGTGATCTATCGGCGCGGAGCCGGCGATCTTGCGGATTTTCGCCCCTCGCCGGCCTGCGATATGATGCGGCATCATGGCGAACGATGAGGTCGCCCTCGCGGCCGCCCCGCCGACGCTCGCCGAGACGGCCGCGCTGGAACGCCCGGTTGCGGGCGGCCTGCCCCAGCTTCGCTACCTGCTCCGCTCGATGCGGCCGCGCCAGTGGACGAAGAACGGTATCGTCTTCCTGGCGCTGATCTTCTCGGTCGGCCAGCAGTACCAGCTGACCGACACCTCGACCGTCTTCCCCAAGCTGCTCGAAGCGCTGGTCGCCTTCGCGGCGTTCGCCCTGGTCTCGAGCGCCGACTACCTCGTCAACGACATCCGCGACATCGACCAGGACCGCATGCACCCGCGGAAGTCGAAGCGGCCGATCGCCGCGGGCCTGCTGCCGGTGCCGACGGCGTGGGCGGCGGCGGTCGCGCTGGCCGCGCTCGGCAACGCGGCTGCGTTCGCGCTGAACTGGCGCGTCGGGCTCGTCGTCTTCGCGTACACGGTGCTGATGGTCGCCTACTCCTACAGCCTCAAGCACATGGTGCTCATCGACCTGATGGTGATCGCCGCCGGCTTCGTGCTGCGCGCGATGGCCGGTGCGCTGGCGGTCGATGTTCCCATCTCGCCGTGGCTCTATGTCGTGACGGCGCTGGGGGCGCTGTTCCTGGGGATCAACAAGCGGCGGGCCGAGATCGACCTGCTGCAGGATGGCGCCGGGACGCATCGCAAGATCCTCGATGAGTACTCCGTCGAGCTCCTCGACCAGATGGCATCGACCGTCACCGCGGCGACGCTGATGGCGTACGGGCTGTATACCTTTACGGCGGAGGGGCTGCCGAAGGATCATTCGATGATGCTGACGATCCCGTTCGTGCTGTACGGGATCTTCCGGTACCTCTACCTCGTCAACGTCAAGAAGGAAGGCGGCAGCCCCGAAGACGTGCTGCTGAAGGATGTGCCGATCATCCTCTGCATCGCCGGCTGGGTGGTGACTGCCGGCGTCGTGCTGCTGGTGGCGCGCGGGTAGTTAACCATCGGGCGATACACGTGCGCGCGCGGCGCAAACACGCCTGGAGCAGGCGGCGCATCTCGAACGCGAGCCGTCCACCGCGCAGTCACACGCGCGCGAAGCCGACGCGCACAACAACGAGGCGATTCCTGGTAGCGGCGCCCGCCGCCATCACACGAGGGCGCTGGCTCTGCCGACCGTCGCCTTCGTGCCGTCCGCCTTCTCCACCCAGACGTCGAGGTGGGCGCGCTGGCGGGGGCCCTCCGGCGTCAGCTCTCGCACGAAGCCGCGGCAGCTCAGCGCATCGCTCTGCCAGACGATGTTCACCAGGTTGACATCGATCTTGCCGCCGGCGATCCATCCGGCGCCGTATCGATTCGTCATCATCTCGGAGAGGAAGCAGACGGACATCATTCCCTGCACGACGATGTCCGGGAAGCCCCACTTGATCGCCGCCTCTTTGTCGTTGTGATAGTTGCGGTTGGGGCCGCTGAACTTCCAGCACATGTCCAGCGTCGCCTGCTTCTGCAGCGACGGGATCTCTTCGACCGCGGACGACGTGTCGACCTCGAATCGACGCGCCGGCGCCTTCTCGCGCTTCTCGTCGATGACGATACCTTCGCCCGTCGTCTCGCGCAGAAAGCTCTGGTGCGTGCGCCCGCGGGCGACAAGGGCGCCCTCGGCGCCGTGGTACAGCACTTCGTTCACGACGTAGTCGCGGCCGCGCTTCGTGTAGCGCTCGGCGATCAGCGAGCGCGTGGAGATCACGTCGCCGACCATGACCGGCGCGAAGAGCTCGAACTGCTGGCGCGCGTGGAGGTTGCCGAAGAGGTTCGGCAGGTACCACGCGGGGGCCGGCGCCTTCCCGTGCTCCCGATAGGCGTAGACCTCGGAGTGGCGCACGAGCGCCGGCGCGACGGGCCCGCCGAACGGCGACGTGCCCGTGTACATCGCATTGTGGTCGTCGACGGCGTCGCAGTACTTCGCGACCTCTTCCGCGTCGATGACGATATCGTGGCGCCCGAAGTCGCGTCCGACGTGGATCTCATCCGCAGGCGTCGTCATGGCAGGAGTGTAGCGGACCGGCGGGCTGGCGACTGGTGGGGAGCTGGTGAGTGGTGCGTGGGGGTTGGTGAGCGGGCGGGCGGGCGGTTGGCGGCGGCGGCCTCTCCTGCGCGCGGCGCCTGGGCGAATCGCGCGTTGTTAGACTGGATCCATGCAGACGCTGTATGACGTTGGCGGCGGCGAGCTCGCGGCGCGCATCGAAGCGTGGGGCGAGCCGGCGTATCGCGCGCGGCAGGTGCGCGAGTGGGCGTATCGACGCTTCGCGCGTTCGTACGACGAGATGACGAACGTGCCGGCGGGGCTCCAGGCGCGGCTCGCCGAAGGGTTGCCGTTCCCGCGCCTGACGACGCTGCGCGAGGTGAAGTCGGACGACGGGCTGACCCGCAAGCGGCTGTTTCGGCTCGAAGACGGACAGCTCGTCGAGGCGGTGCTGATGCTGTACGACCCGCGCGGCGACGCGCGCGGCCGGGCGACGGTCTGCGTTTCCAGCCAGGCGGGCTGCGCCATGGGCTGCGTCTTCTGCGCGACGGGACAGGCCGGCTTCGAACGCAACCTCAGCACGGGCGAGATCATCGCCCAGGTGACGGCGGTCGCTCGCGCGCAGCTCGATGCGGGCGCGCAGCCGCTGACGAACGTCGTCTTCATGGGCATGGGCGAGCCGCTCGCGAATCTGCCGGCTGTCTGGCCCGCCGTCCAGACGCTGAACGCTCCCGACGCCGTCGGCATGGCGGCGCGGCACATCACGATCTCGACCGTCGGCCTGATCCAGGGCATCCGGCGGCTCGCCGATGAGCCGCTGCAGGTCGGCCTCGCAGTGTCGCTGCACGCGCCCGACGAGGCGCTGCGCGAGCGGCTGATCCCGACGGCGCATCGCTATCCGCTGCCGGCGATCATCGACGCGTGCCGGGACTACGTGGCGAAGACGGGACGGCGCGTGACGTTCGAGTACTGCCTGATGGACGGCGTCAACGACGGCCTGCAGCAGGCGCGGGGGCTCGCCGCGCTGCTCGAAGGCATGCTCTGCCATGTGAACCTGATCCCCGTGAACCCGACGCCCGACGGCCGCATCGGCCGGCCGCCCCGGTCGCGGACGCTGGCGTTCCAGCGCGAGCTGGCGGCGCGACGCGTCGCCTGCACCGTGCGCGTGGAGAAGGGCGTCGAGATCAGCGCGGCGTGCGGTCAATTGCGCGTCGAAGCGGCGCCACGGGCGCTTCTTGACGCCGCTCCACGCGATGAGACTGCAACGCAACCGCGCGTCGGCGATCTCCCCGCGATGCGTCCTTCGCCGTTAATACAGCCATGAAACACTTCGTGATCTGCCTCTCCGTCCTGTTTGCCGTCGTCCTCCTGGCATGCAACCAGAGCGGACTCTCGAACGCGCCCAGGGCGACCTTCGCCCAGATCAGCTGCCTCAATACGAATGGCGATAACGTCCTCAACGCACAGGACGCCGTCGACCCTTCGAAGCTGCCCGATTTCGACGGCGACCGGAAGCGCGACGCCCAGGACGCGGCCTTCCTCTACGGCCTCAACATTCAACTCAACCCGCAGCGCGACACGAGCGCATGCCGCAGCACCGGCGGTAACGCGCCGGAGTACGAGGTCGCGCGCGGCTACTTCAAGCCGGCCGACGTCTCGTGCGCCACTGGCAAGCAACCGGTGCTGGTCGTCGGCATCGGCGGCGGCGTCGTGAACGTCAAGGACTCCGGCGACGCCGCCGGCGTGCGCAGCATCGTCGATGGGCTGCTGTCCGCATACCGCGACCGAGGCGTGCAGACGATTCCGATCATCGCCGGGCCGCAGCTGCTCGGTGCGGCGAACCTGAACGGCGGCATGGAGCAGTGGGTGACCCACGCCATTGAGGTCTACCTGAACCAGTACCCGTGCATGCGCGCGCTCCTCATCGGCCACAGCAACGGCGCCGTGACGGCCGACGTCGCGGCGGCGAAGCTCGAGGCGCAGTACGCCAGGCGGATCATCGAGGTGGTCGACATCGACCGGTCGACGGTGTTGTACACCGGCGACACGAAGTCGCGCCCGACGCAGGTGCACGTGTTCAACATCTACGAATCGAACAGCGGGGTGCTGAACGGGGCGCCGTACAACTCCCCGAACGCCGAGAACTGGAACGCGAGCGGCATCCAGGCGCCGAAGAACGGTGACAAGGGCGGACCGCTGGCCCAGGTGAATCACACGACGCTCGACAACGCGAAGGACGTCAAGCAGCGAGTGATCGCCGACGTGCTCCAGCACTCGACCTGACGCCGCCGGCCCAGCCTCGCGGCCGACCCGGAGGGTCGGCTGCCCGAAAGCACTCCGTCGCGTCGCCTCCGGCCTTGCGTCCGGCAGGGCTGCTTGCGACGATGGGATGATGCCTGACGAGCGGGCGCCCGACGACGAACTGCTGCAGAACGTCGCCGCGTACGGCGTCGGGCGCATACAGCGGCACATCTTCCTCTGCGCGGATCAGACGGAGCCGAAGTGCGCGCCGCGCGAGCGGACGCTGCGCGCGTGGGAGTACCTGAAGCGCCGGCTCGGCGAGCTGGGACTCACGACCGGCGTGCACGTGGTATACCGGACGAAGGCCAACTGCCTGCGGATCTGCGTCGACGGGCCGATCGCGCTCGTCTACCCGGAGGGGACGTGGTATCGCTCGGCGGATCCCGACGTCCTCGAACGGATCATCCAGGAGCACCTGATCGGCGGTGTACCGGTCGCTGAGTATCGCTTCGCCGAGAATCCGCTCGTGCCCTGACCGGAACGTGCTGCCGGTGCCGCGCCGCGGCCCATCCCCGGGGCGAGATGAATCCCTCCCGCGCCTGAGCGTCGCATGCCGCCGCCCGTAACAGGGGGACACACCTCGCGTGGTCGAGTGGCAGGAGCCGGCGGTGAGCCGGCAAAGACTCGGCGGGTAACCGCGGCACGACGTGCTGATTGCTACGCTACAGGCATGGACGGATTCGAGCGTCTCGCGCAGCCCCGGGTGTTCGAGGTTGCGCACGACGCCGCTGGCCGCATCGAACGCCGGGTCGCGGCCGGCGCCGCGGGCGAAGACCTGCTCGGCGCCTGCATCGACGACCTGCGGGCGACGCGCTACCTGACGCTCACCGTGCCGGCTGAGCTCGGCGGGCTCGGCGGCACCGTCCTCGATGCCTGCGTCGGCCAGGAGCGGGTGGCGCGGGCGCTCGGCTCGGCCGGGCTGGCCGCGAACATGCACATCAGCTACGTCGCGCAATCGCAGGCCTCGGGGCTGTGGCAGCGGCCGATGCTCGACCGCTTCCTCCGCGGCGTCATCGAACGGGGCTACATGATCAACAACTGCCAGGCGGAGGCGGAGATGGGCAGCCCGGCGCGCGGCGGGCTGCCGGCGACGCAGGCCACGCGCGTCGAGGGCGGCTGGCGGATCAGCGGTCGCAAGCAGTGGTCGACCGGCAGCCGCTTCCTCACGCACTTCGCGGTGAGCGCGACGGTATGCGCCCCTGACATGCCGCAGCACCTCGGGCAGTTCCTCGTCGCGCACGCCACGCCCGGCGTCGGCATCGACCCGACGTGGGACGCGCTGGCGATGCGCGAGTCGGCGAGCCACGATGTCGTCTTCGACGACGTGTTCGTGCCGGACGAGGACGTGATCCGCATCAGCCCGGCGGGGGAGGCGTTCGTGCCATCGGTCGAAGTCGCGCCTTGGCACGGGCTCACGATCTCCGCCACGTACACCGGCGTCGCCGTCGCCGCGCGCGATTGGGTGGCGCGCTTCGCCGCGACGCGCAAGCCGACGAACCTGGGCAAGACGATCGGCGAGATCCCCGGCGTGCGCGCGAAGCTCGGCGAGATCGATGCGCTCCTCCTGGTCTCGCGACGGCTGATCTTCGACACGGCGCGCGACTGGGTGGACGGCGCCGACCGGGGCTGGCTGGCGCCGCAGATCGGGCTCGTGAAGTACCACGCCACCAACAACGCCGTGCGCGTGACCGACCTGGCTCTGCGCATCGCCGGCGGCGTCGGCCTGTCGGCTTCACAGCCGCTCGAACGCTGCTTCCGCGATGTGCGCTCCGGGCTGATCCACCCGCCGCTCGACGACGTCGCGCTCGACGCCGCGGCGAAGCGCGCGCTGGCGGAGTCGTAGCACGCCCCACCCGGCGCTGCTCCACCAGAGGAGGCGAGTCCGGTCCCAGGGCGCCCTGGTCCGGCAGGGCGATCATCGGAAGCGGGATGCTCGATGTGGCAGGCGAGCAGCCTGAACGCCACGATCGCCCGGCAGCGCGGCCTGAACCCGGCGCCGCTGCGCGGCCGCGCAGCGGCGCTAGCTCAGGCGGGCGAACGCCTCGCCGGCGCCCGCCGGGTGCCCGACGCGAAGCTGCTCCGGCGTGGCGGCGAGCTGCTCCCGGTACCAGGCGATCGTGCGTTCGAGGCCGTACTCCAGCGTCCGCTGGGCCCTCCACCCGAGCTCGGCCTCGGCCCGGCGCGCGTCCGGCTTTCGGCGCTCGATGTCGGCCGGGCGGGGCGCCAGATGGACGGTCTGCGAAGAAGAGCCGGCCAGGCGGACGATCATCTGCGCGAACTCGAGCACCGAGTGCTCGCGCGGCTGGCCGAGGTTGTAGACGCGAGCCGACGTGCCTTCGCTGAACATCGCCGCGAGCAGGCCCTCCACGAGATCGTCGATGTAGCAGAGGCTGCGCGTCTGCGAGCCGTCGCCGTGCACGGTGATCGGCTCGCCGCGCAGCGCCTGGCCGGCGAACGTCGGCACCATGCGGCCGTCGTCGAGGTCGTTGCGCGGCCCGTAGCAGTTGAAGATGCGCACGATCCGCGCGTCGACGCCATGCGTCGTGACGTAGGACATGGTCAACGCCTCCGCGAAGCGCTTGCCCTCGTCGTAGCAGGCGCGCGGGCCGACAGGGTCGACGTTTCCGAAGTACGACTCATCTTGCGGGTGCTGCAGCGGGTCGCCGTACACCTCGGAGGTGGAGGCGAGCAGGAACGGCGCCTGATTCTCGCGCGCGATCTCCAGCGCCGCCCACGTGCCCTGGGAGTTGACACGCAGGGTCTCAAGCGGATGGCGGCCGTAGCCGACGGGGCTTGCCGGGCTGGCGAGGTGGAACACCGCATCGCAGGCGATGCGCGGCGCCGACTCGAGGTCGCACTCGATGAGGGTGAACCGCTCGTCGCCGGCCAGGTGCTCGACGTTCGCGCGCTTGCCGGTGATGAAGTTGTCGACCGCGACGACGCTCCAGCCGCGGCCGATCAGCGCATCGGCGAGATGCGAGCCGATGAAGCCGGCGCCGCCGGTGATCAACGCCCTCACGACGCCGCGACTCCCGTCGCCGGCGACGCGTGGGCCGCCCGCGACCGGCGCGCCGGCCGCTGCTTGATGGCGCCGAGGCCGGCGATGCCCGTGCCGACGCCGAAGCAGGCGAAGCCGGCGGCGAGCACCTGCTCGCGGTCGAGCGCGTTCCGGCAGTCGGCGACGAGCGGCGTCTGCATGAGCCGGTGCAGGCGGTCGAGGTCGAGCGCGCTGAACTCCGGCCACTCCGTTGCGATGACGAGCGCGTCGGCCTGCGATGCGGCGGCGTAGGCGTCTTCGAACATCTCGACCTGCGGGAAGAGGGCGCTGAACGGCTCCATCGCGAAGGGGTCGTAGGCGTGGACGATGGCGCCCTCGTTCATCAGCAGGCGCGCGAGGTCGACGGCGGGCGCCTCGCGGATGTCGTCGGTGCCGGGCTTGAAGGCGACGCCGAGCAGCGTGATGACGCGCGATTCGAGCGAGCCGAGGGCGTCGCGCAGCATGCGGATCGCGCGGCGTCGCTGGTCGGCGTTGATCTGCAGGACGGCGTTCAGGAGCTGCGGGTGCGCGCCGTGCACGGCGCCGAGGTAGGTCAGGGCACGCACGTCCTTCGGCAGGCAGCTGCCGCCGAAGCCCAGGCCCGGGTTGAGGAACCGCGAGCCGATGCGCGGGTCGAGTCCCATCGCGTGGGCGACGTCGCCGATGTCGGCGCCGACGCCCTCGCAGATCGAAGCGATCTCGTTGATGAACGAGATCTTCGTCGCCAGGAAGGCGTTCGACGCGTACTTGATCATCTCCGCCGTCTTCGGGTCGGTGAAGACGACCTGCGCATCGAGCGGCGCGTAGAGCGCCGCGACGGCGCGCGCGGCCGCCTCGTCGTGGGAGCCGAGGACGATGCGGTCCGGGTGGAAGAAGTCGCGGACGGCGGAGCCCTCGCGCAGGAACTCGGGGTTCGCGACGATCTCGAACTCGTGGCCGCCGACGCCGTTCTGCCGGGCCAGCAGGTAATCGAGCGTGTCGCTTGTGCCGACCGGCGCGGTGCTCTTGTTCACGATGATCGGATGGGCGCCGTGCGTGTTCTCACCGATCTTCTGAACCGCGTCGCGGACGTGGCGCAGGTCCGCGGCGCCCTCGAGCGTCGACGGCGTGCTGACGGCGAGGAAGACGAAGTCCGCGCCGGCGACGTCATACTCGGTCGTGAAGCGCAGGCGGCCGGCATCGAGGTTCCTGCGGAGCAGATCCTCGAGGCCGGGCTCGTAGATCGTGCTCGAGCCGGCAGCCAGCCGGGCGATCTTCGCGGCATCGACATCGATGGCGACGATGTCGTGGCCGAGCTCCGCCATGCAGACGGCATACACGAGGCCGACGTAGCCTGTGCCGATGATGCTCAGTCGCTTACTCGTAGTCATGCACGCCTCCCAGCGGGACCTCGACGGCGAAGCGTGCTCCGCCAGTCTCTTCCGACGATTCGACGATGAGCCGCGCGCGCATCGCGTCGCAGAGTGTGCGCGTGACATAGAGGCCGAGCCCGACGCCCGCGCCTCGCTGCTGCCTGCCGCGGAAGCCTGCCTCGAAGATGCGCTGCCGTTCGGCGACGGGGACGCCGTCGCCCTCGTCCTCGACCTCGATGCGGACGGCGTCCTCGTAGTGATGCGAGGAGAGGTGGACGACGGAGCCCGCCGGCGAGTACTTGGCGGCATTGGAGAGCAGGTTCGACACGACGATCGAGAGCATGCGCCGGTCGACGATGATCTGGTCGTCGCGCTCCGTGCGCAGCTCGAAGCGATGCCCCGGGAACTGCAGGCGCTGCTCCTCGCACGCCTCCTCGAGGAGTTGCGTGAGGTCGACCGCGCCGGATTCGGCGCGCTGCTGGCGGCTGGCCGCTCCGTACGCCTCGAGCAGGCCATCGATGATGGCGTTCAACCGGTGCGCCTGGCGGCGAATGATGCACGCGAAGCGCTGCTGCTCCGCCGCGTCACCCTCCTGGATCATCTCCGCCGCCGCCGACAGCGACGAGAGCGGCGCACGCAACTCGTGCGCGATGCTTGACAGCATCTCGATGACGGAACCCCCACCGTCGACCTCTTCCATCCCGAGGACAGCGTCATCATGAAGATGCGCCGTCTGTACTGTCATGGTCGCTCCCCTTGTGAGGATGCCTCCTGCTTCCTCGTGAACCGTGAAATGCCGATCCTTCCAAGAACCTGAACGTCATCGACCAGGTAGCGTTTCGCGAGCCGGCGCGGCTCCCGCGCGAGCCGGAAGGCCCATTCCAGGCCTGACCGCTGTGCCCAGCGCGGCGCGCGACGGATGCGCCCGGAGAGGTAGTCGAATGAACCACCGATGCCGGCGGACACCGGGACGCCGAGATCGCGATGGTCGCGGATCCAGAAGTCCTGCTTCGGGCAACCGAATGCGACGAAGAGCACATCGGGTCGCGCGTCGCCGAGCAGCCGCCGGATATGGACGTCCTCCGGGCCATCGAGCCGGCCCATCGGCGGCGCGTAGATGCCGGCGACGTGGAAGGCGCCGTGCTTCACCGCAAGCGCATCGGCTGCCGCGGCGGCGACGCCCGGCGCCGCCCCGAGGAAGAAGATGCTGGAGCCGTGCGCCGCGGAGTGGCGGACCGCCATGTCGATCAGGTCCGGCCCGGTGACGCGCGCCGGCAGCGACGACCCGAGGTAGCGCGCGGCCCAGCGGACCGGCGTGCCATCGGCAGTGACGAGGTCCGCCTCGTTCACGAGCGCCCGGAACGCCGGGTCGCGGCTGCCGATGCTGAGGAAGTCGATGTTCACGGTGGCGACCTGGTGAGCGCCGCCGCGCGCGATGAAGCGCGCGAGAGATTGCTCCGTCTCGGCGTATGTCAGGCGATCGATCTGCATGCCGAGGATCTCGACGCGCTGTCGGTGTTTCGGGGACTCGCCGATCGTCGGCGATCGCGATGCCATCGTCGATACCACCATCAGGAAACCCCATGCTGGAGCAGCGTCTGCAGCCCGCCGAGGTGGTCACGCTCGGCGATGCTGTCGTGCACGAGCTCGATGCGGGACGTGGAGAGGTCGGCCGCGATGAGCAGGAACTCCGGCAGGTCGACGGCAGCGCGGCAGAACAACTCCAGCATCTTCCTCCTGTCGACGAATCCGTCGTAGCACTCGATGAGCAAGGTGTCCGGCCGCTCGGCCAGCACCAGATCGAGCGCCTCTTCCGGATCCGCGGTGGCCGCGACGACGTCGATCGGACCGAGGTCGTGCAGCGCGGTCGCCATCAGGTCGCGAAACAGCGCATGCCTGTGGAGGATGACCGCTCGTAACGTTCGCATCGCGGGCGCTTCCCGGCGGCCGTCTCCGGCACGCTCGCTCAACCGCGACCGGCGGGATCCCAACCAGCTCTCAACGATCCTAGAACGCGAGAGTCGCGGTCGCATCACACTCGTTGCGATGCGGCGATCGGCCATCCGGACATTTCCTGCTGCGATGATCCGCGAGGAATCGACGCTTCGCGTATCCATTCGGGCGCGTCCGATCAGCGTGAACCAGCGCCGATCGGCCTAGGCCGATCGGCGGTTCCAGATAACAACCGGACGGAATCGCCGGGCGGTTCAGATTCGAGTTACCCAATAGTTGTTGTGTCGGATAGGTCGAATTCCGAACGATCTGCGAGTGCATGGATCGTCCGCGTTCTTGACAGGCGCTCAACGTGAGTTGTTGACAGTGTTATGTGCCTATGGTAACTACAAATCAACAGCGATCGCGTGTGCCTTGGTCGCTGGATCCGCCAACTCCCGTCGGTACGCAAGGATGTCCTCTGGCAGGAATTCAGGGGGTGACTCGGCAACCGGATGTCGTCCGAGTCCCTTTGAGCGGCGCTGCATGCGTCGCTCATGATGCCACCGCATCGGCGTCCACACGGGTGGTCGCTCCGGAGTGAATGTTTTGGGGGAGTCCGATCGTGCCTCTCAACGTGTTGCTCGCGTGTGACCATGGTCTGGTGCGCCACGCCTTGGGCGCCCTGCTCCGCCGCCAGCCAGGCATCGACGTGGCGGGCGAGACTGCACTCCAGGCGCGCATTCCGGAAGACGCCGTCGCGCTCGGGGCGGACATCGTGCTGGTCACCGTCGATAGCGCCGAGCGAGCGACCTCGCCCCAGATGCGCGCCGTGTACGAACAGCTGCAGCCGATCCCCGTCGTGCTGCTGAACCTCGCGGACGACGACGAACGCCTGCTCGAAGCGCTCTCGCTCGGGATCCGCGGCATCATCGACAAGAACGCCGACGCGACGCACCTGCTCGACGCCCTGCACGAGGTCCTCAACGGCGAGACCGTCATCTCGAAACGTTTGGCGAGCCGGCTCGTTGTGGAGTATGTCGCTTCGTCCTCCGGCGAGCGGCCGCGAGACCTTCGGCTCCGGGAGCCGCGGGGCAGCGAGTTGAGCGAGCGCGAGCGGGATGTACTTTCGGGGCTGGCGCGCGGCGAATCGAACCGCATCATCGCCGAGCGGATGTACATCTCGGTCCACACTGTGCGCGCGCACGTGCGCAGTTTGATGCAGAAGCTGCATGTGCAGAACCGGGTACAGGCGGCGACGTACGCGTTCGAGCATGGGCTCGTCGAGTCGAGGCGGGCGGCCGGCGGACACGCCGGCGGCACTGCGGGGGTGGCAGGCTAGATGGCAATTCTCCTCGTCGAAGACGAACAGGATCTGGCCGACATCGTCGGCTACACGCTGCGGCGCAGCGGGTACGACGTGATTACGGCGTACGACGGGATGGCCGCGCTGCGCCTGCTCAAGTCCCGCGCCCCAAGCCTCGTGATCCTCGACGTCACGCTGCCGCACGTCGACGGCTGGCAGGTGTTGCACCAGATCCGCACCTCCACGGCGATGCCGGTGATCATGCTCACCGGCTGCAGCAGCGATGAAGACGTCGTCCGCGGCCTGCGCCTCGGCGCCGATGATTATGTCACGAAGCCATTCAGCCCCACGCAACTCGTCGCCCGCGTCGAAGCCGTGATGCGTCGCGCCGCGCCCCAGACCGGCACCGTCCGCAGCCGCGCCCTCGAGCTCGGCGATATCCGCCTCGACGTCGGCCTCCATTCCGTCAGCGTCCGCGAGCGCGCCGTGCGCCTGACGAAGATCGAGTTCCGGCTGCTCTACGAGCTGGCGCTGCACGAGGGCGAAGTCGTTACGCATCAGGAGCTCACGCGGCGCATCTGGGGCCTGCAGGACGTCGAGAGCGCATCGATGGCCAAGAGCCATATCCGCAACCTGCGCCGGAAGATCGAGCCGGACGCCGGCGCGCCACTCTACATCCACACGATCGCCGGGCTGGGTTACCGGCTCACGGCGAGGGGCGCCGCGCACGCGGTCCCCGAGAAGCATTCCGCTTGACCACCGGCATCACATCGTGCGGCGTTTCCCCGCCGCTTCTCGACGGCGCTTCAACTCTCGTTTCACCCGGAGCGGCGACGGTGGCAGGTAGCAACCGCCGATGCAGGGATTGACATGAAGATCCTCCTGACCGAAGACGACGTGGACCTCAGCGACGTGACGGCGTTCGCGCTGCGGCGGCAGGGCTTCTCGGTGATCCTCGCATTTTCCGGCGCACAGGCGCTGCAGCACCACAAGGACGAGCGCCCGGACGTCGTCCTGCTCGACTTGGCGCTGCCCGAGCCGAACGGCATCGACGTGCTCCGCAAGATCCGAGAGTACGCCGACACGCCGGTGATCGTCGTGACGGGACGCGGCGATGAGGCCGCCATGGTCGAAGCGTTCTCCGCCGGCGCCGATGATTATGTCGTGAAGCCGTTCTCGTTCCGTCAGCTCGTGCTGCGGGTGAACGCCGTCGCGCGCCGCGTCGCGTCGCACGTCGCCTCGAGCGAGCTGGTGCTCGGCGGCCTGCGGATCAATCCCGATACCTGGAGCGTCACCTACGAGGACGGGCTGCTGAACCTGACCCGGATCGAGTTCCGCATCCTCTACTGCCTGGCATCGCACTTCGGGCGCGTGACGCCGACCGACCGCCTCCTGCGCTACGTCTGGTCCGATGAGGGCGGCGACAGCAACGTGCTGAAGACGCACCTCTCGCACATCCGCCAGAAGCTCGCCGCGAACGGCATCGAGCTTTCGATCACCGCCGTGCCGAACGTCGGCTACATCCTCCGCGGCGACGAGGAGGCGGAGCCGCCGCTCGCCGTCAGTGGTGGCGCCCGATCGAACGCGTCTTAGACGCGCACTCAACCCTCACTCAACTCGGCTCTCATACAACACAAGGGAAACCTCCGATTCAGGCTGTCGGCCGGGAGATTCGCCCTTGGCTACGCTACCGCAGGAACTCGAAGCGCATCGCGCGCTGGACGAAACATCGCTGGCGACGGCGGCGGACGCCGAGAAGCGCATCCAGCGCCTCGGCAAGCGCGCCCTCGACGTCGCGGGCGGCATGGTGCTGCTGGCGCTGCTCTGCCTGCCGGCAGCAGTCGTCGCGGCGCTGATCCGGCTCGACTCGCGCGGCGCCCCGCTGATCACGCAGCCACGCGTCGGCAAGAACGGGCGCATTTTCCGCATGTACAAGTTCCGGACGATGTGCGAGGACGCGCACGCGCGCATCGCCGAGCTGACGGCGTTCAACGAGCAAGCGGGACCGATCTTCAAGATGCGGAACGACCCGCGGATGACGCGGGTCGGGCGCTGGCTGCGCAAGCTAAGCGTCGACGAGGTGCCGCAGCTGATCAACGTCGTGCGCGGCGACATGAGCCTGGTCGGGCCGCGTCCGCCGCTGCCGCACGAGGTGCAGAACTACAGCCGGCATCAACTGCGGCGGCTGCTGACGCGCCCCGGCCTCACCGGCCTCTGGCAGGTGAGCGGGCGGAGCACGCTGCCGTTCGACGAGATGGTCGCCCTTGACATCAGCTACATCGAGGACTGGACGCTGATGCGCGACCTCGTGATCCTCCTCAAGACGCTGCCTGCGGTGATCTCGACACGCGGAGCGTACTGAGTGTCGCGACGTCAAGCTCGACGCGATCTGGACGAGGCGTTGACCGGCGCTCAATGCGCGCGCCGTTAGGATGAATGCAGCTTCGGACGAGCGACGGGCGGCGTCTGCTGCGGCATCGCGGGAGAGTCTTTCATGACGATGAAGCCACTGATTGTCGCAGCGCGATACAAGTACCTCCTGCTCGTGCCCTTCATCGTGATCCTGCCGATCGCCGCCGCGCTGGCAGTCTTCACGCAGAAGCAGACGTACACATCGCTGTCGAAGGTCTGGGTCGAGCAGTCGCCGCTGGTGCCGACGCTGCCGACGTCCGACAACCAGTACCAGACGGCCGCCCAGAACCGGGCGAGCGACCTGACCGAATTCCTCGCGACCGATTCGTTCGCGCTCGATGTCGCGCGCCGCGCGGGCTTGCCCACCGATACGCTGCCGCAGAAGAGCGCCGCGCTGTTCGCCGTCCGCAACGGCACGGTGGTGCTCGCGGAAGGCCCTCACCTCGTGGACATCAGCCACAGGGCGGCGACGGCGACGGAGGCGAAGACGATCAACGATGCGCTGGTCGCCGGCTTCACGGCCGAGGTGAAGGCCCGCACGAGCATCGATCTGCAGCAGGCGATCGCCTTCTACACGAAGCAGCAGCAGAGCGCGCAGAAGCAGCTCGACTCAGCGCAGTCGGCGCTTCAGTCTTACCGTGCGAGCAGCAGCCTCGACCCGCAGTTGACGACGCTGACGTCGAACGTCCAGACGGCGCAGACGGCGCTCAACGACGCAACCAAGAGCCTGCGCGACTCCAACGCGCTCGTCAGCTCTCCCGGTACCCAGACGGTCGAGGTGCGCGATGCGCCGAGCCAGCCGACGGGGCCGGATGCCCGCAAGAAGACGTCGCTGCTGCTCTTCCCGGTCGCTGGCCTGCTGTTGGCGGTCAGCCTCAGCGCCGGGCTGTACGGGCTGCTGCTGCGCACCGACAACAGCATCCGCGTCGCGGAGGACCTGCAGGCGCTGCCCGGGCTGCTGCTCCTGGGCTCCGTACCGGATGTCAGCAAGTTGAAGAAGCGCGGCTGGCCGAAGCACTTCTACCGGCTGGCCGTCACGGCGCTCGGCAGCACATTGCAGCGATAAGCGGCAGCGAAGCAGGGGGCGGACAGGACATGGCTATGGAGCAGACCCGGCAGTGGGAGAGCGCGCGCGACGAGGAAGTGTGGGCGCAGAAGTGGACACCGCTGATCGCCCAGATCGACGACATGGCCCTGACGGCGCCGGTCTTCGGCGTCATCGAACAGCGCTTCCGCCAGATCGCCGCGCGCTGCCTCGACATCTCCAGCGCGGCGGGCAGCCAGTCGGTGGCGATCTCCAGCGCGACGACGGGTGAAGGCAAGAGCGCCGTTTCGATCGGCATTGCCGCGGCGGCCGCCCGTAACCTGGGGTCCGACGTGCTGCTGCTGGAGACGGACCTCCGGCGGCCGACGCTCGCCGCCGACTTCCGCCTCGACGCCAGCTTCGGGCTGGCCGAGTACCTGGCGTCGGAGGTCGAGCTGGAGCCGATCATCCAGGCCACCCGCATGCAGAACGTCTGGCTGCTGCCGGCCGGCCGCCCGTGCGCGAACCCGGGACCGCTGCTTCGCTCCCAGAAGTTCCAGGACCTGATGAAGACGCTGCACGGCGTCTACCCGACGATCATCATCGACGCGCCGCCGATGCTGACATCGCCGCACGCGGCGGTGATCGCGAACCAGGCGGAAAGCCTCGTGCTGGTCGCCCGCGCGGGGCACACGCACATTCAGGACGCCGCGCAGGCGCTGAAGGCTGCCGGCGACGTGCCCGTGCGCGGCGTCGTGCTGAACGGCACGCGCGAATGGATCCCGCGTTGGATCGCGGGCCTGCTGGGCGTGTCGCGGTTCGCGATCGAGTAACGCCTTGAAGCTGTACCTGGCGTTCCTGCTCGTGTTCCTCGCGCTCGGGCTGTGTACCCGTCGCATCGGCGGCTGGGGATACCTGCTGATCGCCGGCGCGACGATCTCCCTGGCCGGGCTCTACATCGTCAGCACCACGGCGTGGTCATGAGCGCATACGCAGCCGTCGCCCGGCCGATCTCCGGGCGGGACAACCGCCTGCCCCTGCTCGCCGTCGCGCTCGTCGCGGCGGTCGCCTTGGCGCTGTTGCTCGTCACGGCGGGCGGCGCCCTCGCGCTGCTCGTGTGCGCGGGCATCGTCGTCCTCGCGCTGGCGGTGGTGAAGCCGATCAGCGGCGTCTACGCGGTGATGATCGCGGCGCTTCTCGGCGACTTCCACATCAACGACCCGAACTACGCCGCCGGCGCGCGTCTGTACAAATCCCTGGCGCCCGTCGGCATCAGCCTGACGCCGGTGGAGCTGGTCCTCTTCGCGGCGCTCCTGGGACTGGCGATCCGCCTTATCTACGACGATGAGGTGCGCTTTCGCGCCGGCTCGCTGCTGCTTCCGATCGCGCTCTTCGTCGCCGCCATCGCCTTGGCCTCCGTCGTCGGCATCTCCCGCGGCGCGAACATGGCGACGCTCCGGCAGGAGCTGCGCGGGCTGGTCTACGTGCCGGTCCTCTACCTGCTCCTGACGAACCTGCTCACGCGGCGGGAGCAGTGGATGCGGCTGATGTGGGTGTTCGTCGCGTTCGCGAACATCGCTTCCGTGGAGAACATCTACCGGTACTACGGCGACGTGGCGACGACGTCGTACAGCCTCAAGGTCTCGCTGGCGCTGGCCTTCGCGCACGAAGACTCGCTGTTGTACGCCGCTGCGATCGTCCTGCTCACTGCCCGCCTGGTGTGGTCGCGCAACATCATGCGCGAGTGGAAGTGCATCGCGCTGATGCTGCTGCCGCTGGCGGCGATGCTGGTGATGCGCCGGCGCGCCGGCCTCGTGGCACTCGATGGCGGCATCATCGTGCTGTGCCTCGTGCTGATTCGCGAGAAGCTGCGCACCTTCCTCGTCCTCGTGCCGCTCGGCCTGCTGGCGATGGGCCTGGTGATCGCGGTGACGTGGAACAACACCGGCAGCACCGGCGAGCTGGCGCGCTCCTATCGCTCCGCGGTCGGCAGCGGTCAGGTCTCCGCCCGCGACGCGTCGTCGAACTCGTACCGCAAGCGGGAAGAGCTGAACATCCGGCTGAATATCCAGGGCGATCCGGTGATCGGGCTCGGGATGGGGCGGCCGTACAGGTTCTACGTGCCTGTGGCAGATCTGAGCGCGAACTGGCCGCTCTGGGATTCGGTACCGCACAACTCGGTGCTCTGGATCTGGATGGACGCCGGGATCCTGGGATTCGGCGCGCTGACGATGCTCTTCGCCGCTTCGATCTGCCGCTCGATGCAGGTGCTGCGGGCGATCTCGACGCCGATGAAGCCGTATGCCTTCGCGTTCGGAGCGATCATCTTCATGTTCATCATGTATTCGTGGGTGGACCTGGGAATGATCACGCCGCGCACCCTGACGCTGTTCGCCCTGGCGCTCGGCGGCATCGCCGCGCTCGGGCACATCGCCGCGGCGGAGGGCGACGGCGCGCCGGCCACGTAGCGGCGCTGCGGCCGTTCTCGACGCGCCGCAGCCGGCGACTCAACTGACGCTCAACAGCCGGCGACTAGGCTTCGTTACGTAACGCCGTGACCTCCGCCGGAAGGAGCACCACCTTGACCACCCTCGTCTCCCGGGAACGTCAAGCCGTCGCAGGCGACCACTCCGTGGGCGTCGCCGTGATCGGATGCGGGTACTGGGGCCCGAACCTCATCCGGAACTTTTTCGATACTCCGGGTTGCCACGTCGTCGCCGCCTGCGATCTGTCGGAGACGCGCCTCGAAGCGATCAGCCGGCGCCATCCGAGTCTGGCGGCGCTCACGTCCGTCGATGACGTGCTGCGCGACCCGACGATCGATGCGGTCGCCATCGCCACGCCGGTGAACACACATGCGCAGCTGGCGATGCGCGCGCTGGAGGCGGGCAAGCACGTGCTCGTCGAGAAGCCGATGACGGCGACAGTCGCCGAAGCGGAGGCGCTCGTGGCGCTGGCGGACGCCTCCGGACTGACGCTGATGGTGGATCACACATTTGTGTACACCGGCGCGGTCCGGCGCATCAAGCAGATGATCGACACGGGCGAACTGGGAAATCTGTACTACTACGACTCCGTGCGCATCAACCTCGGCTTAATCCAGCACGATGTCAGCGTCATCTGGGACCTGGCCGCGCACGACCTGGCGATCATGGATTACCTGATCGCCCAGCGGCCGACGGGGATCAGCGCCGTGGCATCGACGCACTTCCCCGGCGGCATGGCAGACGTCGCGTACCTGACGGTGCGCTTCGCCGACGCGATGATCGCGCACTTCCACGTCAACTGGTTGTCGCCCGTGAAGGTGCGGCAGGTGCTCATCAGCGGTGACCGTCGCATGGCCCTGTACGACGACATCGAGTCGACCGAGAAGGTGAAGGTGTACGACCGCGGCGTGCGCTGGAACGACGACCCGCTGGAGGCGCGACGCGACGCCCTCGTCGCCTACCGGCTCGGCGACATGTTCGCGCCGGTGCTCGACCAGACCGAGGCGCTGCGCAACGAGTGCGCGCACTTCATCGACTGTATGCGCAGCGGCGAGACGCCGGCGACCGATGGTCATGCGGGCGCGCGCACGGTGCGCATGCTGGCCGCCGCCGAGCGCTCAATCGCTGAGCACGGCGCGCTGGTGCCGCTCGATGACTGAGATCCGCGTACCCTTCGTCGACATGCAGGCCCGACTGGCGCCGCTGCGCGACGAGATCCTCGCCGCCTGCGCCCGCGTGCTGGACAGTGGCGCCTTCGTGATGGGCCCGGAGGCCGCGGCGCTCGAAGAGGAATTCTCGCGGTTCTGCGGCGTCGAGCACGGGGTCGCCGTATCGAACGGCACGGCAGCGCTGCAGGTCGCGCTGCTGGCGCTCGGCGTCGGCCCGGGCGACGAGGTGATCACCGTCGCCAACACGTTCATCGCGACCGTCGAGGCGATCAGCGCCGTCGGCGCGACGCCGGTGCTCGTCGACGTCGACCCGGCGACGTACCTGATGGACCCCGCGCGCTTTGAAGCGGCGGTCACGTCACGCACACGCGCCGTCATCCCCGTCCACCTCTACGGCCTCATGTGCGACATGCCGGCGATCAGCGCGATCGCCCGCCGGCGCGGCATCCGCGTCGTCGAGGACGCCTGCCAGGCGCACGGGGCGACGTTCGGCGGCCGCGTCGCCGGCTCGTTCGCCGACGCCGCGTGCTTCAGCTTCTATCCGGCGAAAAACCTCGGGACGATCGGCGAGGGCGGCATGGTGGTCACGCGCGATGCCGCGCTGGCGGCGCGCATGCGCTCGCTGCGCAGCCACGGCGAGACAGAGCGGTACCACCACAGCGAGCCGGGGTGGAACCTGCGGCTGGGCGAGGTCCAGGCGGCGGCGACGCGCGTCCAGCTCCGCCACCTGGTGTCGTGGAACGCCGGACGGCGGCGGGTCGCGCACTGGTACGGCGAAGCGCTGGCGGGCCTGCCGCTGCATCTCCCCGTCGCGCCGGCGCAACGCGAGCACGTGTACCACCTGTACGTCGTGCAGGCGGACGGGCGCGATCGGCTGCGCGCGCAGCTGGCGGAAGCCGGCATTGGCACGGGCGTGCACTATCCGGTGCCGGTCCACGAACAGCCCGCCTACGCATCGCTGGGGCTGACGGCGGCGGACCTGCCGGTGACCTCGGCGGCGGCGGCGCGGCTGCTCTCGCTCCCGATGTACGCCGAGATGACGCGCGCGCAGGTCGACGACGTGGCGTCGTGCGTGGCGCGGGCGCTCGAAGCGGTACCAGCGGGCAGCGCCTGAACGGCCCGACGTAACGCGTGCCGGGCATCGGGCGTTGGATTTGATGCGGGCGGCAGGCAGCATCCTGGGAGCGATTGCGGGACGGAGATACCGAATGACGGACCTGAACGGAGCGCGCATCCTCGTCACCGGCGGCGCCGGGTTCATCGGCTCGTACATCGTCGATCAGGCGCTGGAGGCAGGCGCCGCCCACGTCGCGGTCGTCGATGACTTCGTGCGCGGGCGGCCGGAGAACCTCGCCGGCGCTCGGGCGACCGGACGCGTCGAGATGCTCGAAGGCGACATCTGCGACGCCGCACTGATCGACGGGCTGACCGAGGGGCGCGACATCGTGTTCCACCAGGCGGCCCTGCGGATCACGCAATGCGCGGAGCAGCCGCTGCGGGCGGTTCAGGTGATGATCAACGGCACGCAGACGGTCATCGAAGCGGCCGTGCGGCACAAGGTCTCGCGCGTCATCGCCGCATCGAGTGCGTCGGTGTACGGCGAGCCGAGCTACTTCCCGATCGACGAAGCGCACCCCTTCAATAACCGCACGCTCTACGGCGCCGCGAAGGTCGCCAACGAGCAGATCCTGCGTTCGTACAACGAGATGTACGGCATGGACTACGTGATGCTGCGCTACTTCAACGCCTACGGCCCGCGTATGGACATCTACGGCGTCTACACAGAGGTGATCGCGCGCTGGCTCGACCGGCTCGACCGCGGCGAAGCGCCGGTGATCTTCGGCGACGGACAGCAGTCGATGGACATGGTCTACGTCGGCGACATCGCACGCGCAAATATCCTCGCGGCGCAGAGCGACGTCACGGACGACGTCTTCAACGTCGGCAGCGCGACCGAGACGACGCTGCGTCAGCTCTGCGAGCTGCTGCTCGACCTCACCGGACACGCGGACCTCGCGCCGCTGCACGAGCCCGAACGGAAGGTGAACCCGGTCCGCCGCCGCCTGTCATCGATCGACCGCATCCGCGCGAAGCTTGGGTACGAACCGAAGACGACACTCCGGGAGGGGCTGCAGGCGGTGATCGAATGGCGCAAGGCTTCGCTTTGCGTGTCGTGACGGACGCTCCGGCGACGACGGAGCCAGCGACGGGCAGCCGACCGGCGCCCGACCCGCCGCGCGTTTCGGTGATCATCCCAACGTTCAACCGCGCGCCGTACCTCGCGCGCGCGCTCGATGCCCTGCGCGAGCAGACGCTGGCAGCGAGCGCGTTCGAGGTGATTGTGGTCGACGACGGATCCAGCGACGACACGGCGGCGGTACTCGCTCGGGCGTGGCCCTTGGCGCTGCGGTCCGTGCGACAGACGAACCAGGGGCCAGCCGCGGCCCGCAACGCCGGCATCGCGCTCGCGCGGGCGGAGATCATCCTCTTCATCGACGACGACGTCGTGCCGGCCCCGGATCTCGTTGCACGCCACCTGCAGGCGCACGCCGAGCCCGGGCGCGTCGTCATCGGCCGCATGGCGCCGCCGCTCGGCCGTCAGCCGTTCTGGGCGGAGTGGGAGTTGCGGACGCTCGAGCGGCAGTACGCACAGATGGTCGGCGGCATCTTCGAGCCGACGCCACGCCAGTTCTACACGGCCAACGCATCCGTACGGCGCGCGGACCTCGAGCGGGCGGGCATGTTCGACGTGCGCTACCGGCGCGCGGAGGACGTCGAGCTCGCCTACCGGCTCGAAGAGGGCGGCGCGACGTTCGTCTTCCTGCCCGACGCCTGCGTGCTGCACGACACCCCGCGCAGCTTCTCCAACTGGATGGCGATGGCCGGCCAGTACGGGCAGTACGACGTGCTGCTCTCCAGGCAGGGGGGCAGGCGCTGGACGCTCGACATCCTGGCCGAAGAGTTCGTCGAGGCGCGCCACCCGGCGCTGCAGGCGGTGGCGCGGCTGACCGTCGGCCACCGGCGCCGGAGTGCGGCGGTGCGGCGCCTGGCGCCCCTGGCGATCGGCGGCGCCGATGCGCTGCGGCTCCGGCGCGTCGCGCTCGCCGGGTGTGGCGCGCTCTTCAACCTGCTCTACTGGCATGCATTCTGCGAGGAGTTCGGCGGACGCGTGGCGTTCTGGGATGCGGTGCGAACATCCCGCGCGACGAGAGCGCTGTCCGCGGCGGAGGCGGCGAAGTGAGCAGGACACGCCCCCGGATCCTGTTCGTGGGCTCCGGCTTCGCCGGCAACATGACGGAGTTCCTCAACATGCGGGAGTATGTCGAGCACGACGATCGCATCGAGCCGGTATTCGCACTGGTGAGCGGCTACCGCGAGGGCGGCCTCATCGAGCGCCTTGGATTCGCGCCGTCCAGCCTTCGCTACCGCCTGCGCGCCCTGTGCGAGGGGATGGCGATGGCGCAGATCCCACGACCCGACGCGATCTGGTTCGCCGCGAGCGTGCCGATCACTCCCTACCTCTGGGCGCAGATCGGTCCGCTGCACCGGCCGCTCGTGCTCGATACCGATTCGACATCCGAGCAGCGCGAGGCGTGGGCGCCCGAGTACTACGGCAGGCCGCCGCGGCGCGGGTTGCACCGAGCCATCGATGCCTGGCACGAGCGATTCGCCTGGCGGCGCGCATCGGCGATCATCGCCCGATCGAACTGGGCGGCGGCGCCGATAATGGCCGCCGGCATCGCGGCGGACCGCGTGCATGTGATCCCGTTCAGCATCAACGTCGCAAGCTGGGCGACCGAACGTACGCCGTCCGCGGCGTCCGACCAGCGTCCGCTGCGTCTGCTCTTCGTCGGTGGCGACCTCGAGCGCAAGGGCGGCGACGTGCTCGCGGAGGTGGTGCGCGGACGCTTCGCCGGCCGCTGCGAGCTGGACCTCGTGACGCATGGCGCGCTCGCCGAATCGCCCGGCATACGGGTGCACCGGGCGAAGCCGAACTCGCTGGAGTTGCGCGCTCTCTACGCACAGGCGGACATCTTCGTGCTACCGACGAAGGCCGAGTGCTTCGGCATCGCCACGGTAGAGGCGATGGCCAGCGGCCTGCCGGTGATCATGGGCGACGCCGGTGCCGCGCGCGAGATCGTCGATGAAGGCGAGACCGGATGGCTCGTCCAGCCGTACGCCGGTGCGATCGCGGAGGCGCTCGAACGGGCGCTCGTCAACCGCCGCGCGCTGCCGGCGATGGGGCAGCGGGCACGCGAGGTCGCCAGGGAGCGCTTCGACTGCGGCCGGAATGACCGTCGCATCGTCGATATTGTGCTCGCCGGGATCGCGCGCAATGGACACCGGCGGGCAAGCCAGCCGCCGGTGGCGGGCCAGGCGCCGGACAGCGTGACGGACGCGGTCCGCCGCCAGTAGCACGGCACGAGGAAGGGCATGACGATGTCGACAACAACCATGCAGATCCCCCTGACGGCCATCACTCTCGGCGACGAGGAGGAGCGCGCCATCGCAGAGGTGCTGCGCTCGGGCTGGCTCGTCCAGGGCGCGCGCGTCGCGGCGTTCGAGGAGCGCGTCGCGGCATACTGCGGCGCCCGGCACGCGGTGGCGACGACGAACTGCACCACGGCGCTGCAACTGGCGCTCGAACAGCTCGGCCTGCAGCGCGGCGACGAAGTGATCGTCCCGAGCTTCACCTTCGTCGCGTCGGTCAACGCGATCCTGCACGCCGGCGCGACGCCGCGCATGGTCGATGTCGAGGCGGGCACCTGGAACATCGATCCGAAGTCGGTCGAGGCGGCGATCAACCGCAACACGAAGGCGATCATGCCCGTCGACCAGTTCGGGCTCGCGGCAGACCTGCACGCGGTCCACGAGCTCGCCTCGCGCCACCATCTGCGCGTCGTCGAGGACGCGGCTCCGTCGCTGGGCGCGGCGATCGGCGGCGCGCGCCTCGGCAGCATCAGCGAGATGACGTGCTTCAGCTTCCACCCGCGCAAGACGATCACCAGCGCGGAGGGCGGCATGGTGCTGACCGACGACGACAAGCTCGCAGCCCACATGCGCGAGCTCCGGTCGCACGGGGCGTCCGTGTCGGACCTGGCGCGGCATGCGGCCACAGACGACGTGATCATCGAGACGTATGACGAGCCCGGATTCAACTTCCGCATGAGCGACGTGCACGCGGCGATCGGGCTGGCGCAGATGGACCGGCTCGACGGCCTCATCGAGCGGCGGCGCGAGCTCGCGGCCGCGTACGACCGCGCCTTCGCGCACCTGGACGCTGTCGAAGTCGTCCAGCCGCCGCCAGGCTTTCTGCACACCTACCAGAGCTACTGCATCGTGCTGACGGACGACTCGCCGCTCAACCGGCAAGATGCCATGCGCCGGCTGAAGGGCGCGGGGATCACGACCCGGCGCGGCTGTGGTGCGGTGCACCTCGAGCCGTTCTTCGTGAAGCGCTTCGGGCTCGCGCGGCTGCCCGTCTCCGAGCGGCTGGCGGCGCGCAGCATCGCCATTCCGCTCTACCCGTCGATGACGCCCGCCGAGCAGCAGTACGTCATCGAGCACGTCCGCGGCATCCTGCGATGAGGGCCAGCGGCGGCGCCGCGGCCGCCAGCGGCGCCGGCGCGCGCCGGCGGGTCGTGCTGGCGCTGCACTCGGTCGCCGCCGGCGGCATGGAGACCTATTGCATCGACCTCGCCGGCGAGTACGCCCGTCGCGGGATCAGCGTCACGGCGATCGTGCCGCCGCTGAGCGAGCTCGACGCTGTGGCCCAACGCTTCGGCGAGGCAGGCGCGGCTGTCGTGCGGATGGATACGACCGGCGGCGGGCGGGCCGCCCAGGCCCGGCGCCTGCCGGCGCTCGCGCGGCTGCTGCGCTCGATCGATCCGCACGTTGTGCACGTGCACACGCCCGGCGGCAACGGCGGCATCGTGCTGGCGGCGATGGCGCGCCTCGCGACGCGCGCCACGGTGGTCGTGACGGAGCACGACGTGCCGCCGGCGCATCCCGGCTGGCTTCGGCGGCTGGTGCAATTCGCGACGGACCGGGCGGTGCACGCGACGATCGCCGTGTCACGCCGAAACGCCGCACTGCGCGCCGCACGCTCGTCACCGCGCCGCTCGACCTTCGCGGCGATCCTCAACGGCGTACCGCTGCCCGACCTGAATGGGGCGGAGCGCCGGGAGCATCGGGCGGCCGTCCGCGCCGAACTGGGGATCGCCGACGACGCGATCGTGATCGGCTCCGTCGTGCGCCTGGCCGATGGCAAGGGACTGCCCGACCTCATCGAGGCCTACGCGATGCTCCGACCGTCGCGTCCGTGCGAGCTCCTCCTCGTCGGCGATGGGCCGCTGCGCCCGCAGCTCGCGGCGCTCGCCGACAGGCTGGGCGCGCCGGCGCGCTTCGCCGGAGAGCGCTCGGACGTCGCGCGCTTCCTCGATGCGATGGACATCTTCGCGCTGGCAGTGCCGGCGGGTTCGATGTCGATCGCGCTGCTCGAGGCGATGGCGCGCGGCGTGCCGCCCGTCATCACGTTTTGCGGCCCGGAGGAGGCGGTGATCGACGGCGAGACGGGGCTTGGCGCGCCGCCTTCGGATCCCGCCGGCCTCGCCGTCGTGCTGCGCCGCCTGGTCGGGGATGCCGCGCTGCGCGAGCGGCTCGGCGTCGCCGCGCGTCAGCATGTGCAGGAACACTTCTCGATGGCCCGCGTCGCCGACGACGTGCTGGCCGTCTACGCCGCTGCCCGGCGCCGCCGCCTGCCGGCGCATGTGCGCGCGGATGCCCCGCCGGACCCCCGGCCCGGCGATGCGGCTGCGCGGTGCGCGCGCGACGTCGAAGGCGACGCGGTTCTGCGGGCGTGAGCGGAGCCGGCGCTGGCCGGGCTAGGCCCGGACGCGCGCCGCCGCCTCGAGGCGTCGCATCGCCGGCCCGTCGACGAGGCCGCGCCGCGGGCTGACGCGCAGGCCGGCGACGAATCCGTGTGCGTAGGGAAGTAACGATCCCAGGCGTCGCGGGCGGCGCAAGCGGGCGATGTTGACGATCGCCGGCACGAGGACCGCGAGCTGCTCGCGGACGAAGATCTGCCCGGCTAGGAGGTCGCCGCGGCGCAGGAAGCGCGCGAAGTTCGCGCCAAGCTCGAACGAGTAGCTCGCATAGAGGCGGCGTAGCTCGGCGTTCGGACGGTAGCCGTGGCGATGCTCCACCTCGATCTCCGGCGACGCGATCCAGCGGCCCGCGCGAAACGCCTTGTACGCCATCGACGTGTCGGCGTTCATCACGCGCGCGTCATGCTCGCCCAGGATGTCGTCGAAGCCGCCGACGCGGCGGAGGAAGTGCTTGCGGCAACTCATGTTGGCGCCGGCGCCGATCGCCGCGATCCGCCACGGGCGGCGCCGCAGCATCGCGGCGTCGGAGAAAAGCGTCTCGGGGAACCAGCCGTCGGCGCCGTCGTGCGGCGGCGCCTTGAGCTGCCCGAAGACGAAATCGAGCTCCGGGTCAGCTTCGAACGCCGCGACGATGCGCGCGAGCCAGTCGGGCCGTGGCACGCAGTCGTCATCGGTAAAGGCGACGAGCTCAGAGCGTGCGAGGGCGGCGCCGGCGTTCCGGGCGGGACAGGCGCCGCGCCGTGTGAGCCGATGGTAGGCGATGCGGGGATCGAGGCCGGCGACGAGGTCGCGCGTCTCCTCGCCGTCGCTCTGATCCATCACCAGTACCTCGAAGTCCTGCCAGGCGCCGGCGAGCAGGCCGTCGAGCGCATCGCGCAGATAGGCGGCGCGGTTGCGCGTCGGGATGACGACGGAGACCGTCGGCGCTGCCGCGCCGCCCGCGATGGAGCCGGCCGGCTCGGTGGGCGCGAGGGGCACGGTCAGGGGATCCATTCTTCCCACCCATCGTACGCGCCTTCGAGGGCGGCGCCGAAGAGGCGGTCGCCATCCCAGGCAGTGATCATCGTCCGGCCCACCGTGCCCGCCGGCCGGCGGTCCTCGCAGGCAGCGTACACCGTGTCGTACCCGGCGGCCCGCGCCGCGTCCGCCGCGCCGGCCGGCCAATCGCGGCGACGGCCGTTGGGGATGGCAAACGAGCGCGGCGCGACGCCCAGCCGCGCTTCAATCCGCCGGCGCGAGTCCGCCAGCTCCGCTGCGATGCGTGCCGGCTCGATCCGCGAGAAATTCTCATGGCTCACCGAGTGGCTGCCGATCTCGACGCCCTGTGCGGCGAGCCGGTCGACGGATGTCCAGTCGAGGAAGATCTCGCGCGGAAACGGCGCGTTGCCGTCGAGCCAACCCGAAACGACAAACAGCGACCACGGGATGCGCATCGCGGCCAGGAACGGCGCGGCGTGCGTGGCGACGCTGGCGAGCCCGTCGTCGAAGGTGATCGCAAGCTCGCCCGGGAGTCCTGCCCCGCCGGCGATGCGGCTCGCCGGCACGAAGCTGTAGCCAGACCGAAGCGCGCCTTCGATCTGCCGACGGAAGCGCGGGGGCGAGACGTCATTCATCCTCCAGGCGGGCGTACCCACGGAGTGGTAGCAGAGGATGCGCGGACGGCGGTCCGGCGGGTGGCGCCGGGCGGCGAGCACCAGCCGCTCGGCCGCGGCTCGAAGCGGGCCGAAGCGCCGGCGCGGACGTGCGAGGCGTCGGATCGCCTCCGTGGATGTGTGCATGTGCCCTCTGCGTGCCCGGTGTGCGCGCTACCCGCCAGATTACAGCCGGTAGGTTGACGCGTGGTGGAGCAGTCCCCGCCCGCTCGTCGAGAACGCCGCGAGCCAAGGGACGACGCGGAGGAGCGGAGGAGACGGTGCGCATCGGATCGCGAGCGGGCGAATCGGGCGGCCGTGCCTGCGGCGCGGATGTGCTACGCTACGCCAAACTGGCAGCGACGCAGAGTCGGCGGCTCAGGGCGTGCGGCGCCGGCGCTGACGCGGCACGTACGGGGGTGAGGGCGTATCAAGCGGCAGGCGCTCCGCGCGTGGGAACTGCTCTATCTCCTCACGTTCCGGGAGCTCAAGCTCCGGTACCAGGATACCTTCTTCGGCTTTCTCTGGTCGCTGATCCGGCCGCTGCTGCAGGGCGCCGTGCTGTTCGTCGTGCTGCGGAAGTTCATCCGCATCGACGTGCAGGACTACGACCTGGTGCTGCTCGCAGCGCTGTTCCCGTGGACGTGGTTCCAGACGTCGCTGGTGATCGCCGTGTCGTCGTTCGCCGGGAACGGGCCCTTGATCAAGAAGGTTTACTTCCCGCGCTTCGTGCTGCCGCTGGCGACCGTGATGAACAACGGCGTCCAGTACGCACTCTCGATCCCGGTGCTGGTGATCTTGCTGGTCACGCGCGGCTACGTGCCGAACTGGACGTGGCTCATCGGCATCCCGTACCTGCTGGCCGTCGAGATGCTGCTGATCATGGGCGTGGTGCTGCTCCTGGCGTCGCTCGACGTCTACTTCCGCGACCTCGAGCACCTGACCGATGTCTTCGTCGGCCTCATCTGGTTCTATCTGACGCCCGTCATCTACCCGCTGTCGCTTGTCCCGGCGAAGTATCATACGCTCGTGCTGCTCAATCCGATGGCGTCGCTCGTCGAGGGCTGGCGGGCGGTCTTCCTGCGCAACCAGCTGCCGGGCGCCGACCTCTGGCCTGCGCTCGTCTTCACCGCCGTGATCGCCGCCATCGGCGCGCTCTCCTTCAAGACGATGGAAGGCGGCTTCGCCGATGCCCTCTAGGCAGCGTACCCTCCGCCATCGAGGCGACGCCGGCGCCGCGACCGACGGCAGCGAGCGTCTGACGTCGCTCGTCGGCGGCGGCAAGACAGACGCCGGCATCGCCATCGCCTTCGACCGCGTCTCGAAGCACTACTCGCTGTCGCTCCAGAAGCAGGCGACGGACTTCAAGTCGATGCTGCTACACCTGCCACGCTTTATTTCGAACGCGCGGCGGCCGTTCGTCGCGCTCGACGATGTGACGCTGCAGGTCCGGCGCGGCGAAAGCCTCGGCATCATCGGGCCGAACGGCTCGGGGAAGAGCACGACCCTGCGGGTGATGGCGCGGATCACGCCGCCGACGTCGGGCACGCTGATGGTGCACGGGCGCGTCTCCGCGCTGCTCGAGCTCGGCTCGGGCTTTCATCCGCAGATCACCGGCCGCGAGAACGCGATCCTCAACGCGGTTCTGCTCGGCCTGACGCTGAGCGAAGCGCGCGCCGTGCTGCCGGAGATCATCGCCTTCTCCGAACTGGGCGAGTTCATCGACCAGCCGATGCGGACGTACTCGTCGGGCATGTTCTTCCGGCTGGGCTTTTCGGTCGCCGTGCACGTGCAGCCGGAGATCCTGCTGCTCGATGAAGTGCTCGCCGTGGGCGATGCGGAGTTCCAGAAGAAGTGCATGGACCACATCCACGGCCTGCGGCGAAAGGGCGCCACGCTGGTGCTGGTGACGCACGACATGCTGAACTTGCCCAAGTTCTGCGATCGCGGCATCCTCATCGAACGCGGCAAGATCACCGATGAAGGGTCGCCGCAGCAGGTCGTGCACAACTACCTCTCGCGCGTCGAGCGGCTGCTCTCGCTGCACGAGGAGGAGCGCGAGCAGTTGCGTCTGGCACAGGCAGCGCCATGATGGTCCGTCTGGACTTCGGCGGGAGGGCGAGCACGGCGGCGCGGGCGCTGCGCGTGCGACCTCGACGCGAGCCCGGCGTCGCCATCATCGCGGAGTGCGGGCCGCGCCTCCCGTTCAAGGATGGGAGCATCGACGAGTTGTTCGTCGACCGGGCGATCGCGGCGCGCGATGATATCGCGGCCACGCTCGACGAGCTGTGGCGGGTCAGCCGGCCCGGCGCGCTCATCCACCTGCGGCTGCCGCATGCGTCTTCCGTGCTCGCCGTGACGCGCGACCCCCGCGCCCGGCCGATGTTCACCCTCGGCACCTTCAACTACTACGACCCAAACTTCCGCCGGAGGGACGCGCCGCTCGCGACGACGTTCTCGGTCGAGCGCGCACGTCTGCATCTCGCCGGCGCGCGCGGCGACGACAGCGGGCTCGCGCTGGCACGCGGGCCGCTGGCGCGCTTCATCGAGAAGCTGGCGAACGGCAGCCGCGGCTCCCAGTACCGTTTCGAGCGCTGGTTTGCGGCGCTCTTCGGCGGCTTCGAGGAGTTCAGTGTCGTGCTGGCGGCCGTCAAGCCACAGGTGCGGCCTTCGGCGACGATGGGGCGCGTGCGTCCGGCCGGCGCCGCCGACCCATCGACGCTGCACGTCACGAGCGACATCGCCCACGAAGCGGCGAACGTCGAGCCGGCGCCCGACGACCTCGCGCCCGAACTGCCTCCGTCTGAAGGACCGACCGGGTCATCGCTGCCGCAGCGGCCGTTCGTCTCCGGCACGTCGGGCGGCGGGACGGACGCCTGATGACCACGGCGACGACGAAGCCCGCGTTCGACCTCGACTATTCGATCGATGACTTCGTGCCGAGCGAGCGGCGCGATTCGCAGTATCTGTATCGCGCGCTCGAAGACGCGATGGTGGAGTTGGCGACAGGCGTGCCCGGCGCGCGCGTGCTCGATGTCGCCTGCGGCACCGGCAAGCAGGCGATGCGTATCGCCGCGCGTGGCTGCACCGCGGTCGGCATCGAGGCGTCGGCGGAGATGATCGGCGTCGGGCGCTGGCTGCAGCCGCAGAGCGAGGCCCGCATGCTGCGCAGCCTCGCCGAGTCACTGCCGTTCGCCGACGGATCGTTCGAGCGCGTGATCTGCCAGGGTTCGCTCGACCACTTCGCCGACCCGCACGCCTTCATGCGCGAGGCGGCGCGCGTGCTCACGCCCGATGGTCGCCTCGTCATCGCGCTGGCGAACTTCGAGGGGCTCTCCTGCCGGCTGGGCCGCCTGGTCGACGCGACGAAGCGCCGTCTGCAGCGGCCGCGCCCGCCATGGCGCCTGTACTGGGAGACGCCGGAGGACCACAACGTGCGCGGCGACCTGCCGTTCGTGCGGTCGCTCGGCGGCGACGCGCTGGTGCTGGAGCGCTGCGTCGGCATGTCGATGTTCTGGCTCTTCGGCCCATACTCAGGGCTGCTCGACGCGCTGCCGGAACGCGCGGCCGGCGCCCTATGGCGCGCGCTCGACCGGGCGGCGCGATCGCGGCCTCAACACGCAGACATGATCATCTCGACGTGGCGCAGGACGGAAGCAGGCACGTGCCAGACGACGGCGGGCTGACGCAGGACTTCGACGCGCACGTCTTCTTCACGTTTGCCCGGATCCCGGACGGGCCGTGGTTGGCGAACCGCCAGGCGCGGGTGGCGCGCTGGCTCACCATCGCCTTCGCCGAGAGCTGGCTCGCCGTCTGGCTCTACCGCGCGAAGCTGCGGCTGGCGCGCGCACACGCGCCGCTGCTGCCGGGCCTGCTCGACGTCGTCTCGCGGGCGTTGTTCCAGGTGCAGATCGGCACGGCGGTGCGCATCGGCCCGGGGCTCACGCTCACGCACGGTCACGTCGTCATCGACGGGCAGACGACGGTCGGCCGTCGCTGCCAGATCAACCCCTGGGTAACGGTCGGGCTGTCGAACAGCAGGAAGCTGGGGTTCAGCATGCTCGGCCCGACGATCGGCGACGACGTGCACATCGGCACGGGGGCGAAGGTGCTCGGGCCGATCACGGTCGGCGACGGCGCGCGCATCGGCGCCAACGCCGTCGTGATCAGCGACGTGCCGCCGGGAGCCACCGTCGTCGGCGTGCCCGCGCGCGTCGTGTCGCAGGCGACGGCCGCCGCTGAGACGCCTGGCGATCCACACACGGATGGCCACAGATAGGCGTGCAGGCGGCGGTCCGAGGCCCAGCTATCTGCGTCGGAAATCCACTCGTCGCGCACGTCCTCCTCCACCGCAGCGGGGACGGGCCGACGGAGCGGGAGCGCCAGCCTCCGGCCTCAAGCCTTGAGCACGCCGGCTTCGAGCTCGGCCTCCGTGTACTCGACCTGCTCGTCCTGCAACGACGGGTCGTACGGCGGGTCGGGGTAGTTGATCAGCCACGCCTCTTCGTCGCCGAGGTTCTCCAGGCCCGTCGCGACGTTCGGCGGGATGGTGAGGCGCTGCGGTGTTGCCGCATCGAGCACGTACTCCCGCCGCTGACCCTGCGCGTAGAGGATGATCCGCATACGGCCCCGCACGCAGACGTAGCGGGCGGCGCGGACGCGGTGCAGGTGGTAGCCCTTGAACGCCCCCGGCTTCGCCGCCGTGAGGTAGGCGAGCGTCCTGTCGCCGTCCTTGTAGAGCTCGATGAGGTAGCCGTTCTCGTTGCCCGCGGCGTCGTACGTCGGGACCTTCTTCGCCGCTTCCGTGCCGATCGCCTCCACGCGCGCGCTCCGAGATGCTTCTGCGCCGCGCCCTACTGACTCGATGCGAGGGCGACCGGCGGGTTGCGGCGGGCGACGAGGTTCACCGTCGCGCCCGGGAACAGGCTGCGCACGGGCTTGAGGATGATGTTCGTCTCTGCCTTCACGATACCGGGGATCGCCGCGAGCGTCTTCGTCATGAAGTCCGTCAGTTCGTCGTTGCTCGGGAAGAAGGCCAGCGCGATGATATCGGCGTTGCCCGTGGTGTAACCGACATACACCACCGACTCGACCGCCGCGATCGCCTCGGCGATTTCGGTGATTTGCGCCAGCTGCGCGGAAAGGCTGATCACGACGGCGGTGTTGAGCCCGAGCTTCGCGGGATTGGTGACGCCGACGATGCGCAGCACGTCATCGCGGATCAGGCGCTCGATGCGGTTGCGCACGGTGCCTTCGGAGACGCCGACGGCCTCCGCTACCTCGCGGTTCGTGGCGCGCCCGTTGTCTTCGAGGATGCTGATTATGTGCTGATCGATGGCATCGGGCTTCTGAAACGGCAATGAGTTCGTCCCTTCGCTGAGACTTCGGGATGAGGCAGATAAGCACGCGCCCGAGGCAGTGTCAAGCGCCGGTTTGGAGCGCATGGCGCTCTCGCGGGGGGCGTATGCGCCGCAGGCCTGCGGGCGCGGTAGCGGTGCGCCGGCACCCCTGCCCCGTCTGCGCTGAGACGCCGCCTTCACCCGCACGAGGTGGCGGTCGCCAGGCCCGTGGCTCTGCTCCCTCCCTGCCGCTGACCCGACGGTCAGCGCCCACGCGCGCACCCGGCCCGCTGTTGTTCCTTGATGCTCAAGATCGCTGTCTCCCTGATGGGTGACGGGATGACAGACCAGGCCGGGACAGAATCACTGGCCAGCTACACGCGCCGCGCTTCGGCTTGACCGCGAGGCGCCGATCCGGCTCAATGGGGCGCTCCTCCTTCGGCGCTCCCACGCCCAGCGGGGTGCGCCGAGGCTGCATGCATATGGAACAGGCGGGGACGTACTGGCCGAAGCTCGCGCAGGGGCGTGCCTCGCGCCGCCGTGTGCTGAAGAGCGGCCTCGCCGGCGCGGGGGCCGTCGCGGCAGCGGCAGCCGTCGGCTGCGCCCCTTCGGGCGGCCCCGCGGCGCGCCGACGCGCCGGTCCGCCAGCCGGCGGCGCGCTGCGCTTCGCCACGGCCCTGCCGGTCTCGTACGGGCTCGACCCGCAGGCGGAGCGGGGGACTGGCCTCGAGATCTTCCCCAGGCTGTACGGCTATCTTCATCACGTCGACCCCCAGCGCGATGACGCGCTCGTGCTCGACCACGCGGCGCGCGTCGAACAGGCGGACGCCGCGACGCTGCTGCTGCGCCTGCGTCCCGACGTGCGCTTCCAGGACGTCGCGCCGACGAACGGCCGCAGCGTCGCCGCGGCGGACGTCGTCGCCTCGGTGCTGCGCTACCGGGATCATCCGCTGGCCGTGAACAAGCTCTGGCATCTGACCGTGCTCGACCGCATCGACGCACCGGATGCGTACACCGTGCGCGTCGTGACGAAGCGCCCGTACGCGTATTCGCTGCAGGTGCTGGGCGACATCGCCGCCGGCGCAATCCTGCCGAAGGAGGCGATCGACTCGCATGCGGATCTGCGCGCCGCGAGCGCGGGCAGCGGCCCCTTCGCGCTCGACAAGGCGGACGCGGCCGCCGGCATCTGGCGGATCGTGCGCAATGCGGCGTACTTCGGGAGCCGCCCGTACGTCGACGCGATGCAGTGGCGCGTCTTCGCCGACGACGCGTCGAAGGCCGCGGCGTTCGGGCGGCGTGAGTTCGAGGTGATGGACGCGCGCGACGCTGCCGAGGCGCAGTCCGCCCAGGTCGCGGGCGTGCTCGTCGACGCGAAGCCGAGCCTCGCGTGGCTCTCGCTCGGCCTGCGCCTCGATGCGGCGCCGCTCGCCGACCCACGCGTGCGCGAGGCGATCGACCTTGCGCTGGACCGCGACGCGCTGATCCGCGGCATCGCGCCGGCCGGAGGCGTCGTGCTCGGCCCGGTGAACCCGCACCTTGCGGGCGGCTACTGGTCGCTGCCCGAAGCCGACGTGCGCGCGGCCTTCGGCGGCTCGCGCCAGCCGGACGAGCGGGTGGCGCGGGCGCGGGCGCTGCTCGCCGCCGCCGGCGCGCCCGCCCCGTCGTTGGCGCTGCAGACCGTCAACACCCCGCGCATGATCGATGTAGCGACCGCCGTCCGGGAGCAACTGCGCAGCGCCGGCCTGGACGTGCGGATCGACGAGCTGGAGCCGCTCGCCTGGTTCGTCAACTTCCGCAAGGGCGCATTCCAGATGACGCTCATCCCCCACGAGCCGTACGAGTCGCCGGACATCCCGACGCGCTTCTTCCACTCCCGCGGCATCGATGGCACAGGCAACATGTTCGCGCTGCGCGACGCCAACATCGACGCGCTCGTCGAGCGGTCTTGGGGGGAGTCGCGGCGCTCGCTGCGGCGGGCGACGCTGCTCGACGCGCAGCGCCAGATGCTCGCCTCGCGGGCGATGCTGCAGCTGTTCACGAACGCCGGCTACACCGCGACGTGGGAGGACGTGCAGGGCCGCGGCGCGCAGCTCGTCGGGAGCTTCGCCCAGTACAACTACAGGCAGTGGCTCGAAACGCCGGCGGACCGGGCGCGACGCGAGAAGCAGGACGCCGCCGCGAGCTCGTGACGACCAGCGCAGCAGCTGCCGGCCGCCGGACAGGGCGGCGCACGACGGCGTCCCCGGATCGCCTTCGGACGAGGGTGGCGGGTTTCGGACGCCGTCCGGGCGCGTTACGATTCCAGCATCATGAGCACGACGAACGGACACACGCACGGCGAGCTCGCGCAGGAGTTCGAGCGCTGGCAGACGTCGACGCTCGAGAAGGCGCTGAAGCGTGGCGGCGAGCGGCAGCCGACCTTCTCGACGACGTCCACGGAGACACGCCGGCTCTATACGTCGCTCGACACCGCGGACGATGCCTACGACGGCGACATCGGCCTCCCGGGCGCGTACCCATACACGCGCGGCGTGCAGGAGACGATGTATCGCGGGCGCCTGTGGACCATGCGCCAGTACGCGGGCTTCGGGACGGCGAAGGACTCGAACGCGCGCTTCAAGTTTCTGCTCGGTCAGGGCCAGACGGGGCTCTCGGTCGCCTTCGACCTGCCGACCCAGATCGGCATGGACTCCGACGACCCGAACGCCGAGGCGGAGATCGGCCAGGTGGGCGTCGCGATCGACTCGCTGGCCGACATGGAGGAAATGTTCGACGGCATCCCGCTCGACCGTGTGTCGACGTCGATGACGATCAACGCGCCGGCCGCCGTGCTGGTGGCGATGTACATGGTCGTCGCCGAGAAGCAGGGCGTCCCCTCCGGTGAAATTATGGGGACGGCGCAGAACGACGTGCTGAAGGAGTACGTCGCGCGCGGGACGTACATCTACCCGCCACGCCCATCGCTGCGGCTCGCCGCCGACCTCATCACCTACTGCGCCCGCTACGCGCCGAAGTTCAACAGCATCAGCGTCAGCGGCTATCACATCCGCGATGCCGGCGCGACAGCGGCGCAGGAAATTGGCTTCGCCTTCGCGAATGCCATCGCCTACATCGAGGCGTGCGTGCGGTCGGGCGTCGGCATCGATGACGTGGCGGCGCGCATCTCGTGGATCTTCAACACCCACAACAACTTCTTCGAGGAGGTCGCCAAGTACCGCGCCCTGCGCCGCATGTGGGCGAAGCTGCTGCGCGAGCGCTTCCACGCGCAGGACGCGAACTCCTGGAAGCTGCGGACGCACGTCCAGACTGGTGGCGCCACCCTGACCGCGCAGCAGCCGGAGAACAACATCGTCCGCGCCTCGCTGCAGGCGCTGGCGTCCGTGCTCGGCGGCGTCCAGTCGATGGCGCTCTCCTGCTACGACGAAGCACTCGCCATCCCGACCGAAGAGGCCCAGCGTATCGCCCTGCGGACACAACAGATCATCGCCCACGAGAGCGGCGTCACGGACACCGTCGACCCCTTCGGCGGCTCGTACTACGTCGAGGCGCTGACGGATGAGATCGAGATGAAGGCGCAGGAGTACATCGACCGCGTCGAAGACATGGGGGGCGCCGTCGCCGCGATCGAAACGGGCTACGTGCAGGCGGAGATCCAGGAGGCGGCGGTCGCACAGCAGCGGGCGATCGAATCCGGCGAGCGGGTCGTCGTCGGCGTCAACCGCTTCCGCAGCGGCGAGGAGCCGGAGCCGACGATCTTCCGCGTGAACACGGAGATCGCCGGCGCGCAGGTCGAACGCCTGCGCCGCGTGCGCGCCGGGCGCGACGACGCGCCGGCGCAGGCGGCGCTGCGGCGGCTGAACGGGGCGGCGCGCAGCGACGAAAATCTGATGCCGGCGCTCCTCGATGCGGTGCGGGCGTACGCGACGCTGGGCGAGATCTGCGGCGAGTTGCGCGGGGTCTGGGGCGAGTACCGGCCGCCGACCGTCGTCTGAGCGGATCGCTACCGCCACGTCCGAGATGCGCACGTGATGCCGGTGCTGGCGCGCGGATCGCGCCGCGGCCGCCGCTCGCGCCGCGTCCGCCGCTCGCGGAGGATGACGCCTGCATCGTGCATCAGCAGACTCAGCTCGCGGATGGCCCGATGCGCAGCAGACGTCCGCTACCAGGCGCTCGTCGGCGCCGCGTCGGCGTCTTCGGACGGATGCGCCGCGTGGTCGTCCGTATCAAGCACGTAGCCGACGCCGGTGACGGTGCGGATGCACGAGTTCGCGGCGCCGCCGGAGAGCTTGCGGCGCAGGCGCGAGATCCACATGCGGAGCGACTGCTGGTCCACCGGTGAATCATCGCGGTCGATGCGGGCGATGAGCCGCTGGTGCGGCACGAGCTGGTCCGCGTGCTCGGCGAGCGCTTCGAGCAGGAGCCACTCCGTGCGCGTGAAGGCGATGATCTCCGGCCCGCGCCTCACGAGGCGATGGTCGAGGTCGATCGTCAGGCCATCGCACACATGCAGCACGTTGTGGGAGCTCGCCGACGGCTGGCGTCGCAGGATCGCCTGGATGCGGGCGGTGAGTTCTTCCGGGTTGAAGGGCTTCGCCATGTAGTCGTCGGCGCCGAGGTCGAGCCCCTCAACCTTGTGGGCGTCGCTGCCCTGCGCCGTCAGCAACACGACGCGCGTGTGGAAGCGCTCGCGGATCTGCCGCAGGACCTCGAGCCCGTTCATGTGCGGCATGACGACGTCGAGCACGACGAGATCCGGCGACTCCTGCTCGATCAGGCGCAGCGCTTCGTCGCCGGAAGCGCACGCCATCACGTCGATGCCCTGGCTGACGAGCTCGATCTTCAGCAGGCGAAGGATCCCGGGTTCGTCGTCGACGGCGATCACGAGGGGCTTGGTCCGCATGCCGGTGTGTCCCTCCAGCGCGATGTCCTTTCCACGAGTGTAGCAGCGTCGCGCGGGACAGTGGGGTCCGTACCCACAACTCGCCGCAGGCGCGACATCGCGCCCGATCGGCTTGCTACGCCTTCGTTATGCGGAGCTGTTCGCCTGTCGCCGGGCGAGCATGGCCGGCCGGTATCGTGGACAACGATCGTCGGCACATCAGGGGAGGAACAGTGGCGCGACTTCGTGACCTCCTGCAGCACGTGCCGCCCCTCAGGCCGGCCCTCGCGCTGGCGTGGACAGCGTCGGCGGCCGGCGAACGCCTGGTCGGCGCCGCGCCGCCATCGCGCCTCGCGCCCGAGCCTGCGGCGAGCACGACGCAGGTACGGCTGCATGATCAGCCGAACCGCAGCGGCGTTGCGATGCACCCCTTCGCCGTGCTCCCGCCCGCAGACGAAGGCACCCGGCGTGCCCTGCGCTCGGTCAGACGGCTTGGCGTGATGGACGACGACATCGTCTTCATCCGCTTCGTGGAGCGGGCGCTCGGGACGGCCGGCATCGCCGTCGAGCCCGTGACGACGTTCGACCTCGCGGAGGCGGTGCGCGTGATCGCCGACACGGCATGCGATGCCGTGTTCGTCGATCTCTTCATGTACGAAGGCGTGCACGGCTTCGACTGCGTCGAGCGCCTCCGCGCCGACCACCGGACCCGCGACCTGCCGCTCGTCGTGACGACGGGCGCCCACGACCTCGTCGCACGGCGGGCGGAGTTCCTCACCCAGCACGGCTGCCTCGTGCTGCTCAAGCCGTTTTCCGTCGAGGAGCTCCTCGAGGCCGTCCACGCTGATTGACGCGCCACCATGCCGCCGCTAGTGAGTAGATTCCCAATCCGATACAGTCTCCGCCGTTAGCACCCTGTGCAAGACGGGAGGAGACATGACGCAGCAACGACTGGCCGGGCAGGTGGCCGTGGTGACCGGCGCATCGCGCGGCATCGGCCGCGCCTGCGCCGAGGAACTCGCCCGCGAGGGCGCGGCCGTGGTCGTCAACTACTTTACGAATCAGGAGGCGGCCGATGCGCTCGTGGGCGAGATCGTGTCGAACGACGGCCGCGCCATCGCCGTGCGCGCCGGCGTCGGCCACCCGGACGACTGCCAGGCGCTCATCGACACGGCCGTGGAGACATACGGTCAGATCGATATTCTTGTCAACAACGCCGGCGTCAACCGCGACCGCGTGCTGAAGCGCATGTCGATCGAGGAGTGGAACGAGGTCATCAACACGGACCTCAACAGCACCTTCTACACGACGAGCGCCGCCCTGCCGCATATGATCGAGCGGAACTACGGGCGCATTGTCCTTATGTCGAGCATCATCGGCCAGATGGGGAACATCGGCCAGGCGAACTACGCCGCCGCGAAGGCCGGCCTCATCGCCTTCGCCAAGTCGGCGGCCAAAGAGCTCGCGCGCAACAACATCACTGTCAACGCGATGTGCCCGGGATTCGTCGAGACGGACATGGTGATGGCGCTGAGCGACGATGTGAAGGCGGCGCTGCTGAAGCAGATCCCGCTCGGCCGCTTCGGCCGTCCGGCAGAGGTCGCCTCCTTCGTGCGCTTCCTCTGCACCGAGGGCGACTGGATCACCGGCCAGCAGTTCAACCCCAACGGCGGCCAGTACATGTAGGCGCTTCGAGAGGGCCGCCGATCAGCGGCCCGGAACTCAGGGGCGTCGAAGCAGGCGCTATTGCTGGACGAGGACGAGCCGGTTGCCCTCGGGGTCGGTGATGGCGGCGATCGTCGGGCCGCCGGCGCCCCTCCACATCATCGATCGTTCGTGCAGGAGATCTGCCAGCGGGAGGTGAGCATGGTCGCGGAACAGCGGGTCGAGGGCGAGGGAGATCAGTCGGCGCACACGCATGAACCGCGCGTGTTGTGCACGACCACTACCACCTGTCACATCGGCACGTCGGCGGCATCACGCGCGAGTGGCGACACGAGACGGCGTGGCACACCGATTCGCACAATCGCGCCCAACTGATGCACAGCCACGACTCCGGGACGGGCATCGAACAGCAGGACCACTCGTAGCGCCAGGCGTCGCTGACGCGACTCGTTCAGACGCCGGCGACGGAGTAGTAGAGCGTGCGCCGGGGGGCAAGTGCGAGCGAAGCGCACATTCACGACCACAACTCGCCGACGGCGCAGCGGGATCGTCCGGTCACCGCGCCGACGACGGCATCGGCGTCACTGCGTGTGTTCCAGCACACGCATCGTGTCGACGTCGAGTTCGGGCGGCGCCTGCGAATCCAGGTAGAGTGTGAAGGCCGCGCGCCGAAGACCGCGCATCGTCGGCTCCGGCAACACGCTGTCGTAGGTCAACAACTCCTGGATCCTGTGGAACATCTCCGCGCGCATCTCCTGCACCGCGGCGGGGCTCGTGTCTCGATGTCGGCTGAAACGATGCATCAGGCTCACTGCTCGACCTCAGCGGCGGCGTCCGCAGCGGGAGGGGGAGCCGTCCCGCCACGAAGCACCGCTCACTTCCAGCCTAGCGGCGGCGGGGAGTCGCCCGTACCACACGGAGCGCGTGATCAATATCAGATCCGTAGCTCCCCATAGCCCTGAACGCCGCCCGGCAGGCCTGCCGGACACGATCCCGTCCAGCGGCGACCTCGTGATCCCCAGCGAGGGCGGCGTGTGCGGCGACGCCACGGCAGCAGGCGAGATCGCGCGCCACTGATGCGACGCGTCGCCCGCTGGCCTGCGCGGAGAGCCCCGGCCGCTCGAGCGAAGTCCAGTCATCCTGCCGCGTTGGCGCGGGAAACGACGAGGTGCGTGCCGGCGACCTGCGCCGGGTTACCGCCAGCCGTGCGTCAGGGCTGCTCCCGCGCCGGGTCGCCCGCGGGGAGCACGTCGGCAACCCAGTCGCCACGCTTCCAATCCGGCACCGGCGTCGCGCAGGCGCTCTTCGGTACGAAGCGCGAGCGCTCGACGAGCGTGTAGTGATGGATGTAGCGTGGGCAGTTCGGGAACACCTCACGCGCGCGGACACGCACGATGAACTGCGCTCCGGGAAACTCCGCCATCAGCGGGTCGCGCTCGTCGATCGTCGCTTCGCCGTTGAGCCGCATCCGCCACTGGTGCTCGAAGTCGATGAACAGCAGCCCGACGTGCGCGTTCGCCAGCACGTTCCCCATCGAGAGGTACATGCCGTTGCCATCGTAGTTCGGGAAGGCGATCGTGTGTTCGTCGACGACGAGCACGAAGCCCGGATCGCCGCCCTTGTACGAGCAGTTCGGGCGGCCTTCCGCATCGGCCGTCGCCAGGAAGAACATGTCCATCCGCTCGATGAAGGCGCGGTCGTCTTCGTCGATCACGTCGTGCACGGTGCGCTCGTCGAGGCGGTCAGCCAGCCGGCGCGTATCGAAGCGATCCTGCAGCTCGCGGCTGCCGTCGTGGAACATCCCGATCATGCCTCCGGACGCCTGCGTGCCGTTGACGCGCATCGCGCGGTTTCGGCGCATGGGGCCGTCCGATGCAGCGTATCAGCTGGCGCAACACATCACGCTGCGACCTTCCGGCGCCGCTCAGCCACCGGCGACCATCATCGTCCCCTCGACCGCGGCGCTCGCGTCCGACGTGAGATAGACGACCGCCGGCGCGAGCGCGAGCGGTTCGGAGACGTGGTGCTCTTTCAACACGGGGCCGGCGGCGTCGGCGATGCGGCGCGTGGCGAGGAGCGCGTTCGCGCGCAGGCCGCGGTCGGCCAGCTCGCGCGTCCAGCTCAGCAGCGTGCGCGCCTCGTCGCTGCCGTCGTCGTCGCCCATCAGTACGACGATCGCCGGGTCGGAACGCAGGCCGTCGAACGTCGCCGGCGGCAGCGGCGCCGCCGCGTGGTAGATGAGGATGCCGATGGGGCCGATCCCGGCGGTCGCATCGGCGACGGCCTCGCGCACCGTCGTCTCGCCGCCATCGGAGGTCAGCGCGATGCCCTTGCGGCCGAGCGCCCAGAACTCGTTGGCGGCGCTGTTCGCGGCGAACTCCGCCGCCGTCGCTTCGCTGAGCGTGACGACGGCGACATCGGCGCCGGCCTCCGCCAGTGCGACGGCGGCGCGCCGGCCGTCGGGGCGCTCGACGCCGAGCACGAGGGCGGCACGGCCGGCAAGCGGCTGCCCGCTCATGCGCGCTCCGCCGTCATCCAGATGTGATGGCAGAAGTAGCGGTTCAGCGGCGGATAGAGGCTGAGCGGACGCAGGAAGCGCACGAAGTCGAGGATGCGCAGCTCGCCGTTGAGGCGCGGCGTCGGGAAGTACTCGCCACGCATCGGCGGTTCCCAGAACTCCTGCGAGCGGATGCGCAAGCCGGCGGCCGTGAGCTGGCGGCGCAGCGCCGGGGCGGTCTGCTCGTTGACGTGCATCGCGCGCTCGAAGTCGTCCTCCGGGAAGTCGCGGCCGGTCGGCAACATCAGCCGGTTGAACAGCGCGTCGCGGTAGCCGAGCCACTCGCAGAAGGCGAGCGCGGCCTTGTTCACGTGCCGCACCCAGTACGGATACACCCAGTCGCGGACGACGCGATTCGGCGAGGTGTGGACGATCAACGCGCCGCCCGGTCGCAGCACCCGGCGCGCCTCGCGGAGCGCGGCCGCGAGTTCTCGCGCGTGCAGGTGCTCGACGATGTCCATCATGAAGACGACGTCGAACGACGCATCCGCGAAGGCCAGCGCCTGTACGTCCGTCTGCGCGAGGTGCAGGCGCTCGCGCGGAAGATCGTCGCCGGCCGCGGCGACGGCGCGCTGGGCGATCTCGATCGCGGCAGAGGCGTAGTCGACCCCCCAGGCGTCGGCGCCGCGCAGCGCCGACTGCAGCACCAGCTCGCCGCGCCCGCAGCCGACATCGAGCACGCGACGGCCGCGCAGCTCGCCGGCAAGTGAGAGCGCCTTGATGAAGCGCGGGCCGACCTTCCGGCCGCGGCTGGAGAGGAAGTCCTCGTGGCCATGACAGTGGGTGAGGTAGTACTCACCGGTGTAGACATCCGGCTCCACACGCGCCGGTGCTGGCGGCGTCCGCTGGCGGGCCGCGCCGAGCGCGGTCCCTGAGGCGAGGCCGTCGCATGCGGTGACGCCGCCATCTGCGAACGCCTCCGACGCCGCGCCGCGCCTCGCCGCGTCCAGTGGCGCACGGCCCGGGCGCGCCTCCTCTCGCTCAGTCTTCAATGCGCAGCACCTCGCGGACGCGCGCGATCGTGCGGGCGCCGTTGCGCTCGTCGGCGAGCAGCACGGCCAGCAGCCGCTGGTCGTAGCCGTTGTCGAGCAGATAGCGGGAGATCGGCCCGATGCGCTCCTCCCGCCCGAGCATCGCGTTGGCGACGAGCTGCCACTCGAGCGGCACGAGCGGCAGGTGCATGCCGTCGACCCGGCGGACGCGCACCTTGTCGCTCCAGCGCGCCCAGTGGTCGGCGAGGTCGATCACGCCATCGGCGCAGCGAATGATCATCGCGCCCATCACCTCGACCTTGACGCCGCCGACCTCGAAGATGCCGAAGTAGCTGGAGTACGGCGCCGCCACGCTGTAGCCGACGGGCCGTACGACCGCGCCCATCGGCGCGATGCAGCCCTCCATGATGTAGGCGCCCTCCATCGTCGTCGCCAGGTCGATGTCGGGTGGCTGGTAGCCCGGCAGCCCCTGCAGCACGGACGACGTGCTGCCGATGATCGCCCACGGCTGCTGCGCCTTGAACATCGCCGGGACGATGCAGCGCATGATCGTGGCGAGCGCGTCGTGCGTCTTCGCGCAGAGGCCGGATGATGCGACAGTCGTACACGTCATGGCGAGCAGTCTAGCGGACGCGCTCTTGAGTGGCTGGAAGCGGCAGCATGGGATCTCGACCTGCGTGAGGCGTCGCCGCTCCGCGACCGGTGCTGGAGATCGAGTTGCGGCTGGCCGAGTACACGCGCAACCACATCACCGGGCAGGAGCTGCCTGCGCTCCTTGCGGACGCAAGCCCTCCCGCGCCTGCCGCCCGGCACCGGCCTGGCTCACGTCCGCCTGCCGCCGCGGCCCCGTGGCGGCCGCCGCGGCGCCTCCGCCCGCTGCGGCTCGCCGAGCACGATCGCCGTGCAGACGGCGTGATCGACGAGCCGCGACGCCAGCCGGTCGCCGAGCTCGTCGAGCGTGAGTGCGGTGGTGATGACGGTCGGCAGCCGCGCGGTATAGCGATAGTTCAGCAGCTGGAAGAGGCGGTCGCGCACCCATGCGATGCCCGTCTGCGCATCGAGGTCATCGAGGATCAGCAGCGGCGCCGTCTTCATCTCGTCGAACGTCTCGAAGGTGCCGCGCGGCTCCTCGGCCGAGAATCCGCGGCGCAGGTAGTCAAGCAGGTCCGGCACGACGACGAACAGCGGCGCTTCGCCGCGCTGCCGGCGGTAGTTCGCGATCGCCGCGGCGAGGTGCGTCTTGCCGGCGCTGTGCGGGCCCATGAACAACAGCCAGCCGTCGGGCGCCTCGGCGAAGGCGAGCGCCTGGCGATACGCGTTCTCGATGCGGCGCCGGTCATCGCCGGCCAGGTGCACCTGCCGCGCGTCGAAGCGCTCGAGCGTCATCTCGCGGATCAGCGGGTGATCGAGCACGTCGAGCACACGCATGTCTGAGGGCCGGCGCCGCGCTTCGAGCACGTAGACGCGCGCGAGCCCCGCGTCGGTGAGCCGCGTGCGCAGGCGCTCGTCCATCTGCTCCGGGAGCTGATTTGTCGTGACGATCGTCGGCAGACGGGCGTTGAAGCGATGGTTGACCAGCTGGAAGAGCTTCTCCTGCGCCCACGGCGTCGGCGCCTGCGTCCCCAGGTCATCGAGCACAAGCACGCGCGCGTTGCGGACGCGCTCGAACAGCGCGTCGTAGCGCACCTCGGCATCGGGCTGGTAGGCGGCGCGCAGATGGTCGAGCAGATCCGGCACGACCACGAAGAGCGCCGGCTCGCCGCGCTCGAGCAGCGCGTTGACGACGGCGGCGGCGATGTGCGTCTTGCCGCAGCCGCTGGCGCCACAGAGCACGATCCAGCCCTCCGGCGCCTGGGCGAAGCCGCTGGCGTCCGATACGCAGCGCTGATAGCGCTCCTGGTCGCGGGCGGCGGCGCTCCGCCCACGCGCGATCAGCGTGCGGAAGGTCAGCCGCGAGAGCGCGCCGATGTTCGAGTAGCGTTCGAGGCGGTCGCCGCGGCTGCGGGCGTGTTCGTCGAGCGCGCAGGAGCAGGGGGCGGCCTGCCCGAACTCCGGGTGCTCGACGCCGACGTTGGCGCGCAGGAAGCGGGCGCCGCGGCAGCGCGGGCAGGCGCGCTCGCCCTCAGCGGTCGAGCCGTTGTTTGAGGATACGCCCGTACTTGCCGGCGAAGTAACGACTGTCGTCCGCAGGATCTCCGTGAGCTTTTGCATCGCCTCGTCCTTCGCTCGCCCAGCGTTCCAGGATGCGTGTGATGTAGCGCCAGCTGCGGGCGTTCTGCGCCGTCGCCTCCCGGAAGGCGTCCGCGAGCCACTGCGCCGGGTACAGCCGCTCCGCCTCCGCGAGCTCTTCCGCCATGCCGGGGCCGAGCGTGCCGATCAGCGACTCATACAGGACGTAGATGCTGCGCCGCTCGGGCCGCGACGGCGGCTCTTCGACGGGCGCGCCGACGCTGATCTCGCCGCGGTGGATGCTCTCGACCGCGCGCCGGTCCGCCGGCGTATTGAGGAATAGCAGCTCGCGGCTGGTGTCGCCGGCCCGCACGGACAGCGTCAGCAGGACGCCGGCGCGCACGACGGCGACGACGGCCGCATCGATCGCGGTGGCAATGTCGGCTGGTCCCGTGCAGCGGCGTCCGCCGTCTGCGGTCGCGATGCGCGTCAGGTGCTCGACGAGCGGCGCATGCCGGGCGAGCGCGTCGCTGGTGATGCATCGCGGCGTGCCGCGCTGGGCGCCGAGCAGGACGAACGCATACAGCACGACGGCGACCTGCGCGGGGTCGGCGAGGCGCGGGAGCACATCGCTGAAGAAGACGTTTGGGATCGCCGTCGCCTGGGCGCGGGCAGGGAATCCGGCGAAGGGCGCCGGCGCCGGCGTGCCCCGGGCGGCCGCGCTCACGCCGTCTCCTCTTCGACCGGCATCAGGTCTTCGAAGCGCGAGAGGTGGCTGCGGAAGTGCAGCGCGACCTGGCCGGTCGGCCCGTTGCGGTGCTTGGCGACGATCAGCTTCGTCAGGCCCGCCGGGTAGATGGCGTCCGGCTCGCGGGACTCCCATTCGTCGCGGTTGACGTACATGTCCTCGCGGTAGAGGAACATCACGACGTCCGCGTCCTGCTCGATGCTGCCCGACTCGCGCAGGTCGCTGAGCATGGGCACGTGCGTCTGGCGCATCTCCGCCGCGCGGGAGAGCTGCGCCGCGGCGACGATCGGCACGTCGAGGTCGCGCGCGAGCATCTTCAGGCCACGGGAGATCTCGCTCACCTCCTGGACGCGGTTGTCGCGATAGCGGCCGCTGCCGTGCATCAGCTGCAGGTAGTCGATGATCACGAGGTCGAGGCCGCCGACCGCCTGCGCCAGCCGCCGCAGCTTCGCCTGCAGCTGGCTGATCGTCACGACCGACGAGTCGTCGATGTAGATCTCGAGCGGGTGCAACTCGCCGGTCGCCGTCATCAGCCGGCGCTCTTCGTTCTCGGTACGCTGGCCGAGGCGGATGCGGCCGACGTCGATGCCGGACTCCGCGGCAAGCAGGCGGTGGACGAGCTGGTCGGACGCCATCTCGATGGTGAAGATGGCGACGCGGGCGTTCTGGGCGACGGCGGCGTTGCGGGCGAAGTTGACGAGCAGCGCGGACTTGCCCACACCGGGCCGCGCGGCGACGACGACGAGGTCCGAGCGCTGAAATCCGCCGAGCAGCGTATCGAGGTCCATGAAGCCGGAACGGATGGCGCCGATCGAGCCGGCGAGCACCGAGTCGATGCCCGGCTTCTCCCAGAAGTCGTCGAGCAGATGACGCAGGGCGATCAGGTCGCCCAGCCGCTGGCCCTCGCGCAGCGTCATCACCAGGTTCTCGGCGCGCGCGATGGCGCCGTCGAGGTCCGGCCCGCCCTGGTACGCCGTCTGCACGATCTGCGAGCCGACGCTGATCATCGAGCGATAGGTGGCGTCGCGCTTGACGATGCGCGCGTAGTGCTCGACGCCGACGGGGGTCGCCAGCTCGAGCGTCAGGCGCGAGAGGTACGGCAAGCCGCCGACGTCGTCGAGCTTCTCGCGGCGCGAGAGCTCGTGGCCGAGTGTCACCTGGTTGATCGGCTCATTGCGGCTCCAGAGCGCCAGGCAGGCGTCGTAGGCCCACCGGTTCTGGTCGCGGTAGAAGTCTTCGGGCTGGACGATGCCCTCGACGCGGCCGATCGCCTCGCCGTCGACGAGGATCGATGCGATCACCGCTTCTTCCGCTTCGACATCGAACGGAGGCGCTTTTTCGGCGGCGCTGACCACGGGCCTATTCGCCGTTCGGGTCGCGCTTGGCGATGATCTCGGCCGCCGACCGCCCGAGCAGCAGCCTGCCCAGCGCGCGATGCCCGAGCGAGCCGATGTACTTCTTCCAGGCGTTGCGGACGTCGTCGGCGGTCGTCGCGGCGCGCAGCGCCTTCTCGGCCTCGCGGATGGTCAGGTCGTAGTCGACGGCGACGGGCATATGCTGGCCTCCCTGCTGCTCGATATGGCTTCGGGCCGGGTGCCCGACGCCTGTTCGCCGGCGATTCCGAAACGAGCGCTCGCCCGATCTGCCCGTCCGGGCCGGTTCCGCGTCGGCCGGATTCAGATTCGAGTGGCCATGTCGTTTCCCCACGTTGTTGGTCGTATCACCGACTGGGACCGTCGCGGGTTGGCCTTGCCGGGCCGCCTCGTGCGACCGGCTGCCCGAGGGCCGGCCGGGCTACTCCTCTTCGGCCTTCTCGACCGCCTCGTCGACGGCGTAGGCATCGGAGCCGGCTTCCTCGTCGGCGGGCAGCGGCGCCGCCTCCGCGCGCTCGTCGTCGGCAGCGCCGCCTTCGGCAGCCTGCGCCCGGGCGCGGATGTCGGCGGCCGTCGTGCCGTCCTCGCCGACGACGCTGACGTGGACCGTGGCGGTGACGTTCCTCGTGAGGCGGACGGACACTTCGTAGTCGCCGAGTTCCTTGAGCGGCTCGCCGAGGACGACGTCGCGGCGGTCGAACTCCTGGCCGATGATCGTGGCCACCTGCGCGGAGATGTCCGGTGCGCCGACGGAGCCGAAGAGCTTGCCGGTGCTGCCGGCGCGGGCGGTGATGCGGACGGCGGCGGCCTCGATCTTCTCGGCGACGCCACGGGCCTCGTTGTCGCGCGCTTCCTGGAGGCGCGCCTCGCGCACGGCCCGGGCCTCAGCTGACTTCACGACAGCGGGCGTCGCAGCCATGGCGATGCGCCGCGGCAGCAGGTAGTTGCGGGCGAAGCCGGGCTTCACGTCCTTGATGTCACCGATCTTCGCGGTGCCGGGCACGTCTTCGAGAAATACGACTTTCACGGGTTGCTCCTGATGAGACGAGGCCGCCCGGATGTGCGCCTGGTATGGCTGCCGCAACAGCGGCACAGGCGGGCGACCTCACTGCTGCATACTACGCTGGGCCTGGGGCCGGAACAGTTATAACAGGTCAAGATGGGCCACGAAATCTTCCCCGCGCCGTGGGCTTTGCGCTTCGGTAGGTGGGAAGCCGGGGAGCCCACGTCTGCGTGATTGTAGAACGTGCGTTCGTCTCGTGTCAACCCGTTACGAAGCTTCACGCGCCGCGGCGTAGAGGCGGGCGAGCGCCAGCGCCTGCAGCGGCAGCGGCGACGCTGCGGCGTTGCGCCAGCCGCCGGCACGCCCGCCCTCGGACGAGAGGGCGACGCTCATGCGATGGCGACGCGGCCGGCGACGGAAGCTCCGGTCGTATCCTCGAGCAGCATCCGCTGGCCAGGGGATCGCGCGGCCGGCCGGCGTGCTCGAATTCCGGCATCGCACGTCCCATGGGTGGCAGAGCCGATCCCTCCGCCGTCCGACTGGCGCGTACATACCGGTTCAAGTGACCGGGCGGCCGGACACGGCAGGTCGCCGTGGCGGGCGGCCGGGGCATCGCCGGCGGGCCGGCGCTGCGATAGACTGCGCCGTCACGCTGTACGCTGGGGATTCCGCCTTCATGCTCCACGACCCGCCCGCAGGCAGGCCCGGGCGCAGCCGACCGCTCGCGCCCGACTCGACCAGTCCGCGGCCCTGCATTGGCGGGCACTGGCCGCGCCGGCTGGCATCGGGGCCGAGGTTTGCGGGCGCGCGCGCCAGGTTGTTCTGGCCGCTCGCCGTTGTTGCGCTGTTCGCCGCGGCCTGTGCCGGCGGCGGCGGTGGCGCGTCGCTGCGCACGGCGCCGGCGACGAGCACGCGGCCGCCCACCACGGCGACGCCGTACGCGCCACCGGCGACGCCGACGCCCGACCCGGCCGTGCTCCTGCAGGACGGCGGCATCGCGATCATCGAAGCGGCGTACAACCGGATGCTCGACGAGTACATCCGCCCACTCGACGACGCCCGCCTGCTCGACGTCGCCTGGAGGGCCGCCGCGGCTACGGCCTCGGCGCTCGGCGCCAGGGTGCCGCGCGAGCCGCCGTTCCGCGGCGACCGCAGCACGGACTTCGCCGCCTTTGGCGACGGGTACGTCGCGATGACGGCGGGCGTCGCCGACGCGAAGGCGGTGCGCTTCGCGGCGATCGGCGCGATGGCGACGAGCGTCAACGACTGCCACACGTTCTTCCTCAACCCGGTCGCCAGCGACACGCTCGTCGACCAGCGCGCGGGCAAGGGTTCCGTCGGCGTCGGCATCGAGCTGGCGAGCGTGCCGCCGCTGGTGACGGAGGTGATCCCCGGCGGCCCGGCCGACCGCGCCGGCGTGCTCATCGGCGACCGCATCACGGCGATCGACGGCACGGATGCGTCGTCGTTCGGGCCGGCGTCGGCGTTCGACCTGATCAACGGCAGCGAGGGCACATCCGTGCGGCTGGCGCTGCGGCGCTCCGGTGCGCCGGGGGTGATTACCGTCTCGATGCTGCGCGCGCGCGTGGTGCCGCCGAACGTCGAGCCGCGGCTGCTCGGCGCGACGGGCATCGGCTACGTGCGGGTGAGGGAGTTCATCGACGGCGGCATCGCCGGGCCGTTGCAGGCGGCGCTGATGCAGTTCGAGGCGCAGGGCGTGCGGAAGTGGATCATCGACATGCGCGGGAACCCCGGCGGCCGGCTGGACGTCGACGCGATCAGCCTCTTCGTCAGGCAGGGCGTGATCGTCCGCGATACCGGTCGCAGCGGCGCGCCGGAGCAGCAATCGGCGAGCGGCAAGACACTGCCCGTCCTGCGTCCGACGGTGCTGCTCACCGACAACGGCACCGGCTCGGTGGCGGAGATCTTCGCCGCGGCGCTGAAGGAGTACCGGGCTGCGTATCTCATCGGCGCGCGCACGAACGGCTGCGTCGGCTACACGGACGTCAGCCCGCTCGGCGACGGCTCGTCGCTCGCCGTGACGACGAACGTCAACCTGGGGCCGCTGACGGGCGCGCCCCTGAACGGCGTGGGCGTGGCGCCGGACGAGGCGGTCGGGCGGACGAACGCCGACATCGCCGCCGGCCGCGACCCGCAGCTCGATGCCGCGCTGGCGTATCTGCGGGCGCTGGGCGGGTGACCGGGCCGGGCGCCGTCGGCCGTCGGCGGTGGATGCGTGTGCTACGATGGGCGCGTCATGAGGCGATTCCCCACTCCTGAGGTGCATCTGGCCCGCCGCTCATCACGGCGGGGCGCCATTCGCCGCGGTAGCGCGCGCTAGCCGCCCGGATGGCCGCCGCCCGCCCCGGGCGGCGAGACGCAGGAGTACCCCGAATGAACGTCGAACTGTACGATACGACCCTCCGTGATGGCGCCCAGATGGAGGGCATGTCGCTCTCCGTCGACGACAAGCTGAAGATCGCCCGCAAGCTCGATGAGCTGGGCGTGCACTACATCGAAGGCGGCTGGCCGGGCAGCAACCCGAAGGATGCGGAGTTCTTCGTCCGCGCACAGTCGCTGCCGCTGCAGCACGCGCGGCTGGCGGCCTTCGGCTCGACGCGGAAGGCGGGCGGCGACGCGGCGAGCGACGGGAATCTGCGCGCGCTGCTCGACGCGCGGACGCCGGTCGTGACGATCGTCGGCAAGGCGAGCGACGCGCACGTACGCGACGTGCTCGAGACGTCGCAGGAAGAGAACCTGGCGATGATCGCCGACTCCGTGCGGCTGATGAAGCAGCACGCGCGGACGGCGTTCTTCGACGCGGAGCACTTTTTCGACGGCTTCTACTCGGACCGCGGCTACGCGCTGCGCTGCCTGCAGGCGGCGGCATCGGCGGGGGCGGACTGTCTGGTGCTCTGCGACACCAACGGCGGCATGACGACGGAGCGGCTGAGCGCGGCGGTGCGCGCGGCTCAGGCGGCGGTCGAAGCGCCGCTCGGCATCCACACACACAACGACGCGGAGCTCGCCGTCGCCAACTCGCTCGCCGCGGTGGGGCTCGGCGTGCGCCAGGTGCAGGGCTGCATCAACGGCTACGGCGAGCGCTGCGGCAACGCGAACTTGTCGAGCATCATCGCCAACCTGAAGCTGAAGCTGGGCATCGACGTCGTCAGCGACGAGCAGCTGGCGATGCTGACGGAGGCCAGCCACTACGTCAGCGAGATCGTCAACATGGTGCCGAGCCCGTACCAGCCGTACGTCGGCACGAGCGCGTTCACGCACAAGGGCGGCCTGCACGTGGCGGCGGTGCTGAAGAGCGACGCCAGCTACCAGCACGTGCCGCCGGAGGCGGTCGGCAACGAGCGGCGGATGCTCGTGTCGGAGCTGGGGGGCAGCCGCGGCATTCAGCAGAAGCTGCGTGAGAGCGGCGTCGCGCTCGATCTGACGCGCGAGGAAGCGCGTCTGCTGCAGGAGCTGGTGAACGAGCACGAATCGAAGGGCTACCAGTTCGAGGGCGCGGAGGCGTCGTTCGAGATGCTGGTGCGGCGCTCGCGTCCAGGCTACGCATCGCCGTTCGAGCTGGAGGACTTCTGGATCGTCGAGCGGAGCGCGACGGCGGCCGGACGGGCGCGGGAGATGCAGGCGGAAGCGATGGTGAAGGTGCGTGTGGCGGATCAGCTGCGGCAGACGGCAGCCGAAGGCAACGGCCCGGTGAACGCACTCGACGCCGCCGTGCGGAAGGCGCTGGTGGAGTTCTTCCCGACGATCTACGCGGTGAAGCTGGTCGACTTCAAGGTGCGGATCATCGATAGCGCGGCCGGGACGAGCGCGGCCGTGCGGGTGCTGATCGAGTCGTCGGCGGGGGAGATGTTCTGGACGACGGTGGGGGCGAGCACGGACATCATCGAGGCGTCGTGGCTGGCGCTGTCGGACTCGCTCGAGCACTTCCTGGTGAGGGCGCCTTCGGCGCGCGGCGGCAGCTCGCAGGTCGCACGTCGCAGATGATGGTGAGGGCGCCTTCGGGCGGTGGCGGTTGGCGGGTGGCAGTCGCAACTGGTGGCGGTGCGCCGGGGCCGGAGAGGCGAACGGTGATTTGGCAGCTAAACACTGAGGAAAACTGCTTCCCCTTGCCGCGTCTGCTGCCTACAATTGCGTCGAACATCACGAATGCACCCACCGACGAGGAGACGAAGAGCCCATGACCTATGTGATCACGGACCCCTGCATCGGCACCAAAGATCGCTCCTGCGTCGACGTCTGCCCGGTCGACTGCATCCACGATGAGGGCGACGACGACAAGATGCTGTACATCGACCCGGACGAGTGCATCGACTGCGGCGCCTGCGAGCCGGCCTGCCCGGTGACCGCGATCTTCGCCGAGGACGACGTGCCGGACGCGGCGAAGCCGTTCACGGAGATCAACGCGCTCTGGTACAAGGACAAGGCCGGCGCGCGGGCGAAGGTCGAGGCGATCGCGCCATAGTCGCGGCCCAGCACTGCATGCAGGAAGAGGCCTCGCGGCTGGCGCGAGGCCTTTGCATTGCCGGGCGGCTGGGGCGCTGGAGGCCGGGCGCTGGAGGGTGCAGGCATGCAGGTGGGAGCGTCGTCCGGGCGCGCGGCGTTGGACATTCGGCCCGTGATACGTTCGCGCAATGCCTTTCGTACTGATCTTTACGGACGCTGACGGAGCGCCCCGTAGAATAGGCTGCGTGCTTGGCGCGCGCTCGCCGTCGGGAGCCGCCATAGAGGAGCATCCGCCGGCCGGAGTTGCCGCCGTGACCGGGCGCTTCGCGGACGTGCGGATACAGCACGAGATGCCATACGCGGGACCGCCGTGATGAGGCGGCGTCGTCCGCTGTGACGCGGGCGGTGACGCCGTACGGTGCGATGCGGGTCGCGACGGGTGGCCGGCGGCGAGCGGACTGACGATCCGGGACGAGTGAGCGCCTTCTCGCTGCGCCTCAAGCGGCTTCTCGGGGAAGCGCCAGCGGACTGATCCGACATGAGTGAGTCCATCCCGTCGACGAAGGTGCGCCCATTCGCCGGCGCCGGCGAGATGGCGCGCCGGATGAACGCGCTCGACTGGTCGACGACGGCCGTCGGGCCGGTCGAGACGTGGCCGGAGCGCCTGCGGACGGCCGTCGACATCTGTCTTGCCTCTCGGTTCCCGATCTTCACGTGCTGGGGGCGCGAGCAGGCGACGATGTTCTACAACGACGCCTACATCCCAATCCTCGGCCCCTACCGGCACCCGCAGTGGCTTGGCCGCTCGTTCAACGAGTGCTGGAGCGACATCTGGGACACGATCGGCCCGATGATCGACGGCGTCTTCGACACGGGCGCCGCAACCTGGTCGGAGGACCTGCAGCTGATGATGAAGCGCGCCGTGGACCCGGAGGAGGCGTATTTCACCTTCTCCTACAGCCCCATCCCGGGCGAGGCGGGCGCCGTCGACGGCATCTTCTGCGCCGTGCAGGAGACGACCGGCCGCGTGCTCGCCGAGCGGCGCATGCGTACCCTGCGCGACTTGGCCGCGCGCGTGCTGGACGTCGATTCGCCGGACGAAGCATGCGAGCGCGCGGCGGCGACCCTACGAGAGAACGCGGAGGACGTGCCGTTCGCGCTGATCTACCTGTTCGACCGCGACCGAAGCGTCGCCGAGCTGGTCGCTGTGTCTGGCGTGCCGCGGGGGCACCCGGCAGCGCCGGCGCGGATCGCACTCGACGACGGTGCGGACGCCGTCTGGCCGTTGCATCTGGCGACGCACCGCACGGAGCCGGTGACGGTCCGGCTCGATGGCGCTCGCTTCGGCACGCTGCCCGGCGGCCCCTGGCCGGAATCGCCTTCCGAGGCGCTGGTGCTGCCGCTGATCGCGTCGGCCTACAACGAGCTGACCGGCTTCGTGGTCGCCGGCGTCAACCCGCGCCGCGCGCTCGACGACTCGTATCTCAGCTTCTTCTCGCTCGCCGCACTCCATGTCGCGGCGGCGATCGCGAGCGCGCGCGCCTACGCGGAGGAGCGCGAGAGGGCGGAGGCGCTGGCGGAGATCGACCGGGCGAAGACGGCGTTCTTCAGCAACGTCAGCCACGAGTTTCGCACGCCGCTGACGCTGCTCCTCGGGCCGCTCGGCGATGCGCTTGGGCAGGCGACGGCCACGGACGACGTCGTGCAGCGCGAGCGGCTGGAGGTGGCGCAGCGGAACGCGGAGCGGCTGCTGCGTCTCGTGAACAATCTGCTGGACTTCTCGCGCGTCGAAGCCGGCCGCGTCGAAGCCTCGTACGAGGCGACGGACCTCTCCGCCGAGAGCGGCGACCTGACGAGCATGTTTCGCGCGGCGTTCGAGCGCGCGGGCATCGAGCTGCGGGTGGATTGCCCGCCGCTGCCGCAGCCGGTGTACATCGACCGGGAGATGTGGGAGAAGGTGGTGCTGAACCTGCTCTCGAACGCCCTCAAGTTCACGTTCCAGGGCGGCGTCACCGTCAGCGTGCGCGCCGCGGGCCCGAACGCGGAGCTCGTCGTGCGCGATACGGGCGTCGGCATCCCGGCGCCGGAGCTGCCGCGGCTGTTCGAGCGCTTCCATCGCGTGCCGGGAATGCGGTCGCGCACGCACGAGGGGAGCGGCATCGGGCTCTCGCTGGTGCAGGAGCTCGTGCGGCTGCACGGCGGCTCCGTGCGGGTGGAGAGCACCGAGGGGGAGGGCACGACGTTCACGGTGAGCGTGCCGCTCGGGTCGGCGCACCTGCCGGCCGGCCGCATTGCCGCCCCGCGCTCGCTGCAGTCGACGGCGTCGGCGCCGCGCACGTACGTCGAGGAGGCGCTGCGCTGGTTGCCGGACGCGACGGATGCCAGCGGCCATGCGACAGCCGCCGCGGCCGAGGGCCTGCCGTCGCCGCTGCCGGGCGGGGTGGCGCCGGTGCGCGTGCTCGTCGCCGACGACAACGAGGACATGCGGGACTATCTGCGCCGCATCCTCGGCGCGCACTGGGCGGTGGAGACGGTCGCCGATGGCGCGGAGGCGCTCGACGCGGTGCGCGCCCGGCGGCCTGACCTCGTGCTGACCGACGTGATGATGCCGGGGCTGGACGGCTTCCAGCTGGTCGCCGAGCTGCGGGCGGACCCGGCGACGCGGGACCTGCCGGTGATCGTGCTATCGGCGCGCGCCGGCGAGGAGGCGCGCGTTGAGGGGTTGGCACGCGGCGCCGATGACTACCTGGTGAAGCCCTTCGCGGCGACGGAGCTCGTCGCCCGCGTTGCCGCCCGGCTGGAGATCGCACGGGTGAGCGGCGAGAGGAGGGCGGCGCTGCAGCGCCAGCGCGAGGAGCTGTACGACTTCATCATGCAGGCGCCGATCCCGATGGCGGTGATGCGGGGCGAGGACGTGGTGTTCGAGCTGGCGAACGACGCCCTCTGCGCCACGACCGGCTGGCACGCGGTGGTTGGACGCTCGATCCTGGATGTGATGCCGGGCGAGGACGGGGAGCGACTCGCCGGCATGGTGCGTGGCGTCATGCAGAGCGGCGAGCAGCAGATCGCCCGCGAGGTGCCGACCCATGTCGAAGGCGTCGACGGGCCGAGGGACCTCTACTTCGACCTGATCTGCTCGCCGCTTCGCGCCGGGGAGGCCGCTGCCAGCGGCATCATCGTCGTCGGCTCCGACGTCACGGCGCAGGTGCTCGCGCGGCAGGCGATCGAGCGGTCGCTGACGGAGCAGCAGGCGCTCAACGACATCCTCGAACGGCAGCAGGCGGACCTCCAGCGCTTCACCACGCTCGTGGAGACCAGTACTGACTACATCGGCATGGCGCGGGTCGACCTGCCGGAGGTGTTCTATCTCAACGCGGCGGCGCGCCGGCTCGTCGGGCTGGGCCCCGACGAGCCGCTGCCGCCGACGATCGAGGCGTACGTCTCGCCGGCGTCGTGGGACTGCATCCGCGACGAGGCGATCCCGACCGTGCTCGCGGACGGCTCCTGGCATGGCGAGATCGAGCTGCGGAACTTCCGGACGGGCGAGTTCATCGCGATGGACCAGATCGTCTTCCTGGCGACCGACCCTTCGGGCGAGATGAACCTGGCGATGATCGGCCGGGATCTGCGCGAGCGCAGGGAGATGGAGGACGAGCTGCGGCGGGCGAACGAGGCGAAGGACGACTTCCTGAGCATGGTGTCGCACGAGCTGCGGACGCCGATCACGACGATCCTCGGCAACGCCCAGGTCCTGCGGCTGCGTGCGGCGTACCTCGACGACGATGCGCGGGCGGGTTCGCTGCGGGACATCGAGACGGAGGCGGTACGGCTGAACCGGATCATCGCCAACCTGCTGCTACTGGCGCGGCTCGACCGGGGCGAGCGGCCGGACGAGGAGCCGCTGTTCGCCGAGCGCGAGATCCCGCGGGTGCTCGCGGAGTACGGGAAGCAGCGGCCGGAGCGCGCCGTGCGCTTCGAGGGCGAGGGGCAGACGATGCTCGTCGCCGAGCCGGGGTATTTCGAGCAGGTGCTGACGAACCTCCTTTCGAACGCCGATAAGTACAGCCCGCCGGGCGAGGCGATCGACGTTCGCGTGCGGCGCGGCAGCGACGAGGCGACGGTGAGCGTGCGCGACCGCGGTATCGGCATCGCGCCGGAGGATGCGGAGGCGTTGTTCACGCCGTTCTTTCGCAGCGGCCGGAGCTCGGCGCACGTGCAGGGGATGGGCATCGGCCTGGCGGTCTGCAAGCGGCTGGTGGAAGCGCAGGGCGGGCGCATCTGGATGACGGCGCTGCCGGAGGGCGGCACCGAGGCGTCGTTCACGCTGCCCTTGGCGCGCGACGGCTGGGAAGGCGACGAGGGCTGACCGCGGCCGGCGCCGGCGTGGCGGTCGCTGCTACTCGCCGGCCTGACGCACCCGCACGCGCCGCATGATGAAGCCGCTCGCCGGCCCGGCGGGAATACGGCGCAGGTCGACGCGCAGGTCCTGCGGCGGCACGTCGTACGTGAGAGTCGACGTGAGGGCGCGGACGGCGATCTCCATCAGCGCGATGGTGAGCCATTCGCCGGCGCAGCGGTGGCCCTCTTCGAAGCCGTCGCCGCCCTGCGGGATGAACGTGAAGGGGTCGCCCGGCCAGTCGCGGAAGCGCCGGGGCTGAAACTCGTCCGGGTGCTGCCAGGAGCGCGGGTCGCGGTTCGTGCCGTAGAGGTCGAGGAGCACGCGGGTCCGCTGCGGGAAGCGGTAGCCGCGCCAGACGAAGTCGCGTCGCACGCGGGCGACGACGAACGGGAAGAACGGGTAATACCGCCGCACCTCCTGCACGAAGCAGCGGACGTCGTCGTCGCTGCGCCGCAGCTCGTCGCGGCAGCGCGGGTGCGTGTGGAGGGCCAGCGCGGCATCGGTGATGAAGCGCGCGACGGCGACCGTCGGCCGCAGGATGTTCAGCAGGTCGATGGCGGCGACGCGCTCGTCGAGCGGCCGGCCATCGGGCTCGCGGTGGCGGGCGATGACGGCGAGGGCCTGGTCGGCCGCGGGCTGCAGGCGGCCATCGCGCGCGGCGGCGATGGCCGCGCCGGCCCAGCGCTCGGCCCGCCGGCGCGCCAGCACGCCGCGCCAGTGGCGGAGGCCGAGCGCGGCGCCGGACTCGATGAGCTCGCCGAGGTCGCCGGTGCGCGCGGCGGCGTCGGCCGCCGGCAGCGGCACGCCCGCCCAGTCGCAGACGGCGCGGGCGAGCAGCAGGCGCGCTTCGTCGAGCAGGACGATCGCCTCCGCGCGCTGCCAGCGCTCGCCGCACGACTCCCAGAGACGAGCCGTCGCTTCGGCGAGCGCGTCGATGCGCGCGGGCGTCATCAGCGACAGGAGCATCGCCTTTCGGGCGGCGTGGCGGGCGCCGTCGAGGCCCTGGACGCCGCCGGCACCGGTCAGCGTGCGCGTCATCCGCGCGGGCGCGGCGCCGGCGCGCTGGAAGAGCTCGCGGTCGTAGAAGAGACGGGCGGCATCCGCTCCGGTGAGGCAGATCGCCGGCTGCAGCAGCAGGCGCGTCGAGAAGACGTCGCTGCCGAAGCTGCGACAGCGCCGCTGGATGAACGGATAGCCGGTGCGCACGAGCGCGAGCGTGGCGTCGGGCCAATGGTCGCGCGGCACCCGGCGCGGCGGCGAAGGGACGTGCTGCTGCGTGGTGGGTCGTCGCTGCGCCGTCATCATCCGTAGCATCCCGCGGTGCGTGAGGCGGCGCCATCCGTCGTTCGGCGCGCGGATCCGGGCCGGCCGGTGTGCGGTTCGCGCCGGCAGAGCCGGGGCCGGCGCGGCGGGCGCTATTCGGTGCGGAGCGCCTCGATGGGGTCGAGGCGGGAGGCGCGGAAGGCCGGATAGATGCCGAAGAAGAGGCCGATCGCGGCGGAGACGCCGAATGCGGCGACGATGCTGACCGGCGTGACGACGGTCTGGACCGGCGTGCTGCCGCCGAAGTTCTGGCCGCTGGCGAGGCGCGCGGCGAGGATGCCGGTGACGATGCCGATGACGCCGCCGGCCACGGTGACGATCAGGGCTTCGACGACGAACTGGAGGAGGATGTCGCCGCGGCGGGCGCCGACGGCCTTGCGGATGCCGATCTCGCGCGTGCGCTCGGTGACGGAGACGAGCATGATGTTCATGATGCCGATGCCGCCGACGACGAGGGAGATGCCGGCGATGGCGGCGAGCAGCAGCGTCAGGGTGCGGCTGACGTCGTTGGCGGCGGAGAGCAGATCGTCCTGCGTCTGGACGGTGAAGTCCTGGGCGCCGTTGTGACGCTGGAGGAGGAGTTGCGTGACTGCGGTCTTGGTCGAGCCGAGCTGGCTGCTCTTGTTGACCTTGATCGTGATCTGCTGCACGTTCGTCTGGCCGAGCGGGTTGCGGAGGAAGCGGATGCGCGACTGGAGCGTCGTCAGCGGCACGAAGACCTGATCGTCCTGGTTGGTGCTGCTCGACGACCCGAGCGTCTGCATGACGCCGACCACCCGGAAGTTGAAGCCGATCTCACCACCCGCGAACGCGAGTCGCACGGTCTGTCCCATGGCGCTCTGGGCGTCGCCGAAGAGCTCCGTGGCGACGGTCGCGCCGAGCACGGTGACGAGGGCGTTGGTCGAGCCGTCCTGATAGTCGACGAAGCGCCCGACGGCGGGCAGGAAGTTGCGCACGGCCGGGTAGTTGGGGTCGGCGGCGGTGAGCGTCGTGCTGACGTTGACTCCGTTGGCGATGGCCTGCGTCGCCGCGGCGGACTGCGACGTAACGCCGACGATCTGCGGGAACTGTTGCGGGTTGTTCAGGGCATCGCCATCGGCGGACGTGAGCGACGTGGCGAGCACGTTCTGCACGCCAGCCTGCGAGGTCTGCGCGGGGCGGACGAAGATGAGGTTGCTGCCGAGGCCGCGCACCTTGTCCGTCACGCCCTTCTGCGCGCCCCGGCCGGCGGCGATCAGCGCGATGACGGCGCCGACGCCGATGACGATGCCGAGCATCGTCAGGCTGGTGCGGAGCTTGTTCGTGCCGAGCGCGCGCACGGCCGTGCGGAGCGTGTCGACGAGGATCATGCGGGTGCGGTGTCCGGTGGCAGCGGAGCCCAGTCGACGGCCTGCCGCGGCGTGGCGGCGGGGGCGGTCTGGCCCGGCGGGCTGTCGTCGGTGATGCGGCCGTCGCGGATGTGGATGATGCGGCGGGTATAGGCGGCGACCTCCGGCTCGTGGGTGACGAAGACGATGGTGATGTTGCGCTCGCGGTTGAGCTGGTCGAACGTCCGCATGACATCGCCGCTGGTCTTCGTATCGAGGGCGCCGGTCGGCTCGTCGGCCATGATCATCGTCGGGTTGGTGACGAGCGCGCGGGCGATGGCGACGCGCTGCTGCTGCCCGCCGGAGAGTTGCGTCGGCCGGTGCTGCATGCGGTCGGCGACGCCGACGGCTTCGAGCGCGCGGATGGCGAGCCGGCGGCGGTTGCGGGCGCCGCGGTAGATCAGCGGCAGCTCGACCTGGTCGATGGCGGGGAGTCGCGGCAGGAGATTGAAGGACTGGAAGACGAAGCCGATGCGCCGGTTGCGCACGCGCGCCAGATGGTCGTCGCTCATCGTGTGCACGAAGTGGCCATCGAGCTCGTAGGTGCCGCGCGTCGGCCGGTCGAGGCAGCCGAGAATGTTCATGAGCGTCGACTTGCCGGAGCCGGACGGCCCCATGATGGCGAGGAACTCACCATCTTCGATATCCAGGTCGACATCGAGCAGGGCCGGCACGGCGACGTCCCCGGCGCGGTAGATCTTCGAGATGCCTCGGAGACGGATCATCGTGCTCCTCCCATCGTCGGGCGTCCATCGACGCGCGCGGGACGTGGCGGCGGCGCGGCTTCGGCGTCAGCGGACGCCGCCGGGGACGCCGTTTGACGGCGGAGCGATGCCGCCTTCGCCGCCGCCGCCGGCGTGGCCGCCCGGCGCAGCGCCGGTGGTGGTCGAGACGTTGGTCGTTCGGCCGCCGACCGCGAGCGACGGCAGCACTACCTTGTCGCCTTCGCTGACTCCCTCCAATACCTCGATGTTCGTGCCGTCGCTGAGGCCGGTGCGGACGACGACCGTCTTCGTGCTGCCGTCGGCCTGGCTGACATCGAGGACGGCGTTGCCGGCCTGGCGCTTGATGGCGGTCGCCGGCACCATCAGCACGTTCGTCGCCTGCTGCACCTGGATGATGGCCGACGCGCTCATGCCAGGCATCGGCTTGCCCGTGGGCGTGGCGCCGGCATCGGGCTGCGTGCTCTGGCCGAAGCCGCCGCCGCCGGGCGCGCTGAGGCCGGCACCGGGCGTCGAGGCGGCGGCGCCGGTGAGCAGCGTCGCCTGGGCGGCGTAGGTGACGACGCCCTGGCTGACCGTCGGCACGCCGCTGATCGAGTCGATGGTGAAGGGATAGGCGCCGCCGGGAAGGGCGCTGAACGTCGCCACGCCGCGCTCGCCGACCTTCACCTGGGCGATGTCGGCCTCACCGATCGTCAGGTCGATCTGCACGGCGTCCGGCGTGTTGACGACGATCGGCGCCGCCGACGAGGCGCTGCTGCTGCTGGCGCTGCTGGCGCTGCCGGCGCCGCCGCTGGCCATGTCGCCGACGCGCACGTTGACGGCTGCCACCGTACCGTTGTAGGGGGCGATGATCTGTGCCTTCTTGATGTTCGCCTGCGCGCTGTCGACGCTCAGTTGCGCCAGCTGCACGGCGGTCTGCTGCAGGCGGATGTCGTCGGCCGTCGAGCCTTGGGCGACGAGGTCGCGCTTCGCCTGGGCCGCCTGCAAGCCGGCGCCGGCGCTGGCGACGGCATCCTGCGCCGCCTGCAGCGCCGCCTGCGTCGGACCCCCTTCCAGCGTCGCGAGCTTGGCGTTCGCGGCGTCGAGGTTATCCTGCGCGACGCTCACCGCCGCCTGCGCCGCCGCCACCGCGCTCGCCGTGGGCGGCGCCTGCACCGCGGCGAGCTTCGCCTGCGCCGACGTGAGCGCCGCCTGCGCAGAGGTCACCGAGCCGCCGGCGTTCGCGGCGCTGTTCGCCGCCGCAAGGTACGAGCTGTTCGAGCCGAGGACGGCGGCGGCGAGCGTCGCCGCGGACTGCTGGCCGGCGCCGGCCTGCGGCGTGCCCGTCGGCTGGGCGGCCGGCGTCTGCGTGACGCCGAGCAGCAGCGCGCGGTCAGCTTCGGAGAGGGGCGCCGAACGCACGGCGCAGAACTGCGGCGTCTGATCGCTGCTGCAGTAGCCCGTCTCGGACGCGAACAGCGACGCCTGCGCCGAGCCGAGCGCGTTCTGCGCGTTCTGCGCGCTGTTCTGCGCGGCGGTGAGCGCGGTCTGCGCCGACGTGACGACCGCCTGCGCCGACGCGAGGTCGCTCGCCGACGGGCCGGCGAGGAGCGTCGCGAGGGCGGCCTGCGCCTGGCTGAGCTGGGATTGTGCCGCCGTCACGGCGGCGCGGGCGGCGGCGTCATCGGCGGCGGCCGGCGGGTTGTTGAGCGCGGCGAGGTCGTTCTGCGCCTTGTCGTTCGCCGACTGCGCCTGGACGACGGACTGGTCGGCGGCCGCGAGGTCGGAGGCGAGCGCGCCCTGCTGCAGCTGATGGAGCTTGATCCCGGCGCTCGCGAGGTTTGCCTGCGCCGTCTTCAGCGCCGTCTGCAAGTCCGACGTATCGACCTGCGCGAGCACTTCGCCCTGGGTCACGGCGTCGCCGGGCTTCACGTTGACCGCCGTGACACGGCCGGACTGCTGGAACGAGAGGTTCGTCGAGGAGCGTGCCGAGACGGTGCCAGTGGTGGAGACGGTCTGGCGGATGGTGCCGCGGGTCACCGCCTGGGTCTGCGTCTTCAGCTGCATCGAGGCAGAGCCCTTGAGGGTCGTCGTCCAGAGCGCGTAGGCGCCAGCGGCGACGACGGCGACGACGACGCCGCCGGCGATCAGGCGCTTCCGCCACCGCGCGCCGCCTTCCGGCGAGAGATCGTCGAGGTCGTCCATCATGCATCCACATCCCCCGCTGAGGTCGCGCGCCGGCGCCGGGGACGCCACGCCGGCCGGCGTGATCGGGTCGCGGCCGCAGTGCCGCCGGGTCGAGTGTACGCTCGCGGGCGCTGGTGATTCGTTGCCAGAACGTTACTACGCAGCCCGTATTGGGAAAGTTGAAGCGGAGGATCAGCGGCCGGCGCCTACATGGGGCGGCGTCGGCCAGCTCGCCGCCGGCCGCTGCCGGGATCGGGCGCCCAAGGTGCGCGGATCAGCGAGCGGCGCTAGATCCGGCTGTAGCCGGTGCCGGGCATGCCGGCGTCGACGCCGACGCCTTTGCCATCGGCGATCCAGCCGAACTCCTTGAGGATCTGCTGACTGTAGGTGACGCGACCGGCGACGCGGTCGATCGGCTCCGAGGCGAGCAGCAGCGCTGCCTTCGCCATGTACTCCGGCGGCTCGCCGCGCGGGTCGTCGAGGCCGGTGACGAGGTGGTGGTGTACGGTGCCGGCGGTCGGCACGACCTGGGATGGCGACACGCATGTCACCGAGATGCCGTACTGGTAGACCTCGGCGGCGAGGCCCTGGCTGAAGCGCTCGAGGGCCGCCTTCTCGCTGCCATAGCAAGTGCCGCCGACGCGCCAGCGACTGTCGGTGTACGGCCCGCGCCCCGGGCCGACGGCCGCGCTCGAGGAGATGTTGACGATGGCGCCGCCCTTGCGCTCGATCATGTCGGGGAGGACGAGCTGGCTGAGGATGAACGGGGCGTGGAAGTTCACCGCCCACGAGCGCATCCAGCGGTTGCGGGGATAGTCCTTCACGGGCATGAAGTACGTGAGGGCGGCGTTGTTCACGAGCACGTCGCAGGGCCCATAGATCTCGCGCGCAGTCTGAACCAGTTTCTCGCAGTCTTCCGGCTCGGAGATGTTCGATACGACGGCGGTCGCCTCGCCGCCGGCGGCCCGGATCGCCGCGACCGTCTGGTCGAGCGAGCCTTCGAGCGGGTGGTCACCGTCGTGCAGCGTGCGCGCGGCGCAGATGACGCGGCCACCCTCCGCGGCGAAGACGCGGGCGATCTCCGCACCGATGCCGCGGCTGGCGCCGGTCACGATCACCGTCTTGCCATCGAGCTTACCCATCGCCGGCCTCCTCTCGTGCTGGCTGCAGTACTGGCACAGGGCAGCATAGCGGGGCCGCGGGGATAGGAGACAGGAGGTGTGGTGAGATCGGCGACGGCCGTGCGGCACACCGGGCGGCCGCGGTCAACCGCAGTCCCGGCGGATGCGTCGCCGTCCGGCGCCCGGGTCGCCGCAGGCGGCGGCGCCAGCTCAGACGAGCGCTTCGTTGCGATGGCCGAGCAGAGACTGGCGCAGCAATCCGAGCGCCACCGTGACGGCGCGGCGCTTGATCGCCGTGCGACCGGACGGGAAGACGTAGCTCATCACCTGCGGCGCCGCCCAGATGGCGTCGACCGCCACGTGCACGGTGCCGACCGGCTTCCCTTCCTGTTCGTCGGGCCCCGCGACGCCGGTGATGCCGACGCCGACGCTCGCTTCGAGCCGCTCGCGCGCCGCCTGCGCCATTGCGCGCGCGCACTCGGGGCTGATCACGCCGAACTCCTCGACGACCGACGCCGGCACGCCCCACCCGACCTTCAGCTCCGTCTGGTACGAGACGAGGCCGCCCCTGAAGTACACCGACGCCCCCGGCACGTCGGTCAGCGTGCTGGCGAGCAGGCCGCCCGTGCACGACTCCATCGTCGCGATCGTCACGCCGGCGACGCGGGCCATGTCGCCGACGACGCTCTCGAACGTGTCCTCGTCGGCGCCCCAGACCGCCGGACCGAGGATCCGGCGCGCCTCGTCCTCGACAGGCGCGATGAGGTCGCGCGCCTGCGCCTCGGTGGGCGCCTTGGCGGCGATGCGGAGCTGCACGCCATCGGCGCGCGCGTAGATGCCGATGCTGGGGTTCCGGGTCTTCAGCAGCGGGCTCACCATCTCGTCGACGTTGCCCTCGCCGATGCCGGTCGTCTTCAGCGTGCGCGTGATCAGCACGGAGCCTGCGTGGCGCCGCACCAGCTCCGGCGCGACCTCGTTCTCCCACATGCGCGTCATCTCGCTCGGCGGCCCGGGCATGGCGACGATGATCTTGCCGTCGCGCTCGACCCACCAGCCGGGCGCGGTGCCACGCGGGTTGGGGATCGCCCGGCAGGACGGGATCAGCCAGCACTGCTTCACGTTGCGCTCGGGCATCGCGTAGCCGCGCCGCACGAAGAAGCCGCGCAGGGTGGCCTCGAGCTCATGGTCGACCAGCGGCTCCTCGCCGAGCACGGCGCAGATCGCTTCGCGCGTGAGGTCGTCCTCCGTCGGCCCGAGGCCGCCGGTGCAGATGACGATGTCGGAGCGCTCGCGGGCGCGGCCGATGGTCTCGGTCAGGCGCTCCATGTTGTCGCCGACGACGGCCTTGAAGTAGAGGTCGATGCCGAGCGCCGGTAGCCGCGAGGCGAGGTACTGGGCATTCGTGTCGACGATCTCGCCCAGCAGAATCTCGGTACCGATGGAGAGGATCTCTGCCTTCATCGTGCGAAGCTGGCTGGCAGCCTCTGGCTCGCTGCGCTCAGCTCGTCGCGTCCTTTCCTCGTGGCCCGTCGGGCGAGATGGCGGATTCCGCCAGGTGAGCGGGTATTGGGGCGACACGCGCAGTGTAGCCCGCCCAGGCTGAGGCACCAGCCTGCCCACTTGCCCGCGGTTACACCGGCGGCTCGACGGCGGCGATTGAGGCCGGCGCGGCGATTCGCTATCGTCCCCGCAGCGATCGCTGCGCGCCGGGCGTGGCGCGCCTTCCCGGGCTGCTCGCGCGGCCGCATCCGCCAGAGCCGGTACATCGGGTTGGAGCATCTTCGTAGCGACGGACCGGCCGGCCGATGAGACTGCCTCTCGTCACATCGCACGCCGCCTGCAAGGGCCACGCGCCCGAGAATACGCTCGCCGGCATCGAACGGGCGATCGCGCTCGGCGCCGACGCCATCGAGATCGACGTCCACTGCACCACCGACCGCGTGCCGGTGCTGCTGCACGACGAGACGGTCGACCGGACGACGGACGGCAGCGGCAACGTGCACGAGATGACCCTCGCTGAAGTCCGGGCGCTCGACGCGGGCGCCCGCCAGTTCGTGCCGCGCTTCGCCGGCCAGCGCGTACCACTGCTCGCCGAGGTCATCGAGATGACGAAGGCGCGCGTGCTGCTGCAGATCGAAGTCAAGCAGGCGGGGATCGAGGAGGAGGTCGCGGCCTGCGTCCGCGATGCCGGCGCGATCGCCACGTGTGAGGTGCACTCGTTCTACCCCCAGGTCGTCGCCCGCCTGCGCTCGGTCGAGCCGCGCATGGCGGCGGCGCTGCTCACCGACCCGCGTCGCGTCCGCGACTGGGCAGAGTTCTTCGGCTTCGCGCTATCACTGAATGCGCAGGGCGTCAGCGTCCAGCACGTGGCGGTGACGCCGGAGCTCGTCCGCCAGGGCCAGCGGCGCTCCCTCACCTTCATGACGTGGACGGTCGACGACGCGCGGGACATCGAGCGCATGATCGATGCCGGCGTCGACAGCATCTGCAGCAATCTGCCGGACGTCGTGCGGCGCGCCGTCGACGCCCGCCCGTCGGGTGAAGCGCGCAGCTGATCGGCGGGGGCTGGACGACCCATGTCGCCCGGTCTCAAGTCGCCAGTATCCAGTCCGGTTACCAGTCCATGGTCACCAGTACCGACGAACCAGTCACCAGCTCACCCCGACCGGTAGGCTTCGAGCCGCGTCCGCACGGACTGCATGAAGGCGCCGGCTTGCGCCCCGTCGAGCGCGCGATGGTCGAAGCTGATGCAGAGGTTCATCACCGACCGCACGGAGAACGAGCCGTCGCTGGCGACGCGCAACTCGCGGCGTACAGCCTCCGTCGTGATGATCGCCGCCTGTCCCGGCGGCACGATCGGCTGTGAGACGATGGAGCCGAAGGCGCCGGTGTTGTCGACGGTGAACGTCGGAGCGCGCATCTCGGCGATGCTGAGGCGCCGCGCACGCGCCTTCGTCCCCAACTCGTGCAGCTCGTGCGCCAGTCCGACGATCGACTTCCGGTCGGCGTCGCGCAGCACCGGCACTACGAGGCCCGACTCGACGGCGACGGCGACGCCGATGTCGTAGCGCCGGTGCAGCACGAGCCCACGGCCTTCGTACGTGCTGTTGACCTGCGGGTGCTCCTTCAGCGCCGCGACGATCGCCTCCACGAAGTAGGGCATGTAGGTCAGCGCGATGCCTTCCCGCCGCTCGAAGGCAGTCTTCGCGCCCGCACGCAGGGCCACCAGGCCGCTGACATCGGCCTCGATCATCATCCACGCCGGCGGCACCGTACGCTGCGACTCGAGCATGCGGGCGGCGATCGTCCGCCGCGTCGGCGTCAGCGGCACCAGCTCGTCGCCGTCGCCGATCGGGCCGGGCCTGCCGTCGTCCGGCTCGGGCGCGCGTTCGGGCGCCGCCGTACGCTCGAGCGGCGGCGCGGCCGGCGGCACGGCCGCAGCTGACGGCGCAGTGCCGGCCGCCGACGCGCCCGGCGTGACCTGCGCCTGCTGCCCCGAGACGCCGACGACGCCGGATTCCGCGCCCGGAGGCACGGTGTGCATCACCGGATTGTCGATGTACGCCATCACGTCTTGCCGCGTGACGCGCCCTTCGATGCCGCTGCCCTGGACGAGCGCCAGGTCGATGTCGTGGTCGGCCGCCAGGCGCAGCACGACGGGCGAGTACTGGCGCCGGGGCCGGAACGCGCCGCGGCGGTCCACGCCCGCCAGCCCCGGCGGCGACGCGGCCGCCGTGGTTGCGCCGGTAGTCGCCGCGCGTTGGCCGTTCGGGCGCGCGACTGCCGCATCGTGCGTTGTCCTCGTCGTGCTGCCTTCGGTGGTAGCGGCTGTCACGGCCGCGGCCGCCTCGCCCGTCGCGTCGAACTCGGCGAGCGTGGCGCCGATGGGCACGACGGCGCCCTCTTCGGCCGCGATCTTCGTCAGCCGTCCGGCGAACGGCGACGGGATCTCGACGACCGCCTTGTCCGTCTCCACTTCCACCACGGGCTCGTCGAGCGCGACGTCGTCGCCGGCGTGCTTGAGCCAGCGGGTGACCGTCCCCTCGGTCACGCCCTCACCCACGTTCGGCATCGTCAGCTGCGGCATCGTCCCCGGCTCCTAGTACCGCGCCAGCTCGCGCATCGCGCCGGCGATCTTCGCGCGCGACGGCAGGCAGAACTCCTCCATGCCGGCGTTGAAGGGCATCGCCGGCACGTCCGGCGACGCCAGGCGGCGCACCGGCGCGTCGAGTGCGTCGAATGCGTGCTCAGCGATCAGCGCCGCCACCTCCGCGCCGATGCCGCCGCTGATGTTGTCCTCGTGGACGATCAGCACCTTCCCGGTACGCGCGGCGGCGGCGAGGATCGCCGTCCGGTCGAGCGGCGCCAGCGTGCGCAGATCGAGCACGGTCGCATCGACCTCGCCCGCCTCCGCCAGCTCCCCGGCAGCCTCCAGGCACTCGTGCGCCATCAGCCCGTAGCTGATCACCGTGATGTCGTCGCCGGTCCGCCGGAGCGCCGCTTCGCCGATGCGGACGACGCCGCCGTCAACGTCCTCCTTCAGCATCCGGTACGCCTTCTTGTGCTCGAAGTACACCACCGGGTCGGGATCGGCGATCGCCGCCTTCAACAGCCCCTGCGCATCAGCCGGCGTCGACGGCGCGACGACCTTCAGGCCGGGAACGTGCGCCAGCAGCGCTTCGATCGACTGCGAGTGGTACAGCGCGCCGCGGATGCCGGCGCCGTACGGCATGCGCACGACGATCGCGCAGCCGCAGGTGCCGTTCGAGCGGTAGCGCCACTTCGCCGCCTCGCTGACCAGCTGGTTGAACGCGGGATAGGCGAAGTCCGCGAACTGGATCTCGGCGACGGGCAGGCAGCCGTTCTGCGCCAGGCCGATCGCGACGCCGACGATGCTCGACTCGGCGAGCGGCGTGTCGAGCACGCGCCGGGGGCCGAAGCGCTCGAGCAGGCCGTCCGTCGCCCGGAAGACGCCGCCCTCCTGGATGTCCTCGCCGAGCACGACCATCGTCTCGCGCCGCTCCATCTCCTCGAGCAGCGCGTCGTGAATCGCATCGATGTACGTGCGCTCGGTCATCCGCCGTCCTCCGCGAAGACGTGGCGCAGCGCATCCTCGGGCGCCGGCTCCGGCGCCCTCTCGGCGCTCTCTACGGCTTCGGCGACCTGGCGCTTGATCTGCTCGCGCAGCGCGGCGTCCTCGTCAGGGGTCATCGTGCCTTCGTCGAGCAACCGTGCGCGGAAGCGGTCGATCGGGTCGCGCTTGATCCACTCGTCGAGCTCGGCGCGCGTCCGATAGCGACGGTCGTCGTCCGATGACGTGTGCGGCACCAGGCGGTACGTCTTCGCCTCGATGAGCTTCGGCCCGCGACCGCGGCGGCACTCGTCGATGCTCCAGCGGCTGAGCTGGTGGACGGCCAGGACATCGTTGCCATCGACGGTCGAACCGGTGATGCCGTAGCCCTTCGCGCGATCTGCGACGTGCAGCACCGACATCTGCTTCTCGCTCGATTCCGAGATCGCATAGCCGTTGTTCTCGCAGAAGAAGACGACGGGGAGCTTGTGGATCGCCGCGAAGTTCACCGCCTCGTGGAAGTCACCCTCGCTCGTCGCCCCCTCGCCGAAATAGACGACCGAGACCTCCTTGAGCCCGCGCAGCTTCGACGCGTAGGCGATGCCGGCGGCGTGCGGGAGATTCGCCGCGATGACGCTGGAGCGCGTCACCACGCGCATCTCGGGCCACGACCAGTGGCACGGCATCTGCCGCCCGCCGGAAGCGGGGTCGCCGGCCTTCGCGAAGAGCCCGAGCAGGATGTCGCGCGGCGTCATCCCGAGCGCGACGAGCACGCCGACATCGCGGTAGTACGGCAGCACCCAGTCGGTGCCGCGTCGCAACGCGTGCGCCGAGCCCACCTGCGCCGCCTCGTGACCCTGCCCCGTGACGGCGAATGCGGCGCGCCCCTGGCGGTTGAGGGCGAACATGCGGTCGCTCAGTTCGCGCGAGAGGAGCATGTCGCGGTACATCGCCCGATGCAGCTTCTCGGGTGCGGTACGCGGCCGGGGTTCGTTGACGCGCACCAACGCTCGGCGTCCTCGGGCCGCCCCGCGCCCTCGCCGCGGGTCCGGCGACCCTGCAGATAGTATCGTCCACGCGCGCCCGCCGTGTATCGCCTCGCTGCACCGAACCGTCGGTTTGATGCGCTCCTGTTATGCATTGTTCGTCCGCCGATACCTCTCTCCTGCGCCGGCGCTCCCTATACTCGATCTGGCGGCCGATGGTGAGAGCAGGAGGCGCGGCATGACGATCGAGACTGACCTCCGGCAGATAGCGCCCGCAGCACAGGCGCTCGACCTCTCGTGGCTCGATGCGCCGACCGAGTGGGGGGTGCGCGGCCGCCCCGGCAAGCGCGGTCTCACGCTGGACGAAGTGAACGTCGGCTCCTACGGCCGCGTGCCCGAGCAGAGCGACAGCAGCGACGCCCGCCCGCGCGGCGCCGCCGCTCGCGCCGGCGTCCCGCGTACGGGCTACCGGATCCGCGACGCCGCCAGCGTCTGGTCCGCCAACGCGACGATGCTGTACGAGGAGGCCGTGCAGCGCCAGTGGAGCAGCGCCACCGACATCCCCTGGGGGCAGATCGCCCCTCTCGCCGACGACGTCGAGCGCGCGATGTGCCAGCTCTGCACCTTCCTCACAGAGGTCGAGTTCATCGCCGGCGATACGCCAGCCCAGTGGCTGCCGAAGATCTCCAACGACCATTTCGAGACGAAGCTCTTTCTCGCCACGCAGATCATGGACGAAGCGCGCCATCTCGACGTCTTCCGCAAGCGCGCGCTCGTGAACGGCGGCGGCCTGCTGCGGTCGAGCCCCTCGACGAACCTGCGCACGATCATCAACGCGCGCGACTTCACGGAGATGTCGTCGATCATGCATGTGCAGGCGGAGGGCTTTGTCCAGAGCATGTTCCGCATGGGCGAGCTCGTCGCCAACAACGACGTCGAGAAGCGCATGTTCCGCATGTGCGCGCAGGACGAGTCGCGCCATCTCGGCTTCGGCGTCATGCACCTCAAGTACGTGCTCGAGACGGAGCCGGAGCGACGCGAGGAGATCCACGCCTACTTCGATACCGCGGAGCGCACGGAGCCCGGCCACGGCACCTTCGGCCAGACGGTCGCCGAGGCGCTGATCATCCTCCTCGGCAAAGGCGACATGGACGAGGGCTCCAACCGCTTCCTCGCGCTGCAGAAGCGCCAGGCGAACGAGTATCTGCATCGGCTCACCGTCGCCGGCCTCGGCGAGCGACGCGAGCGCATGGATCCGAATCTTCGCCGCCTGCTCGAGCCGGCGGCGTAGATCGCGCCGCGCACCGCCGCTTCGAAGCCATCGCGGCGCGCCGGCGCGATCAGGGCAGCTTGCCGATGAGATGCTCCGTGAACCAGCCGCACGCCACGCGTGCGACTCCGTCGAGCGCGCCCGGCTCCTCGAACAGGTGCGTCGCGCCCCGCACGACGTGGAGCTCCTTCTCGAACCCCAGGAGCGCCAGGGCGCGCCGGTTGAGTTCCAGCACCTCCGCGTCGGCGCCGCCGACGATGAGCAGCGTCGGCGCGCGAACGCGTCCCAGGTATGCCGACGCCAGGTCAGGCCGGCCGCCACGCGAAACGACGGCATCGACGTAGTCGGGCTCCTGCGCAGCCGCCATCAGCGCCGCCGCCGCGCCCGTGCTGGCGCCGAAGACACCGACGCAGAGCGCCTTCGTCGCGTCGTCTTCGTGCAGACGGCGCAGCGCCGCGCGCGTCCGCCCGGCGAGGAGGTCGATGTCGAAGCGCAGCCGCATCGTCCGTTCGTCCTCCGCTTCCTCGGCCGGCGTCAGCAGGTCGATGAGCATCGTCGCCAAGCCGGCCGACTGCAACACCGCCGCGACCGAGCGGTTGCGTGGGCTGCGGCGGCTGCTGCCGCTGCCGTGTGCGACGAGGACCATCGCCTTCGCCCCCTCCGGCAGCGTCCGGTCGCCGAAGATGGCGCCACCATCGACCGGGATCGTGACCGACTGCTCGCTCGCTCGATGCGTCGTCATATCGTGCTCCTTCGGCCAGATCGGAATGCACGCCCATCGTGCGCAGCCGCGGGCCGCGGGCATCGGCAACGCGATGCCGGCTCGGCGATCGCAGCCGGCGCCGGCCGCGTCGACCCGCGCGCATCTCCCTTCTCACGCTACACTTCCGGGCGATGGCATTGCCGCCCCCTCGCCGCAGGCACTGTCATTGGTAACAAGCTGCAATCGCTGGCCGCCGTGTGTTACGGCAGCGCAAGATCGGCCGCCGTAGCCTGAAACCAGGCATCGTGATGATCAAACGCCGCATCTTCGAGCAGCGCCTCTTCGCCGACCGCAGCGATGCCGGCCGCCAGCTCTCCGCGCGCGTCGCCGCCTACGCGAGTCCGAACCTGCTGGTGCTGGGGCTCGCGCGGGGCGGCGTCCCGGTCGCCGCACAGATCGCCGGGCGGCTGCACGCGGACCTCGACGCCATCGTCGCGCGCAAGATCGGCGCGCCCGGCTCGCCCGAGCTGGCCATCGGCGCCGTCACCGCGCGCGGCGGGCGTTACCTCAACGAGGCGCTGATCGGCGAGATGGACGTGCCGGCGGACTATGTCGAAGCGACCGCCGCGAGCGAGGTCGCCGAGGCACGGCGCCAGGCCGACCGCCTGCGTGGCGTGCGGTCCGCGCCCAGGCTCGAAGGCCGCGTGGTCATGCTCGTCGACGACGGTCTCGCGACCGGTGCGACGATGCGCGCCGCGGCCCGCTCCGTCCGCACCGAGCGGCCGAGCCTGCTCGTCGTCGTCGTGCCGGTCGGGTCGCAGCAGGCATGCGCCGAGCTGCGCGACGACGCCGACGAGGTCGTCTGCCTCTATCGCCCGGAGCCGTTCCGGGCGGTCGGGCTGTACTACGACCACTTCGAGCCGGTCGACGACGCCGTCGTCCGCCAGTTCATCGACCGCTACGGGCGCGCCCGCGCCGCCTGACGACGCTCGACACGCCGCCCGGCGCCGCGCGACCGTGGCGCCGACGCCCAACCGATGGTTCGTTCGCCGCAGGGAGAGAGGCCCGGGCGTGAGCGCGTCGTGCGCCATCCCACCCGCGGCGGCGCTCCGCCGGCGTCCGGTGCAACGTGCATCCGTTGCCATGAGCCGGAGCCGAACGTAGAATGCGCCCAATCCGTCATCGCAGTGCGGCGCAGCGAGGAGGACGATGCATGGGCCACGAAGAAGCACTCGCGGCGGTGCCGCTGTTCTCGCAGTTCAGCCGCAAGGACCTCTCGCGGCTGAACCGCGCGGTGATCGAGCGCTCGTACAAGAAGGGCGAGACGATCGTCAAGGAGGGCGAGCAGGCGGTCGCCTTCTTCGTCATCGTCGAGGGCAAGGTCGAAGTGTCGCACACCGCCGGCCGCAGCGCGTCGAAGCTCAACGACCTCGGCCCTGGCGAAGCCTTCGGCGAGATGGCGCTGCTCGACGGCGGCCCCCGCGCGGCGACGGTGAAGGCGATCGAGGACACGACGTGCCTCGTGCTCTCGCGCTGGGACTTCCTCGCGGAGTTGCGCACGAACCCGCACATCGCCGTCGCCATGCTGCCGATCCTCAGCCGCCGCCTGCGCGACGTCGAGACACAGTTGGCGAAGCAAGCCGCGACGCACTGAGCCGGGCGCCATCGAACATGCGCTCCGCTGCGTCCGGTCCGCGATGATCTTCGGGCGCTGATCTGCCATGACGGATCGCCTGTCGCCACGACGGGCAGCGCCAGCCGGGCTGCCCGCCGCGGCGGGCGGTATTTCGCGGCGAGACCGGATGCGTTACGCTCGCATCTCACGCGGCAGGCAGGAAGGAGGCGACGATGGGTGCCAAGGTGGTCCACTTCGAGGTCCTCGGCAAGGACGGGAAGAAGCTGCAGCAGTTCTATGGCTCGATGTTCGACTGGAACGTCGATGCGAACAACCCCATGCAGTACGGCCTGGTGAATCCGGGCGACGCCGGCTTGGGCGGCGGCATCGGCGGCACGCAGGACGGCGGCCCGCAGGTCACGTTCTACGTCGAAGTGCCGGACCTGGCGGCGGCGCTGACGAAGGCCGAAAGCCTCGGCGGCAAGAAGATCAGCGAGCCGATGGAGGTTCCCGGCGGCCCGACGCTCGCGCACTTCGCCGACCCCGACGGCAACGTCATCGGCCTGATGCAAGCCGGTAGCATGTAACCGCGGCCAGCATCGCGGGCAGGGGTCTGCGCCATCGGTTCCATGAGGACGAATCGGCGGGCAGGCCATCCATGCCGCGCTCGCGGCTGCCCTCGCCCGAGAAGCGCCGGGCGTGAGGGCCGCAGGCCGCAGGCGATCAACGGAACAGGAGGCAGATCCATGCCCGAGGAGTGGGCGCGGCCCGTCGTCCACTGGGACATCGAGGCGCGCGACCCGGAGCGCATCCGTCAGTTCTACGCGCAGATGTTCAACTGGACGATCGGCGATGCGCCGCTGATGTCGGTCGCGCCGGGCGTCGGCGGCCCGCCGCCGGAGGCGCTTGCGGGCAATATCTTCAAGTACGAAGGACGCTCCGGCATCTCGCTGTACATCCAGGTGGGCGACCTGCGGGCGTCGCTCGATCAGGCGAAAACGCTGGGGGGCGAGGTGCTGAGTCAACCCTTCGCCGTCCCCGGGAGTACCCACTCGGGCGATCAGCGCCGGCGCGCGCCAACCGGCGCGGCGGCGGGTCATCGCGGATGCAGCGACAGCGACGTGAGTCAAAGGAGGGTGGAGCGGAAGACGAGATTCGAACTCGCGACCCCCTCCTTGGCAAGGAGGTGCTCTACCGCTGAGCTACTTCCGCGCGGTACGCGCAGTATAGCCTCCGCGCCCGATGCCGGACAACGCACGCGGCGGCGAAGCGGGAGCGCGCTTCCGTAGCGGCCGCGCGCAACTCACACCGAGGATGCCTGACGGCCAGCCGGGGAACAGCGACACCCGGAGGAAGGCGCGTCCGGCGGCAGTCCGGCGTGGGTGGTTCCACCCGGCGATCGTAGCCGCCGACAGCTTCCTGGGACTCCGGGAACTGGGTCGGTCGTTGATCCGCCCCGATTCCCGCCCGGCCCGGTTCCCGCCCTGGATGCGTGGGATGCGCGCGCCGCTGCGGGTCGGCGGCCTACAATCGCCGCTCCGATCTGCCGATGCTTCCCCTGACGGGGGTCCGGCGACCCGCCGGGGACGCCCTCCCGGATATGAAGCCGTGCCGATGCGAGGAGTGGCGCGTGGCGAAGTTCAAGGACCTGTATCGTGTGCTCGGCGTGCCGCCACGCTCGCATTTCCGCGATATCGAGGAGAGCTACTGGGAGCAGGCGCACGCGCTCCGGCTGCAGCCGACACGCAAGGCGGCGCAGCGCCTGAAGACGCTCAACGAGGCGTACGAGACGCTTTCATCGCCGCAGAAGCGGGCGGCATACGATGCGCGCTGGCGTCAGCACGACGAGGGAGGCGACGGCCGCGCGCGACCGGGGATGCTGCAGTCGTTCGTCAATCTGCTGGGGAAGGCGTTTCGCCCCGACTGAGTTCAGGTGTTTTGCTGACCGGTTACCGTGACTGGGAACAGGTCACCGGGAGCTCACCGGTTACCAACACCAATCACCGGTCATCAGCTCTGTTCGATCTGGTAGGACTTGCCCTCGGTCTTGATCGCCGGCGCGATCACCATCTCCGTCTTCTGGAAATCGCGGATCGTGCGGGCGCCGCAGGTGCCCATCGCCGTGCGCAGCGCACCGACGAGGTTCTCCCGCCCGTCCGTGCGCGACGTCGGGCCGAACAGCGTCTGGCGCAGGGTGGTATCGATCGCCACCTTCACCCGTGTGCCGCGCGGCAGCTCGCCGTGCGGCGTCGCCATACCCCAGTGGTGGCCGCGCCCCGGCGCCTCTTCCGTCGCCGCCAGGATCGAACCGAGCATCACCGCGTCCGCGCCGGCAGCGAACGCCTTGCACATCGCGCCGCCGTTCGTGATGCCGCCGTCGGTGATGACCGGGACGTAGCGCCCGCTCTCGCGGTAGTAGGTGTCGCGCGCGGCGGCGGCGTCGATCGTCGCGGTGACCTGCGGGACGCCGATGCCGAGCACCTCGCGGCTCGTGCAGGCGGCGCCCGGGCCGACGCCGACGAGCACGGCGGCGATGCCGGTCTCCATCAGCTCCTTGGTAGCGGCGAACGTCACCGTGTTGCCGACGATCACCGGCGTCTCGCGCATGTTGCGCACCAGCTCGTCGAAGATCAGCCCCTTCTCGCTGCGCGAAATGTGCCGGGCGCTGGTCACCGTCGATTGGACGACGAAGACATCGACGCCGGCATCGCGCGCGATCGGCGCGAACTTCTTCGTGTTGGTGGGTGTCGCCGAGACGGCCGAGATGCCGCCGGCAGCCTTGATCTGGCGGATGCGCTCGCCGATGAGCTCCGGCTTGATCGGCGCCGAGTACACCTTTTGCATGAGCGCAGTGACCGCGGATTTCGGGGCGGCGGCGATCTCCGCGAGGACGGGCGCCGGGTCGCCGTAGCGGGTTTGGACGCCTTCGAGGTTGAGGACCGCCAGGCCCCCGTGCTGCGAGAACTCGACGGCCAGGCGCACATCGACGACGCCGTCCATGGCGGCGGCGACAAACGGCAGCGCGAAGTCAAGATGGTTGAGCTTGAAGGAGAGCTCGACGAGCTCCGGGTTGATGGTGTGGTGACCACCCGGGACGATGGCCACCTCATCGAACCCATAGGCGCGGCGCATCTGCTTGAACTGCGGCTGGGACATCTTCGGGTACCTCCTACTCTGCCGCCGGGCCTGCCCGCCTTGAGGCTTCGCGTTGGTCCTCGTCGCGCCATCGCTCGCGGATAGCACAATCGAGGCCGGCGGAGGTTCCTGCCGGATCACCGATCCATACTGCTGCTTGCTTTCGCTGACGCCCGCCCGGCGGGCTTCGGGGGTATGATTTCATGAAGTCTAACCCCGCCCGCAGGCGACAGTCAAGGAATTTCGACGATTTTTAGAAAAACGCATAGTCACTTAACTGGTTGGCTTGCCGCCCGGTCGCGCCGTCGCAGCGGTCGCCGCGCGCGGACTTCTCACGTCCACTCTTCGGCTGTCGATCCACCATTCGGCGGCGGGCACGCGGGCCGCTGGTCGAATCCGCGCGTGTCGCGTCCGTAGCCATGGGCACGCTCTACCTCGTGGCGACGCCGATCGGGAACCTCGACGACATCAGTGTGCGGGCCCTGCGCACCCTGGCCGACGTGCCACTGATCGCGGCGGAGGACACGCGGTCGGCGCGCCGGCTGCTCGACCACTTTGGCGTCCGCGCGGCGCGCCTCGTCAGCTACAACGATCACAGCAAGCGCGCGCGTCTGCCGACGCTGCTCGCCGCTCTCAACGACGGCGACGTGGCCGTTGTCAGCGACGCCGGCATGCCGGGGATCAGCGACCCCGGCCACGACCTCGTCGTCGCGGCGGTCGCCGCCGGACACGTCGTGGTACCGATCCCCGGGGCATCGGCAGTGGTTGCGGCGGTGGCGGCAAGCGGCCTGCCATCGCGGCGCTTCCACTACCTGGGCTTCCTGCCACGCCAGGGCGGTCCGCGACGCGCGGCGTTGCGGTCAGCGGCGCAGGGCGGCGACACGCTCGTCATCTTCGAATCGCCGCATCGCCTTCGGGGGACGCTCGCCGACCTGCAGGCGGCGCTCGGCGACCGGCGCATCGCCATCTGCCGCGAGCTGACGAAGCTGCACGAGGAGATCTGGCGCGGCAGCGTATCGGCGGCGCTCGCGCACTTCGCGGAACCGCGCGGCGAGTTCACGATCGTCGTGGAAGGCGGCGGCGCCGCCAGCGAGCGGGAGGGTGAGCGCGTCGAAGACGTGGTGCGTGAGCTGCGCGAGTCGGGAACCAGCGCCCGGACGGCCGTCGCCGAGGTCGCGCGACGCTGTGCCGTGCCGCGACGCGAGGCGTACCGCGCCTGGCACGCCGGAGCGCCCGAAGATTGACGTCGGGTCCTCGCGTGGCGTCGGCGCGGCCGCGGCTGCCGAGAGCCGATGGGCGCGCGTGAGAACTGTTATCGGCCGTGAAACCGCTTCAGCCGGAACGGCTTGATGATAGAATGCCGATGCATTGAGTCGAGAATCACAATCGGGCCGCAACATTCTCGTCGCGGTGGCTTGGCCGTACGCCAACGGCCCGCTCCACCTCGGCCACGTCGCCGGCGCCTATCTGCCGGCGGATATCTTCGCGCGCTATCACCGGATGGCCGGCAACCGCGTGCTGATGGTCTCCGGCAGCGACCAGCACGGCACGCCCGTGACCGTGCGCGCCGACAACGAAGGCGTCGCGCCGCAGGAGATCGTCGACCGCTTCCACCCACAGTTCCTCGAGCTGTGGGAGAAGCTCGGCATCACGTTCGACCTCTTCACGACGACCGGCACGCAGACGCACGCAGAGGTCGTACACGACATGTTTCGCCGGCTGCTCGAGCGCGGCGACATCTACCGTCAGACGACGCAGCAGTTCTTCGACCCACAGGCGGGGCGCTTCCTGCCGGACCGGTATGTCGAGGGCACCTGCCCGCACTGCGGCTTCGAGCGCGCGCGCGGCGACCAGTGTGACAACTGCGGCCGCACGCTCGACCCCGGCCAGCTCGTCAATCCGAGGAGCAAGCTCACCGGCACGACACCGGACATGCGCGACACGGAGCACTTCTTCTTCCGCCTGAGCCGCTTCCAGGAGCCGCTGCTGGAATGGCTGCGCGGACGCAGCGGCTGGCGCAAGCACGTGCAGAACTTCAGCATCGGCTGGGTCGAAGAGGGGCTGCACGACCGGGCGATCACGCGCGACCTCGACTGGGGAGTCTCGGTCCCCGTCGAAGACCTCGGCCCGGGAAAGCGGATCTACGTCTGGTTCGAGGCGTTCATCGGCTACCTGTCCGCGTCGAAGGAGTGGGCGGAGCGCGAGGGCGAGCCGGAGGCGTGGCGAGCGTGGTGGGAGGACGCGGACGCAGGCACGTACTACTTCATCGGCAAGGACAACATTTTCTTCCACACAATCTTCTGGCCGGCGGTGCTAATCGCGTACGGCGGCCTCAACCTGCCCACCGACGTACCGGCGAACCAGTACGTCACATTCAAGGGCGAGAAGGCTTCGAAGAGCCAGGCGGTCGGCGATTCCGCCCTGTCCTATCTCGAACGCTACCAGGCCGATGCGATCCGCTACGCGCTCGCAGCCAACCTGCCGGAACAGTCCGACACGGACATGACCGAGGCGGAGATCGTCCGTCGCAACAACGACGAGTTGGTAGCGACATGGGGGAACCTCGTGAACCGCGTGCTGGCGATGACGCATCGCACGTTCGAGGGGCGCGTGCCGCAACCCGGCCCGCTGGACCGCCGCGACGAGGCGGTCCTCGACGGCGCGCGGACGGTCGTCCACCAGGTCGGTCAGTTGATCGAGGCGGTGCACCTGAAGGCGGCGCTGGCGACGGCGATGGGGTTCGCGCAGGAAGTCAACGGCTATCTGAGCGAGAGAGAGCCATGGAAGACGGCGAAGAGCGACCGCGAGCGGACGGCAACGTCCCTCTACGTCGCCCTCTGTGCTATAACCGCGCTGGATGTGGCGCTGTACCCGTTCCTGCCGTTCTCCAGCGAGCTCGTATACCGCTCGCTCGGGCTGCCGGGAAGCATCGATGAGACGGGATGGCGCGCGAGCCGCCCCGCGTCGGGGACGGCGCTCGGGCCGGCAGAGCCGCTGTTCAGGAAGATCGAGACCGCTGAGGGGAAGGCGCGCCTGTCGGCATGACCACGCGTCTCGTCGATACCCACAGCCACATCCACGACCCGGATTTCGCACGCGATCGGCCGGAGGTCGACGCCGCGATCGAGCGGGCGCGCGACGCCGGCGTGACGCTGATCGTCACGCTCGGGCAGAATCTGCGGGACAGCGAAGCGGCCGTCGCCTGCGCCGACGCGCACCCGCAGGGCGTCCTGGCGGCTGCGGGTGTGCATCCGCACAACGCGAAGGACGCGAGCGACGGCGACCTCGATGCGCTCGAAGCGCTCGCCTCGGACCCGCGGGTGGCGCTCGTCGGCGAGATCGGGCTCGACTACTATCGCCTGTTGTCGCCGCGAGCCGAGCAGCGGCGCGTCTTCGCGCGTCAGCTGGAGACGGCGCGGCGCGTCTCGAAGCCGGTCGCCGTGCATGCGCGCGAGGCGCACGAGGACGTGCTGCCGCTGCTCGCGGAGTGGTCGCGGGCGATCGGTGGCCGCCTGCCCGACGGCCGGCCGCCGGGGGTGATGCACTACTTCAGCGGCGATGCGGCGCTCGCGCGCCGCTACATCGAACTCGGCTTCGTGATCTCCGTCCACACGTCTGTGACGCACCCGAAAGCCGTGCAACTTGTCGACGTCGTGCGCACGACGCCTCTCGAGCATCTCGTCGTCGAGACGGACAGTCCGTACGGGGCGCCGCAGAGGTATCGCGGGAGGCGGAACGAACCGGCGTATCTGCGGGAGGCGGCAGCGCGCATCGCCGAGATCAAGGGGATGAGCATCGAGGCCGTCGCCGAGGCGACGACGGGCACCGCCGAGCGCCTGCTCTGCGCGGCGGTACCGGCAGCATCGGGGAGCGGAACTTGAACGCGAAGGTCGCCACTTCGATCTACGGCCCCGTGCAGGAGGACCTCCAGCGCGTCGAGGACGCGCTTGAGCGCGTGAAACAGGTCGATGGCTTCCCGATGCTGGCGAAGATGCTGGCGCACGTGCTGGCGGGCGGCGGCAAGCGGATCCGCCCGGCGATCGCCCTGCTCGCCGGCAAGTTCGGCGCCTACGACGGCGGGCTGCTCGTGCCGCTGGCGGCGTCGATCGAACTGCTGCACACGGCGACCCTGGTGCACGACGACGTCATCGACGCGTCGCCGTCGCGGCGCGGGCGCGACACGGCGAACGCACTGTTCAACAACGCCGCTTCCGTCATGCTGGGCGACTTCATGTTCGCGCACTCCGCCGAGCTCATCGCGCGGACGGATAATACGGACGTCGTGCGGCTGTTCGCGCGCACGCTGCTGGCGATCGCCGGCGGCGAGCTGCACCAGGACATGAGCGCCTACGAGTACGGGCAGGACACGCTGACCTACTTCGGGCGCATCGAAGGCAAGACGGCGTCGCTCTTCGCCACCTCGGCGGAGGGCGGCGCGATGGTCGCCGGCTGCGCGCCGGATCGGCGCGAGGCGCTGCGCCAGTACGGGCTCAACGTCGGCATGGCGTTCCAGGTCGTCGATGACATCCTGGACTTCGCCGGCGACGAGGCGGAGATGGGCAAGCCGATCGGCAGCGACCTGATGCAGGGGACGCTGACGCTGCCGTCGCTGCTGCTGATGGACCGCTACCCGAAGGACAACCCCATCAAGAGGGCGTTCCGCACGCGCAAGCCGAAGGAGCAGCACGTCGCCGAGGCGGTGTCCATGGTGCGCAACTCCGACATCCTCAACGAGTCGTACGCGGTCGCCCGCGACTTCCGCGAGCGCGCGCTGGCGTCTGTGCGCGGGCTGCCAGCGGACGATGCGCGGGCGTCGCTGGAGGCGATCGCCGACTGGACGATTGAGCGCCGGACCTGACCGCCGCAGGCGCACGTCCTGCGCCGGCGTTGCTATCATGAACGGCGATGCCGATCTACGAGTACGCCTGTTACGACTGCAAGCGCTTCGTCGAGGTGATCACGCGGCGCGTGTCGGATGACTTCGAGGCGCGCTGCCCGGAGTGCGGCGGCGCCCGGTTGAGCCGCATGGTCAGCAGCTTCGCCTTCCACCTGTCGTTGCAGTCGAAGCTCGAGCAGCTCGACCCGAAGTATGACAAGATGATCGATGCGTCGAGCCCCGAGCTCTCGTTCGACAATCTGGTGAAGAAGTACAGGCTCGACCGGCCGATGTCGACGCCGGAGGAGCGCAAGAAGTTCAGGGAATCGGGCAGCAAGGGGCTCATTCCCGAGTAGCGTCGAAACAGGCGACCGGACGGCGGATCGGGCGTCGACGGCGGTCAGGCGCGAGGAGCAGGAGATGAGGGCGACGCGGAAGATCTTCGACATCCACATGCACTTCCCCCGCAACTGGGAGAAGCCGGAGGAAGACCCGGCGCCGCTCGTCGAGAACCTCTACGAGAAGGCGGTCGCCGCCGGCATCACGAAGGCGAACTTCCTCTGCGGCGGCCGCTGGGGCATCTCGCACGAAGAGGCGATGAGGCACGCGCAGCGCCACCCGGACCTCTGGATCCCGACGGCGATGATCGACCCCGAGACGACGACGCCCGCGCGCCTGGTGGAGCTCGTCGAGATGGGCTACCAGGGCCTGAAGATGATCGGCGTGCTGCGCGACTACGACTGCCCCGACTACTTCCCCATGTACGAGAAGGCGCAGGAGCTGAACCTGCCGATCCTGCTGCACATGGGCGTGATCGGCGGCGGCATCGACTACGCGATCACGCATCCGCGGCGAGACCCGCAGGCGGCGGAGTCGTACAATCGCTGGACGTCGTCGCCGCAGATGGCGCAGGGCCGAAACATGTCGGCCATGCGCATGCGGCCGTTTCACCTCGATACGATCGCCAACAACTTCCCGCGGCTGCGGCTGATCGGCGCCCACCTCGGCGGCACCGGCAACTACGACGAGGCGGCGTCCGTCGCCCGCTGGCGGCACAACGTCTTCTTCGACTTCAGCGGTGGCACGACGATCGAGCGGCACGCCGTCGAACGCGGGCTGATCGGCCGCGAGATCGGCTACGAGAAGCTGATCTTCGGCTCCGATTGCCAGCCCGATAGCATCGCCGATCACATCAGGCGCTGGGATGCGATCTTCCAGCTGCTCGACGTGCCGGAGGACTGCCGCGAGCGTATGTGGTGGCTGAACGGCGCCGAGATTTACGGCCTCGAACCGGCGCACTGGGTCGGCAGCAAGTAGGCGACGCTAGCAGGGTGCTGATAAAGGGGTATGCACTGAATAACACTCCGTCAAGCCAGGATCAGAATCGGATCGAGCGCGAGCCATAACGCGTCCAGAACCGAGTTTTTCAGCACCCTGCTAGCGCTGTCCCCTCTCCCCGAGCTTCGCCCTCCGGCCGAGGCGGCACCCTGCCGTCGTGCCGGCGACGGGCGCGCGCATGCCGACGCGACGGGATGCGCTTCGCCCTCCGATCTCGCCGCGCGCGCCGTCACCTTTTCGCGGCTCCCGCGGTTAGGCATCTCGGAGGCGCGGTCCCTCTCCGCCGGAGGCGCGGGGAGCGACGCGAGGAGTGAACATGCGGACGAAGTTGATTGCGGCGGTGCTCGGCGCGGCGCTTGTCGGCCTGGCGGCCGTCGGGGCGTTCGCGGCGCAGGACGCCGTGCGCACCCAGGTCGATGTGACGGTGACCGCGACGAACACCGCCCCGGCGGCCGATCCGCCGACGTCGACCAGCACGGCCGAGGGCACGGCGACCGGGACGCCGCAGGCCACGGCGACAGCCACAGCCACCGCGACGGCCACCGGCACGCCAGGGGCGACGAAGACCCCGGGGGCCGACGAGACCGAGGGGCCCGGCGGCGGCCAACGCGACGTCCACGGCATCCCGACGACCAATCCGGCGCATCGACCGGGCGACGGCGACGGCGAGTGCGAGCCCGGGGAGACGGCGATCAAGACGACGCCGAGCGGCGAGCGCGTGAACGTGCCGTGCCAGGCGGTGCAGCGCGGCAACGACGGCAAGCTAACGGGGAAAGACAAGACGCCGGGCGCCGGCGACGCCACGGAGACGCCGGACGACTGACCATCGCCGCAGGGGAGCGCCAGAGGCCCGGACAGCTGTCCGGGCCTCTTCTGCTTGTGATGACGGCGGTGTGTCCGGCAGCCCGCGTCCCGCCGGCGGTCCGTACCCGACTCGGCGCCCCTCGCCCAAGCGCTTCAGCCGGCGTCGTGACCAGGCCCCGAATGCGAATCCCGCGCGATCCACCCCCGCACCGCTCGCCTCTCGCCGGTGGGCGAGAGTCGACGGCGAGGCGCCAGCGCGGCGCTCGTCGTAAGGGAGAGTCCCGAGCGCCATGCCGCTGGCGCGCGTCGATACTCCGTACGGTCGGAACGCTGTGATATCCTCGAAGTACGGGGGTTACGCCTCCGAACCGGAAAGAACAGGCCGTTTTGGGAACCCGCTGTACCCTCCTCCGGCCCGGACTCACCGACTACCAGCGCGCCTGGCGGCTGCAGCGGCGCTTGGCCGACGCGGTGCGCGCGGGCGGCGAACCAGCGCTGATCCTCCTCGAACACCCACCGACGTACACGCTCGGCGCTCGCGGCGCGGGCGAGCATCTGCTGCTCTCGCGCGAAGCATTGGCGGCGGGCGGCGCCAGCGTCATCGAGAGCGACCGCGGCGGTGACGTGACGTTTCACGGCCCCGGACAGCTCGTGGCCTACCCGATCTTCGACCTGCGCCGCTTCGGCCTCGGGCCCGTCTCGTATGTGCGCGGCCTCGAAGCCGTCTGCATCGCGACGGTCGGGTGCTTCGGCGTCGTCGCCGGGCGCGTCGCGGGCCGGCCCGGCGTCTGGGTACGCGGCACAGGCGGACGCCCGGACGCCAAGATCGCGGCCATCGGCGTGCGCGTCTCGCGTGGTGTGACGACGCACGGCTTCGCGCTGAACGTCAACACCGACCTGCGCTGGTTCGATCACATCGTGCCGTGCGGGATCCGCGATGCGGGTGTGACGTCGCTGCGCGAGACGACGGGCGCACCGGCCGGGATGGCGGCGGTCGAGGACGCGCTGATCGCGGCCTTCGCGGCGGAGTTCGGGTTGGCGTTCGTCGAGGATGCGCCGGCTGTGGCAGTCGAGACGACGGGGAGGCAGCCCGAGCTTCCTCCCTGCGATCCCCGGCCGGCGGTTCGTGACGAAGCGATCGAGGTGACGGTTGGTCGCTGAGGCACGCCGCGAACGCAAGCCGGAATGGCTCAAGGTGCGCTTCCCCGGCGGCGAGCGCTACCAGCAGCTCAAGTCGCTGATGCGTGAGCAGGACCTGCACACCGTCTGCGAAGAGGCCCATTGCCCGAACGTCGGCGAGTGCTGGAACGCCGGCACGGCGACCTTCATGATCCTCGGCGACGTCTGCACGCGGTCCTGCGGATTCTGTGCCGTGACCACCGGCCGGCCGGGCGTGGTGGACGCCGTCGAGCCGCTGCGCGTCGCGCGTGCCGTGCGCGCGCTCGGTCTCGACTACGTCGTGATCACGTCGGTGAACCGCGACGATGTGGCGAGCGGCGGCGCCGAGATCTTCGCCGCCTGCATCCGCGCGATCCGGCACGACGACCCCGGCGTGCGCGTCGAGGTGCTGATCCCGGACTTCAAGGGCAACCGCGAGGCTCTGGCGCAGGTCGTCGACGCGCGGCCGTTTGTACTGAACCACAACATCGAGACGGCGCCGCGGCTCTACCGGCGCGTGCGCCCGCAGGCGCGCTACGAGCAGTCGCTCGAGCTGCTGCGGCGCGCGAAGGCGATGGCGCCGGAGATGCTGACGAAGTCCGGCTTCATGGTAGGGCTCGGCGAGACGCGCGACGAACTGTTCGCCGTCATGCGCGACCTGCGCGCCCACGCCTGCGACATCGTCACCATCGGCCAGTACCTGCGCCCGACGCTGCGGCACCTGCCGGTGGAGCGCTACTACGACCCGTCGGAGTACCAGGCGTTCCGCGACTACGGCGCCGCGCTCGGCTTCACCCACATCGAGGCGGGGCCGCTCGTGCGCTCGTCGTACCACGCCGAACGGCAGACGGGCGGCGGCCGTCCGCGCGGCACCGAAATCATCCCGCTGGAGGCGCGAGATGCCTGAGTACGACGTCGCGATCGTCGGCGGCGGCCCGGGCGGCTACGTGGCGGCGATCCGCGCCGCGCAGCTCGGCATGACGGCCGTGCTCGTCGAGAAGGAGCGCGTCGGCGGGCTGTGCCTGAACTGGGGCTGCATCCCGAGCAAGAGCCTGCTGTGGAACGCCGAGGTCGTGAATCTCGTGCGGGACGCCGCGACGTATGGCATCTCCTTCGACAACCTCCGGCTCGATATGGGCGCGGCGATCGACCGCAGCCGCGGCGTCGTCGACCAAATGGTGAAGGGCGTCGAGTTCCTGCTGGCGAAGAACGGCGTGCGGACGGTGCAGGGTGAAGCGGCGTTCGCGTCGCCGCGACAGCTGCGGGTGCGCGGGCTCGACGAGCCGATCGACGCGAAGGCGGTGATCATCGCGACCGGCGCGCGGCCGCGACAGCTGCCGGGGCTGGCGCCGGACGGCGAGGTGATCTTCGGCAGCCGCGAGGCGTTGTCGCTGCGCGAGCGGCCGGAGAAGGTCGTGATCATCGGCGGCGGCCCGATCGGCGTCGAGTTCGCACAGTTCTGGCGGGCGTACGGCGTCGATGTGACGATCCTCGAGCTGCTCGACCATCTGCTGCCGCTCGAAGACGAAGAGGTGAGCCTGCAGCTGGAGCGGGCGTACAGGAAGCAAGGGATCAAGTTCGTCACCGGCGCCCAGGTGGCGGGCGCGGAGGCGCGCAACGGCCGCGCCACCGTCCGCTTCACAGCGAAGGGCGCCGAACAGGAGCTCGACGCAGACCGCGTGCTCATCGGCATCGGCTTCGAGGCGAACGTCGAGGCGCTGGCGCTCGACCGCATCGGCGTGCAGGTCGAGCGCGGGTACGTGAAGACGGGCCCGGAGCTGCAGACGACGGCGCCCGGCGTGTACGCGATTGGCGACGTGACGGGCCTGCTGAACCTGGCGCACGTCGCGTCGGCGCAGGGGGTGAGCGTCGTCGAGCGGCTGGCGGGGCAGACGCCGCCGGCGCTGCAGTACCAGCACATGCCGCGCGCGACGTACAGCCAGCCGGAGGTCGGCAGCGCCGGTCTGACGGAGAGGCAGGCGCGCGAGGCGGGCTACGAGGTCAAGGTGGGCAAGTTCCCGGTGCGGGCGAACGGCCGGGCGAAGGCGATCAACCAGAACGACGGTCTGATCAAGATCGTCTCGGATGCGGCGACGGGCGAGACGCTCGGCATCCATATGGTGGGGCCGATGGTGACGGAGCTGCTGACGGAGGCGTCGCTGGCGATGACGCTCGAGGCGACGCCGCGCGAGCTCGGCTGGACCGTCGCGGCGCACCCGACGCTGGGCGAGACGGTGAAGGAAGCAGCGCTGGCTGTCGCGGGCGAAGCGATCCACTTCTGGACGGAATGAGATGATGAGACAGGGCAAGAGCGGCACACTGACACAACGCCACGACGGCACCGGGCTGAGCGACGAGCAGGTCATCGGCCTGCTCCACAAGATGATGGAGATTCGGCGCTTCGAGGAGAAGGCGGCCGAGATGTACGCGCGCGGGAAGATTCACGGTTTCCTGCACCTCTACATCGGCCAGGAAGGCGTCGCGACGGGCGCGATCTCGGCGCTCCGTCCCGACGACTATATCGTCAGCCACTACCGCGAGCACGGCCACGCGCTCGCCCGCGGCCTTGACCCGAAGCGCATCATGGCGGAGCTGTTCGGCAAGGAGACGGGCGTCACCGGCGGCCGCGGCGGCTCGATGCACCTGTTCGACGTCAGCAAGTCGTTCATGGGAGGTTATGCGATCGTCGCCGGCCACATGCCGCTCGCCTGCGGCCTTGCGCTCGCCGAGCAGTACAAGGGCACGGAGCGCATCGCGGCCAACTTCCTGGGCGACGGCGCGGTGAACGAGGGCGAGTTCCACGAGGCGCTGAACCTCGCCTCGGTCTGGAAGCTGCCGGTGCTGTTCGTCGTCGAGAACAACTTCTACGGCATGGGCACGGCCGTCCAGCGCGTCTCGGCGACGGTCGAGGTGTACAAGCGCGCGGCTGCGTACGGCATCCACTCCGAGCAGGTCGACGGCATGGACGTGCTGGCCACGCACGAGGCCGTCGCGCGGCTCGCCCAGCGCGTGCGCTCCGGCGACGGGCCGGCGTTCCTCGAGGCGATCTGCTACCGCTTCCGCGGCCACTCGATGGCCGACCCCGAGTTCTACCGGAAGAAGGAAGAGATCGAACGCTGGCGCGCGCTCGACCCGATCGAGCAGATGAAGCGCCGTCTGCTCGCCGACGGCCTGATCTCCGGCGACGATGTCGCGCGCATGCAGGCGGAGGTCGACCGGACGGCGACGGAGGCGGCGGAGTTCGCCGAACAGAGCGCCTTCCCATCACGAGAGAGCCTGATGCGCGACGTCTACGCCGACGGCGCGCGCGGGGAGGAGGCGCCGCATGCCTGACATCACCTATCGCGAGGCGCTGCGGCAGGCGCTGCGCTACCAGCTCGAACACGACGAGCGCGTCTTCCTGATGGGGGAGGACATCGGCGCCTACGGCGGCTCGTACGCCGTGACGAAGGGCTTCCTCGAGGAGTTCGGCGAGCGCCGTGTGAAGGACACGCCCATCTCGGAGTCGGTGGTCGTCGGCGCCGGCATCGGCGCGGCGATGGCCGGGCTGAAGCCGATGGTCGAGCTGATGACGATCAACTTCAGCTTGCTGGCGATCGACCAAATTGTGAACAACGCCTCGAAGCTGCACTACATGTCGAACGGGCAGATCCGCGTGCCGCTGGTGATGCGGATGGCGGGCGGCGCCGGCAGCCAGCTGGGAGCGCAGCACTCGCACAGCCTCGAAAGCTGGTACGCGCACGTGCCGGGCCTGAAGGTCGTCGTGCCGGCGACGCCGTACGACGCCAAAGGTCTGCTGATGACGGCGTTCGAGGAGGAGAACCCCGTCGTCTTCATCGAGCACACGGCGCTGTACGCCTCGAAGGGCGAGGTGCCGGAGGACGTCTACCGGCTGCCCTTCGGCGCCGCCGAGGTGTTCCGCGCCGGCACGGACGTGACGCTCATCGGCTATTCCGGCAGCGTGCACCAGGCGTTCCGCGCCGCGCAGCAGCTCGAGGAGGAGGGCATCGACGCCGAGGTGCTCAACCTGCGCACGCTCCGGCCGCTCGACGTCGAGGGGATCGTCGCGTCCGTGCGGAAGACGAGCCGCGCGATCGTCATCGAGGACGACTGGAAGTTCGGTGGTTTCGGCGGCGAGATCGTCGCCCTGATCCAGGAGCACGCCTTCGACTACCTCGACGCGCCCGTGCTGCGCTGCTCCGGCTCCGACGTGCCGATGCCGTATTCGATGGCGCTCGAGCAGGCGGCGCTGCCGCAGGAGGCGGGCATCGTCGAGCTCGCGCTCAACCTGTGTGAGGGGGTGACCCCGTGATCTCGGAAGTCGTGATGCCGCAGATGGGCGCCGATATGACCGAAGGCACCGTGCTGCGCTGGCTCAAGCACGAGGGCGACGAGGTGGAGCGCGGCGAGATCATCGCCGAGATCGAGACCGACAAGGCCAACGTCGAGATCGAGGCGTTCGAGGGCGGTACGTTCCGCAAGACGCTCGCCGGTGAAGGCGACGTCGTGAAGGTCGGCGAAGTGATCGCCGTGATCGCCGCGCCGGCCGACGACATCGCGAAATACGACGGCACGCCGGCAGACGCCGCGGCCGCGGCGGCGGTGGCGGAGCCGGCGGCGATCACCAGCGCGCCGACGGAGGCATCGCCCACGGTGCACGCCCAGCCGACGGCCGAACAGCCGCCGACGCCGCCGCCACCGGCCGGCGTGCATCATCCGCAGCCGACGACGCAGCAATCGCAGCCGGAGCACCTGCGCCGAACCGACGATGGCGACGGACAGCGGACGAACGGACGCGTGCACGCGTCGCCGCTGGCGCGGCGCATCGCCGGCGACCGCGGGATCGACTTGGGACAGGTGCGTGGAAGCGGCCCCGGCGGTCGCATCCTCCGGCACGACGTCGAGGAGTACGCGCAGGGGGGTGGCCCGCCGTCGCCGCCGATGCGGACGGAGCCGGCGGGCGCGGGGCAGCGTGAGCAGCCGGCGACAGAGACCGTGCGCGCGCACCGGCAGGGCGGGGCGGCAGGCGACGTCGTGCCGATGAGCCGCATGCGCCAGGCGATCGCCCGGCGGATGGCGCAGAGCAAGCGCGAGGCGCCGCACTACTACCTGCTCGTCGACGTCGATATGACCGGGGCGCTGGCGCTGCGCCGCCAGCTCAACGACGCGCAGAACACCGATGAGCTCCGGATCAGCATCAACGACCTGATCGTGAAGTCCTGCGCGATCGCGCTGCAGCGGCACCCGCGCTTCAACACGACGATCAGCGGCGACGAGGTGCGGCAGCATGCGGATCAGCACGTCTGCATGGCGATCGCGCTCGACGACGGGCTGATCGCGCCGGCGGTCATCGATGCCGGCCGCAAGACGCTCACGGAGGTCGCGCGGGACACCAAGGACCTGGTGCTCCGCGCGAAGGGCGGGGCGCTGCGGGCGGAGGAGCTGAGCGAGGGCACGTTCACCGTCACGAACCTCGGCGCCTACGGCATCGAAACGCTGATCGGCATCATCCAGCCGCCGCAGACGGCGATCCTCGGCGTCGGCAGCGTGCTCGACCAGCCGGCGGTACGCGAGGGCGTCGTCGGTGTGAAGCAGCTGATGAAGGTGGCGCTCTCGGCGGATCATCGCGTGACGGACGGTGCGCAGGGAGCGCAGTTCCTCGCCGAGATCAAGGCGCTGCTGGAGCAGCCGCTCCGCCTGCTGCTGTGAGTGTCACCCGAAGGGCCAGGATCTACTTCCGGCGGAGGCTGAAGGCGAGCGTGGCGATGACGAGCGCGGGCAGAACAACTTCGGCGAGCCGTGCGTAGTCGGCGCGGGCCAGCGCATAGCCGACGACGAGGACGGCGACGCCGCCGATCGCCAGGACGATCGAGTCGCCGACGATGAAGTCGTACCAGAACTGACCGAAGCCGGCGATCCAGCGCATCAGCGGCTGCCCCCACCCAGCGCCGACAGCGGTGACGCCGCCGCGCGGCGCTGGAGCAGCGTCGTCAGCAGCCACGCCGTGCCGCCGTAGACGGCCGCCAGCACGAGCAGCGTCACGTCGCCGAGCATCCAGTCGACGCCGATACCTTCGCCGCCCCAGAAGGTGCCGAACGACACGAGGGCGGTGCCGACGACGAACTTGATCCCGTTCTCCGGTACGGCAGTCAGCGGCCGGTGCACGGCGACGCCGATGGCGCCGACGAGCAGGGCGGCGAGCAGCGCGCCGCTGATCGCCAGGTCGAAGCGGCCGCCGCTGTTGGCGCCGAACGTGAGGACGATGAATGCGACCTCGAGGCCTTCGAGGAAGACGCCCTTGAACGAGACGACGAAGCCGCTCCAGTCGAGCTCGTGAGGGGCGATCGGCGTGGCGGCACGCAAGCCGGCGACTTCACGCTCGAAGATCTTCTCTTCGTCGTGCAGCGCCTTCAGCCCCGAAGCACGCTGGATCGCCTTGCGCAGCCATTGCAGCCCGAAGACCAGGAGGAGGGCGCCCACGAACACGCGCAGCGCATCGAGCGGGACGTAGTGCACCAGCGAGGGGCCGAGCAGCCCAACGACGACGGCCAGCGCGACGAGCGCGGCGACCACGCCGAGGAGCGCCGTCCGCCAGTTCTGCGTGAGGCCGACAGCCAGGACGATCGTCAGCGCCTCGACCATCTCGACGCAGGAGGCGAGGAACGACGACCCGACGAGCAACACGCCACTGACCACGCTGCCTCCTCGACCGCTTCGGCGACTCGCCCCATCGATGATATCGCGCGACCGGCGTTCGAGCATCGCAGGACGACGATCCCTCTGACCAGCAGCGGCGGTGATCGAGCGGCGCTCGGCGCCGACGTGCGGCGCGATGTTACGGGCGCAGCCAACGGAGGAAGGCGTCGGACGCCTCCCGCCAGACGTCGTCCCGGGTACGGCCGCTGGATCGCGCGACCGCGAAGCCGTGGTCGACGTCTTCGAGCAGGTGGACGCGCGCACGCGGCATCGTGCCGGCGACAGCGGTCAGCTCCTCCGGCGAGGCGAAAGCGTCGCGCGTGCCGCTGCACAACAGCGTGCGCGCCCGCACCGAAGGCAGGTGTGCGTCGCGCCGCTGCGCCGGCCGCCCGGGCGGATGCAGCGGGTAGGCGAAAAGCGCCAGCGCATCGACGCGCTCGCCCTGACCGACGACCTGCGAGGCGATGCGGCCGCCCATCGACCGGCCGCCGATGCAGAGCTTCATGCCGGGCTCGGACGCCGCGGCGATGACCGCGCGCCACGTCGCTTCGAGCAGCGGCGGCCGGTCGGGTGCGCGGCGGCCGGCCTCCCTGTACGGGAACTGGAAGCGCACGAGCGTGACGCCGGCTTCCGGCAGGCGCGCGGCGAGGAAGGCGCCGAAGCCATCGTCGATGCCCGCTCCGGCGCCCGGCGCGTAGATGAATAGCCAGCGTGGCCGCGCGGCCCGCGTCCGCACGGCGGTCACCGCGCCCACAGCGGGGACATCGATGCGCAGGCGCCGTCCGTCCACGCCCGGCCTAGCGGCCTTCGGCGACGGCGATGCGTCGCAGGACGAGGCCGACGAGCGGCACGAGCTCATCCGTCGAAGGCGCGACACTCGCCGCCGAGCCGACGACGGCGCTCACGGCGCCCAGGCGGAACGCCACGACGAGCAGCGTGATGTCGACCGTGAAGCCGCCGGTCTGCACCTTGCCCGCGAGGTTGAACGCTGCAGAGCCATCGCCGATCGTCGGGAAGTTCACCGGCGTCACCTTCACCGCTGCCGGGTCCATGAACAGGCTCCCGAACGCCTTGATGAGCGTCGATGGGTCGCGCTGGTACGCCGCAGCCGCCTGGGCCGCACAGTCAGCGGCGCCGCGCGACGTCGCGTACACCGTCACGGCTGAGAAGAACGAGACGGTCTCGCCGGCGACGTACCTGCCGGTGACATCGGCCGGCTGGGCCGTGGTGGTGCGGGCGAGCAGCCGGCCACACCGCGTGTTCGAGGCGGCGACGGTGGGCTCGGTGTTGGCGGCGGCGTTGTCCTGCGACGCGTCGGCCGCCAGCTTCCAGCCGAGCGCCGGCCGCGGCAGGTCCGCGGGCTTCAGCACTACTGCGTCGAGGAGCGCTGGCGCCGCCTCGGCCGTGAACGGGGTGCCTTCGGGCACCGGGGTGCTGGTCGCCGCCGGTCCACGCGTCCGCGTCGCCGCACCGTTCGCACCGCCGGCGCAGGCGACGACGAACGCGACGAGTACGACCGGGAGCACCCACAGGAATCGTCGCATCGGACCTCCGCGGCGTGTCGCCCGCGCGATGAATGCCGTTCAGCGGGGAGCATCGCGCACGGCGGGATGGCTGTCAACCGAGGCAGCGCGCTCGGCCGAGGTCGACGCCGCGGCCGTGATTGCGCACCTCCGGCGTCGGATGGGCCGAGGCAGCGGAACGAGAGGATCGGCAGCGCTGCTGCTCGTTCCAGGCCACTGTGCCCGATACGATGTCCGTGGAGGCAGGGCATGAGCTTCGACGCCAAGTGGAACTCCCGCACGATCACGGACGGCCGCGACCGCGCCGCGGCACGCTCGTATCTCTACAGCATCGGTCTCACGAAGGAGGACATGGGCAGGCCGTTCGTCGGCATCGCCAACACCTGGGTGGGGACGATGCCGTGCAACTTCAACCTGCGCGCGCTGGCGGAGAAGGTGGCCGACGGCGTGCGGCGCGCTGGCGGGACGCCGCTCGAGTTCAACACGATCGCCATCAGCGACGGCATCACGATGGGCACCGAAGGCATGAAGACGTCGCTCGTTTCGCGCGACCTGATCGCCGACTCGATCGAGCTCTGCGCGCGCGGCTACATGTTCGACGCGCTGGTGTGCCTCGTCGGCTGCGACAAGACGATTCCGGCGGCGGCGATGGCGCTGGCGCGGCTCGATACGCCGGGCATCGTGCTGTACGGCGGCTCGATCCTGCCCGGGCGCTTCGACGGCCGCGACGTGAACATCCAGGACGTCTTCGAGGGCGTCGGCCAAAACGCCGCCGGCACGCTCTCCGATGCGGACCTCGAGCGGCTCGAGCAGGCGGCCTGCCCCGGCCCGGGCGCGTGCGGCGGCCAGTTCACCGCGAACACGATGGCGCTGGCGATGGAGTTCCTCGGCCTCTCGCCGATGGGGAGCGCGAGCGTACCCGCGGTTGACCCTCGCAAGGACGACGTCGGCGTGCGCGCCGGCGAGGTGGTGATGGAGGTGCTGCGCCGCAACCAGCGCCCGCGCGAGGTCCTCACGCGGCAGGCGTTCGAGAACGCGATCGCCGGCGTCGCGGCGACCGGCGGCTCGACGAACGCCGTGCTGCACCTGCTCGCCATCGCCCACGAGGCCGGCGTGCCGCTGACCATCGATGACTTCGACGCGGTCAGCGCGCGCACGCCGCTGCTCGCCGACCTCAAGCCCGGCGGACGCTACGTGGCGGCGGATCTCGACCGCGCCGGCGGCGTCCAACTCGTCGCGCGCAGGCTCGTCGACGGCGGATTCGCCGACGGCGCGCAGGCGACGCCGACCGGGACCTTCGCCGAGGCGTCGGCGACGGCCGTCGAGACGCCGGGGCAGGACGTCGTGCGGCCGCTGGCCAACCCGCTCAAGGCGACGGGCGGGCTGGTGATCCTGCACGGCAATCTGGCGCCGGAAGGCTGCGTGATCAAGGTCGCCGGCCACGAGCGCCTGACGCATCGCGGGCCGGCGCGCGTCTTCGACCACGAGCAGGACGCGATGGCGGCGGTCCTCGCACACGCGATCCGGCCGGGCGACGTCGTCGTCATCCGCTATGAAGGGCCGAAGGGCGGGCCGGGCATGCGCGAAATGCTCGGCGTTACGTCGGCGCTCGTCGGCGAGGGGCTGGGCGACACGGTGGCGCTGCTGACGGACGGCCGCTTCAGCGGCGCCACGCGCGGGCTGATGGCGGGCCACGTCGCCCCGGAAGCCTGCGTCGGCGGGCCGATCGCCGCCGTGCGCGACGGCGACCCGATCAGCTTCGACATCCCGAACCGGCGGCTCGACCTCGAGTTGAGCGAACACGAGATCGCGGCGCGGCTGCGCCACTGGCGGGCGCCGGCGCCGCGCTTCACGACGGGCGTCATGGCCAAGTACGCCGCCATCGTCTCGAGCGCGAGTACCGGCGCGATCACGACGCCGCGCTGGTGACGACGAGCCCGCCGCCGCCCCGCATATCCCCCAGCGCGCCTGAGCAGCGACGATGCCCGGCTCCCGCCGTGGACGAGCGGGCGTGCCATAGGTGAGCGGGTGCGAACCGTTGCAAGGCGAGGCGGGCGCTGACCGGGCGATCCTCTGGGACAACGATGGCGTCCTCGTCGACACGGAACCGGTGTTCTTCGAAGCCAACCGCCGGGAGCTGGCGGTCGTGGGGGTCGCGGCAAGCTGGGCAGATTTTGAGGAGATCAGCCTGCGTCGCGGCGAGAGCCTGTTGTCGCTATCTGGCCTCCACGGCGATGACTTGGGCGCGCTCTTCACGCGGCGCGACGCGTTGTACAGCGAGCTCTTGAGCAGTGGCGAGATCGTCATGGCCGGGATGGGCGATCTGCTCGAGCGCCTGGCGCCGCGCTTCCGCATGGTGGTCGTGACCTCGTCGCGTCGCAAGCATTTCGAGGTCATTCATGCGCGATCCGGGTTGATGCGCCACTTCGAGTTCCACGTCGTGCGCGAGGATTACCGTTTGGGCAAGCCGCATCCCGATGGGTATCTGGAGGCGCTCTACCGGATCGGCCTGCCAGCGGATCGCTGTCTGGCCGTCGAGGACTCGCCGCGCGGTGTCGCCTCGGCGCAGGCGGCAGGTCTCGAGGTCGTATTGTTCGCCCCCGGAGGCACGGGATCGGAGCGCGAGGTCGGCAACGTGTTGGCGCGGGTCACGAACGCGGAGGAGCTGGAGGAGGTGCTTGACGACTGGGCTGGGCGCGTGCCCTGAGCGCCCCATGACAGACGAAGGCACGACGCCTCGCCGGGCAATGGCGCTCGCGCGCGGCGCTCGCCGGTACACTCGAACCAGATGCTGAAGAAGCAACGCCTCGACGTGGCGCTGGTGGAGCGCGGGCTCGCGGAGTCGTGCGAGAAGGCGCGGGCGCTGATCCTCGCCGGCGAGGTGCGCGTCGACGGGCAGACCGAGGTGCGCGCGGGCGCCGGAGTGCTCGACGACACGGGCATCGAGGTCGCACAGCCGGCGCGTTTTGTGAGCCGCGGCGGCGAAAAGCTCGACCACGCGCTCGCGGTGTTCGCGATCGACGTCGCCGGCCGCGTGGCGCTCGACGCCGGCTCGTCGACGGGCGGCTTCACCGATTGCCTGCTGCAGCGCGGCGCGGCGCGCGTGTACGCCGTCGACGTGGGCTACGGGCAGCTGCACCAGCGGCTGCGCGCCGACCGGCGCGTGGTTGCGATGGAGCGCACGAACATCCGCACGCTCGCGGCCCTGCCGGAGGCGCCGTCGGTGGCGGTCGTCGATGCCTCGTTCATCTCGCTGACGACTGTGCTGCCGGCGGTGCACGCGCTCGTCGCGCCGGGCGCCGACATCGTACCGCTGGTGAAGCCTCAATTCGAGGCCGTTCGCGACGAGGTCGGCCGCGACGGCGTCGTGCGGGACCCGCTCGTGCGGGCGACGGTCATCGGGCGGGTCGCCTGGTGGTGCCTGCAGCGCGGAATGCGCGTGCGCGGTGTCGCCATGTCGCCGCTCGCCGGTCCGGCGGGGAACCGGGAGTTCTTCTTGTGGCTGCGGGTTGGTGGTGGGTGAGTCGCTCGAGAGCGAACGGTGGGACGAGTGATCCTGCCGACGCACACCACGCGGCGGCGCTCTCCTGACGTACGCGTCGCTCGGAGAGGTGACGGCCTGACCCGCGCACGGCAGGCGACGTGTGATCCTGTAGCTGAACAGCGGGCGTGATATCGTTTCGGCGAATGACTCTGCGGGAGGCAGGCTAACCGAAGCGCGATGGACAAGGTCGGCATCACGTATCATCCGAAGTCCGACGCCGCGCGGCGCGTCGCCGAGGAGCTGCGCGCGCGCCTCGTCGCGCGCGTACACGAGGTCTGGCTGGCATCGGCGTGGGACGAGGCGGCGAGCCGCGACCACATCGCCGGAACGCAACTCGTGCTCTGCTGCGGCGGCGACGGCACGGTGCTTCGGGCGGCGCGCGCCGTCATCCCGCATCCGACGGCGCTGCTCGGCGTCAACCTCGGGCGCGTCGGCTTCCTCACGGAGATCGCCCCGGCCGAGCTCTTCGAGCGGCTCGGCGAGATCGTCGGCGGCGCCGGCCGCATCGAGACGCGGGCGATGGTGGAGACGGAGACGATCCGCGCGGGCGAGGAGCTGCGCGAGCACTTCCACGCGCTCAACGACGTCGTCATCGGCCGCGCCGCCATCGGCCGCACGGTGCAGTTCGCCGTGCGAACCGACGACACGATGATCGGCACGTATCGTGCAGACGGCGTCATCGTCGCGACGGCGACGGGGAGCACGGCCTACTCACTGAGCGTCGGTGGGCCGATCCTGCACCCGGAGTCGCGCGAGATCATCATCACGCCGGTGGCGCCGCACCTGGCGCCGGCGAACACCGTCGTGCTGGCCGAAGGGTCGCGCGTCGAGGTGGAGATCTGGCCCGGGCAGAAGGCGATCCTGAGCATCGACGGCGAGCCGGACATGGACCTTGCGGGCGGCGACATTGTCCGCGTGCGGACGAGCAACCACGTCGCGCGCTTCCTGCGCCTCGGCCCATCCGGGGAGTTCTTCGAGCGCGTCGGGCGGCGGCTGAACTGGCTGCCTGAGTAGCGCGCCGGACGGCCGCCACCGCCGGCGCTCTCCCGCTCCGGGAGTAGGAGCCCGGCAAGAGGATGGCAGATGGCTGACCGGAGCGCGTTGAAGGCGAGGAGATGACGACGACACAACATCAGCTGCGCCGCGCTTCAGTCGGCGACGCGCAGGCGATCCACGACCTGGTGAACGCCTTCGCGCGGCGCGGCGAGATGCTGCCGCGGACGATGTCCGAGGTGTACCAGAACCTCCGCGACTTCTACGTCGTCCACGACGAGCGCGGCGAGGCGGTGGCGTGCGGCGGGCTGCACATCCTCTGGGCCGACCTCGGCGAGATCAAGTCGCTGGCGGTGCGCGAAGACCTCCATGGATCTGGCCTCGGCGGCCGTATCGTCGAAGCATGCATCGAGGAGGCGCGCGCGATCGGGCTGACGACAGCGTTCGCGCTGACGTACCGACCGGGCTTCTTCGAGCGCCTCGGCTTCGTGCAGGCGGACGTGATGACGCTGCCGCGCAAGGTATGGGGCGAGTGCTATCGCTGTCCCAAATTCCCGACCTGCAACGAGATCGCCATGGTGCGGGATCTGGGCGTGCGGTGACTCGCTTCTGGTCCATGGCGACTGGTGTTGGCGGCTGGTTTCTGGCGACCGGTGATTCGTGGATTGGACGCAAGAGAACTCGCGCGCAATGCGAGATGAGGTAACGATGCGAGACCTCGAAGAGGAGATGCCCGCGGTCATCGCAACGCGCCGGATCTTCGAAGGCAAGGTGATCGGCGTGCGGGTCGATACGCTGCGCCAGGCCGACGGCACGGAATACAGCCGCGAGGTCGTCGAGTACGCGGGCGCCGTCGTCGTCGTGCCCGTGGACCCGCACGGGCGCCTGCTCTTCGTCCGCCAGTATCGGCACCCGGCAGGCGCTTGGCTGCTCGAGCTGCCCGCCGGCGGCATCGACGATCGCGATACCTCGCCCGAGGACGCGGCGCAGCGCGAGCTGCGTGAGGAGACGGGACGGCGCGGCCGGCTGCGCCGCATCGGCGGCATGTTCCTGGCGCCCGGCTACTCGACGGAGTACCAGCACGTCTACGTGGCCACCGGGCTCGTCGAAGACTCGCTGGACGCCGACGAAGACGAAGACCTGCGTCTGCAGCCGCTCACGCTCGACGAGGCGCTCGCCGCCATCGACCACGAGGAGATCCGCGACGCGAAGAGCATCGCCGCACTCATGATGTACGTCCGCCGGGGCGACGGCACCGGCCGCGCGTAACGCAGGACGCGCATGACCGTGTGATGCGGGTCGTGCGGAGAGCGGCGACGGCCCGCGGGAGCGTCGCGTCCGGCACGACGGGCCGGTCTGGCAGCACATCCGGCGATCGCGCGGCGCGACGGCGTGCGCTATCGTCGAAGCACCGCCGTCCCTCGCTCGCGACGCCGCCGGATCAGCACGCTATGTACGTCATCGGCACCGCCGGCCACATCGACCACGGCAAATCGCTCCTCGTCGAGGCGCTCACGGGCACCGACCCCGACCGGCTGCGCGAGGAGAAGGCGCGCGGCATGACGATCGACCTCGGCTTCGCCTGGCTGACGCTGCCGGGCGGACGCGAGGTGAGCATCGTCGACGTGCCGGGCCACGAGCGCTTCATCAAGAACATGCTCGCCGGCGCCGGCGGCATCGACCTGGCGCTGGTGGTGGTCGCCGCCGATGACGGCGTCATGCCGCAGACGCGCGAGCACCTGGCGATCCTCGACCTGCTCGACGTGCGGCGCGGCGTCGTGGCGCTGACCAAGCGCGACCGCGTCGGCGACGAGTGGCTCGCGCTGGTCGCCGGCGAAATCAGCGAGATGCTCGCGCCGACGACGCTCGCCGGCGCGCCGGTCATCGCCTGCTCGGCACTCACCCGCGAGGGCCTCGGCGAGCTCCTCGCCGCGCTCGACGCCGCCGTCGACGCGCTGCCCGTCCGGCGCGACATCGGCCGTCCGCGCCTGCCGATCGACCGCGTGTTCACGATCGGCGGCTTCGGTACCGTCGTCACCGGCACACTCGTCGACGGCGCGCTCGCCGCCGGCGATGAGGTGGAAGTGACGCCGGGCGGCCTGCGCGGCCGCATCCGGGGCCTGCAATCGCATCGTGCGGCGATCGCGCGGGCGCAGCCGGGCATGCGGACGGCGGTGAACATCGCGGGGCTGCCGAAGGAGGCGCTGCGGCGCGGCATGGTGCTGGCGGCGCCGGGGACTCTGCGCGCGACCGCAGTCGTCGACGTCCGCGTGCGGGGCGTCGGCGCGGCCGCGGGCTCGCGCCCGGCGCGCGCGCTCCCGCACAACGCGCACCTCACCTTCCACAGCGGCGCCGCCGAGGCGAATGCGCGGCTCCGGCTCCTCGACGCCGACGAGCTCGCGCCCGGCGCCGAGGCGTGGGCGCAGATCAGGCTCGATACGCCGCTGGGCGTCGTCCGCGGCGACCGCTTCGTGCTGCGCACGGCCGACGACACCGTCGCCGGCGGCGTCATCGCCGACATCAGCGCCAGGCGGCACCGGCGCCGGGATCGGGCCGTGATCGCGTCGCTCTCGGCGATGCTCTCGCCTTCGACCGAGGAACGGCTGATCGAGGCGGTCGCGCGCATACCGCTGCGGGCCGCGCGCGACCTGGCCGGTGGCCTGTCGCTGGCCGAGCCGGACGCGCGCGATGCGCTCGACGCGCTCGCGGCTGCGGGCGTGGTGCGTCGGCTCGGCGACGGTGACGGCGTGCGCTACATGCTCGGTACCGACGCCGCGGCGCTCGGCCGGCGCGCGGAGGAGGCGCTGGCAGTGTTCCACCGCGAGCATCATCTGCGGGCGGGGATGCCGGCCGAGGAGTTGCGGTCGCGGCTGGGCCTCGACGGCGCAGCGTTCGCCGCCGTCGTCGCCACATGGCAGGGCGTGCGGCTCCGCGACGGCGTGGCGGCGCTCGCGTCGTTCGCGGCGGCGCCGACGGCGGAGGAGCAGTGGCTGGTCGAGGCCTATCTCGCGTCGCTGAACGTCGGCATCGCTTCGCCGCCGCTCCCGTCGCCGCTGCGGACCTGGTTGGCGCAGTCGGGCGAAATCGTCGACACCGGCGATGTCGTGTTCGAGGCGCGCGCCTTCGCTGCGATGAGCGAAGGCGTGCGCGCCTACGTCGCCGGCCACGGCGCGATCAGCATCGCGGAGGCGCGCGACCTCTTCGGCACGAACCGGAAGCGGGCGCAGGCGCTGCTGGAGGAGCTGGACCGCCGGCGGCTGACGCGCCGGGAAGGCGATGCGCACGTGTTGCCGTGAGCGCGGACGGAGCGCATCGGCAGTGCGATGCCTGCACTTCGCGGAGAGCCGACGGCAGCCGGCGAGCACCGAAACCCGTCGACCCCAACGACGAAGGACCGAAGCTGAAGCGTGAGAGCAGACTGTCGGCCGCCAGCGATCATCGCGCGATGCGCCACCGGCAGGCCGCGTGGCGGCGGCTGGGGGACCCGCTGCGGCGCAACCACGCCCCAGTGTCGGCGACAGTGGTCGGGGACACGCCGCACGTCGCCGCATCGCTTGGGTCATGACGCGCAGGCCCGCTGGCCTGCGAGAGCATGCACCGGCTCCCGCAATCGTCGTCGCGTGCTGGTGCGCGATGACGGCGGCCAGCTGGCCGCCCGTCAGGAGCAGATAACGAACGGCGCGTGGCCGGGGGCAGCAGCCGTTATTCGGCGGCCGCCTCCGCCGCGCGGGAACGCGCCTGGCGGCCGCTGAGACGGCGCCAGAGCCGCGGGATGTCGCCCTGCTGCCACGTCACGAGGAACATGCTGGCGATGAACACCGAGCTGTAGGTCCCCGTCGCGACGCCGATGAGCAGCGCGAGCAGAAAGTCGCGGATGCTGCTGCCGCCCAGCAGCAACAGCGCCAGCACCGAGAAGATGAGCGTCAGCGACGTGTTGAACGACCGGCCCATCGTCTGCAGCAAGCTGTGGTTGACGGCGTCCGGGAAGTTACGGATCAGCCCACGCGCCACGTTCTCTCGCACCCGGTCGAAGACGACGATCGAGTCGTGCACGCTGAAGCCGACGACGGTCAACACGGCGGTGACGAAGAACGTGTCGACCTGCACGTTGAAGAACTTCCCGAGGATCGAGAAGACGCCGACGACGAGCAGCACATCGTGCAGCAGCGCGACGATCGCTGAGACGCCGTAGCGCAGCGAGTTGGGCACGTTGCTGAACGACCACGTGATGTAGAGCGTGATGGCGACCGACGCCAGCAGCACGGCGATCGCCGCGTCCCGGCCGATCTGTTTCGACACCGAAGCCGACACCGAGGAGAACTCGATGAACTGCGACGTCTTGTTGCCCTTGGTATCGAGGAAGCCGCCGTGCGCATTCGCCAGCGCCGTCTCGATCTTGTCGCGCTCCGACGGCAGCGAGGGTCCGACCGGCGCCGTCCCGGCCGAGCCTTCGATCTCCTTCGTCTGGACGAGGAACTCGTTGTTCCCCGCCGTCTGCACCTGCGCCTCCGGGTAGCCGATCGATGACAACAGCGACTTCACCGCGCCCTGCGTCGTCGGCTGGGCGTAGCGGAACGAGAACGTCGTGCCACTGGTGAACTCGATGCCTGGCTGCAGCCGCGGCGGGATCATCAGCGAGATGACACCGGGGATGATCACGAGGAACGAGAAGAGATAGAACCAGTTGCGCTTCGCGACGAGGTTAAGCACCGTCCGCGCCCTCCACGCCCGTCGGGCCCACCGGCCCCAGGGCTCCTGCCGTCCGTTCGTCGATGTCCGGGTGGTCGTCGGTCCACAGCCAGAGCCGGCGCGCCAGCGGCGTCGCGATCGCCAGGCGCAGGAAGCCGCGCGTCACCGTGATCGCCGAGAAGAGGCTGATCACGACGCCGATCGCCAGGGTCAGCGCGAAGCCCTTGATCAAGGTCGACGAGAAGGCGTTGCCCATCCAGTACAGGATCGCCGTGGTGATCAGGGTCGAGCTGTTGCTGTCGCGGATCGATGGCCAGGCGCGGTCGAAGCCGGCGTTGACGGCGGGGATCAGGCTGCGGCCGCTCCGCAGCTCTTCCTTGGTGCGCTCGAAGATCAGGATATTCGCATCGACCGCCATGCCGACGGATAAGACGAACGCCGCGATGCCGGCGAGCGTCAACGTCACGGGGCCGGAGCCGGGGATGCCGATCTTGAAGATGGCCAGCACGACGGCGGTGTAGATGACGAGCGCGAGGCTCGCCAGCAGGCCGGGCAGCCGGTAGTAGAGCGTCATGAAGGCCATAATCAGCAGCATGGCGATGAGGCCCGCCTGCACGGAGTGGAGCACGGCCTGGTCGCCCAGCGTCGCATCGACGTCTTGCTGCTGGATCACGTTCATCGGAATCGGGAAGGCGCCATTGTTGAGGAAGGTCTTCAGCTTCCGCGCCGCATCGAGCGTCAGGCCCGTCGTCTGGCCTGTATTCGTGATCTCGCTCCGCACGCTGGGTGCGATGACAGTGCCGCTCTTGTCGCGGATCGGCTCGCCGTCGAGGAAGTTCGCCAGCGGCAGGCCGTTCTGGCCGCCGATGCGACGCGTGATGTCGCCGAAGATCTTGGCGCCGTCGCTCGTCAGGTTGAACGTGAGGATCGGCTGACCGAGCTGGTCGAAGCTGATCTGCGTGTTTCGCTTCAGATACGAGCCGGTCATGATCGTCTCGGCGCCGTTTAGCTTGCCCTTCGCCGGCGTCCAGACGATGTTGTTCGCGACCGGCCCGGACGTGTACGTCGGCGCCACGCGCTGAATCGTGCCATCGGCGTTCTTGGCGATCTGTCCCGTCGCCGGATCCTTGAGCGCGACAGCGCCGGTGGAATCGACGTCAGGCTGGCACGTCCCCGGCTGGTAGTAGACCTTCAAGCCGTCCGGCACGGTGCCGATCGGGCTGCCGGCGCGGCCCTGGCCGCCCTGCTGCAGGCCTTCACACCACATCAGCACCGCAGGCCGGGTCAGATCCCTGAGCTGCGATGCGCTGAGGCCAGGCGCTTCGACGATCAGCTTGTCGTTGCCGGACACCTGCACCGACGACTCCGACACGCCGAACGGGTTCAGCCGGCTGTCGATGATGTCCTTGTTCGCCCGGATGCTCTCCTTGATGTCGGCCGCCGTAAGCCCGGCGGGCGGCGCCGCCTGCAAGGTCACGCGCGAACCGCCCTTGAGGTCGAGCCCGAGCGTCATGCCGCGGCAGTTCGCCGAGGGGCTCTGCTCCTTCGTCTGCGTCGAGCGGCACGGCAGCTTCGATGCGACGCTGCTCGGGACGCCCTGCCCGTGCGGCCACGGGATCGCCGAGGGCAGATAGCGCTCGGGCTCGTTCGGCCATACGGCGTAAATCGCCCCCGCCGCGACGGCGATGATCAGCAGGATCGAAAGCCGGTTCCACCACTTCGCGAACATCAGCCGTGCTTCTCCTCGATACCTGACTGCTGCCTCGAATGCACGGTCTGGCCCGCGGCCACGCGCTGCGCGATCGCGCTCGCCAGGCCGTTGACGACGACGCCGTTCCCAAAGTCGATCACGATCTGCACCGGCCCCGTGTCCGGAATGTGCACTTCCTTGACGGTGCCGAGCAGGCCTCCCGTCGTCAGCACCTCATCGCCGACCTGCAGGTCCTGGATGTCCTTCTGCTGGCGCTTCTGCTCCTGCTGCTGCGGCCGCAGCACGATGAGGTAGAACGCGACGATGATGCCGATGACGACGACGAAACTGAGTTCTGCTGCGTTCATCCGCCCTGACCGGCCCTGTCGGGTCCCGCACGCTCCTGCTGCCTGATAAACGCCAGCGCTTCCTCGCGGTCGCGTACGTCGCCGGCTGCCTGCGCCTCTTCCAACACACCGAGCAGCCGGCCGACCAGCGGGCCCTCCGTGAGGCCCAGTTCTGACATTATGTCATAACCGGTCAGCAGCCGCGGCGGCTGCACTATACCTTCATCCTCAAAAGAACGCACGATCAGGCTGTTCATGTACGCCGCCTGCCGCCTCCAGCCCTCCGGCGTCATCTCCGGCCCGCGCGCGGCCGCGGCATCGGCCAGCGAGAGGAAGAGCACAGCCGCCGCAGCGTCGCCCAGGTCCTTGAAGAATCGGTGCAGCGCGCGCCGCGTCGGCGCCTCGCCGAGCTGCGCCAGCTGCACGGGCCGCAGGTGCTCCCCGACGAGCAGCGCTACCCACCGTCTCTCCCGCGCGGAGAAGCGGAACCGGCGCAGCACTGACCCGGCGACGCGGGCACCCTCCTCGGCATGCCCGAAGAACCGGATCCGGCCATCGGGCTGGCGTGCGCGCGTCTGCGGCTTCGCCACGTCGTGCAGCAGGCCCGCCCACCGCAGCAGGCCGGCGCGCGTCCGGCCCTCGCTCATCTCCTCGGCGAAGTACGCCCGCAGCCGCGCCTCGCACCAGCCGAAGACCTCCCACACCATCTCCCACATCCACTGCGCGTCGGCCGCCGGGCGCTCCGCCGCGAGCATCACGTCGAGCGCCGCGACCGTGCGCATGTTGTGCTCGAACACGTCATAGGCGTGCTCCTGCGGCTGCTCGACGCCCTTCCCGAGCGCAACCTCGGGCAGCAGGACGTCGAGCAGGCCGGCCTCGTCGAGCAGCAGCAGGCCGGTGGCCGCGCGCTCGAGCGCGAAGATCCGGCACAACTCGTCGCGCCTGCGCTCCGGCGCCGAAGCGAGCACCGCCGCGGCGCGGGCGCGGATGGCGGCTGCCGTCGCCGCTTCGAGCGTGAAGCCGAGCTCCGCGGCGATGCGGATCCCGCGCACCAGGCGCAGTGGGTCGGCGTCGAGCGCGCTCGCGGACGTCATGCGCACGAGCCGGGCGTCGAGGTCGGCAAGGCCGCCGCAGGGGTCGATGATCGCGTCGTCGCTGAGGCGGACGGCCATCGCGTCGATGGTGTAGTCGCGGCGGCAGAGGTCGGCGTCGATACCGTCCGGGAGCGCCGCCACGTCGATCTGCCGCACGTCGCCGGCATCGAGCACGATGCGGGCGACGTCGCGTTCGTCATCGAGCGCGACGAAGTGGCCGCCGAGCGCGTCTGCGAGCCCCCGCGCCCGCTCCCGCGCCGCGCCGGCGACCGCCAGGTCAAGGTCGTGCGCCGGCACTCCGAGCAGGGCGTCGCGCACCGCGCCGCCGACGATGTAGGTCTCGACGGGGAGCGCCCGCGCGGAGACGCGCTGCAGCAGTTCAACGAGCGCGGGCGGTGGATGGAACTGGCTCATCGGTCGCTCGTCAGGGCAGTGGCTGGCGCAGCGAGCGGTGAAGGAACCGCTGCGTGGATGATCCGAGCACCCTCGCCTCGATGTCGCTTCAACGCGCACCTGTGCCGGTCTGCGTGCGTGCCCTGGAACATCGCTTCGCCGGCTCGCACCCTCTGCACCGCAGTGTGCACGGCCGGGGAGGGGGAACCCGCCCGAAACCGCTCTGTTCATCGCCCACGTTGCCGCTTCCGCGGCGGGCGCATTGTGGACCGAAGGGCGGCCTCAGGCGAGACTGACTTCCGCTTCCGTCTCCTCCTCGTCGTCGACCGATGGCCGCACCGGGATCAGCTCGTCGGCGCTTTGCAGGTAGTCGATGTAGAGGATGCCGTTGATGTGGTCGATCTCGTGCTCGAGTGCCTGCGCCAGCAGGTTGTCCACTGCCTTGAGGCGGATCTCCTTGCCGTCGCGGTCGAGCGCCTTGACCGTGACCTGGCGGTGGCGCGTCACCTCGGCCTGGTAGCCGGGCACCGAGAGGCAGCCCTCCATCAGCCGCCGCTCGCCCGACGCCTTCACGACTTCCGGGTTGATCAGCGTCAGCAGGCCGTCGTCGGGCGTCTCGATGACGACGGCGCGCAGCGACCGCCCGACCTGCGGCGCCGCCAGCCCCACTCCCGGCGCCGCCCGCATCGTGTCGATCATGTCGTCGATCAGCTTCTGGACCGACGCGTCGATCGTCCGCACCCGCTTCGCCTTCTCGCGGAGCGAGGGGTCGCCCGCGATGCGAATCGGCAGGATGCCCATGGGCCTTCACCTCACATCGGAAGCATACAGGCTGCGGCCCTGCGGCTACAGCGCCTGTGCCCCGGCAGGGGCGAAGCGGTCACACAGCCGGCGCAGCTGCCAGAGATGAGCGAGGTCGTGCTCGTTCATCTCGCGCGCGACCTGCATGATTGTCATCGGCCCGAGGTAGGGGTGGATGCCGCGGCGCTCCCAGTCGCCGTCATCGAGCGACCAGAGCAGGTAGACGGACTGGCGGCGCAGCACCGAGAACTCGTCCATCAGCTCGAAGACGCCGTCCGCGTCGGCGAGCGGGCGCTGCTCGATGGAGTCGCCGTCGAAGGCCGCCACGCGCGGCTCGTCCAGGCGGACGATGCGTTCGAGCCGCTCGATGTAGAGGCGCTCCATCTCCGTCATATGCGAGGCGAGCTCACGGCACGACCACTCGTCGTCGTCGGGGCGACGGTCGAGCACGTCGTCTTCGACGTTCCAGAGCAGCGATTCCATCGCGTGCGCGGTCTCGCGCAGCGCTTTCAGGAGCCAGGCCTTCGCGTCGTATTCAGGGACGGGACGCATCGCGTTTCTCGCTGCCGGGTTTGCACCGGACGAGTGCCGGTTCGCGTGATCGATCGATCGCGATCGTACGCCCATCCTGGTGCGCATTCAAGTGGTACCCGCGATACACTCTGTTCCGACGATGCCGCGAACGCCGATCGGCGCACACCACCATGATGCCACTCCGGGAGATCACGATACCACCGCGCGATCGGCGCCGCTTCACCCGGCTGGTGCGCGACGTGCGCGCCTGCGAGGCATGCGACGCGATGACGCACAGCCATGTCCTCGGCGCCGACAACGGCCGGCTCGATGCGCCGGTGCTGTTCGTCGCGGAGGCGGTTGGGCGACGCGGCGGCGCCGTGACGGGCGTGCCGCTGACGCGCGACGAGTCGGGGCGGCGCTTCAGCGCGTTCCTCGCGCTCGCCGGCATCTCCCGCGCCGATGTCTTCGTGACGAACGCCGTGCTCTGCAACCCCACCGACGCACGCGGCCGCAATCGGCCGCCGACGGCATCGGAGTGCGCACGCTGCCGGCCGTTCCTCGCGCGCACGCTGGAGTTGGTGCGGGCGCCGCTCCTCGTGACGCTGGGCCGCGTCGCGCTCGAAGCGACGCGCGCCGTCGAGCCGCACGAAGCGGAGCTGGCGCGTGATGTCGCCACGCCCGTGTCATGGCGGGGCCGCACGCTCGTCCCGCTGTACCATCCGGGCCGGCAGTCGACGCTGCACCGCCCGCAGGCGGCGCAGGAGGGCGATTGGCGCGCACTCGGCGCGCTCGTGCCGGCGACGGCGGCTGCCGGCGACCAGGACCGGAACCCGGTGCAGCGGAGATGACCGATCGGCGCGCCCGCGACCCTCACCGCCAACCGCCCTCCGCCGCTGGAGGCGGGACCACGGACGTTCGCGCTGCGGCCGCGACGATCGCCGGCCGTCGTCTGCATGGAAGAGGGAGCGCCCGAGTGGCGCCGATGCAGGGCGGCGTGCCGGCTACGGCGTCAGGACGGTGTTATCGATGAGCCGCGTGCCGCCGATGCGCACCGCGAGCGAGACGAGCGCCGGCGCTGCGACCACCTCCAGTTCGTCGAGCGTCTCGGCGTCGGCGACACTGATGTAGTCGATCTCGGCGCGCGGTTCCGCGGCGATCAGGCTTCGCATGCGGGCGCGTAGCACGCCGGCGTCGCGCTCTCCGGCGTCGAAGAGTTCCGCCGCAAGCGCGAGGGAGCGGCTGAGCACGAGCGCCGCCGCACGGTCGTCGCCGCAGAGGTAGACGTTACGGCTGCTCAGCGCCAGGCCGTCGGCCTCGCGGACGATCGGCCGGCCGACGACCTCGACGTCGACGTCGAGGTCACGCACCAGCGTGCGGACGACAGCCAGCTGCTGCGCGTCCTTCTGCCCGAAGTAGACGCGACGCGGCTGGACGATGTGCAGCAGCTTGAGCACGACCGTCGTGACGCCGCGAAAGTGCGCCGGCCGCGACGCGCCTTCGAGCCGTGCGGTGAGGCGCCCGACGTCGACGTAGGTGCAGTAGCCGTCGGGGTAGATCTCGCCGGCATTCGGCGCAAAGACGGCGTCGACGCGCTCGGCGTCGAGCAGCGCGAGGTCGCGCGCCTCGTCACGCGGGTAGCGCGCCAAGTCCTCGCCCGGCGCGAACTGCGTGGGATTCACGAAGATGGACACGACCGTCCGGTCGTCCGACGTGTGGGCCGCGCGCACGAGCGAGCGGTGGCCCTCGTGCAGATAGCCCATCGTCGGCACGAGGCCGACATCGCCCGTCTGCGCACGACGCCACGTCCGGAGGTCTGCGATTGTCCGGAAGACGTCCACTCACGCCTCCTGCGGCCGGCGGCGGCGGGTCAGCCAGACCGACGGCGCCGGACCGTTCGCGGGTGGCGCTGCGGGCGGGCGAGGCACCGGGCTCACATCCCGAGGGCGTGACGGCGGCCGAGCTTCGCGCCGTCGGGGCGCAGCTCGGCGAGCGCCGCCGGATCCATGCGGAAGCTCTCCTTCGCCGTCGGGAAGTCCCCGGCGCGCACGTCGCGCGCGTAGGCGCGGACGGCCTCACGTATGGCCTCGCCGATCTCGCCGAAGCGCTTGGCGTGCTTCGGCATGAAGGCGTCGAACATGCCGAGCATGTCGTGGAAGACCTGCACCTGGCCGTCGCAGCCGGCGCCGGCGCCGATGCCGATCGTCGGCACGCTGAGCCGCCCTGTGAGGAGCTCCGCGAGAGGCGCGGGGATCGTTTCGAGGACGATGGCGAACGCGCCAGCCTGTTCGAGCGCCTGGGCATCGTGCATCAGCTGCACGGCGGCGGCAGGCGTCTTGCCCTGCACCTTGAAGCCGCCGAACTGGTTCACCGACTGCGGCGTCAAGCCGATGTGCCCCATGACGGGGATGCCCGCCTCGACCAGCCTCTGGACGGTCTCCGCCGAGCGTGTGCCGCCTTCGAGCTTGACGGCGCCGCAGCCTGCCTCCTGCATCAGTCGCGCGGCGTTGCGCATCGCGTCCTGCCAGCCCGTCTGATAGCTCATGAACGGCATGTCGCCGACGACGAGCGCGCGCTCCGTGCCGCGGACGGCGGCCTTCGTGTGATGCACCATGTCGTCCATCGTCACCGGCAGCGTCGAGTCGTAGCCGAGCACCACCATGCCGAGCGTGTCGCCGACGAGCACGACGTCCGCGCCGCCCTGCTCGACGAGGCGCGCCGTCGGGCAGTCGTACGCCGTCATCATGACGATCTTCTCGCCGCGCTGCTTCATCTGGCGGATGTCAGTAGTGCTGATGCGCGTCATGGTGGCCTCCCGCGCCGTGTCACATGGCCCCTCGGTCAGACTTGCGCCGGCTCCGGCGCCGCCGCCTCGATGTGGCTTCCCGTGCGGACGATCTGATTGCTGCCATCGACGTACACCAGCGACGGCCGCGCCCGGCGCGCCTCGACGTCGGTCGCCGTCTCGTAGCTGAGGATGATGACGACGTCGCCGGGGCTGACGAGGCGTGCGGCGGCGCCGTTGATGCAGACCTGTCCGCTGCCCCGCGCGCCTTCGATGGCATACGTCTGCAGGCGGGCGCCGTTGTCCACGTCGAGCACGTGCACCTGCTCGAACGGCAGGATGTCCGCCGCCTCGAGCAGCACCGGGTCGACGGTGATGCTGCCTTCGTAATGCAGGTCCGCCTGTGTGACCGTCGCACGATGGATCTTGCTCTTCAGAATCGTCCGCATCGTGTCCCCTGCCTCCCGGCAACTCGCGCGGCCGGCCGCGCCTCCGTCTCACGAAAAATGCCTGCTCCGGCGGACCGGAGAGGCATATCGATGCGCGTGCGCCGCGCTCTCTGCCGTCTCGGTCCCTCGGATCCAAGCAGCCGGTGTTCTTCGCCCACGTCTCCATCACGCTCGCCGTCCGCCAGGCGGATCGACGGCGCCTCCCAGTATAGGCACGCATCCGAGGCTGTCAATCGGCTGTCACGTGCCACGTCCGCCGTTCGTCGCGTGATCTGATCATCAGCCTGATCGAGATGGTGGCGAAGACGGATCGGGACGGCTATACTCGCGTTCGAATGGAAGACTTCGGCCGTGCAACCCGTGGCGGGGTGGGTGCGGTGATCATCGGACTGGCGCTGGCCGCGTCGGCAGTGGCGGCCGGCTGGTTCTCCGGTTCGCTGTACAGCCGCCAGCTCGACGCCACGGGCTGCCGCGGCTGCACCTCGTCCGTCGCGGCGGCAGAAGCGCGTCCGACGGAAGCCGCCGCGTCGCTGGTCGCTCGTCCCACCGCCACGCCTGAAGCAACGCCTCCGGCCGGGCTGCCGTTCGTCAGCGCACGATCGATCGCCGTCGTCGAAACGTCGTGCGGGCGCCTCATCTACGGCCGCGACGAGCACGCCCGCCTGCCGCCGGCAAGCCTGACGAAGCTGATGACCGCCGCGGTCGCGCTCGACCAGGCCGATGCGAGCACGATGATCACCACCAACGTCGACGGCGCGCAGCTCTACACCGACACCGGCTCGACGATCATGGGGCTGAAGCCCGGTATGCAGCTCTCGCTCCTCGACCTGCTGTACGGCCTCCTGCTGCCGTCCGGCAACGACGCCGCCATCGCCATCGCCGAGGGCATCGGCGGCACGCAGGCAAAGTTCGTCGACATGATGAACGCGAAGGCGCAGTCGCTGGCGCTCGAAGACACACACTTCACCAACCCCCACGGCCTCAACGACCCGAACCTGTATTCGAGCGCCTACGACATCGCGATGCTCTCACGTTATGTCATGCAGAACCCCACGCTCCGCCAGATCGTCGGCACCGAGCAGTACCAGCCCAACTGGGACGGTCCCGCCGTCTGGAACGGCAATCGCTTCCTCTCCGAATACGCCGGCGCCGATGGCGTGAAGATCGGCTACACCGAGCAGTCCGCGCAGACCATCGTCGCCTCGGCGACGCGCGACGGGCGCAGCATCATCGCTTCGCTGATGAAGAGCCAGGACAGATACGCGGACTCGGAGCGCCTGCTCGACTGGGCCTTCGCCCAGCCGTCGCCCTGTCCGTGATCGCCCAGCCATAACCGGCGGTCGAGCCGGCGCAGGCCGGCGAACGGCGCTCCAGCGGCTTCGTCGATCCCATGCCGCGCCCTGAGGCGTGATGCTGGATCTGCGAGCCGCTGCCGCCATGCGCTACGGCCGGCGCCGCGCCCTGGAGGGGGTATTGAGCGCCTTCGAGCGGGCTTCCTCCTGATAGACGCTGAGCACGGCGTAGATCATGTTCTGCGCCGCGCGCGTCATGGCGTCGATGGCGCCGACGACCGTCTGCAGGCGCTTCTCGTCGACGCTGATCGCCGTGACGCTCACGGTGCGGCGCCGCTCGTCGAGCGCGATCGCCGCCACTTGGTCGGCGCGCAGGCCCGTGATGTCCAGCCATGCCGACTGGTTCGTCAGTGCCGCGCCCGTGCGGCGCTCGCCGGCCATCTGTGCGAGCGCGAGCGCCGCGGTCTCGCCCATGTCGACGGTCTTGCGCAGGTCGATGAGCATCTGGTGGATCGCGCGGTCGAGGTCCTTGACGTCACGCTTCGACAACGACGGCAGGCTGCGGGCAAGGTGGGCCTGCTGGGGGATGAGCAGCCGGTCGAGCAGCTCCGGCCCCGGCGTCTCGCGGATCTCGTGGAAGAACGCCAGCGCCGACGTGCGGTCGAGCTGGAAGTCGAGAAAGGCGCGCATGACCGGCGTGTGCAGCCGGCCTTGCAGCGCATGGTAGAGGCCGACGAGGTCGGAGGCCGCCTGCACGTACTGCTCCATGATGTGCATCGCCAGCACCTTGCGATGCGGCGGCGACTCCATCACGAGCGCGCGCAGGCTCGTCTCAGCAATGATCCGCCGGCTGGCGACGCCGAGCTCCGCGTAGCTGCTGAGGAAGTCGGCATCGCGGAGGCGGAGGAAGCCGTCGAAGCAGTCGGGGCAACGGGCGGGCGCGGTCTCGCCGGCATGGAACGAGAGCGGCTTCCCGCACTCCCGGCAAACTGACTCGAGTCGACGCTCATCCATCCGACACCCGCGACTTCCTGCGGAACTGCGCGATCAGCGTCGATCGGCTCCCATCGGCTGTCAAGCGCCGCCGTCGGCGAGCAGGCGACGGTGGCGCCGAACCGCGGCCACCCGCTCGTCGGCGCCGCTACGTCCGGCGAGCGACGGCCGTCGCGGCGCGCCGGCGGGCGGCGGGCGCGCGCGTCGGCGTCGTGCGGCGGCCCGGCGCCGGATGCGTCCGTCGGGGCGGCCGCTGGCACGTCGGGCAGAAGACGCTGCTGCGGCCGCCGACCTTCAGGCGCCGCATGACGCCGCCGCAGCGGTAGCACGGTTGGCCCTCACGGCCGTACGCCTGCACGGCATGCTGGTTCTCGCCGGGCGCGCCATCGACGTTGATGTGGTCTCGCAGCGTCGTCCCCAAGCTGCTGCCGCGCGCCGCGATGCCGGTGCGCAGGGCGCGGACGATGCCGTCGTGCAGGCGGGCGTAGTCGGCGCGCTTCAGCGTATTGGCCCGACGCAGCGGGTGGATGCCGGCGTCGTGCAGCGCCTCGTCGGTGTAGAGGTTGCCCATTCCGGCGAGCACCGTCTGGTCGAGGAGGACGGACTTGATCGGTGCCGAACGCCCGCCGGCCCGCTGCCGCAGGACGTCGGGCGTGAACGCCGCATCGAGCGGCTCCGGGCCGAGCGATTCCATGACCATCGTCGCGTCTTCGACGAGCCACATCGTCCCGAACTTGCGCAGGTCGGTCCAGCGCAGCTCGTGGGCGTCGTCGAGCGTGAAGACGGCGCGCGTGTAGTCGTCCGGTGGGGCGCCGCGCGGACGATAGAGGACGTTGCCGGACATCCGGCGGTGGATCACCCAGGCGCGGCCGTCATCGAGGTCGACGATCAGGTACTTGCCGCGGCGTCGCAGCCCGGCGATGCGCCGCCCCGACAGCTCGCGGCAGAACTCGGCGACCGGCACCAGCTGCACCAGCCGCGGTGCGTCGGGCGAGACGCAGCAGCCGACGATCGTGCGCCCGAGCACGCGCGCTTCCAGGTCACGCCGCACGGTTTCGACTTCGGGAAGTTCGGGCATGATGCCAGCATATCGAAACGCGCACGCGCCGCCCGGTCCTCCGCATACGGACGCGGCAGCCGGGACGGGGTATCAAGCTCGCGCCGTAGCTCGATGTGCTGCTATCGGCAGTGGCGGCGGCTCGATACTGTGAGTGATGCAGGGCAGCGCGACCGCCGGAGCAGCCCCCGCAGCTGCGCCTCAGCGCCTGCTGCACGGCGCCGCCTTCCTCGCGCTCTTCTGCGTCGGTCTCTACGCCTCGGCGTTCGGCCCGGCGATCCCGTTCATCGCCGGCGGCCTCGGCGTCTCGCTCGATACGGCGGGGCTGCTGCTGACGGTGTTCTTCGCCGGGTCGATCAGCGCATCGGCAGCCGTCGCCGTGGCGCTGCACGCGCGGAGCAGCCGGCTGCTTGGCGCCAGCGGGTTGGCCGCCGTGGCGGCGGGCTCGCTGCTGCTGGGCTGGGCGCCGTCCTGGGCCCTCGCGCTCGCTGGCGGCGTCGTGCTGGGCACCGGCGACGGCCTGATCATCGCCGGCCTGCACATCCTCATGGCGCGCAGCTCGCGCGACGTGCCGAAGGCGGTCAACGACCTCAACCTCTATTTCGCGTTGGGCGCCGTCGCCGGGCCGATTTGGGCCGGCGGCGTCCTGAGCGCCACCGACGAGCGCGGCGCCGTATACGCCGGCATCGCCGCGGTGGCGTTGGCGGCGATGCTGGGACTGCTGCTCGCCGACGAGCCGGTGGCGCCGGCCGGCGCGCCGGCGGATGCGGCGGAGCAATTCCGGCTGCCCGATAACCCGGTGACGTTCGTCATGGGCGGACTGCTCTTCCTCTATGTGGGCGCGGAGTTCGGCCTCGGCTCCTGGGTCTCGACGTACGCCAAGCAGTCGGCGCACGCCGGCGTGTTGGTCGCGGCGCTCCTGACATCGGGCTTCTGGCTGGCGCTGGCGATCGGCCGGCTGCTCACCGGCGCCTACTTCCGCCGCCGCCGCGACGGCCTGCCGCTCCTCATCGCATCGGCGGCGGGCGCCGGCATCGCCAGCCTGGCGCTCGCGCTGACATCCGGCAACATCGCCGTGAGTGCGGCCTGCGCGCTCGGCGCCGGCCTGTTCATGGGGCCGATGTGGCCGACGACGGTCGCGATCGCATCCGAGTCGGGAGGACCGCACGACACGGCGGCGGCGGTGACGATGGGGAACGCCGGCGGGCTGGCCGTGCCGTGGCTGCAGGGGAAGATCCTCGTCGGCGCGGGGCCGGCGCAGGGCGTCGCCGTCACTGCGGCGCTGTCCGGGCTGATGTTCGCCGGCGCGTCCGCGTTCCGGCTGAGGCGCGGCCGACTGGAGTAAGGCGCGTATCGCAAGGCCAGCGCGCACGGATCTTCGTCGGGGGTGGCATCGACGGACCGCGAAACGGCGGCGCTCCGCCGACATGCACCTCGACAGTGTTCCATGCACCGCCAGTGGCATCGACGGACCGCGAAGCGGCGGCGCTCCGCCCGCTGGTGCGGAGAGCTCCGGCCCTATCCCGGGCGCGTCGCCGGATCGTCCACGCCCCGCGGGCTGATGCCGCTGTTGGTGTCGGCGATCGCCTCGAGCTCTGACTCGGAGTTGTTGCCCATCGACGCGCCGAGCGCTTCATCGTCATCGAGACGTTCGCCCAGATCGAGCCGCGCCAGGCGCGCGCTGTCTTCGATGATCTGCTTGAACGCGTGCAGGTCGTGGTCAACCTGGCGCTCGGGGTCGGCGAAGATCTTCGAGACGGCACCCCCGACCACGCCCGCCGGCGGCTCGTACTCGATCGTGACCTTGATCTCGGTCTCGCCGCCGTGCGACGCGAAGTTCACGCGGCCGGCCGTGGTCGTGGCGCTGCCGTGGACGGAGCGCCAGCCGATGGCGCGCTCCGGTTCGTCGAGCGTGACCTCGGCATCCCATTCAGGCGCCGTGCCCAGCGGCCCCTTCGCACGCCAATGCGAGCGGCCGCCGGAGGCAACGCGCACGTCCTCGATGTTGTCCATGAAGCGCGGAAAGTTCTGGAAGTTGTGCCAGGCGCGATACACGACATCGACCGGCGCCGCCACGGTGATCGATTGCTTGACCTTCGGCATGCGAACCCTCCTCCGGAAACACGACGATTGTGATCGAATGTAACAGCGCCGGCGTTGCAGCGGCGTCGCCCGTACGCTGGATGCGCTGGCGGACGCGCGACGAGTCGGCCGTCGCGCGCGCCGCGGGTGATTCTTGAGCGTAACGAAAGCTCCGTGATAGGCTTCACATGCCACGGGAGATTCGATGATGGACTCTGTCCGGCACGATCCTGACGCATCGACGCGCCGCGCCCGCCCCCTCCATCCGGCCGGCAGGCCATCGACATTCCTCAACCGAACCCGGCGTCAGCGCGCCGCGAGCGGGCGCCGGGCGACGCACCGGCTGCCGCGAAGGAAGGTGTAGCCCGGCATGGCCGTGTACGAACACGACGTCCTCGTCGTCGGCGGTGGTCTCGCCGGCATGCGCGCGGCGATCGCGGCGCAGCAGCTGGGGGCGGACGTCGCGATGGTCTCGAAGGTGCACCCCGTGCGCTCCCACTCGAACGCGGCCCAGGGCGGGATCAACGGCCCGGGCGTCGGCGAGGACGGCGGGCCCTGGGAAGAGCACGCGTACGAGACGACGAAGGCTTCGGACTACCTCGGCGACCAGGACGCGATCACGATCCTGGCGCAAGAGGGCGGGCGCGAGGTGCTGCAGGCCGAGCACTGGGGCGTCGTCTTCAGCCGCAAGCCGGACGGCCATCTGGCGGTGCGACGCTTCGGGGGGATGGGGAAGGCGCGCACGTTCTTCGTCGGCGCGATTACCGGCCAGGCGATCCTCCACGTGCTCTACGAGCAGCTCATGCACCCGGCGCGCTTCCAGGCGATGCGCATGTACGAAGAGTGGTTCGTCACCAGCCTGATCGTCGTCGACGGCCAGTGCCGCGGCTGCGTGGCCCTGAACATCCGTACGGGCGAGCTGCACGCGATCACGGCGAAGGCGACGATCATCTGCACGGGCGGGCTCGGCCGGGTGTACGAGCCTTCGACGAACGCGCTGATTTGCACCGGCGACGGCATCGCGCAGGCATATCGCGCCGGCGCGCCGATCATGGACATGGAGATGGTGCAGATCCACCCGACATCGCTGAAGGGGTCGGGTGTGCTGATCACGGAGGGGGCGCGCGGCGAGGGTGCGTACCTGCTGAACAAGGACGGCGAGCGCTTCATGACGAAGTACGCGCCGAACATGATGGAGCTGGCATCGCGCGACGTCGTGACGCGCGCGGAGCAGACCGAGATCGACGAAGGGCGCGGCGTCGATGGCTGCGTGTTCCTGGACCTGCGGCACCTCGGCGAGCAGCTCATCAAGGAACGGCTCGAGGAGATCTACGAGATCGCGCGCGATCTCGTGAACGTCGACCTGACGAAGGAGCTGCTGCCGATCCTGCCGGGTGTGCACTACATCATGGGCGGGATCAAGACGGACATCGACGGCCTGACGCCGCTGCCGGGACTGTACTCGGCGGGCGAAGCGGCGTGCGTCAGCGTGCACGGCGCCAACCGCGTCGGCGCCAACTCGCTGCTCGATACGCTGGTGTTCGGACGCCGCGCGGCGGAGCACGCCGTGCCGTGGCTGCGTGACCAGAAGTTCGCGCGCGTGCCCGATAGCGTCGTCGAGGACGACCGCAGGATGATCCGCGGCATCCTCGACCGGTCGCAGAACGGCGACCGCGTCGCGAAGATCCGGCGCGACATGGGGACATCGATGAGCGCGAACGTGGGCATCTTCCGCTCCCCCGACAAGCTCAACCAGCAGGTGCAGAACCTCACGGAGCTGCGGGCCCGATACGACGCCGTCGGCATCGACGACAAAGGGTGCGTGTTCAACACGGATCTGCTCTTCCACATCGAACTGGGGTGCATGCTGGACTGCGCCGAGATGATCACCAGGAGCGCGATCGAGCGGACGGAAAGCCGCGGCGCACACACGCGGCTCGACTATCCGGAGCGCAACGATGCCGAGTGGCTCAAGCACATCGTGCTGACGCGGCAACAGGACGGCAGCGAGAAGATGAGCTACCTGCCGGTGACGATCACCGAGTGGCAGCCGCAGGAGCGCAAATATTGATCCCGGTGTGTGCTGGTGACGGGTGTCTGACTGTCGGGACTGTGGCCGGGGCCGGCGGACGCGGCACTCCTGGCCGGTGTCGTGAGCGCGGATGATACAGGACGAACGGAGCGGCGGATGAAGGTCAAGTTGAAGGTCAGGCGGACCGACCCGGAGCACGGCGCGGCGGGCTACAGCCAGTACGCCATCGACATGCCGGAGAGCTCGACGCTGCTCGACGCGCTGATCCAGGTACGCGAGTACGAGGACGGCACGCTGGCCCTGCGCTGCTCCTGCCGCAGCGCGATTTGCGGCTCCTGCTCGATGCGCGTCGACAGGCGCGCGCGGCTCGCCTGCCGGGCGAAGATCATCACCGTCACCGGCGGCGACGAGGAGCACGAGATCCTCGTCGAGCCGATGACAAACATGCCCGTGATCAAGGACCTGATCGTCGACCAGGAGCTGTTCTTCTCGAAGATCCGCCAGGTCGACCCGTATCTGCAGCCGCTCGGACCGGTGCCGGAGCGCGAGTACCGCGTGCCCAACGAGGCGATGATCGACCTGACGCACACGATGAACTGCATCATGTGCGGCGCCTGCGTCAGCGACTGCACGGTGCTCGAAGTGGACAAGAACTTCATCGCGCCGGCCGCGCTGGCGAAGGCGTACCGCTTCGCCGCGGACCCGCGCGACGGGCACACGCACGAGCGGCTGGAGAAGCTCAGCGAGTACAGCGGCATCTGGGACTGCACGCGCTGCAACATGTGCGTCGAGGTGTGCCCGAAGGGCGTCGCGCCGATGAACCGCATCCTGCAACTGCGCGAGATGGCGATGGAGGCCGGGATCCAGAACAACGCCGGCGCCCGCCATACCAACATCTTCACCAAGTCGATCATCGATGGCGGCCGCCTGAACGAGGTGTGGATGCTGCCGGGATCCGTCGGCATGTTCAACGTGCCGCGGCTGCTGGTGGAGGCGCCGGGCGCTTTGAGGATGCTGCGCGTCGGCAAGCTGCCGCTGGCGCAGGCGATCCCGCCGGGCGCGCCCGGGTCGCACAAGATGCAGGGCATGGACCGGGTGCGAAACGTCGTGAAAAAGGCAGCGCTGTTGAAGCCGAAGAGGGCCGAGGTGACGGACTGATGGCGATGAGATATGCGTTCTGGCCGGGTTGCGTCTCGAAGGGGGCGGCGCCCGAGCTGTACATGGCGACGAACCGCGTCGCGCGCGAGCTCGGCATCGAGCTGGTGGAGCTGGACCTGGCGACATGCACCGGCGCCGGCGTGATCCAGGAGCAGGCGCCGGAGCTCGCCGACGCGCTGAACGCGCGCACGTTCGCGATGGCGCAGCAGCTCGGCCTGCCCCTGATGAACATCTGCTCGACCTGCCAGGGCATCGAGAGCATGGTGCAGGACAAGCTGGCGAAGAACCCCGACTACCTGGCGAAGATCAACGACATCCTCGCCGAAGAGGGGCTGCACTACACTCCCGATCTGGCGATCAAGAACTTCCTCTGGGTGCTGGTCGAGGACTTCGGGCTCGACCGGCTGAAGGCGATGATCAAGCGGCCGCTCAACGGCGTGCGCATCGGCCCGTTCTACGGCTGCTACATCCTTCGACCCAGCGACATCCTCGGCATCGACGAGCACCCGGGCCGCAACACCTACCTGGAACAGGCGATCGAAGCGGTCGGTGCGACTCCCGTGCAGTACGAAGGTGCGAAGAAGTGCTGCGGCTTCCCGATCCTCACGATCAACCGCGAGAACTCGCTGAAGCAGGCGGGCAATCACATTCACGAGGCGCAGGATCTGGGCGCGGACGCCCTGGTGTCGCCCTGCCCGCTCTGCCACCTGAACCTCGACGCCCAGCAGCCGGCCGCGAAGTCGGTGACGCACTACGACATCGACCTGCCGATCATCCACCTGCCGCAGATGATCGGGCTGGCGCTGGGCGTGCCGCCCCAGGAGATGCGCATGGATCACCACGTGGTCTCGACGAAGAAGCTGCTCGACAAGCTGCCTGAGGGCGTGCCGGCGTAAGCGGGCCTGCGGCCGCGTGCGGGCCGCCCTGCGTGTCGCCGCGCCCGCCGCGACACGCGCGTTCGTGCTCGCACTTCCCGTATCCGCCCGCCCATTCGCACCCGAACTCCGCGTCGTTCGTTCCGGGTCCGCCCGAGCACGACGGGCCGCGGCGGCGCATCGCCAGGAACGGCGCCCTGCCGCAAGCTGCGGCGTGCGCGCGGCTCCGGCGCACCCTCCGCCGTGCGCGCGGGGCCGCCAGTCCGCCACGCCCGCGCGCCCGCCGCACGGCCGGCAGCGTATGATCGACAGTTGCACATGGCTGGACGGGCACTGCGTGGGTGTGACGATCGATGACCCGAAGCGTTCGGGTGGGGCAGAGTGTGTTGAGAGCAGCGCTATACTGAGCGGCGGACACGCGGCGAAGGCGACGGCGCACCAGCGCGGCGACGCCGCGCGAGTATGGCCGGACGACAGGCGAATCACCCGGAAGGATCGCGCTCCATGACGTCAGAACACAGACCACGGACACTGGGCGAGCTGAGGCAGTCGGGGTATAAGGTGCAGTCCGTGAAGGAAGAGATGCGCCGGAACCTGATCGCGCGCATCCGCGAGGGACGGCCGTTGTTCGACGGCATCTTCGGCTACGAGGAGTCCGTCGTGCCACAGCTCGAGAACGCGATCCTCTCCGGCCAGGACATCATCTTCCTCGGGGAACGGGGACAGGCGAAGTCCCGGATGATCCGCGGTCTCACGGCGCTCCTCGATGACGCGATCCCCGTGATCGCCGGCAGCGAGCTGAACGAAAACCCCTACGAGCCGATCACGCGCGCCAGCCGGACGCGCATCGAGCAGGAAGGTGACAACCTCGAGGTCGACTGGATCGGCCGCGACCGCCGATACGGCGAGAAGCTGGCGACGCCGGACATCACCATCGCCGACCTGATTGGTGAAGTCGACCCGATCAAGGTGGCAGAGGGCCGCTACCTCTCCGACGAGCTGACGATCCACTACGGGCTCATCGCGCGGACGAATCGGGGCATCTTCTGCATCAACGAGCTGCCCGACTTGGCAGAGCGGATCCAGGTCGGCCTGCTGAACATCATGGAAGAGCGCGACGTCCAGATCCGCGGCTACCACATTCGCATGCCGCTCGACGTGCTCGTCGTGGCGTCCGCGAACCCGGAAGACTACACGAACCGCGGGCGGATCATCACGCCGCTCAAGGACCGCTACGGCGCACAGATCCGCACGCACTACCCGCGCAACGTCGAGCACGAGATCGGCATCATGGAGCAGGAGCACTCGTCGTTCCAGGACACGGACTACGAAGTGCACGTGCCGGCGTACATGAAGGAGATCGTCGCCGAGATCACGCGGCTGGCGCGGCGGAGCCCGGACGTCAACCAGCGGTCTGGCGTGTCCGTGCGGGCGTCGATCGCCGACTACGAGAGCCTGCTGGCGAACGCGCTTCGCCGGGCGATCCGCCTGCACGAGCGGGACGTCGTACCGCGGATCAGCGACCTGCCGTACGTGATCCCGACGATCAGCGGCAAGGTCGAGTTTGAGACGGTCGAGGACGGCAAGGAAGAACAGATCATCGAAAAGCTGATCCAGGGCGCGGTGGTGGCGGTGTTCAACCGCTACTTCAACGTCGTCGACCTCGAGGACGTCGTCACCCGGTTCAAGGCGGGGCTGAACGCGGAGGTGAGCGACACGATGCCCTCGGAGGGGTACGTGAAGCTGATGCATTCGATCGACGGCTTCAACCGCTCCGTGGCGAAGCTGGACCCGGGCGAGCAGCCGGCGCAGATCGCGAGCGCAGTCGAGTTTATCCTCGAAGGGCTGCACCTGAACAAGCGCCTGAACAAGGACCGCGTCGGCGGGAAGGCGCAGTACCGGGGGTAGGACGCATGGCGGACGTGTGCGCGTGAACGGCGCAATTGTCCAGGGCCGAAGCTGTACGACGATGAGAACGGTTCTGCGGAAATGCTGGCGGCCTCGCATTTGAGCAGGACGTGGCACAAGACGCGCACCGATGCGTGGGCATCTGCAAGGGGCGTCGCGAGAACAGCGGATCCTGCTGACCCGGAATGCGAGTGGCTCCCGGTTGCTTCACCGTGTATGGAGCACGATCCATGCCGGCCGCGTCGTGCACTGGCAGCACGCCGGCGTGCTGACAACGTCGCGGATGACTCCCTGACGCATCTGGCTGTCGGTGCTCAAGGAGCGGCTTGCGCTCGATGCAGACGTTTCTGGCCGCTTGCTCACGTGGGATGACGCGAAGAGCCGCGGAGCGAGGACAAGTGGCGCCGAACGATTAGAGGTAGGATGTCACCATGGTTGCATACCGCTACAGCGAATGGGACGGCACGCAGGAGATCCCGCCACTCGACCCCGATGAGGTGCTCGAGGCGCTGACGGACGACCTGATGAACTTCGGCGACCTGCAGCACGCCATGCGCAACCTGCTGCAGCGCGGCATGCGCAGCCCCATGGGCAACCGGCTCCAGGGCCTGCGCGACCTGCTGCAGCAGCTCCGCCAACAGCGACGGAACACACTCGACCGCTTCAACCTCTCATCGGTGATGGACGACATCAAGCAGCGGCTGGACGAGCTGCTGCAGATGGAGCGTGACACCATCGAGCGCCGGCTCGACGAGGCGACGGGGCACAAGCCCGGGAACGCCGCGCAGGGCCCCGATGACGCGTCGCCGCAGGACGGCCCACCGGGCGCCGCCCCCGCGCCCGATGCATCGCCGCCGCGATCCGCCGGAGAGCGACGACAGCAGGGCGCCGCTCCCGGTCAGCAGCAGTCGCCGACGCCAGGCACGGCCGGCGAGCCCCCGGTCGCGCCGTCGTCCCCAGGTGGAACGCCGCACGCCGGCGGCGCAGCGGGCGAGAGCGGCGGCGGCGGACCGCAGGCCGGGCGGCCGTCAGCGGGCGGCGACACCGACCAGTTCGCCGAGATGCTGAAGAACATCGCCAACCGCAAGCGCAACTTCCTCGACAACCTGCCGGATGACCCGCCCGGCGCGATCAAGGAGCTGCAGAACTACGAGTTCATGGATCCGGAGGCTCAACACAAGTACACGGAGCTGATGGAGATGCTGAAGAAGGCGATGACCGACACCTTCTTCAAGGATATGTACGACCAGATCGCCAACATGTCGCCGGAAGACATGGCGCGCATGAAGCAGATGGTCAAAGACCTGAACCAGATGCTCAGCGACAAGCTCGCCGGCGGCGAACCCGACTTCGACTCGTTCATGCAGCAGTATGGCGACCTCTTCGGGCCGAATCCGCCGCAGTCACTCGACGAGCTGATCCAGCAGATGCAGGGGCAGATCGCACAGATGCAGAATCTGCTCGATAGCCTGCCGGGCGACATGCGCCAGCAGTTGCAGGATCTGCTGTCGGACAAGGTCGGCGACCCCGAGCTGCAGGCCGAGCTGTCGGAGCTGTCATCGAACCTCGAGTTCCTCTCGCCGATGCGTGACATGCGGAACCAGTACCCGTTCCGCGGCGACGAGGAGCTCGACCTCAACCAGGCGATGCGGCTGATGGACCGCATGCAGTCGATGGACGAGCTGGAACGCCAGCTCGAGCGCACCCAGTACGGCGGCGACATCGACGACATCGACGAAGAGAAGCTGCGCGAGCTGCTCGGCGAAGAGGCGGCGGAGACGCTCGACCAGCTGAAGAAGTTCCTCGAGATCCTCGAGGAGTCCGGCTACATCCGGCGCAAGGGCAGCACCTGGGAGCTGACGCCGCGCGGCACGCGCAAGATCGGCCAGAAGGCGCTGGGCGAGATCTACTCGCAGCTCAAGCAGGACTCCTTCGGCAAGCACGCGGTCCGCGACGACGGCCGCGGCGGCGAGCGCGCCGACGACACGAAGAAGTACGAGTTCGGCGACCCCTTCCACCTGGCGCTCGACAAGACGATCATGAATTCGCTGCAGCGCGAGGGCGCGTCTCTGCCCGTGCGGCTCGACAAGGACGACTTCGAGGTCTACCGCTCGGAGCAGCTGACGCAGACGGCGACGGTGATGATGGTCGACCTCTCATGGTCGATGGCGCTCCGGGGTTCGTTCCAGGCGGCGAAAAAGGTAGCGCTCGCCCTCAACAACCTGATTCGCAGCCAGTTCAGCCGCGACAGCCTGTACATCATCGGCTTCTCCGCGTACGCGCGCGAGCTGCAGGCCGAGCAGCTGCCGTATGTGCGATGGGATGAGTCCGTGCTGGGCACGAACATGCACCACGCGCTGATGCTCGCACAGAATCTGCTCGCCAGGCACAAGGGCGGCACGCGCCAGATCATCATGATCTCCGACGGCGAGCCGACCGCGCACCTCGAACGGGGACGGTCGTACTTCGCCTATCCGCCCAGCCCGATCACGATCCGCGAGACGCTGAAGGAGGTGAAGCGAGCGACCCGGAAGGGGATCACGATCAATACCTTCATGCTGGACCGCAACTACTACCTGAAGGAGTTCGTGAACCAGGTCGCGAAGATCAACAAGGGGCGCGTGTTCTACACGACCCCGGACAAGCTGGGCCAGTACATCCTCGTCGACTACGTGCAGAACAAGCGCAAGAACGTCCGCGGGCAGTAGCGCGCCGCCGCCGGCCTGACCGCAGCGATCCGCGTCGCGGACGCAGGCACCACGTCCGCGGGCCTGCGCGTGTGCGATGTGCCGCTTCCACCGCCCGGAACAGATGCCCCGGCGGCCTACAGCAAGACCTTTTTCGGCGCGCCCGAGGGCTGGCGGCGGAAGTTGTGCACAAGCCAGCGCTTGAAGCCGCCGGCATCGACTTCCTCGATCGACGCACGGCCTGCGCCGGCCAGCGCCGCCTCGACCTGCGTCGCGTAGGACCGGTACGCGTCGTGCGTCTCCGGCGTGATGTTCAGGACGTCAACCAGGTGAACCGCGACGGCGAGTTGCCGTTCGCAGAGGCGGAGCAGCCAGCCTAATGCGATCTCGGCCCAGGCGACGTGGAACGACGCATCGGCGAAGGTGTAGGCGAGTCGCAGGTTGTTGGACTCCGGGCCCACCTCGACGAGCGTCGCGCCGAAGTTCGGGCGGGCGAGGTCGCTCGCGGCGCGGTAGACGAGCCGCAACTGCGCGTCGGCCGCCAGCGTCGAGCCGGCGAAGTAGTGGCCGAGGCCGACATCGAGCGCCTTGTGCTCTTCGTCGGGCTTCAGATGCCCGAGCAGCCAGCCCACGTACTCCGCCATCTCGTCGTGCTCGACCTGGTACCCGGCGGCGACAAGCTCGCAGGCGCTCCGTACCAGCGCCGGCACCGACGCGTACGACCCGCGCGTCACGAGCATACAGGCATCGGCGAGGCCGGCGTACGCGCGCGACCACAGGCTGACGACGGCGGCGTACGTGTGCGTGCGATAGCGGGAGTGAGACGAGTCGTTGAGGATGCGCAGCTGCAGGTCCATGCCCTCGGCGAAGCGGCGGAGGTCCGAACCACACACAAACTGCGTCTGCCGGTAGGCGTCCTGGACGGCGGCCGGCGCCGAGGCATCGGGCCGCGCCGGGAGCGTGTACGCATCCGGGAAGCTGATGGCGCTGACACGCTGACCGGGCGTGGGCAGTGGCGGCGGCGCCATCAGCGGTACTTCGCCCACTTCTGCCGCCGGGCGCGGACGTACGGCATCGCGGCCGGTAGCGGCGGCACGCGCCGGCGCTTCGGCTCGTAGCCGGTGATCTTCAGGGGGACGCTGCCGGTCCAGTCCCGCGTGACGAACTGCACGCGCGACAGGCCGGGGAAGCTCACCTTGCGCGCGATCACCTCGATCTCGAACGTCACCGACGAGCGCGGCGCGACCTCGAACCTGCCGATCGGCCCCCACACCCACGGCTCGGAGGTGGAGACGTCGCCGCGCAACGTGCAGTCGCAGGGATTGGTGACCGTGATCGGCCGGCGGATCCGCGCGTCGCGGCGCAGCTCCGCGAGGTCGACCTCAATCTCCGCCGGCTCGATGACGGGTGCCGGCCTGTGGACGTGCGCCGGACGCTTCGGCGGCACGTGCCCGGCGACGACCTCCTCCCAGTCCGGCTCGACCGCCCACGCCGCGTACTTGCGCTGCTCGGCGCGCCGCCACGCCGACGTCGACGCCGCGGTGCTCGTCGCCCGGTTCCCTGCGGACCGAAGCGCCGCGTCGTAGGCCCGGCGCTTCCCGGGGTCGCCGAGCGTCTCGAAAGCGCGGTTCAGCCGCGCGGCCTTCCGCGTCGCATCCGGGTCGTCGACGTTCGCATCGGGGTGCACCTGGCGCATGAGCATGCGATAGCGGCGCTTGATCTCGGCGTCGCTGGCGCGCGGCGTCAGTCGCAGGGCGGCGTAATGGTCTTGCTCTGCCATCGTGACAGTGTACCGTGGGTCGGAGTCCGGAGTCCCGAGTCGGAGGTCCGGCCGGAGCGCGAATCGACTGTGCGATCGACAGCCGCGCGCCTTGCGCCGTCAGCCCGCTCGCAGGCCAATGGCGTCGCGGCCGGCGTACCGGGCGCCGCGGCCGAGCTCCTCTTCGATCCGCAGGAGCCGGTTGTACTTGGCGGTGCGCTCGCCGCGCGCCGGCGCACCGGTCTTGATCTGGCCGGCGCCCGTGGCGACGACGAGATCGGCGATCGTCGTGTCATCGGTCTCGCCGCTGCGATGGCTGACGACGGCGGTCCAGCCTGCATCGCGCGCCATCGCGATCGCCTCGAGCGTCTCGGTCAGCGTGCCGATCTGGTTGAGCTTGATCAGGACGCTGTTCGCCGACCGCTCCTGGATGCCGCGCTCGATGCGCTTCGTGTTCGTGACGAAGAGATCGTCGCCGACGAGTTGCACGCGGTCGCCGAGCCGCCGCGCGAGGAGTGCCCAGCCGCGCCAGTCGTCCTCCGCCATGCCGTCTTCGATGCTGACGATCATCGGGTACTTCTCGGCCCATGACGCCCAGTGTTCGACCAGCTCCTCGCTCGTCAGCGCACGGCCCTCGATCGGCAGCACGTAGCGGTTCTGCTTCGCATCCCAGAGCTCGCTCGAAGCGGGGTCGAGCGCGATCGCGACCTGCGCGCCCGGCTCGTATCCCGCCTGCTGGATCGCCTCGACGATCACCTCGACGGCCGGCTCGTTGCCTCCGAGCGACGGCGCGAAGCCGCCCTCGTCGCCGACGTTGGTCTGGTGACCGGCCTTCTTCAGCACCTTCGCCAGCGCGTGGTAGACCTCGACCGCCCAGCGCAGCCCCTCGCGGAAGTCCGGCGCCCCGACCGGCATCACCATGAACTCCTGGAAGTCCGTGGAGTCCGTCGCATGCTTGCCGCCGTTCAGGATGTTGCACATCGGCACCGGCAGTGTGCGCGCCGTCGGCCCGCCCAGGTATCGATACAGCGGCGCTCCCGCCGACGACGCCGCCGCCTGCGCGACGGCCAGCGAGACGCCGAGGATGGCGTTGGCGCCCAGCGCGCCCTTGTCCGGCGTGCCGTCGAGCGCGATCAGCGCGCGGTCGAGGCCGGCCTGGTCGCCGGCCGGCATGCCGACGACCTTCGGCTCGATCGTGCGGTTGACGTTGACCACGGCGTTCAGCACGCCCTTGCCGCCGTAGCGGTGCAGGTCTCCGTCGCGCAGCTCGACCGCCTCGTACTCGCCGGTGCTCGCGCCCGAAGGGACGGCGGCGCGCCCGAATGCGCCGTCGGTGAGGCGCACGTCGACCTCCAGCGTGGGGTTGCCGCGCGAGTCGAGGATTTCGCGGGCGTGGACGCTCGTGATCTCCGCCATGCCGATGCCCCTCTCAGTCCCGATGGTCCATGCCGACGCGTCGTCCACGCGCAGGGCAGCGCGGCCGGACGGTCGCGGTCGCGGTCATCGCCGCATCACGGCGAACGAACCGGACGCCGTCGCGACCAGCGCCGACCGGTCGTCGACCACGCGCGACTCGAGGAAGACGACGTTGCGGCCCTGCTTGATGATCGCGGTATCGCAGACCAGTGCGCCGCGCTTGACGCCGGCGAGGTAGCTCACCTTGATCTCAATCGTCGCGCAGATCTCGCCATCTTCGAGCGCCGCCATCGTCGCCGCGCCCATGCTGTAGTCGATCATCGTATACACGGCGCCGCCGTGGAGCACGCCGTGCGGGTTCAGCAGCTCCGGCGCCACGTCCAGCGCGTAGCGTACGGCCGCTCGCCTGCCGTCGGGCGCGTCCGGCAGGCGGGAGATGCGCATCATCTCGGCGATCGGCCCGATGCTGGAGCCGGGCGACCGGGCGCCGGCGATCGCGCGCGACATCGAGCCCGCCCAGTCGAGCAGGCGCTGCCGCTGTTCGTCGTCGAGCAGCTCGACGGCCGCGTCGAGCCGCTCCCGCAGCCCGCGATCATGCATGCGGGGAGCATAGCGACGGCCGCCGCCGCGCGCGAGCAGGTCCCGGTCGCGTCGAAGGGCGCCGCAGCCGGCGGCCCTCGAACCCGCCGTGAGTGGCCTCGCCGGCGTGGTCGGCGCCGGGTGGCGTGTAGGCGCAGCGCGTCCCTACAATGCCGCAGACCGCCGCACACCCACCCACAGGAGGCACATGACCGCGATCGACGGCGCCACGCTCATCGCCCGGAGCCTGAAGCAGCAGGGCGTCGAGTACATGTTCGGGATCGTCGGCGTCCCCGTCGTGCCGATCGCCTTCGCCGCGCAACGCGAGGGCATCACCTACATCGGCATGCGGCACGAGCAGTCGGCGTCGTACGCCGCCCAGGCCGTCGGCTACCTCACGGGGCGGCCGGGCGCCTGCCTCGTCGTCTCCGGGCCGGGCATGACGAACACCATCTCGGGCCTCGCGAACGCCTGGTCGAACCGCTGGCCGATGCTCCTCCTCGGCGGCTCGTCGGACATCAGCCAGCACGGGATGGGCGCGTTCCAGGAAGCGCCGCAGGTTGAGGCGGCGCGTCCCTGGTGCAAGTACGCGGCGGAGGTCGACCGCACGGACCGCATCCCCTACTACATCGAACAGGCGGTGCGCACGTCGATCTACGGGCGGCCGGGGCCGGTCTACCTCGATCTCCCCGCGGACGTGATCAGCGGCTCCGTCGAGGACGACGGGGCGCGCCAACGGCCGCGCGTCGCCGATCCGCCGCGGACGCTGGCCGACCCCGCGGCGGTCGAGGCGGCGCTCGCGGCGCTGCGGAGCGCCGAGCGGCCGCTCGTCGTCGTCGGGAAGGGCGCCGCCTACGCGCGGGCGGAGGAGGAGGTACGGCAGTTCATCGAGTCGACGCAGCTGCCGTTCCTGGCGTCGCCGATGGGCAAGGGCGTGCTGCCGGACGACCATCCGCTCTCGGTGGCGCCGGCCCGCTCGCATGTGCTCCAGAACGCGGACCTGGTGTTCCTGATCGGCGCGCGCCTGAACTGGATTATGCACTTCGGGCTACCGCCGCGCTTCAACCCGGACGTGCGCGTCATGCAGATGGACATCGCGGCGGAGGAGATCGGCACCAACGTGCCGGCGGAGGTAGCGCTCGTCGGCGATGCGATGGCCGTGACGGCGCAGCTGAACGCGGCGCTGCGCGAGCAGCCGTGGCAGTTCGGCGCCGAGAGCACATGGCGGACCGGCATCGCCAGGAAGATCGACGACAACCGGGCGGCGACGCAGGCGATGCTCGACGACGACACGCAGCCGATGAACTACTATCGCGCGCTGCGTGACATCCGCGATGCGCTGCCGCCCGACGCGATCATCTGCAGCGAGGGCGCGAGCACGATGGACATCGGGCGCACGGTCCTGCCGAATTTCCTGCCGCGGCGGCGGCTCGATGCCGGCAGCTTCGGAACGATGGGCGTCGGCCTGGCGTTCGCCATCGCCGCGCAGGCGGTGCACCCGGGCACGCGGGTGGTCGCCGTGGAGGGCGACTCCGCCTTCGGCTTCAGCGGCATGGAGGTCGAGGTGGCGTGCCGCTACCACATGCCGATCACGTTCATCATTCTCAACAACAACGGCATCGGCGGCGGCCCCCCGAAGGCCGACCCGTCGCGACCGGTCGCGCCCACCTCGTACGTGCCGAACGCACGCTACGAGCGCGTGATCGAGGCATTCGGCGGCGAAGGCTACTTCGTCGAGCGGCCGGCGGACCTGCGGCCGGCGCTGGAGGCGTCGTTCGCGAGCGGCAAGGCGGGCATCGTCAACGTGATGATCGATCCGCGCGCGCAGCGGAAGCCGCAGCAGTTCGCCTGGCTGACGCGGTAGACGTTCCGGATTGCCCCACCCGGGACCAGATGCGACGGGCGCCCGGCGCGTGCCCGCCTGCACGCCTGGGCATGGTCCAGGCGAACGTGCGAGCACGATGCTGCGGCGGCGTCTCCCGCCGACAGCGGCGGCCGGCCGGCGATGCGTCGGCCGGGCTACACCGGCGCGCCGCGCGATGTACGGGCGGAGACAGCTCCGAGCTCTGTCGCCGGCGGCGCGTCGTCGATGTACTCGGCAACGATCGCCCGCCACGGGCCTTCGGCGCGAATGTTGGCGAGCAGGCCCGCGAGCCCAAAGTTGATGCGCGTGAGGAAGACCATGCCCGCGGGCACGTTGCACTGCTCGTTGATGCGCCCGCCCGCGCCCGTGGTCTGCGTGTTGCGGCGCACCATCTCGCCGGCCAGTTCTGGCGTGAAGGCGATGCGTTCGTGGAGGACCGGCTCCCAGTACCAGTGCATGTGGTCGTACAGCTCCTCCGTGGTGAAGGGCGCGCCGCGACGCAGGATGCCGATCTCTTCGATGCCCGCGCGCCAGGCGTCGCGGTCTTCGGCGTAGAGCGCGCGCAGGACGCGGATGAAGCCGTCGACGGTGCCGGCATCGAACTCCGCCACGCAGCCGTAGTCGACGAACGCGACCGATCCGTCGTCGCGCAGCAGGTAGTTTCCGGGGTGCGGGTCGCCGTTGAAGAGGCCGTGACGATAGATCGAGCCGAAGGCGTAGCGGAAGACGATCTCACCGACGCGGTTACGCTCGCCCTGCGGCAGCGCGCGGGCGGCGGCGAAGGGGCGGCCGCGCACCAACTCCTGCACCAGCACGCGCGACGTCGACAGCTCGGGGTAGACGCGCGGCACGTAGATGAAGCCGTGGCCGTCGAACTCGTCGTGGAAGCGCTGCTGCCAGGCAGCTTCGCGGACGTAGTCGAGCTCACCGAGGATGCCGTCCTTGAGGTCGCGCACGATGGGCCCGGCGTCGAGCCCCTGCGAGAACCGCGCGCCGAGCGAGATCAGCAGTCCGACATTCGCCAAGTCGTGCTCGATCGCCTCGCGGACGCCGGGATACTGCACTTTCACGGCCGCCGGCGTCCCGTCGCGCAGCACGGCGCGGTGCACCTGGCCGATCGACGCGGCGGCGAACGGCTCCCGCTCGAAGCGGCGGAAGATCTGCTGCGGCGTCCGGCCGTACTCCTGCTCGAAGACCTGTTCGACGAGGCTGTAGGCCATCGGCGGCGCGTCGGCCTGGAGCGCGGCCAGCTCTCCCAGCATGTCGTCGGGGATGACGCCGGTCATGAGGGACAGGATCTGCCCGAACTTCATGATCGCGCCCTTCATCTCGCCCATCGTCCGGCGGACGTCTTCGGCCGTACGAAGGGCGAACTGGTCGCGGGCGGCCCGGCGCCCGCTGCCGAACGAGGCGTAGGTGCGGGCCCAGCGCGCGAAGGTGCGGCCGGCGAGCGACGCCGGCCGCAGTGAGCGCGCAATGCGGCCTCCGCTGACGGCGCGAGCCGCTGGCCGCGGCAACTCGTGGGGGTCTTCGGATAACGACGTCACGTATTCAGCCTGGCGGCCGGCGATGTGACGCGCGACCGGGGCGTCGTTGCGCGTTGGCGATGCCGTCGCGTGTGGGTCGCGCTCATGCGGCGACTCAGGCGTGTACGGCATCGCGTGCCTTGTTGGCTTCGGCGATCACCTTCTGCGCGATGTGCTGGGGCACCTCTTCGTAGTGGTCGAAGCGCATCTCGAAGCTGCCCCGGCCCTGCGTGATCGAGCGCAGGTCGGTGGCGTAGCGGAGCACTTCGGCGAGCGGCGCCTCGGCGTCGATCACGGTGAGGCCGCCGTCCTCGGGCGTCATGCCGTGTACCTTCGCACGCTTGCCGTTGAGGTCGCTCATCACGTCGCCGGTGTTGGACTCGGGCACGCGGATCTGCATCGAGACGATCGGCTCGAGCAGGACCGGATTCGCCTTCAGCGCTCCCTGCTTGAGCGCCTGCGAACCGGCGAGCTTGAACGCCATCTCCGACGAGTCGACGGGGTGCTCCTTGCCGTCGAAGAGCGTCACGCGGACATCGACCATCGGGAAATGGGCGAGCGCCCCCTCGTGCATCGCCTCCTCGACGCCCTTCGCGACGGCCGGGATGTAGTTGCGGGGTACGGCGCCGCCGACGACCTTGTCGACGAACTCGAAGCCCTGGCCCTTGTTCGGCTCGACCTTGATCGCGACGCGGGCGTACTGGCCGTGACCGCCGGTCTGCTTCTTGTGGATGTACTCCGATTCGACGCTGCCGGTGACCGTCTCGCGGTAGGGCACGCGCGGCGCGTGCAGGTCGACCTCGACGCCGAACTTGCGCTTCATCTTCTCCGCCGCCACCTCGACGTGCGCCTCGCCCATGCCGGAGACGATCGTCTCGCCGGTGCTCTCGTCGCGATGCACGACGAGCGTCGGATCCTCCTCGGCGATGCGCTGGAGCGACGGGCCGAGCTTGTCGACATCGGCCTTGCCCCTGGGCGATACGGCGACGTTGAAGGGCGGCCGCGGGAACTCGATCGGCGGCAGGCTGAGTTGATGCTCCCTCGTGCAGAGCGTGTCGCCGGTGACCGTGCTCGCCAGCTTCGCGACGGCGCCGATATCGCCCGCCGCGAGCGCCGGCACGTGATCCTGCGTCTTGCCGCGCAGCACGATGAGCTGCCCGACGCGCTCGTCGGCCTGGCGGTTGGCATCCCAGACGTGCGAGTCGGCGTGGAGCGTGCCGGAGAGCACGCGGAGGTACGTCAGCTTGCCGACGAAGGGGTCCGCGGCCGTCTTGAAGACGAGCGCGGCGAGTGGCGCGGCGGCATCTGCCTTCAGCGCCTCATCGCCCGCGGCGCCGGCGGCGGCCCGCGGCGCGACGTCGGCGGGCGACGGGCAGTCGGCGACGAGCGCATCCAGGAAGCGCGTGACGGCGATGTTCTTCGTCGCCGAGCCGCAGAAGACCGGATAGGTCGTGCCAGCGGCGATGCCCTTGCGGAGGGCCGCGGTGAGCTCTTCGGCGCTCAGTTCTTCGCCGTCGAGGTATTTGGCCATGACATCGTCGTCCGCCTCGCAGACGGCCTCGATGAGCTGCTCGCGCGCGCTGTCGGCGGCCGTCGCCATCCCGGCCGGGATCTCCGCCGGCGCACCCTTCTCGCCGCTGTAGGCGGCGCGGTCGATCAGGTTGACGACGCCGCTGAAGCTGTCCTGGCTGCCGATCGGCAATTCGAGCGGGGCGATCTGCTTGCCGTAGCGCGCCTGCAGCTGCTCGAGCGCCTGCTGGAAGTTCGCGTTCTCGCGGTCCATGCGGTTCACGAAGATGACGCGCGGCAACCGGGCGCGCTCGGCGTTCAGCCACGCCTGCTCGGTGCCGACCTGCAGACCGGAGACGGCGTCGACGACGATCACGCCGAGGTCGGCGGCGGCGATGCCGCTCTTCACTTCGCCCACGAAGTCCGCGTATCCCGGCGTGTCGATGATGTTGATCTTGTGGTTCGACCATTCGCAGGGGATGAGAGAGAGGCCGAGGCTGATCTTGCGCTTCACCTCGTCGGGCTCGAAGTCGGAGACGGTGTTGCCTTCATCGACCTTGCCCAGGCGGTTGGTGGCGCCGGCGACGAACGCGGCGGCCTCGGCAAGCGACGTCTTGCCGGTGCCGCCGTGACCGAGGAGGACGACGTTCCGGATCTGCTCCGTCTTGTACTCGTTCATGCCTGCAGCAACTCCCGGATTGGACGCGTATGGGATCGGATCATACTACCGCGACCAGGTACGGGCCATCGCCGGCGTGACTCCATGCCTGTTCTGGTATAGCGGACGTTTCTGGACGGGATCAGCCGGCGCCGGCTGCGTGGCGGGCCCGGCGCCCAGCTGCGTGGCACCGTACCGGGGACCGGCGGCGCCTCGCGTCTCGATGCCCGTTGATTCCCGTGCGCCGGATTCGCATCGGCCCCGCACGTCCTCCTCCGGCGTGAGCGGCCTACTCGCGGATCAGCGCCTCCGCCGCAGTATGCGGGTCGAGCCGGCGGGCGGCGACATCGGCGACGAGCTCGTCGAGCCGGCCATCCTCGCGGTGCGCGGCGACCACGCGGTCGAGCAGGCGCTGGCGCGCGAGCGCGAGCACCTGGTGTCGCGCCTGCGAACGCCGATGCGCCTCCTGCACTTGCGGCGTGCTGATGTAGGCGCGATGCTCGTCGAGCGCCTCGACGAGCTCCTCGATGCCCTCATTCAGCGCCGACGCCGTGCGGATGATCGGCGTGCGCCGCTCGCTGTGCGCCGCGTCGACGATCGACGCGAGCTGGCGCGCCAGCAGGTCGGCGTTGGGGAGGTCGGACTTGTTGACGACGAGCACGTCGGCGATCTCCATGATCCCGGCCTTCATCGCCTGCACATCGTCGCCGGAGCCCGGCGTGAGGACGACGACCGTCGTGTCTGCCATCGCTGCGACTTCGACTTCGTCCTGGCCGGCGCCGACCGTCTCGACCAGCACGACGTCCTTGCCGAAGGCATCGAGCGCGGTGACGACGCCGGCCGTCATCGGCGCAAGCCCGCCGAGGTTGCCGCGCGTCGCCATGCTGCGAAGGAAGACGTCGCGATCCGACGTCAGCTCCTGCATGCGGATGCGGTCGCCCAGCAGCGCGCCGTGGCTAAAGGGACTCGTCGGGTCGATGGCCACGATGCCGAGCGTGCGGCCGCGCCGCCGCAGCTCGCGCGCCAATGCGCCGACGAGCGTGCTCTTGCCCGAGCCCGCCGAGCCGGTGAGGCCGACGGTGTGCGCGCGCCCGGAACGCGGGTGCAGCAGCGAGAGCGCCTGACGACCCGCCGGCGTGTCGGCCTCGATCTGCGTGAGCGTGCGCGAGAGCGCGCGGCGATTGCCCGTGAGCAGCCGCTCGACGAGCGCGTCGACATCGGCGGCCACGTCAGGCCTTGCCGTCCGGACGCGCGCCGGCCCACTCCCGGACGAAGCTGATCACGTCTTCGGTGGAGGTGCCGGGGCCGAAAATCGCCCGGAAGCCGATCTCCTTGAGCTGCGGGATGTCGGCGTCCGGGATGATGCCGCCGGCGAACAGCAGCACCTCATCGGGCGCGATCTCGCGTTCGCGGAGGGCGCTGATGACGCGCGGAAAGAGTTCCATGTGGGCGCCGGAGAGGATGCTGAGGCCGACGACGTCGACGTCTTCCTGCAGCGCCGCTTCAGCGATCATCTCGGGCGTCTGGCGGATGCCGGTGTAGATCACCTCCATGCCGGCGTCGCGGAGGGCGCGGGCGACGACCTTGGCGCCGCGGTCGTGACCATCGAGGCCGGGCTTGGCGATGAGGACGCGGATCTTGTCGTCGGGCATCTGGTGGGGATTATAGGCAAGGTGGCGGGTTATGGAAACGGCGGCTACTGGAGCGGGGGACTGGTGACCGGGAACCGGGACGGCGAACTGGAGTGAGTGGGCACCGGGCATCGGACCAGGGGTTCGTTAGCATCGCACTGAGGTTCGTCGCCTCGCACAAGGCTTTGCAGAGTGGCATGGAGGCGGGCGAAGTTCGACGTCAGCAACTGTGCGAACGTTGTCCTGATTCAGCGACGAGCTCCCGGACGAGTGCCAGCAGCGCAATCGCCAGCGGCGCAAAGGTGAGGCGTCGGCGCCCTGCCGGGGAAGCCGGACGGGCCGATTCCCGGGAGAACGTAGATCCGGGAGCGAGCCACGCTGGGTCGGTCGCATGAACTGCGGCCTGGGACGTGCGATCTGCGACCGCACTACTGCCAGGTCGGGCCGAAGAGGGTGAGTGCGATGCCGACGGTGATGACGACGATGAAGAGTTCGAGCAGCGCCGTGCGCACCTGCGCCGGGTGGTCGCCATGGGCGATCCAGAGGCCGACGAACACTCCGAACAGACTGACCGCAACACCGAACATCGGGCGCCTCCTCCGCACTCGCACCGCGTCCCCGACGTCGCCCCGTCCTGCTGAACGCGCCTGTGATGAAGCTGTCTGTCCTCGCGACGGCATGGGTGCCGGCGAACCGGTGCCGCGCCGCGGGTGTTAGAGCAAGTATACCTTATGTCACCCGCGTGTCACGCCCCCGTCATGTTGGATTCGACCTCCCCCGCGCCTTCAGCACGGCGCATTCCCCTCGAAGACCATCGTCAGATAGATCCGGCCGTCCGCCGCCTGCGCTACCCCCGTCCCGAACCGCTGGTACCGGCAATTGAGGATGTTTTCGAGATGGTCCGGACTGGCGCCCCACATCTGCACGGCCATCTGTGCTGTCGTCGACCAGCTCGCCGTGTTCCAGGCGATGTTCTCGCCCGCGTACTGATGCGAGCCCTTGATGCGGTCGATGAGGCAGGCATAGTTGCAGCCACCCGGCGGGTTGTGGCCGAAGTACTGCTGCGACGCCATGTCGGCGCTGCGGATGCGCGCGACGCGCACCAGCGTCGCATCGGCGACGAGCGGCGGCAGTCCGTTCTGCCGGCGGATCGCGTTGATGCCCGCATAGGTCGTGACTTCGGCGACTTGCTCCCGCGTGCAGGCGGAGAACGCGATGACCGCCACGAGCAGCAGGAGCGCCGCGATGCAGATGCGCCGCATGGGCTGGGCTTTCCAGGACGGGGATGCGAGCGAGGTGTTGGAGGGCATTGTGCCTGCGACGACTGCGAGACGGCAACGAACCTCAGCGGCGAGCAGCTGACGCATCCTCGACATCCGTCGCTCAGCCCGCGCCGTCCTCGTCCATACGCAGCGAATCGCGCGCGTGCGCGATCTGCGACGCACGATCCGTCGTGCGCGGGCGCGCCCGCGAGTCGATACACTGACGCGATGCCCCACAGCTCCGCCCAGACCCCGGGCGATGCCGAGGCGTTGGAATCCAGCGGTCGGCGGGCGCCCGAACGGCGCCAGACGGCGTTCGACCGTGCCTTGCTGCGCGCCGGCGGCTGGTTCGGGCGGCACACGCACGTGCGGGCGGTGCTCGTCGGCGTCGTCGTCGCGTTCGCGCTGGTGCTCGGCATCGTCCTGCTCGTCTTCCCGAAGATCACGAACGGCCTCGAAGGCTTCGGCTACGCCGGCGTCTTCCTGATTAATCTCCTCAGCACCTCGACGCTCTTCATCCCGGTGCCGGGCCTGACGGCAACGGCGCAGGCGCTGATCGTCCGCGAAGGGGAGCACTCGGCGTTCCCGTGGCTCGTCGGGCTGACGGGCGGCCTCGGCATGGGGCTGGGCGAAATCACGCTGTACTACGCCGGCTACCTGGGCGCCGAGCTGGCGCGCGGCCACGAATTGCGCGGGCCGCGCTGGCTGCGACGCGCCGTTCAGTGGTGCGTCAACAGCATCAACTCCTTGATGCGCCGCTGGGGCGTCGCCACGCTGTTCATGCTGTCGGCGGTACCGAATCCGCTGTTCGAGGTCGCCGGCCTGACCGCAGGCTCGGCGCAGATCTCGTTCCGGAAGTTCGTCCTCGCCGCCGTCTCCGGCAAGGTCGTGCGCGGCCTGTTGCTGGCCTATCTCGGCACCCAGCTGCCGTTCCTGTAGTGCCCGTCGGCCACCGCGCGCTTCTCCTCGCCAGCGTCCGCGCAATCGTACGGCGAGCTCGGCCGCAGCAGCGCGATGCATGAACATTGCAAGGCACGCCGGCGCTGCCCGGGCGTGGTCGTTACGGCCCGACTGCCACACTTCCGACGATCGTGACGCCGCGGAGGCGGCGCCACGGCGTGAGGTCTGCGATGGCGGCGGTGCTCGACAAGATCCCGGAGTGGCACGTCGGCCGGTTCGATGTGACGGGCATCGGCAAGGCGACGGTGAAGGACATCATGCTGGACGACGTGCTGGGGCTCGCCGCCCAGATGTCGTACGCGGCGATCCTCTCGATCTTCCCGTTCCTCCTTCTTCTCGCCGGCATCACCTCCGTCATCGACCGCGTCTTCGCGCTGCCCAACTTGGGCGATACGATCGTCAACCAGTCGTCGGGCGTGCTGCCCACGGACGTGCAGGGCACGCTGCGACGCTTCACCGACCAGATCTCGATCTCCAGCGGCCGCAGCTGGACGGCGATCGTCCTCGGTCTCGCGGGGTCGGCGTACTCGGCGTCGTCCGCTGTGCAGACGGTGATCAAGGGGCTGAACCGCGCCTACGAGGCGCCGTCGCGCGCGTTCGTGCGCGGGCACGTCTTAGCGCTGGAGCTGACAGCGCTCTTCGCGCTGATGATCCTCGCCGGCACGCTCCTGTTCGGCTCCGGGGCGTGGTTCTCGGGCGGCGTCGGCGGGCTTCTCGGCTGGGGCGCGGCCTTCACCGCCCTCTGGAACGTGCTCTCGCCGATCGTCGCGGCCCTGCTCGTGATGTCGGCGGTGGCGCTGCTGTACTGGCAGGGCCCGAACACCGATGTGCCGTGGAAGAGCGTGATCCCGGGAGCGCTGTTCTTCGTCATCGGCTGGGTGATCTTCTCCATCGGCTTCGGCTATTACGTGGGAAATTTCGGCTCGTACAACAAGGTCTATGGCTCGGTCGCGGCGGTGATCGTGCTCTTGGTCTGGCTCTACTGGACGAACACACTGCTGCTCATCGGCGGCGAGCTGAACGCCGTGATCGAGCGCCGCAACGGCGCGCGCACGGCGCGATCGCGGGCGGCCGATCGGGGTGGCGCGACGGCGACATGGCACGAGTGAACGCGCGTCGATCTTATGGCAATCGGCCGTCTGTACCGCGTCTACGCCGACGAGGCGCGCTCTGCGGCTGTCACCTCGTTGTAACGGCGAATCGCTCCGGGGTTAGCCGCCGGGCGCGCCAGGACAACTAGGATGACGAAACCGCACGGCCATCCGTGCAGCAGGCGCGGGGAGATCAGGGCTGACGGCCACGACGGCCGGGGCATCGCGAAGGAGCGGACATGCAGACCTCACCGAGCATCCCGACCAAGCTGGACGTGACGCGTCGCATCGGCCGGACGACGAGCGTCGAGATCGAGTACTTCTGCCGGACGTGCAAGGGGCACTACTCGCGCATTGTGCCGGTGAAGGCGTTCGAATCGACGCGCTGCCGCTGCGGCTCGAGCAACCTGCTGATCTACTCCCTCGCAGCCGACGTGACTGCGCCGCTGCGCGCGAGCTGATCGGATCGCACTCCGTCACCCGCCGGCCGCGCTCCAGCAAGCGGGGGGCGGGGAGACGGAGCGACGACGTCTCCCCGCCCCTCTCCACAGTGTGGAGGGGAGCGAGCAGCATGCGGGCGATCGTGGGCGTGTCACCCGATCGCTCGCCCGCGCCGCTGGTCACCCTGAGCGATAGCCGGAAGAGTCTCTTCGGTCGAACACCCTCACCACCGGCCGCTCTCCCAAGGGGGGAGGGGGATCGATCGGCATGCGGGCGATCGTGGAGCTGTGACCCGATCGCTCGCCCGCGCCGCCGGTCACCCTGAGCGATAGCCGGAAGAGTCTCTTCGGTCGGCATCCGTCACCACCGGCCCCACTCCCACGAGCGCCGAGTGTGCCGGCGGCTGTTGACTCCGTCTTACGGCATGGCCTCGACGTCTTCTTCGTCAGGCACCGGCGCCGGCGGCGCTTCGCGGGCGGCGCCGGGGATGTCCAGCATGTAGCCGATGCCCTGGAAGGTCTTGATCAGCTGCGGCTTCGACGGCTCGACCTCAAGCTTGCGGCGCAGGCGCGAGACCCAGACGCGCAGGTACTGCAGGTCGTCGCGGTACTCCGGGCCCCACACCTTGCTGAGCAGCTCCGGGTTCAGCATGATCTTGCCCGGGTTCGACGCGAGCACCTGCAGCAGCAGCCACTCGGTGCGCGTCAGCGTCACGATCTCGCCGTCCCGCTTGACGAGCCGGCGGTTGAGGTCGATCTCGATGTTTCCGACCCTGACGACGTTCTCCGTGCTCGACGAGCCGATCGTCCGGCGCAGCACAGCGCGCACGCGCGCGCTCAGCTCCTCGGGGCTGAAGGGCTTGGCGAGGTAGTCGTCGGCGCCCAGTTCCAGGCCGCGCACCTTGTCGGCATCGCCGCCCTTCGCCGTCAGCAGGATGATCGGCAGCGTCGTCCGCTCGCGCAGCTTGCGCATCACCTCGAGGCCGGTCATGTCCGGCATGACGATGTCGAGCAGCGCGATGTCCGGCCGCTGCTCTTCCGCCATCCGCAGCGCCTCTTCGCCGCCTCCTGCGGTGACGACGCGGAAGCCCTGCGTCGACAGCTCGAGCTTGATCAGGCGCAGCACGCCGGCTTCGTCATCGACCGCGAGAACGAGTGGTTCGGTGCTCATGACTTCGTCTCCTCTACTTCCTCGGGCAGCGTGAACCCGAACTCCGCGCCACCGTGTTCGCGCGGCCGCGCCCAGATGCGGCCGCCCTGTGCCTCGATCAGTCGCTTGCACACCGCCAGCCCGATCCCCGCGCCCGGCGCCTGTGCCGACGTACGCGGTGACCGGTAGAACGCCCGAAAGATCTGGCTCATCTCATCCTCGGGGATGCCCGGGCCTTGGTCGAGCACGCGCACGGCGACGCAGCCATCCTCGCGGCTCGCCTGCACGAGCACCTGCTCGCTGGGCGGGCTGTACTTGCCGGCGTTCGACAGCAGGTTCCGCAGCACCTGCTCGAAGTACACCGGCTCCGCCGATACCGGCGGCAGGCCCTCCTCGACCTCGACCTCGACCTGGCGGCGCGGCTGCCGCTGCCGGAAGCCGCCGACGACGCGCTCGATCATCCGCGGCACGACCACCGGCTCGGTCTGGAGGGTGCGGCCCGCCTCGAGCCGCGAGAGCACGAGCATGTTGTCGATGATGCGGTGCAGCCGCTCCGATTCCTGCTCGATGTCCGCGATCGCCCGGTCGCGCGTCTCGCTGTCGAGGCGGGCGCCGCGGTAGTGCAGCACCTGCGCGTTGCCGAAGATCGTCGTGATCGGCGTGCGCAGCTCGTGCGAGACGAGGCCGAGGAACTCGTCCTTCGCCTGGACGGCGAGGCGCAGCTCGGCGGCCGTGCGCTGCGCCTCGGCGAAGAGACGCGCGTTGTCGATGGCGATGCCGGCGCGGCGGCCGACCTCCTCCGCCAGCGCGAAGTCCGCCATGCGCAACCGCCGCCCCGACTCGCCGCGCAACGTGAAGAGCGCCATCGCGCCCAGCGTGCGGCCGCGCGCGACGAGCGGCACGCAGCTGTACGAGACGATGTCCGCCTGCCGCAGCAGCGCGAGCTGATCCGCATCGGCCGCCGTCGCGGCGAGCATCTCGTCGCTGACGCGCGACACGTGGATCGGCGCACCGGTGCGCGCCACTTGCGCCGAGCCCGAACCGCGCTCGATGTCGAGCGTGTAGCGCTCGTCGAAGGCGCGCAGCTGCTCTTCGCGCGACCGGTCGGCGTTCGTGATCGCCAGCCGCCGGAGCTGGCCGTCTTCGATGACGTCGACAGTGCACCAGTCGGCGAGCGCCGGCGCCATCAGCGTCGCCAGGTCGCGCAGATTCTTGTCGTAGTTCAGCGAGCGGCCGAGCAGCTCGCTTGTCTCGGCGAGCAGCGCCGCCCGCTGCGTCGCCCGTTCGGCCGCTTCCCGCGCGTCCTGCTCGGCCGCGTAGAGCCGGGCCCTGGCGATCGCGTTGCCGCTCCGCCTCCCCAGTTCTTCCGCCAGCGCCAGGTCGCCGGCGCCGTACCGACGGTTCGACTCTGCGGTGACGAGCGTGATGGCGCCGAGCGTCTCGCCGGCAGCAGTGATCGGCACGACCATCGCCGAGGTGAAGCCGATCTCGCGGATCACGCGCAGGTGCTCCTCGTCGACGGCGCCCTGCACGAGCAGTTCCTCCGGGATCTCCGGCCAGAGCTGGGCGACGCCGGTGCGGACGACTTCGTAGACGCCATTGGCGTCCTCCGGGTTCGGCGGGTACTTCTCCTCGAGCTCGTACGCCCAGCGGATCTTCGCCGGGTCGATGTGCGTGACGGCGAGCCGCTCGAGCCGCCCGTCCTCGAGCACATCGACGGCGCACCAGTCGCCGATCTCGGGCACCGCCAGGCGGGCGACGCTGGCGAGCGTCTCGTGGTAGTCGAGCGAGGTGCTGAGGATGTTGCTGGCATGCGCGAGGAACGACTGCCGTACGGACTCCTGGTTCCGGTCATGGACGTCGGACAGCGTGCCGAACCAGCCGCTGATCGCGTCGCCCATACGCACCGGCCGGCTGCGCGCGGTGTGCCAACGGTAGGTGCCATCGCGGGCGCGCAGGCGGAACTCCGCTTCATACGGCGCGCCCGTCGCGAGCGACTCCTCCCACGCCCGCCAGGCATCCTCGCGGTCGTCCGGGTGGATGTACTCGCGCCAGCCGCTCGCGCTCAGGTCTTCGCGACGCTCCCCGGTGTACGTGAACCAGCTCTCGCTGCGGAATTCGGGCGAGCCATCGGCGTGCGTCGACCAGACGATCTGCGGCAGCGATTCGGCGAGCGTGCGGTAGCGCAGCTCGCTGACCCGCAGTTCCTCCTCCTGCCGGCGGCGCTCTTCGGTGTCGGCGCAGCTGCCGAACCACGAGATGACGCTGCCATCGATGCGCGTCAGCGCCACCGCATGCACGGCGTGCCAGCGGTACACGCCGTCGTGCCGTCGCAGGCGCGCCTCGATGGTGAAGTCCTCGCCCGTCCGGAGGCAGCGCTCCCACCGCTCGCTCACGGCCTCAAGGTCCTCCGGGTGGACGACGGATCGCCAGCGCACCGCGCGCTCGCCCGAAGGGCGCGGGCCCGTGTATTCGTGCCAACGGTCATTGAAGTAGTCGATCCGGCCATCGGGCCGAGCCGCCCAGATCAGCTCCGGCACCGTGTTCGCGAGCGTGCGGTAGCGCAGCTCGCTGAGGCGCTGCCGCTCCTGCTGCTCATGCTCGTCCGTGACGTCGACGACGATGACGCCGACGCCGCTCACCGCGCCGTCGGCCGCCCGCACCGGGTACAGGCTGACGCGCCAGCTGCGGCGACGGCCGGGATCCGCAGCCGACTCGCCGGAGATCTGCAGGTCGGTGATGGGTTCCGCGCGGTCGAGCACGCGGCGATACGCCGGCTCGAGCTCGGCCCACAACTGCGGGACGACGTCCGGCACCCGCTGGCCGAGCGTCTCCTCGATCCGGCCGCCGTTCATCTCGGCCAGCGTCTGGTTTATCCGCCGGATGCGCAGGCCGGCGTCGATGAAGGCGAGGCCGATCGGCGCCGTCGCGAACGTGGCGTCAAGGAGGGAGAACGCTTCCGCCTGCGCTTGCTCGGCGCGGCGGCTCTCGCGATAGAGGCTGGCGCTGTCGAGCGCGGCGGACGCGCGGGCGGCGAACTCGCCGGCGACGCGGAGGTCGCGCTCGTCGTAGCGGCGGTCGGCGACGGCGCAGAGGACGATGACGCCCGTCGTCTGGCCGCGCGACTTCAGCGGCAACAGCATCGACGAGCGGAAGCCGGCGGCGACGGACTCCGTGATGTACGGCTCGGGGACGCCGCGGGCGCGCATCGTCTCGGCGCTGAGGTCGCTGTTCAACCACGGCTCGCCGGTCGCCAGGACGTGCGCGATGCCGGGGGAAGGTGCGCGCGGCGCCGCGATGTCCCAGTCGCCGTAGCGCGCGTCGTTGTAGGCGCTGGCGACGCGGCGGACGGGGTCCTGTCCGTCCCGCGCGAAGATGCCGCACCAATCGGCCAGCCGCGGCACGACGAGCGAGGTGATGACGTCCAGCGTCTCGTCGTAATCGAGCGACTGCGCCAGCCGCGACGAGGCGGCGAGGAGGAAGCGCTCGTCGTCTTCCGCGCGCCTGCGGTCGTGGATATCGGCGAGCGTGGCGATCCAAATCGCGATGTCGCCGCCGCCGCGCACCGGCACCGTGCGCGCCGCATGCCAGCGATAGATGCCGTCGGCGCCACGGACGCGGTACTCGTCTTCGAACTCCTGCCCATCACGGCGAGCCTCCGCCCAGCGGGCGGCGATGCGTGCGCGGTCATCGGGATGCGTCACCTCGGCCCACGCGGCATCGAGCGGCTCGCTCCCCAACAGGCCCGTGTACTCATAGAAGCGGCGGTTGGCGTAGGTCAGGGCGCCATCCGGCGAGGCGGTCAGGAGCACGGCCGGCAGCGCTTCCGCCAGCATGCGGTACAGCTCGGCGGTGAGCTGCAGGCGGTGGTCGGCGCGCTTCGCGTCGTCGATGTCGATGCTCACCGTGATCCAGCGCGCGATCGTGTCGTCGGGGTTCCGCATCGCCATGCCGCAGACGCGGTGCCAGCGGTAGGCGCCATCGGCGCGGCGGAGGCGCATATCGCTGGAGAAGGGGTCGCCGCGCTTCATCACCGCCTGCCAGCGTTCCATCGCCGCGGCGTAGTCGTCGGGATGGATCACCTGGTAGTGCTCCCAGTCCCGCGCCTGGGCGAGCGTCAGGCCCGTGTAGTGACGATAGGCCTCGCTGATGTAGCGGAACTCGCCCCGCGCGTCCATCACGACGACGAGCGCGGGCATCGAGTCGACGACGTCGATGCCGACGCGGTCGCGGCGCGCTTCTTCGCTCAGCCGCAGCGGATCGAGATTCGCCCCCTGCTGTGAGGCGTCGGCGGGGATGTCAGGTGTCGTCATCATGAAACGCGAACCCTGCTCCGGATATCGTGCGCGTGTCGAAGGAGCGCCTGAGAGATGCTACCAACAGATCCCGGGCGTTCCGCAAAGATCGCCGTGCTGGCGATTACAAATCCGTATCACGAACATCGACAAACGAACGACGTACGTCACGTGGACGCCGCAGAACCGCATATGCGCGGCTTCCCCGCCCGGGTCCCGGTCGCAGGCGCCCGGCTTCGCCGCGCCGCTCGCAGGCCGGACGCCGCCGCAGGTGGCGAGGACGGCTGCACCTGCGACCGCGCGGAAGCGGCCAGACGACCTGCGACCTGCTACCTGCGACCAGCGACGAGGCGAGGGGAGGCGCCAGAGGGGCTAGCCCGATCGCGAGCTTCGGGATCAATACGCGGCTGCAAGGATTCGGGTACAGCAGCGTTCGTCGGCGATCGATCCGCGGTGTTACGGTGGCCGCGTTGCTGTGACACCGACGCAGCTTGCACGGGGAGGGGAGCGGGGTGGGTTAGCATGCTCGAGGCGATCTCTCAGGGGCGCGTCGCCGTGTTCGACGACGACATCAAGTTCATCCGGCTGGTCGAGCGCATCCTGCGCGGCGTCAACCTCGACATCCAGCCGATCACCACGCCGGACATCGACGAGGCGGCGCGCGTGGTGAGCTGTACCGGCTGCCGGGCCGCGCTCATCGACCTCTACATGTACGGCGATCTGCGCGGGCTGCGGCTGGTCGAAATGCTCCGGCAGGACCCTGCGACCAGCGAGCTGACGCTGATCATGACGAGCGCGGCGCATCGCGAGCTCGGGCGCCGCGTCGGATTCCTGGTCGAGCATCACTGCGGCGTGCTCCTCAAACCGTTCAGCATCGACGAACTGCTCAGCCGCATCGACGTGCCGCGGACGATCGCGAAGGTCGGCGTTCCGACGATGCCAGCGCCGCTCCCGGCGCGGGCGTGGCGTGGGGCGTAGATGCGCCGGCGCGCGGGGGTGCGTGGTCGGCGTCACGTCGCGGAGACGAATACCACGAAAGGGAGCTGGCTTCAGGTGGCAGATCCCTCACGACACACCGCGCAGACAGAATGCGGCGGCCCTGCCGTCGCGAACCCAACCGGGGAGGCGGAACGGAGGCTCTGTCGAAGTCAGGCGCAGACCGAGAGCGAGCGGAGCAGGCCGGAGGCGATGCCAAGGCGCTCGGCGAGGCGCACCTGCTCCACCGTTTGCGGCGTCAGCTGCACCCAGCTGTAGTTGGCGAACGCCCAGTCGAGCAGCGCCGTGGCATCCGCGTTGCGGTCGGTGCTGTTCAGCACGGTGACGAAGAGCCGGCGGCCATTCCGCTGGGCCGATGCCACGAGCGTCCAGCCCGCCGCCTCGGTCCAGCCGATCTTCACGCCATCGGCGCCCGCATAGCTCTTGAGGAGCGAGTTGCCGTTGGTAAGGTCGTAGTTGGACGGCGGCGCCAGGCGCCAGGTCTGCGTGTTGACGATCTTCGCAAACTCGGGCTCGCGCATGGCGTACCGCGCGAGCCACGCCAGGTCGTAGGCCGACGAGTAGTGATTGGGGTCGTCGAGGCCGTGCGGGTTGACGAAGCGCGTGTCGGTGAGGCCCAACTCCTGCGCCTTGCGGTTCATCTCGTCGACGAACGCCGGCACGCTGCCCGCGACGTTATTCGCCAGCAGCACTGCGGCATCGTTTCCGGAGGGCAGCATGAGTCCGTAGAGCAGATCCTCCATCGTGATCGGCACGCCCGGCCGCAGTCCCATGACGGAGCTGCCGACCATCGTCGTCGCGTCGACGTCGGAGACGACAATACGGCCGAGGTCACCGTGCTCGATCGCCAGCAGCGCGGTCATGATCTTCGTCGTGCTGGCGGGCGCGCGCCGCTGGCGTGCGTTGACGTCGTAGAGTACGCGCCCCGTCTCGCCATCGACCACCACCGCTGCCTGGGCCGTGATCGCCGGTGGCGGGTTCACCTGCGCCATGCGCATCGGCACCTGCGCCGCCAGCGCGTCGCCGCTGGCGGGGCTCTTGGCGCAGGCAGGGATGCTGAGCATGGACGGTGCGGCGCCTGCCGGGGCGACGGGCAGCGCGAACGCTGCGACGACGAACGTGAGGAGAGCGAGAAGCGTTGGACGTAGCATCGGCACCGCCGGGTCTGGAGGAGTGGCTGGATCGAGCTGACGGGCGCCTGAGGCGCGAAGACCTGGGTTCGCGGGCAGACTCCTTCGGCGGCTACTGGTACTCGACCATGTCCGGCTGCGGCGTCAGGTTCATGACGTCCTGCTCGCTGGCGACAGGCGCATCGAGCTTGAGGAAGACGTTGTAGGAGCGATGCTGGGCGTACGGCCGGCCGGCGAAGAGGCGGTACTTGTCCGCCTTCCCCCTGGCATCGCCGTAGGCGTCCATGTTCAGCACGAGGTCGACGCCCGGGAAGCGCTGCGTGACCTCGCCGTTGACGACGGTCTGGTCCATGAACTGGTGGATGACGAAGAGCTTCGGCGGCAGGTTGTTCGCCTGGACGATGCCGTTGAGGTAGGCCTGCACGGCGTTGATCTGGTCGCCCGTGATCACGCCCGGCGTCTCGATGGGGACGCCGTTCGGACCCACGGCGTACTCCGGGTCGATGGCGAGATGCACGCGTGGATTCGCCAGGTACGCGCCGATCTTCTGCACCTCACCGAGAATGTCGCCCCTGCCAATCTGCAGGTCGAGGATGAGCTGCAGGCCGCGCTGCTCGGCCAGCGCGATGTAGCGTTGCACCGTCGCATCGTCGAGGTAGCGCAGGTAGAGGCCGTTGGCGGTCGGGTCGGCCTGCGCCTGGCTGTAGATGAGGTCGAGCGCCGGAACGACGCCCCGGTTGCCGTTGAGCGCGTCGTAGATGCCGGCCTCGCCGAGCAGCCACGACGCCATCTCCTGCGGCGGGAAGCGCCCGAGGACGCCGAGCGCACCGGAGATCGGCGACCCGTAGAATGCGACGACCTGGGCGTTGTCGAAGAGTGAAGGTGGACGCGGCGGTGGCGGTGCGGCAGTCGCGGTCGCTGCCGGCGGCGCCGCCGTCGCCGTCGGCCGAGCGGGAGTGACGGTTGCCGGCGCGATCGCCTTCGGGCGCGCGGCGGGCGACGTCGCCGCGGCGGTCGAGGTCGGAGCGCGGTTGATCGCCGGGGCCTTCTCTGTGCGCAAGATGACGCTCGGCGGAGGCGGTGGCGAGGGGACGCCGGCCGCCACGGCCGGTGCGACTCTGGCGTTGCCAGCAGCAGGGGCGGCGCGTCCGCCAGTTGAGCCGATGAGACTCATGATCGGTCCAACGAGGATCATGCAGGCAATGACCAAGTAGGTTCGGGCAATCGGTGCGTCGAACACGGTGGGCGTGGCTCCGGGTACGTGGGAGGGCGGTGCGTGACCGGGCAACTATAGCCGGGGCCCGAAGCAGAAATCAATGCCTTTGCAACGCGAATGCGCGATTCTCGATGCTTCTGTTACGCGCGATATTGCCGCGCCACGGCGGCCGAAAACAGCAGCGAGCGGGATATCCACGCGAACCGGCCACGGGACGGGCTGAGAGGCAGCGGCCTCAGTGACGGGCGCGCCAAATCGCGCATCCGTGCGCCTGCGCCCAGATGCTCGCGTTTGTTATGCGCAGACGGGGATCAGAAGCGATCGTGAAAAATTAATCGGGGCGTCGTGAAAAACGCGCACGCGATGCCTGGCCAGGACGACCGCCACGCGCGCATGTTATGCGCCGTCGCCTTCGCGCGGAGGCAAGTCGGTGTGCACCGATTCGGCCGGCGAGGCAGGGGGCGCGACGTCGTTCGTGGCGCCACTGCCGTGACCGGCGACAGGTACGGGAGCCGGCCGACTCGGCGCCGTCGCCACCGTCGACGAGGGTGCCTGCGCGTCGTTCGCCGGCTCGTCGTCATCGGCGTCGGCGAGGTCGCGCGCCTCGTTGGAGACGATCACGGCATCCTCGCCGATCGAGATCACGGCGGACGGCGGCAGCTCTTTGCGCGACCCGAATCCGAACACGCCCTTCGTGACGTGGTAGGAGGCGACGGAACCATCCTCGTTGACGAGGACCTTGTCGAGCTTCCCGATCGAATCGCCGCCCTCCGTGAGCACGTTCGCGCCGCGCAGGTGGATCCCCGAATCGACGACCTCACGCGCACGGCCGACCGAGGCGAACGGCTCCAGCGCGCTCTCACCCTCGACGGTCACGGCGTCCTGGCCGATGCCCTTGATCCGCGTCCGGTCAAGGAACATCGTCGCCTCGCCGGGCGCCGGTGATGCAACCATCAGGCCGAGCAGCGCGTGCTCGCCGGGGTCGAAGAGCACATCCTTCACGCGGCCCAATTCGCGCCCTGCGCCGGTCGCGACGACGGGCATCGACACGAGTTCGTTGGCATCTCGAGGATCCACAGCCTGACCTCCTGCGCTCAACCCGACCGGGACGAGAGCCCGCGGGGCGCATTCATCGTGCCATGCGCAGGCTCGCGCACAGGTAAACGCGAACATGCGGGCGATGCCATCGCCGTATTGATTTTTCGAGCATGGGCGGCTGGCACCGGCCGAAAGCGCGGTTAGAGCGCATCGCTACGCGCTTGCGAGCGCTCTTTACCCACCCGCAACGGTGGTTCGCCGATACTGGGTTCTGTCAGAGCCCGCCACTCTACCCACTGTTGTCCTTCGATTGCACCGAGGAGTAGCTTCGATGTCAGTACCCGGCAGCCTGCTTGTGTTTGGCGTGGATAACGGATGGGCGAATGCGGCGATCATCGCAGGCATCGTGGTCGCCGCGTATCTCCTGATCATGTGGCTCGCCGCCGTCGTCTGGACGGCTCGTGACATCCACGCGCGGACGCAGGATGGCGTCACGCAGGCGATCTGCGTGCTGCTCGTCGCCGTCTTCAACCTGCCGGGCGTGTTGCTCTACTTCCTCCTGCGCCCCCGGGAGACGCTCGTCGAGCGAGCCGAACGGGAGCTCGAGCTCGATGCCTTCCTGCACGAGGTCGACGATGCCGCCACCTGCCCAGGGTGCCAGCGTCGCGTCGACGCCAGCTTCATCGCCTGCCCATACTGCCGCACGCGGCTCGCGACGCCATGCCCGGGCTGCGCCCGCAACGTCGCCGAGGCGTGGACGCTCTGCCCGTACTGCCTGCGCGAGCGCGACGAGTTCCAGGGCGTGCCGGCGGCGGCGGCCTCCAACGGGCCGTCGCGCGCGCATCGGCCGTGGCGGCGCTCGACGCGGCCGCAGCCCACGCTCTCGGCGCCAGCGTCCCTGCGACGACGCGTCTGAGCCGCAGCGTCCGTAGCGGATGCGACGGTAGTCACGGGCTCCGGCCGGTCGCTCGTCCCGCCGTCGGCGCGCCGAAGTGCGGCCGCGGCGGCGGATCAAAGTCCACGAGAAGCCGGGGTCATGCCTGCTGGTCCGGGGCTGGCTCCGCCAGTCCTCCGGTTCAGGGCGACCGGGCGATAATCGCGTCCCGACCCCCGATGGACGACAGCGGCGAGCCGGAGCACGCCGCAGCGAACGTACCACAGGCGATCCGGACGACACGTGGGCGATCCCGCCCGTCCGCCCGGTGCCCGACGAGCGCGCCCGCCGAGAGGGACGTACGAGGCGGCCCGAGCGGCCGCCTCGTACGGGTTCGGGTCGTCGGCGCCGTCCGTCAGCGCCTGCTGCTGCTCCGGCTGCGGCTGCCAGCCGTCGTCGTGCGCCGGCGCGTCGCGCCCGCGCTCCGTGGGCGCGAGGTGGCGGTCCCGCCGCCGCTCCCGCGACCGCTGCTGCTCCGCGCGCTCGCCCCCCGCGAGCCAGTCGACGTGGCGCGGCTCGGAGTCGAGGAGGAGCGCGAGCCCGTCGAGGGGGCGCCGCCGGCACTGCGGGAGCCACTGGCCCGGCTCGTCGTGCTGCGCCCGCCGCCGGTACCGCTCATCCGCGCGCCGCCGGTGCGCGTGCCGCCCGTCGTGCGCGTGCCGCCGCTGCGCATGCCGTCCGTCGTGCGCGTGGCACTCGCGCGGCCGCCGCTGCGGGCACCGCCCGTCGTGCGCGTGCCACTCGCGCGGCCGCCGCTCATTGTTCGACCGCGAGAGCCTGCGGTGCCGGACGGACGGCTGCGGCTCGTGCCGCGGGCGGCGGTCGCCCGGCCGCGCGACGAGCCGGCGCCGCCGGCCCTCGACGCGCGGCCCTTGCCCGCCGTCATCTGCTGCTTCTGCGCCTGCCGCATCAGCGCGGGCTTGCGCTGCTCCATCTCCTCGCCGAGCGCGTCGAGCCGGGCGCGGCCGAGCTCCGACGCCTTCGGAAACATCTCCGACTCCTCTTCTTCGATGTGGTGGCGCACGGCCTCGGCGAGCACCTCGAACTTCGCCTCGTATTGCGGGTTGCTCGGCGGCACCTGGTGGAGCTCTTCGATCAGCAGGTCGGCGACATGGTGCTCTTCGAGCGCCTCGTTCATCATCGAGTCGGTGTCGCCCTCGGCGCGCACGGCCGGATAGAAGATCTCCTCTTCGAGCTTCGTGTGCACGACGAGTTGAAGCATCGCCTTCTGCGCGAACTCCTTGCGCGTGTTGGTGTCGTCGCTTCCGGAGAACTTCTTGAAGATCTCCTTCACCTCATCGTGCTGCTGCCGCAGCAGCTGCAGGGCGTCTGGCACCGGGGCACCTCCTTGTCGTGTGACGGAAGATCGGCCTCTTGCGTTCAAGAGCACAGTATCGATGAGCGTGCGTTGCAGTCACGTAAATCCGCATCGATGGAGCATGAAGGATGCAGCGTGGATCGCTCGCCGATCACCCCGCGGCGGCCGCGGCATGCGTGATCAGATGATGCTGATGACCGCGTCGATCAGGTCGTCCGCGAAGAACGGTTTCCCCACCGACGCCTGCGCGCCGAGCTCGCGCTGCACGCCGCGGGCGTTGTCCGCGGAGAGGATGAGCACGGGCACGTCGTAGTGCCGGCCGCGCAACTCGTGGAAGAACGTGCGCCCATCCATCACCGGCATCTCGATGTCCAGCACGATCGCTTCCGGCTCATGGCGCATGACCGAGTCGAGCGCCTCGGCGCCGTTATAGGCGGTCGCGACGTCGAACCCCGACTGACGCAGCGTCATCTTCAGCAGGCGCACCACTGCCGGGTCATCGTCGACGACGAGGACAGCGTGACCCTGTCCCGATTCTTCGTGTGGCTGCGTTTCGATGAGAGACATCACATAGACCTTTTGGCTTCTTTCGGTGTTCCAACATGGATCATATGAGACGCGTGTCACACGAGCGGGGGAACGTCCGGAAGCGAACATTACAAACGGATGCAATCGAGCCCGGGCAGCGGGCCGGCTTGATGACGACGCAGAGGGTACGGGAGCCTCCGCTGGATATGCACTTGCAACGCACGCAGGACACGCGATCGACGCGGCCGCAATCGCGGATCGGGATAATGCATGAACCACACCGCTGCTTCGGCCGACCATCGAGATCATGCCCAGAAGGAGCAACCCCGCATGGAGCGACGAGCGCTCGACCAACGGAACATCCGCTACGGAACGCGCATCGCCGACCGGCTGTCACTCGAGCGGAAGGAGCGCCGCTACCCCATCCAGGTGCGCTCGACGTTCGTGCGCCTGCCGCGCCGCGCCGGCGGCACCGACGGCTAACACGTCCACATCCCGCCATCGCACCACCCGCTTGCGCCCCCGGCTGAACCACCGGACGCCGGGCGTGCGCGTGCTGCGTCGTGAGACGCGCGCGCGGCGCACCGCCCGTGGCGCGCCCGCACCGTGCAGCGCTACGAGGATCCCGCGCTCGTCGTCCTCTTCGACGACATCGGCGCTGCGGCTCGTGCTCGAGGATGGCCTGCTGGCGCCGGCCCAAGCGCAACAGACTCCGCGCTACCCCGCCGCCGGCCGCTCCCCACTGGTGAGGCGAAACGTGCCCGCGTGTTGTGCGCTCTACCGACGGCAGTGGCCGGTGGGCACTTCCATAACTGAGCGCGAGGCGCGCGGTTTCGGTGATACACTGGCCGTGCCGATACTGAGGTGGTGGGGGTCGATCAGGGGTGGACGGCGGCGCGCCGCCGGTTCGGAGGTACAACGGTGCCCCGTCGCGCACAACGCAGGACAGCATCGTTCGAGCTGCCGCTGTTGCCCCGTCGCCGCGGCATCCTGTTCCCGAGCACGGCCGGCCCGGTCCTCGTCGGCCGGCGGACGACGCTGCGCGCCATCGAAGAGGCGACCGAGCACGACAGCATGATCGCCGTCGTCACGCAACGGGAGCCGTCGCTCACCGATATCACCGAAGCCGATATCTACCCGATCGCCACGGAGGGCACAGTCAATCGCGCCCTGCGCCTGCCCGACGGCACGACGCAGGTGTGGGTGCAGGGGCAGCGGCGCCTGCGCGTGCTCCGGTTCACGCTGACGGACCCCTACTATCGCGTGCTCGTCGAGCCGATCGAGGAGCCGGACGACCACGGCGTGCCGACGGAGGCGATGCGGCGGGCGGTGCTGGCGCTGTTCGAGAAGATCACACAGCTGGCGCCGAGCATCCCGGACGACGCCTACGTGATGGCGATGAACATCGAGCACGCCGGCTGGCTGGCGGACTACGTCGCGTCGTCGCTGGAGCTGGACGACGACGCGGCGGAGGATCTGCTGAGCACGATCAGGCCACGGGAGCGGCTGGAGAAGCTGAGCATCCATCTGGCGAAAGAACTCGACGTGCTGGAGCTGCAGTCGAAGATCCACGTGCGCGTGCAGGAGGAGCTGGACAAGACGCAGCGAGAGTACTTCCTGCGCGAGCAGATGAAGGCGATTCAGCGGGAGCTGGGCGAGCACGACCCGCAGGCCCGTGACGCGATGGACATGCGGACGCGGATCGAGCAGGCGGGGATGCCGGCCGAGGCGGCGGCGAAGGCGGAGGATGAGTTGCGGCGGCTCGAGCAGCTGCCGTCGGCCTCGCCGGAGGTCGGGATCATCCGCAGCTACCTGGAGTGGCTGGTGACGGTGCCGTGGCAGAAGGCGACCACCGACCAGCTGGAGCTGAAGGACGCGGCGCGCACGCTCGACCGCCATCACTTCGGTCTGCCGAAGGTGAAGGAGCGTATCCTCGAGTACATGGCCGTGCGACAGCTGGCGAAAGACAAGCTGCGCAGCCCGATCCTCTGCTTCGTCGGGCCGCCAGGCGTCGGCAAGACCAGCCTCGGACGGTCGATCGCGGAGGCGCTGGGGCGGCGGTTCGTCCGGGTGAGCCTGGGCGGCATTCGCGACGAGGCGGAGGTGCGTGGGCACCGGCGGACGTACGTCGGCGCGCTGCCGGGGCGGATCATCCACGCGATGCGGCAGGCGGGCACGGTGAATCCGGTGTTCATGCTCGACGAGGTCGACAAGGTGGGCGCGGACTTTCGCGGCGACCCGTCGTCGGCGCTGCTGGAGGTGCTGGACCCGGAGCAGAACCACAGCTTCTCCGACCACTATCTCGATGTCGACTACGACCTGTCGAAGGTGCTGTTCATCGCGACGGCGAACATCCTCGACCGAATCATCCCGGCGCTGCGGGACCGGATGGAGTTGATCGAGCTGCCGGGGTACATCGAGGACGAGAAGCTCCACATCGCGCAGCAGTTCCTCGTGCCGAAGCAGCTCGAGGAGCACGGCCTCTCGCGGCTGCAGCTGAGCTTCACGCCGGGCGCGCTGCGCAAGATGGTGCGCGAGTACACGCGCGAGGCGGGCGTGCGGGCGCTCGAGCGGGAGATCGGCGGCATCTGCCGGAAGGTGGCGCGGCGCTTCGCGGAGGACCAGCTGACGTCGGCACGGGTCGACGTGCAGAGCCTGGAGTCGTACCTTGGCGCGCAGAAATTCTACTGGGGCGCGGCCGAGGAGTCGGACCAGGTCGGCGTGGCGACGGGCGTGGCGCGGACCGAGCTGGGCGGCGACGTGCTGGGCGTCGAGGTGACGCTGATGCCGGGCAAGGGAGGGCTGATGCTCACCGGGCAGCTCGGCGAGGTGATGCGTGAGTCGGCGCAGGCGGCGCTCTCGTACGCCCGCTCGCGGGCGGCGGAGCTCGACATTTCGGCGGAGGTCTTCGAAAAGAACGACATCCACGTGCACGTGCCGGCCGGCGCCGTGCCGAAGGAGGGGCCCTCGGCGGGGATCACGATCGCGACGGCGATGATCTCGGCGCTGACGCGCCGGCCGATCAGCCGGCAGGTGGCGATGACGGGTGAGATCACGCTGCGCGGCCGCGTGCTGCCGGTCGGCGGGCTGAAGGAGAAGATCCTCGCCGCGCACCGGGCGGGGATCAAGACCTTCGTGCTGCCGAAGCGCAACGAGAAGGATCTGGCCGACGTACCGGCGGCCGTCCTGCGGGAGCTGCGCTTCGTCTTCGCCGGCGACATGGCCGAAGTGCTGCGCGTCGCGCTCGACGACCGGGCGCCCGGCGGGAGGGGTGAGCCGTGAACTGGATCGATGCGGCGATCGTCATCGTCTTCCTCTACTTCATCGTGACGGCGTTTTCGGCGGGCCTGATCCGCGAGACCATCGGTATCGCCTCGGCGATCGGCGGCGTCGTGCTGGCGGGCTTGTTCTACGACGACGTGGGCGCGAAGGTCTTCGGCAGCATCGACAGCACGACGACGCAGAACGTCGTCGGCTTCCTGGTGATCCTCGTGGGCGTGGCGATCGCCGGGCAGCTGGTGGCGATGCTGACGAAGCCGGCGATCACGGTGATGCAGCTGGGGATCTTCGACCAGCTCGGCGGAGCGGTGCTCGGCGGCATCAAGGCGTTCGTGCTGATCGAGGTCGTGTTGATCCTCTTCGTGACGTATCCGCGCTACCATCTGAACGAACGGATTAAGGACTCCTCGTTCGCGACGCGCATGCTCGATGCGGCGCCGCCGCTGCTGAAGGTGCTGCCGGACGTCTTCCACTCGAAGGTGACGCAGTTCAACGGAACCGACACGTTCTCGACGACATCGCGCCGATGAGGGCGGCTGACCGCGCCCTCACCCCGGGCCCGTTTCGACCTGCGGAGTGGAGCCTGAATGCTCGGCAGCTACTTCTTCTTCGCTGACACGTTCAGCGCGACCGCGGCGCGGATGAGATCCTTGAGTGCGCGCTCATCGATCGCATCGCCCTGGCGGATGTCGATGGCACGGCGGACGTTGCCCTCGATGCTGGAGTTGAAGAGCGCCGCCGGGTCGGGAAGCGACGCGCCCTTGAAGAACGTGAGCTTGACGACTTCCCTGTAGGACTCGCCGGTGCAGACGCCGCCGGCGTGCGCCCAGACCGGCGTCCCCCGCCACTTCCACTCCTCGCTGATACCGGGATCCGCCTGCTTGATCAGCGCCCGGACGCGCCGCAGCACGTCGCCGCGCCAGTCGCCGAGCTCGGCGATTCGCGCCGTGATGAGGCCGGGTGCGGAGGCTGCGCCGGCAGGCGCGCGGCCGCGCTCGCTCGCCGTCTTCGCGGCCGGCTTCTTCCGGCGCGGGGCGCTTCCGTGTTGCATCGGCTCACTGTAGCGAACAGCGTCGCGCTCCGCTTCGTTGCCCCGTCCGGGCCTCCAGCACCGGAGCTTCAGGCGGCGAGGAAGACGAATCCCAGGCCGAGCACGACGTAGACGGCGAGGAGCTGGGCGCCCTCCACCCAGTTCGATTCGCCGTCGAAGGAGACGAAGGAGGCGATGGCGACGGCGGCGATCAGCGACGCCAGCTCGTACTGGTTGAACTCAAGCTGCAGCCGTTGCCCGAGGACGAGGCTGAGCAGCACGAGCAGCGGCGCGACGAAGAGCGCGATCTGCAGGCTCGAGCCGATGGAGATGCCGACGCTGAGGTCCATCTTGTCGTGCGCGGCCGCGAGGATCGCCGACCAGTGCTCGGCGGCGTTGCCGACAAGCGGCACGATCATGACGCCGAGGAAGAGCTCCGTCGTGCCGAGCTGGTCGACGACGCTCTCGACGGCGCGGACGAGCAGCTCGCTCATGACCACGGCGCCGAGCGTGGCGGCGGCGAGCACGGCGACGGCCGTCTTCAGGCTCCAGGCGTCCTTCGGTTCGGCCTCCTGCATCGGGCTGCCGCCGCCGGGCTGGTGGAGGATGATCGTGTAGACGATGTAGAGGACGTAGACAGCGAGCAGGACGACGGCGACGCCGATGTTGAGCGCTTCCCTCGCGTTGCCGGTCGCGGCGTGGCTGCCCGTCGTGAAGAAGGCCGGCGCACTGAGGACGATGACGGCCAGGGTCATCATCGTCGCCGAGACGCCGGCGATGTGAGGGTCGAACTTCTGCCGGCCGTGCCGCAGGCCGCCGACGAGCAGGCTCGAGCCGAGGACGAGCAGCACGTTGCCAAGGATCGAGCCGGCGATGCTGGCGCGGACCAGCGCCGTCAGTCCCTGGCGGAGCGCGACGATGGTGATGATGAGCTCCGCGGCGTTCCCCATCGTCACGTTGAGGAGACCGCCGATGCGCTGGCCGGCGTGCGCGGCGACGTCTTCGGTGCCCTTGCCGATGAGCGCGGAGAGCGGGACGAGCGCCGCGGCCGCGGCGATGAAGACGATGGTCGAGCTGAACCCGAGGAGCGCGAACGCGATGGCGACCGGGATCAGGGCGAGCAGGCCGTAGATGTAGCGCATGGCCGTCCTTCTGCCGTGCTGCTGGTCTCGACGCCGTCCGTCTCGTCACAGGGTACCGGCCGGGGCACGGTGGCCGCGGTCGCAGGTCGCAGCTGGCGCCGAGAATCGTCGCCGTGTTCGCCGCTGCTGAAGAGGTGGAGTGTGCGTCGCAGCTATTTAGAGCGGGATGTGCTGGCGTCCCGCCGGACGTGGTTCACGCGGCGCGCTGACTGAGCTGTGGAACGCGGCGCCTGTCGACGGGCGATCCGATCCCGATCCCGGGTGCTCAGTCCCCGGTCCACAGTCACCCGGTCCCGCTCACCGGTCCCCGCTCACCGATACGATCCCCCGGTTCCGGTGCGCGGTGCCAGGGCCGCTACGGATACACGAGCTCGCGCTCGAGCAGCGAGCGGGCGATGACGACGCGCTGCACCTGGCTCGTGCCCTCGACGATCATCAGCTGGCGCGCGTCGCGGTAGTGGCGCTCGAGCGGGTGGTCCATCATGTAGCCCTGCGCGCCCAGCACCTGGAGCGCGTCGCTCGACACCTTCACGCCGACCTCCGTCGCGTACACCTTGGCGATCGAGAGGTAGGCCGCGTGCTCGCGCGTGTACAGCCCCTGGTCGACGCGCCACGCCGCCTGGTACACGAGCATCCGCGCTGCTTCGATCTGGATCGCCATGTCGGCGAACATGAACTGGATCGCCTGCAGATCCGCGATCGGCCGGCCGAACGCCTCGCGCTTGCGGGCGAACTCGAGCGCGTAGGTCATCGCGCCCTCCGCCAGGCCGAGGCCGCGGGAGCCGACGACGGGGCGGCAGGAGTTCAGCGTCAGCATCGCGTGGTTGAAGCCGGCGCCCTCGACGCCGCCGACGAGATTCTCGCGCGGCACGCGGCAGTCTTCGAGCACGATGTCGGCGGTCGGCACACCGCGCACGCCCATCTTGCGGTCCTGGCCGGCGACGCGGAACCCGGGCGATTTCGTGTCGACGAGGAAGGCGGAGATCCCCTTCGGCCCGGGCGTGCCGTTCGTGCGGGCGAAGGCGACGATGTAGTCGGCGACGGTGCCGCCAGAGATGTACATCTTCTCGCCGTTGAGCACGTAGTCGTCGCCGTCGCGGACGGCGCGCGTCTCGAGGTTGGCGGCGTCGGAGCCGTGGTTCGGTTCAGTGAGGCAGAAGGCGCCCTTGATCGCGCCGGAGGCGACGCCTTCGCCGATCCATTTCTTCTGGCGCTCGTCGCCGCCGATCATCACCGGCTGCGTCGGCAGCGCGGAGAGCAGCAGCATCAGCCCGGAGGCGCAGCAGTACTTCGCCGCCTCCTCGACGGCAAGCGCGAGCGAGAGCATGCCGGAGCCGCTACCGCCGTACTGCTGGGGGATCGTGAGCCCGGTGAGGCCGGTCTCCTTGAAGGCGGCGAAGATGTCGTGCGGGTACTCCTGTGTCTCGTCGATCTCGGCGGCGCGCGGGGCGATCTTCTCCTTCGCGATGCGGCGCGCGGTCTCCTGGATCAGGCGGTGCTCTTCGGACAGCGTGAATTCCATCGGATGCCTCGCATCGTCGTCCCCGTGTGGGTATGGAGAGGGTATCCCGGCGTGGGATGACAGCAAAGTCACGGGCTTCGGCCACGACGGGCAGCGGATCCGCACGGCGTCGCCGGGAAGTCCTGCGCGTTGGTTGCGCGTCGTGGCGCCCGGCGGCTATCCGGCGGCCCACAGCACCTGCTCGTGCGCAACCTCGAAGCCCACGCGGCCGGAGAGGCGGCGGGCGGCGCTGTCCGCGGCGGTGCGCAGCGCGATGACGTCGCAGCCAGCGCCCCGCGCATCTGCGATGGCCCGCGCGAGCAGCGCCGTGGCGACGCCGCAACGGCGCCGGGCGCGGAGCGTGGCGAGCGCGTAGATGCCGGCGGTCGCGCCTTCACGCAACAGGTGCAGCGTGCCGGCGGCCTGGCCATCGAGGGAACCGAGATAGAACGTGTGCCACGGCTCGCTCATGCTGCCGATGATCGCGGCGCGCAGCATGCGTCGCATCCACACGGGCGCCGCCGCCGGCGCGACGATGTCGCGGACGGTGAGGACGTCCTCGGCGGTGGCGACGCGGACGTCGACCGCCGGCGCCGGCGGCGCGCCGGCGCCGGCGTCAGCGCGCAGCGTCATCGCGACCGTCCGTTCCACTTCCCGCATGCGGCGTTGTCGCAGCACCTGCTCGATACCGTCGGGACGGTCGAGCGGCGTCAGGAGGACGGCCGGCGACCGGTCGTAGGCGCGCAGCAGCGAGAAGCCGATGTCGAGCAACGCCTCCAGGTGGCGGCGGTCCGTCGAGAAGGTCTCGAGGTGGTTCACATCGGCAATCGGCGCGTCCGACGTGCAGACGAGCGCGCCGTGGAGGTCGACATAGTCGCACCAGTGGCCGGCGCGTCGCAGCCGCTCGTTGTGGAGGATGCGCAGCGAGACCGCCGGGTCGAAGTCCATGCGGGGAGCATAGAGGATTGGAGGCTGGATGCGGCTGGTCCGCGGGCAACGGTGGCCCGGCAGTCGACCGCAGCACTCGAACGTTGACAGGTGTCGCGGATGTGGTGCCCGAGGTCGCGGCTCCGCACGAGGTACGCTGCCCAGCGTGGATGTCACAGGCGCGCTCATCGGGCAGGTCGAGGCGCTGCCTCTTGCGGCGCCGCCGGCCGATGTCGCGACGGTCGCGCGCAGTTGCCTGCTCGACTGGTGCGGCTGCGCGCTCGCCGGCTCGCGCGAGCCGCTGGCGCGCATCCTCGTCGACGCGGTGGCGCGCGGCGACGCCGGCGATGCGACGCTCGTCGGACTGCGGCCGCGCACGACCAACCTGACGGCGGCGATGATCAACGGCGCGGCGTCGCACGCGCTGGACTTCGACGACACGCACACGCTGATGAGCGGGCATCCTTCGGTGCCGGTCGTGCCGGCGGCGCTGGCGCTGGCGGAGCGCGACGGCAGCGGCGGTCGTGACTTCCTCGCCGCGCTGATCGCGGGAATCGAGACGGAGTGCCGTCTCGGCGCGCTCGTCAACCCGGGGCACTACATCGCCGGCTTTCACGCGACGGGCACGCTCGGTGCGTTCGGCGCCGCCGCCGCGTGCGCGCGCCTGCTGTCGCTCGATGCGCCGGCGCAGGCGCGCGCGCTGGCCCTCGCCGGCACGCAGGCGGCCGGGCTGAAGTCTGCCTTCGGCACGATGGCGAAGCCGCTGCACGCCGGGCGCGCCGCCGCCAACGGCCTGCTGGCGGCGCTGCTCGCGCACGGCGGCTTCACCGCCGCCGACGACATCATCGCCACGGCGCAGGGGTTCGCGGTCACGCACGCCGCGCCGGCTGTCGCGCTGGAGCGGCTGGCCCGCTACGACGGCCGCTTCCTGATCGCCGAGACGCTGTTCAAGTACCACGCCTCGTGCTACCTGACGCATGCGGCGATCGATGCGGCGCGCTCGGCGGCCGCCGGTCAGGCGTTCGCGCCGGGCGACATCGAGTCGGTCGAGGTGCGCGGCTCGACGGCGTGCATCGGCGTCTGCGACATCGCGGAGCCGGCGACCGGCCTCGAAGCCAAGTTCAGCGTGCGGGCGACGACGGCGATGGCGCTCTTGGGCGACGACACGAGCGACCCGGCGGCGTTCAACGACGCCCGCATGGGCGACGCCTGGTTCCGGGCGATGCTCGACCGCGTGACGTTCGTGCCGCTCGACGAACTGCCCGGCACGCGCGCGCGCGTCATCGTCCGCGCCGGCGGCCGCGTGCTGGAGGCCGACGCGGACACGGGCCGGCCGGCCGCGGACGTCGGCCGCCAGTGGGAGCGACTCGGCGACAAGTTCTTCGCGCTCGCGTCGCCGGTGATCGGCGACGGAGCGGCACGGGCGCTGCACGACGCGATCGCGCGAGTCGATGGGTTGGCTTCCATGCGGGAGATCGCGTCGCTTCTGGCCGCGCCGGCCCAGGCGGCAGCCGCTTCGTAAGCATCAGCCTCGCTGTGTCGATGAGGTGAATCGCCGCCAGGCAGCGAGCGGCACAGAGCTGCCGCGTGTTCCCTACGAAGCACGGCCGATGGCCACTGCGCCTCCATTCAGAAAACCGATCACGACTCGAAGGTGCGCCGCGACGGTTCCTGCGGCACGGGCGCCGCCTGGGGTGCGGCTCAGATGACGTGCGCGCGGGTGATCGACGGCACGTCCGGCGTGCCGAGGAGCGCCATCGCGTTCCGCGTCTCATCGGCGAGCAGTTGCAGCGCCAGGGCGACGCCCGCCTCAGCCGCCGCCGCGAGCGCGTAGATCATCGGCCGACCGACGAAAACCGCGCGGGCGCCGAGCGCGAGCGCGGTGACGACGTCGGTGCCGCGACGGACGCCGCCATCGAGATACACCTCGGCGCGGCCGGCGACGGCAGCGACGACCTCCTCGAGCACATCGATCGAGGCTGGGACGCGGTCGAGCTGGCGGCCGCCGTGGTTCGAGACCCAGACGGCAGCGGCGCCGTGGTCGACGGCGAGCCGGCCATCTTCGGCCGTCATGATGCCCTTGAGGACGACGGGGAGCGGCGACACCCCGCGCAGCCATGCCAGGTCGCGCCAGCTGAAGCGCATCGGCGGCACGTCATCAGCGCCGACGGCTGACGCGAGGTTGCCGGACGGCTGTTCGGAGAACATCCAGCCGAGCCGCAGCTCCGGCTCGCGACGCGCGGGCGCCGCGAGGTCCACAGTGAGCACGATCGCGCTGTAGCCGGCGGCGGCGGCGCGGCGGACGAGCGCCTCGGTGCGGGGACCGGCGTTGTCCTGGGGATAGAGCTGGAACCAGCGGGGGCCATCGCAGGCTTGGGCGATCTCTTCCAGTGAGCGAGAGGACATCGTGGAGGCGCAGAACATGGCGCCGGCCGCCGCCGCCGCGCGCGCCGTGGCGCACTCGCCGTCCGCGTGCGCGAGGGCGTGGACCGCCGTCGGAGCGACGCCGAACGGCACCGCGACTGGCGTGCCGAGCAGCGTCGTCGCGGTGTCGAGCGCGGAGACGTCGACGAGCACGCGCGGACGCAGGCGACGTCGAGCGAAGGCCAGCTCGTTCTCGCGCAGCGTCACCTCGTCGAGGGAGGCGGCGGCGTAGTAGGCATAGGCGCCGGGACCGAGCCGCTCGCGCGCCACCGCCTCGAAGTCGCGCAGGTTCAGGAACACGACGGCATTCTGGCGCGGCGGCGCGTCCGGCGGTAGGCGGCTACTGCGCCGCTAGCGGGGTGCGCCGGCTCGCGTGCAGGCTGCGGCGCGTTCGAGCAGCAGCCCGCGCTCCCGGGCGTTCTTCGTCATCGCGGCCGCGTGCTGGAACTCGGCCGCCGCTTCCGCCTCGCGTCCGAGCTTCGCCAGGAAATCGCCGCGCACGCCGGGCAGCAGATGGTACCCCTCCAGGCTTCCCTCATCGACGAGCGCATCGATGAGGTCGAGGCCCGCCTGCGGCCCACATGCCATCGCCACCGCCACCGCCCGGTTCAGCTCGACGACGGGCGAGGGCCTGAGCTGCGCCAGCGCGTCATAGAGCGCGACGATGCCCTGCCAGTCGGTCTCGCCGGCGCTGCGCGCGCGGGCGTGGCAGGCGGCGATCGCTGCCTGCAGGGCGTATGGGCCGCGGGCGCCAGCGAGGGCGTCGGCGCGAGTGAGGGCCGCGAGACCGCGCCCGATCAGCAGCTGGTCCCAGCGGGCGCGGTCCTGGTCGAGCAGCAGCACCGGCTCGCCCCCGGGACCGACGCGCGCGCGCGTGCGTGATGCCTGGATCTCCATCAGCGCGACGAGTGCGTGCACTTCGGGCTCGTCCGGCATGAGCCCGGCGAGGATGCGACCGAGTCGCAGCGCGTCGCCACAGAGCTCGGGTCGCATCCAATCGTCGCCGGCCGTCGCGGCGTAGCCTTCGTTGAAGATGAGGTAGATCACCTCGAGCACCGACGCCAGCCGGGCGGCGCGTTCCGGCCCTACCGGCACCTCGAACGGCACGCGCGCCGCCGCGAGCGTCCGCTTCGCCCGCGCGATGCGCTGGGCGATCGTCGGCGCCGGCGCCAGGTACGCTCGCGCGATCTCCTCCGTCGTCAGGCCGCCGAGCAGCCGTAGCGTCAGCGCGACGCGCGCTTCGGCTGCGAGCACGGGATGGCAGGCGGTGAAGATCAGCCGCAGCAGGTCGTCCTCGATCGCGTCGTCGGCGGCCGAGTCGAGGTCAGGCATCTCCGCCTCCTGCTGAAGCTCCAGCTCGCGGCCGAGCTCCTGCTGCTTCGTCTCGAGCCGGGCGCCACGGCGGAAGTGGTCCACGGCGCGCCGCTTCGCGACGGACATCAGCCAGGCGCCCGGCCGGTCGGGCACGCCCGAGCGCGGCCACTGCTCAAGCGCGGCGACGAGCGCGTCCTGCGCCAGGTCCTCCGCGAGGCCGACGTCGCGGACGTAGCGCGCGAGGCCGGCGATCAGCCGGGGCGACTCGATGCGCCAGAGCGCCTCGATGGCGCGCCGCGTCTCGTCCGCAGGCGCGCGGTCGCCGCTGGCCTGCGCAGGCGCGTCGGCTGTCATCCGCGTGCCTGCGCCGAGCGCTCGTACGCCGATTCGGCGTACATCTCGCGGACCTCGACGACGCCGTCGCCGACGACCGTCAGGAACCGCTTGCTGATCTCGATCGCTTCGATCTTCGACGCGACGCCGAAGATGGCGAAGCCGCCGACGGCCTCCTTCGCCTCGCTGAACGGGCCATCGACGACGGTGATCTTGCCCGCGGCGAGCCGGACGCGCGCGCCCGTTGCGCTCGGCAGCAGGCCATCGGTGAGGACGAGCTTCCCGCAGGCCGCGACCTCGTCGATGAAGGCGCCCATCCGCTCCATCTCCGCTCCGGTCGGCGGCCGTTCGGTTTCGATGTGGCTGTAGATCGTCATGAAGCGCGTGGCGGTTGAGCTCCTGTTCTTCGCGATGGCGGCTGCGCGGCCGCCTGCCTGCGCCGGCGCTCCTCCTGCTCGCGCAGCTCCGGCGTGAATGCGTCGCCGAAGTCGTCGGCCTCGAACACCTGGCGCACTTCGAGCTCCGTGCCGCCGTCCATCGGCGCGCGCTTCACCCACTCGATCGCCTCTTCCTTCGACTTCGTCTCCATGATCCAGAAGCCCGCGATCAGCTCCTTGGACTCGGCGAAGGGGCCGTCGGTGACGGTGCGCGTGCTGCCATCGAACTTCACGCGTGCGCCCTTCGAGCTGGGCTGCAGGCCCTCGCCGGCAAGCATGACGCCGGCCTTCACCAGCTCCTCGTTGTACTTGCCCATCAGCTCAAGGTCTTCCTTGCGCGGCAGCACGCCGGCCTCCGTCTGCTCGTTCGACTTCACGATCACCATGAACCGCATCGTCGTCTCTCCTTCGTACTGATCTCCACCGGTCGGGAGCCGCGCCCCGGACGTCCGCCCGCAGCCCGGCCCTACCATCATGTCGATCGGCGGCCGGCCGGATCGACACGGTGGGCGCGGAAGGCGCGAGGAATTTCGACGGTACCAGGGTACCGGGTGGGTGCAGTGCCTTGTCGCGGCGGCCGGCGCCCGACGGGTCGACGTTCCGCCGGCAAGCGTCGGGCTGCGCCGAGTTGCCGTCGCCACCGCGCAGTGTGGCAGGCGCAGCGTGGAAAAGGACATCGGGGTATCTGTTCCCAAGCTCGGGCGAAATGAAGGGCTGGTGATGCGCGGGCGCTGATCGACGTGCTGCCCGCTCATCCCACCATCGACGTCCCGGTGGCAGTCGCTGCGACGGGACGAACGCGGCCGGTGATCGCCAGCGCGATCAACGGGCTCGCGGCGAGCGGCATCCTCATCCCGCTCAGCGATGCGCCGCGTAACCGCGCATCGGAAGCCGGTGGGCTGCTCGACCTCGTCGTGGCGCTGGAGGCGGGAGAGGCGTAGCGCCTGCCGCCGAGGCTACCACTGCACGAACATGGGCATCACGACGTGGACGTAGGTGTCGTTGTCGAGCGGGCGGATGACGCCCGGCTGCGACGGGCCGGTGGTCTCGAGCGCGACGCGGCCGCCATCGAGCACGGCGAGCACATCTTGCAGGTAGCGGCCGTTGAAGGCGATCTTCGCCGGCTCGCCCTCGACCTGCGCATCGAGCTCGCCGGAGTTGTCGCCGATCTCCTCGGCGCGCGCGGCGATCGTCATGCGGCCGGGCGTGCCGTCGTCGCCGCCCTGGAAGGTGATGCGCACGATGCCGCTGCCGTCGCGGGCGAAGATCGAAGCGATCTTCGTCTCCTGCAGGAAGTCGCGCACCTCGACGACGGCGCGGCTACCCCACTCCTTCGGGATGAGGCGGCTGTAGTCCGGGAAGGTGCCCTGGATCAGCTGCGCCACCAGCTCGACGTCCTTGAGGGCGAAGAGCACCTGCGTCTTGTTGGCGTTGAACGTCATCCTGACCGGGTCTTCCTGGTCCTGGAGGAGCCGGCTGAGCTCCGCCAGCGCCTTCGCCGGGACGATCACTTCCTGGCGCTCGGCGGCCTTCTTCTGGAGTTGCAGGTGCCGCACCGCGAGGCGGAAGCCATCGGCCGCCGCGAAGGTGAGCTGATCGCCCTCGACCACGAGGTCGATGCCGGTGAGCACCGGCCGGGAGTCGTCGGTGGCGGCGGAGAAGACGACCTGGCTGATCGCCTCGCGCAGCATCTTCGGGTCGATCTCGAGCGTGCCGCCGTCGTCGACCGCCGGGATCGGCGGGAAGTCGTCGGCGTCGAGGCCGCCGATCGTCGCCTCGTTTCGCGCGCACACGAGCTTCACTTGCCGGGAGCGCGGTGAGAGCGAGAGCTGGATCTTCTCGGTTGGCAGCGAGTTGACGAAGTCCGCGAGGAGGCGGGCCGGGACGGTGATCGCGCCTTCTTCCTCGATCTGGCCGCCAATCCAGCAGCTCAGTGCGATATCGAGGTTCGTCGCCGCGAGCTTGATCCGGCCGTGGTCCGTCGCGATCAGTACGTTCGATGTGATGGGCAGCGTGCTGCGGACGGCGACGGCGCGGCCGACGATGCCAAGGCCGCGGGCCAAGTTCTCCTGAAGACAGGTCACGTTCATAGCGCTCACCTGAGTAACCATTTGGAGCGAAGTATACGAAAGCGCTGCAGAAGCGACAATAGATCACAGCACGTGATCATTTGAGCGCGGCGCGCCGGGCGGCTGGACGGTCGATGGCCGATGGCGGATGCCGGACGGATCGCCGGCGAGCGGCGTATCACCACACCGCCTCTCCTTCGCTGGCCCACAGAATGACAGCCGGCCGACGTCCTCACACCCTCCGCCCTGCGGCCCCGACCTCCGGCGCGCGCCCCGCGGCTCAGTGCGCCGTGTAGCCGCCGTCGACGACGTACGACGACGCCGTCACGAACGACGCTTCGTCGGAGGCGAGGAAGAGGACGACGTTCGCCACCTCTTCCGGCTGGCCCCAGCGGCCCATCGGCGTCTGCTGCTCGATCGTCGTCCGGATCTGCTCGACGGAGGCGATCGGGTCGGTCATCGCCGTGCGGATCCAGCCCGGGTGCACGGCGTTCACCCGCACGCCCTGCGGCGCCAGGTCGAGCGCGAACTGCTTCGTCAGCCCGACGACGCCGTGCTTGCTTGCGGTGTAGGCGCCGGCGCCGGGGATGGCGAGCAGGCCGAGCACCGACGAGATGTTGACGATGGCGCCGCCGCCGCGTTGCGCCATCGCCGCGCCGCCGTGTTTCAGCCCGTAGTAGACGCCGCTGAGGTTGACGGCGATCGTCTTCGCCCAGTCGGCGTTCGCGGCGATGCCGGCGTTGTTCACGAGCACATCGATCGCGCCGAAGGCCTCGACCGTCGCAGCGACCGCCGCCTCGACGTCGGCCTCGTCCGACGTGTCGCAGCGGTTCGCGCGTGCGGCGGCGCCGAGCGACGCCGCCGTGCGCTCGGCCGCCGCCGCGTCGATGTCGGACACGAGCACGCGCGCCCCCTCGGCGACGAAGCGCGTGGCGATCGCCCGCCCGATGCCGCTGGCCGCGCCGGTCACCAGCGCCGCCTTCCCCTGCAACCGCTGAGTCATGGTTCGTCCGCTCCCTTGATCCGTCGCCACCGTCGTAGACCGCTGCTTCTCTGTCGTCTGTTCTCTTGCCGTCGGTCGTCTGTTCTCTTGTCGTCGGTCGTCTGTTCGCCCTTCCGCGACCGTCGCCATCCTACGCCGCCTCGATGCCTGCCGGAACCCCGGCGCCCCGACCCTTCCTTGTCTGCGGCGATGCCGTCCCCCATACTGAGGTTGCGCCGGCGGAACGGCGCGTTCGCATTTGTAGGGACGTGCGCGTGACCAGGGTCATCGGCCTCACCGGCGGCATCGCCAGCGGCAAGTCCGTCGTGCGTGAGCGGCTCGAGGCGCGCGGCGCCTTCGTCATGGACGCCGACAAGCTCGGGCACGAGGCGTACACGCCGGGCACCGACTGCTTCCGCGAGGTCGTCGCCGCCTTCGGAGAGGACACCGTCAGCGCCGAAGGCGAGATCGACCGCAAGGCGCTCGGCGCGAAGGTCTTCGACGACCCGGTGCAGCGCCGGCGGCTCGAAGGCATCGTCTGGCCGTGGATGCGGCGGACGATGGAGCAGCGCCTCGCCGGCCTGCGCGCGGACGGCGTGCCGGTCGTCGTGCTGGAGGCCGCTGTGCTGGTCGAGGCGGACTGGGTGCCGCTCGTCGACGAGGTGTGGGTCGTCACGGCGCCGCCGGCGCTGGCGCGCGAGCGGCTCATCGCCCGCAACGGGCTGACGCCGGAGCAGGCAGAGGCGCGCATCGCGGCGCAGCTCACGAACGAGCAGCGCGCCGCCCGCGCGGAAGTGATCATCGAAAACAGCGGCACGCTCGCGGAACTCGAGCGCCGCGTCGACGAGGAGTGGCGCCGCATCGCGCCGCAGCCGCAGGGGGCGAGATGACGACGGAAGAGCAGGCGCGCGACGACACCGGCTACCGCCAGTACGCGATCGAGGAGTACCACCCGCACGTCGAGCCGTACTACGTGCCGACCGGAGACGAGGTGGAGCTGTTCGAGGCGGCGTTCGCCTCGCGCATCCCGGTGCTGCTGAAGGGTCCGACGGGCTGCGGCAAGACGCGCTTCGTCGAGTACATGGCGTGGAAGCTCGGGCGGCCGCTGAGTGTCGTCAAGGGCGGTGCCGACGGCGGCAGTCCGGCGGGCGCGGCCAGCGAGGCGCTGCCGCTCGTCACGGTCGCCTGCCACGAGGATCTGACGGCGAGCGACCTCGTCGGCCGCTACCTGCTCGAAGGCGAGTCGACGCGCTGGATCGATGGGCCGCTGACGCGCGCGGTGAAGGCAGGCGCCATCTGCTACCTGGACGAGGTCGTCGAGGCGCGCAAGGACACGACGGTCCTCATCCACCCGCTGACGGACCATCGCCGCATGCTGCCGATCGAGAAGCGCGGGCAGATCGTCGAGGCGCGCGAGGGTTTCCTCCTGGTGATCTCGTATAACCCCGGCTACCAGAGCGCGCTGAAGGATCTCAAGCACAGCACCCGCCAGCGCTTCATCTCGATCGAGTTCACGCACCCCCGCAAGGAGCTTGAGGCGAAGATCATCGCCCACGAGAGCGGCGTCGACGCCGAGACGGCGGACGACCTGGCGAAGCTCGGCGAGAAGGTGCGGAACCTGCGCGAGCACGGCCTGAGCGAGGGCGTCAGCACGCGACTGCTGGTGTATACCGGCAAGCTGATCCAGAAGGGCATCCCGGCGCGGCGCGCCTGCCAGGTCGGCGTCGTCTGGGCGTTGACGGACGATGCCGAGGTACAGCGGAGCATCGAAGAGGTCGCCAGCTCGATCTTCGAGTGAGCCTCGCCGACAGGCCGACACGCCCCGACGCCGGGAGATCGCCTGCCAGCCGCCCGATCGGTGCAGTCCAGCCGGCTCCCGCAACAGGCGCACTGCCCATTCGCGCTACTGCCGCGCGCCGGTGCCGGCGCTACGGTGCAGACATGGCGATCGCGGCGCTCTTGCTCGGACACCGGCTGCTCGAGCCGCCGCTGCTCTGCATTCGGCGCATGTGGCGACAGTGCGTCTGGACGATGTACGTCGTCGAGATGATCGCGGCGCTGCTCGTTGCCAGGGGATGGGCGCTGCTCGGCTGGCCCATCGTCTCGGTGGTCACGCTGATGTGGGCCCTGCCGTTCGGCGTCGCGTCCCCGCTGCACGCGACGCTGCAGCAGCGGCGCCGGCCGGATGAGCTGGCGCGGCTCGGCGGGCGACGGTGAGTGCGGGCATCGGCGGGCGGCTCCGCCCCGCGCTGGTCGTCGTCACCCAGAGACTCGTTGATTCTCGCAGAATGACAGTCGCACAGCCGGCATTTCGCTCGACCACACGCCGTCCCGTTGTCCTCAGCCGTCGCCGAGCGCGGCCCGCACGGCCGCGCGCGCCTGCGACAGCGCGGCGTCGAGCGCCGCGGCGTCCTTGCCCCCGGCCTGCGCCATCTCCGGCCGGCCGCCGCCGCTGCCGCCGGCGACCGCCGCCACCTGCTTCAGCAGATTCCCCGCGTGCACGCGCGAGGTCAGTTCCGGCGACACCATCGCGAGGAACGCCGGCCGCTCGCCGACCACGGCGCCGAGCACGACGACCGCCCGCCCCAGCTTCTCGCGCAGCAGATCGACCATCTCCCGCATGGCGTCGACGCTGGCCGCCGGTACGCGCGCGACCAGCAACGCCGCTACGTCGCCGTCACCGAGCGGGACGCGCTCCGCCGCATCGAGCAACGCATCCACCTCGGCGCGGCCGGCCTGACGCTCGAACTGCTGCGCGCGCCGGCGTTCGGCCTCGAGATCCGCGCGCAGCGCCTCGACGCGCGCCTCGAGCTCGGCAGGCGCCGCGCTCAGTTGGCGCGCCAGGCGGGCGATGCGCTCCTGCTGCTCGATCACGAAGGCGTCCGCCAGCGCGCCGGTGCGCGCTTCGATGCGCCGCACGCCAGAGCCCACGCTGCCTTCCGATTCGATGATGAAGGTACCGATCTCCCCCGTGCGCGAGACATGCGTCCCGCCGCAGAGCTCGCGCGAAAAGCAATGGGACACCTCTCCCCCGGCCGCTCCCCGCTGCCGTGGAGAGGGGGGCAGTTCCGGGATGTCGGCGTTGCTGTGTGCTGTTTGCTCTTTGAGCTCGCCGGCCCGCTCTGTTGTCTGTTGTCCGTCGTCTGCCATCGCGAGCAGCGTGTGCTCGCAGATATCCACCACCCGCACCTTCGCGCTGTACTTCTCGCCGAAGAGCGCCATCGCGCCGCCCGCCAGCGCGTCCTCGTACGACTCCTCGTGCGGGTGCACCTCGATGTCCGCGCGGACCTTCTCGTTGACCAGCCGCTGCACCGCCGCCAGCTCGTCCGGCTTCATCGGCTCGATGTGAGTGAAGTCGAAGCGCAGGCGGTCCGGCGCGACGAGCGAGCCGGCCTGCCGCACGTGCGCGCCGAGCACCTCGCGCAGCGCCGCGTGCAGCAGGTGCGTCGCCGTGTGGTTGCGCTGCGACGCGCGCCGGCGCGCCGGTTCGACGCGCGCCGTCACGTCGTCGCCGACGGCGATCACGCCCTCGGCGACGTAGCCGCGATGCACGATCAGCCCCTCTGCCGGCGACTGTGTGTCTTCGACGACGACGCGGCCGCTGGGGCCGATGATCTCGCCGCTGTCGCCCGCCTGGCCGCCGCCCTCCGGGTAGAACGGCGTCTGGGCGAGGACGAGCTCGACCGGCTCGCCGTCGCCCGCCTGCGCGCGCACGCCGTCGCGCGTGAGTACGGCCGCGACGCTGCTCGCCTGCTCGCTCGTCGTGTAGCCGACGAACGTCGAGCGCAGCGAGGCCAGCTCCGTATAGGCCGCGACGCGTCCCCCGTCGTACTCGAACTTCGCCGCCGCGCGCCCGCGCTCGCGCTGCGCCTCGAGCTCGCGCCCGAAGCCATCGATGTCGACGTCGTAGCCGTACTCGCGGGCGATCTCCTGCGTCAGCTCGATGGGGTAGCCGAAGGTGTCGTACAGGCGGAAGGCATCGTGGCCCGAGAGCGTCGTCAGGCCGCGCGCCGTCGCGCCGGTCAGCACCGACACGAGCACGACCCGCCCGCGCTCAAGCGTCTCTCCGAACTTCGCCTCTTCGGCCGCCAGCAGGCGCTTCACGAACGGCCCGCGCTCGGCGAGATCGGGGTAGGCGTAGGACATCTTCGCGATCACCGCATCGGCCACGCGGTCGAGCATCGTCGTCGCCCGTCCGCGGCGCTCCGGCGCTGCGTCTGCGGACGCCGCATCGTCGGGCGGTCTCGTCTCGCCGCGCGCCGCCGCGCCGCCGCCTTCGCCCGCCAGCTGGGTCAGAAAGTACACCGCGCGCCGCAGGATGCGACGGAGCACGTAGCCACGGCCCTCGTTCGAGGGCATCACGCCATCGGTGATGAGGAACGCCGCCGCGCGGGTGTGCTCGGCGACGACGCGCACGGCGACGTCGACCGCATGGTCTTCGGCGCCGTAGCGCACGCCCGTCAGCTGCTCGATGCGCTCGATGATCGGGGCGAAGATGTCCGTCTCGTAGACCGTGTCCTTCCCCTGGAGGATGCAGGTCACGCGCTCGAGTCCCGAGCCGGTATCGATGTTCTTCTTCGGCAGCTCCGTGCGGCTGCCGTCTTCCGCCTGGAAGAGCGTCATGAAGACCAGGTTCCACACTTCCAGGAAGCGGCCGCAGTCCGGCTCCAGGTTCGGCTTGCAGGCGCCGGCGCGGCAAAACGCGCACTCCTCCCGTGGGCCGCGGTCGACGAAGATCTCGCTGTTCGGTCCGCAGGGGCCGATGTCGCCGCTGAACCAGTAGTTGTACTCCTCCGGGTAGCGGTGGAGGCGCTCCTCGGGCACGCCCGTCGCGCGCCAGATCTCGTGCGCCTCGTCGTCCGTGAGGAAGATCGACACCCACAGCTTCGCCGGGTCCAGGCCGAAGCCCCGCGTCAGCAGCTCCCACGCCCAGGCGATCGCTTCCTGCTTGAAGTAGTCGCCGATGCTGAAGTTGCCGAGCATCTCGAAGAACGTGAGGTGGCTGTAGTCACCGACCTCGGCGATGTCCGTCGTGCGAAAGCACTTCTGGACCGTCGTGAGGCGCGTCGCGGGCGGCGCCGCCAGGCCCATGAAGTACGGCTTGAACGGCACCATGCCGGCGCTCGTGAAGAGCAGCGTCGGGTCGCCGTGCGGCACGAGCGAGGCGCTCGGCACGCGCGTATGGCCGCGCTCCTCGTAGAAACGAAGGAATGTGTCCCGTATCTGATTCGATTCCATGCGCCGCATTGTATCGGGCGGGCCGGGCGTGAGGTCGCCGAGGGTGCGGGCCTGCGGCGGGTGGCGCCGGCGGCCGGCGGATACGCCGTGGTGATGTTGGACGTTGGATGGTGGAGGGCTCGGCCGGAGATCATCGGTCGGTCCAGCAGCCGACCATCGACCACGCCCACCCTCCTTCGACCGGGGACTTGCGATCTGCGACCGGCGCGCGCTTGACAGGTTGGGAAGGGCACAGATACGATCCGACAGCCGCGTTCCCCGGCGTCGAGTAGGCGCCGCGGGACGGTGACTGTATTGCATACCAACGAAGACGAACCTCCCCGAACCAGCCCGCGCCCGACGCTCCGGCGTCCGTCCGCGCAGCCGCGCGTGATGTTCGACGCGCGTGCCGGCGGCGGTCGCGGGCCGCAGGCGATCGGCCGCGGGTCCGGTTCGGGCGCGTTGCATGGGGCGCCGGGACGACGGCGAGGCGTCCTTGGGCGCCATCTGATCGGTCGCCTGTGGTCGCCGTCCTCCCCCCTTCACGGCAGTGGAGAGGGGCCGGGACAGGTGTCGCCGCGCCATGAGTGACGCGCGGCGTTGGACCGCAGTCGTGCTCGCCGCTGGCCAGGGGACGCGCATGCACTCCGCCCTGCCGAAGGTCGCGCATCCGCTCGCCGGCCAGCCCATCGTGCGGCACGTCATCGATGCGGCGCGCGCGGCGAGCGTCGACGACGTCGTCGTCGTCGTCGGCCCGGGCGCGCAGTCGGACGGCGTGCGCGCGGCGGCCGGCGACGATGTGCGCTTCGCCGTGCAGCCGCGGCCGCTCGGCACCGGCGACGCGGTGCGCTGTGCGCGGGACGCGTCGGCCGGCGCCGGTTGCCTGCTGATCCTCAACGGCGACGTGCCCCTCGTGCTGGCGGAAACGCTGCGCCGGCTGATGGCCGCGCTCGACGGCGACCGCACGGACATCGCGCTGCTCACCGCCGACGTGCCGGTCGAGTCGTACGGCGTCCTCGAGCTCGACCACGAGCGCGTGACGGCGATCATCGAGACGAAGGAGAGCGTCGAGGGCATCGACCGGCGCGAAGTACGGCCGATCAACGCCGGCCAGTACGCCGTCCGCGCATCCTGGCTCTGGCCGCGGCTCGAAGCCATCACGCCCGCGCCCAACGGCGAGGTGTACCTGACCGCGCTCGCAGCGATCGCCCGCGACGAAGGACGGCCGGCGTTCGCCGTCCGGGCGGCTGAGCCCGCCGAGGTGCGCGGCATCAACGACCGCATCCAGCTCGCCGAGGCAGAGGCGGCGATGCGCGACCGCGTGCGTCGCGCGCATATGCTCGGCGGCGTCACGATCGCCGACCCGGCGTCGACGTTCATCGACGCCACGGTGCGCATCGCGCCGGACAGCGTCCTGCTGCCGGACACGCACCTGCTCGGCGCCACCACGGTCGGCGGCGGCTGCACCGTCGGCCCGGGGAGCTACGTGCGGGACGCCGTCATCGGTGACCGCTGCCTCGTCCGCTATTCGATGATCGAGGAGTCGACACTGGAAGCCGGCGTGGAGATCGGCCCCTACAGCCATGTGCGCCCCGGGTCGCGCATCGGCGCCGGCGTGCACATCGGCAACTACGCGGAGATCAAGGCATCGCGGCTCGGGCCTGGGACGAAGATGGGGCACTTCAGCTACATCGGCGACGCCGACGTCGGCGCCGACGTCAACATCGGCGCCGGGACGATCACCGCGAACTACGACGGCGAGCGCAAGCATGCGACCGTGATCGGCGATGGCGCCTTCATCGGCAGCGACAGCATGCTCGTGGCGCCCGTGCGCATCGGCCGCAGCGCGCGCACGGGCGCGGGCAGCGTCGTCACGCGCGACGTGCCGGACGGCATGCAGGCGGTCGGCGCGCCGGCGCGCCTCCGCGCCATCGCTGGCTCCGGGGACGTCCCGGGCGAGCAGGAGGGTGCGCCCGCTGACTGACCTATCGCTCGGCATCCTGGCGCTGGTGCTCGCGCTGCTGCTGCTCGTGCTGGTCGCCGCGTCCGAGGCGGGCGTCGCGGCCGCGAGCCGCCTGCGCCTGCGCGCCCTCGCCGCGCGGGGGATCGATCGCGCCGAGACACTGCACGGCTACGTCGAGGAGCGCGCATCGATCCTCGGCGCCCTCGCGGTCGCCCGCAACGTCGCCGTCGTCGCCGCGACGGCGCTCGCCGTCTTCCTCCTCTCGCGGGCGACCGGTCACAGCTGGCCCGTGCTCGCGGCGATCGGGGCGGGCGCCGCCATCGTGATCGCGCTGCTCGATGCCGTGCCGCGGCTCGCCGTCGCGCGGGCGCCGGAATCGTGGGGCATCCGCCTCGTGCCGGTCGTGCGCCTCGTGCGCGGGCTCTTCGGGCCGCTCGCCTGGGCGATCGACCGCAGCCTCGGCCGCGTCGTCGGCCACAACGGCGAACAGCCCGGCGACGATGCGGAGGCGATTCTGCGCATCGTCGAGGACGAGGAAGGCGAGGAGATCGAAGAGGACGAGCGCCAGATGATCCGCGGCATCATCGACATGGAAGACACGACCGCGCGCGAGATCATGGTGCCGCGCATCGACATCACCGCGCTCGACGAGGAGGACACGCTCGACGACGCGCTGCGCGTGATCGTGCAGCGCGGCTACAGCCGCGTGCCGCTGTACAACGAGACGATCGACAACATCACCGGCATCATCTACGCGAAGGATCTGCTGCGCCTGCTCACCGAGCAACGGCGGCCGCCGCTCGCCGAGATCGCCCGGCCCGCGTACTTCATCCCCGAGTCCAAGAAGGTCGATGAGCTCCTCGGCGAGCTGCGGGCGAGCAAGGTGCACATCGCGATCGTCGTCGACGAATACGGCGGCACGGCCGGCCTTGTGACGATCGAGGACCTGATCGAAGAGATCGTCGGCGAGATCCAGGACGAGTACGACCGCGAGGAGGCGCCGATCGAGCGCGTGAGTGATTCGGAAGCGATCCTCGACGCGCGCGTCAGCGTCGACGCGCTGACGGAACTCTTCGGCTTCGCGGCGGACGATCAGGACGAGTACGACACCATCGGCGGCTTCGTCTATCATCACCTCGGCAAGGTGCCGATCGCTGGCGACGAGGTGCGCGTCGATGGCCTGACGCTGCGCGTGCTGAGCGTCATCGGCCGTCGCATCAAGAAGGTGCGCGCGCGCCGCGTCCGCGATCAGGGCGAAGCCGCCGCTCGCTAGAGGCCCAGCGACCGACGCCCGACGCTGGCCCAGGGCGCACCGCCACCCTCGCCCACATCTCTCGCGTGGGTTGAGTCGGCGAGCGGCGTGCAGGCATTCGCTGGCGCTCTCGATGACCGATCGCGCCCGCGCGGCAGCGCGGTTCCTCGTTCGGGCACGAGCCCCAGCCGCCGGCGCCCGCTCACCGTCCCCGCGTCGCCGCCTAACCCGTCCCCACGCCCCGCGTCCGCACGTAGTTCATCCGCCCCACCTGCTTCACCATGCCCTTCAGCTCCAGCATCGCGAGCGTGCTCGTTACGGTAGCGATCGGGAGGCCGCTGCCGCGGCGCACCTCGTCGATGTGCGCCGGCTCAGTGGAGAGCAGGCGCAGCAGGACGCTCTCCGTCTCGTCCGCCGGCAGCAGCTCCGTCATCTCGATCTGCTGCGCGGCCATGCTCAGGTTAAGTTCCGCCAGCACGTCCTCGACATCGAGCGTGAGCTTCGCCTCGCCGTCCTGGATGAGCTTGTTGGTGCCGCGCGAGCCCGGCGAGTAGATGCTGCCCGGCACGGCGAAGACCTCGCGATTCTGTTCGAGCGCCTGGCGCGCCGTGATCAACGCGCCGCTCTTGACGTCGCCCTCGACGACCAGCACGCCGAGCGAGATGCCGCTGAGGATGCGGTTGCGTCGCGGGAAGAACTCGCTGCGCGGCTGCGTCCCGAGCGCGTAGTCGCTGATTAGCGCGCCGCGCTCGACCATCTGCTCCGCCAGCCGCTTGTGCTCGGGCGGGTAGACGAGGTCCAGCCCGCAGGCCAGCACGCCGACCGTCCGTCCGCCGCACTCCAGCGCCGCGCGATGCGCGATCGCATCGACGCCGCGCGCCAGGCCGCTGACGACGGTGACGCGGTTCGAAGCGAGGCCGCGCGCCATCTCCTCGGCGACCTGCCGGCCGTAGACGGTGACCCGACGCGTGCCGACGACGGCGACCGCCCACTCGTCGCCGGCGGTGAGCTCGCCGCGCACGTAGAGCACGGGCGGCCGGTCGTACACCTCCTGCAGCCGCTGTGGGTAGCCGGCGTCGTGCCAGGTGATCGCCTGGACGCCGTGACGCTCGAGCTGTTCCAGCTCGTCTTCGGGATGCACCGTCGCGCGCGCCTCGATGCACGACGTGACGGTGGCCGCATCGAGTCCGGCCTGGCGCAGCTCGCCCGCCGGCGCTTTCCACGCACGCTCCAGCAGCCCGAAGTGCTCTTCAAGCTGCGCCACACGCACGCGGCCGATGCGCGGCACGCGGCTGAAGGCGATCCAGTACGAACGTTCGGCTGCGTCCACGGTGTCCGCATACTACACCGCATCCGCGCCTGCGTCATCGGCGCCCGCGCGATGTCAACGGACGACCGTGCCGGGAGGAAGCGTGCCGCGCGCCCCCGCGCGACGGTAGAGCCGCCAGTCGTTCCCGCGGACGGCGATGAGCGTGTAGCGCTGCGTCACGAAGGACTCGAGCTGCGGGAACGGGCGGTACGCCTGCCTGGAGATGGCGACGTAGGCCGGCGGGCGCGCGGCGAGGTCGCGCATGATCTCGGCGCGGGCGCCGGGCACGCGCGTGCCCAGTACCGAGGTGTAGTAGCGGGTCGGGTTCCTCAGCCCCGCCTGCGCGTAGATCCACGCCGCCTCGCTCCAGTAGAAGGCGGAGTCGCCGGCGCCGTCGGACGCGATCGTCGTCTGCAGCGCCCGCAGCGACGGCACGCTGCCGTCGAAGTGCGATTCGTACGAGGACACACTCTCTTCGCCGGACTGCCGGTGCACGAACGCCGCGTAGTACCAGTGCGGCGACAGCTGCTTCCGCGCGTAGAACGCGTGCCCGAACTGCGCCTGAACCGTGATCACGACGAACACCGCCGCCACCGCGACGACGGCGACGGCGCGCAGCTCCTGCGCGGCGACGCGCGGCGCCGGCAGCCCCGCCGCTGCGAGCGCAAGCGCCGGCGCCGTCTGCTGCAGATAGTGCGGGAACCCGAACGTGCTCGACGTCGCCCCGGCGAACGCGAACGCCAGCCACGCCAGCGAATACCACCCCAGGCCGAGCCGCCCGACGCGCTGATGCCGGTACGTCAGCCAGCCCAGCACGAGCAGCGGCGGCAGCAGTTCCTCGACCCGCCGCAGCACGCCGATCGAAGGCGCCAGCCGCGCGTACATCCCCAGCGAGCCGACGATGGCGTACCAGTAAGCGCCGAAGGCGCCGGTCGCGAGGAACAGCAGCGCCAGCGCTGCCTGCGGGACGGCGAAGCCCGCGGCGAGCGCGCCGAGGTCGCGCAGCGCACGCTCGTGGCGGAAGCGCACCATCACCGCGATCGCCAGGCCGTCGAAGATGGCGACCTGCTTGTAGGCCGCGGCGATGCCGATCAGCGCCCCGACGACGACGAGCACGCGCGGCGATGCACCCGCCTCGCGATGCCGCTCGCCGAGAATGAAGACGAGCGCGGCCAGCGACGCCGGCAGGATCATGAACGTCTCGGTGAGCGCCAGGTTGCCTTCAAGCAGCGGCGACCCCATCAGCAGCGCGAAGACGACCCCCGCGACCGCCGCGCGCCCGAACGCCGGCCGCGCGCGCTCGCCGAACAGCAGCGCCGCCGCCGCGACGAGCGCCGCCTGCGTCGCCAGCACGCTCATGGTCGCGGCGATGTGCAGCGGCCGCTCGCCGACGCCGGCCACCGCCTGGATCGCCGCGTACGTGAAGAAGATGAGCGGCGGCTTGTTGTCCCAGACGCCCGAGTAGAGCATGCGGCCATCGCGCAGGCTCGCGGCGATCGATGCGAAGATGCCCTCGTCGCCGTACCAGCGCGGCTCGAAGAACGAGGGGAAGCGGAGCGCGAAGGTCAGCGCGAACGTGGCCGCGATTGCCGCCGCCGGCCAGAGCAGGCGCGCGCGGGTGGCGACGGATGGCGCGCCTGCGGCGGTGCGGCGAGTAGCGGGAACCTCGACGGACATGTCGTATTGTAGGCGGGCGAGCCGCGAGGCGGGCCGACGCGCGCAGCCTGCCGTCGCTCCTGGCGACTCTGCGTCCTCCTACTCCTGCCCGCGTCGCGCGCTGCTACGTCCGGCGATCAGCCGGCTTCCACCCGGAAGGAACACAACGCCGGCGGCGGGCCTGCGAGCGCCGCACGACCCACGCACCGAACACCACCGCGGCATGATGAACGCGGACGGACGCCGTCGAACGCCCCTATCGCGGCGCGGCAGGTCGTCCGGCATTCCGCCTCCCCGGCTACCGCTCGTCGACTTCCAGGCGCTCGGTCATCGCCTGCGCATCGGCGGGCTTTTCCGACAGGTCCAGCCGCTCGCCGAAGGGACGCACCGGGTGGCCGGAGTTGCCGAGCAGCTCGCCGCGAGCGAGCGCCGTGTGCTGCGGCAGCAGGTGCGCGGGCCGGGTGTGGTCGGCGAGGGGCAGCGCGACGACGAGGACGCCGTTGCCATACGTGACGTTCGCCATCGCGCCGTCGACGGCGCTGGGGAGCACGTACTCGCGATGGTACGGCCCCGGCGTCCACTCGTCGGCGAGCACCTCTTTGTCGCCCTTGAGCACGCCGCGCAACTCGCCGTGCAGCACGATGCGGCCGTCGTCGGTGATGCCGACGGCGATGTCCTCCGGCTCGACGCCCGGCATCGGCGCGGCGATGGTCAGGCGCTCCGCGGAACGGTAGACCTTCACAGGGATCATCTGCGGCAGGACATCGGTATCGACCGTCTCGATCATCACACACCTCTCGGGCGCACTCCTCGCGCCTCTGATCCAGTGTAAGCGCGAAGCTTCACCGCGAACAGCCGCGCCCGCGCCCGGAGGGAAGAGCGCCGCGCCGGTGCAACTATTGTTGCGCCCGCATGCATCGGCCTGGATACGCCCGGCCGTTCACAGAACGCACGTCGCGTGGCCGATGGTCGCTGGGCGGCGGCGCGCCGATCTGCGATCGCTGCTCCGGCGACGCGACCGCCGCTTCCGCTGCGCAGTGCAGCGAGGCGGCGCGTGGCCTCAGGCGAGCCAGAGATGCATCGCCGCCAGCGCCCGGTGCGGGCGCCAGGCGTCGGCGAGCTCCTCCGTCTCGCGCTCGCTCGCGGGCGCGTCGCGGCCGCGCAGGCGGCCGGCGGCCCGGCGCAGGCCGAGGTCACCGGCCGGGAAGGCGTCCGACGCCCCGGCGGCGAAGAGGGCGATCATCTCGGCGGTCCAGCGGCCGACGCCGGGCAGCGCCGCGAGCGCTTGCCGCAGCTCGGCCGGGTCGCCGCCCGCGTCGAGCCGCAGGGTCTCGCCGGCGTAGGCGCGCGCGAGCGAGCGGATCGCCTCGGCGCGCGTCGCCGGCAGCCCGATGCCGCGCAGCCGCTCGAGGCTCGCGCCGGCGATCCGGGCCGCCGGCGGGAAGAGGTGCGTCAGCCCGATGTCGGCGAGCCCCGGCACCGGCACGCCAAGCGCCGCCACCAGCCGTCCAGCGAGCGATGTCGCCGCGGCGACGGACACCTGCTGACCGAGCAGGACCCGCACCGACGTCTCGAACGGGTCCCAGGCGCCGGGCACCCGCAACCCCGGCTGCGCCCGTAGCAGCGGCCGCAGGCGGCGGTCCTCGGCGAGCGGCGTCTGCGCGGCAGCCGGCCGGTCGAGCCCGAAGACGCGACGGCAGCGCGCGACATCGTCGATCAGCGCTTCCAGCGTCGGCAGATGCGCGATGACGAGCAAGTGCGCGCCGTCGGCGGCATCGGACACCTCGATGACGCCGGGGTTGCCGCAGGCCGAGATCGTCCGCCGGTAGACGCCGCCGGCGACCACTTCGACGCCGGGGATGGCGCGCGGCGCGCGGTGCCGCAGCAGGGCAGCGAAGTCGAACGCGCCGGCGTACGCCAGGCGCAACGTCAGGCCGCCGTCGGCGACGAGGCGGTCAGCTTCGCGCCGCTTGCGCCGCAGCTCCGTCGGCGTAAAGGCGAAGACGGAGGCGACGACGCGGTTGAGCTGGCGGACGGTCGCGAACCCGGCCGCATCGGCGATCTGCGTGATCGGCAGATCCGTTTCGTCGAGCAGGCGGCGCGCGAAGTGGGCGCGACGGGACGTGGCGACGAGCGCCGGCGTCGCGCCGACTCGCTCGTGGAACAGACGACGCAGATGACGGCTGCTGACGCCGAGGCGGCCGGCGAGCGCGTCTTCCGATGCGTGGTCAAGCGCCCCTTCAGCAATCAGTGAGAGCGCGCGACCGACGATGCTCGCCGGGTCGTCTTCGGTGAACGGCGGCAGGCGGTCGGGCCGGCAGCGCAGGCATGGCCGGTAGCCCGCCGCCTCGGCCGCGACGGCGGACCGGTACACCGTGACGTTGCGCGCGAGTGGGCGGCCGGTGCACGTATCGCGGCAGTAGATGCCCGTCGTGCGTACGGCGGAGAGTGCGCTCATGCCGGTATCATCGCGCCTGGCGGACGCGCCCACCAGACGGATCCGGACATGCCTGCCCCGTGTCCGGATCTGTCCGGCCGGACCCGCCCGACCGTGCCATGATCGGGGTCGGAGGTGCACGATGACAACAACCGTGACAGCAGAGAAGGCGGCGGCCACCGCGCCGGCGCGCGTTGCCATCGACCGGCTGCCGACGCCGATCGGTACGGCGCTCGTCCTGACCGACGAGGAGGGCTGCGTGCGTGCGTTTGACTGGGACGACCACGAGGCGCGCGTGCAGCGCCTCCTCCGCTCCCACTACGGCGACGCCATCACGGCGCACGCCGGGCGCGCGCCGGCGGCGGTGCGTGAGCGCATCGAGGCGTACTTCGACGGCGCCCGCGCGGACCTCGACGGCATCGCTTGCGAGACCGGCGGCTCCGCGTTCCAGCGCCGCGTCTGGGCGGCGCTACGGCGCATCCCCGTCGGCGAGACGACGCACTATGGGGCGCTCGCCACGGCCATCGGCTCGCCGGGCGCCGCGCGGGCGGTCGGCCTGGCGAACGGCGCCAACCCGATCGGCGTCATCGTCCCCTGTCACCGCGTCATCGGCGCCGACGGCAGCCTCACGGGCTACGGCGGCGGCCTCGACCGCAAGCGCTGGCTGCTGGCGCACGAGCACCGGTGGTTCGCAGCGCGCCGCTGATCTCGACGACGCCGATCGGTGTTGCGTCGCACCCTCGCCGTCTTTGGGTTCGGCGGCCAGTTTGCCGGCAGCGGGCGCGCGGAGGCTCCCTCTCGTACGGGCCCGCCCTGTCGGCGTGCGGACATCCCCGTCCGTGGGGTCCACGCCGTCCGGCGCAGCGCGGCGCGCAGTTGGTGGTGCCGTCGCGCCGGGGTGGGCGCGCCGCTGACGCTCACGCCCGATCTGCCATCCCCAAGTCATACGTCAGTCAGACGTCGGCGACGAGCACGGGCGGCGTCGTCGGCTGCGCGCTGCCGCCCGGCGGCTCGACCGTGACCGCGATCCGCTGCGCGCTGCCCGCATCGAACGGCACGACAGCGACGCTGCTGCCGCCGACCGGCGCGGGCAGCAGCCCCAAGCTGCGCGCGCGCCCGCCGGAGATCGCCCACAGCTGATACGTCTGGGTCGCCGCGTTGAGCGCCGGCAGGCCGTCCGTGACGATCAGCGCCTTCTTCTCGTTCGCGTAGTAGACGACGACGCCCGCGTTCTGCGTGCCGTTCATCCGCAGCGCAGACACCGAAGACGCACGCGTCGCGAGCCGCCCGACGTCCGCGCCGGAGCGGCGCTGCAGGACGGCGTTCCACGCCCCCAGGCCGATGACGGCGGCGACGAGCACGGCCGCGACGGCCGCCCAGGCCGCCGGCCGCAGCTCGAAGAAGCGACGCCGTGCGGCTGCGACCGGCGGCGGGCGCCGTCGCTGCTGATCTCCTGCGCGCGGGATGGCGCCCGCCAGCACCGGCCGCGCGACGCCGTCCTGCGGCGTCGCCGCGATGGCCTGGAGCACGCGCGAGCGGAGCGCCGGCGGCGGCGCCACCACGTCCGCCGTCGCAGCGAGACGCGCCGCCGTCGCGCGCCAGTCGGCGGCCGCGGCGGCGTGCCGCGCGCACGAGCGCAGATGCGCCGCCATTTCGCCGCGCTCATCATCGGTCAGGGCATCGAGCGCCCACGCTCCGAGCAGATCTTCCGCTTCTTCGCAGTTCATTCCACCACGCGCGGGCGCAGATACGCCCGCATCTTCTCCAGGCCAATGCGCAAGCGGCTCTTCACCGTGCCCAGCGGCACCGCCATCCGCTCGGCGATCTCGACGTGCGTCAGGCCTTCGAAGTAGGCCATCTCGATCGTCCGCCGCTGCTCGTCCGGCACCTGGCGCACCGCCTCGCGGACCGCCTCCGCCTCGAGCGTCCACTCGGCCAGCTCCTCCGGCCGGCCGCGTGTGGCGACGAACTCCTCCGGGCCCTCGGGCAGCGCCCGCTCGTTGCGCCCCTTGCGCCGCCGCACCGCATCGATCGCGCGATGGTGGACGATCGTCATCAGCCACGAGCGCACCTGCCCGCGCTCCGGGTCGAAGCGCGGCGCCTGCTTCCAGAGCGACACAAAGGCATCCTGCACGACGTCCTCCGCGGCCGAGCCGTCGCTGGTGATGCGGTACGCCAGCCCGTAGGCGGCGCCGCCGTATCGCTCGTACAGCAGCGCGACCGCCTCCTGGTCGCCCTGCTGCACTGCCCTCAGGAGCGAGGTGTCATCGGGCGCTCCGACAGTAGTTCGCACGCCATCAGCCGACGGATCAGGAGACGGGAGCGGGGCCGGGCCGCCGTCGCGTTGCATGCGCGCATTGTAGTGGGTTCGCGCCGCCGGCGGATCGGCGCACGCCGCTGCGCTGGCGGCTGCTATGCTGCCTGTGCAGGTGCGACGCTCGCCGGGCGGCGTCTCGCGCCGCCAGGAGACGACAGATGCGGGAACTGCAGCGTGTCGCCGTCACGGGCGTCGGCGCCATCACCCCCGTCGGCAACGACGCCGAGAGCTTCTGGCGGGCGATCCTCGCCGGCAGCAGCGGCATCGGGCCGATCACCCAGTTCGACGCCTCGAGGCACAGCGTCCGCATCGCCGGCGAGGTGAAGGGCTTCGAGCCGACGGAGATCATGGAGCACCGCGCCGCGCGGCGCTCCGGCCGCTTCGCCCAATTCGCGCTGAAGGCCTGCACGGAGGCGCTCGCATCGGCGAAGCTGGAGCTGAGCGAGGCGCTGGCGCGCGAGATGGGCGTGATCCTCGGCAGCACCGGCGGCGTCTTCGAGATGGGCCGCCAGCAGACGATCATCGACGAGCGCGG